>JAEEGL014675605.1_pt1 | contig 197426 bp, 172 predicted proteins | sample 9134231 | NCBI WGS metagenome assembly JAEEGL01 (sample SAMN16246548, study PRJNA631951) | gut metagenome | biome: gut microbiome; feature: rumen; material: fiber-attached | host: Bos | place: Iran: Karaj | collected 2018-10 | reverse complement strand
TGATTAATCTTTTAGACAACATATATATGAACTTTCCATCTTTTATCAAAATTGAAAATTTAGATTTTAAAAATAGATACACATTATCTGAATTAGGCGGAGAGCTGGCAGAATACAATTCAAAATCTATATTGTATCAATTATTTAAAATTTGTGAAATAAACACTGAAAGATTAATATCTGTAATGAAAAGTCAGGAGAGTTCGAAAATCCGAGAGTTTGAAGATGAATTACAAGAACTTATAGATAAAAATTTAACTCAAAAATTCAAAGACTTTTATTCACAGGAAACTCTAAAATTTGCAATTGACATAAAGCCAGATTGTATAGATATAATTGTTAAGAGTACATCCGGAGCATATTTAGATTATTCAGAAAGAAGTAATGGTTTTAAATGGTATATTAGTATTTTTATACAATTGATGTATAATCAAAAAATTAGTGGAAAAGAAACGGTATACATATTACTATTAGATGAGCCTGGAGTATTTTTGCATCCTAATGCTCAAATAGAGTTAAGGAATCTATTATCAGATTTATCAAAAAATAATAATCAAATAATATATACAACACACTCTCCTTTTACAATAGATAAGGATAACTTTAAAGATATAAGGGCTGTGGTGAAAGATGATGACGGAAATACACATATATATAATAAGGTTACCACAATACCAACCAATGAAAAGGGAAGATATGATACTTTAGCACCTATCTTATATGCAATGGGGTGTGATATGTCATATTGTGTTGGACCAACAAACTCTCAATGTAACATAATAACAGAGGGGCCAACAGATTATTTTTATTTATTAGGATATGGAGAAAGTATAGGTAAAAAACTAAATTACAACATAATTCCAAGTAATGGAGGTAACGATATTCCATCAATAGCTACAATATTATTTGGCTGGGGATATGATTTTGTGATATTATTGGACCAAGATAACAAAGGCCAATCTGTATACGATAGTCTGAAGGATTCAGGTAGTCCATTTATTGATAAAGTATTATTTACAGATTTATCTAGAGAAAAGAAAAAAGATCTTGATTATGAAGTAGAGGATATTTTTTCAGAAAAAGATAGAGAAAAATATGGTTTTGATAAAGCTGAGTATAAAGATAAAAAATACAATTTTGCTTCGAATATTCTTACAAAAATAAAATGCAATGAAGATAAATATGATAAAACAACTATTAATAATTTTAAACTACTATTTGATGAAATAGCAAAATTACATTAGAAAAATGGAAATTTATATATAAAAGGCAATGTATTAATGAGTGTCTGAAATAGTTGGTTGAAATATTCATCAAAAGATAATATAATAAAAAATAAAATACTAAAAGATACTCAATGTGATGATAAAGAAATATTTGAGAGCATATTTAAGAACAGCAGAAAAACACTATTAGAAATAAATATATATATATTAGAAGAGTTTGACATAGAAAAAGCAAAATCAAGGAATGATTCTTTTAATACATTCCTTGAAAATGCAATATGACTGTTTTAATAGATAAAAGGTATACAGTCTAAACTTTTATCTATAAATAAATTATACTCATATTGAAAAATAATATACATATAAAATAAATATTATATTAATTAGCTATATATCATTTTAGTTATGCTTATATCTATTTTTATCTCATTTATGAATCCTACATTATTTATTAGTATTTTTGAAGTAATATTTTCAATATACTTATCAATAATATATAAGGAGATGATGTATATGAGTAAGAAATCACATGGTGTGTGCTCTTGTATATGTGTAGAAACAGATGTGATGATAGAAATAGGTTATGCTAAAATGGATATAGATTAAGAGCAATGGGTTCGAACCCCATCTACACGCCAAGCAAGCAGTGATGCTTGCTTTTTAATATGTTAGTTTAGGTCGAATAAGATAGAATGAATCTGTATTGTTGCTCTTAAATACATATGATATAATATAAAACTAATAGGAGGGGTTTAGGTGAATTTAAAAAGTTATAAAAAAGTTGAAACAACTAATATAGATTTTAAAGTTAGTGTGGAAAAGAATAAGCCTAAAAGTTGGTTAAAATCTGTTTCAGCATTTGCAAACACAAAAGGTGGAATAATTCTATTTGGAGTGGATGACAAAACACACGAAGAAAAAGGAATAACAGATGTAGTAAAAGCAACAGAAAAATATCCGAATTAATAAATGATAGAATTGAACCTCTACCAAGATATGAATTGAATTATTTTGAAGAAAACGGAAAAGATTTCATAGAATTAAAAATCGGTGATGGACCAATTACACCGTATTTTTATGTTGCAGATGGCAGAAAAGAAGCCTTTATAAGATCTGGAAATCAAAGTATACCAGCACCCGCACATATATTACAAAACTTGATTTTAAAAGGCAAAAATATTACTTATGATTCTTTACCGAGCGAATATAATATTGGTGATTTAAGTTTTACATTGTTAACTGCAACTATAAAAGATAAAACAGGAAAGAAATTTAATGTAGATAGAGATTACATTTCATTAGGACTATCTGACAAGAATAATAGGTTAACTAACGGTGGTGTTTTACTAAGTGATCAAGGGGCACTAAAACAATCAAAAGTAGTTTGTACTAGATGGAATGGATTAACAAAAGGCTCTATACGAGAGGATGCAATTGATGATAAGGAGTATACAGGTAGCCTAATTAGCTTGTTAGAAAATGCGGATACATTTATTAAAAATAATTCCAAAACCAGTTGGCAAATAAAGGGGATGGAGAGAATTGAATATGAAGATTATCCAGTAACGGCTAGAAGGGAAGCAATTGTAAATGCACTCATTCATAGAGACTATCAAATATTAGGCTCAGAAATTCATATTGATATGTATGATGATAGGCTGGAAATTGTTTCTCCGGGAGGCATGATAGATGGATCACAAATTCAAAATTTGGAAATAGGAAAAATTCCTTCTATGAGAAGAAATACTATTATATCAGATATTTTTAGTAGACTTCATTATATGGATAGAAGGGGAAGTGGGCTTAGTCGTATAATTGAAAGTTATAATGATTTTATTGTAAAACCGAGATTTTTATCAGATGAATCATCATTTACTGTTATTTTTCCTAATAAAGGATATAGTCCGGTTTTAGTAATAAATAATCCAGTAAAAACCGGACAAAATGAGAATATTGTATCAGATGAAGATTATTTTTTGATAAAGTTATATAAAAACTTAGGCGATAAAATTAGGGCTAAAACATTATCTGAGATAAAGATGTTTTTTTCCGAATTCGAGTATGATAAATTATTTACAAGGGAAGATGTAAAAAAATTCTTTAAGGTTCAGAATTCTAGGGCATCTGAAATATTAGCGCTATTATTATCAAATAATATGATTGAAAATGTAGAAGGTAGTAAATATAGGTTTGTTCGATAGTCCGGTTTTCAAGCAAAAAAGTCCGGTAAAAACCGGATTTTTGTTTCATAAAATTTCCAGATAGTCTGGGGAGCGGCAAAGCTTTAGTTTTGCTATACAAAGTATATAAGAAGTATTCAAAATTGACAACCAACCCAATAGTCTGTTATAATTAACTTAAGCAGGAGCCAGAGAATTCCCATGGTGGAGTTCCGGAATATTTTCTATTCCAATGGCTCTTGCTACTTTTATTTTTATGACAGAGAATAATTATAAAAACAAAGACCACCTTAAGTTATACCTTTAAGATGGTCTTAATATTTTTATTCAAATAATCTATCAATTTCATTTAAAGATGCTACTTCATTAGATTGTGGAGCAATATATAGTTTTGAAAGTAACTTATTATACATTTTTAAACAATGTTCTTGTTTTAATTCATTGTAATTATGATATCCTTTGGCGATGCAAAAATATTTATTAAAGTAAATAGCACAAACATCAGCCATTTGAATTAAATTATTCTTTTTAGAATCTAAAAACAAAGAGCTTTCAATTATATTTGCATTATTTTGTTTTAGCCTTGGATATAAAAGCTCCAAGCCTTCAGTTACACTTTTAATTTCATCAGAAAATATAATTCCATAAGAATTATTCTGTAATAAGAATTTGTTAAACTTTTGATATGTAGCACCAAAAGCATATAGGTATGGATCTATTTTTATAGCACTTCCAAACTGATTTGAAATATACTTTTTAAACACTTTCTTATCTAGAGAAGCATTAAAAATAGTAATATCCAGACTTGTTATTAAATCAACAACATTTTCTAATGCTTCTATATTTTGTCTCCAAGAATATTTTTTATATGTTGATTTTTTAGAAGGATTGAAAAGCTCACAAGCATGAATTTCGTTTTCACTAAACTCTGGATAGATTCGTGTTTTTCCTTCTTCAAATTTATTATTTACTTCATTCCATTTACAATCTTCAACACATATTCCTGTAAAAGAGAAGATAGGTTGCTGAGGATCATCATAATTTGTTCCAGTGCTACCACTTTCATCTGTATATAATAAATACATATTTTTTATTTCCTTTTTATAAATTCTAAAAATATTTTATATTAATTAATAATAACTATGCATTCCTTATTATATCATGTTTTGTTGCAAAATCAAGTTTTCTTTGGTATAATAAAAAAGCATTCTAATTTTAAGAAAGAGCTGAAAAAAATGAATATAGAAAAAATAGAAAGCATAGATAAAACTAAATTATCAATAGAGAAAATAAATGAATATAAAGAAGTTGGTAGTAAAGAAATAAAAGCTGGAAAACTTGCTATTTTAACACTAGCTGGTGGGCAAGGCACAAGGCTCGGCCATTCAGGTCCTAAAGGTACTTTTGAATTAATTCCAAATAAATCATTGTTTGAAATCCTTTGTGATAAATTAAAAGAAGCAAGAAAAGCGTACGGAAATACAATTTATTGGTATATTATGACAAGCCATGAGAATAATAGTGCTACAATAGATTTTTTTGAGGCTAATAATTATTTTAATTATCCAAAAGATCATATAACATTTTTTATTCAACATGAAATTCCAATGAAAACTTTTGATGGAAAAGAATTTTTGGATGAAAATGGAAAAATAAAATATGGTGCAAATGGACATGGAGATACATTTATTGCCTTAGAAGAAACGGGAATGTTAAAAGACATTGAATCTAAAGGCATAGAATGGTTATTTGTAACACCTGTAGAAAATCCACTAATAGAACTTGTAGATGATGTGTTTGTTGGAATTGCAAAAAAGAATCATTTAGATATTATTGGAAAAGCAGTAGAAAAAATAGATCCAATGCAAAAAAGTGGAGTATTTTGCTTAAAAGATAATAAGCCAAGTGTTATTGAATACACAGAGCTTTCAGAAGAACTTGCTAAAAAACAAGATATAGATGGAAAATTATTTTTAAGAAATGCACATATTAATTGCAATCTATTTAATGTAAATACAATAGAAAAAATAAAGAATAAAGAAATTCCTTATCATGTAAATAAAAAGAAAGCAAAGTTTTTAGATGAATCAGGAACAGTTATTAATCCAGATTCTCCAAATGCTTTTAAATATGAAAAATACATTTTTGATTACTTTCCATTTGTAGATCATTTGGGAGTATATATGGTAGATAGAGCCGAAGAATATGAACCAGTAAAAGACAGCCCGGTAAAAGCAAAGGCTGCTTATATAAAAAAATATAATATAAAAATGGCATAATATTGGTACAAAAGAAAGGAGAAAAGATATGAATAGTAAAAAAACAAATTGGTTGGTGTTAATCTGTACTTTTTTGTTAATAGTGGTATTTCATAATATTATTAACTTTTCTTCGAATTACATTTTTGATCATGAATTAATAACAGGAATAGAGAATGGAGTGGCTATAAGTGAATACGGAATAAAATTAACAGAGTTATTATATTCCAATATTAAAGTTTTTTTCATTATACAAGCTTTAGCCATTACAATACCTAATATAGTATCAGCAATTGAGAATATAAAATATAAAAGACTTGCTATATGTCAATTTATGATAGGAATTATAGGACTGATAAATTTTATCGCTTTTAATACAGAAGACGTTTTAATATCAAACGAGTTATTATCTTTTACAATTTATACTGCAATCCCAATATTATTGATGATATTTCAAGTTATCATTTTAATAAGAAAAAAAGATGATGTAGAAGAAGTAGGGATAAGAAAAAAAGTAAATATTATATTATTTTATATATTACACTTAATAATAACTGTTGCTTTACTTTTAATTGTATTAAGTTCATTATTACTTTCAAAAATAAATGGTATTACACATGAAAAAAGAATTAATAATTTAACTAATGAAATTATGAGTATAGATAGTTTTAATAATCATGAAGCTCTTATTGTAGTTAAAAATGATGGAAAATATGGCTTTGTTGATGAAAATGGAAAAGAAGTTATTCCATGCGAATATGATATGGTTAGTTATTTTGCTTTTTTAGATGAAGAAGAAAAATATAGTGTTGCTTTAGCAAAGAAAGATGAGAGTTTTTATATTATATCTAAAGATAATTATAAAATAGAGATTAATGATAATGTTTTAAATAGTCTATATTATAATTTTTTCGAAAGAAAGGTAGCTTCTACCGAAGAATTAAATAATAGTTTTACTAAAGTAAATTTTTTTAATTTTATAAATCTAATCTATTTTAGAACTAATTTGTATGGAACTCAAAATGGAAATGAATTAGATAATAATAATGAATATGAACTAGAGACAATTGATTCAAAATACTATTATAAAAATGATAATTTCTCTTTGGAAATAGAAGAAGTAACAGAAGATGATGATTATTATTTTGTTATATTAAGGGACAAACAAAATAATATAGTAACATCTAATGAAGAATACTTGAATATTCATGAAGGAGTTTGGGGCAGAGATAATAAAATAAGAGCATGTAGCGATGGAAGTATATTATTTACTACTATGGATGGAGAAAAAACAGGATGGTATGATACTGATGGAAATAGACATGTTTTAAATGCTGAAAATGAAAATGTAAGTTATGAAATAAGAGATATTAAAGATGGTAAGATCATTATACAAAAAATCACAGAAGAGGAAAATGATTCTATTTATTCGCATATAATAATAGATACAAACGGAAAAATACTACTTGAGGCCAGTTGTTTAGTGGAATTTGATAATTTTCTTGTAACATGTAATGAGGATGATAATAAATTTATAATGATAGATTACGATTTTAATGTAATCTCAAATGAATATGATATGATTAATTTTATAGGTAATAATTAATAATAAGATAAAAAAGGATGTTGAAATGAAAGAAAGAGAACTAAGAGAAAAACTTACAAAAGAAAAAATAATAAGAGGAATGAAAGTGTTATATCCAAATACAAAAGAAGATGATATAGCATTTTCTTTTTGCCCATATAGAGTATGTCCAGTTGGTGCGCATATTGATCATCAAAAAGGAAATGTAACTGGTTTTGCAATAGATCATGGAATTACAATTGGTTATATTCCAACAGATGATGGAAGTATTGAAGCCACAAGTTTTAATTTTGATGGTACAAAAAGGATTGATATTCCAGGAATAGTTGAAAAGCAAAATGATTGGGCAGATTATATAAGAGGTACTGCCAAAGTATTGCGTGATAAATATGGAATAACAAGAGGAGCTAAATGTTTAATAGATGGAAGTCTACCAATAGGAGGAATTTCTTCAAGTGCTGCTGTAATACTTTCATTTATGAAAACACTTTGTGATGCAAATGGAATTAAAATAACAAACCAAGAAGCAATAAAGTTATCTCAAGAAGTAGAAAACAAATTTGTAGGTGTAAGTTCTGGCCTTCTAGATCAATCATGTGAAACACTTTCAAAAGCAGGAGAACTTTTATATTTGGATATTTCTACTGGTGAATATAAAACAATACCAGCAAATCCAAATATGAAACCATATGAAATTGCAGTTATATTTAGTGGTGTAAAAAGAACTTTAGTAGGAAGTAGCTATAATACAAGAGTTGATGAATTAAAAAGTGCCGCATACTGTGTTAAGGCTTTAAGTGGTATGGAGTATGGAAAATATGCAGATACTGTTTTAAGAGATGTTCCATTTGAGGTATACGATTGGTATAAAGATAAATTACCAGTAAACTTTAGAAAAAGAGCAGATCATTACTATTCAGAAATGGAAAGAGTTGAAAGAGGAGTTAGAGCATGGGAAGCAGGAGACTTAGAAGAATTTGGTAGAGTTTGTTTCCAAAGTGGAGATAGTAGTATTTACAATTATGAAGCTGGTTCACCAGAATTAAAAGAAATTCATGAGATTATGAAAGATACTCCTGGAATTTATGGTGGAAGATTTTCTGGAGCAGGATTTAAAGGATGTTGTTTAGCAATTGTAAATCCAGAATGTAGAGATACAATCTTAAGAGAAGTTACAGATAAGTATCTTGCAAAATTTCCTCAATATAGAAACTCATTTGGAATTTATTTTTGTCAAACTGCAGATGGTATGAGTTTTGATGCACCTGTTAAAGAAGATAAAGCAAAAAAAGTTGAATCTGAAGAAAGATAAAGAGCAAGAAATTGCTCTTTTTATATTTGCAATACATGTTAAAATATGATAATATAACAAAGTATGAATTGTAGATATTAAAAGGAGAATAAAATGAAAACTTATTTTATTACTGGTGCTGCTGGTTTCATAGGAGCAAATCTAGCTAAAAGAGTTTTAGAAGATGAAAAAGATGTTAGAGTAGTAACTATTGATAGCATGAATGATTATTATGATGTAAAATTAAAGGAATATAGGTTAGAAGAATTAAAAAAATATGATAATTTTATATTCATAAAAGGCAACTTAGCAGATAGACAAGTAGTAGAAAATATTTTTAAAGAATATAAACCAGAAATAGTTGTAAACTTAGCTGCACAAGCAGGTGTACGCTATAGTATAACAAATCCTGATAGCTATATAGAAGCAAATTTAATAGGTTTTTATAATATATTAGAATGTTGCAGAAACTATCCAGTAGAACATTTAGTATATGCTTCAAGTTCATCTGTATATGGTGGAAATAAAAAAGTTCCATTTTCAACAGATGATAAAGTTGATAACCCAGTTTCTTTATATGCTGCAACTAAAAAGTCAAATGAATTATTAGCACATAGCTATTCAAAATTATATAATATTCCATCAACAGGGCTTAGATTTTTTACAGTATATGGACCAGCAGGTCGTCCTGACATGGCTTATTTTGGATTTACAAATAAATTAATAAAAGGTGAAACAATAAAAATATTTAACTTTGGAAATTGCAAGAGAGACTTTACTTATGTAGATGATATAGTAGAAGGTATAGTAAGAGTAATGAAGAAACCACCAGAAAAGAAAAATGGGGAAGATGGTTTGCCAATACCTCCATACAAAATATACAATATTGGAAATAGTAACCCAGAAAACTTGCTTGACTTTGTACAAATATTACAAGAAGAATTAGTTAGAGCTGGAGTTTTACCAGAAGATTATGATTTCGAATCTCATAAAGAATTAGTACCAATGCAAGCAGGAGATGTACCAGTTACTTATGCAGATACAACTCCACTTGAAAGAGATTTCGGTTTTAAACCACATACAACATTAAGAGAAGGTTTAAGAAAATTTGCTGAGTGGTATAAAGAGTTTTATATGTAAGTATATAAAAGAAAAGAGGTTTTATAAATGAAAATAGCTGTTGCAGGAACAGGATATGTTGGACTTTCAATTGCATGTTTGTTAGCACAAAGAAATGAGGTTGTTGCTTTAGATATTTTGCAAGAAAAAGTTGATTTAATAAATAGTGGAAAATCTCCAATAAGAGATAAAGAAATTGAAGACTTTTTAGCAAATAAGAAATTAGATTTAAGAGCTACATTAGATTATAAAGATGCATTTAAAGATGCAAAATATATTGTAATTAGCACACCTACAAATTATGATGATGAGAAAAATTCTTTTGATACATCTAGTGTTGAAGATATTATAGAAAAAGTTATTTCTATGAATATTAAAACAACAATGGTTATAAAATCTACAATTCCTGTTGGATATGTAGAAAGCGTTAAGAAAAAATATGGAATAGACAATATTATGTTTTCACCAGAATTTTTAAGAGAGGGAAAAGCTTTATATGATAACCTTTATCCTTCAAGAATTATTGTTGGCGAAAAATCTGAAAGAGCAATTGAGTTTGCAAATTTACTAAGAGATGGTGCATTAAAAGAAGAAATAGAAATAAAATATATGAATTCTACAGAGGCAGAGGCTGTAAAATTATTTGCAAATACATATTTAGCTCTAAGAGTTTCATATTTTAATGAGCTTGATACTTATGCAGAGCTTAAAGGATTGAACACAAAAGACATCATAGATGGAATTTGCTTAGATCCTAGAATTGGAACATTTTATAACAATCCATCTTTTGGTTATGGCGGATATTGCTTACCAAAGGATACAAAACAACTTTTAGCAAACTTTGATAATGTACCACAAAACTTAATAAGAGCAATTGTAAGAAGCAATAGAACTAGAAAAAAACATATATCTAATATGGTTATGAGAAGAAATCCAGATATTGTTGGTATTTACAGATTAACAATGAAAGCAGATTCAGATAACTTTAGATATAGTGCAATTCAGGGTGTAATTGATAGCTTAAAAGAAGAGGATGTTGAAATTATAATTTATGAGCCAACATTAAAAGCAGAAGAGTTTAGTGGTTGCAAAGTTGTAAATGATTTTGAGAAGTTCTCTAAAGAAGCAGATGTAATTATTGCAAACAGATATGAAGATATCTTATTTGATGTAAAAGACAAAGTTTATACAAGAGATTTATTTAGAAGAGATAGTTAAAAAATAAATGCTGTTACAAAAAATGTAACAGCATTTTTAAAGTTTAGTAAAATGTGGTATAATAAAAATATAAATAATATAGGATGTTGTATGAGAAAAATAGAAGATATTATAGCAGATAAGTTAATAGATATGACTCATTATGTTCTTGCGAAACTAATAAAACCAGATATTACTTTTGATAAGGTTACCGATTTAGATGGTGAAGCAATAGAAAAATTGAAACAGCAATATGGAATAGAAGCAATAATTTTAGATATTGATGACACAATTAGAAAAGATAAACTTAGAAGTATTCCAAAACATAATAAGGAATGGATAGAGAGCTTAAAAGGAAAAATAAAAGTAATTATTTTAAGTAATGGAATAGATAAAGATATAGAAGACTACATGAAATCACATGGAATCGATTATATTGGTTTTGCATGTAAGCCTTTAAAAAGAAATTTCAAAAAAGCTTGCAGTAAAATGCAAGTTGATCCAGACAAAGTTCTGGTGGTTGGAAATAGCTTGTTTGACGATATTTATGGTGGAAGAAGAAACAACATGAAAACAGCTTTAATAAAGAGAGTTGAAGATGATGAAGGAGCAAGATAATTGCTCCTTTCTAATTTGCAAAAAATATAAATTTATGCTAATATATAGAGGTGCAAATTTATAGTAACATCTAGGCATTTTTTGAATAGTTTATAAAAAGGGATTTTAAGATGGAAAATGTTATTAATCAAGCAAAAAATACTTTAGAAAAATATAATCAAAAAAGTGTATTAAAATTATTTAATACTTTAGATGAAAAAGAGCAAGAAACACTTGCTGAGTCTATTTTAAGGGTTGACTTTGATTACATTACAAATGTATACAAAGAGTCTATGAAAAAATTAGATGTTGATGAATCTGGCATTGAGCCTAAAAAAGCACTAGTAAAAGCAAATATGACAGAGGAAGAAAAAGAAGTCTTATATGCATTAGGAAAAAAAGTAATTGAAAGCAATCAATATGCTATTGTTACTATGGCTGGTGGTCAAGGAACAAGGCTTAATCATAAAGGTCCAAAAGGAACTTTTAAATTACAAACAATAAATGGTGAAAAATATATTTTTGAAATTTTAAGTGAAACACTTCAAAGGGCAAATAAAAAATATGGTGTTGAAATTCCATGGTATATTATGACTAGTGAAGAAAATAACAGCGAAACAGTTAAGTTTTTTGAGGACCACAACTATTTTGGATGCAACCCTAATACTGTTAAGTTTTTCAAACAGGCTAAGCTTCCATTATTAAGTGAAAATGGTGAAGTTTTAGTAGGAGAAGATTATAAAATAAAAGAAGCAGCTGATGGAAATGGTGGAATGTTTAGTTCCTTAAGAAGAGAAGGCATCTTAGATGAGTTTGAGAAAAAGGGAATTAAATGGATATTTTCTTGTGGTGTTGATAATATTTTAGTAAATATGGCAGACCCATATTTGATAGGATTAGCGTTAAATAACAATTGTGAAATAGCAACAAAAACAATTATAAAAGATTACCCTCAAGAAAAATTAGGTGTTGTTTGCAAGAAAAATAATAAAGTAAAAGTTATAGAATACACAGAATTACCAGAAGATATGGCAAACGAAATAAATGAGGATGGCGAGCTTACATATGGTGAAGCACACATAATGTTTAATTTATTTTCATTAAAAGCTTTAAAAGAATCAGCAACATACAAAATGCCATATCATGTGGCACATAAGAAAAATAGCTTTTTAGATGAAAATGGAAAACTAGTAGATGCTACTCAGCCAAATAGCTATAAATTTGAAGCATTCATTTTTGACTCATTTGAACTATTTGATGATATAGCAATATTAAGAGGAAAAAGAGAAGATGAATTCTCTCCAATAAAAAATGCAACAGGAGTGGATAGTCCATTTACAGCAGTAAAAATGTACAATGAATATTGGAGCAAAGATAGGGAAGAAGAATAAGTTTTACGGTTTCACGGTTTCACGGGGACGTTCCTATTGGTTCCAAAATGGAACCAAGGGGACACTCCTTAAAAATTAAGGAGTGTCCCTATAGTGCCAAAGTGGCACTAAAAGGAACGTCCCTTTGAAACCTTTGAAACCTATTTTGGAACTGTTTTATTAATAAGATGGAAAAGATGAGATTTAAAAAAGTTTATGTTGAGATAACAAATATTTGTAATTTAAAATGTTCTTTTTGTCCAGATAGCAAAAGGAAAAAGGCGTTTATGAATGTTCAAAACTTTGGAGAGATAGCAAGAAAAATAAAAAACTATACTAATCTTATTACTCTTCATGTAAAGGGAGAACCTTTAATGCATCCGGAACTGGAGCAAATTTTGCAAATATGTGATGATAATAATTTAAAAGTAAATATTACTACAAATGGCACATTGCTATATGATAAAAAAGATATTTTATTAAAAAGTATTTCGTTAAGGCAGTTGAACATTTCTCTTCATAGTCTTACTCAAAATGAAAACATGAGTAGTGATTATTTGGACAAAGTATTTGAAACAGTGGATGAACTAACGAAGTCAAATCCAAATCTTTATATTTCATATAGATTATGGAATTTACAAAGTATATCTGAAAATGATGAAAATACTTTTATTTTAGAAAAAATAGAAGAAAAGTATAATTTAAAAGATATAAAGAATAAGGCTAAAGAAAACGATTTTATTGAATTGAAAACAAATGTGTTTTTAAACCAAGATACAGAATTTAAATGGCCAAATATGCTAAACAAGGATATATCTAATGTGGGAACATGCCAGGGGTTACGAAGCCAAATTGCAATATTAGTAAATGGTGATGTAGTACCATGTTGCTTAGATCAAGATGGTGAAATAAAACTTGGAAATATTTTAGAAGATGACCTAGAAAAAATATTAAATACAAATTTAAGTCAAAATATAAAAACTGGTTTTGAAGAAGGAAAAGTTTTCCACAAATTATGCAGAAAATGTGAATATAGAACAAGGTTTAAATCCTATTAAATTTTTTAATAGGATTTTTTTTTGCGAATGATTGATTAATTTAAACTACTATGATAAAATTTTTTTAAATTATAAAATTTCGTTTTTATAAGAAAGGGGAAAAAATGAAGAAAAGTACTATTTTTTGTATAGTTATATCACTTATAGCAATTATAGCATTAATATGTGCATTAATATTTTTACCAAATGATGATAAAACTGAGGCACCAGTTGAAAATAGCGCAGGAGATGCTTTATCACAAGAATTAACACCAGCTAAAATTAAAGAAAATGATGAAAGCACAGAAACAGCAATATCAAGCACATTAATTGAACATGTAGTTGACAATTTACATTATAAAACACCATCTAATTTTGTTTTAGATGAGAACTCAGGATCAGGAATACAATACAATTTAAATCTTGATGAAAAATCTTATATAATTACAGTAGCTGATGCTGAATATGAAACAGGTACAGAGCAAGTATTTATGAGTAGTCTTAGAGCAATTCATTATGGCTTAGATGAATCATCATATGAAAAAATGTCTGAACAAAAAGAAGAAACAATTAATGGAGTTAAATGGTATGTAGTAAAATTGGAAATTCCAACAGATGAAAGTGGTCAATATGGATATGCTGAATTATTATATTCATTCTATAATGGAAGAGTATATAGTGTAGGATTATATCAAGCATTTTCAAGCTTTATGCCAAAACAAGATTCTATTTATAAAAATGGAATAACAGATCTTGCAAGCGTAAAAGAAGCATTAGTTTTTGCAGAATAATATAAATAAAGAAAGGCACTTTAATTTGAAGTGCCTTTTTTAAATATATTTTTAATTTTATTTATTAGCTTCTTAAACCAATTTTCTTCTTTATATTCTATTGGAATATCTGAAGTAGAATCACTATTATTAGAATCAAGATTTTCAATTTTACTATTTTGAAATACATTTGTTGAATATTTTTCTTTTTTTTCTTTTTCTAAAACTTCTATATAGCTTTTGTCGTATTTTTTCCACTTAAGTTTATTCTCATCAGAGCATAGATATTCACTTAATAAAACAGAAAGTAATGCTTTTGTTTCTGGCATAATATCAACATTTGTATGGTACTTAAAATTGTAAGAGGCATCTTTGTTTTGTTCAATGATATTATAGATATCGTTTGGGATTTTGTCTCTTAAATCTTTTTCCATATGTGAAATTATTTCACTTAATTCTGTAAAAGCTTTTGAATCAATTTCTTTATTTGTTATCACGTGTACTTTCATCCTTTCCTAATGATAGTTGTCTTATGTATTCTAATGCAGAAAATCTTTGTTTTGGATCTAACCCTTTAACCATTTCGAGTAATTGTTTTTCGTCAAGTTTTTTACCTTGCTCAATCATAAAGTCTTCTATGTTTAGTATTGTTCCTTTTTTTGCTTCAGTAGTTTCTTTAGCAGGGCGAGGTGGAACAATAGATTGATACAATCCATGACCTTTTTCATCATATAACATAGTTTTTTTACCAATAAATGCAAAAGTTGCATCAGATCTTGCAATCTGAGGTGCTCCATCCGAATCTATATATAATATAAATTGTTTATTTCCAGGAAGCTCTCCACTATAACCCTTATCTATACTGCCTAGTCTATGTAATTGATATAGAAAAGCATTTGGTTCCCCAACAAATGCTATTAAATCAGAAACTTCTCTATTTTGGACAGTCGATTGTAATTGTACAGGTTCGCCGTTTGAATCAACAATAATAGTATTTCCGTCTCTTAAATGTATAATATAGGCAGGTACTGCTTTATCTTCAAAATTAAGGCCTGGCAATACAACACTTTCAACTTGAGTATAATCATATTTTTCAGAAAACAAAATGGATAAATCATTTTTTAGAAATCTGCTACTTATAGTTTTTGTTTTTTCATCAAGTTCAGCAGAAACTCTTTGACTTTCTTGTTTTCTTGCTTCAATAGCTCTTCTGGATACGTCTACATCTGTAACAGATTTATCTTTTTTGTTTATTAATGATATTTTTCCTTGTGGTAAGTTTTCCATTATAATAGTAAAATATTGAGAGTCTAAATTTGTGCCATTATTTTGATTTTCCCTAATCAATTTTCCATTTAAATAAATATTGCATGTTCCGTCATCATTTCTAACAAATTGAAATTGTAGTCCCATAAATCTTTGAACAAATACATTGCTTTTGTCAGATAATTCATTTTTCCTTGCTGATAATTCTCTAATTTCTGAAAGAATAGGTGCCACTCTTTCAATATCTTCATGCCTAATTCCTTGAACTTTTTCTAAATAAATTTTATCAACTCTATCTAAATATCTTTTTTGCCATTCTTTATCTGGAACAGGGGAAAGGTTAGATATATTACTGCATAATTCAATATATTCTTCCATTGTCATTGGTTTTTCTGCATTTATTCTGTAATGAATGCAGTGTTCAATAAGAAATCTTTGCGCTTCTAAGTAATCACTTGAGTTATAAGTCTCGTGATATTTTGAAGCATGTTCCATAAATTTATCCCATGTATGTGGCTCACTTGAATCACCTCTAAAATCAACATGTCCACCTAAAAAATCCCTAAAGTTTGAAACATTTCCTGTAAGAACATTAGCAAAATTAACCATATTTACTTGTTCACCATATGTTGGAAATACTCCTGGATATATTTCTTGAGCAAGCATTTCTGTTAATGCTTCATTAACAAATCCACCATTAAAAATAGCTAAATCTGATTTGGTTTTTAGTAATTTTGCCATTACCAAAAAATGAATAATTTCATGGCATAAAACTTTTTCTATTTCGATTGGAGTAGCTTTGCTCATAAACTCTTTATCCATTACAATTCGCTCATATTGAGTATCAAGATGCAAACCAGCACGTAAATTTCCAGAATAAAATGCTACTGCTCCGAGTTTTTGAGGGTTCATCTGTTATTTCAAATGCAAATTTTCTTTTCCAGGCTCTACCTTCAAAATACCCTTTTTTATCATATCTAACAAGATTACCATCTTCTGGTGGCATTAGAAGTGCTTCTTCAAATAGCTTTTGATAATCTCTAATTTGCGTATAACCACGCTTTTGAAAATATATTTCAAGTCTTCTCATAACATTTTTGTATGGCCTAATAAGTGCTGGATCAATTTCAAGTCTTCTAATATTTTCATCATTTGCTAATTCTTTAAACATTATTTCCTCCAGAGCATATTTTTCAAAAACATTATATCATAGCACTTTTTATGAAATCAATTACAAATCAATTACAAAATACTGTTGGAAGTTTTTCTCATTTATATCTCTTTTCAATTACAATTATTGATATTGTTTTTATTATAATATAAGATTTAAATAGAATTTTTTTAAGAAAGAGGGTTTTAAATGAATTCTAAAAAAATGGTTTTAATAAAAAAAATTACTATTTTTATTATTTTAGTAATTTTAGTGAATTTTATTTTCATAAACTTTAATGTTTCTTATTCAAATGAAACAGAAAACATTGCATTTCTAGATAACAATTTAAAAACTGCATTGCTAAATGAAGGGATAGATTCTAATGGAGATGGTGAAATATCCTATGATGAAGCAAAAAATGTAACTATGCTACATCTTTACAATAAAAACATTTCAAACTTATATGGATTGAGATATTTTGAAAATGTGGATTATTTAGAACTTAGTAATAATAATATTGAAGATATTTCAGAATGTTTGAATATGACAAATTTAAAAACTCTACTTGTTAGTCATAATAAATTAAATCTTACACCTTTAAGACATTATGATGAATCGATGGAAACAGTTTTAGAAACTTTAATTAATAATGGTGTTCATATTGAAGGAACTTTAAACCAAGTTTTAGAATATAATCCATCACTTATTACAACACAGCCAGTATATAAAGTATTGTTTGTATATGTAACAGAAATAGATGTGGACGTTGATAATCAAGGTAATGTGCAAAACTATAAACACGAATTATCTGAAGAAGAGATTTATTGGTTTGATAAACAAAGAGAGGTTTTCGAAAAAGCAATAGAAAAAATGTCAAATTATGCAGTAAATATTGTAACTGAAGTATATAATACAACAGAAATAATAACAGAATATGGAATTGGATCCAGACAAGATGACTATTGGTTAAATGCACATGATATAGAAGAAATAGCAGAGATATCTAATGAGTATGATACTGTTTTTGTTTGTTCAATATATGATAGAACAATAGTGCCACATACTGCAGGAGGATTAGGTGGCAGAGGTGAAGCCATGGTTTATTTTGAACAGGGGAATTATTCAGAAGATATTGATAAATTAGAAAGAAATGCTCTTTCAAATTATTTACCTCCAATGATACATGAATTTATCCATTCAGTTGAACTGTATGGTACATATATGGATTTTGATATTTGGGGTTGGCATGATGCGCAAGCTTACTATGCCACAACTATTTTTGATGACAATTCTCAAAATATATATGGAGAAAGTATGTACTTGCAAGGAACAAGAAATCCAGAAAATCCAAATGAAACAGGAATAATAAAAGAATTATGGGAAATACCTTTATCTAAAATTTATGGAAAAGATATAGTAACAAATAAAAATGAAATTAATTTAGAAAAAGGCGATGAAGAACAAATATATTGTGCTACAAAAATTATAGATACTACACCAGCAAGTTCTGCATTATGGACTTTTAAAAACATTATTTGGAGTAGTAGTAATAATAAAATTGCTACTATAGATGAAAATGGAATAATACATGCAAATTCTCCAGGAAGATGTGTTATAACTGCAAAAGACTCAAGCCAAACTTATGAAACAACAGTTATTGTAAATGTTACTGGAGAAAATGATGTAAATGAAGATTTTGCAATTATAGATAATAATAACATATATGTAAAACTTTATGAAGGAAGAACAATAGATGAGTTTATCAATTTATTAGATTTAGATGATTCCTGGACAAGAGTGATAATTTCTTCAAAAACAAATGGAGAAAGAAATGATGTTGAAATTATAAAAGGTGAAACAGATGAACAAATTCTAGATATTATACTTGAAAATGTTGTTGGAGTAGTTATATATGATGATTGGGGAGAACATGGATATGAAATTCATCAATTAGGAAATGTTTACCTTGCATCAACTTCTGGTAATTGTATTAATGTTGAAGATTTAATGTGTTTAAGAAGAGCTCTTGTAAGAGATACAGAAGTTATTAATAATGAAAATTTTGATATCAAAGCAACTGATATTAACTTATCTAATGATGAAATGGGAACAATTGGTGACATTGGAGATGTTATTGCATTAAGAAAAATAATACTAAATAGTGGAAACTAATTTAAATATAATAAAAAAACCTCAGAATAAAATCTGAGGTTTTTGTTTTGTATTTATTCTTTTTTACATGTGAAGACTTTTTTATAATACTTTTGGTATTTCAGGATAAAACTTGATTTTTAGTTCATCTCCAATTTTATATTTTTTAATATTTGTTGATATATATGGATATATACCAAGTATATAAACATATTCTTTTCCAGCATGAGGAAACTCAACTACTGGTATACAATTATAATGGACTCCCCTAGAACCTTGTTTAGTTGAAGAGCGACATATAATTTCTATTATTTTAGTATTAATAATTTCACATTCTTCTGATTCAGGTGGCTTTTTAAGTCTTTTGAATACAATAAATAAAGAAAAAGCCAATAATGCAAATAATGATAATAGTGGAACTAATACGAGTAGTGTAATAGAGGTACTGTTTATAAGAGTAAGTGGACTAGGATCTTCTAATATACTATTCTTAATACTATTAGTAAAAATATTATAAAAATGAGAAATAGAAAAAATAGGTATAAATAACGAAATAGCAATGAGAAGAAGTGCAGATAAAGCTGGAATTATAGAATAATTTGAATTGCTTTCAACGTTTTCCTTTATATCAAAATAATCTTTTTCTGGATCATATAGACAAAGAACTTTATCTCCAATTTTAGGTTTTTCAGGATGAGTGTAAATATCAAGTTCTAAAGTTTTTTCTAACATTTCTTTGTAATTAAATTCATATGTAATTAAATAATTAATATTATACACCTTATTATCAAAATTATATTCTCTTTTAAAATCCACATTTTTTACAGTTGCCCATAATTCAATTCCTGTTTCAAGAAGTGATTTATTTATTCTTTTATCACTTGAGAGTATAAATGCAAATATTCCAATAGTAAATAGAATTCCTAACAAAACAATTATAAACATCATTTTTTCTCCTTATGATAATAATTTAACATTATTAAGTAATAATTTCAAGTTAATAAATTTATGATAGATTTTTTATAAGATTTAGTATAAAATATAAATATACACTTTTGACTAATAAAAATATATATAATTTTTCTATAATAGGAAATAGTAATGAGTGTGAAAGGGGAATGATAAATGAAAGAACATAAATTAACTTTAATTCAATTAATAGTAATTGTTATAGTAGGAATGGCTATAATTGCGGCGATGATTATAAAAATGATTACTTCTAATCTTAACACATTAAAAACAAGTAATGTTCAAAATGATGTAAATGAATATTATAATACATACCAGGACCAAGACTTTTCTTCAACGTTAATTAAAAATAAAGAATTAAAAGAAGATTCTAATACTGAATATGAAGAGTATTCTTCAGTTAATAAAGATATAAAGCATAATATAGAGTTTTCAACTAGAGATATTATGGAAAAAGTTATTACAAAAAATGAAAGAGAGAAAATAAACAAATTATTTGCAGATAAAATTGATGAATATTTAAGAGATAAGAAAGAATATGATGAAGAAAGTATAGAAGAAGCAAAAAAATATATAATTGCAGATTATATGTTAAGCATGGATTCTTATAATGTAACCATTTATGCAAATAATGATAAAAAACTTGTATTTATAATAAATATAAATAATTATTTTTTTAATAATGACAATATAGAAATTGAAACAGATATAAGTATTGATGAACTCTTGAATTCTAATCCAAATATGGATGATACTAATAATGAAGAATTAGAAGTATTAAAACCAAGAGTGTTAGATTATTCTATTACCGATTTTATAAATGATGAAAAATATTCATCTAGTGATGATAGATATGATTATGTATATAATGATGATGTTCTTCCAGAAAAAGTATGGGATTTATATGGAGAGTATATGCCAATTCCAGGATTAGGTGATTCAATGGGTAGAGATTTTATATGGCATTCAGCAACATCTACACTTGTTGATGGTAAATTTGATTATAGTGCATCAAATTTATCAAATGAATTTGATAAAAATAATTCTTGGGTAGAAGGAGTAGAAGGATACGGAATTGGTGAAAAAATAACAGTGTATACTGCTAGATTATCAGAATTAGTATTGGGTAATATGATAGAAGGATACTATCAAAAAAATGGCTCAAGTGGAAATTCAATAAAAATGAAAGAACCTTATTACAATAAACTTCTAGGTATACTTATAGTAAATGGATATCCAAAGAATGAAGAATTATATAAAGCTAATTCAAGAGTTAAGAAAATGAAACTAACAATAGATGATGATAAAGAATATATGATAGAATTAGAAGACACGGCGAAGCCACAATTATTTGATGTGGATTATAAAACTATATATACAAAAGAGAAGTTTTATCCTATAAAATGTGAATTTGAAATATTAGAAGTATACGAAGGCGAAAAATACGAAGATACAGCAATAAACACATTATTAACAGGAATTGATACTAATTTTATCATTGGAGGCAGATAAAAAATTTAAAGATAAGAATAATAAAAACCTCGGAAGTAAATCTTCCGAGGTTTGATATTTGTTTTTTGTAATTATCTCTTTGTAAATTTCAATTGTTTAAAAATAAGTACTTTTAGAAGTTTTTGTATATTACAAAGTTATTATACAAAACGGCTTATAGCATCTTAAAACAGTTTAAATAAAAAAATACAAACTGAATCGAGATTATATTGATACTTAAAACTACAAAAGTTTTAGGTATCTTTTTTATTCTTAAAGCTATAAAATTTTATAATTTACATATTGAGTTAATTAAAATAATAACATATAATTCTACTATTAGATATTACATAATTAGCTTATAAAGATATTAAAGGAGGATTATCGTTTACTATGGAAAAGAAAAAGAATAATTGCATTAAAAGTTTTACTAAAGTATATATAATTATAGTTATCCTGATACTTATATCTATGATAATATTACTTTTTTTGAAATATCGATTAGATACTTATCCAGACAGAAAAGTAGATATAATCGCTTCAGAAATAATAAATGACTTTAAAAAGCCTTCATTTAAATGTTTTAATCGGATATAGTGATGGAGCGATATATATAGGATATGATGAAGATAGTAATTGGAACATTGTGTGCAATAATCTAAAAATAGATGGTAACTTTAAAATAGAAAATGCTAATAATGAACTGTATATGATTTGTTATTTATACAATAATTTAACAAATTCATCTTTTTATGATTTAGAAAAAGAATATTTATATAAAAGAACAATAGTACTAAATAGCTATGAAGGAAATATATATATAAACAGAAACAGAAATTGTGAAATGATTTTAAAATTAAATGATGAAGTGTATTTATGTGGAACCGTTTATAAAACTGGTAAAGACTATAAATACTATCAAACTTCAATAGATGATATCAATGAACTAGATGAATATGTTAAGTTCTTTGAAAATGAAGAACTACAAGATATTTTAAAAACAATGACTTATATGAAAGATTTTAAAGTATATAAATTAAATGAAGATAGATATTTAGAATTAGGGAATATAATTAAAGAAGAATATAATATAAGTTGTCTTTCAGATAATAAAAAAACTGATAAAGAAAATAGTGTTACACCAGAAGATGAGATTAAAATAGTAAACGATTATGAGGAAGAAAAAGCAATAATTTTTATTAATAAAGCTAAAAAAATATCATTAGATACTAATATGAAAGAATCATTTGATGGAATAGTTAATAAAAGATTTTTCGAAAGTAGTACTTTTAATGTTTATATTCAAAATAATATATCATGCTATGGTAATATTATTACTGAGAAAAATAATGATCATGAAATTCTTTTCTTTAATCACCTAAAGAGACTATATAATTCAGAATATTATGAGAATAAAGAAAATTCATTTATGGAATATAGAAACGTTGGTGAGTTAAATGGGTTCTTCTATACAGATGACGGTATAAGATTTTTTCATGATATATGTATTGATGAAGAGCAAGGATTATATATGTCTATAATGTGCTATGACCCTACTGGTAAAGAAAAGAATATAGATGCTAATAAATTGTATTATAGTGATAATTATCAGAAAATGTTGAACTCTATTAAAATAGAAGATATTACAAAAGATGATTATAATGATTACATGAAAAATCTTGATAAAATAGTAAAAGAAGAAGTAAAAAAACAATAAGGAAAAAAATAAAAGAAATCCTTTGTTCTGTAACAACAAAGGATTTCTGTAAGACTTTTCTTGATACTTCGAAAAGTGTTTGTAATTATCTCTTTGAGAATTGTGGTGCTTTTCTTGCTTTCTTTAAACCATATTTCTTTCTTTCTTTTGATCTTGGATCTCTTGTTAATAATCCATTTGATTTTAATAATGGTCTAAATTCACTATTTACATCTAATAAAGCTCTTGCTATACCATGTCTAACTGCTCCAGCTTGACCAGTTAATCCACCACCAACAACTTTAACTACAACATCATATTTTCCAACTGTGTTTGTAACAGCAAATGGTTGGTTAACTATAACTTTTAATATTTCTGAACCGAAATATTCATCTAAGTTTTTACCATTAACAGTAATTACACCTTTACCAGCTGTTAATCTTACTCTAGCTATTGATTCTTTTCTTCTTCCTGTTCCTTGGAATACTATATTTTCAGCTTTCTTTGCCATATTATTTTACCTCCCAAACTTCTGGTTTTTGAGCAGCATTTTCATGTTCATTTCCTGCATATACTCTTAATTTTTTAACCATTTTATTTCCTAATTTATTGTGAGGAAGCATTCCTTTAACAGCTAAGTACATAGCTTTTTCAGGAGTTTTTTCCATCATTACTCTTGCAGAAATTTCTCTCATTCCTCCAATATATCCTGAATGATGTCTATAAACTTTTTGGTCTAATTTATTTCCTGTTAAAACAGCATCTTTACAATTTATAATTATTACAAAATCTCCAACATCTTCGTTAGGTGTGAATGTTGGTTTATGTTTTCCTCTTAATAATTTTGCAGCTTCAGTAGCAACTCTACCTAAAGATTTGTCTGCAGCGTCGATTACATACCATTTTCTTTCAATTTCGCCTTCTTTTGGGCTATATGTAGTATTATTCATGGTACTAATACCCTCCATTTCAATTTTTAAATTTTCTAAATTATACTATATGAAATTCCTTGATTTTCTAATAACTACCGGGGAGAAGTTATTAAGCAAACATACAGATTTTCACATAATGCTTAATTATTTTAATACAAAAAACAGCAAAAGTCAAGCTTTTACTGTAAAAAATAATATTTTATTAAAAAATTAGGAGCCATGTCAGAGACAATGGCTCCTGGACGAAATGGGTGGATTACTCTTTTGATTTAAATGGCACAATGTTGTTCTTGAGATACGGATACACATATACGCCGTCAGAAATACGTTCAGCGTTATAGCCGTCTTCAATTCTACATGGCACAGGTTTGTATTCTGTTTCAATTGCAGGGCGTTTTTTATCCCAAATTGAGATGCAAACAAGAACCAGGTGAAAGACAGCATATGGCACCATATCCAGATAGCCAAAGCACGACGAATGCCATATGGTTGTATCTTCGATATAATACCAGTGATCAAAATTGTCGGTTATTAGCCAAACACAAATTGGCAGGGTCAAAAGGGAAAGAATACGTAATGTGACAATATAGCCGTACATGTGCCGCTGATCCAGAGTGTATGCCAACTTGTTGAGCAGACCCTTGATGGATGTTTTCGAAACTATGGTATGCCCTTTAAGAGCAAAAAACATAAAAACAGCTACCATGATAATCGAAATACTAGCCAGAATAAGAGTCATATACTCACAGGTAACATAGCTCGGGATGTCCAGTTCATAAAGATTCCACTTCATAAGTCATACCTCCATCTCATTCTTTAGTAGTTGATTGGTCTTTGTGAAAAAAATAATGATATCGTTAGTCGCAATTGCGACGTTATATGGGGGAATTTATTAAAAAGGCCATTAAGGCTCTTATAAAATAATTATACCATTTTCTGCACTTTTGGTCAATTTTGAAAAAGTACTTGCAAAATTGATATTTTATGATAGAATATAGCAAAAAGATGTTTGCTTTAAAAGGAGAAATAGTATGTTTGCATATATAAAAGGTTCATTAGAAGAAAAGGCTAATGATTATGTAGTAATAGAAACATGTGGAGTAGGATATAAAATTTTTATGTCAAATATTTCCATAAATAATATTGGCGATTTGGGAGATACTGTAAAAGTACATACATATTATCATGTAAGAGAAGATAATATTAGTTTATATGGTTTCTTAGCAAAAGAAGAACTTAGAATGTTTGAACTTTTAATCTCTGTAAGTGGTATTGGTTCAAAATCAGCTATAACAATTCTTTCAAATATCACTCCTGCAAGCTTTGCATTAGCTGTTATTTCAAACAATATTGAACTACTTAAAAAGATTCCAGGAATTGGTGCTAAAACAGCTCAAAGAATAGTTTTAGAACTTCAAGATAAACTAAAAGCACAGCAAAAAGAATTAATGGCTATAGAAGAGCAAGAAGAAATTATTAAAGCAACAAAGCCTACAGGAGAAAATGTTGATGAAGCAATGCAAGCTTTACAAATTCTTGGGTATAATAAAAGAGAAATCGAAAAAGCATTTGAGAAAATTGCTAATACAGATGTTAGTGTAGAAGAATTAATAAAGAAAGGTCTATCATTATTAGCAAGATAGAAAGGAAGTTTTATGGATTTAAATCAACCTCTAGCATATAGAATGAGACCAAAATCTTTAGAAGAATTTGTTGGTCAAGAACATGTTGTTGGAAAAGATAAATTGTTATATAGAACAATAAAAGCGGATAGATTATCAAGTTTAATCTTATGGGGACCTCCAGGTTGTGGTAAAACATCTCTTGCAAAAGTAATTAGTGAAACTACTAATTACAAATTTACAAAAATAAATGCTGTTACATCTGGTGTTGGAGATATTAAAAAAGCTATAGAAGAAGCTGATAATCCACTTTTAAATCCAAGTGGAAAATGCATATTATTTATTGATGAGATACATAGATTTAATAAACTTCAACAAGATGCACTACTTCCATTTGTGGAAAACGGAACAGTAATTTTAATAGGGGCAACCACAGAGAATCCTTATTTTGAGGTAAACAAAGCTTTAATCTCAAGATCTATGGTAATAAAATTAGAGCCACTTACAAAGGAAAACATTTTGCAAATTTTAAATAATGCATTAAAAAGTAAAGAGGGCCTTGGAAGTTTTAATATTAAAATTGCAGATAGCACATTAGAAACAATTGCAGAAATCTCAAATGGGGATGTAAGAACAGCTTTAAATGGTTTGGAAGTTGCAGTTTTAACAACTAAAATGAATTCGGATGGTGCAATAGAAATTACAGATGAAATTGCAAGTCAAAGTATGAATCAAAGAAAAGCAATGTTTGATAAAACAGGTGATAGCCATTATGATAACATAAGTGCTTTCATCAAATCTATGAGAGGAAGCGACCCAGATGCTACTGTATTTTATTTAGCAAGAGCATTAAATGCAGGAGAAGATCCGGTATTTTTAGCAAGAAGAATTGTTATTTCCGCTGCAGAAGATGTAGGTTTAGCAAACCCAAATGCTTTAGTTATTGCAACATCTGCAATGCAAGCAGTAACAATGGTTGGAATGCCGGAAGCCAGAATTATTTTAGCAGAAGCGGCTGTTTATAATGCAAGATCAAAAAAATCAAATGCATCTTATTTAGCTATAGACAAGGCTTTGTCAGATGTGGCAAATAAAGATACAGGTACAATACCAATGCATATTAGGAATGCTCCAGCAGAGGGAATGAGTGAATTCGGATATGGAAAAGGATATAAATATCCACACGATTATCCGGGACACTGGGTTGAACAACAATATTTACCAGACAAAATGCTTGGCACAAAATATTTTATAAAAGATGAAAATATTTCAGATGAATAAAAGTGGTAAAAGCCACTTTTATTTTTTGTATAAACAATTTTTAAAATTTTTACATTAATTAGAGAGTATAAGAAAAGTCAAAATGAAAAATAATAAATATATAAAAACATAAAGGAGGAATAAAATATGAACTTTTTAAAAGGTGTTGTATTTGGAACTGTCTTAACTGCTAGCACAATGATGATGTATTCTGAGAGTATTGATGCAGGTAAGAAAAAAATGATAAAAAAAGGCAAACAATTTGCAAGGAATATGTTTTGATTTTTGGGGACACCTTCCAAAATTAGCTTTCAAACTGATTTAGAAAGGTGTCCCCAAAAATCAATCTTGAATAAAAAAATTTTATATAGTAAAATTATTTTCAGAGGTATTATTATGAGAATAAAGACGCCTGAAGAGGAAAAACGTAGCAGAAAAGCAAGCTTTATAAAAGACATAATTTATATAGTTGTATTAGCAATTGTGGTTTATTTCTTTTTATATGGAATAATAATTGATAGAATTTTTAACAAATATGTTCCAGATCAAAGCTTATATGTTGAATATAATTTAGGTAAAGATCTAATTCCAGACCCTATTCAAAAAAATGTTCCTGAGGAGCATATTCCTTTGAAAATTAGAGGTGTTGATTTAGATGTAAAAAAACTTGCAAGTTATGATATTACTGGAAAAGTTGAAGCTATAAAAGAATACAATACAAATCCTGTGGCAAATTTTTTAAGTTTTGCTGGTGAAAATGTTTATGACTATATTTCTCCTATAGATTTAACGTTATCATGGGGAAAAGTTGCTTTGTATGAAAATTCAAATCATTTTTATAGTAATCAATATACTACTAATACATATAGAATGGTTATGAGCTCATGGGATGAAGTATTATCTGAAAAATTAGGAGATAATTATGTTAAAACACATTTTTCGAATAACCATTTAATTTCTTTAGATAAAGGAATTCGAGATGAATTTTCAAAAATAAAAGAAGGACAAATTGTTAGAATACAAGGTTATTTAGTTTATGTAGTTGATAGTAATGGCGGACATTGGGGACCATCAAGTTTAGTAAGAGATGATAATGGATGCGAAATAATATATGTAGAAAAGTTTATAAATATGGATGAAATTGCAAAACAAAGTCAAAGGTGATATAATATAATGTAGAAGCCTTTGGCTTTCTATTATATTTCCCATATATAACGCTGTACATCAGCTTTATATAATTCATTCTACATCACGATACGACAGGAGGAAAACACATGGAACGCATCATCATCCGGAGCCTGAAGTCGCTGAAGAAGCAGTCCTACGTTATCGAAGGACCCATCGAGGTGTATGTGCCTCAGGAGGACTGCTACAAAGTGGGTGTTTTTAATCCCACCTATGACCTTGAAGAGATTGTTCACTGCTACAGGATCATTGACCATGTCATCTGCTTCATTGAAGGTGACAAGATGTATGCCATCCCGGCGTGCAACAAGGTCAAAAAGATCCTTGACGCGAACCACTTCCACGAGGATTTCTCCATGAGGGTACCCTTCATCTTCGGCAGTTATCCGGTGCATAACACCGAAAGGTGGTCCGCTTTACTGCATTGGCAGTGTCACCGTATGAACATTGAGGCTGGTGAAGGACGTAGCCACAAGCGGAGCACCATGAAAGTGTAAGCGAGAAAGGGGAATATGGAGCGTGCGATTTCGCACGCTTCCTTTATTTTGTAAAAGACTAGAAAAAGTAGGATTGCAATGCTGAAATAAAGATGTTATAATATCATAGCAATTCTGTGTTGCATTTGAAAACACTCATATCTAAAATAGAAGGAGCGTGAACACATGAGTGGACAAGTTGAAATCATTGTACGGGATCTAAAATCGATGGAAAAAAATGCGATCAAAATTACTGGACCAATTGATGTGGTTGCGTATGACTATATCAATTCGACTTCTGTAATCGGCCGTTTCGATCCATCTGATGACTTAGATGAAGTGGACAATTGCTACCGCGAAGTGAATGATATTATTGCATTTGTTCATGGTGATGCTATGTATGTCATTCCAGCATGTGAAATTGTTCGTACAATGCTTCGGAAAAATGGATTCCATACTGATTCGTATCTGCACGTTCCGTTTATTTGGGGCGAATACCCTAAAGCGGAAAGCAAACAATGGGAAATGCTGAAAAATTGGCAATCTTTTCAGCTTGAAAAAGACCACATCCTTGAAGAAAAGAGGAGAAAACGAAACGGAGGATATAGATGGAAATCAATAGGATGATCACTCATAATTAAAAGGACCAGCTTGCTGGTCCTTTATATTATTCAATATCTGTTTCAAATTCGTCTTCGTTTGGACATGTTTTTATTTCATTTTCACAGTGTAAATCAACACCTTTTAAGCAATCTCCAGTTTTAGAGCATATTTTACATAGTTTAATATGTTTTACTCTGTTTACCCAAATTTGAATTGCATATGATTTATTTGGGCATAATGGTCCAAATACAAATTCCCCTTCTTTATCAGTAAAAGTATGAGAAACAGGTTTCCTTTCATCATGGCATACTTCTATTAATTTAACCACAGCATCTTCAATAGGATCACCATGTTGGTTTCTTAAAATTCCATAAACAACATTTCTATCATCTTCTGGAACTCTTATATCTAAATCAAATTGTTTTCCGGATTCTATAAATCCATCAATGTCAACAATTGTCTTTTTTTCATATTCCATAATAATCAATCCTTTCTAGAAATCTTTATAATAAAGTTTATGAAAAAATATTCTAATTTGTTAATGTATAAATATTGAAATTTTTTATTATAATTAATTGAAAGAATATTTTGACATTATGCTTTAAGTAACGTATAATAACTATGTCAAAAACTACTTTATTATGGAGGAAGTTTTATGAATGTAAATGAGCTTAGAAAAGAATACCCGGTTTTTTATTACAATTCATATAGAATTAGTGATGAAAACGATGTTATCAAAATAGATTTTGAATTTGAAATTGCAGGGCTTAGTAAGTTTAATCCTAAAATAGAAATATTAAAAAAAGATTTTCATTTTAAAGATATAAATACTAATATTGTAAAAAATATAGTTTTTAATATTGGAATGATAGAAGCAATTAGCTATTTTAAGGCTACATGCAGCCCTGAATTTGTTATAAAATGTGGTGCATTAGATGAATATCAAAAAAAATGGTATAAGAAACTATTTTTTCTTGGTTTAGGCGAGTTTAGATATATTAACAAAATTAATATAAAAGAAGATGAATTTATTAATTTTATTTCAAAAGGTGAAACTATAAAAGTTGAAGATGTAGAAGAAGGAAACGGAATTGTAATTCCAATTGGTGGTGGAAAAGATTCAAATGTTACATTAGAATTATTAAAAGATTATAGAAAAGATTCTTTAGCTTTTTGCATAGGAAGTAAAAAAGTATCTTTGGAATGTGCTAAAATAGCAGGATTTGAAGATAATCAAATAATAGAAATAAGAAGAATAATTGATAAAAACTTATTAAAATTAAATACAAAAGGATTTTTAAATGGACACACACCATTTTCTGCAATTGTTGCATTTACATCATATTTATGTGCTTATTTATTAAATAAAAAATATATATCGTTATCAAATGAGAGTAGTGCAAATGAGTCAAATGTTGAAGGAGAAAACATCAATCATCAATATTCTAAAACAATAGAATTTGAAAATGACTTTAGAGATTTTGCAGAAAAAGAACTAAAAGCAAGAGTAGAGTATTTTAGTTTATTAAGACCAATAAGTGAACTACAAATTGCAATGCTATTTTCAAAAATAGAACAATATCATCAAGTATTTAAAAGTTGTAATGTCGGAAGTAAAGCAGAACCATGGAAATGGTGCTGTAATTGTCCAAAATGCTTGTTTGTATTCACAATTTTAAGTCCATTTTTATATAAAGAAAAATTAGTAAATATTTTTGGAGAAGATTTATTTGAAAGAGAAGATTTACTTAAAACATTTATAGAACTATGTGGTTATGGAGAAACTAAGCCATTTGAATGTGTTGGAACATATAGTGAAATAAAATATGCTATTACGAAAACAATCGAAAAAAATGAGAAATTGCCTTATTTACTAAAATACTATAAAGATAATTTTGAACTTTCTAAAGAAGAAATGCTAAATTATTATAATAAAGAAAATAATTTACCAAAAGAGTTTGATACTATTTTAAGAAGAAAAATAGAGGGAAAATAAATGATAGAAAGATTACTTAAATTTTTAGAAGATAAAAAAATATTGATTTTAGGCTTTGGCATGGAAGGTGAATCAACATATAGATTTTTAAGGAGAAATTTTCCGGAAAAGAATTTATATATTGCTGATAGAAATATAAATCTTTTAGCAAATAGAGTAGATTTAATGGAAGATCCATATGTTGAAGTATCTTTAGGCGAAGACTATTTAGTCGGAATAGAAGAATATGATTTAATAGTTAAAGCTCCAGGAATTTCATTTAAAAATGTTGATATAAGTGAATTCAAAGATAAAATAACAAGTCAATTAGAATTGTTTTTAGAATATGCAGATGTTTTTTCTGTAGGAATTACAGGAACAAAAGGAAAGAGTACTACTAGTACATTAATTTATAAAGTATTACTAGACCAAGGAAAAGATGTGTTTTTGCTTGGAAATATAGGTGAGCCAATATTTAACGATATTGAAGATTTTACAGATAAAACAATTGCAGTAATCGAGATATCTTCACATGCATTAGAATATGTAAAAAAATCAACAAATATAAGTATTTTATTAGATGTTTATGAAGAGCACTTAGATCATTATAAAGATTTAAATGCATATGTTACTGCTAAATTTAATATAGCCAAATTTCAAACTAATGATGATTACTTTATATATAATTATGATAATAAATTAATGAATGAATTTAATTTTAAACATAAACCAAATGATTATGCTATTTCCGTAAGTGAAATTCCAAATACAAAAAATAAAGTAACTATAAATGGTAATTATATAAATTGTAATGGAAAAGACGTAATGAATATTCATGAAGAAATGAATTTAAAAGGTGAGCATAACCTAAATAACATCATGTTTGTATTTGCTTTATTAGATATTTTAAAATTAGATACACAAAAAGCAATAGAAACAATTAAGGATTTTTGGCCATTAGAACATAGAATGGAATATTTTGCAAATATTGATGGAGTAGATTATTACAATGATTCAATTGCAACAATTCCAGAAGCCACAATCAATGCGATTAAATCAATAAAAAATGTAAATACATTAATAATTGGTGGAAATGATAGAGGAGTAAATCTAACAGAATTAATAGAGTTCTTAAAGCAATGCCAAGTTGAAAATATAATATGTTTGCCTAAAACAGGTGAATATATTTATGAATCATTACAAGGAATAAATAAAAATATTTATTTTTATAACAAATTAGAAGATGCTGTAAAAAAAGCAAAAGAAGTAACTAAAAAAGGTACTTCTTGCATATTATCACCAGCAGCTTCAAGTTATGGATATTTCAAGAATTTTGAAGAAAGAGGAAGATTATATAAAGCCTATGTTATTAACAATAATTAACATAATTAAAAATAGGTTTACAGATAATTAGTTTACGAATAATTGCTTTTAAAATGGAAAAAAAGCAAACAAAACTTGTAAAAAAATACAAAAAAATGTAAAAAAAGCCAATTTTATGTAGACAACAAACGAAAAATGTGCTATAATTAAAGTGTTTTTAGGGAAAAACGAATGCACATTATATAAGATACTATAGATAAATTTTAAGGAGGAATTAAAATTGAATACAAATTATTCAGAAAACAATCACTTAGTATTAGTAGGAAAAATAGTAAGTGATAAAAGTTACAGTCATGAAATTTACGGAGAGAAATTTTATGTTTTTAATCTTGAGGTAGTTAGATTAAGCTCAACTGTAGATATTATCCCAATTACAGTTTCAGAAAGATTACTTACAGGATTAGATTTAGAAATCGGAAAGAAAGTTACAGTAGAAGGACAATTTAGATCTTATAACAATTACGAAAATGAAAAAAACAGATTAATTTTAACAGTATTTGCAAAAGAAATTATTGAAACAGAAGAATTAGAAGAAGACAAAGAAGAAATTACAAATGAAGTAACTTTAATAGGTTATATATGTAAAAAACCTATTTATAGACAAACTCCATTTGGGAGAGAGATTGCAGATGTTTTATTAGCAGTTAATAGAGCATATAACAAATCAGATTACATACCAAGTATTGCTTGGGGAAGAAATGCAAGATTTTGTCAAAACATTGAAGTTGGAACAGAAGTAAAAATTACTGGTAGAATTCAATCTAGAACTTATGAAAAGAAACATGAAGATGGAACTAGCGAAACTAGAGTTGCATATGAAGTTTCAATTGCAAGCATGGAAATAGTAGAAAAAGATGAAGAAGAATCAGAAGAAACTTCAGAAGAAGTTGTTTAATACATATTAAAATGTTTATATAAATTTTAGCAAGTTATATAATGTCCGCGTACTAACTAGAGTTGGTATGCGGATGTTTTTTTGTAAAAAAATATGATAGTTTACTTGAGAAAATAAATGAAAAATGGTATAATTAAAGTGATGGGGTTAATCAAAAAAAATTCACTCATTTTATAGGAGATATTTATGGATAATAATGATAATTCTTTGTTATCAACACAGTCAAATGATGATTCAAAAGAAGTGAGAAATGGTCACAAAGTAGAAAATGAAATAAGAAAAAATATAAAGAAAATAGGTAAGAAAACTGCAAGTAAGGGAAAACTTATTGCAGCTTTTAAACCTGTTATTTTTTTTATAATTGTTGCTATAGTAATAATAGTTATATTAATAGGAATTATTATGTTTTTTATAACAATTCCTGGAATGGCAATTGGAAACTTAAAGAAAGTATTTAATGAACTCGGAAATTATGTGGCAGCTTTTTTTGGGGCTGATGTTAATTCTCAAGTTGATTCAGATCAAATATTTAACACATTAGATTATATAGAAGATATGGGATATGATTTAAAAGGATTTGGATTTTTAACTGATTATTACTCTGATAATAAAGATAAAAGTATTGTGGAAGCGCTAGATGATAAATACAAGAATGATTATAAAGTGGATAGTGATGCTGGCGTTGTTAGAAGTGCAGATGGAAATGTAATTTTAGCAAAATCAGATTTTATATTCACATATATTTGTTCTGATAATTATGCTTATACTTTAAAAAATACTAATTTGGTAACAGAAGGTGAAGGACTTTGGGGAAAAATTTTTGGAGGCATTCAAGCATTAGTTTATAAACTACATAATTTCTTTTTCTATAAATTAGATAATTTATTAGGAATAACGAAAGCGGCTCAAGATGCTTGGGGCAAAGGACTAATAAGTATTTATTATCAAGGAGGACAAGTAGGAGAAAAAGGAGATTTATTTTCTGAAGGAATATTTAATTTCGATACTGTTAGAATTGATACAGGAAAAAGACAATTGATACTAAAAAAAGGTGAGTTATTTGGAAATAATAAAGAAGTAAAATACAATTTGGAAAATTGGACAGGTAGATATGGAATGCCTTTGGAATTCTTATTATCTGTACATATAGCAACTATGATGCCAGATTTAGCATATGATATGGCTACCGCATTTCCAACAAATGTTAATATGATTTTAAATCCTGTGGAACATAATGGAAATAAGGAATATCAACCATACATATCTGAAGTAGTAAATCATTGGTATAGAGATGTATATTTTGTTATTAATCAAGATACATTTGCAGATAAAAATATTGATGTAATAGATTATGATTATGATTACCAAGCAACATTTAAAGAGAGATGGACATTATACGAAACATATGCAGAAAACGATATTAACTCAGGTTATAAAGAATATGCTAAAGAAAATTATGGCAATTTTAAACTATATATTTTAAATGATGCTGGAGAATATATTTCTGCTCAAGAATTAGGTGAAATAGCGAACAACCCTAAAGTAACATTAGATATTAACAATGATTATATTTATTTAGGTACAAGTGAAGAAGCAAAAGATGATAATATTATAGTTAGTAAAAAAGCAGTTTCACTTGATATTACTGAAGATGAAACATTTGAAGATGTGAAATGGAATAAGATTGGAAATAATTGGACTGCTTATAAAATTGTTGAGCGTTGGGATGGAGATATAAAACAAGTTGGAGAAGGTTTGAGAACAGAAACAAATCCTAGAATCAAAAAAATGTTTTTGAAAAATACATATTTTAGATATGACGGTGGTAAAAATACAGCTGAAATAATTACAGCATTAAGAAAGAAAATAAAAAAAGACTATTTCTCAAATAATATAAGTGAGTATGGAGCATTAAATGCACTAACTACAACTGGATATGAAATGATAAATGGATACAAGGTCCCTAAAACATATGATTTTACAGCTGAAAGTGGATTTAATAGAGAATATACATCAACAGAGTTAAATTTGGATGATAAGTATAAAGGATCATATAGAGATGAAAATGGAAACGTAATAAGAATAGATAAAAAATATAAAGTTTCAGATTATATTGGTCAAGTTTCCTTAAATCAAGACTCTCTAAATGCATTTACAATGCTAGAAAATATGCATACTTTAGATGCAGATTATATATATAGGGATTTTAAAGAATTAATAGTTGAATTAGGATATTTTAAAAAGGAAGAATTAACTAGTGAAACACCACGTCTTCTTGAATGGCCAATACCAAAAACTGCTTCATTAAATTATCCTGAAAGAGGAATTGATAAACGAGAAAATGAATATGGAACTACAATTCATTCAAAAGGTGATATTGATGCATATAAAGCATATGCTGGAACTAAAATATTAGATACAATTCCAACAAAAATAGATGTTCATTCTCCTGATTTAACAAAAAGTGGATTTTATAAAAGAGCAACCGGAGAAGTAAGAAGACCAGATGGTTCATATTTACCAGTTGCAGGAGATATGTTCATTATTCAAACTGAGGCAGCTGACTATAAGATAAATGGAACAAATGATAAGATAGCTGAAAACGCCAAAAAAATGTGGTTTGATATGGCAAATGTAACAGATCAAATCCCATACAAACAAGCTACAAGTGGATTTGCATCAACATTTAAGGAATCATTAAAGGATTCTTCAAAGAGAAATGTTAATGATGCTGTATTTGTGGCATGGTTACTAAAAAACATGGGAATTGATGTTGAAGAAGTTATAAAAAAATTAGGTGATATAAGACATCCAGAAGGAAGATATTGGGAGAAGTTTGAGGGCGATTGGACAAACCCTCATCATATAGCTAGACTTTGTGTTGAAAGCTTAGGAGGACAAATTATATATACATACAAAGAATTACAACCAGGGGATATAATGGCATATGTATATTCTGATGATGGTGAAAAAATTGAACATATAGATGTTTTAGGAGAACAACATCTTGATGGCTCATATTCTACATATGGATGTGGAGTTATTCCTAGTATTGGTGAAACAGAAGCCCAAAATATGATTGATGAAGATACTTTCATTAAGTTACCATTGTGTTTTGGCATTAGAATTTCAGAAGATGGATTTGAAGGTTATTTAGGAAATGAAATGGTTGTTTCACCAGTAACCGGAATTTTACTAGAATATGGTACATATGATCCAAATTCAGAAACAGGAAAAGATATTGATAGTATTACAAAGGAGCCATACAGAGTAAATACAGATATAAAATATGGTACAGACATAGCAGGTATTGAGAAAGTTGAAAGAGGAGATATTGTTTCAGATAAGGTAGGATATGCAAAAATTTTAGTTCTAGATATAGAAAACTATTTATATTTGGAACAATCAACTGCAAATAGATGGAGCAATAAATCAACTGATGCTCAAGGAAATATAGTAATTGACGGTACTAAAAAATCAAATAGTTTAGTAACACATAATAACCAGTTTAGAGAAGAATTAATAGATGATGATGATTCTACAGCAGTTGCAAAAGTTGTTGGAAACGTTGATTATAGCAGTTATGATCCTTCTACAAAATGGAATAAAACAGATCAAACAGTATATGCATATAAAGAGTTTACTGAAAAGTATGAAAGTGCCGGAATAGCGGGAAATATAGTTATTGTAGATGGATTTGTTTGTGAATCTCCTGATGAAAAACTTGTAGATATAACTAAAAATATACCATACGAAAATGATTTAGCAAGAAAGAATGCCTCTAAAATTACAATTGAAAAAAATGATAAGGGAATTGGTTATAAAAATATCACACCGTCAAATTTGGAAAATCCAACAATTCAATTACCAAGCCAATACATTGAAGATGAGTACTATGATTTAAATAGTGAAAAGGCAATGAGTAAAAATAAAGCTGAAGTAATGATTAAATATTTAGCAGCTCACTCAATTTATATAGAGGATGTTTATGATGAAATAGGAAAAACAAATATTAGTCCATTAATTTTCATAAAAGAAGGTACTATATTAGGTAGAACAATGACAGATAAAGAATTACTTGAATCTTCTGATTTTAGAGCTGGCAAATATGGTACTTATGAGCAAAATAGAGAAGTATCACTTAATATTAAAAAAGATGGGGAAGATAAAATAATAGGAAATTATTTGAGAGTAATGATGAGAGACAAAGACAAAACTGTTGTTGAAGATGTAGAAGATTACTATAAATTAGGAGCAAAAGAAGAGTTTGATTGGTTTTCATTATTACTATGGGAACCTCATGAAGCAGGAGGAGTAGATATTGATCTTGAAGGACCAGAGTGTTTTGATAGTTGTACGCCTGGAGAATTAGCTGTTGGTATAGCGCAATGGACAGACTTATTAATGCATTATCAAAGAAGAGATGGAAATGGAATTAATGCCCTTCTAAAAAGAATGGTAAAAAATGATTACGATTTATGTTGGCCTTTAGAAGATCAAATAATGGATAATTTAAAAAGATGGAGATTATCTACAGGAGATGGTTTACCACCAACGTATAACTTACAATGGATATCAAATCAATTTTGTGATGGTGAATATTGGGATGGAGACTTTCCTGGAATGCTAGGAAGATATGATCATGACATTGTTGTAACAACACCTAGTCCTTCTCATCCAGATGGATATGGACATTGGGAAGTGGATTCAAATGGAAACAGAATATTTATCCCAGATTCGTTAAAGTTTGTACATTGCAGATATACAGGTAATGAACATGCAGAAGTTAGACAAAGACTAAGAAAAAGCGATTTACAGCTTGCATTAACTAAAGTTTGCAAAATGGATAGAGAGAAGTTCTTTAGAATGCAGAGACAATTTGCAAAAGAATGCTTTATAGAGCCAACGATAATGTTACATCCATGGTTACTTGATAGACCAATAAGTGTATTAGGAGTACTATTACACTGGGTAGATGGTAGTGGAGATTATGAAATGAAATGGCTAAGAAAAGAAATGACAGATGAAGAAATATTGCTATATGTTAGAAATGGATTTGCAAGATTAAGAACAACAATGAGTGATCCAACAAATGATCCTAATAGTGGTAGAGCATGGAGTGAACCAGAAATAGCATTTAAGTTATTAGATGGTACAATTACAAAATATATAGTTGAAATATGGGTTAGAACAGGAAATAGTAAAGCTTTAACAGAAAATGGAGTAGACTATAGATAAAAAATTTAAATAAAAAAAGGTATTAATTTAACTTAATGAATTAGTGCCTTTTTTTATTTCCGTAAATAAATTTTTGTTTTACTATGTATTTTTTTTCACTTATTTGATATAATCATTTCAACTTTAAAATAAAAGGGGTAGACATGGAAAACGAAAATATAGAATTGCAAAACGAAGAAGTAGAAAAAGATAATAATGAAGTTATAGAAGAGATTCAAGAAGAAAAGAAAAACATAGAAAAAGAAGTTAAGCAAAAGAAAAAAAGAGCATTTATTTTTAATTTTATGGCAGTAATATGTATTGCTTTATATGCAATAGCAATATCTCCAAAAACATTACAAAATGATACTTTCTATACAGTAACAATAGGTGAGTACATTTATAATAATGGAATAGGAGATTTAACTACAGATATGTATTCTTGGCATGAATTACCATATACTTATCCTCACTGGCTATATGATTTTGGAATGTTTTTAGTATATAACAAGTTTGGACAAGCAGGTATTTATGGTTCAACAATGGTATTGGCTGCGATTTTAGGAATATCAGTTTATGCATTATGCTGTAAGAAATCTAAAAACAGATTAGTTTCATTTGTATTAACAATTGGAGCATGTTTTGTACTAAAAAGCTTTATAGCAGCAAGAGCTCAGCTTGTTACTTTTATTATTTTTGCATGGACAGTATTAGCTATAGAAAGTTTCCTAGAGACCAAAAAAGTAAGATATGCAATTTTACTTATTCTTTTCCCATTACTTATTGCAAACTTACATTGTGCAGTTTTCCCATTTTATTTTGTATTGTTTTTACCATATATTGGTGAATATATATTAGTTTCTTTAGAAGATACAGACTGGGATTTTAAATTATATGCATTAATATTAAGAATAAAGAAAAAGCTTACTAGAAAGCCAGAAAAGAGAGAAAAATTAGAAGAAAAATATAATAAAGTTAAAAATTCTAAAGAAGAAAGAAAAATTAAAAGAGAGAAAATCAGAGAAAATCCATATAAAATCAAGGCAACTAAAAATCATGTAGTTTTACTTTTAATGATTATAATGATTATTGCAGGTGCAACAGGGTGTATAAACCCAGCAGGAAATGGAGCATATACTTACTTATATAAAACTATAAAAGGAAATACAACAAGTTCTATTAATGAACATTTACCATTAACACTTGTTGATAATGATGAATTTTGTGTTGCATTAGTTATATTATTAATTGTTTTATTATTTACAGATTCTAAAATTAAATTGTCAGATTTATTTATGCTAGCTGGAATAACATATTTATCATTTAAATCCAGAAGACAAGTTTCAATGTTTGCAATTTTCTGTACGCCAATTCTTGCAAGTTTAATTGCTCAATTTATTGATAAATATGATAAAGAGTTGTTTGAAAAAATTGAAAAATATTATTCTGAATGGTTTGGCGTAGTAATAATGGTTTGCTTATTTGTAATTTGGGCAACTAATTTAATAAAACCTACATTAAATTCAGATTATGTAGATGCTTCATCATATCCAGTAGAAGCTTCAGAATGGATTAAAGCAAATTTGGATGTAAAAAACATAAGATTATACAATGAGTACAATTATGGAAGTTATCTTCTTTTTAAAGGTATACCAGTATTTATAGATTCAAGATGTGATTTATATACACCTCAATTTAATGGTACTTATGTTAAAGAGGGAAAATACTATGACGGAAGAGATATTTTCTCAGATGCAATTAATATTGCCGGATTAGGAGTAAACTATGTAGATAAATTTGAAGAATATGATGTATCACATATTATACTATATAGTAATTCAAAACTTGCAATGGTTTTAGAAAGTGATTCTAATTATAAAAAATTATATGATCAAGGAAATTTTAAAATATTTGAACGTTTAGAAGCTACTATGCAAAATGATTAGGAGGTTCTAATTGAAAAAGAAAAAAATTTTAATAATTATATTAATTGTTATAAGTATTATTGTTTTAGATCAGCTTTCTAAATGGATTGTTGAAAAGAATTTTATTGATCAATCTGTTGGAAACAAAGCAATTGCCATAGAAGTTACAAATAATACTGGAATGGCATTTGGATTTAATGAAGGTAACATAAAAAATATAGGACTTGTTGCTTTTACTTTAATAATTGTTTTCCATTTTGTTATTAAACAGTTTGAACAACTAGATTATAAAACCACTGTTGCAATTTCATTTGTAATAGGTGGTGGAATTGGGAACTTGATAGACAGAATAATAAGAGGAAGTGTATTAGATTTTATTAGAATATTTAATTTTCCAAACTTCAATGTTGCAGATACATTTGTTGTTACTGGATGGATGCTTATAGTAATATTTTTAGTAATTTATACAAGAAGTGGAGAGAAGGAATAGTGCGAAATACAGTTAGGATTCTTGGAGTCGATATTGATAATATAAATACCGATGAAGCAGGACAAATAACTAAAGAACTAATTGAAAATAGTAATAAAAATTGTAAAATTATAGTAGCTCCTAATACAGAGTTTATTATGATGGCACAAAAGGATGAAGAATTTTTTAATATTTTAAAACAAGCAGAACTTGCAACACCAGATAGCGTAGGGGTTACAATTGCTGGAAAACTTCAAAAAAAGCCTTTTAAACAAAGAATACCAGGTCAAATGTATTTTAGGAAGGTCTTAGAAGTTGGAGAAAAAGAGGGATGGACTTTTTACTTATTAGGAGGTAAAAATGAAGTTCCAGAGCTTGCAGTAGAAAATATAAAGAAAATGTTTCCAAATATAAAAATTGTTGGATATCATGAAGGTTTTTTTGAAAAAGACTCTGAAGAGGATGTAATAAAAGAGATTAATAATCTATCACCAAATGTTCTTTTTGTTGCAATGGGAGCTCCAAAACAAGAAAAATGGATTTACAAACATAGAAATGAACTAAAAGTGGATGTTGCTGCAGGGCAAGGTGGAACATTTGATTATGAAGCAGGAAGAATAAGAAGAGCTCCAAGATTAATTCAAAAATTAGGAATAGAATGGATTTGGCGTTTAATCTTGCAACCTTCTAGAATTATTAGAATGATGGTATTACCAGTTTACTTATTTAAAATTATTTTTACAAAAGATATGACAAAAGGAAAATTTGATAAATAGGTGACTAAAATGGAAAAAATGGAATATGAGATTACTCCTGAATTTGTTGGTTTAAGAATAGATAAAGCAATTTCTGATAAAGACAAAATGCTATCTAGAGTAGCTGTTCAAAGATTAATTGATGAAGAGAAAATATTAGTAAATGGAAAAAAAATAAAATCTTCATATAAACTTAATTTAGGAGATAAAGTTTTAATTGAAAAAGAAGAACCCAAAGAAATTGAGTTAAAAGCAGAAAACATACCATTAGACGTTGTTTATGAAGATAGTGATATTTTAGTAATTAATAAACAAAAAGGATTAGTTGTTCACCCAGGTAATGGAAATCCAGATGGCACTTTAGTAAATGCAATTATGGCGTATTGTAAAGATAGTTTATCTGGAATTGGTGGAGAAATTAGACCAGGTATAGTACATAGAATAGATAAAGACACATCAGGACTTTTAATTATTGCTAAAAATGATAATGCTCATATTCATATGAGTGATCAGATTAAAAACCATGAAGTTAAAAAAACATATATTGCATTGGTAAGAGGAAACTTAAAAGAAAATCAAGCAACAATAGATATGCCAATTGCGAGATCTACAAAAGATAGAACCAAAATGGCTGTTTCAAAAGATGGAAAAAAAGCTGTAACACATTTAAAAGTATTAGAAAGATTTGATGGTTATACCTTGTTAGAAGTAAATATTGAAACAGGAAGAACACATCAAATTAGAGTACATTTATCACAAATAGGATTTCCAATTGTTGGTGATAGTGTATATTCAAATGGTAAAAATCCATTTGGAGTTGAAGGTCAAATGCTACATAGTATGAGGCTGGAGTTCAAACATCCTGTTAATGGAAAGGATATGAAATTAGAAGCGAAAATTCCAGAATATTTTGAAAATGTTTTAAAAGAATTAAGAGGAAAATAAATGGAGAAAATTAGGCTACAAAAGTTTCTAGCAAGTAGTGGAGTGGCTTCTCGTAGAAAATGCGAAGAATATATTTCAGAGGGTAGAGTTAAAGTAAATGGAGAAGTAGCTGAAATAGGTACTAAAGTTGATCCGGAAAATGATGAAATTATATTTGATGGTAAATTGTTAGATAATAAGACTGAAAAAGAATTTACATATATTTTACTTAATAAGCCAATTGGAGTAGTAACTACTGCAGAAGATCAATTTAATAGAGAAACAGTTTTAGATATAGTTAAAGTAAAACAAAGAGTAGTTCCAGTTGGAAGATTAGATATGTATACATCAGGAGCTTTAATATTAACAGATGATGGTGATTTTATTTTTAAAGTAACACATCCAAAACACGAAATAGAAAAAACATATACAGTTACACTAAAAGGTATAGCAGATGAAAATGACATTGTCAAATTGAGAGAAGGCGTAGAAATTGATGATGTATATATTACTAAACCAGCTAAAGCTAGAATCATGAAAATAGACAAAGAAAAGAACATTTCAAGAGTCGAAATTGTAATTCATGAAGGAAAGAATCGCCAAGTAAGAAAAATGTGTGAAGCAATTGGGAAAAGAGTATTAGCTCTTCATAGATCAAAAATTGGACCAATTGGAGTAAAAGATTTAAAAATTGGAACATGGAGATACTTAAAGAAAACTGAAGTTGAAAAGATATTAAATTAAATAATTTAAGATACGAAAGAGGAGAGAAATATGGAATATCAAAAATTTATTCCAGAAGGTTGGGAAGAAACCAAAGATGAATTGCAGAATGTAGACATACAATCTGCATTAAAAAATGGAGATGTATTGCAGGGATATGTTGACAGTTGTGATTCAAAATACAATCTACATATCAATCTCGGAAATAATATAAATGGAATTATACCGAGAAATGAATTAGAAGGAATCAATGTTGATGAATTTGGATTTTGTAATCCAGGAATTTGCAAGAATAAAGTAAATCATTTTGTTCAATTTAAAATTAAAGAAGTATATGATAATCAAAATGTTATTTTATCTAGAAAGAATGTTCAAACAGATGCTTTACAATGGGTGAGAAATGAGCTAAAACCAGGGATGGTTGTAAACGGTATAGTAAAAAATATGAGAAAGTTTGGAGCATTTGTAGAAATAGGTGGAGGAGTCGTAGGGCTTCTTCATATAGAGGATATTTCGGTTTCTAGAATAAAATCTCCAGAAGAAAGATTTTATATTGGACAAAAAATAAATGTTATGATAAAATCTATAGATATCGATGAAAACAGAATTGTTCTGTCATATAAAGAATTGCTTGGAGACTGGGATGAAAACATAAAAGACTTTACAGAAAAAACAGTTGTACAAGGAATTGTAAAAGAATCTGATAAATTTAAAAATGGAATATTTATCGAGCTAAAACCTAATTTAGTTGGCCTTGCTGAATATAAAGAAGGCGTAGAATATGGACAGAAAGTAAATGTTTTCATTAAAAAAATTATAAAAGACAGAAAAAAGATTAAACTTTTAATCGTTTAAAGGAGGGATTTTTTAAGATGGTAGAAGATGAAGAAATTAAAACTACCGTTTCTCCATTCGCTATTAGGGAAGGAGAAATTAAAACATTTGATGGCAAAGATGGATATGTTTCAATAAACCAAATTATCCATAAAATTAATTTAGGCCATATAACAGATGTTCACTTCAAAATATTAGATTTGATCAATGAGTTTGAATTTTTAACCTCAAGACAAATCTATCAATTACTTGTTCATAAGGGAGTAGAAATTAAGTCACAAGACAAGCTTAATACTAAACTAGAACAATTAATTAAAACAAAAATTTTAACTAGATATTATTTTACTTCTGAAGAAGGTAAAGGAATATATAGAGTTTATTGCATGGAAAAAATGGGTAAGTATTTGCTTAATTCTAAAGAGGTTGAGTGTAAATGGCAACCTACAGATAATACAAAACCTGTTTCAATGATAAAGAAAAGATTAGCAGGAAATCAAGTAATTATCGCTTATATGAGAAAATCTAAAAACTTTGATAGTTATAAAGTTAGAACAGCTATTACTGCAAAAATGAATGGAAAGTCATTTAAAGGTCATGGTGAAGTAAAAATAGCAAAAGGTGGAAAAGCACTAAGCTTAATTTTTGAATGTATAAGAAGAGAAGATGACTGGGAAAATAAATTAACAGAAAGAATGAATCTTTATAAAGATTTTCTTGATAACTTTGTTCAATTTGATTCTGGTTATCAAACAAGACCACAACTTATTTTAGTTTGTGAAGATGAAAAACATATGGTAGAAACTTTTAAACAAATGGTCAAGAAAGATGTTTGCCCAACAGGAAGTAAAGTTTACTTCACTACAGATTTAAAACAAAATTCTGAAAGTCTAGATAAGAGCTTAACAGAATTTGTAAAGAATGAAGATACAGGAAAGTTCTCAGCAGTAAATGTAGAATTCAAAATACTTGAATAAAAAATAAAAAACTTCGTAAAATAAAAGGAGATGATTTATATCATCTCCTTAATTAATTATTCATCATTATTATTACTATTATTAGCATTGTAATTTGTTATTGCATTTTCACTATCAAAGCTATAATTTAATCCGGTATCATTATGTTTAATTGGATCTGTATCATTTGGATTATTAGGTGTTCCTGTAAAACTTACATTTTTTAAATCAAATTTATCATTTTTACTATTATGTACTGCTGAATCATTAGATTGATTACTAGAATATTTTGCAAAGTTGAATGTTTTAATTTTTTGTTTTTCTTTATATCTTGATTCTAGGAAATCAACTTTTCCATCGCCGACAATTGTTGCTCCTTTAATATCTTTTGTTTTATAAATGATTGCTTTGAATTTTAATGATTGTACCTTACCAGCTTTGTAACGTGAGATCCAGCTCCAATAAATATTTTTATAGTTTTCATCATATTTACCATCTCTAGTATGATAATCATGCTGGAATGTCCAACGTCTCTTTAGACCAAATTCTTTTTCCCACCAATCATTGTCTTCAGGTGTGTTATTACCAAATACAATTTTAGTTGTACAGTTGGCTAAAATTGTTTGTCTATAACTTGATTCACTTTCATCTTTTACACCAAATTGATATAAGTTTTGACCAGAAATAATAGCACCAACTCTATATTTTCTATATAATGTGAATATTTCTTCTGTTGCTTTACAAATAAATGGAGGAAATTCATCTATATACAAGAAGTGAGGAATTCTAGTTTTTTCATTTCCTGGTCTTGATAATACAGATTGTTGCATTAATAGTAAGAAGAATAATCCAAAAGCTTTATGAGCACTAGGACCTAAATCTCCTCTACGTGTACATGCAAATATTACTTCACCATTTTTAAGTGCATCATCATAATTTATGTTATTTGTTCTATTACATAATATATTTCTAACTCCAGGATTTCTTAGCATGTTCTCGATTTGAGAAGCAGTTGCTTGTAAAAATGTTCCCAATTCATCACGCTTAGGTGCTGTTGAGTAGAAATTCTTTTTGAAATATGTAAGTTGTATTTTATATTTATCTGCCAAATCTGGATACTTTTTCATTGTTTCAGCAGTTTTTTCAACTAAATCAAAGTCACTAATAAGATCTAGCAAATCTTCCAAATTAGGAAGTAGACCTTCGTGTTCTCTAGGATAAACTTCTTTTAATAAGATTACTAAGTTTTCTATTGCTTGTATAGAAATATTTCTCATAAATGATTCATCATGTGATGAGTTTACATCAAAGTATAATCTTCTAACAATAGAAGAAATTGCAATAGATGTTTTTATTGGATCTGTATATGCAAAAGGATTTAGGCCTTTTGAGTTCATATCATTTGGATCTACTAAACTATATTTAATACCAAAATTGTCTGCTACTTCTTGCACATGAGAAATTGATTCAATATCAGGTGCAATATATGTAAGACCAATATCTTTATAAACTGAATTACTACTTTCAGCATTATATGTAAGATTTGCAAAATATGTTTTAAATATTTTTTCTTTATTTCCTTTAGGTTTTAACATTGATAAAGAAAAATTAGAGTTTATATATTCATTTGAGTATGGAGAATCTAATGTTGCTATATTTGTTTTTAATGCTGTAAAACCTAGTTCTTTCGCTGTTTCTCTAAAGAAGAATTTTTTCTCTATATCTCTTGCAATCATAGGTTCATAAATCATAGAAGTTTTTCCAGATCCAGATACACCTACAATTAAAGTTGAATCAAATCTTCTAGATTCTGGTATATAAATTGCTTTTCCAGTTTGATTATCTCTACAGATAAACATTTCACAAGTATATGGTCCAGTACCAATTTTTTTGTTTGATAAATCTATACCACCATAGTCACCAATTGACTCTTTAATAAATAATGTATCATTAACTGTTAAGTATAACCATTTAAATAGTGGGTAGAAAGAAACTATTGGTACATACCAAGCAAATGCTGAAAAGGCAGGTCTTATTAAATCCATGAATGTTGTTATTATATATGAATAATTTGGAACTGAGAATAACAAAAGCCATCCTAACCAGTTAACCCACTGTATAACCATTGATGCGAATATAATATATAGTGCAACTACATAAACGTATAGTAATCTAACTTTTGTGTCTTTGTCTTTTGCAAATTTTGATGCATATGAAAAGTAAAAAGCAAAGACTGTACAAGCATATGCTAAAGTATACTTAATAGGGCCCCAATATGCAACTGATATACCTGAGAAAATCATAAATAATATTTCTACAATTCTATCAATACATATATAGGCAGATATTAAAGTAAGAACATATGTCGCAAATGTATTTCTGTCGGTTTTTAACTTCTTTAAAAACTTATCTATATATTTCATAATAATAAAACCTTCCTATAAACATAGTTATACATATATATTATCTTACAAAAACGGAAAAAAATCAAGTGTTTTAAGCAAAAAAAGCTCATTTCTCTAAGGAAAAATGTATTTATTTGATTAATGAATATCAAATAAAAAAGATAATAAAATAAATATAGAGGTAAAAAAATGAAAGAAAAATCGTCAAATTTTACACATGGCTTGCTTTCTTTAATTATTTCTCAAGTATTTATAAAAGTTTTTGGAGTATTATATAGTTTATACTTAACAAATAAAAAAGGCTTTGGAGATGAAGGAAATGCAATATATATGAGTGGTTATCAAATATATGCATTATTGCTAACCTTTTCGTCAATTGGAGTTCCAAACGCAATATCTAAACTTATTTCTGAAAAAAACTCAATAAAGGATTATACAAATAAATATATTATATTGAGAGTTGCAATTACAATTTTTGGAACATTAGGAGTATTTGGATGTGTTTTTCTATTTTTCCTTTCAGGAATAATTGCAAACAATCTTTTAGAAATTCCTAAAGCGAAATTTAGTATTATGGTTTTATCACCAGCTGTATTTTTTGTATCACTTAGTTCAGTATTTAGAGGATATTGTAATGGAGAAGGTAAGATTCAAATTACTGCTAAATCACAAGTTATAGAGCAGATTCTAAAATCTATATTTACAATTATATTTGTTGAAATATCAAGTAAGTTATTTAAAACTAATACCGAAATAATGGCAGGATTCGCAAATTTGGCCACAACAGTTGCAACTTTTTTTAGTTTAATTTACATATTTATAAAAATATTGTGCTTCGAAAAAAATATAAATAACTTTATATTTCCAAGAGAGAGAATAACATTTATTATATGTAAAGTTTTAAAATCAGCTATTCCAATTACATTATGTAGTATACTAGGAGTGCTTGGTAAAAATATTGATTCAATGACAGTTGTAAAGATATTAAAAAGGGCTGTAGGAGAGAAGGAAGCAATGCTTAAATATGGTATTTTAAGTTCAAAGGTTGATATTTTAATAGCATTACCACTTAGTTTTAATAATTCATTATCTACAGCTTTAATACCAGAAATTTCTAGGATGAGAGCCAGAAACGACATTGATAGTATTGTAAAAAGAATAGAATTTTCAATTATTATAAGTTTATTAATTTGTATACCTTATTGTTTTGGAACATTTTTTTATTCAAATGAAATATTTGAATTCTTATTTCCGAAGGCAAGTGCTGGTGCAGAACTTTTAAAATTATCAGTTTTTACATTAATTTTTTCTGCAACTACTCAAACAATAAATGGAGCACTTCAGGGAATAGGGAAAAATAATATACCATTATATGGTGCTATTATTGGAGTTACATTAAAACTAATATTTAATATTTTATTAGTTCCAATACCAATTTTTTATGAAAAAGGTGCAATAATATCAAATATTATTTCTAACATATGTACATTTATATTTGTGTTTTTTAGTTTAAAGAAAAATATAAAATTAAAAATTTTCAACTTTTTAATTATAAAATCTGTAATAATTTCTATTTTTATGATTATAATATCAAAAATACTTTACGGATATTTAAAAAAGATTATATTATTTAGAAAAATATTAATAGTAATAATAGTGTTTTTTTCAGTAATTTTTTATGTTTTTTTGATATTTTTACAAAAAAATATTAAAAAAGCAAAAACACAAAACCGTTGGGAAATAAGCAATACAACAATTAAGAAATCTGCATTCCTAGAAAAATAAGGAATTTTTTTAAAAAAAAGAAGGATTTGTGCTAAATTTGGCGAATAAGATAATTGTAGAAATAAATAATAGAAATTCTACATAATACTAAATTCTATTAGGAGGTAATTTAAAAATGAACAAAGCTGAATTAATCGCAGCAATAGCTGCAAAAACAGGAGTAACAAAAAAATCTGCAGAAGAATCTGTTAACGCATTCGTAGGAGTAGTTACAGAATCTTTAGCAAAAGGTGACAAAGTTCAATTAGTTGGATTTGGATCTTTTGAAGTAAGAAAAAGAGCAGCTAGAAAAGGAAGAAACCCACAAACTAAAGAAGAAATCAAAATACCTGCATCAAAAGCTCCAGTATTTAAAGCTGGAAAAGCATTAAAAGATTTAGTAAATAAAAAATAGAATTTTATATATTATATATGAATTCATAGAAAGATACGAGAAATCGTATCTTTTTTTATTATAAATATCTTGCCAAAAAAAATCATTAAGGTTATAATAAATGTGTTAGATACTAATGAACCGTGGAGGTACTTAAGATTGGATAAAGTAGAAGTAATTTTTTATGATGATGATGAAAAAACCGTGTTAGATAGACAACTTGTTAATGTAGGAGATAAAGTTGTTTATAGCGGGCCAGAACCATTTAAAGCTGCAACAAATATTGAATCATTCAAATTTGTTGGATGGACTGGGGAAGAAAAACTAGAAAAAGTTGAAGATAATCTTGTATTAGTTGCTAAGTATGAATCAAGTAATCCTGCTTCAAATAGAGAAAGTGCTTTTTTGAAAGCTTCTCTTGAAAATGCCAAAAAAACAAATTTAAATGCAACAGTTGAAGCTGGACAAAAAGTTAGTGAACAACAAAAAGCATTAGAAAAAGATTCAAGAACTGCTGAAGAAATAGTAAGTGAAATAGTAGCAAACGGTAAAACTGAAATAGGTGTTGAACAAGATAAAGATAATATAGAAAAATAAGATACTAAAGAATAATGGAGGAGTACCAATGAGTGTTGTAATTACTTTAGAAGACATTCGTGCATATGCAGAAGTTGATTATATTATTAATCATATGAATATTAAATATAAGGAAAAAGTTCCTGAAAAAATGTTAACTTTTTTCAGCACATATAAAGATCCAAATCATGAAATTAATATTGATCCATATGTACCACTTCAAAATCAGGGATTAAGTAGATATTGCTTAGAAATTATTGCATTATTGCACTTAAAATATTGGTGTGAAAATGAAGAAAGAAAACAAGAACTTTATGATATTATGCTTCGTAATCAAGAAAAACTTGATGCTCAAATGAAAGAAAAATTTAGTGTAGATAATTTATTCTCAACTGAGAAAGAGGAAGAACCAAAAGAAGATTTTTCTAGACCTAGAGTAATTCAAAAATTTGAGCAATATACAGAACAAAACGAAGATATCAAAGACTACACTGATCTTCAAGAAGAACAACCTGCTAAAGAAAATCTTCCAGTTGATAATAATGTAGCAGAAACAGTTGGCTTTTTCCAAACAATTAAAAATTTCTTTGCTTCAATATTTGGAAAGAAAAATTAAAAAACGCTTGACATTTAAGATAAAAAGTAGTAATATAGATATGTTTTAAGAAGAAATATCCATATTTCTCACCTTATCTTAAATGCGAGCTTAAGGTTAAAATTCAAATAAAATATTGTTTTATATGAATTAGTATGTGGATTTGGCTTTTTAAAATAAAGTCAAATTTTTTTTTGGAGGTGTTTTACTATAAAACAAGAATTACCTATAAATGGACAAATTAAAGAAAAAGAAGTTCAATTAATTGGTATTAACGGAGAAAAGATTGGTGTTGTTTCTATCGAAAAGGCTTTAGAACTTGCAGAAGAAAACGATATAGACTTAGTTCTAGTTGCTCCTAATAGCAAGCCTGTTGTTTGCAAATTAATGAACTATGGAAAGTACAAATTTGAACAAGCAAAAAAAGAGAAAGAATCAAGAAAAAATCAAAAAACTGTTGAACTTAAAGAAATTAGAGTTACACCAAATATTGGTGATCACGATTTCGGATTTAAATGTAAAAATGCAAGAGCTTTCTTAGAAGCTGGCAATAAAGTAAAATTTACTGTTAGATTTAGAGGAAGAGAATTAAACAATGTTAAAGCAGGTGAAGTTGTATTAAACAAATTCATCGAAGAACTTGCTGACGTTTCAACAGTTGAGAAAAAACCATTCTTAGAAGGTAAAACAATGTTTATAATTTTAACAAAAAAAATATAAAAGTAAGTTTAGAAGGGAGTTTTCAAAATGCCAAAATTAAAAACAAATAAAGCTGCAAAGAAAAGATATTCTTATACAGCTACAGAAAAAGTTAAAAGAACAAAAGCTAATAGAAGACATCGTTTAGCTACAAAAACAACTAGACAAAAGAAATCAGGAAAAATACAAGATGCATACGCAGATAAAACTGTAGTAGCCGGAATTAAGAGATTATTACCATATGGTAACTAGAAAAATTTGGATAGAAGGAGTTGAATATAAATGGCAAGAGTAAAAACAGCAAGAACAACAAGAGCAAGACATAAAAAAGTATTAAAACAAGCAAAAGGATATTATGGAGCAAAACACTACAGATATAGAATGGCTAAACAAGCTGTTATGAAATCTGGTATGTATGCTTATGTTGGAAGAAAAGATAAAAAATCAAATTTCAGAAAATTATGGATAGTTAGAATTAATGCAGCAGCAAGAATGAACGGATTAACATATAGCAAATTAATAGCAGGACTTAAAAAGGCAAATGTTACTGTTAATAGAAAAATGTTAGCTGAAATCGCTGTATCAGACGCTAAAGCATTTTCTGAATTAGCTGAAATTGCAAAAAAAGCATAGAATGATAAAAGAGAATAGTATTAATACTATTCTTTTTTTGCTATTAAAATAAAAAAGCTCTGGACCAGTTTGATGGTTCAGAGTTTTTGTGATTATACGCTAGGAATTACCCTTTGCGTGGCAGGTCGTGATTATCGAGTAATTATGAATCTGCGAAAATTTGCTTTTTCTGAATCTTCGAATTCATATTCCACAGCTGTTTCGATACTCTTAATAGTGTGCAGACTTGCTGTGTTTGTTTGCTTTATGTCGAAGCGTAATATTGAACCTTTTGGCATACTTTGCACAAATGCCTGAAGGGCTTCTCGCATATAGCCATGTTCGCGATATAACTTGCTGATGAAATATGCTACATCAAATTCATCTGAAAGAGTGCAAATAATCGCTCCAATAACTTTCCGGGTTGCTTTGCGTTCAATCAATACATAGAAATCGTGTACGAAGTCGCAGACGGTATATGAAGTGATGAAGTCTCGTTCGCAATCCTTGTGTGTTTGTGGACATGCATATGGTACATACATTTTGATTTCTTTTTCACGTGTGATTTCAAAGTACTCGTTCAAATCTTTCATGGTAAAAGGCCGTAGAATTAATCGAGATGTTTCAACAATGTACTTCTCCATGACTTTGACCTCCTCATTTTTTGTTTACTTATTATAACACAGAAAATGGGGAATGTACAGAATTAGTACTTTAAATTTGGCATGTTTTTAGCTATTTTTTCATAGTTTGGTTGATATATTGAAAGTAATTCATAGAATTTTTTAGAATGTGTTTTATATTTTAAGTGGCAAAATTCATGATATACAATATATTCAATAACTTCTTTAGAATACATAGAGATGTATGGACTAATAAAAATAGATTGTAGATCATAATTGCATGTTGCTAAAGATCTTTCCATTTTTCTAATTTCATAATCTTCTGGAGCAAATCCGAAATCATGTCTTGCTTTTTCAAAAATGTTTTCGATTTCAGCTTCTGTTATTTTTTTGTACATTTTGAAAAGAATAGCATTTAATAAATCTTGATTTTCTCTTTTTCTATAAATGATAGGAAGACTTATATTAATACAATTATTTTGTAAATTTAATTCTGGTTTTTGTACTTTTAAATAGTATACATTTACAGCATAGCTTTTGCCAAAAATACTTGTGAATTTTGGCATTAATGTTTCATCTTTTCCAAACAAAAAGTTGTCATCATATAAGACTTTGCTTTCTTTGATATTAGCTGATTTAACTCTATTAAAAAACATCATAATTTTGTCCTCCTATAAAATAAATGTTCTAAGAAACTTTGTTCGTATTTATTTTACATTTTGATATTATGTTTGTCAATACTTTTTTACAAAAAAATGTTCGGCTTTTTTATAACCCTTGAAGCAGTAAAAAAGAAAATTTTTTAAAGTCTTAAAACGATATTTTTAAACTAAATCTAAACAAAAATATTTAATTATTATTTTCCCTTATTGTTTTTTTATTTTCGGTTTCGAAATAAGAGAAGCTATATACCCAAAAAATATTGCAGCAGAAATTCCACCAGCAGCAGCTTTTACACCGCCTGTAAATGCTCCAATAAATCCATTTGATTCAATTTCAGAAATTGTTCCTTTTGCAAGTAAACTTCCAAAACCTGTTAATGGAACAGTGGCACCACATCCAGCAAAATTTATAAGATGTTTGTATATTCCGAGTCCTCCTAAAATTACACCTGTTGTTACATATGCTACAAGAATCCTAGCAGGAGTTAATTTTGTTTTATCTATTAAAACTTGTCCAATTAAACAAATAGTACCACCTACAATAAAAGCTTTTAATATCATTATCCAATCCATAAAACTCTCCTTTATATTTTTATACTAACAGCATGTGCAATTCCTGGTATAGATTCACCTTGTTGTGAACTTGTAGAATTCATTAAGGCACCAGTAGCTATTAGCAATACTTTTTTATACTCTTTCTTTTGTAGCATTTTATAAATATAACCACAGAAAACGCTCGCTACACATCCACATCCAGAACCACCAGAATGAGTATCTTGTTTTTCTTTATCAAAGATCATCACACCACAATCGGTATAATTTGACTTAATATTATAACCTTTGGAAGATGCTAAATCTATTAAAATATCTTTTCCAATATATCCTAAATCACCAGTAAAAATGGCATCATAATCACTAGGTTTTGTCCCAGTATCTTTAAAGTGCCTAATTAGCGTATCTTCAGCAGCACCAGCCATTGCTGCTCCCATATTATTAGCATCTTTTATACCCATATCCACAATTTTTCCAGGAGTAAATCCAGTAATAAATGGACCTGTTCCATCTTTTGTTAAAATAGTAGCACCACTACCAGTAACAGTCCATTGACTCGAAGGTGGTCTTTGATTTCCAAGTTCTAATGGAAATCTAAACTGTTTTTCTGCACTACAAAAGTGACTAGAAGATGCACATAATACATTTGTTGCAAAATCACCATCAATTAAACAAGATCCTAGAATTAGACTTTCAACAAATGTAGAACATGCACCAAATAATCCAAAGTATGGGATATTACTTTCTCTTAAGCCAAATGAAGAAGCAATACATTGATTTAATAAATCACCAGCTAAACAAAAATCGATTTGATTTACTGCAATTCCAGATTTTGAAATGGCCATATTGGTTGTTTCTTTTACAAATTTACTTTCTGCAGATTCCCAACTTTTTTCGCCCCAAAATTCATCTTCTAAACATTGGTCAAAATAGGAATGCAGTGGCCCTTCTTTTTCTTTTGGACCAACAATTGCAGATGCTCCACATATATTAACTGGTTTTTGCAAGAAATAACTTTGTTCACCAATTTTTTTCATTATAATCACACTCCTTATATTAAAGTTAAACTTTGAGTATTAAAAATAATATAAATTATTCCAATAATAATACTACTAGAAATTCCATATACTAATACTGGGCCTGCTACAGTAAACATTTTTGCTCCAACACCCATAACATATCCTTCAGACTTATATTCCATTGCTGGTGATACAATTGAATTTGCAAATCCGGTAATTGGAACTAAAGATCCTGCACCAGCGAACTTTCCAATTTTGTTGAATATATTTAATCCAGTTAAAAAAGCACTAAAAAAAACTAATAGCATAGAAACTATTGTATAAGAATTTGTTTCATCGAGTCCTCTTGTTTTACATATTTCAAAAATAATTTGTCCAATAGCACAAATTACACCACCAACCCAAAAAGCATTAAAACAATTCTTTGCAATAGGGGAATTTGGCGTTTTTTGGTCAACATATTCTTGATATTCTTCTTTACTTTGAATAGGTTTCATTAAAAATCTCCTTTTGTCTTTTTATTTTATATTTTCCATAAAATACATTTGTTATTCATAAATATTTCATAATGTATTAATAAAATTTTTAACATGAAAGGAAGGCAGAATTAGTGGATAAATATTTAAATCAATTAAGTAAAACTTATAGAAATATTGGAGAAGTTAGTGAAGAAATAATAAATCTTCAGGCAATTTTAAATTTACCAAAAGGAACGGAATTATTTTTAAGCGATATTCATGGGGAATATGAGGCTTTTATTCATATTCTAAATAATGGTTCTGGAATTATAAAAAGTAAAATAGAAGGAATCTATGATAAAGCATTAACAGAAAAAGATAGAAAAGATTTAGCAACTTTAATTTATTATCCAGAAGAAAAACTAAATATAGAAAAATCAAAAACAGAAAATATAAATGAATGGTATAAAATCACTTTATATAGGTTAATTGAAGTTACTAAAGCTGTTAGTTCAAAATATACACGTTCAAAAGTAAGAAAAGCAATGCCAAAAGGATTTGACTATATTATTGATGAACTTTTACACCTTCAGGGAGATGACGATAATAAAGAACTTTATTATAATCAGATTATTGATAGTATTATTGATTTAAAAAGAGCTGATGAATTTATTGTTGCTATATCTGAGCTTATAAAAAGAATGGCAATTGATCATTTGCATATAGTAGGTGACATTTATGATAGAGGTCCTGGTGCACCCATTATTATGGATAAATTAATGAGTTTCCACAGTTTGGATATAGAATGGGGAAATCATGATATATTATGGATGGGAGCAGCGAGTGGAAATGAAGCGTGTATAGCAAATGTAATCAGGATTTGTTCAAGATATGATAACTTAGCAACACTAGAAGAAGGCTATGGAATTAATATAAGGCCACTTTCTATTTTTGCTACAGAAACTTATGATGATAATAATTGTAGTGGATTTCTCCCTAAAAATAATGAGGTATCAAAATATAGTAATACAGATAAAGTAGTCCTTTCTAAAATTCAAAAAGCAATTGCAGTAATGCAATTTAAAATAGAAGGTAATTTAATAAAAAAGCATAAAGAATATCAAATGGATGATAGATTATTACTTGATAAAATTGATTACGAAAAAGGAACAGTGAAGCTAGGCAAAAAAGAGTATAAATTAAATGATACAGATTTTCCTACAATTGATCCAAATGACCCTTATAAATTAACAGATGGGGAAGCTGAAATCATTGAAAGATTAAAAGAATCATTTACTCATAGTGAAAAATTAAATAGACACATTAATTTCCTTTATGCAAAAGGACATATGTATGAGAATTTTAATTCTAATATTTTATTTCATGGATGTGTGCCAATGAAAAAGAATGGGAAGTTTGATAATGTTGAAATACTGGGTAAAAAATTGAAAGGTAGAGCTCTTTTTGAATACATAGAAAATATTGCTCATAGAGCATTTTTTGGTGAAGGTGAAAAGCAAGATGAAATTGATATGATGTGGTATTTTTGGTGTGGGCCAAAGTCACCACTTTTTGGAAAAGACAAGGCAGCAACTTTTGAAAGGTATTTTTTAGATGATAAAGAAACACATAAAGAAACTAAAAATCCATATTACTACTTAACTGAAAACGAAGAAATTTGCAACAAAATTCTTTTAGATTTTGGAACAGATATAGAAGAGGGACATATTATTAATGGACACATGCCAGTAAAAGCAAAAGATGGAGAAAGTCCTGTAAAGGCTAATGGAAAAATGATTGTAATTGATGGAGGATTTGCAAAAGCATATCAACAAACAACAGGAATTGCCGGATATACTTTAACATATAATTCTCATGGACTAGTACTTGCCATGAATGAACCATTTAGTTCAAAATGTAAAGCTATTCAAGAAGGGTTAGATATTAGAACACAAACAATTTTGAAAGAAAATATAGAGAAAAGAAAACGAGTAGCAGATACTGATATTGGAAGAAAATTACAAGAGGAAATTGATGACTTAAAAATGCTTTTAAATGCATATAGAGAAGGAGGGTTAAAAGAGAAAGTTTAATCAATATTACATTTGTATTACTTTTGTTATTATAGGAGCCGTATATATTGACTTTTTTTGCAAAAAAATATATAAATATACATAGAAATATATGATTTTATCGATTATTGGGTTAAATTATTTTTGTATATTTTTATAGCTTAAAAAAATGGCTATTTTAACAAAGGAGAACAAATTTATGCCAAGTTGCTTAGGAATTTACGTTGACAAAAATTTAATAAAATATGCTAAATTAAAAAAAGTTCGAGACAATTATAAAATAGAAGCTTATAATGTTGAGGTTTTTGAAAATTTAAATGAAGCCCTAAATAAAGTAGTTTTAGAGACTAATAGCTATAAAGATCCAATTAGTATAAATATTTCAAATGAAATATATAATTATTTTGATGTATTTTCAGAATTAGACAAAAAGGACATTAAAAAATCATTAGATATAGAATTTGAAATGTTGTGCAATGAAAAAGGATATGACAAAGGATTATTAGAATCTAGATTTTTATTAACTGATAATAAAGAAGACTACGATAAATTTAGAGCTTTATATTTTTCTGCTAATAAAAAAGAAATTGATGAGAAAATATCAATATTATCAAACTATAAATTATCTTCTATGTCATCAGTTTTAACAAGTATTACAAACTTATTAAGTAGCAACGAAAAAGAAAATGTTGCAATCATTAATATTGAAAATGAAATTAGAATTACAACAGTAACAGATGGCCAGATATCAAGAGTTGATATTTTAAATGCTGGATTAGAAAAAGCAATTGAACAAATAAACAAAGCAGAATTATCATGGAAAAAAGCATATGATGTTTGTAAAAATATAACAATATATAATCAAGAAGTTCAAAGCTTAGATGCTGATGAAAATGAATATATAGAAATAATTATGCCAGCAATTGAAAAGATTGCGAAAGAAGTAAAGAAGATTTTAGGAAGCTTTAATGAAAAAGTTACTAAAGTGTATATTACAGGAATGGGAGCAACAATCAGTAATATAGATTTATATTTCCAAGATGTATTAGATAATACAAAATGTGAAATATTAAAACCGTTTTTTATAGATACAAATTCATTAAAAACACCTATAAAAGAATATATAGAAGTAAACTCAGCAATAGCTTTAGCACTAGATGGATTAGGATTTATAAATAAAGATTTAAATTTTGCACCAGTTTCTAAATTTGAAAATATAGATAACCTAGTTAATGCAAAAGAAAACTTTGATACTAGTCAAATAAAAGAGTGGTTTAAAGAACCGCTTAATATTCAAGAAAAAATGATTGCTAGAGGAATAGCAGTATTTTTAATAGGAATTGTTTCTTACTCAATAATGAGTGGAAGTATTTCAAGTAGAATTAGTAAACAAAAAGAAGAGGCAATTAAAAGATTAACTGAAACGACAGAGCAAATAGAGTTATTAGATAGTGAATTAACACAAGTAAATGCTTTAACAAGTACTTATTCAAAAATTATAGATAGTGTTAGTTCAATATCAAATGCAGATACAAGTAATGAAGGAAGAGTTATTGCTAAAGATGCAATACCTAATTTACTAAATAAAATTATGTTTATAATTCCACAAAAAGTTCAAATAACATCAATTAAGAATACAAATGGAAAACATATTGTAATTGAAGCTGTTTCTGAAAAATATGAACAATTAGGATATTTTTCAGCAGCAATAAAGACTGAAGGAATTCTTGAAAATGTTCAATCAACAGTTGGAGAGAAGAGTGATTCACTTGTTCAAATTACAATTGAAGGAGACTTGCCATGAGAAAATATGTATTAATTCTTATTTTAGTAATAGTTGCAATTCTTTGTATTAATTTAGTTGTTTTTGGTTTTAAAATCGGAAAGTTTAAAATAAATAGCTATAATGATATTTCAAGATTAAGCATTGAAAAAAACGAATTACTTTCTGATCTTAATAAGAAAAATACAACAGAATTCAAAGATAAAATTAATGAACTAAAAAAATCAACAGATAATTATAAAATTGTAAAAACGCAATATGATGAATTAGTTGAATCAGGAGAGATTTCTGAAAGTGCAATTTATAGTTCTATGGATATTTATAACTTAGATTTCTTATGGACAACTATAGGAAATTACGCAACAGAGAAAGGTGTAACTCTTCAATTTGATATTACACGAAGCTCATCAGCTACATCACTTTCTTCAGATTGTATTATGTGTGATTTGAACTTTATAATTACAGGAGATTATATAGCAATAACAGACTTTGTATATAGTCTAGAAGATGATGATAAATTAAATTTTGAGATAAGAGATTTTTTAGTTGAGAAAGGTGGAGAAAACCTTCAAGCAACATTTGTTGTAAAAGGAATCCCAATAAATAGCCAAAACTTATCTTCAGTTCCAGTTTCATCAACTACTTATGTTGAAGAATAGATTTAAAGAGAGGATAGAAGAATGAATAGTAAACTTGCAAAAGAAATAATAATTTTTGCTTTGCTTTTAGTTGTTGTATTATTTGTTTTATTTGTATTATTATATGATTTTATTCCTGGTAAAAAGGAAAGCATAAAATCAGTAGAATATGTAGCTGAAAACTCAGTTAGTGAAGTGTTAGAAGAAATAAAAGAAAATACAGGTGTGGATGTTCAAGCCAAAAATCAAGAAACACCACTTAAATCATATTCTGTTGAAGCAGAAGATTTAGATGTTTATGCTTCTGAAAATTCATATGAAAGTGGAAAATCAAATCCTTTTGATGAAGAAGCAAATCCAGCAGAAGAGATTCATAGAACTACTACAAATGCTAATATAAAAACAACACAATCCTCAAATTTATCTAAAAATGAGGTAAAAGAAGAAAAGAAAGTAACTAATACAGCAACTGTTGTAAATACTGTTGAGAATAATCCGAAAAAAGAAGAAACTAAAACAGAGACAAAAGTAGAAACAAAGAAAGAGACTAAAACAGAAACAAAAAATGAAACATCAACAGGAAGTTTTTTTGAGAGTGTAGATAGAAAGTAAGTAGGGAAAAGTATGAGATCACAAAAAGGAATGACAATAATAACTTTAGTGTTAGTTGTAGTAATTTTATTACTTTTAGCAGGAGTTTGTGCGTATGTGGTTTTTGGACCTAATGGACCATTAAATCCGACAGAAGTTGAACCACTTCCTGCATCTGAAACATATCAAAATGAAGTTGCTTAAAGAAGAAGATAAGATATGAGAAAGAACATAGTCCTTTTAGAAATATTATTTTCAGTAGTAATAATAGTAATAATGTTTTCTATTATTACTTTAATATGCTTACAAATAAGATTAGAATTACAAATAATTAATAAAAATTCTGAAGCCTCACTAATTGCTAGTAATATTTTAGAAAATATGAATACCAGAAGTTTTGAAAATATCAAAAAATATGTAGATGAGTTTTCTGGTATTGGTGTTTCCAAAAAAATAGAGGATAAACTTCAGAATATTATTATTTTTGGAGATGAATTTACAGAAAAATTTTTTGGAACTGAAATACCAAATGGATATACTGTGGATTTTACAGTTCAAAATAATTTGGAATTTGATATTTTAAGTGATGTTGATATTTCTGTAAATTATAAAATTGGAAATAATGATAAGTCAGTACATATTTCCACTGCTTTTGAGAGAGAAAAAATTACAGGGTGTAATAATCCAATTTTAATGGATGATTATTTTACAGAGTTAGGAATAACAAGTTTAAATTATTCGATTACTCCAATTAAGTACTCTAAAAACATGAACTCTTTTGTTGCAACCACAAAAGATGATCAAGAGTGGTATAACTATTCAGCTAAGAAATGGGCTAAAGTTTTAGTGTTACCAAATGATGGAGATTTGAAAAAATTATTTATAGATGAACATGATAGAATTAGTAATCATGTGAATATAAATGGTGAAAATCTTAATGTTGAAGATTATATTTATGTTTGGATTCCTAATTTTTCTATAAAAGATGGAGTATCATGTTTTAGATATGGAACGGGAAAAAGAGCAATAAGAATGAGCTTTTTATACTCTGAAGGAAAATATTTATATGTAAATAGAGTTTCTGAAGAAGTTAAAGATATTTCTGACAAGTGTACATTTGACGGAATTTATGGTGTATGGAGAAAACTTTATAATGAAGAAGATGAGTATTATAAAGAGTTTAATAAAACACGTTTTGCACCAATTATTTTACATTAATTTGGATTAAAATCTTAGAAAGGAGGGTACCATGGCAATTTTTTCATGCAAAGTAATGACACCACACGGGCAAGTTGCAAAACTTAGAATTGAAGAAAAAGATAAAATTGAATGTTTAAAAAGATTAAAAAGAAATGGTATGACTCCTATCGAAGTAAAAGAAGGAATTATCAATTTTTCAAGAAGAGAAAAGAAGATTAATGCAACAATTTATTCTAAGAAAAAGAGATTTACAATAGACAAAAATAAAATTGTAGATTTAAGAAATAGAGTTTCAATAGAAGAATTAAGAGATTTCACAAAGTCACTATATTTATTAAAAGAATCAAATTTTACAGAATCACACTCATTAGCAACAATAATTAATGACACAAAAAATGAATATTTTAAAACTTGTTTAAGAGAAATTCTAAAGAATTATGATAATGGTACATATATTTATAAAACGATGAGAAATTATCCTAAAATTTTCCCAACAGTATATGTTAATTTTATAAAAACAGGAGAGCTTACAGGTACACTTGAAGAATCATTAAAACATGCTAATAGATATTTAGAAGATGAGAAAAAAATGATTGATAAGATACGTAATAATATTCTTCCCAATGTACTTATGTTTTTTGGAATGCTTATAATTCTTTTTGTAGCATTATTAATTGGAATTCCAAGTTTACAAAAAATGATTATATCGAATGGTGGGGTTGGTAGTATTCCGAAAACTACATTGGTTATTTCAGAAATACTAAATGGATTTTTACAATACTGGTATGTTTTTGTAATTATAATATCTATAATGCTTGGAATAATTATTAGGTATGTTAGTACTGATGAAGGTAGAAATGATTTAGATAGTTTAAAATACTCTATTGGGATGCTTGGAAAAATGGTATATCTTATGGATTTTGCGAGAATTATTAAAAGTGTATATCTAAATTTGCAGAATAACATGAGAGTTCAAGATGCTTTAGAAATAAGCAAAAATGTTACATCAAATACAATTATGCATAATACAATTGAAAAAGCAATTAACAATATTTATATTAGCAAATCATGGTTAGAACCATTTGAGCAAGATGGAATATTAAGCCCTATAATAATTGAACTATTGAAAAAAGGATTTCAAACTAAATCATTAGACATAATAGATAGAACAATAAATTATTTAGATAATGAAGTGGAAGATTCTATTAACAAAGTACTAAAAAGATTATTAGAGATATCATATTTAATTATCGGAATTGCTTTAATATTATTTATTTTCTTAGTATTTATACCATACATAAAAATTTATTTGGGAGAGATACTTTTTTTATAAAGGAGATATAGTTATGAGAATAGGAATTGATATTGGTGGAAGTCATATAGGAGTTGGACTTGTTGATGGACAAAATTTGATAAAAACATGTGATAAATTTTATTCTCCAGAAGACAGAAACAATATGGAAGAGGCAGTTATTAATATTATAGATGAATTGATTACAAAACTATTCGAAGAATGTAATATCAGCATGAGTAAAATTGAGAAAATTGGAGTTGCTTGTCCAGGTACAGTTACAGATGGCACAATAATGTCTTATAATTTAGGATTATTTGATTATAACCTAAGAGAAAGATTAGAGAGTAAATATTGGAAAACAGTAAAAGTTAGGAATGATGGAAAATGTGCAGCTTTAGTTGAAAAAACATTTGGCTCATTAAGGGAATATGATGATTGCTTATTTATAAATATTGGTACTGGAATAGGAGGGGCAGCATTTTTAGGAGGAAAACTTTTAGAATCTAAAAAGTATTCAGCATTTGAATTTGGACACATGACTCTTGTAAAAGATGGAATTCAATGCACATGTGGTAAAAAAGGATGCTTTGAAAGATATTGTTCAATAAAATCTTTAAAAAATAGAATAGTAAAAAGATTGAACTTATCAAGTTCGGATTTTTCAGGACAATATATGAGAGAGACATTAATGGTTGAAAACAAAGAAGCAATACAACCAGATGTGGATGACTTTGTAGATTATTTAAGAATAGGAATATGTAATTTAATAGATATCTTCGAACCAGAAGCAATTTGTTTTGGTGGAAGCTATTCATATTATGAAGAATATCCAATATTCGCACAAATGAAAAGAGAAATATATAGAGATGATGTAAGTTTTAATCATTCAAAACCAGTCATTGTTACAGCATCATTTAAAAATGATGCTGGAATTATTGGAGCAACATTAGATTAAAATGGTTCAACAGGGACGTTCCTTTTAGTTCCACTTTGGAACTTTAGGGACACTCCTTATCATAAATAATAATTATTATGTATTGATAAAAATTGAAAAAAGCGTATAATATAAAAAATGGGGCAAAACTTTAGGTTATATTCCTGAAGTTTTGCTTTTTTTGAAAGGAGAAGAAATTGCCAAGAATAGCTAGAAATAATTATCAATCAAAGTTCTTTCATATAATGACTCAAGGAATTAACAAAGAACACATTTTTCAAAAAAACACATACAAAGAATATTATTTAGAATTACTAAAACACAAATTAAGAGATAATGATATTAAATTAATTTCATATTGCATTATGGATAATCATGCACATATTTTATTATTTGTGCCTGCTATTAAACATCTTTCAGAGATGATGTCATCAGTTAATACAAAATATGCAATGTTTTACAATAATAATTTACAAAGATGTGGATATGTTTTTAGAGATAGATATAAGTGTGAAATGATAATGGATAAAACTCATTTACAAAATTGCATAAAATATATACATGATAATCCAGTAAAGGCAGGAATATGCAGCAATCCTATAGACTATGAGCATTCCAGCTACAGAGATTATTTTAATGATAAAGTGTGTGGAGAAGTTATTTCAATTGTGTACGGAGATAACTATAATTATAAGAATATTTTGTCAGGTGATGTTGGAGACTACAAATTTATAGAGATAAAAGATAACTATTTGAATTATGATATTGAGATAAAAAAATTATTGGAAAATAACAATATTATAGACATGGACTATTATAACACTATGTATAGGCTAATTTGTGAATTAAAAATGAATGGAAATCTAAATAATATTGAGATAATGGAAAAACTGAAATTGAAGAAATCTACATATTATAGAATTATTAGAAAACAAAAGATTTTTAAGGAGTGTCCCTAGAGTGCCAAAGTGAAACTAAAAGGAACGTCCCTGTGAAACTGTGGAACTATTTGACTTTTTTTGCTTAATAGGCTATAATGTTTTATAGTAATTAATGAGATTTATAAAAAATATTAAAAAGAGTTCGGAAAATATTTAAAATTTAGTAGTGATCGGAAAACAGTTCTTAAATGTGAAAGAAATTTAAGAAAAAAAGAAAAACTATTATTTTAACATAGGCTATAATATGGCTTATGTTTATATTGTTTTTCTAAAAAATAATAAGTTGGTAAGATATTTTCTGAAGAGTCTAACTATATTTATATAGTTATAGACTCTCTTTTTGATGATTAAAAATTAATAATTAAAGTTTATAAATTAGTATTAATTAAAAAATAAGAAAGGAGAGTATATTTATTATACAAAATAAAATGGAAGAAAATATTAATTCAAATGAAAAAAAGAGTAGAAAGAGAAATTACTCAAGAAAATCAAAAAAAGTGAATACAAATGTAAATTCTAATATAGGGAATGGTACATTAATAAAACCAAAAAATATGGAATTAGTTTGGGTTGAAGAAAAAAAGAAACCATTAGTTATTAAAGAAGATTTTGTATTTAAAAAAGAAAATTTAAAAATTATTCCTTTAGGTGGAATTGAAGAGATTGGAAAAAATATAACTGTATTTGAGTATGGAAACGATATTATTATTGTTGACTGTGGTGTTGCTTTTCCAGAAGATGATATGTTAGGAATTGATTTAGTAATTCCAGATTTTAGCTATCTAGAAAAAAATAAAGATAAAATAAGAGGTTTGGTAGTAACTCATGGTCACGAAGATCATATAGGATCAATTGCTTATTTATTAAAACAAATGAATATTCCTATATATGCTACAAAATTAACAATTGGTTTGATTGAAAATAAATTAGAAGAGCACGGATTAGTTAAAACAGCAAAACTAAATGTTGTAAAACAAGGACAAACTATAGTACTTGGAAAAATGAGAGTAGAGTTTATAAGATGCTGTCACAGTATACCAGATTCAGCAGCTTTAGCAATTCATACTCCAATTGGTACAGTTGTTCATACAGGCGATTTTAAAATTGATTATACGCCTATTGATGAAGGAAACAGAATGGACCTAGGAAGATTGGCAGAATTAGGAAATAAAGGTGTACTTGCTTTATTATCTGATAGTACAAATGCTGAAAGAAAAGGTTATACTATGTCAGAAAGAACAGTAGGAGAGGTATTTGACAAATTATTTAATAATTGCAAGAAAAGAATTGTAATTGCTACATTTGCATCAAACATGCATAGAGTACAACAAATTGTAAATTCTGCTGTTGCAAATAACAGAAAGATTGCTGTTTGTGGAAGAAGCATGATAAAAATGATAGAAACATCTGTGGAACTTGGTTATATTAAAGCACCAAAAAATGTATTTATAGATATTGATATGATTTCTAATTATACAGATGAACAATTAGTAATTATTACTACAGGAAGCCAAGGAGAGCCAATGTCTGCATTAACTAGGATGGCTAATGGGGAACATAAAAAAGTAAATATTAACTCAAATGACTTGGTAATAATTTCTGCAAACCCAATTCCTGGAAACGAAAAATTTGTAGCAAAAGTAATTGATGATTTAATGAAAATTGGTGCAGAAGTTGTGTATAGTTCTTTAGCAGATGTTCATGTTTCTGGACATGCTTGCCAAGAAGAACAAAAATTGATGCTTTCTTTAGTGAAACCGAAATTCTTTATACCAGTTCATGGTGAATATAGACAATTAATTGCACATAGTAATACTGCTAAATTACTTGGAATTCCTGAAGATAACATTATGTTACTTAAGAATGGAAAAGTGTTAGAAATAAATGAAAATGAAGCTAGATTTGCAGGAACAGTTCAAGTAGGAAATGTATTTGTTGACGGATTGGGAGTAGGAGATGTTGGAAATATCGTAATTAGAGATAGACAACATTTATCACAAGATGGTCTAATTGTAGTTGTTTTAACTATGGATTCACATGGAAATGTAATAGCTGGGCCTGATGTTATTTCAAGAGGATTCGTATATGTTAGAGAATCAGAAAATCTAATGGAAGATGTGAAAAATATAGTAAGTATTGAAATAATGAAATGTGTTGACAATCATACAACTGATTGGAGCACAATGAAAACAAATATTAGAGAAGCATTAAAAGATTATGTTTTCCAAACTACTAAGAGAAATCCAATGATTTTACCAATTATTATGGAAATATAAAATCAAGGCATTATGCCTTGATTTTTTTATAGTTCTTAAAAAAACTCAAGTTGACATAACACTTAAAACGTGATAAAATATAAATTGATTTAAATATGGTTTTTAGTAGGAGGAAGAGTATGGAAAAATATGTTTATGACAGAAGAGAAATACTAAAAAAATTAGCATATCCTATTACTTTAAAAAGTGAAAAAACCGGAGAATTATTAGGATTAGGATATAGTAGAAAAACAGGAAAATTTGGTGTTTCAATTACTGAAAAAGGAGTAAAAGATCCTACATTAAAAAGAGATAATTTATCAGAAGAAGAAATATTACCTTATCTTTCAGATTCTGAATTTGCACCAGAATTAGATAGATTTTTCGGAAGAGTTGAAAGGGAAGAAAAAGAATATACAGAGATTAGAACTAAATTGTTAGAACAATTGGAAAAATCAAAATTAGAAGGTAAAGAAAGAGAAGATATGAGAGAGATAATAGAAAAACTCTCATCAATACCTTCATATTCATTAGGAGATCATAGAATCTCAGTTAGAACATATGCCAATAGAGAATATGAATCAAGGCAATATATTAGAATTGGAAACGAATATGATAGAAATAGACCAATTTCTCCACAATTGATTACAAGAGTTATTCCTATGAATGGGACAGCAAATACTAATTATAGAAAAATAGACTTTGATGAGATGGTATCGATTTTAAGAGTATATAAAGTGTTGGGAGAAGCAGAACAAAAAGAAAGTGATGAACCAGATGAGAGATAATTAAAATAAAAAGTCAAGATTAATAAATCTTGACTTTTTTATTTTACCAATCACTGTCCCAATCAGTTGAACTTGAGTCCCATGAATCACTTGAATCCCAAAAACTGTCAGAATCCCAAGAACTACTAGAGTCCCAAGAACTATCAGAATCCCACCAACTTGAATCACTGCGTGAACTACTATCATAATCGCTACTAGAACTCCAAAATGAACTACTAGGAGAATCGTAATATCCACTATATTCAAAATCAGTTATATCATAACTTGGACTATAGTATTCAGATGTATAATATTCTGAATAATTCTTTTTCAATTCACGTGGCGGAGTAACTCTATACCAGTCATTATCATATTGATACCATCTACTATTTTGACGATAATAATAAGAATCGTGATATTTATAGTATCCTCTAGGAGGACCAAAAACAGAACTAATAGATGAAAATATAAAAATAACAACGCCTACTATTACGATTATTGGCATAATAGGCAGTGATGGAACACTTCTTGACTTTCTTTTTGAATTTGAGGATGTGAATGAAGCGTATTCATTACGAGTTTTTTGACTTGCAATTTCTGATTTTAATTTTAGATATAGTTCGTTTACAGCATAATTTTCATCTGGCCCTTGATATCTAATTGCTCTTGAACGATCTTTTTTATTTTTATATACAATATAATCTCCAGTAAGATCACTTTTATATATGCCAAAAGCCATTGGCCCAGAATAATCTTTTCCTATAAAGAATCTCGTTACTTCTGGACTTGGAAGATTCATGGAATTATACCATTCTTTTAATTCTTCAATTGTTTGAGGATTCTTTGCGGAAACACTAGTATTTTCCTCTTTATTAAAAATAGGATTATAGTTTTCGTTTTCTGCACCACAATAAGGACAAATAACCATAGAATCTGCGATTTTTCTTCGACAATAACTACATTTAACTTCCATATATAACTCCTAAAATATTATATATAAATTATATATATATAATAAAATAATTTCAATAACTAATAGATTACAAATTATTATCAAAACAAAAAGATTATATAAATGGTAAAAGAAATAACTTAAGTGGTATTTTATTAACATTTTAAAGTTGAAATTTACTTATAAATATGATATTCTAATATATAGTTTATTAAAGGAGTTTATAAAGAATGGATTACAAAGATTTAGCAAATTTAATATTTCCAGATATAAAGGATTATACTTATTATGAAGAAAAATACCCAGAAAGAAATCTGCCAGAAGGAGCAGAAGTTTTAAGAGTTGCTCCAAGTCCAACAGGTTTTATTCATATTGGAGGATTGTTTCAAGGTTTACTTGCTAAAAAAATAGCAGATCAAACAGGTGGAGTTTTCTTTGTGAGAATAGAAGATACAGACCAAAAAAGAAAGATTGATAATGGTGTTGAAGAAATACTAAATGCTTTTGAAAAATATGGTTTATCTCCTGATGAAACAGTTGGAAGAGGAAATTATGGGCCTTATATACAAAGTGAAAGAGGAGACATTTATAAATCTTATGCTAAAAAATTAATTTCAGAGGGAAAAGCATATCCATGTTTTTGTACTCCAGAAGAACTTGAAGAATCACGTTCTAATCAAGAGAAAGCAAAAGAAAGAACAGGATATTATGGAAAATGGGCAAAGTGTAGAAATATGCCTATAGATATGGCCATAGAAAAAATAAAAAATGGAGTTCCATATGTTGTTAGATTTAGATCTCCAGGAAATCCAGAAAGAAAAATAAAACATAAAGATGTAATAAAAGGAAGTATAGATTTCCCAGAAAATGATTTGGACATTATCATAATTAAATCTGATGGATTACCAACATACCATTTTGCACATGCAGTAGATGACCATTTAATGAGAACTACATTAGTTACACGTTCTGATGAGTGGGTTTCATCAGTACCACTTCATTTGCAATTATTTTATGAGCTAGGTTTTAAAATTCCAAAATATGGACATACAGCACCACTTATGAAACAAGACGGCGATTCAAAAAGAAAATTGAGCAAGAGAAAAGATCCAGAAGCTGCTGTAAGTTATTATACAGAAGAGGGAATTCCAAAAGAATCTGTAATTGAATATATGATGAATATTATCAATTCAAATTTCGAAATGTGGAGAAAACAAAATCCAGATAAAGATATAAATGAATTTGAAGTAGATATAAGAAAAATGGGTGTTAGTGGCGCACTTTTTGATATGGTGAAAATGCATGATGTTTCAAAAAATGTTATATCAAGATTTTCAGCAGAAAAAGTTTATGAAGATGCAAAAGCTTGGGCAGAAGTCTATGATAGTGAACTAAATGAAATGCTAGAAAATAAAGAATATTCATTAAGAATTTTAGGTATTGAAAGAGGAAATCAAAAACCTAGAAAAGATATTGCTAAATGGTCTGATTTAAAAGATATTATTTATTACATGTATCCAGAAAAATTTAATAAAATGGATAAAAACGCATTTGAATATCAAAAAGTAACAGATAAATCTGAAATAGAAAAAATTGTTAAATTGTATTTTGAAAAATATTATAACGAAAATGATGATAAAGAAACATGGTTTAACAAAATGAAAGATTTAGCAGGAGAGCTAGGATATGCTAGAGAGGTTAAAGAATTTAAAGCAAATCCAGATGGATATAAAGGCCATGTTGGAGATATTTCAACAGTTATAAGAGTTACTTTAACAGGAAAATGCAATACGCCAGATCTTTATGAAATTATAAGAATTTTAGGAAAAGAAGAAATTTTAAGAAGAGTAAAATAGTATGGAATATAATGTTGGAGATATTGTAAAAACAAAAAAAGCTCATCCATGTGGAAGTAGAGAATGGGAGATTACTAGAGTAGGTGTTGACTTTAAGCTTAAATGTTTAGGTTGTGAACATGTAATAGTACTTCCAAGGGAAAAGGCTTTAAAATCTATTATAGGAAAAAAATAGAATTCTTAAAGATATTGAAATCAAAACTTTTTATAAAAAATATTTACAAAACAAAAAAATGTGGTATAATAATTTATGTAAAGCGATTGATTAAGAATTAAGTAATAAACCAACTTTTTATAGAGAGCCTGTGGTTGGTGTAAACAGGAAAAAGCGTTTATGAAATCTACTCTTAAGAGCTTGCTAGAAAACTAGCCCGAGTTGTTACAGGTTATAGTAATAAAACAAGATATAAATTAAGGTGGTACCGCGATATATTCGCCCTTATGCAAAAACGCATAAGGGCGTTTTTGTTATATGTTTAAAGGAGGAATTTTTATGGAACAAGTAAAAATTGGAAAAGTGTATAGACACTTTAAAGGAAATTATTATTTTGTAGAAAATGTAGCTTTAGACTCGGAAACAAAAGAAAGAATGGTCGTATATAAACCTATATATGATAGAGATGATTCTAGAATTTGGGTTAGAAGAGAAGCAATGTTTCTAGAAGAAATACCTGAAAGACCTGATAATATAACTGGTCAAAAACATAGATTTGAATTATGTGAGAATCTAGAAAAAGATTATACAAAAAAATAAGTTTTCTGATTTTTGAGGATGTGTTCTCAAAATCAAGGAGGGGAATATGATAGATATTAAATTTTTAAGAGAAAATCCAGATATTGTAAGAGAAAATATTAAAAAGAAATTTCAAGATCATAAATTAGTTCTAGTTGATGAAGTTTTAAAACTTGATAAAGAATCAAGAGAGCTTACATTAATGTGTGATGAACTTCGTATGCAAAGAAATAGCAAAAGTAAAGAAATAGGTGGCTTAATGGCTAAAGGTCAAAAAGAGGAAGCAGAAAAAATTAAACAAGAAGTTCAAGAAATTAATGATAAGCTTGCTGCTAATGAAGGAAAAGAAGAAGATCTAAAAGAAGAAATAAAAGAAAGAATGATGAAAATTCCAAATATAATGGATAAGTCTGTTCCAATTGGAAAGGATGATAGTGAAAATGTTGAAAACGAAAGATTTGGTGAACCTGTTGTACCAAGTTATGAAATACCATATCATGCTGATATTATAGAAAGCTTAAATGGTTTGGATAAAGAAAGTGCTGGAAGAACTAGTGGTAATGGATTCTATTATTTGTTAGGTGATGTTGCTAGACTTCATGAAGCCATGCTTGCATATGCAAGAGATTTTATGATTAATAAGGGATTCACATATTGTATACCACCATTTATGATTAGATCAGATGTTGTTAATGGTGTTATGAGTTTTGAAGAATTAGAAGCAATGATGTACAAAATAGAAGGTGAGGACTTGTATTTAATAGGTACAAGTGAACATTCTATGATAGGAAAATTCAAAGGTCAAATAGTAAAAGAAGAAGAACTCCCAATTCGTTTGACAGGATATTCTCCATGCTTTAGAAAAGAAGTTGGATCTCATGGACTAGAAGAAAGAGGATTATATAGAGTTCATCAATTTGAAAAACAAGAAATGATAGTTCTTTGCAAGCCAGAGGAACAAATGGATTGGTATAATAAAATGTGGAACTATACAGTTGAATTTTTCAGGAGTTTAGATGTACCAGTTAGAACTTTAGAATGTTGTAGTGGAGATTTAGCAGATTTAAAAGTTAAATCTGTGGATGTTGAAGCATGGAGTCCAAGACAGCAGAAGTATTTTGAGGTTGGAAGCTGTTCAACATTAGGAGATGCTCAAGCAAGAAGATTGTCAATAAGAGCAAAAGGAGAAAAAGGAAATTATTTAGTTGCAACATTAAATAACACAGTTATAGCAAGCCCAAGAGGATTAATTGGCGTATTAGAAAATAATTATCAAGAAGATGGAAGTGTTAAAATACCAGAAGTATTATGGTCATATATGGGTGGTACAAAAGTACTAGTTCCAAAGAAATAAATAGGAGAAAAATATGATAGTAAAAAATCCCAAATTTGAAATATCTGCTACTAGTCAAAAACAATATCCCAAAGGAGACTTACCAGAAGTTGTATTAGTTGGAAAATCTAATGTTGGAAAATCTTCTTTTGTTAATACTATGACTGGTAGAAAATCTTTAGCTAGAACAAGCAATACACCAGGAAAGACCAGACAAATTAATTTCTATAATATTGATAATAAATTTTATTTTGTAGATTTACCTGGTTATGGCTTTAGCAAAATGTCAAAAGAAGAAAAAGTATATTCTGGAAATTACATTGAAGATTATTTAAGATCTGGTCAAAATATTTCATTAATTATTCTTCTTTTAGACATAAGACACAAGCCAACAGAAGATGATGAATTAATGTATAAATATATTTTGAAAACTAATTTACCATTTATTGTTTTAACAAATAAAGCTGACAAAATTGCTGTAACAAAAGTAGATGAGGAAGTAAAAAGAATAAAAGAACATTTTGGAATTTCATATAGCACTATTTTACCATTTTCATCTGAAAGAAAAATATATATAGATAATGTTTGGAAAGAAATTGAGTCAAAAATAAATTTGGAATAATTTTGTTTTAATAGCATATATATACTATATGGAGGAAATATGATGTATAGTGAATATGTTAAAGAAGCAACTATATTAGAAAAAAACGAGGATGAACAAGACAAAGAATTGTTACAGAATATAAAAGAAGTAAAAATTATTTTAAATAATATGCATAATAATTTACAGTTTGCAGAAACTGATTTGGTAGATTATTATACTTATCAAATAAAAGCAGAAGAGGCAAGGTATTGTTATTTGCTAAAACTTGCTAAAAAAAGAGATTTAAAAGTAATATAAGAATTAAAGATTTTTCAATTTTAATTATTGAAAAATCTTTAATTTTTTTTCATTTTTTTGACAATATTTTTTTACTAAATGTTATAATATAATTATCAATTTACGAAGGAGAAGTTATGAGTAGAATAAAAATTATAATGATAGTTGTAGCATGTGTAGCCGTAATAGCTTTAGGAGTTGTTGTTGGAATGATCGTTTCAAAAAAACAAGCTCCAAAAATGCCTAATGTTACATATGTTAATCCTAAAAAGGGAACATCAGATTTAACAGAGGGCCAAAAAGAAATTGCTGGTTTAGATACCAAAGAAAAAACTTCAAAAGAGAAAGCAAAAGAATCAGAAGAAAAAACATATTCTACAAATTATAAAGAATATTTGAAATTATCTGATGAAGAAAAAGAAAAAATGGAGATTGTACCAAGAGAGCAAGAAGTAAAAATAGATGCTTTAGATGAAATTAAACAATATTTAGATACTAATACAATACCAGAAAAATTTAATTTATCAGAAAGAATAAAAATAAAAGTTGATGATCAGGGTGGATATGGACTTTGCTGGGGATTTGCATCATTAAATTCTCTAGAAACATATTTAGCATTAAATGAAAGAAAAGATTATGATTTTTCAGAAATGCATCTAAATTATATAGAATCTGATTTGATTTATGGATATAGAGGAATTGATACTGGTGGAAACTTTAGCATATTCAAAGATTATTTAAATGTATCAGGTGTTGTTCTAGAAGATACTGTACCATACAAAAATTATTCTGAAAAAGAATATGCCAAATTTACTGATATGGAACCAGTAAAAATAGTAACAGAGACAGTTGATTTTCCAACAATCTATAAAAGCGAATATTCAATGTACACAGATGAAGAAATTCAAGATTTTAGAAATACTGTAAAAAGGCATATTATGAAGAATGGTGGATTATATGCTGAAGTTGTTGCTACAAGTGAGAAAAATGCTTATATAGATATTGATACATATGACATGGTAAATCATGCAGTAACAATTGTAGGCTGGGATGATAATTATTCAAAAAATAATTTCCGTTCACCATCAGGAAAAACACCTGAACATGATGGAGCATATATAGCATTAAATTCTTGGGGAGAAAGTAGAAATGATAAAGGATATTACTATATATCATATGATGACAAATATGTAGAAAGTGGTTTATCAGGAGTAGTATCTACATCACTTGATAATGCATATAAACTAAGCAGTATTAGTAATGATATTATTAGAGATTATCTTGAAAAAGATTATGGAAATTTATTAAAAACTATAAATGGTGAAAAATACGCTACAAAAAATCTAATTTCAACAATACGTTATTTAGATTTTAGTAATAAAAATGTTTCATCATTAAGCGGATTCGAGATTTTTTATAATTTATATTATTTAAATTTATCTAATAATAATATTTCAAATTTAGCAAATTTAGTAAACTTACCAAATATAAAATCAATAGATTTATCTAAAAATAAAATAAAAGATGCAACTGTTTTTTCTAAAATGGATACTGGACTTTATTTTATTGATTTATCCGATAATGAGATTAGTGATATTAGTAGTTTAGAAAATCTTAATTATGAGCAAGATAGCGAATATAATAACTATTATGAAATACACTTAAATAGAAATAAGGGAATAAGTGGATATAGTAAATTAAAAAATGCAAATGCATTGTATTTAGATGGATGTGAGATAAAACAATTAGAGGATATGTCTAAAAAAGAGAATTTATATGCTTTAGACCTTTCTAATAATCCGGAAATGGTAATAGGAAATAGTTTTCCATCAAGTGGAGTTGCTGATGTTTTATTAGTTAACAGTAATATTGGTGATAATGAAATACAAAATATAAAAGGAAATATTTATAGTTTAAATGTTTCAAAAAATAAAATTACTAGTTTAGAAAATTTTCATAATATCTCTAATTTATATAGTTTAAGTATCTCAGAAAATCCAGTAGAAGGATGGGAATATCTAGAAGAAATAATACAAAATAGAACAAGTCAAAACTATTATTATGATGATGAATATGGGGAAAATTATTTCTCATTAGAAGCAAGAAATTGCAATATTAGCAATTTAGATTTATTTAATGATATCAAATTAGATTATCTAGATGTTTCAAATAATAATATAACAGATTTATCAGGTTTTAAAAATGAAATGATATATACAATAAATCTATCTGGAAATGTTGGGTTAAAAAACTTTGAAGCAATAAGTAAGATACCTTATGTAATTTTAGAAGATTGTAAGATAAATAATCTTGATGAAATAATGAAATTAGATAATGTATTCAATTTAAGTTTGGCTAATAACGAATTAGAAGATATAACTAAGTTATCTGATTTGAAAAATTTATTTTCGCTTTCATTAGCTGGAAATAAGAATCTAGTTGGAAAATTGAATATGGAAAATTTAAAAATCTTAAATTTAGAAGATTGTGATTTAGACAATTCTAGTTTATTTGAAAGTTTAGATTGTTCAAATTTAAATATAAAAGGAAATCCTAGTATTACAAGTATCTATAATATTGTAAAAACAAAGAATCAATATATTTATATTAATATAGATAGTGTTAATTATGATGATATTTCTAAATTAAGTAATGCACAAAAAGAAATATTAACAATTAATGATAATGCAAAACTAGTGTTTAACGAGACTTTATCAGGCAAAAAAATAAATGATTATGCTTTGAAAAAATTCTTCAATAAAAATTGGAATAAAGTAGAATCAATTGAAAATGGAAAAATAGATAAAGGCGATTGGAGTGTCGTTGTAGAAGACACAACTAAAGATACAGTTGAGATAAAAATAAAATCATACGAAAAAGATTATTGCAATTTAACTAATTTAGTTTTGAAATATAAATCTACTAAAGTTAATGATGATACTAATGAAAACACAGTAACAAACACAAATACAATCGAAAACACTATCAATAATACAATAAACAATGAAGTATCAAATATAGTTACTGAAAATGTAGTTACAAATGAGATTGTAGAAAATCAAACGGTAAATGAAGTTACAAAAAACGAAGAAAAAACGGTTTCTAATGAAATAGTAAATGAGATAGAAGTAGAAGAAGTAACAAATGAAATAACAAATTTAGTAACAGCAGAGTAAGAATGTATTTTAGTTTTTTTAATTACTCTTATTAAATCAGAAAATTTCATAGAAAATCACAAAAGAAAAGTGAGTCGCTTTCGGTAAAACCGAACATTCCTCACTTTTCTTTTTAGTTTTTCTAATTTCAATTAATAAGTTCAATTAAAATGCATAAAATACATCTTACTCAACTGTTACTGATTTTGCTAAATTTCTTGGTTTATCTACATCTAATCCTTTTGCTTTAGAAATAAAATATGCAAGTAATTGTAATGGTATTACTGAAAGGATAGGAGAGATAAGAGGACTTGTTTCTGGTATTTTAATAACTTTATCAAAATTATGATTTAATTCTTGATTTGTTACTACAAATGTTTTTGCTCCTCTTGTAACAACTTCTTGGATGTTGCTAATAGATTTTTCCACTAACAATGGATTTGTCAAAATAGAAATAACTGTAATTCCATTTTCTATTAATGCAATAGGTCCATGTTTCAATTCTCCTGAAGGATATGCTTCAGAATGGATATATGAAATTTCTTTTAATTTTAAAGAACCTTCTAGTGCAACAGTGTAATCAACACCTCTACCAATAAAGAATACATCTTTTTCTTTATATATTCTATTTGCAAACTCTTTTATTTCTTGTTCATTTTTAAGTACTTCTTCAATTTTACCTGGTAAAAGCAAAATTTCTTTTTTTAATTCTCTAACTTTGCTATTATTAATATCTAAAGTTTCAGCAAAATTAATAGCAAGTATTGCTAAAAGAACAATTTGAGAAGTATATGCTTTTGTAGATGCAACAGCTATTTCAGGACCTGCATGAGTATATAATGTATAATCAGCTTCACGAGAAATAGATGATCCAATTACATTTGTGATTGCAATTGTTTTAGCATCTTTTGATTTTGCAAGTTTTAATGCTGCTATAGTATCAGCAGTTTCTCCTGATTGACTAATATAAATACATAAAGTTCTGCTATTAACAATAGGATTTCTGTATCTAAATTCAGAAGCAGCTTCAACTTCTACAGGTATTTCGCATAAATTTTCTATAATTCCTTTTGCAGTTAATCCGGCATGCATTGCTGTACCACAAGCTACAATAAATATTTTTTTGATAGATTCTAAATACTCTTTTGATAATGCTAAATCTTCAATTACTGATATTGAATCTTTAGGAAGCCTAGATCCGATTGTTTCTCTAATTGATTTTGGTTGTTCATAGATTTCTTTAAGCATGAAGTCATCATAACCATCTTTTTCAGCAGCACCTGCATCCCAAGTAATATTTTTAATTTCTTTTTGGATTTTTTCTGCATTTTCATTATAGAAAACAATATCATTTCTAGTTATTAGAGCAAATTCTCTATCATTCAAAAGATAAAAGTCTTTTGTAAAAGATAGAATTGCAGGAATATCTGAACTGATATAATTTTCATTTTCGCCTTTTCCTATAACTAAAGGACTGTCTTTTCGAACAACAATCATACAGTCAGGATATAGGGAAGATAGTACTTCTATAGCATAACTTCCTTTAAGCCTCTTGGTTGCATCTATAACTGCTTTTAAGAATTTTTCATTTCCTTCTAAACTACTATTAGAAGAATTTTCATAATAATAATTGATTAAATTTGGAATAACTTCTGTATCTGTTTCAGATAAAAAAGTATAATTTTTAGAAATTAAGAATTCCTTTAATTCTGCATAATTTTCTATTATTCCATTATGAACAACTGCAAAACATCTACTATTGTCTAGATGTGGGTGAGAATTGACTCCTGATGGTTTACCATGAGTTGCCCATCTAGTGTGACCAATTCCGATTGTACCTGTTAAAGAATTAATTTCTGCATTTTCATTTAATTGATTTACTCTTCCTTTGTCTTTAATAACTTTTATGAGATGATTATCTTCAATTGTAGCGATTCCTGCTGAATCATAACCTCTATATTCAAGTCTTAAAAGACCATTAATTAATACTGGCTTCGCTTCTTTTTTGCCAACATATCCAACTATTCCACACATAATAAAAAAACCTTTCTTAAAAAATAACTACAGCAAATATAAGGCAATAATATGATGCCCTAAATTTGTAAGTTTATAAAGACAGGTGTAAGAAAATTACTTATTAAATTTCTGTTATAATATTGCTATTATTTTTTTGTTTAATATTTGGTAGTAATTATACCATTAGAGTACCCGCCGAATATTTCGATAACTCTAAACCTCGTCAACTATTTATACTAATAGTCCTGGCGCTAGCCTTTGCTTTATTTTAAAATCCTTTCTATAGTTCTTACACTTTATCTAAATTTACATTATCATATGAAAAAATTCATAAAATGTCAATGTTTAGTAAAAGAAAAATGTTTACAGTAAAAAAATATTGTAATATAATATTATTGAATAATAATCGCAATAAATAGCGTGAAAGGTGATTTTATATGAGTGAAGAGAAAAAGCCAAATATTATTTCTACTGTAAATGAAAATAATGCTACATATTATTTTTGTGATGATGGTGAAATTTATAAAATGGATCCAGAAAAAACAAAATTAACAAAACTAGGAAAAGAAGAAAAAGAAAAGATGATTAGCAAGTATAAAGAAAATGCAGAAAAACAAGTAGATGTAAGTTTTGGAGAAAGATAGAATGTGGAAAATTAAACAATATGAGAATAGAAGATTAGCTGCATATGCTAGAATGAGAATTGCAACAATGCCTGTTAGTGACATATATAAACCCCTTCTTGTAGATATTATTTTAAGAAGAGCATATGAGTATGAATTATCAGATCAAGAGGCTTGTAGTGATATTGAAACACTCATTAGATATGTAAAAAAAATAGAAATATTTCCATTAAAAGCGGGAACTCTAGGGGTACATGAGCCTGCTACAAATACTATTAAGCTTTCTAGTGAAGCATTTAAAAAGAACCCCATAAATGCTGAAGAAATATATGAAACATTAACACATGAAGTTTATCATGCTTTAGCTAGAAAAAATAATCGGTGTTGATAATATGAGTCGAGTAAATAGCTATACAGGGGCATATCATAGTTCATTAATTGAAGCAATTAATTCAAAAGCAACAAATAGAGTTGTAAACAGAAGAAATTTGCTAGAAGCACCATACTATAATCCTACAAAAGATGATTATAATTTCATAGCTTTTGGAGTAGACCTAATCGCTGCAACATATGGGATTACAGAAAAGAAATTAATACAATTAGCTTTTGGAGGTAGAGAAAATTTAGTATATTCATTATCTAGAATTAGTGGAGAAGAACCTAATAGAGTTGGAAGTTATATTGATTTTATTGAAATGAACTTATCAAGTATTTATGAGATGATAAATCCTTCAAAAGGCCAAACTCCAATTAGTAAACAAAATAGGATTAATATAATTAGTGAATCAATGGCTAGTATTTTATATGCTACAGTAAATCATTCTAATTTTTGGTTAGTAAATCAAAGAGGATTATATCCTCAACATGCACGAGAAGTGGATAATGATTTCCAATTTTCAATGTCTAACATTTATTACATTATGAATAGAGTATATCAAATGTATTCTAGCATGTTCCAATATGACTTTTCGAGAGATGTACCATATAGAGCTTCAAGGTTAGGACCAGCATATGAATTAAATGGAAGTTATTGTAGAAGCATAGGATTTTCAAGAAGTAATATACTTGCACAAGATGTTGTAGAAAGACATAGGATAGAAGATTTTTCAGAAGACATGTGGGATAATTGGAAAGTGACTATACATATAAATAGGTTTTTAGCAGCAGAATATAGTAATCCAATACTATCAAGGACACAAGCAATGTTAAGAAAAGCAAGAGGAGAGGAAATGCTTGATTTTAGATATGTACCTATGGCTCTACCATTATCACCAGGTGTTCCACCAACTGAGCAAAAATGGGTTATTAGAGATACAATGGCAGGTACAAGAAGAAATAATGTTGATGGAAGATGAGGTATTGAGAATGAAAGATTTAAAAGTACTTTTTAACCAAGAACAATTAGAAAAAAGAATTACAGAAATGGGAAAAGAAATTGATAAAGACTATAAGGGAAAAGAAATTGTAGTAATATGTGTTTTAAAAGGTGCAATATTTTTCACAGTAGATTTATTAAAACATGTTAAAACAGACACTACTCTAGAATTTATGATGATATCTAGTTATTCCGGAACTGAAAGTACAGGAAATGTAAATTTAAATGTTGGATTAGATGTAGACATTAAAGGAAAAGATGTATTAATTGTTGAAGATATTATTGATACAGGTCATTCTTTAAAATTTTTACAGGATTATTTAACACGTAAAGAACCAAAGACTTTAAAAACAGCAGTTCTATTAGATAAAAAAGAAAGAAGGAAAACAAATGTCAATATTGATTACACAGGATTTGTTATTCCTAACAAATTTGTTGTAGGATATGGATTTGATATTGATGAAAAATATAGAAATATACCTTATATTGGATATATAGAAGATTAGAGGAAATTGGATGTTTGATATTGAAGAAGAACTAAAAAAGCTTCCAGATAAACCAGGAGTTTATCTTATGAAAGATAAGCAAGATACTGTAATATATGTTGGAAAAGCGGTTGTGCTTAAAAACAGAGTAAGACAGTATTTTAGGAAAAATAATAAAACAGCAAGAATAGAAAAAATGGTCTCTTTAATAGACCATTTTGAATATATTGTTGTTGCAAATGAAGATGAAGCTTTAATTTTAGAATGTAATTTAATAAAAAAATATAGACCTAAGTTTAATGTTTTGTTAAAAGATGATAAAACATATCCTTATATTAAAATAGATATGAAATCAGATTATCCATCAGTTTTTATGACTAGAAAAATATTAAATGATGGGGCAAAGTATTTTGGACCTTATGCCAGTGCTAGTTCTGCTAAAGAAATGATAAGCTTCATAAAAGAAAAATTTCAAATTAGACAATGTAAAACTTTTAAAAACAAAGATAGAGCTTGTTTGAACTATCATATTAAAAAGTGTTTGGCTCCATGTATGAAGTTTGTTTCTAAAGAAGAATACAGAAAGCAAATAGACCAAATAATTATGCTTCTAGAAGGAAAAGTTTCAGATATTATAAAAGAACTTGAAAAAGAAATGGAAATAGCTTCAAAGAATTTAGAATTCGAAAAAGCAGCGGAGATAAGAGATAGAATATTAGCAATAGAAAGAGTAACAGAAAAACAAAAAATGTCTAATATTTCAGAAAACAATATTGATGTTATTGGACTTTACAAAAATGAAGTATCAGTTTGTATAGAAGTTTTCTTTATTAGAAATAGTAAGATGCTTGGAAGGGAGCATTACTTTTTTGATGACTTAAAAGATATGGATGATGAAGAAATTATATCTGGTTTTATAAAACAGTTTTATATAGATAAAAAAGATTATCCGAGCAAAATAATGATTAGATATAATTTAGAAGAAAAAGAAACACTGGAAAAATGGCTATCTGAAATGGGAGATAGAAAAGTCGAGATAAAGAGCCCACAAAAAGGTGAGAAACTTAGATTTGTTGAAATGGCAGAACTAAACAGTAAAATTACTTTAGAAAATAAAGTAAAAGATAAGACAGAAATTTTAACAGAATTAAGAGATTGTTTAGAACTTGATTCTTTACCTCTTAAAATTGAAAGTTTTGATATATCAAATATTGCTGGTAGTTTTATTGTTGCAGGAATGTGTGTTGCTCAAAATGGAGTAATTAAGAGAAATTTATCTAGAAGATTTCAGATTAAAACTGTTTATGATCAAGATGACCCAAGATGTATGAAAGAAGTTGTAATAAGAAGAATAAAACATTCTTTAGATAATCCAAAAGGAGGTTTTGGAACACTTCCAGACTTAATATTAGCTGATGGAGGTATTACACAAATAAGAGCAATTAAAGAAGCGTTAGAAGAATGTAGTGTTGATATTCCAGTATTTGGAATGGTTAAAGATGATAAACACTCAACAAGAGCACTAGTTGATGAAAATAAAAATGAATTTGAAATATCAGAAAACTTATTTAATTTTATTACAAATCTTCAAGATGAAGTTCATAATACGGCAATTGAATATCATAGAAAAGTTCGTGATAGAGCAATGACAAAATCTAAATTAGATGATATTTCAGGTGTTGGAGAAAAGAAGAGAACAGCACTTTTAAAAAAATTTGGAAGTGTTAATAAAATAAAAGAAGCACAGATAGAAGAATTAATGCAAATAAAAGGAATTACATTAGGCTTAGCAGAGAAAATAAAAGAAACTTTAAATAGTTAGTAATATTCAAATATTCTTCGCATATATATAAATTGGACAAAGTAAAAAAAGTGTGGAGGATATTATGAAAAAAGTTTTTATAAGTGTTTTAATTATTGCTAGTGTAGTGAGTTTTTTAGTAATGTGTTATTTGCTTTATAGTTTTGTTTTAGTATTAAGTATGTTATAAGGAAAAATAATGGATGTAATAGTTGGAAAATTAGCTGGATTTTGTGCAGGAGTAAAAAATACAGTAAGTAGAGCAGAAGAGTTATTAAATGAAAATAATAAAATATATTGTTTGGGTGAAATTATTCATAATGGACAAGTTATAAAGAAACTAGAAGAAAAAGGAATGGTCACTGTAAATGATATTGAAAATATTCCAGATGGAGAAAAGGTAATTTTTAGAGCACATGGTGAGTCAGAATCTATATATGTAAGAGCAAGAGAAAAGAATTTAGATATTATTGATTTAACATGTGGAAAAGTAAGATTAATTCATGATAAAGTAAAAAAATATAATCAAAAAGCATTTATTATAATTCTAGGTAAAAAAACTCATCCAGAAATAGTTGGAACAAAAGGGTATGCTGGAGATAATTATTATATTGTTGAAAATGGAGACGATATATTAGATGCATATATGGAATTTGAAAAAACAGGGTTAAACTTAGTATATATAGTTGCGCAAACAACTTTTTCTAGTAAGTATTTTGATGAGTTATCAAAGGAAATAGAGAAAAATTTTTATGAAGTTGATTGTGTAATAGACAAGACAATTTGTATGGCAACTGAAGAAAGGCAAAAAGAAGTAAGAGAAATGTCAAAAACTGTAAATAAGATGATAATTATTGGTGGAAAACATAGTTCGAATACGAAAGAATTAGCCAATATTGCACAAGAAAATTGTGAAAATGTTTACTTAGTTGAAACCGTATATGAATTAAAAGGAGTTAGTTTTTTAGATTCTGACAAAGTTGGTATTATGGCAGGTGCATCTACACCAATGGAAAGTATAATAGAAGTTGAAAATTATTTAAAAAAGAGGAATTAATAATGGAAATTGCAAGTGATTGGAAAGATTATGAAATACTAGATATGGCAAATGGAGAAAAGCTTGAAAGATGGAATAATATAATATTAATTAGACCAGATCCACAAATAATATGGAAACAGAAATCTTTTGAGTCAAAGTGGAAAGATGCAAATGCAAAATACAATAGAAGTAATACTGGTGGAGGCGCATGGGAATATAAGAAAAAACTTCCTGAAAGTTGGCAAGTTAAATATAAAGATTTGAGTTTTAATATTAAACCAATGGGATTTAAACATACAGGATTATTCCCAGAGCAAGCTGTTAATTGGGATTGGATGATTAATAAAATAAAAAATGCAAACAGAGAAATAAAAGTGCTTAATCTATTTGCATATACTGGTGGAGCAACTGTTGCTTGTAGTTATGCAGGTGCACAAGTTGTTCATGTTGATTCTTCAAAAGGTATGGTTTCATGGGCAAAAGAAAATTTAGTTTCATCAGGATTGGGTGATAGGCCTGTAAGATTAATTATTGATGATGTAACTAAATTTGTTCAAAGAGAAATTAGAAGAGGAAACAAATATGATGCGATAATAATGGATCCGCCATCATATGGTAGAGGGAAAAATGGAGAAGTATGGCAATTTGAAAATAATATTGCAGATTTAGTTGAACTATGCATGCAAGTACTTTCTGATAAACCATTGTTTTTCCTTATTAATTCTTATACAACAGGAATATCTTCAAAAGTATTAGAAAATATTCTACGTTTAAACTTGAAGATTTCTTACGGAAAATATATTTCTGGGGAGATAGGACTTCCTATGAAAGACTCTAATTTGGTATTGCCATGTGGAATTTATGGAAGATGGGAGAACTAGGATAGATGGATATTAAAGATTTAAAAGTTCTTTATGAAGATAATCATATAATTGTTGTAGAAAAACCAGTTAATATTCCATCTCAAGGTGATAAAACAGGTGATGAAGATATGTTAACAATAATTAAAGCATATCTCAAAGAAAAATATCAAAAACCAGGAGATGTATATTTAGGATTAGTACATAGACTAGATAGACCAACAGGTGGAGTTATGGTGTTTGCTAAAACTTCAAAAGCTGCTTCAAGATTAAGTGAACAAGTAAGAGATAAAAAGTTTCATAAAAAATATTTAGCAATAGTTGACGGGAAAATGGAAAATGACAAAGGTACATTTAAAGATTTTCTGATAAAAAATGAAAAAACAAATATGAGCAAAGTTGTACCAGATGGAACAAAAAATGCAAAGGAAGCCATATTAGATTATGAAGTAATTAAATATAATGAAGAAATAAATATGAGCGCAGTAAAAGTGATTTTACATACAGGAAGACATCATCAAATTAGAGTCCAGTTTGCATCTAGAAATCACAGCTTATCTGGTGATCAGAAGTATGGGACAAGAGGTAGAGGAAAGCAATTGGCATTATGGGCATATTATTTAAGTTTTGAACATCCTACTAAAAAAGAAATAATGGAATTTGAAGAATATCCTGAAAAAACAGGAAGTTGGAGCTGGATTTAACTATCCAGCTTTACTTTTTATTTTAAAAATGTTAAAATAAATGTATACGCTCTCTTTGAAGGGCGTTTGGGAAATACCTAACAATGTCAGTTCAATTTTCTTGACAATTGCTTAGGAATTACTATTCGACAGAGCACAAAAAAATAAAATTAACCAGAAAGGGGGTTATAAAATGAAGTGCGAAGTCGATAATCGGTTTGTTCTCAAAGACACCTTTGAGATCTATGATGATTCAATAAATGTTGCCAACCAGGTAAATTCTTGCCAACTTGTTGGTAGGATCACGAGTGATTTCGAACGATCCCATGAACAGCGTACGATGTCATTCGTTACGTTTAGGATTGCTGTCCCAAGAAACAGTGGGAAAGAAGATATAATTCCTGTCATATGCGATGTTGAATTGATTCTGGAATACATTGACAAAAGCCCAATTGGGAGATATGTGAATGTAGAAGGAAGATTTTGTTCTTTCCTTCAGATAAATGAAGACAGAACTGCATCATCGAAGAAATATCTGTATGTACGAGAACTACATATTACAGATGATAAGGATGAATTTCTCTATCCCATTGGTACAAATGTGGTTGTGATTGAAGGTGAGCTAAATTACAATTCTGTTTATCGAAACACTCCACTTGGACGAAAAATTACAGAACTTCCTATCATTTGCCGTAGACCCAATGGCAGGCCAGATCATCTGACAGCAATTGCCTGGGGAATAAATGCGCTCGATGCGGCAGATTTGGTAAAGGGAGATAGAGTGAAAATCACTGGTAGGCTTCAGAGTAGAATCTATAACAAGGATGGTGAAAAAACTGTCTATGAGATTTCTGTAAAAGAATTTGAAGTACAAACCCAATCGAAAGATAGTCTCGTTTTATAATCAAAAAATCGAATAGCAATGAGAGGAGCCACAGCATGCTGAGGCTCCTTTCTTTTTTGACATAAAAGTAGATTTCTCTCATAAAAATGTTGTAGGAGGAAATCTATATGAAAGATAAAATAATAAGTCATAGTATTGCAATAGGAATATTAATGTTTTGTACTTTACAATTTGCTTTGTTTTCTCATGCGGATTCATTAAGCAATGAATTATTAGCATGGGGATTTAGAAGAGGAGAAAATCATAATCAGCCTGTTTTAGATACAAAAAGTAAGCTAATAATAGATGATTATAAAGGTATATCTATTGGAGATAGCAATAGTAATAAAATTTATCTAACTTTTGATTGTGGATATGAAGCAGGTTATACAGAAAAAATATTAGATGTGTTAGAGGAAAATGATGTCAAAGCGACTTTTTTTATAACTGCACATTATCTAAATACAGCAGATAATATCGTAAAGAGGATGATTGAAGAAGGACATATTGTTGGAAACCATACAGTAAATCATAAGTGTTTACCAGAACTCTCAGATGAAGAGGTTATAAAAGAAGTAATGACACTCCATGGTGCAGTTTATGAAAAGTTTGATTATGAAATGAAATACTTTAGACCACCAAAAGGAGAATTTAGTGAAAGAGTAATTGATATTGTAAGTAATTTAGGATATAAAACAGTGATGTGGTCATCAGCATATGATGATTGGAATAAAGAAAGACAGGGAAGAGAAGAATATGGAAAAAAGAAAGTTTTAGATAATATTCATAATGGATGTGTTCTATTACTGCATGCCACTTCTGAGGATAATAGTAAAATATTAGGAGATGTAATAAGAGAGATAAAAAGTATGGGTTATGAATTTACTTCTTTAGATGATTTTGAATGAAGTCTTTTTGTTTAAAATTTGATTGACTTATGTTCTGTATTTGATAAAATATATATAGAATTTTAGAATTGTAGAATGGATTGAAATTTCAAGAAAAATATGATAAAATATACACTCAAATAAGATATGGGAGATAAAAAATGGATTTTCTAAATTTTGAAATAAATGAAAAAACATATATTAGATTAATTATTGCATTTGCAATCATTTTATTAGTGTTTATAGCACTTACAATGAGTTCACTTTTAATATTTACATCATATTCATTAGGACCAAATACTTCTGTTAATGATGAAGATATAAATATGCATATAGATATTCTAGAATGTGATGGAAAAAAATTAGAAATTGCAGGATGGGCATACAAAGAAGGAGAAGCAGTAGGAGTAGTTAATTCTAATTATGTTATTAAAAATCGAGAAACAGGAAAAATGTATTTAATGAGATCAAAAATGGAAGAAAATGGAAACATTAAAGAAGTTGAACATAAATTAGGTGGAATTCATGCACGTTGCTTGGTTTTCGGTATACCAAAAGGTTGGTATGATATATATGTATTATATAGAAATGATTCTGAAGATATATTAGCTAATACACTAATATCTGTAGAAATATAAAGAATTGAGGAAATAATAATGATGGAAAAAATAAAGAGATTTCTAGGAAATGGTAGAGGAGCTTTATTTGCACTATTTATTCTAGAGTTAGTATTAACAATATTTGTTACACCAAATAAATATGATGATAAAACATTTTTGGAAAGTGTTACAGGAACTACAATTTTTTCATATGTTGGACCAAGGTATTTCAATTGGACATCACGTTTTATTATAGAATATGTTTTATGTGGTGTTCTTAAAATATCAAAATATATGTGGATATTAGTAGAAGCACTAATGGTTACACTTGCTGGATATTCAATTTCTAAACTATTTGTTAAAGAAAACAAAGAAGAAAATAATTTAATGTTATTATTTATGATATTAATATATCCATTAGATGTTATGAATAGTGCGGGTTGGGCAGCAACAACAGTAAATTACATGTGGCCAATGGCTACTTGTTTATTTGCATTAATTCCAATTAGAAAAATATGGGACGAAGAAAAATTTAGATGGTTTCAATATCCTTTATTTATTCTAGCAATGTTATTTGCAGGTAATCAAGAACAAACATGTTGTATATTAGTTGGATGCTATATTTTATTTAGTATATTAATGATAATTAAAAATAGAAAATTACATCCATTTATGGTTATCCAAACTATTTTAGCAATTGGAAGTTTAATATTTATATTAACTTGTCCAGGAAATTACATAAGAAATGGATTGGAGATAAATGAAAATTTCAAAGATTTTGGAATGTTAACATTTTTAGATAAACTTCAATTAGGTTTTACATCTACAATGGGGCTTATTATAAAAAATGGTGATTTAGTATATGGACTTTTAAGTTTTATAATTGTTGTATATATTTTCTCAAATTATAAAAGTGCATTATATAGAATTGTTGCAGTAATTCCATTTGTATCTATATGTTTATTATGTTTTACAAGAGGAGTAACTAATAGTTTATTTCCATTTTTTGGAGCTTTTAGAACATTAGTTGATGAAGAAAGATTAGTGTTAACAGCTGCAAATAGTAATAATTTAATTAATTTAATACCAATAGTATTTTCTTATTTAAATTTTACATGTTTAATTCTTTCAATATTATTAATATTTAGAAATTTAAAAAACAATGTAGCAATATTAGTATTTTTAGTAGGATTTGCATCAAGACTAATAATGGGATTTTCGCCAACAATATTTGTATCAGGACCAAGAACAATGATATTCTTTGATTTTGCTATGATTATTGTTAGTTTATTAGTATGGCAAGAATTATTAAAGAAAAATGATAAAATAGATAAAAAGGCACAAACTAAAGCAGAAATTATTATTAAGGCAGTTGGTGTTTTTGAATATATTAATGTATTACTATGTATATTATTAACTCAAAAATAAAGTACAAAGGAGAAGAAGTAAATGGAAATTTCAAATTTTACTGATAAGGCTAGAGAAGCAATCACAGTAGCTAGTAATGTTACTGTACGTAATGGAAATTCTGTAATAACAGATTTCCATATGATGCTTGCATTTCTAGATAATCCAGAAGGAATTGTTTACAAATTATTTAAAAAACTAAATGTAGATACAGATGCGTTACTTGCAATATTGCAAGATGAAGTAAATCAATTTCCTAAAACAAATGGAAATGCAAATGCATTAAAATTCTCTGCAGAGGTGGAAAATGCTTTAGATGAAGCAGAGAAACAAGCAAAATCAATGAAAGATGAATACATTTCAGTAGAGCATTTAATGATTGGATTGCTTGATGCAGGAACAGATAAATTTAAGAGAATATTGAAATCACTTAAAGTAGATAAAAATAAGTTCTTATCTGCATTAAAAGAAATAAGATCAAGTGTATCTGTTGAGGAAAAAGGTGTAAGCGATTCATCTGGAGTCTTAAGTAAATTTGGAAAGAATGTAACAGATTTAGCAAGGCAAAATAAATTAAATCCAGTAATTGGAAGAGATGAAGAAATTAGAAATGTAATTAGAATTCTATCTCGTAAAACTAAAAATAATCCAGTTCTAATTGGTGAACCTGGTGTTGGAAAAACAGCTATTGTAGAAGGTTTAGCACAAAGAATCATTAGAGGTGATGTACCAACTAGCTTAAAAGGAAAAACTCTTTATGAATTAGATTTAGGATTATTAATTGCTGGTGCTAAGTATAAAGGTGAGTTTGAAGAAAGACTTACAAATATATTAAAAGAAATAGATAAGAGTAATGGAAATATCATATTATTTATAGATGAGATACATAATTTAGTCGGAGCTGGTAAATCTGATGGTGCAATGGATGCAAGCAATCTTTTAAAACCACGTTTGGCTAGAGGAGAATTACATTGTGTTGGTGCAACAACACTAGACGAATATCGAGAATACATTGAACAAGATCCAGCTTTAGTTAGAAGATTTCAACAAGTATTAGTTCCAGAACCAACTGTTTCAGATTGTGTAACAATTTTACGTGGAATTAAGGAAAAATTTGAAATTTTCCATGGAGTAAAAATTCAAGATTCTGCTTTGGTTGCAGCTGCAACATTATCAAATAGATACATTACAGATAGATTTATGCCAGATAAAGCAATAGATTTAATAGATGAAGCTTGTAGTATGATAAGGACAGAAGTAGAATCTATGCCTGTTGAACTAGATACTATTTCTAGAAAAATAATGCAATTAGAAATAGAAGAGAGATCTCTAGAAAAAGAAGATTCTGATGACGTTAAAGTACAAAATAGATTACAAAAAATAAGAACAGAATTAACAAATTTGAGACAAGAATTTCAAGATATGAAATTGAAATGGGAAGAAGAGAAAAAGAATATTGCTAAAATTCAAAAGTTAAAAACCAAAATAGATGAAGTAAATGCAGAAATTGAAACAGCAGAAAGAAACTATGATTTAAGTAAGGCTGCTGAGCTAAAATATTCAACACTTCCTAATTTAAAAACAGTATTAGAACAAGAAGAAAAAGAAATAGAAAAAACTCAAGGCAAGAATACTCTTCTTAAAAATAAAGTTACAGAAGAAGAAATTGCTGAAGTAGTTTCAAAATGGAGTGGTATTCCGGTTTCAAAACTTGAAGAGGGAGAAAGGGAAAGATTAATACATTTAGAGGATATTCTTCATGAAAGAGTTGTTGGTCAAGATGAGGCTGTTAAAAAAGTAAGTGAAGCGATTTTAAGAGCGAGAGCTGGAATTGCAAATCCAAATAGGCCTATTGGTTCATTCTTATTTTTAGGGCCAACTGGTGTTGGTAAAACAGAACTTGGAAAAACATTAGCAGCTACATTGTTTGATGATGAGAAAAATATGATAAGAATTGATATGTCTGAATATATGGAGAAATTTAGTGTTACTAGATTAATAGGTGCTCCTCCAGGATACGTAGGATATGAAGAAGGTGGTCAATTAACAGAAGCAGTTAGAAGAAAACCTTATTCAGTAGTTTTATTTGATGAGGTTGAAAAGGCTCATCCAGATGTATTCAATATTTTTTTACAAATATTAGATGATGGTAGAGTAACAGACTCTCAAGGTAGATTAATTGATTTTAAAAACACAGTTATAATTCTTACATCAAACTTAGGATCACATTATATATTGGACAGTATAGCAAAAAATGGAGTAATTACTGATGAAGCAAGAGAACAAATAAATCAAGTTTTGAAAAAGCAGTTTAGGCCAGAATTTTTAAATAGATTAGATGAAATAATATGTTTCAAAGCATTAGAAAAAGATGTTGTTTATGGAATTGTAGATTTATTCTTAAAAGGAGTTATTGGAAGACTTAAAGATAGAGGAATAGAATTATCATTTACACCTAACTCTAAAAAATGGCTTGTAGAAGAAGGATATGATATGGAATTTGGTGCAAGACCATTAAAGAGAATTGTTCAATCACAAGTTGAAACACTGATGGCTAAAAAGATTATTGCAAATGAAGTAAAAGAGGGAGATAAAGTAGAAGCATATTACGATAAGAGAATTCATGGACTAAATATTAGAAAGAAGATAGAACAACCTCAAGAAGAAAATAAAACAGATAAAGAAATTATACAAGAAGTAATTGATAATAAGAAAACTGAATAAAAAAAAGAGATTCATATGAATCTCTTTTTTATTTTACTTTAGGTAATACTTTATATACAATTTTGAAACAGTCAAACTTTTCAACTTCATTTTCATATAAACAATCAAGATAAATGTTTAATTCTTTTAGATCTTTTGCTGCTCTTATAACAGCTGGATTTAAGTTTGAATTGAACATAAGTTCAACTGCTAAGTCAATTGCTGCATATACAGAACTATTTTCTTTAGTTCTCATGAATCTATATGCTTCTCTAAATCTTGATATTATTGGCATTTTAAAAGTAGAAAGTGGAACTGTATATTCATTATCAACAACATCTTGAATAGTTTCATATTCATCATTATATTTTAATTTGTTCATTACATCAGATATAGTATATGGTAAATATACTTTTTGTGTTTCTTCTGAAATTAGAAGAGTTCTGTTATCACATATTGAATTTTCATCTATTTCAGTAACTGGAACATCTTTAATACTTGCAATTGTTTTATTTAACATTGAAAGTTCTATTCTGTTATTGATAGAAGCAAGCTTAAATGCTTCTTTAATATTTAATTCGATTCTGTTATTTTTCTTAGCAAATCCAACATTATTAATTGCATTAGCAAATTCTACATCTTCAAAGTTTGTTAAAACTTCGAAGTGATCTTTATTGTTGTGAATTTCAATATATTTCTCACCAATTTTTACATAGAAATTATTTTTTGGAGTAGATATATTAATGTTTTCTGATAATACAGATATTGCATTAAAATCTGCCATAATTTCGTATGTTTCGTTTAGAATTTGAATTGAAAAGATATCTTCTTTATCTATTAAAATGTTAATTGATTTATTTTCATCTAAAGGCTCACTATTTGCAAGTTCTGCAGGAATGTCATTTTTAACAATTTCAGCAGATGTAATTTCGTTAGCAGGTGTAGAAATTACTTCAGGTATTACTTCAGAAACTGCTTCTGGTTTATTATCTTCTTCTAATTCTTTTATTGCTTTTGTTAAACATTCTAACACCTTTGAAAAGTCAGAATCTATTTTATCATCATTTTCTGAATTGACATTTTCATTTGCGATTTCTTCTTCAGTAGAAAGAACTTCAGAAATTAAACTATTTTTTAATTCTTCATTTGATTCATCAGAAGAAAGCGCTTCTGATAATATATCTTCTACTATTTGAGCTTCTGATTCAGAAGAATCTTCTTTAGAAGAATCAATAATAGAATCATCATCTGCTAATAATTCTAATAAATCTTCATCAGATAATTCAATGTCTGTATTAGAAGAAGTAGGTGAAGTAGTATTATCAGTTTTTACACTTTTTTGATTTTCTAAATCTGAAATTTTGTCTGATAAATTATTAATAGATTCATTGAAGTTCTCTAACAACTTAGTGATAGTTGAGAATTCACCATTGTCCTTTTTACTAGAGGTTTCTGCTTTTTCTGCTTCTTCAGCTTTTTCTAATTCTTCATCTAAATTAACAATTTCAGGTTCTTGAACTTCAGATTCTTTTTTGAATTCTTTTATATCTTCATCTGAAACATTATCTAATCCAAAATAACTTTCGATAGAAAAAGCATCATCATCATATTTTTCTTCTTTTTCTTCTTCATCTAAATTAATATTATCATAGTCAATGTCCTCATCAAAACTGAATTCTTCAGGTTCTTCATCTGTTTCTTCAGAGTCATCAACATCAGGAAGAATATCTAGTGAATTACTGTTTTCTGGATTTACAGGCTCATCATTTTTTTCTGAAACATCATTTTCTGAAATTTCTTGATTATCCAATTCTTCATTTTCAACATCTTGAGAATCTGGATTCTCTGTATTATCACCATTAATAATTTCGTTTTCTAGCAATTCTTGAATTATTTCATCATTAATTGAAATACTTGTGTCATTTGTTGAGACAATTGGCATATCAACTGTTTTTTCATCTGATTCAGTATTTACTAGAACTGCTGTATCTGCTACAGGAGTAGTAACAGTAGCTATAGGATCTAATTTTACTTCAACTTCTGGAATAGCATTATCTAGTGGTTTTTGTATAGTACTAACATTATCTAAATTTGCAGGAATAATTTCTTGATATATGTTTTCTACAGCATTTTCTGGAGTAGGTGTAGATTGAGTAGCTTGGCCATAAGAAAATGTTTTAAAAATAGGAGAGATAGTTCTCTTTATTTTTCTAGTAGGAGCACTTTGAACTGAGATAGATGGAGTAGAACTTTCAAAGAAATTATTTTGAACATCTCCAATGTTTTTAATGCTATCTGCAGCTGCTGGAGCCTCTTGAACATTATTTCCAACAAATTCTGGTAAGATTTCTGAAATTTTATTTTCAATATATTCTTTAATAGAATCAACATGAAATTCTTGAGTATTAAATGTAACATTTTCTGCAACATTTTCTTCTTTTGATTCTTCTTGAGTAGCAATTTCTTCTGAATTGTTATTAGAATTATCATTTTCAGTAACAGGATCTATTAATTCTTCAAGCTCTTCAGAATTGAAATTGTTTAAAATATCAGATGTTGCAGATTCTTGGCTAGGAATTTCAGATTCTAAAACTTCTGAATCAGAAAGTGATTCTTCTTGACTACTTTCTGAATTTATATAAATTGGTTCATCATTATCATCAATATTTGAAATTGTTAAGTTGAATTTTTCAAATACAGAAGGCTCATAAAAGAAAGAAGAACTTTCTATAATAGAATTATCAACGACTCTTGGTTTTTGCTCATTTTGTGGTTTGGCAAAGTTTAAGTTAAGACGTAAAGTTCTTTTTTTCTTAGGAGTTTCTGGCTTAGCAACAATTTTTTCTACTTTAATTGTTTCTTGTGCATTTGAAACGGGTTCTTCTTTTTTAGTCTTTTTAATGCTTTTTATAGTTCTTTTTTTCTTAGGAACTTCTATAGTTGTCTCTGAAAGTTGATTAGATTCTGTAATTGGAATTTCTTTTACTGCAACTTCAATAGGATCTGTAGTTTCTTGAACTATAGATACATCGATTTTCTTTGCAGTTCTTTTTCTTGTTTTAGAAGTAGTTTTTTTAGAAGGCTTTCTTCCACGACGAGAAGAAGTCTTTTTAACAATTTTTGTTTCATTTTCTTCATCTAACAAAATTGAATTTTCAGATAACTTATCTAACTTCGTTGACATTACTTAACCTCCGTTTTTTCGCAAAATACGACTAAATATTCTACGACTATACAAAATATTATAATATAATATATGAAAAAAGTAAATGGATTTTTTTGCAAAAAACGACAAAATTGTGTTTCTTTTTTGTAACAAAAATATTACCAAAATAAGAACAAAATGAAACATAAAACGCATTGAATAAACTAAATAATAATGGTATACTCTATAGTATAAATGTAGAAAAGGATTTGATAAAATGAAAAAAATATTGAACTTTTTGAAGAATATTATAATAATTGCGTATATTTTGCTGATAATATTTGTAACAATTTGTCTAATATCATACAACGATTTCCAGGTAACACAATTGGGACAAACAACATTATTACCAGTAATCGACGAAGATTTAAAACCAGATTTTACAGTTGGGGATTTACTTATTATACAAAAAAATAAGTTAACTGATGTAAAGGAAGGAGATAAAGTATTCTTCTATAGAAAAAGATTTGGAGAAGTAACTGTTAATTTTGCACCTGTAACATCTGTACAACAAGTATCTAATACAGAAAGTACTTTTACAGTAGAGGGAGATTATAAATTCTCAAGTTCTAACTTCATTGGAAAAGTTGATACAATAACTGTAATTCCTAAAGTCGGTGGAGTACTTAGTGTGTTACAGTCTAAATGGGGATTTCTATTCTTAGGGGTATTTCCTTCATTAGTTGCATTCCTTTATACATTACATTCAGTTGTTACAGAAGTAATTGGAACAGATGATGAAGAAAAAACAAAAAAGAGAAAAAAGAAGAAAAAAACTGAAAAGCATTCTAAAGAAGATGAAGAAGAAAAAGTTGTAGATGATAAAAAAGAAATGGCAGAAAGTGCAGAAACAGTAGAAAATAAATCTGAAGAGATTAAAGAAGAAAAAACTGAAGAGGTTGTAACAGAAAAAGAAATAAAGGAAACTGTTGTGGAAAAAGAAGAACCAAAAGAGAAAGAAGATGCAAAAGAAAGCACTTCAGTTGTTGAGACTGATGCTGCAGAAGAAAAACAAGCAGAAAACACTCAAGTGGTTGAACAAGGAGCAGAAGAATTTAAAGTTCAAGAAGAAAAAAGAGAGGCAGAAGAAGTACAAGAAACCAAAACTGAAGAACAACCAAAACAAGAAGAAAAAACAGATGAAGAAAAAAGAAGAGCTGCTATTGAAGCAAAAATGAAGTCTATGACAGAAGAAGAGAAAAGAGCTTTAATAAAAGCAAAATTAGATTCTATGACAGATGAAGAAAAAAGAGCCTTAATTGAAGCAAAAAGAAAGAAACTTGAAGCAGAGAAAAATAAAAAGGATGACCAATAATAGTGAAAAAGTATCTTAAAATATCAATAATAATTTTGATGGTATTAATGCTTGGTTATATTTTTACAAATACATATTCAAAATATATCAATAATGCGAGTGCAAGAATTGAACAAGATGTTGGAAGATGGAATATAAAAGTAAATGATGTAGATATAACAAGTACTACTGGTGAACCTGTTGAATTTGAAATTGATAACTTTCTTTGGAATGAGACTAATCATGTAAAAGAAGGAAAAGTTGCACCTGGTATGAAAGGACAGTTTGATTTATCAATTGATCCTAAAGATACAGATGTATCAATCAAGTATTCTATCAAAATAGATAATACCAAATTAACTGAATCAAATGATATAAATTTAAAAATTAAAAAAATTATTCTCAATGGTACAGAATATGAATTTACTGCTACACCGGTTACAGAAGAAGTTGATGACGGAAATGGTGGAACAACAGAAGTAACAACAACAATAATTGAAGTATCAATTATTAAAACATTATCAGCAGTTCAATCAACAGATCCTAGTGTTAGAATTGATAATATGAAAGTAGAAGTTGAATGGGAGAACAATGAAACTTATAATACAAAAGATTCTGAAATTGGTAGTGTTCCAGGTAATGTTATAGTATTACCAATAAGTATTGATGTAATACAATATACAGGAGAAGAGCCCGAAGAGCCTGAAGAACCAGAACCTTCAGAGCCTGAAGAACCTTAGGAGCAAGTATGAAAAAAAAGAAAAAAATCGATTTTGCAATGATTTTTTTAATCATAATATTTATTATAGTTTCATATTGCTATGTGCAACTAACAGTTCTGCATAAAGAATATATAAATTTATTTGGATTTACATTTTTTAGAGTTGTAAGTGGTAGTATGGAAAGCACTATACAAATAAATGATATTGTAATTGTAAAACTAACAAATGAAATTGCTGAGCAAGATATTATTACATATCAAAGTAATAACAATTTTATAACACATAGAGTAATTAGTATTAATACAAATGATGTAATTACACAAGGTGATGCAAACAATACACCAGATGAACCAGTTAATAAAAATGATATTCTTGGTAAAGTAGTTTTTATTATACCAGTAGTAATATTGATTAAAGTTTTTACATCACCAGAGGTTGTTGGAGCAATCGTAGCATCAGTATTGATGTTATGGATGGTGTTTCATAAGAAAAAAGGAAAAATTTCGAAAGAGGAAGACTAATGTTAAGAGGAAAATACTTAAGAGAAAGGAAAGCTATAAGATTTAAACGTAGAATTAAACTTTTGCTGATTCTTGCAATTATTGCAATGGTTTATAGAACTGCGTTTCATTCTTATTCATTATTTGAATCAGAGGCAAGTTCTACAGCGTCAATAGATGTTGCTTTCTTTGTATTAGATGATATATATGATAATAAAACGATAGTTCTTGAAGACATGGAACCTGGAGATGTGCAATATTGCAAGTTTTCCATAGCAAATTATATTGAGAAAGATGGAGAAAATGTAATATCTGAAACTGATATGTCTTATGTTTTAAAACTAAGAACAACAACAAATCTTCCATTAAAATATGAATTGTATAGAAATCAAGGTTTAGATTCAGATTCACTTGTTAATATATTAGATGAAGATTACAGTGAATCAATGTATTTAGATTCATATAATACATATTTTCAAAAGCTAGTATTAGATAATGAAACAGAAGAGTTAAAGTTAGAAGGAGTTACAGATTCAGGAGAGTTTTATTTAGATGTTCCTACTATTAATACATATATTCTAAAAGTAGAATTACCAGAAGATTGTAATACAATCGATTATCAAAACAGAATGGAATGCATTGAGATTTCTATAGATGCAAAACAAATTTTAGATGAAGATTAAAGGAAGGTATTTCGTTGGATAATAATAAAAGATCTAAAACAAGAATAAGAAGAAAAAATAACGGTATAAGAAAATTATTGTTTTTTCTAATATTGTTATTCATAACGATATTTATATTTATAAAAGTTATTATACCAGGAGTTACAACATTTTCTAGATATGTATATTCTGCTGTAAGAAGTTTTTATTTAAACTCAAAAGAATTTTACTTTAATAGTGATAAACTATCTACTACAGTTGCTACATTTGAATCAAGTAACTGGTCAGGAGTTGGTGAATATGAAGTACCAATTAATATGAACAGTAGGAAAAACATTAATGAACATTCTAAAACAGATATTATTTATCAAATAGAATATGAATATGAAGTTTGTAAAGCAACTGGCGGAAATTATGATCCAGGTTGTATAGATTTCTATTTAAAAGATACTAATAGACAAGTAATAGATTTGACACATACTCCAATTGAAAGAACAATTTTTATGTCATCAAATTATACAGATACATTTTTCTTTTCTGTAATCCCAAATGGAACAGTTGCATTCAAAAATAGAGACTTTATATTAGTAAGAATAAAAGCAAAATCTACAAAACCTTATAAGACAGAGTTAATAGGAGAATTTAAACTTATTATTGGTAACCAAGATGTTACTTACAAAGTAGAAGATGAACCATATAATCCATATGCAGAATTAATTATCACAAATGAGTTTGATTATTATGTTTCTAAAACTGATTCAGAAGACCGTATTACAATTGATGAATACTTAGGTCTTACTGCAGCGCAAAGAGAAAATTATTATTCAAAAAAAATTGAATTATCATTCGATCCTACTGAAGTTGTGCTAGACACAACTTCAGGTGTATATGTAGATGCAATTAATAATAATGATACTTCAGATATTGCTTATACAACTATTACAAAAACATACCCAAATCCTGATGGACCAGATACAGTTGTAACAACACAATATATTAATTATATAAGTTTTTATATAGATGCAGAAGAATCAAAAGTAATAAAATTTTACAAAGTAGATGCATCTCAAGATTATACATATAATAGTGATACTGACCATTTAATTGTAAATGTTACTTATACTTAAGATGAGGAGTTTATAGATGGATAATATTATTGAAAGACATATTAATAATGTACAAAGACGATTGAGAAAATATAATTCAATGATACTTAAGAGTAGATATGACAAATGGATATCTGATGAACTTATCCAGACATATATTGATGCTAGATATTATAACTATGGCACAAATGAAAAAATTAGATTTTTTTATAGAAAAATATATGATGCATTATTAAAAAAAGGTGAAAAACTAGTAAAAAAGGAACCAAGAAAAAAAGAATTAATTGATAATACAATTGCGATTTTTCAATATTATTTTTACTTTGACTTTGTTAGAAATACAAATGATTTAGATAAAATTGTTGAGTCAATTGCTGAAAAAAGAATATTTAAACTTAATATAAAATCAGCTATTGATGATAAGAATTTTAAAGAAGAATTATTAGAATTAGTAAGACAAGATATTAAAGATGTAAAAGAACTATTAATATCTTATAGTAGCAAAGATTTTAGTTTAAACTTTAAAAGATATAACAATAATGAAAACTATGTAAGAGTAAAACTAGATTATTATATGGAATTTCCAGAAATATTTAGTGAAGATGCAATAGAGGAAGTTTTTAATACAGATATGATTGCAGAAGATAAACTTTTTGTAGAATATCCAATGATTTCTGTTGAAGCTCTAAAAGATATATTAGGTGGGAACTTTAACAAAATATATATTTGTGATTTTGCTGGTTCACTTTTAAATAAAAAAACAAAAGCAAATCAAGTTTTAGAAACAATTGAAAATCCAGCGGCACAAGATAAGATATACTTAGAGGTTACTTATGATGATTTCTTAAATTATAAAGATAAAATTTACGATTTAATTAGAAAAGGATTTAAATTTGCATTAAAAACTAATTCACAAATGGAAAAACTTGCAAATGATGAAATGAAGGTATTAGAAGTTTTTTCATGTATCATCGTGGATGAAAATGATATTAATAAAAATAAATATAAAAATGTAAAAATATTACAAGAATAAGGATGGTAAAGATGGATACTTATGTAAGATTCTTATATGAATTTCTAAATACTTTTTTTTCAGGGTTACAAACGATAGTACTTGGACTAATTAATGGAATTAAACAAATTTTTAATATTCCAGAATATATTCATTTAATTAAGGAATATAAAAATGATTTCTCAGTTCAAGAGTGGGTTTTAGTAGCAATAGCAGTTTTAGCTGTTTCAGCCATATTAATTTTAACAATATTGTTAGTATATCTTATAGTAAGAAAATATATTAGATTTAGAAAAACAATTGTTGACCAAGAAAGCATGTTAAAAGAAGTTGCTGATTTGAATAAAAAAGTTGAAACAATGACAAAAGAAAGAGAAGAAATTCTTGCTATGAAAGTTTCACAATTAGGATTAAGTCCAAATGAATCTTCTAGCTTACCAACAGGTGACAAGAAGAAACCAGAAGGTGAAGAAGGACAAGCTGGTCCTGAAGAGGCAGATGGTGTGAGATTTACAAGATTAACAATTGTTGATAAGAAATTTGCTAAATATAAAGTACAAAATTACAATAATGATTTCAATCTTGAAGAGATTTGTATAGCATTTAGAAATTTTGCTGCTTCAAGACTTCATTTATATTATACATTACCAATGATAAGAATATTTATGGCAGGCCTTGCTTCAACAAAATTAGTTATATTGCAAGGTATTTCTGGTACTGGTAAAACATCTTTGGCTTATGCTTGGGGAAAGTTTTTAAAACATGACTCATGTGTTGTTTCAGTACAGCCATCTTGGAGAGATAGAACAGAGCTTTTCGGTTACTTCAACGAGTTCACTAAAAAGTTTAATGAAACTCAATTACTAGAATGTTTATATACAGCTTCTTATACAGATGATATGTATACAGTAATACTAGACGAAATGAACTTGGCGCGTGTTGAGTATTATTTTGCTGAAATGTTATCTATTCTAGAAATGCCAAACAGAGATGAATGGATTATTGAAGTTGTTGCAAGCCCATGGGAAAATGATCCAAAACATATTATAAATGGAAAAATTAAAGTACCAGCAAACACTTGGTACATAGGAACAATCAATAACGATGATTCTACATTCATGGTTACAGATAAAGTTTATGATAGAGCTATGCCAATAGATATTAACGATAAAGGACAAGTTTTTGAAGCAGAGGATACACCACCTTGGGATGTTAACTTTTCACATATGGATAAGTTATTTATGCAAGCAAGAGAAGAACATCCTGTTTCAGATGAAAACTGGAAAAAGATTAATGAAATGGACGATTTTGTTATTAGACATTTCAGAGTTGCATTTGGTAACCGTATTGTTAGTCACTTGGGAAAATTTGTTTCAGCATATGTTGCTTGTGGTGGAGAGGAAGTAGAAGGTATAGATTACTTTATAGCTAAAAAGATTTTAAGAAAATTTGAGCAGTTAAATATTGCCTATATTAAAGATGAAATTGATGGATTTGTTACATTCTTGGATAAAACATTTGGAAAAGGCAAAATGAAAGAATGTACAGAATATGTATTAAGACTAAAGAAATTAGGATAATTCTTAGGGGGATACAGTGGATAAAATATTAGATGTTTTTGAAGTATATGCAGAATCAGACAAGAAAAAAATAAATGATTTTAACAGCAAAATCGAGTCTAAAATGGATGTCAAAATTGAAAAGACTAAAATGAGGACTGAAGATTTATGGATTGACATGATGGAAAACACAATAGAATATATAGACAATATTTTAAGATCTCCAATGAGATTAATCATAAATGAAGAAGAAGTTGTTAAAATTGAAAAAATAAAAAAAGTAACTGTTGAGAGTATTAAACATCTATCAAAAAATGCTGGATTTATTGAAGATGTTGATGAAAATGGAGATGTTCAGCCAGGAAAACTTCTGAATGTTTTTAAAGAAGAAACTTATAACACATACGAAAACAGATTTATTTATACATTAATTCAAAAAATGCTTATTATAATAAGAAAACAAAAGAAAAAATACATGGATAAAGGTAAAGCTGTTTCAAAAGAGTTTAAAAGAGTTGAATACACAGGAAATTCTTATAATGGAAAAAATAAAATTGATATGCAATTTATTATGACTGCAACAGAAGAATCTGATGAAGCGGATTCAGAGAGAAAGCAACAATTAGAAAGAATAAAAGATCTTGAAAAAAATGTTATAAATTTAACTTTGTCAACAACATATCAAACATTAGAAAGAGAAAATGTTACTCCAATAACTCCACCTTTGAAAAAGACAAATGCTTTATTAAAGAATGTTAATTTTCAATATGCTGTTAGATTATGGGATTTTCTTATAAATGAAATGGATTCAGTAAAATCAGGTAAACCAGAGAATAAAGTAAAGGAATACAAAGAAAGAGGAAAATCTAAAAAATATGCTGATGAAACATTCTTACTTAATTATTTAATTTTGTCTAATTTGGAAAAACCTGATTTAACAAATGAGCATAAGAAAGAAATTATAGAACATTTAATTGCAAATGTCGTAGAGAGAACAATAGATGTAAATGAGCAAATTACAGAAGAACAATTAAAAAACTTAGTTAGTAAACAATTTACTATTATAAAATACAAGAGACAAGTCACAAGCAAAGAGATTCAAGAAATATTTAAAAAACATATTACAAAATATGTTCAAAAAATTAGTGTTATAAAATAACAAGAAAAGGTGAAAAATGAGAAAAGGAATAAATGCCATTTTTACATTAATAAAAATTATTTGTGTAATAGTATTAGTTTTATTAATTTTTGTTTTAGCAATGCAAAGATTTTCTAACAATAAAATAGCAATTGGCGGTTTTAGAGTGTTTAATGTTGTTACAACTAGTATGGTGCCAGAATATGTTGTTGGAGATGTTGTAGTTGTAAAAGATGTAGATCCAGACACATTAAAACTTGGAGATGATATTACTTACCTTGGAAAAGAAGATTCTTTTGCAAATAGAGTTGTTACTCATAGATTAATAAGAATAGAAGAAACTACAGTAGGAAAAAGATTCCATACACAAGGTATTGCAAATCCAACTGAAGATCCAACAATTACTGCAGATCAAATATATGGAAAAGTTGTGTATAAGTGTATTGTAATTAGTGCTTTAGCAAAACTAATGAATAATATGACATTGTTTTATGTAGTTGTATTTATTCCTTTAGCAATATTGATAGTAATGCAAATAATAGATTTTGCAAACAGTAGAAAAGAAATAGATGATGATGACGATGAAGATGATGATGAAGATGACGAATATGAAGAAGAAGATGATGATGATGATGAATAAGATTTAAAAAGAAAGGGGGAAATCATGGAATTTAATTATTTAGAGTATAAAATTGATTCAGATTTAGAAAACGAATTGTTATATACTATTCTTAGTGAAAAGTATGATGATAATAAAAAAGATAGTAATAAAACTCTAAAAAATAAAAAACACAAGAGACAAAAATTTAAATCTAAAAATATAATGACACAAATAAATATAAGAACAATATTACTACTTCTTGTAACTTTAATTGCTAATACTTATGCATGGTTTATATATAATTCCATGGTTTCTACTAAAATAGATGTACATATTAAAAGTTGGCAATTCGAATTAGAAGCTGGAGAAAACTCAGAAGATTTTGTATTTACAGTAGAAGAAATCTATCCTGGTATGGAGCCTGCTGTAACTACAATAGAAGCTATGAATAAAGGTGAGATGGATGCAAATCTATCATGTAAAATTACTCATATAAGGATACTAGATGAAGATTTTTATATAGAACCAGAAGATGAGAATGATAGAGTACCAGGCATAACATATTATACTCCAAACGAATTATTAGACAAACTTTTAAATGATTATCCTTTTAAGATACAGATATTCATTAATGGAAGTTTATATGATGGACAAAGTGAGTTCCTTATACCAGCTGCATCTCCAAAAACAACAATTAGTTATAGTGTAACTTGGCCATATGAAACAGGAACAGGTATTGCGAATATTACAGCAAATGATGAAATAGATACAGAATGGGGAGAAAGAGCATATAATTATTATCATAATCCATCTAATCCTCCAGCAGAACATTATTGTATAGAAGTTAATTTAACAGTTATAGCAGTTCAAAATCATGGAGGATAAAGTAAATTTAAAAATGTTAATAATAAAAAAGATATTGAGTTAGATCAATATCTTTTTTATTTGATTCATTTCAATTTAATTTATATATTAAGTATCTTCTTTTTGTGTAACACTCAAATTTAAAGTAATAACACCTTTTTCTACAGGTGTAGAAGAAAGAGCTGTTTTTGAAACTGCAACATCATTTCGATTATCTAAAACTTCATTTGGACCATCATACCAACCAAAATATATAAGAAAACTATTTACTACAGGTCTATCTAAATCAGTAGGAGGATTTACTTCTCCAGTAATTGTAGTAGATGAAGATGATAATTCCACAAAATCATCTGTTTGAGATTGTAAATCTGCTAATTCTGCAGGTGTTAGAGGATTATGATAGCTTGCTCCATCATATAAAAGATAAGAAGTAATTCTATAATCTGCAACGGCTGATTCAGAAACATCAAGTGAAAACTCATAAGTAAAAGGCAATTCTGTTCCAGTAGAATCTAGATTTACAATAAAGTATCCAGAAGAAGTAGGAACGATTACATCATTTGCAATATGTGGATTATTCACATATGTTAATTCAATTAAGTCAGAAAAATCTGCACACTCTGAAATATCTAAGTCATTTAGATTTATATTCCACTGAGCAACTCTTGCTTGAGCCTTAGATGCTTGTGAAGTGATGTATTTTGCATATGTAGTTACAATAATCACAAATAGGAATATAAAAATAAATGTGCAAAGTGTTAGTTTAAAAAGCTTTTCTTTCATATTATATACTTAATGTAAAAACATTATCCCTTCTATATAACTATAATTAAATCTTATCATAGCAATGCTTTCAAGTCAATTGTGTAACATATATGAGAAAAAAATGTAAACGTATTGTAATTGAGTGTAAAATCGCAATGTGTTAAAATTATAATAAATTAGAGAATATGCAAAATTCAATATGTATGTCTAGTCTATAATATCTAAATCTATGGGAGGTGGAATTATTCAAATGACAAAGTTTGAATTTACAACAACCTCTAAGAAAATATATAACAGAGATCTTAGAATTAGGATTATTAGATTAGCTTTACTTATTTTGCTTATATTTTTGATTTTATTATACTTTATCCTATCTATAATTTATCGTGCTGGTAGATTTACAGTTATATTAGATAGAAACTTAGTATGGGAAAAAGGAATAGTAATTTACGAAAATTTAGCAGAAAAAGTTGTATCAAAACAATTATCTGCAGAGCCTGTTGAAAGTATGGATAATATATCAATTAATTGGTTACCAGATAATCTAGATACTGAAGCTGAAGGTTCTCATAATGGAGACAATTATATTGCTTATACATATTATATTGAGAACGAAGGCAAAGAAGCTGTAAACTATTGGTACAAAGTTCTAATAGATGACGTTATATTAAATGTAGATGAGGCAATAAGAGTTATTGTATATCTTAATGGCGAGCCAACAACTTATGCAAAACTAAATGGATTTACAGAAGAACCAGAAAAAGATACAAAAGCTTTTTATTCAAGTGACACTGTAGTCTATGAGTCAAGACAAAATTTTCAGCCAGGTGACATTGACAAATTTACAGTAGTTATCTTTATAGAAGGAGATGACCCTGATTGTACAAATGCACTTATAGGTGGAGAAATGAAAATGCACATGGAGATTACAGAGGAACATATTGATTAATTAGGAGGAAAAAAATGAGTAAAAGAACGAAAGCTAGTAAAAGAAGATTAAACAACTTACTAATTATATTACTTTTAACAGCAGTATTATTAGTAATGTCAACTTACGCTTGGTTTACTGCTAACAGAACAGTTAGAGTTGATTCTTTAGATGTTTATGTTGAGGCAACAAGTGGTTTGCAGATTTCTGCAAATGGTAGTGACTGGAAAACAGTTTTAACAAAAGATGATATCTTGTATGCATCTAGTGCTGAAGATACAACAAATGCTAGAGGTGGTTATACTAATGTTATAAACCAAATGCCAGCAAATATGGCACCAGTTTCAACAGATAAAAACTTATGGGATAGTGTATCTGGACACAATGCAGCACAAGAAGGACAATTAAAAATGTTCTTAGGAAATACATCTACAGATTTAGATGATCCAACATCTACTACATATGGACATTATTTACTATATGCTGCAGCACAAACTGATACACGTGTTGATAAAGCTTATCCAGAAACAGCTACAAATACAGGAAGCTACATGGCATTTGATATATTCTTAAGACATGATCAAGGTTCAGAAGATTTATATATGTCTGGATCAGTTGCTGAAATGGAAGATCCTGTAACAGGAGCTACTACAGATAAACAATTAGAGAACTCTGCTCGTATTGCTATTGTAAAAGGTGATAATACATCAGATGCTACTAATGTTACTGCAGTTAGAGCTTTAACTACAAAAGGAAGTACAGATATAAAAATGTGGGAACCAAACTATGATTCACACTCATCACGTTCTATAGAAAATGCTGCACTATATGGAATTACTGCTGCAAATAATGATGGAGTAAAAATAGCATATAGTGGAATTAGAGCTGCATATGCAATTGCTGATGAAAAAGTTGAATTATATGAGGCAAATCAAACAAAACATCCTACATATTTTGTAAATGTTACACCAGATTGGTATTCTAAGAAATCAGAAACACCAAACTTCAAAATGTCAGCTTTAGGTGCAGGAGCTACAAAATATAGAGTATATCTATGGGTTGAAGGACAAGATGTTGACTGTCAAAACTATGCATCTGGACAATATATAGTATATAATTTAAGCTTCAGCTTAGATAGCTTCACTTCTCCATAGTTTATGGAGTAAGCAAAATTAAACTAAAATCTAGCTTAGTTTTAATTATAAATATTAAAAGCAAGTCTTTAAACAATAAGGCTTGCTTTTTGTACTTTAAAATAATATATTTTCTTTTGATTTAAAACTTGGCTTAAATGCCAGAAAATACTAATGTTAAAGGTATTTTTCATTTATGTTACAAAAACAAAAAAAGCTTTAATTTTCACTGCTGCTATGATAGAATATGAATGTATAATTAAAACATAATGGGAGTATTGTATGTCAAGGAGAGATAAACGATTAAATAAAAAGAGGGTAAGAAATGTTATAATTGTTGCAATTATAGCTGTTTTCTTGATTGTAGTTTATAGGTTTGGATTTTTAACAAGAACTGAATCAGTAGTAACAGCAGTTTTTACAGAACAGGGTACAGAAAAAACGCCACTTACTGCTAGTTTAACAATAAATCAAGATACTGATGGTAAGTATTATGTATTGTTACCAGATAAAGTTCAATCATATAAAACATCAAGATTCATAAAAAACAATGTAACAGAAGAAGAACCGGAAGAACCAGAAGAACCAGAAACAGTTGAACCAGAAGTGATTGAGCCAGAGACCTCTAACAATGAAACACCAAGGTCACTTACTAGATCTTCACAAACACTTGAATCAGGTTCAATTAAAACATCTTCAGAAAATGAATTACAAGACATTAACACTCCAAATAACATAGATGAACAAGAAATAGAAAAAACAGAAAATGAAAACACTATAGTAGAAAATACAGTTGAAACAGAGGTAACAACTGAAGAATCTAGTGAAAATGGTGTAGGCAATTATGTTTCTGATACAAATACAGTTACTAATATAATAACAAATGAAACAATAGAAACTGTAGAAAATACAGTATCAGAGAATACAGTTTCAAATGAAGTTCAAAATACTATAACAAACGAAGTTAAAAATAATGTTGTAGCAAATGAAGTCGAAAACGCTGTAGTAAATGAAGTTGAAAATGTTGTAGAAAATAATGTTACTTCAGAAAACAAAGTGGAAACTCAAACAAAAGCACCTATGCGAACGATAACAGGAATGAGAAATTCAGATGGCGAACCAGAGGAAAGCAGTACAGAATATTTGCCTTCTACAAAGTATTATTTATCAGATGAAGAATATAATGATAAAACTATAAATCTAGATGTTGTTTATAGCACAAAAATAGTAATAGATGGCGAAGGTACACTAACTTTGTATAATCAGGAGCTAGAAAATACAATACAATCTACAGGTACAATTATTACAATTTCAGGATTTATTCCATATGATTGTTCTATAGAGTGTATTAATATGCAAAATAATGTTACTACATATATTGATGGTGATGAAGAATATGATGAAGCAGACATGTTACTTGCATATGATATATCAATTGTTGACTCAAATGGAATAGAGTATGAACCAATTGACTATTCTGAGTCTGTAAAAGTAAAAATTGTTTCTGATACAGAATTGGGAGGAAAGCTAGATGGACGAAATGTTTGGCTAAGGCATTTTGTTTTAAATGGAACACTTAATGAAGTAACAGGTGAAATTGAAAATGAAGAACTAGTTGACGAAAGAATCTCAATTTCTTATAAAAAAGATAATACAATTGAATTCATAACAGATGAATTTTCACCATATGCAGTGTTTTCTTTTAATCCAGTTTTGGAAAATACTGTAACTATAGATGATTATGAGTCTGATAAGAACTATTATTTAGGATTAAATTATACTGAAAATGGAACAGGTAGAGCAGAGAATAATTTTTATAAAGAAGGTGAAAATCTAGCAGAAGTCACAATTAATTATCATGGTTATGATTATACAGAAGCGCCAGTTCCATCAGACAAATATTTTCAAACTGCAACATGGTCATCAACACCAACTACTGAATATTATGATGTACATAGTACAACAATTGGTGCAAATCAAATAATAATGCAAAGTTTTGAAATGGGTTCTGGACTAAATAGATATTATAATGATATTGGAATTTCTTTTAGTTCTAATGAAGATTTAAATATGACAGATGATCCTTGGACTATTACTTTAACATTCCAAAATACTAATGGTAATGGATTTGATTCAAATACAACAAGAACTGCAAATCCAGGAATTACATTTGCTGCATCAGGCAATACTTTGACATTATCTGGCACAAGTATGAATGCCTCAGGATGGACAAAACAAGGAACATATTATTTATTACGTCTCACTTTGTATTTTAGAAACGAAAATGATCGTAACTATTTAACATATAATAATTATATGTTAAATCCAAATTTTGTATTAGGACATGATATTTTTATAGGATATAAGAGTACATTTACAGCTACTATTGAGTCACCAAACATAAAACTAAATACAGAAGCTGATTGGACAATGTCATTTGATATTCCAAATGCAAGCAATTTTATAGAGACTTGGATGGATGCATTAAATACAAATGTTAATTTCTATCATGAGGTAACAAATGATTCTTTAATATTAACTGGAAATTCTATGGTAAGTGATGGATGGGTTGTTTCAGGTGATACTTATACTTATTCAGTAACTGTAATTTATGCAAATAATTATGCAATAACTGCATTGCCAGATAATTTTATGGTAAGAGCAGTTACAAGTCCGGTTACAGGACGTATTTCTGCAGATGCTAATGAAAAACAATATTTAATCACATATATAAAATGTGTGCCAATTGAAAATGGTAATGTTTCTATAGATTTAATAGATAATCCATTTATGGATAGACCAGCAGGACTTGGATTTGATGGATGGACAACACATGAAGATGGATATACATTTACTATAAATGGAACTACATTTGTTCAAACACTAACTACTGCAGTAGATCCAGATACAAAGAAAGTTACTATAGAATTATATGTTGATTGGAGACCTGCTACAGTTATTTTTGTAAGTTCATATGGAACTGATACAAATAATAATGGATATGATATAAATAACCCAATATATTCTTTATCTAGAGCAAAAACTGTTTTAGATGGGGGAGGTTATAAAGTAGCTAGAAATGCTTCAAATAGGGAGTTAAACATAGTTGTCCTATTAAGGGGAGAGTATACAGATTTTAATAGTTTAAACACAAGTTCTAATCCAAAAGCATTTACTTTAACAAGTTTATATGATGGAAATGATTATAGAAATGATGCTAGAATAATATATACTACATCATCAGTTATGTATAGTGATGCACAATTCGACTTTTTAACTATTACTGGTAACAATTATGTAAATAATGCAGGAACAAGCAATATAGATTATTATTTAGTAGGAAACACATATAATATTAGATTAGGTAGAGGAATAGTTCCATATAATGGAAGAATAAGAGTAAACAATAGGCTTCGAACTTTCACAGGAACAATGGCACAAGTACAAGGTGGACCAAATAGTGCAAGCACAATAAATAGAAGAGAATATAGGTTAGTTATAGAATCAGGATTATATCAAAATATTCAGATAGGTAGAGCAGATTACTACTTTACAACAGCATATACTGCAAGTGGTACATTAGTTGCTGGAAGTGATTTTGATAGAATAAATGAAGATAATACAAAACTTAGAATATATAATAGAACAGCTTCAAGAACATGTAGAAATACTGTAACAGGCTATTCAGGGAAAAATTCATTTACAATTATAATAAAGAGCGGAGAATTTGGTAGAAGTTATTTTGACGGAAGAACTGGAGATTATCCTTATTCTGGAATATATCTTGGCGGACACGGTTATGCAGTAAATGATGTTGGAAATAGAGAATTAATAGTTGAAGGTGGAGATATTGCAAATATAATTGGTGGACTTTCAACAAGTTCTTATAACACAAATACTGCAAAAACATTTATTAAAGTTAAAGGTGGTTCTGTTCAAAATATAGTTGGTGGAGCAGGTATTTCTACAACATATGGTGATAGAATAATACAAGTAACAGGTGGAGAAGTTGCATATTCTGTTGCAGGTGGTTCAAATGGTTTCTTAGCTACAACTCCAAATGATACAAATAATGGTCATATGGATGGAAATACATTAGTTTACATAGGCGGAGATGCTGAAATTGGTACAGCAGGAACTAGTAATTCACTTTATAATGCTACAGCAGGTTCAGTTTTTGGCGCTGGATTCGGAACAACAAGAGCTTATACTTCAGGACAAGTATTTACTTCACATGTAATCATTGATGGAGATGCAATTATTCACAATAATGTATATGGTGGTGGAAACTATGGTATAGTTGGAACAGCAGGTTCAGCAGAACAATATACATTAACTAGGGAAAATACAAATCTAAACGGAAATACATATTTTATTTCAAGATATGATGATTTGTCATCTGGATCATATGTATTAAGTGCAAACGGTACTGCTGTTGCAAACGGAAGCTATTCTACTGAAACCGTACCTCCTTCTACAATACAATGGACTTTTGAAAATGTTAGTGGAAATACATATAGAATAAAAAATGGAAATGGATATTATTTGGAAGCTTATGCATATAGTCAGTTTAATAGAACATATTATGCTTTAAGATTAAGTAATAATCCTACTGCCTTTACAGTTCAAACTTCAGGTACAGGAGTATCAATAAGATATAATTTAAATGGAAATAAGTACGTTAGATATAATAATGGTTGGGTTTATGGAAATACATCAGCAACCTTATATTTATTGAAAATGCACGAAATTGAGTCTGGAAGCAATGATTTAGATGTAGCCACTACTGTTGATATAATAGGTGGAAATATTGCTGGAAGTGTTTTTGGCGGAGCAAATGATAATGGTTCTGTAAATAATGCAGTACCTATTCAAGGTTCAACAGTTGTAAATGTTAGTGGAGGAATAATAAATCAATCTGTATATGGAGGATGTAATACATCAGGAAACGTTGCTGGTGCAGCGAAGGTTACAGTTTCTGGAGGAACAATTGGAACTACTGCTTCTAATTCAGATGTTGTATTTGGCGGAGGCAAAGGTTCTGGTACTAATATTTTACAAAGAACATCTGTAAATATTACAGATGAAGATGACAATTTAAATCTTTATGGTAGTATTTATGGAGGAAGTGCTTTAGGTACTGTAACAGGAACATCAGAAGTTAAGATTCAAGACATTTCAAGCGAAGATAATACAATTACTTTAACAGGTGATGTTTATGGTGGAGGTAAAGGTGAAGAAGGTACTGCAGCAAGATCTTTAGATGATGTTACAGTAATTGTAGATGGTGGTTCATTCCCAAATTCGAAAGTTTTTGGTGGATGTAATGTAAATGGAATTATAAGAGGCGATGTTTTAGTAAAAATAGGTGAAACAAATTCTACTTTTGTAAATGAAGTTTATGGAGGTGGAAACCAAGCTAATATCACAAATGATACAACAAGTGATAATGTATATATTTATGAAAATGGTACAGTTAATAATGTATTTAATGGTGGAAATCAAGCAGGTATTGTTGGTACAAATGAAAGAGCTGTATATGTACAGGGTGGAACTGTTTTAGCCGGTGCATATGGAGGATCAAATTCTTCAGGTACATTAGAATATACATATGTAGAATGTTCAGATGAGGCTACTGTTAAAAATGTGTATGGCGGTGGAAAAGGTAATGGAACAATAATTAGTGGAGATACAGAAGTATTAGTAAAAGGTTCATCTACCATTACAGATAGTGTATATGGTGGTGGTGAAGGACAAACAGCCAGAGTAAATGGAAACACAGTTGTTACTATAAATGATAACAGTATAGTTAATGTAAATGTATATGGTGGTGGTAATGCTGGGCCAACACAAGGAAGTACAGATGTTGAAATTTCAGAAGCAACAATAGAAGGAAGTGTATTTGGTGGAGGTAAAGGTTCAACTGCTACCGTAAGTACAGATTCAGATGTTAATATATTAACAGATGCCATTATAAAAGAAAATGTATATGGTGGTGGTGATGCTGGTCCATTAACTAGAAATACAGATGTTTATGTAAATGAAGCAACTGTAAATGGAAATGTATTTGGCGGCGGTAAAGGTTCGACTGCTGTTGTTGGTGGTGATACGGTTACATTAATAGAAAATGCAAATATTATAAATGATTCAAGTTCTACAGACGTAGGAAATGTCTATGGTGGAGGAGATCAGGGTAAGGTAGATGGTGGAACCACAGTATCTGTTATTAGTTCAACAATTAAAAATTATGTATATGGTGGTGGAAACCAAGCAGATATAGAAGAAAATACAAGTGTAGCTTTAAGTGATAGTGCAACAGCTAAAAGCGTATTTGGAGGTGGAAATGCCGGAGAAGTAGGAGAAAATACATCAGTTTCTCTAGATAATGCCATAGTAACAGATAATGTATATGGCGGAGGTAATAAAGGTGATGTAACAGGAAATACAAATGTATTAATTTCAGATTCTAGCATTACAAATTCAATATTTGGTGGTGGTAAATCTGCTGATGTTGGAAGTACAGTTGTATCTGTTTTAAATACTGTGACAACAACTAATTACACCTCAAAAAATGTCTATGGCGGTGGAGACCAGGGTGAGACAACTGGTTCTACAAGAGTTACTATTACAAATGCAAATATTGAAAATGAAGTATACGGTGGTGGAAATGGAGCAGAAAATCAAACAGGTACAACTGTTCCCGGTAAAGTAGCAGGAAACACTTATGTAAAATTGCAAGATGCAACTTCATCAAATGTGTTTGGTGGAGGAAATGGTAAAACTGCTATAGTTTCTGGAAATACGGAACTAATTGTAGAAGATTCAGAATTGATATATTCAGCAGGCGATTCAATAACAGGTCATGTATTTGGTGGAGGAAATAATGGACCAGTAAGTGGTTCTACAAAAGTTGGATTAACAAATGCAATAGTTGCTAAGAGTGCTTATGCTGCTGGAAATGGTTCAACTGCTGTTGTAAGTGGAAATTCTTATATATATGCAGAAGGAACTACAACAGTAGGAGAAAGTATTTTTGGCGGTGGAAATGCAGCTTTAACAGGTGATAGTTCAATTCCAACACCCGAAACAGATGATAATCATCCATATGCTTCTAGATATGTTACAGCGATTGTTGATATCGCTGGTGCAGTGGTCGGACAAAATGTTTATGGAGGTGCAAACTCTTCAGTTATACAAGGAAATACAGTAGTAAATGTTGGACTTCAAGCAATAGATGATTTTTATAATTCTGATCAAGGACAAGATTTTACAAAAGGTAAAAATAATTTTGCAAAAGGTAAAATTGATATAGGTGGAACAATATTTGGTGGTGGTGAGTCTATGGACCCAACCAAACCATTCAATTATGATACTGTAAGCGTTTTAGGAACGATTAATATTACTGTTGATGGAACAGGATATGATACAAGTGATAATGATACAATTCAATTCAATAAGAGTATATTTGGTTCAGGAAATGCTTCTAGAGCAACAGGACAAACTAAAACAATTAATATAAAACACTATGGGACAATTGATTCTCCAAAACAGGGAGTATCTTTACAAAGAGCTACAGATGTCATAGTAGATGCTTCTGCTTTATGGTTAAGTGGAACAACAGATAGTACATCTCTACACCCAGATGGATATTTTACATTAAATCAAATATCTGCATTAAAATTAAAGAATAATGGAATTTTATATTTAAGAAATGGTGCAAATAAATTAGCTTCTTTCTATAGTTTAGTAGATAATCCAAATACTGGAGCAGAAGAAATTGCAACAGTAAATATTGTAGATAAAGTAGTGGGATCTGATGGAAATACTTATTACGCAAAAAATGGAAATATTTACAATAATGCTGGAACAGAAATAAGATATTATATAGATGATGGAAAGATTATAGATAATAATACTTTATTACCAGTAGCAGATGTTCAAGAAATAACGTATGCAGATAGACTGGAGAGAAATGTTGATAATAGAATATATATTTATTCTGGTATTAACTTAAATATTTCTAATGATGAAGATGCAAACTCAGAATATGGTGAAGTAAACGGAATGACTTTCTTTGGATTGTTTAGAAGTAATTCAAGTGATTCTTCAGAAGGTGATGGTTCAGAAGGCGGAGGCGATGGCTCTGGAGGAGAAACTACAGGAGCTGGTACAGAATTTAATGAAACAGATGCATCACTTTATACAGGTATGTTTAATCATAATTATTCTGTTGGAGGAGCTTTGTCATGGGATGACAGAAATTATAACCGTTCTTATGTTTTAGGAATTCATAAAGAAAATCATGACATTCTAGTGGATGGTTTCTATACTGTTTATGAGAGATTTAATACAGAAGTTCCAGATGATGTTGAAATAACTGAAAACAATTATAGTAGCTATAATCCAACAACATACATAAGTTATATTACACCAACACCACCAGGAGATGCATATTATATGTGGTATGCAGGGCCAGATCAAGATGTTTACTATTATTCTTTTAATATGACTGCAACAAAACATTCAACTTTTGGTACATATGAATTAACATTAAAAAATATTTCTTTCCCAAATGCAACTGTATCAATGAGTAGTGTTGAAACTGATTTAATTGATGGTGTGGGATTATATGGTAAAAATACAATTCCAAATATTAATTTAGATCAAAATGCTGCAAATAATAATTTTGGTATTACAATGAAATCTGGAAATACAGGTTGGAGCATGGTAGGTAGTACGGATTTCTACTATAATCCAAGTACTGGCTTGGCAAGATATGATGGAACAGAAGTATATAAAATAGAGAACTCCACAACATCACCAGCATTAAGCTTTTACTTTTACCATTCAAATAATATTACAGAGCAAAGAGAACTAGGATATTTTACAGTTAAGATGAGACTGGAATATCGTAAAGATGCATTTAATAGAGGCTTTGCTGATATTATTATAGATATTGCACTATTAACTGATACAGACCAATACATGGGATATAATGGTGCTATTGCTCCTGGTGTACAATATGATTTGTTTACAACTACAAATACAAATATTACATCAAAGAGTAGTTTCTCAACATTTTTTGAATTTGCACAAGAAAATTTTTATAATCAAGATAAAATAGCAGATTATTATGAAGATTCATATAGAGTAATTACTACAGAATATGTGTATCCCGTTGGAACTACTATTACAATGATAGATAGATATGATAATAATGATCCAAAATACTATTATTACGTTGTATCGCAAGCGGATGTAAATGCAGGAAAAAATGAATTTAGGCTTGATGAATTTAAGGTAATGGGAAGCACAGATGAAAACTATGATGAAAAAAGAGAAAGGCAGCATTATTATATAGACTCGCTTGGTTATGAGTATGAAAACTTTATCTTTATTAGTAATTTCGAAAATGCTGTGTTTACGGATACTCCAAATAGCGATGGTGCTATTACAACAGGACAACATATTAGAATGTATATAAAGTATGATGGAGAAAGAGAAGAAGCAGAAGAATTAGTTGGATTATTGGATGACCAAATTGGAGCTTTAGTATATGGTATATATGATAGTGAATCAACAATAAATATTAATGCTAATTTGTCAAAATCAAAAATATATTTAGGAAATGATGTATTCTTAAATGTTGATACTAATTATGATGTTACTATTAGAGGCGGTTCTAGAGTACATGATACAAGATTCTTTGATAAAAAACTTGGTACAAAACTTACTTTCTATTATCAAAATGATGATGATGAGTGGGATGTAGTAAAAGGTTCAGAGTTATTAGGTTTGTATTTTGAATTAGATGGAATAAAATATTATCCAAGTGCAGATGGTACAACAAGAATTAAGATTGCAGATTTAGTATCAAATGCTACTTCAGCAATTAAGATTGGAACAGAAAACTGTTCAATTGATTCTAATAGATATAGAATTAAAGTAGAGAGTTTTGGTTCTGCTGATGGTATGTATTATGGAATAGAAGCATCAGATTATGCATATGTATATCTAGAAATTATAAATGATGTGTATGGATTAGATGTAAGCATTGAACCACAGCAAGCAGTAATTGATACTTCTACAGGAAAAGTTCTAGAGGGTAACATTGAAAATATAGGATATATAGCCGCAGAAGAGCATAAACTAAACTTTACAGTAGATTATCTTTCTGGACTTGCAAGACCTTATATTACAATTTCACTTTATAGAAGAATGTATGATAATGTTTATGACAATAGTTATGAAAAAGTAGACCTTCAAGACTATGTAGTAGAAACTTTAGAAACTCCTATAGAAGCTGATAGAACAGTTTACTCTACAGAAGAAGATGCTGAATATTTAGATTCTATTAAACAATTTGAATATGAATATAAAGCATTTGATACAGCAAAAATTGCTTCTGTTGTTGGAGATGATAATACTAATTCAGTATCATTTACAGATTTAGAATTAACATTGAAAGATACATTAAAAACAGGTACTTATAAAGTTGAATTTATGTTATATGATACATATCCAGATGTTGCTACTAACGTTATTACTGATGATGGTGGAAACAATACTGCAAAGAATTATAATATAACAACATATGAGTATATAGGCGAGAGTTTTACGTATATTATCATAAAATAAAATGAAAAAGACTTAAGTTTAATCTTAAGTCTTTTTGAATACAAAAAAATATGCCCCCGAAGAGGGGGCGATGATCATTATTCGTAGACGGAACAATTGACAACCCTAAAGTTGCCGTTGGGCATTTTTTCGGTGTAGACAACCAATTTAATATACCTTCCGGTAATATCCAAATCGTGCCGAATCTCATCGGCAAGCTTTTTTGCTTCCTCCTCAGAATAACCTTCGAATCCTACGCCGGAATAGGTTTCGTCACAGTACTTGATCATGTTGATTCCTCACTTTCTTATGTTGGTGGTTGTGTATGGGATTATCGTTGCAGTTGCAACGGAACAAAGGGGGAAATCTATTATAAAAGCACGAAGCTTTAACATATTAATTGTATCATATTTTGTGATTTTTTTCAAATTAGTATGTTTGTTAAAATAAAAATAAAAAAATTTTAAAAATGTATAGACTTGATTTTACAATTAATATATAATTATGTAGTAATAAAATTACTTTTTACGAAAGGAATTAATAGGGTACAATGGAAAAAAACATGGAACTTGCTAAACTAAGCAACGAAGAGCTTCTTGATTTATACAAAAAGGTTGATGACTATGTTGTTTTTTTAGATAAAGAAAAAGAAAAAAATTTGAAGGGTACGGAAGAATAAAATGAATGATATATTAGAAGAAATGGATAAGTTCATATCTGGTAACAAGGAAGTGTTAGCTGTTTTACCTTTAAACAATAAGAAAAATAAAGCTGCTTATGTAAAAAAAGTAGAAGAGTTTGAAGATACCGCTTTAAAGATAAAAAAGGTAATATGGAATGAAATTCAAGAAAGATATGATAGATATCTTAATGTAACACAAGATCCTAAAATTGCAGAATTAGAGAAAAACATTGAGAATATGGATAATATCGACTTATTTAATGAACTTAATACTCCATTTGAAAAACTTGGAATTGATAAAATTTGCCACAGTTTAAGTAGTTATTTTGAAGGTGATTTAAAACTATTAAATGACAATATAAAATTATTCTTAGATATATTTGAAAACTTTGGAATCACTCTAACAGAAGAAGATTTTAATTATAGTCAATTTACAAATGACTATATGAAAGCGTTTTTTGTTGAAAAATCTAAAGGAACAATTGATTCAGATAATTTAAAGAAAATATTTGAACAAATATATTGGAAATGTCCAAATATTGTTACTCATATAGAATTAAATATCCGTTATTTATATTATATTAATTTCAAAAAAATTGATAAAGAAGTAAATGCAAGAAATGATAGAACTTTAAGTATAACACAACTTGATAAAAATGGATTAGTAAAAAAATATTTTGAATTAAATAAAGATTTAATAAAAACAAAAAGAAAAGATATTAAAGATGTTTGGGATAAATTCTATACAGAAAAATGGAAATCAAAAGAATACTCAGAAAAAGAGATGTCAGTTTTATATGATAAATTATCTACTAAAAAATATTTTGAGTGTTCAAAAGAAGAAAGAGAAGAGATTAACAAAAACTTTGGTAAACTTTTAAATACTCTTGAAGAATATAGAGTTTATGTTAGATTTAAATATATTATTGATGATTTAACAGAAAAATATAAAGCAAAAGATACCTTTAAAGGTTCATATGATAGCAAGAGTAAAGAATTGCGCAAAAAAGAACAAGCACTTCTTAGAGAATCAAAAAAGAATAAAACACTTATGAAAAGAATTAAAAACCCTATATTCTTGTTTTTCAAAAAGAAATGGGAGCGTAAAATATATGAATTCCCAGTTACATCAAATACAGAAATAAAAGAATTAAAGAAATTATATGATGAACTTGATATAGAACAGGTTAATACTAAAATTGCAGAATTTGTTGATGATAATTGTTCAATAAAATATATGTTTAAAATCGCAACATCATATTATACTTATGCTTATAATTTGATAAAAGAACATTATAAAGAAGATGAAATATTTGATGTAGAATCTGAATTAAAGGTATTAGTTGATTTTATTGATCAACCATATAAAGTAATGGTAAATAACATTAAATTAGTTGAAGAACCAAATATAGCAAGTATTATTACTAATAGATATAAAATTTTAAATATTAATATTGAAGTTGAAGATTTAGAAGAGGAAAATATTGAATCTTATATAGCAGGTGTTGAGAAAATAGTTAATTATCATAATATTTTAAGAAGTGGTATCAATTTAGATGATGTTACTTTTGTTGAGAATGTAAAACCAATGGTAGAAAAGATGAATAAGCAAAATTAATTATACAAATTTGGAGGTAGTTTCTACATGATATATAGCGAATCTGATAGGATAGCTAGCAGTATGGAAAGAAAAAGGAAAATTAATAAAATCATTACTATTATTATTACTGGATTATTAGTTTTTATGGTATTGTTTAGTTTGCTTTTAATTTCACTAGAACTAGGAAATTCGAAAGAACTTCCTAGTTTTTTAAATATGAATTTATATATTGTTACATCAACAAGTATGCAGCCAAGGCTTAGTGTAGATGATGTGATTATTGTAAAAAAAGGCTATACAAACGAGGAATATAAGGTTCGGAAATATTATTACATTTTCGAAACCAGATGGAGAAATAGTAACACATAGAATAAAAAAAGTTGTTTTAAGTGAACTAAGAAATTCTTATATTACACAAGGTGATAATAATGAAATAGAAGATGAGCAAAGAGTTCAATATGAACAGATAGTGGGAAAAGTAATATATACAATGCCTAAATTTGGAAAAGTTGTAAAATTATTAAAAAATAAAATTTTTTTTACAGTTTCTCTTATATGTTTAATTATATTTCTAATATATGATAGAAGAATAATGAAAAGAAAAGAAAAAAGAAGAAAAATAAGAAAAGAGCATGAAAGAGAAGTTAACTCTGGTTTTTAGGAAAGGATGTAAAAAATGGCAGATAGTCCAGAAATAATAGAAGCAAAAGAAAAAACAAATGATAGAGAATATTATTTAGAAATTGTAAAAAAGGCCCCAAGTTTAATAGAATGGGCAAGTGAAGAAATAAGAGATGATAAAGAAGTAATATTAAATGCAGTTAAAGTAGATGGTGGAGCATTGGAATTTGCAAGTGATAGGCTAAAGGATGATAAAGATGTTTTATTAGCTTCAGTTGCTCAAGCAGGATGGACATGTTGCTATGCGAGTGATAGGCTAAAAGATGATAAAGATGTTTTATTAGCAGCTGCCAAAGTGGATGGACAAGTACTATATTTTGCAAGTAGTAGATTAAGAGATGATAAAAATGTTGTAATGACAGCTGTTGCTAATAAACCACTTATTTTTAAGTATGCAAGTAATAGACTTAGAAATGATAAAGATATTGTAATGACTGCTTTAAATAAAAATAAAAATGATGTAATTGATTTTTTATCTCCAGAGATGCTTGAAGATGAAGAGATAAAAGCAATACTTAATTAGGAATAAAACCTTTCTTTTTGAATATATAAATAAAAAGAGAGGTTTTTATATTATGAGAAAATATGATAAAGTTAGTAAGTTTTTAGAAATACCAAGGGAAGCAATAAGTGATACTCCTAAAATTACTATCACAGGATTTGATGAAATTTTAATAGAAAACTTTAAAGGTATACTTGAATATGAAGATTATTTTACTAGGATAAGTACTAGTTTAGGAATAATAAATATCAATGGATTTAACTTAAAACTAAATCAAATGACAGATGATGATATTTTAGTAAATGGAAAAATAGAAAATTTAGATTTTGAAAATATTGAAAACTAGATTGGTGGATAAAATGTTGTTTAAGAGTTTGATATTATTTCTTCATGGATTTTTATATATAAGTATAGAAGGTTTTTTTATTGAAAGATTCATTAATCAATGCAAACTGAAAAATATTATACTTCAAGACTTACATATTGAAAATAATAGTTTTATTAATGCAAAAATATTACAATCAGATTTTAGAGAAATCAGGCATATAGCTAAAAAAACGAAATGTAAAGTTAAAATTAATAAAAAAATTGGTATACCATTTATCATAAACAAGTATAGGAAAAGAAAAATATTTGCAATTGCATTTTTAGTAATTGCAATTTTTATTTTAATTATTACTAATTTTATATGGAACATAGAAATATTAGGAAACGAAAAAATAAGTAGTGAAGAAATAATAGAATTAATGGAAAAACATGGAATATCATTAGGAAAAAGAAAAAAGGAAATAGATATAGATAAGATTATAAATTCTATTAGATTAGAAAGAGAAGATATTGCGTGGATAGGTATAGAAATTAAAGGCACAAATGCAATTATTTCAATAAGAGAAACAACAAAAATGCCAGAAATGATAGATAAAAATGAAATTTGTAATATAGTTGCTTCTGAAAGTGCTGTTATTTCGAAAATGATAATTCAAAATGGAACACCGGTTGTTAATGTAGGTGATAAAGTAAAAAAAGGCGATTTAATTGTAGAAGGAGTGATGGAAGGAAAATATACAGGTAAAAGGCAGGTACATAGTGAAGCGACAATTTTAGGAAAAATTTGTTATGAGAAAACTAAGAGTGAAAAATATGTTCAATTTCAAAAGACTGAGACAGGAAACAAAGAAAACAAAAAAGAATTTTGCATTAATAATTTTAAAATAAATTTCAATAAGGGGGTTTCAAAATTCGAAAATTATGATACAATAAGGTCGAGTAAAAAACTAAAGATATTTAATAATTTTTATTTTCCAATTACTATTAATGAGATTGCTTATATAGAGATAAATGAGGAAGAAATAGATTATACAGAAGATGAGTTAGTCAAAAAAATAGAAAAAGAATTAGAAAATGAAATGGAATCAGAATTTGAAATTTCAAAATTTGATGAAAGTGACAAGGTTAAAAGCATAGAAGTAAATACAGAAGAAGATGGAATAACCTTAAAATTAATCTACGAAATCCAAAAAGAAATCGGTGTAGAAGAAAAAATTAATTAGAAGGTGGTAAAGCGGTGGAAGAAAGAGGGTTAAAAGTACTTTCAAATGATACAACTTTTTTCAATAAAGTTTCTAAGACTTTAACAAAACTATTAATGCCTACAAAACTAGGTATTAATGGGATGATGATAAATATAAAAAGAAGTAGTGTAATAAAATCATATGAGCAATTAAAAGAGGTACAGAAAAAAGATGATAGTGATAAAAAAGACCAATATCAAAAAAGATATGATGAAAGTTATACTTTATATTTAGAAGCAATAGATAAACATATTATGGATTCTATTTATAAAAAAGTAAGAAATAACATGGCGTCTGAATTTGAAAAAGAAGCTTTGTCAAATTACTATACAGTAGTTCATTTAAAAGATAATGAATATTTGGAATATAAGTATAGAAAACAAAAATTTTTAATTGACTTAGATTATGAGAGCCTAACTGTTACAAGAAAAGAAAAAATATTAAGTAAGTTTGATCCAGTTTATGTTGAAAAGTCTGATTTTATATATAAAGGTTTATTAAAAAATTATTCTGTAAAATTGGCAGATGGAGTAAAAGCAAAAAGAGTAAATCAACTAGAAATATATAAGAAAATATTTGCTACTTTAGAAGAATATGTTAAAAGCATTTTCCCAATAAAATTAGATATTGAGGGAAATAAAAAATATGAAAATGTTCTTGATGAATTTGAAGAATTTGAAAAATTTGAAGTAGGTAAATTAGATGAAAAAGATTTTTTAGAGAAAAATATGATTTTACTTGGATTAAGTAGAACATTGTTTACACATAGTTTACCACTAGTAGCAGCAGAACAATGCTACCAGAAATTATTAAGAGATACTAGAAACTTAATTACAAACACTAAGGCAGTAGAAAAAAAGAATCAAGTTTATCAAATGCTATTAGATTTAATAGAAGATTATAATGTTAAATTATTATCAACAAAAGTTTATTGGGATAAACCTGAGGAAAGAGATGCATATAAAGAATTTTGGAATGCATATAGCAAATCAAATTCAGAAGAAGAAAAAGAAATATTATCTTTAAAAAGAGAATTATATGATACACAAGATGAATATGAAAAATATACAGATGTTAGGAAGTTTTATAAAAATAGATTAGTAGAGTTAGGAGTAATGAAAAAAGTGAAGAACACACCTCATACAAGGAGTGGTCATTTCACAAAAATAAAATAAATGGATAAGTATGTTGAAATAGAATATTTGGATTTAGATAAAAAAATTGATTGTGAAGAGTTAATTAATAAAGTTTTAGAGGAATGCTTTAAAATAGAAGGCTTGGATAAATCTAAAATATATATTAGTATTACTTTAACAAATCCAGTAAATATAAGAAAATTAAATAAAGAATATAGAGATATTGACAAAGAGACAGATGTTCTTTCTTTTCCTATGTTTGAAAAAGAAGAAATAGATGGCTTAAAAAATATTCAATATGAAGAGGCTTTAGGAGATATTATCATTTCAATTGATAGAGTAAAACAACAAGCAATTGAATATGGCCATAGCTTTGAAAGAGAACTTGCTTATATGGTAGTACATGGATTTTATCATTTAATGGGAGAAGATCATATTAACGAAGATGATAAAATTAGAATGAGGCAAAAAGAAGAAAATATTCTTAATAAGCTAAATATAGTAAGAGAATAATAACAGATAGAAAAGGGATGTTTTTGTGAATCAATGGAAAAATGGAAAATGGATTGATGCTTTTAAAAACTCAATCAATGGATTTAAAAATGTTTTAAGAAATGAGAGAAACATTAAAATAGAATTTGTATTTGCGATAATTGCTATTATTGTTGGATTTTTATTAAAAATATCACAAATAGAATTTGCTATAATTATAATTGTTATATTTATAGTATTTATTGCAGAATTTTTAAACACTGCTGTTGAAAATACAGTTGATATGATGAGCATGGAATATAATGAAAAAGCAAAAAATGCTAAAGATATAGCATCAGCTGCAGTAAGTATTTCTGCAGTTTTATCTATAATTATTGGAGTAATTATTTTTTTACCAAAACTAATTCATTTAATAAAATAGGAGAAATATATGAATAAAAGAAATTTTGAAAAAGAATTAAAAAAATATGGAATAAGATGTGTAAAAATGAATGATGAGCAAATAGGTAAGAAAGCTACATATTATCTAGATAGCGATAGACAAGACATATATGCTTTTTATAAAAATAAAAAAGAAAAGAAATTTACAGCTTATTATAAATCATTGGAAAGATCTGTTATAAGAGAACTTGGAACAACTGAAGATGAAGAGGAAGCATTTAGAATGATATTACAAGAAATAGAAAAGAATAGTAAATAGATTTAAAAAAGAGGAATATTTAGTGGAAGAATTTAAATCAGGTTTTGTAACTTTAGTAGGAAGAACAAATGTAGGAAAGTCCACATTATTAAATAGTTTGGCAGATGAAAAAATAGCTATTACTGCTAATAAAGTTCAAACAACCAGAACTGCTATAAAAGCTATTATTAATGATGAGAATTATCAAATTATTGTAACAGATACACCAGGAATTCATAAGCCAAGAACTAAACTTGGAAAAACAATGATTGATACAGCATTTACAATGTTTTCAGAAGTGGATGTTATTTTGTTTTTAATAGAAGCTACTTCTACAGAAATAGGAAGAGGAGATAGAAAGATTCTTGATAAAATAAAAGAATCTAAAAAACCTTGTATTTTAATAATTAATAAAATTGACTTAATAAAAAGAGAAAAGCTTTTAGATTTAATAGAAATCTATAGTAAAGAATATGACTTTAAAGCTGTTGTACCAATTTCTGCAACAAAAGATGATGGAACAAAAACTGTAATAGAAGAAATTGTTAAACTATTACCAGAAGGACCAAAGTATTATTCGGATGATGAATATACAGATCAAACAGTTAGACAAATTTCAGAAGAAATAATTAGAGAAAAAGCTTTAAAATTATTAGATGATGAAGTGCCTCATGGTATTTATGTTGAAATAGAGAGTTTTAAAGAAAGAAAAACTACAAAAGGTGAAGATATTTATGATATAGATGCTACAATATATTGTATAAGAGAATCACATAAAGGAATTATTATAGGAAAAGGTGGAAATTTGCTTAAGAAAATTGCATCATATGCAAGACAAGATATTGAAAAATTATTAGGAACAAAAGTAAATTTAAAAGTATGGGTTAAGGTAAAAGAAGATTGGCAAGAAAATGATAGCATAGTAAAGAAGTTTAAGTTAACTTAGATGTAATGTGAAGGTATTTTTTAATGAAACAAGTAAAAGTAAATGGAATAGTAATTGCTGAAAGCAATATGGGGGATTTCGATAAAATGCTTACGATTCTCACTCCTAACTTAGGTAAAATTGGGTGCAGTGCGAAAGGCTCTAGAAGACCAAAGAGCCTTTTGCTTAGTGGTACTCAATTTTTGTGTTTTGGAGAATATATGCTTTTTAAAGGTTCTGAAAATTATACAATGAATTCATGTGAAACAATAGAAATGTTTTATAATATAAGAACTGATTTGGATAAATTAACATATGCATCATATATCACAAAAATTATTAATGATGTAACAACAGAAAATCAAAATTCATTTAATACTTTGAAGTTATTTCTTAATACTTTATATATGATTTCTGAGACAGATAAAAATCTAGATTTTATTACATCTGTTTTTAAACTAAGAATTTTAAAGATACTAGGATTTGGACCTAATATTAGAGAATGTACATCTTGCAAGACAAAAGACGATTTAAGATATTTTAGTATTAAAGATAATGGTTTTAAATGCAGTGCATGTAGTAAACAAGATACATCTTGTATAGAAATGTCGGAAGCAACTAAAAACGCAATTATTTATATTATGAGTTCAGATCCTAAAAAATTATTTTCATTTGACTTATCAGAAAAGTGTCAAAAAGAGCTAGAACTTATTGCTAATATATACTTAAATGAGAAACTTGAGAAGGAATATAAATTAGAAAAGCTATTTTAAATTTGCACTTGCAAAATATAATAATTACTTATATAATGAAATTACAAAATACGAAAAGGAGTGATTTTTATGAATATTACAATTACAGGAAAGGAACTTAAGGCAACAGAGGCTATTAAAGATTATGCAGAAAAAAAATTAACTAGATTAGAAAAATATTACGGAGATGAAAATATAGACTGTAATGTAACTATCAAAAAAGAAAGCACAGCTACTGAAACAGCAGAAATGTATGTAACGGTTAGAGGATTTTCTTTCAAAGCAGTTACAGAAGATAAAGATTTATATGCAGCTCTTGATAAAGATATAGATATATTAGAAGGACAAGTAAGAAAAACAAAAGCGAGAAGAGAAAAAATGCAAAAGGATTCTTCTATTAAGCAAATGAATTTTGATGGAGTAGAAGAAACATCAATAGAAGATGAAGTAATTAAAAGCTTATCATATGAATTAAAACCAATTTCAGTAGATGATGCAAAAATGAAATTGCAAGAGAAAAAAGGAAATTTATTTTACACATTTGTTAATGTTGATACAGGAAAAGTAAATGTTATATATAAATTAAAAGATTCTGAAAATTATGGAATTGTTGAACCAGAAAATTAATAATGATAAAAGCAGACATTAAGTCTGCTTTTATTTACAGTAAATAAATTTACATAAAGTGTTTACAAACCTGTTCAAACATGCTATAATCTTAATGTGGTGATTTTATGAAAAAAGAAAGTAATATAATTAGCACAAAGGATGAGTTGGTTAAGAATTTTAGTAAAGAACAAATGGATATATATAACTATTATAAGAGCAAGTTTTCTTATGCAAATGAGGAATTATATCCTGTTGTTAAAGAAGATAAAGAAATGCTTGTTTTAGAGAACACTTATAAAGTGTTGAAAAAAATATTTAAAGCAGAAGTAATTGCATCATTAATAATAGTAACATTTGTATTCATTTTTAATGGTGCTCCTAAATCTGAAACTCAGTATAGAAAAGCTGTTTCTGCTCAAACAGTAGAAGATATTGAAAATAGATAGGGGAACTTATGAACAAAGTGAGTGAAAACGAATTTCATAATGCTAACAATAAAAAGGTTCAAAAGAAAGAAGGACCTTTTTATTTTTTGATATGGTTTTTTAAAATTGAGTTTTTTATTATATTAATATTTTTTATGATTTGGTTAACAATAAGATTAGTTCCTGAAGAGAAAAAATATTTATTAAAATATCAGCTTGGGAAACATTTTATTAGTAATACTAGTAATGAACAATCACCAGATGATTTATATAATGCAATAAAAAACAATGAATACTTAGACAAAGAAAACAAAATTTTTATTGAATCAATAATAAAACAAGAAGTTGAAGAAAATATCAAATATATTGATGAAAAGAGTTGCTATAAGAAATTAAAGACTTTAGAAGTGAATTTCAATTCGAGCAGTAAATATAATAAAAATGACGGAATACATTTTGCAGGAGATTATAATCAATTTCTAAATATTATTGATATTTATGATGAAGTAGATAATTTAAATTTAAGTAATTGTAATAAAGAAGCATATTTTCATGAGCTAAATCACTTATTAAGTAAAAATGATATAACATCTGCTTTTGAAATGGAAATTTTTTCTGAAATATTAAATGAGCTTTTTACAAGAGAATATTTCAATGCTTTAGTAGAAGATAATTCTAATAAAGCTTATGAAGAGTATATGATATATGCTTATGCATTTGCAGAATTGTTGCCAGAAGATACTTTAAGAAAATATAAATTTTATGAAAATAATAATATTTTAATTTCTGCTCTTTTGGAAATTGATGATAATTTTGACCAAGTTTATAAATTATTAAATTCATTAAAGATCGAAAATATTAATCAAAGACAAAAAGAATTTCATGATAGCTATGAATATTTTTATGAGAAAAAATATGGTGAAAAAATATATACAAATACTAATTTAATGTTATATTTTTATAATACTCTTGTTCAAAATAGTGAAGAAAAAAGAATTATTGAAGAGTATTTAAAAGAAAATGAAATAGATAATGTTTATAGAATAATTCCTAAGGGATATTTTTCTAAAGAATATAAGAAGGCCAATCCATATATTACGATTATATATTTTTCAGAAAACAAATTAAATGTATTTGAAGTTAAATAAACTTTCCAAAAATTTCTTGTTTAAAAAAAAATTAATTACACATGATATCATTAGAAAATTGTTGATTGATTTTTTGAATAGACATTTTAGTTGTCTAATCAAAAGATTAGTGATCATTTTCTATTAATATTCGGAGGTGAATTAAAATGGCAAGAAGTAATAAGAATGTAGTTCCAGAAGCTATGGACTCTTTAGAGAGATTCAAATACGAAGTTGCTAGCGAAGTCGGAATTAATTTAAAAAATGGTTACAACGGAAATTTATCATCAAGAGATGCTGGTAGAATAGGTGGTAACATGGTAAAAAAATTAATTGAACAAGCAGAAAATCAAATGGCTAACAAATAGTTTAAATGAAGTGGAGAATTTACATATGTAGATTCTCTACTTTTTTTATTAAAATGTCATATTTCTTTTTTGTAACAGTTATTGAATGGAAAATGTTTAATGATATAATACAAATGTGAATAATGTGAAGGAGTATTCAAAATGTATAAATTAGTGGCAATAGACTTAGATGGAACACTACTGAATTCATTTGGCGAAGTTTCTGAAAACACTAAAAAAGCTCTAAAAAATTTGAAATCACAAGGAATAGAAGTTGTACTAGCATCAGGTAGGCCAATAAGCTCAACAGAGAGTTTGGCTACAGAGCTTGGAGTTGATAACTATTTAATTTCTGGGAATGGAGCAGCTGTATATGATATAAAAAAACAAAAAATAATTTATGATAGGTTCTTAACTAAGGAACAAGTATTAGAAATCGCTGATATTTGTGAACAAAACAGCTTTTTTTATAATGTGTATACTGAAGATGAAGTAATAGCAAATTCTTTAAATTATAATATTTTATTTTATCATAAAGAAAACGTAAAAAAAGTTGAAGAGAAGAGAACTCACATAAATGTAGTTCAAAATATAAGAGAATATATCAAACAATCTGAAAAAGAACGTTTTTTAAAAATTACAGTTTGTGATGAATCGAAGTTTATTTTTAATAGTATTATGAGAATATTGAAAGAAGTTGATGGAATCGATGTTTTAGATGTTGAGTATATGTCAAGAAAAAAGATAAAATCTGGAACAGATGACATAGATATTCAGTATTTTTACACAGAAATTACAAATAAAAATGTAAATAAATGGAATGCAATAGAATATCTTTTAGATAAATTAAAAATCAAAAAAGAAGAAGTTGTTGCAATAGGTGACAACGTAAATGATAAAGAGATGATTATTGAAGCTGGTTTAGGAGTTGTAATGGGAAATAGTAATCCTAAAATGAAAACAATTGGTGATGTAATTGTTGCTGATAATAATTCAGAAGGAGTTTTAGAAGCAATCGAAAAATATATACTAAAAACATTGTAACAACTATATTACAAAAAAAATAAGTTTTTATTACAATCTCTAGTTTCATTGATTTTAAACATATTTTATTGTAGAATATGTTTAAATGATATTTTGTGAATATTATCGTTTATTGTTAAAGTTTTTTAGGTAAAATAAGGGAGGAACAAAAATTATGGCAATGAATCCAATGCAAAGAAGAGCAAGAAATGCGTTTTTAATAGGTTTCTTGATAGCTCTAATTATTATGGCGGTAGTAGTATTATTACTAATAAAGAAAATGAATGGTATTAAAGACGATTTGAGTAAGTTACAAAAGTTGCAAACTCAAGTATATGTAGCTGCAGATGATTTAAAATCTGGAGATATATTAAATTTTGAAGAAGACTTTTCTTATGAAACTGTACAAACAACTGTAGATCCAAATGCTGTTATATCAGAAACAGATTGGGACTTCCCAGAAGAAACATATAAAGAAAAGGGAAACGGAGAGTTTGTTGAGATAAAGAAGGATTTAATGTTAAAAGTAGATGTTCCTAAAGGAACAATAGTAACAAAAGACATGGTAACTGAAGTTGATGAGGTAACAAAAACTTCAGATAGAATTGTCGAATACAATATGTTTATTTTACCATCTACTTTAAAAAATGGTGATTATATAGATATAAGATTATTATTACCTTCTGGTAAAGATTATGTTGTTATCTCAAAGAAGAGAGTATTGGGATGTAATGAAACAACAATATGGTTAAAAGTTACTGAAGAAGAAATATTGCTATTAAACAATGCTATTGTTGAAGCATATACAATTAGTGGTTCTAAATTATATGCATCTTTATATGCAGAAGCAGGAATGCAAGAAGCATTAGAAACAACATATATGCCAAGTACTGATGTTATGGCATTAATTTTACAAGATCCAAACATAGTACAAGAGGCATCTGCAGCAATTTATAGTAGATATGATATTACATATAGAACACAAACTTTTGAAACTGCTATAGACCCATATAGAGAGTCACAGGATTCATTAGTTGCAAGTGGTAATAGTCAAGAAGTTTCTTCAATGAAAGCAGCTAGGCAAAACTATGTACAAGCTTTAGAAGGAACAGAGGATGTTGGATACGAGAGATAATTTAATTGGAGGATACTATGGAGAAAATTGCTTTTATTGGAAGCTATGATAAAGCTGACTTTGTGATCTATATAGCCAAGATATTAGCTAATATTGACAAAAAAGTATTAGTTGTAGATTCAACAGCATTACAAAAAACCAGATACATCGTTCCAACTATGAAAGCTCCAAAACAATACATTACAACATATGAAAATATTGATATTGCAGTTGGTTTCCAAACGTTTGATCAAATAAAACAATATAAAGCATTAGAAAAAACGGAAGAATTAGATTATGATTATTGTCTATTAGATATTGATTCTTATAGAGGATATTATTATTTTGGAATTAAAACAGAAGATAAAAAGTATTTTGTTACATCATTTGACGTATACAATTTAAAAAGAGGATTACAAGTTTTTAGAAGATTAGAAACGCCAGTACAAGTTACAAAAGTTTTATTTTCAAAAGATGTGCTTGCAGAAGAAGACACATATTTAAATTATCTTTCTAGAGGATTAAAAATAAGATGGAATAGCAATATTTTATATTTTCCATTTGAAAGAGGAGATCAAAATGCTATATTCTCTAATCAGAGAACAGGAAGAATATGTATTAGAGGATTAAGCACTGACTACATTGAGGGAATTTCATTTATAGCTGAAGAGATTAGTGGTGAAAACCAGAGTAATATAAGAAAAGCTGTAAAAATGATGGAGAAAAATTAGAATCTGGAGGAAAGATATGGCGGTAATTGCTTTTTGGAGTAACAGCGATAAAGAAACAGGTCAAACAGTGTCTGCTGCTACAATAGCTACTTATATGGCTATTGAACACAATTATAGAATTTTACTAGTAGATGCTACATTTAATGATGATACACTAGAAAGATGTTTTTGGACAATTTCAAATGATCCTAAGAAAAATGTTACTCAAAGACTAAATAAAGGTAAATTAGATATCTCAGCAGGAGCAGAAGGACTTGCAAGTGCAATTGCTAGTAATAAAGCGACACCTGAGATTATCACAAATTATACAAGAGTTGTTTTTAAAAATAGATTAGATGTTTTGTGTGGTTTAAAAACAAAAGATAAAAATGAATATATTAAAATTACGAAATTATATAAAGATTTGCTTCATACTGCAAATAAGTACTATGATTTAGTTTTTGTAGATTTAGAAAAAACATTGTCTTTAGAAAATACAAAAGCAATGTTAGAAGAAGCAGATATTATAATGTATAATTTTACGAAAAATTTAAAACAAGCAAATGAGTATATAGAGACTGTACAAAAAAATCCAAATCTATTAACAAAACAAAAATTAATACCGTTGCTTTCAAATTCAGATGAAAATACACCTTATAATGTAAAAAACGTTACAAGATATATAGGAGAAAGAAAAGAAATACCAAAAATTCCTTATACAGCCGGATTTGTAAAAAGCATTTCTGAAGCTGGAGTAGCAAACTACTTTTTAAATAATGGAATGTCTGGTAAAGGATTTAATAAAAATTCAGATTTGATAGCATCAGCTAGTTATGCGTGTGAAACAATAGTTAAAAGATTAGAAGAGTTAAAATACAGGATATAAACTTTAAAATTAAATTTTAAAGAAAAGGAGTACTATAAATGAATATCGCAAATATTGCTTTGATTTTTGTTGTTGTAGTTACTGCAGTTGCTGCTGTAGTATATATGGCAAGAAAAAACAAGAACGAAATAGTAGAAGATCAAGTTGAAGTAGACGATAAAACTTATAACCTTGACAAAATGGTTAAATTCGTTAAAACAAGACTTGATGAAATTACAAAAATCAACCTTTATGATATTGGTTTGTCAGAAGAAGAATTAAAAAGAAGAAGAGCCAAAAAGTATGAATTAAAGAAAGCTTTAAAAGGATGTACTTATGGCGATGTTAATGATAAGAAATATGTTAAGGAATTAATATATGACTTATTGGCAAAAGAATATGGTGTTGATGAAACAAATATTTCAAAGGCAATTCCTTTCGATACTCCTTCACTTTTAACTCCACAAGATAAATTTGAAATTATTATTCATGAATATAAAAAGACTTTCGGATATGAATCTTTAAATGAATTAATAAAGAAATATAAACTTGATGATTTTAAATATATAGAAGGTGAATCAAAACCTTGCTATGTTATCACAAATGAAGAAATAGCAGATATATATGATGCTGAACAACTTCATTTAGATTTTACAGACAAACTAGAAGTTGTTGTACAAAGAATTTATCAAAAGTATAAAGGTTTCAGTAGTATAGACGAAATTAGAGATATGAACATAGATGGTGTATCTGGACGGAGTATCTGGTCTTCCAGAAAGTTTCTTAAGCCAAGTTGCACAAACTGATAGTGATTACTTAAAACAAGCGATGGAAGCTAAAATTCCAAGAGCGTGTGATGCTATTTGGATATTCTTCCATGGTAAATCAATTCGTTTAGCTTTCTTATCATTTGGATCAGAAGCTGAATTAAAAAGAGTATGTCAGAACATTTATAAATATAATAACCCAGGTCAGTTATCTGATACAAACGGTTTTAAAATCAATGAAATGAAAGATGGTTCCCGTGTCGTTGTTGTTAGACCTAGCATGTGCGAGACTTGGGCATTCTTCGTAAGAAAGTTCGACGTTCAAAGAGCAACACTTGAACAAATAGTTTTATTCCCAGGTAAGGAAGAAACAATTCAATTATTAAAATTCTTAGTAAAAGGTGCAAGAATTATATCACTAACTGGTGAGCAAGGTTGCCGGAAAAACAACAATGCTTATGGCTATGATAGAAAATATATACGAAACAATGAACCTTCGTATTACAGAAACTGCATTCGAGCTTCACTTAAGAAAAATATATCCAACAAGAAATATCGTATCAATGCGTGAAACTGAAACAATTTCTGGTCAGGACTGTTTGGACGTTCAGAAAAAGACTGACGGTTCTGTTAACATCATCGGTGAGGTTGCTACTGACCCAGTTGCTTCTTGGATGATCCAATCTGCACAGGTTGCATCTAAGTTTACATTATTTACTCACCACGCTAAAACATTCCCTGACTTAGTTACAGCTCTTCGTAACTCAATGTTAAGAGCTGGTGTTTTCAAAAATGAACAAACTGCAGCTGAGCAGGTTGTTCAAGTACTAAACTTTGATATTCACTTAATCAAAGACTTTAGAGGAAGACGTTACATAGAAAGAATTACAGAGTGTATTCCAGTAGAAGAGAAAAATGAATACACATTTGATCATAGAAAAGAGAAAACATTAGAAGGAAAATTTGATAAGTTTTTCGATAATGCTACAATTTATTTTACAAAATCTACAAACAGAGAATTATACAAATATAGAAATGTATTAGAATTTGTTGATGATACTTATGTTTTAACAAATCCAATTTCACCCGCAAATATTAGAGGTATGAGAGAAAATATGAATGACACAGATGTTGTAGAGTTCGATAAATTCTTAGAGAGAAACTGGGGAATTAAACCTCCACAAATGCCTAAATATGATGAAAGCGGTAAAGAAATAATAGAAGCTGATTTTAGTAAATTCAAATCAACAGATGAGAAAAAAGAAGATTCAAATAGCCCAGAGGTAAAGAGAATTCCTAGAGATCCAAATCATCCAGTAATGAAAAAGAAAGTGCCAAGACCAGATGGAATGATGAGACCACATAAACCAGGTACAGGAAATATTCCTAGAAATACTTTGCCAAATGAAGGATAAAAAATTAGACTGAGAAGAGAGGTGTGAAAATAGATGTCAAATCAAGTGTTACTATACTTAATGGCTGGCGTTGGTGGAATATTTGCTGTTATAGTACTTGTATATTATGTATTAAGTCAAAAGATGCAGACAAAAGAGAGAAGACAGCTACGTCAATTGACAGAAGGTACAAAGAAAAAATCTATAAATCTTGATGTTTTCTACCAAAAATTTTACATAAAGTGTAGTAATTTTCCATTCATAAGACGTTATGCATTAAAATTAAGAAGAAGACTTGAAATTATAAACTTAGAAGATGAGTTTGTAACAAGAATGCAAGTTGCTAAAATTATATTTAAGGCACTTCTTCTAATAATACCTTTAACAGGTGTTGTAATCTATTTCACAAAAACAAACTTTTTATTAATGGCATCATTACTTTTATTTGAACTATTCTTCATAGATACTATTATGGAGGGTATGGTAGATAAAGTAGATAATAAACTTTTACGTCAACAGTTAGACTTCTTTTCTGAGATGAGACATGCTTACCATGAATATAACATGGTTGAAGAAGCTTTATATAATGTTTCACAAGACGATGAAAAAGAAGTATCAAGACAAGGTGAAAAAATATATGAAGTATTAATTTCTGATGATCCAGAGACAGAACTAGAAAAGTATTATGATATAGCGCCAAATAGCTTCTTAAAAGAGTTTGCCGGAGTTTCTTATTTAACAAAAGAATTTGGTGATAGAAAAGATAAAGATGGTGCATCACTATATTTAAAGAACTTAAATAATATTACACAAGAGATGCAGATAGAGATATTAAAAAGAGATAAATTAGATTATGTGTTCCAGAGTTTGTCAATCATTTCAGCTATACCAGTATTATTTATAGATGTTGTAAAAGGATGGGCAATTGGTCAGTTCTCATTTACAAGATCGTTTTATAATGGAACTTCTGGATTCATAGTACAAGTATTATTAATAGTTATTACTTTTGCTTGCTATATATTAACAAGAAAATTAAAAGATAGTGGATCTGTAAACACAGCTAAAAACATGGAAAATCCATGGCAGGCAAAAATATATAAGAAAAAACCAGTACAAAAATTTGTTAATTTCTTTATTCCTAAAATTGGAACAAAAGAATATAGAAAAATTGTACAATTACTAAAAGATTCTGCTTCAAAATTAAAAATGGAGTGGCTATATATTAATAGGATAGGTGTATCTGTATTAGCTTTAATAGCGTCAGTAATATTATTATTTGCTGCTCACAAGATTGCAATTGTGTATGTTTATACAGAACCAACATCAGATTATAACTTGATGGGATCAATGAGCGAATCTCAAGAAAGAAAAGCTATAGAAACAACTAAAAAGGATAATAATTTTATTGATAAATATCGTTATGATCTTAATATTACAAAAGAAAATTTAAGAGAAGACATTTCAAGATCAGATGAATATGGAAGTTCTTCACCAGAAGAACTAGACACAATTACAGATAGAATTTATGAAAAAATTGAAATAGTTCAAGATGAATATGTAAAATGGTATGAAGTATTAGTAGCATTATTGTTTATGGTAATTGGATATCAAGTACCTGTATGGTTGTTAATTTTCCAAAAAGTCATGAGACAAATGGATATGGAAAATGAAGTAATGCAATTCCAAACAATTATATTAATGCTAATGAAAATAGAGAGAGTTAATGTTGAAATGATACTTGAGTGGCTTGAAAGATATTCAAATATATTTAGAGAGCCAATAAGTAAATGCGTTAACAACTATGAAGCTGGACCTTGGGAAGCATTAGAAGAATTGAAAAATGATATTTCATTCCAACAATTAATTAGAATTGTTGAAAGTTTACAGGCAGCTGTTGAACAAATTCCAATTAGAGAGGCATTTGATGAGTTAGACACAGAAAGAAGTTACCACCAAGAAAAGAGAAAAGAATCAAATGAGAGAATGATCTCTAAAAAATCTAGAATTGGTAAAATATTTGGTTTTGGACCAATGGTTATATTATTTGTTGGATACTTAATAGTTCCACTATGCTTAATAGGTATGACAAGTATGACAACAGCATTTTCAACAATGCAAAATATGTCTAAATAGTAGAAAGGATAATAAGTATGGAAAATGCTGCAAGAGCCTTAGAAATAGCTGCAGGTGTAATGCTTGGCGTTATGCTATTTGCACTAGTTGCATATTTATTTAATTCTATAAAATCTTCACCTATACAAGAAGGTGAATTACTGACAGAAGAGCAACTTGCTAAATTTAATATGGAATATGAAGTATATCAAAAAAGTGCTATGTATGGCGTAGATGTTATATCATGCTTAAATAAAGCTATTAGTCATGATAAAAAATATATTGATGAACAAGCTTTTTTATCAGGAAAAGGTTATGGAGCAGAATTTGTTGTTAATGTAAAAGTAACGATAAACAGCGCATTGCAAGAGTCTTTAGAACTATACATTATTGAAAATGGGAAAGAAACATCTGCCCAAGGAAAAGATGCTGAAATAGCGCGATTAGGTCCGGATAATATACATGGCGGATATACGATGAAAGAGATGGGATTTCTACTTCCAGAAGATACGAGCTATACTAATTATGATAGATCTCCATATAGTTTTAATGGTACACCAGTATATTATAGGCCTGCTGAGGAGGTTACAGGTGGTACAGATATGCTTGAACCAGGTGTGCAGTATGAATTATTAAATGGCGATAGACTTTCACAAAATGTTTGTCAATTTGAAGGCAAATTAGTTGATTTATTAAAGTTTTCAGGTGATACTAAAATTAGGCAAATAAGATATAATACATCTGGAAAAAATCTTGATAAATGGTCATCTGCAGTATGGAACACAGCTCTATATGATTTTAAGAAGAGAAGATTTAAATGTACAGAAGTTACATATAATGAAAAGACTGGAAGAGTAAATTGTATTACTTTTGAAGAAATTTAACTTTAAAAAGCAGGAGCATTAAATGGAGAATAGTTATAGATTTTTAATGATTGCTGGAACGTTTTTGTTGGGTATTATGCTTCTAAGTATTCTTGTATATGTTTTCGCTGCAGGTGCAAGATCGAACAGAGCTATTGATGATTCCCAAAGAGAACAACAATTAGTCGCTGATAATGCGAAGTTTGAACATTATAATAAAGAAAACAATACAGTATCTGAAATGATATCCTTGATTAATCTTGTTAACAATTATAATTCAGATAGATATTCTGAGGATTGTATTAAACTAACAATATATACTAACGCTGGTAATGGCTCATATTTAAAAATGGAGGGTAATACAAAAGATCTTGGAAGAAATAAAGTTTATTTAAATACAGGCGAAAAAATTTCCGTTTATCAATTTGCAAGTGAAAATGCTGCAAGTGGCGGATTGTTTTCTCGGGAAAAATACTATCTTATCAGGCGAAGATAACTTTTCTTTAACAAAATATGATAAGGACACTGGTTCTACAATTTATAAATACATATTTACTGCAGAAAAATTTGAATATGATATTAAATCTGGTAGAGTAAAAGAAATGTCTTTTCGTGTAAAACTTAATCCTGATTTTTAATAAAAAATTTAAAAAAAACTTGTAATTTATAGTATTTTTTAGTAAAATATTGATATATGATTTGAAAGGAATCAAATGAACAGAAGTTTTGCGTTAGTTTTTATTATTCTTGTTGCTATATTTATAGTCTTTTATGTTCATTTCGCAGAAATTAGAGATAAAAATTTAGAAATACTTAGATTTAATTCTGAATATGAGCTATTTGATGAAAATCAAGTAAATGGACTTGACATTACAACAATAATTAATAAAGCGGTTAATAACAATACAAATTATTTAGTACAAGTAGATGATGAAGGGTATTATGATTTAGAGAATCCAAACGTAATTGAAATTTATATTACTATGATTGTAGATGAAAATGGTAATAAAAAAACTTTTAGAATGGAATCATTTAATAAAGTTGGAATGGGTTCTTTCATATCATCATTTGCTGATGCATATTTTAAATGTACAAAAATACAGTATCACGAAGATACAGGAAAGATTAAATCTATGACTTTTGAGTTATTAGATTAATTTACAAAAGCGTCTTTAATGTTTACTAGAAGGAACTAGTAAAATTAAATAAATAAAAAACATTCAAGGAGGAAAGAAGTTTATGGAGAATGCTTCTCAAGCACTTATAATAGCTGGTGCAATATTATTAGCTATTTTGATTATTGCTATTGGTATGTATATATATAATAGCGCTCAAGCAACAATAAATGATTCAATTTCATCAATGTCAACACAAGAAATTGAAGCTTTCAACAACAATTTTGAAAGTTATAAAGGAAAACAAACAGGATCACAAATATCTGCTTTAATAGGTAGATTAATTGCAAATTCAAACACATTTGCAGATGAGCCTGGTAAAGTTCCAACATTTTATATTAATAAAATCAGTAATACTAAAACTAATAACGTAAATGCAGATTATAATAATGCAAATGCAAATTTACAACAAAACTATATTAATAAATTATCATCAGTAAAAAATGGTGTAGAAAATAAACATACATATGTTGTAGAATTTGAATATGGTACATCTGGTTTAATTTCTAAAATCAATGTTACTTATTAATTATAAAACTTAGTTAACCATATTATTGAGATAGCTATATTCAAATATAGCTATCTCAATAAAAAATAAAGAAAGGGACAAATAGATGGATGATGCAATACAGGCTACAATGATAGCTTTTTCTGCTATTGTATTTGTACTAGCCTTATCAATTTCAGTATATTTGATACATAGTGTTACAAAAACCTCTGAATATTTAACATATCATGCTGATTCTACAAAATTTTATGATAATATAGATTTAGACGAAGCAGATCCAGCAAAAAGAGAACAAATATTTAAAAGTTCTGTTAGATATGTTAGTATTGAAACTGTTGTCCCAACATTATATCGATATTGTAAAGAAAACTTTTGTGTTAAAATCTATAGTGCTAATAATAATTTATTACAGGTTTTTGACGTTAATTTGGAGGGGAAAGTTAGAACAGCATCAGGCGATACTAAATCTACGGAGAATTCAGAAGAAGATCCATATAGAGAATATTTTGCCTACAAGAATATATATAATGACTTAAATAGTTTTTCTTCAACTCCAAAATGGGATGATCCAAAATCAGGTTATTATTTATTTGGAGCACCATGGTTAGGTAGCACAGAAAATATTAAAGCAAGAGTAGATTTATTTGTAAATGGTGAAAAAGGTTATATAAATAATGTAGAAGTAGATTACACAAATAATTTATTTGCCACTAGGTTAAAACAAGTTCAACAATATAAAGAGATGACTGATGCAGGAATTCAAAAAAATTCTGTTGATACAGATCTGTTTCAGCTTTCAGAGCAGTTTATTAGTTACTCTTATTCTGGTGATACAATGGAAACAGATGATGGAGATGTACTTGTTACAGGTGCAAGTTCAAAAGATAAAATTATAATAATATATAAATTTTTAAAATAAGTGTCCTTAAGTGGATAATATATTTTTAGGAGGGTATTATGAGTGATACATTAATTACAGTTGTTGCAATATTATTAGCAGCAATATTAATGTTTATATTTCCTTTATTAGCAGTTTCTGAACAAAGTGATAGTATTTCACAATTAAGCGTGCAATCAGCAGTTGCTGAATTTGTTGATAATTCTAGAGCTATTGGGAAAATAACAGCTGATAATTATGAAAAGCTTGTTACAACTGTTAGTGCTACAGGTAATACGTATGATATTGAACTTGAAATAAAAGTTCTTGATGAAAACATAGGAAAAAAATCTGCTTGGACTCAAGGAACAGTTATAGGTGAAAATGTTTACTATTCAATATATACATCTCAAATTATAAGTGAAATACAAGATGAAGTAGGTGGAGGAAGTGGTAAAGGTGCATGTCTTATGAAAGAAGGAGATATTTTATCATGCACTGTTAAAAATACCAATAAAACACTTTCACAATCAATAAGAGGAATATTCTATTCAATTTCAGGAAGTGATACATATACAATTGCAGCACAACATGCTGGAATAGTTACAGCTAATGGATCTTACTAAAATTAAAGGAATAAAAATATGAGATTACAAAGTTTTGGTGTAATTTTCGTAGTAATTATAGTACCATTAATACTGGTACTTTCTTATTATTTGAATCTTCAAATAAAAACTATTACGAAACAAAATGAATATGATAATGATTTATTATCAGCAACATATGATGCAATGTCTTCTTTTGAAATTAATACTGCAAATGAAGATTTATCAAGTGTTTCTGATTCTTTAAGAACAATTATTGAGGCCTCATGCAATGTTTTTACTAATAGCTTAGCAACTAATTTAGGAATGTCTAATGCTAGTAAATCTATACTAGAGCCTTTTCTTCCTGCTGTATTATATACTTTATATGACGGATATTATATTTATTCACCAACTAAAGTTCCAACAGTTGTAACTGATGAAAGTGGAAATGCAGTTTGTGTTGGAGATCCAGGTGTAAGTGTTAGTTCATCAGTTGCAGGAACTTATACTTACACAAGACCTACTAAAGATCCTACAACTGGAATTATTGATCCATCTGCTCCTAAAATAAAGTATTCAGATCCAAACTTTACAAATAAAGAAGATTTTGGTCAACAATTATATATATATGAAAATGATGCTCAAAATAGTTCTACAAATAAAAATGGAGATTCTAATCTACCATGTACAACACAAATTACTCCTGAGCATACTCAAATGAAAATTAAGAATGTATTAAAAACATATATGCCATATTCAGCAAAATATAAACAAGGTGACATTAATGTTACAATAGTTTATACATTAGATAATTACGTTTCAATTGAAGGAACAATTGGAAATGTTTATTACACAAAATCAGGATATTTAATTCCAATAGAAGATGGATCAGGTAACAAAATAATTAATGCTACATTATATGATAGTGATGGAAATGCGGATAGCTCTAAGAGTATTTTTAATTTTAATCAAGCTGATGCAAAGAAATATATTGCTGATGGAAATAAGGTAGATTTAACATTAAAATACTCTAAAGGTGATGATACTAGCGAATTTCTAGAAGTTGGTGATTCTTGCACAATTTCTGTAGGGAATAAGCCTGTTGAATTAACAAAAATAGAAGGCGATTTTGAAGTTAAAGAAACAATAACATATTTATATAGAGATCCTAAAGATGTAACTGATGGAGACACACCATTTGATCAAGCAAAAGATGCTATAGGATATTCAGATACTGTCTCATCAGAAACAGAAGAAGTAAGAAACAAGTATAATTATTATAATTATGAAGAGTTAGAAAGAAGAATTGTTAAATTAAATAATGCATATGATGATGCTAATGTTTTTTTAAATAAAATTTCTAAAGATACAAGTTATAATCCAACAACGGATGCTGATTTATCAAAATATATTGATAATAATAAAAAAGATGGATTTGATACATCTATTACTACAGATAGTAGTAAAGATTCAATAGCAGTAGCATTAAGAGATTTCCAAAAAAGACTTACTACAATGATAAATAACAGACAATCATTTTTAGACAAAGCTTCTGCAGTACAGTATTATGTTGATTCTTATATATTTTCAAGTTGGATCCAAGAAAACTTAGGAAACTTGAAAGAAAGTAGTATTATAGATATTGAAGGATTAGCTTCTTTTACTAGTATAAATGGTTCTGAAGAAGTATTATATGAATTTTTGAAAAGAGAAAATTCAAACGTATTTGATTTATCAAGAGCTACAAAAAGTCTTTATGAGATTACATCAGATTCAACATTTTATACACATAAAACAAATGTTATTAGAAATTCTATCCAATACAATTTAAATATGGCAATGACAACATATAACAACGTAACAGCAAGTACATATGAGTACGCAATGCCAGTTTTGAATTCTGAGGAATGGGAAAAAATATTAACAAATGTATCTATAGTATCTTTTATGCAAGGATATAGTTGTGGATTAAAAACATATAATAATTATATGATAGTTACAAGCTCTAATAATGAGATAACTGTTAACCCAGATGATATTTATTATGTAAAAAAATCAGAATTTAATGATGAGAATACTAAATATCACAAAATAGATTGTAAAGAATTATATAATAAAAATACTGATAATGACTATCTATCATTTACTTCTAAAGAATCTAAATATGATAAATTATATGATAGAAATAATAAAACATATCTTTATGACCATAGAAATTTAGCTTGTTATTATTGTATTAACGATAAAAACTATTTTGATGAATCAAAAGATGTATTTAGACAAATAGATTATGAAGCAGCAGACCATAAAGCAAATGATGATAAGTGCAAGAATTTGCAATATGCATATTATATTGCAGTAGGAAAAGAGAGAAACAATTTATACAAGATGAATGCATTTACTAATTCTCAAGGTTATGAAATTATATACATGAGAGCTGGTATAAAGCCTGAAACCAAAACATATAGTGGAGAAAGTTCATTAGGAGCAAACAAAGTAAAGTCTATACAAATAACTATAAATCCATTAAAATTTAAAGGCGGAACTCCAGAATCTGTTATTAATTTTGCTGCATATACTTCTCGAGGTGGAACACCACTTAGTGAAACAAATTCATCTTTTTACACAATAAATTATAGTTCTACAATTTCAACTTTTAATATTGATGTAAATCCAAATATTAGTCATTCATCAACATTGAAGTGGGCCAATTTACAATTTAAAAATCAAAGAGCAGATTCTACATTATCAGGAGATAATGGTTTAACAGTTGTAGGAAGTGACGATATATCAGAAACTCTGAGAAATTATACTTTATGTGTAAAAATAATTTATAAATAAAAAATAATAAAATGGTTATTATAAGGTTATGAAAAAATCTATAATAACCATTTTTGTTTTATTTATAATTTATATATATGTATCTTTTGTCTCTTTATTACCACAAAGTATAGTGCTGCTTTCAGGAGAAAATATTAATCTAAAATCATTACCTGGTATTTCAAAAAGTGAAATAGTGCAAACAGTTAACGAAAATATAAAAAATAGTACAGTAGAAGTAAAACTATTAGATAATATTATGCTAAAGAATATTAGTGTTACAACATTAGAAAATATGGAAGTAGTGCCTGTAGGAAAAATAATTGGTTTAAAATTATATACAAATGGAATTTTAATTGTTGGTTTTTCAGAAATTGAAGATATTAATAAGAATTCTATTAAACCATATAAAGATAGTGGCGTAAAAGAAGGAGATACAATAATTGGAATTAATAATAAAGAAATAGAAGATATAAAGTCATTAAAAGAAATTGTAAATAATTCTGGTGGAGAAGATATAGAACTGAAATTATTAAGAAATGGAAATGTTATTACAACAAGTATGAGGCCAGTAGAAGTAGGAAAAAAAGAGTATAAATTAGGTTTATGGGTAAAAGATGCAGCTACAGGTGTTGGGACAATTACATTTTATGAACCACAAAGCCAAATGTTTGCGGCACTTGGACACGGAATAACAGATTCTGATACTAATCAATTAGTTCATATTGATTCTGGAGAAGCTGTTACTTCGAAAATTTTAACAATAAAAAAAGGTGAAAATGGAGTTCCAGGAGAAATAAGGGGAACAATAGTAAATCAAAGTAGTGTAGGAGAAGTATATAAAAATACGAGTTTTGGAGTTTATGGGAAACTAAATAATTTATCTGCATTAAATATAGATTTAGAAGAGAAAAAAGAGATTGCCTTAAGAAATGAAATAGAAATAGGAAATGCACAAATTTTATGTACAGCAGATGATTCTAATATTGCAAAAGAATATGATATAGAAATTCAAAAAATTTATTATAATAATAATGAAAATAATAAAAGTATGTTAATCAAAATTGTTGATAATGAGCTTTTAAATAAAACAGGAGGAATTATTAGAGGATTATCTGGTGCACCAATTATTCAAAATGGAAAATTTATTGGTGCAATAACAAATGTATTAGTTTCTAATCCTGAAATAGGATATGCAGTTTTTGCTGATTTGATGATAAAGGAAATAAATATAAAATAAAAACTCTAGACTAAATCTAGAGTTTTCTTGTTTATTCAAGAAGCATTGGACCGATATTTGTAACTGTTCCAGCTCCTAATGTTAATATTAAATCATCTTGTTTAACATTTTCTTTTAAATATTTAACAACATCATCAAAGTTTGATATATACTTTGCATTTTTGCCTTTTTCGGCTAATTTGTTTACTAAATCTAATGAAGAAATATTGTAATTATTTGTTTCTCTTGCTGCATATATGTCAACAACAATAATGTTATCAAAATTTGAAATAGAGTTTGCAAAATCATCTAATAATAATTTTGTTCTACTAAAAGTGTGTGGTTGGAATACAACCCAAGATTCATGATACTTTTTATTTTTAATTGCATTTGCTGTTGCATTTATTTCTGTAGGATGATGTGCATAATCATCATATATTACAATATTTTTGTATAAAGTACCTTTAAATTCTAATCTTCTATTTGCACCAGTAAATTCTTTTAAAGAAGAATATATTATTTCTTTAGAAATATTATAATAATCACATACAGAAACACAAGCAAGTGCATTTAAAATATTGTGCATACCTGCAACTGAAAGTTCAAGTGTTGTAAAGTATTTTCCTTTTTTATAAACATCAAATGTTGGAAAACCATTATCATCAAAAGTAATGTTATCAGCAAAGTATGTTGCATCTTCGTTTTCTATTCCATAAGTAATAAATTTTGATTTTACGTAATTTTGTAATGCTAAACAATTTGAATCATCTGCATTTGTAACAAGCAAACCATCTTCATCTAAAAGACAAGCAAAATCTTTAAAAGCAGTAACAATGTTATCAAAAGTTTTATAATAATCTAAATGATCATTATCTATATTTAGAATGATTTCAGTTTTTGGAAAGAATTTTAAAAAGTTTCCTTTATATTCACATGATTCTAGAATAAAATAATCACTATTTCCAACTCTATAATTTCCATTAATTTCTTTTAATAATGCACCAACTTCTATAGATGGATCTTTTTCAGCATTCACAAAACAAATAGAAATCATTGAAGTTGTAGTGGTCTTTCCATGAGTACCAGAAACACAAATTGTTTCTTTATAAAGTTTAGTAAGATATCCTACAAAATTTCCTCTATCTATTATTGGAATATTATTTTCTTTTGCTAATATTATTTCTGGATCTTGATCACTTATTGCAGCAGAATATACAACTAAATCAGCAGATTTTGAATTAATTAAATCATGACCTATAGTAACCTCAATTCCACTTTTTACAAGAGCATCAGTAAGTTCAGATTGATGCAAATCAGAACCTGTTACATGAAAACTCCAATTTTTTAATGTTTCTGCAATTGCACTCATGCTGATACCGCCAATGCCAATAAGATGTATATGTTTATAATCATTTAAATCTGTAATTTCAAAACTCATGATTTTGCCTCCTAAAATATATAGCAATTATACTATTATATGTATATAATTTCAAGAAAAACATAAAAATTTAAGCACAATAAAATGATAAAATTTAACATTATTTTTTTTATAAAAAATTGTGAAAAAAAGAAGGAAAAAAACTTTTTTTGTAGAATAATTTTATTAGTACATAGATTTTTTTAATCATGTATTAAAACGATAAGAAAGAGGTGCTAAAACATGCAAATAACAGATGTACATTTAAAAAAAGTTAATTCTGAAAACAGAATGAAAGCAAAAGCTTCTGTAACATTCGATGGAGAATTCGTTGTTCACGATATCAAAGTTATAGAAGGACCAAATGGATTATTTATTGCTATGCCAAGCAAGAAAAATAATCAAACAGGAGAATTTAGAGATATAGCTCATCCTATTAATAGTGAAACAAGAGCTAAAATTCAAAAGGTTATATTAGAAGCTTATGAAGCTCCTGATGCTGAAACTGAAGAAACAACAGCTGATGCAGAATAATTTTATGAATATAGAGAAAGCGTTATGAAAATAACGCTTTTTTTGTTATATAAAAAACTTAAAAAAAATAGTTAAATTATTGTTATTTTTTTCTTTTTTATATATAATATGTAATAAGTTGAAGGAGAGTTTATGAATAATAGAGGAATCGACGATATTCAAATTGGTGCAAGCGATAAGTCCGATAAACAGAGTGGTAGAGGACCAATAATATTTTTGATTTTTGTTATTCTTATTGTAGGAGGATTATTTTTTGCAAATTATTATTTTAAAAAAAGTAACCCAGAAGTATCTGCAAAAGATTTATTTATAATGCAAGCTTCTAATACGAATATAAATAAAATAGCTAATAATCAGATTTACGAAAAAATTTATAGTAAATTGTTAACTGAAGATTTTGAAATAAATAATAATATTAATTTTACTAATAGTATTAGAGAATTTGATAATGAATATTTAAGGAATCTAGATTTTAGCAAATTTGATATTAAATTGAATTCTAAAAGAAGAGGTTCTGATTCAAAGTCAATTAATGAAGTATATTTAAAATATTCTGGAAATGACATTTTTAACTTTAAAGTACTTTCTTCAGATGATGAAATTGCTTTATATTCAGATGAGATATATGAAAAATATGTATCAGCTAATTATGATGATGTTAATAAAATATTTAATACTAATTTTAATTTTAATATTTTAAAAAATAAAAATAAAATAGATTTATCAAAATCAGATATACAAAATTACTTAGTTGAATATAAAAACGCTATTACAGATGAATTAACAGAAGAAATGTTTTCAATTGATGAAAACTATGTAATAAAAAATAATAATGAAGAAGTCGAAGTTACCTCATACAATTTAAAGCTAGAACAAGCCGATTTAAATTATATTTTGATCAAATTGTTAGAAAAATTGAAAAGTGATGATAAACTAATTAATAGCATTATTACAGGAAAAGATGATGCAACAGTGTTTACTATTGATTCAAACACACCAATTATTAAAGATATTAAAATTGGTGGACAAGATATAGGTAATCAAGCTGAAACAAATATCGAAGATAATGATAAGATAAATATAGATTTTAAAAATATTTTACTTGGAAATAAAATAGATATTTCGTATAATAATTTTATATTAGAAATAAATAAATTAATAGAAAAATTAAAAATCTATGATGGAAATGGTTTAGAGTGCAAAATATATTCAAGCATTCAAAGAGTGGAAAAGATTAGTATATTATTACCTAGCAATAATACACTCGAAATAGAATTCCCTCATACAGATTCTGATAAAAAAACTAGTATAAGAATTACTTATGTAGAAGATGAAGTTAAAGATGGATTTACGTTAAGTATTGATAAAAATGAAGAGAGTGCTAAAACAGAAATCTTTGCTAATTATAGTTTCATCGAGGCAGGAGTAATAAATAGAAGAATTAATTTTGAAATTGATACAGAAGGAACCGTTAACTCTCAAAATTACTATAATGATATTGTTGTTTCGTATTTAACAAATGATGGTGAATTAAAATGTATTATAGATAACGAAATAAGGTTTTCAGTAGTGTCAGAAATTGAAGAATTGAATCCAGATAATTGTTTGTTTTTAAACAATTTAGGTGCGGAGGAATATTCTGCAGTTGTACAAAACCTATACAATAAATTTTTATCTACTTATAATGAAAAAAGGGAAAATTTAAATTTTATAGATTACAACACTTATGGTGAAAGTTCGAATGTTATTGAGGTTTCAATAGATGAAGCAAGAAATGCTTTATATCAAACAGTATCTGGTCTAATGACACAAGCTCAACTAGAAGGTAGAACACTGACAATACAAGATTTAAACAATTTAAATATTGAAGGACATGATGTATTTGTTAATATTGGAGAAGAAAGTGCAATTATAGTAGTTGATATTTACATGTTTAGTATTAGCAAAGACTTTTATTTAACAGATATACAATAATGTATTCAGAAGAGGAGAGAAATATGGAAAAGAAAGAAAGAAAATTAAAACTTACTAGAAGACGTATAATTGTATTAATCATTGTAGCTATATTGTTATTCTTAATTATTTTTGGAATTTCTAAACTAATTTCTGCGATATTTTCAAAAGAGAAGGCTTATGGAAATCTTTCTAATCAAGGTTTAGCTACATCAGATGGAAGTACTGTATTTTACAATAAATATGATGAAGGAATTGTAAAAGTAAAGGGTGGAAAAGAATATCAAATTACTGATGAAACAGCATATTCTATAACATTATATAATGGAAAGTTATACTATATTACTATTTCAAAAGTTAATACAATTGATTTAATGTGTGTTAATACAAATGGAGATGATTACAAAAAAATAAAAACATTAAATACAAGAATAGATAAATTTTATATAAAAGATGGGTATGTATATTATGCAATTAACAAAGATGGTTCAACAGGAATTGCTAAACTATCTTTAGAAAATGGTGAAGAAGTTGTTATTACAGTTGCAGATATAAGAGATTTTGTATTAGATAAAGAAAAGATTTATTTTACAGATAATGTTGGATTTTTATATTCTGTTGGAATAAATGGAATGGATAAAAAAGAAATATCAACTGATTATAATATAGAAAAGATTCAATTGATGAAAAAATGGATTTATTATTATGACTCAGAAGAAAATGCATTATGTAGGATAAAAACAGATGGTTCTTCAAGAACAGTAGTTACTTCTTTTGTAAGTAATGGAATGTTTAATGTGACGAGTAAATATATTTATTATTTAGATATTATTAATGGTAAAATTTGTAGATGTGATTTAAAAGGAAAGAAATCAAGTGAAATTGTTTCAACAGAAATTACTACAACAAGTATTAATATTGTTGATGGAACAATGTATTATTTAGATAAAAGACAAGATGAAACACAGATGTATCAAATGTACAGAGTTAAAACAAATGGGAAAGCTGCAAAAGAAATAGTATATGAATAATTTGGAGGGTGCCTATGAAACTTGGAACTGTTGTGTATGAAAACAAAATTTATAATTTGGATTATATGACAGCGGAGGAAATGATGCAACTTCTAAAAAGAATTGAAGAAGACAAAAAAGGAAATTTTACTGAAGCAAAGAACACTATAAGCAAGTAAGGGGGCTATACTGTGGAAGATTTATCTGAACAAGAAGTTTGTATTGCTCTAAAAAGATTGTATGATGAAACTGAAAGCAATGTGAAAACAGAAGCAAAAATTCGAAGAGCATATGTAAATAAAGTTTCTGAAGAAGTAATAAGTGAAAAAGTGGATAATCAACTAAACTCTATTAAAGCTGAAATATATCGTTTAAATCCTAATTTTAGAGAGGGTTCTAAAAATTATGATAAAACTAAAGAAATTGTTACAGAAACAATTACCAGTTATGAAAAAGCTTTAATAGATTTGGGGAGTTTTTATGATGGAAAAATTGAACAACTTATATTAAAAAAAGTTGAATTAGAAGCTGGTTTAATAGGTTCAATTTTAAATGATGAGTATTTATATAATATGATGGTAGAAACTGAAAATACTCAAAAAGATGATAAAGTAAGAAAAACATTAAAAGAAAATTTTAATAATGTATTAAAAAAATTCTTAAAGAAAAAAGAAGAGAGTAATATTGCAGATCCTAAAATGATTACAAAATTAATTGATAGTAATGATGTCGCTGGAGAGATAAAAGAGTCAGTTATAGACATGCTAGAAAGGTTTTCTAATGAAAAAACTCAAAATAAAGAAATTATGATGGGATTTGAAAAAGAAATAGCAATGGTAAATGCTGAAATTGATAGAGTAAATGAAAGAAAGAAAAAAAGTATTTATGACGCTATGGAAGTTGGAGATAAGTCTTTAACAACAAGTATAAAAAGGCCAAGATTATTTGCAAGAATTACAAGATTTTTTAGTTCTAGATTTAATACAGCAAAAGTTGTAGAAAATACAATAATAGATCCTTTAAGATTGAGAATAGAGAGCTTTAAAAATAATGAATTATCAAATATACAAGGATAATCTAGAAAGGAAACTTTTATGAGTTTTGAAGATCAAATAAACGAACATTTTGTAAAAGGTGCAGGTCCTTATTCTATTGCAATAAATTCTATTGCTAAAATTGCTTCAAGAGCAAAAGAAAATGAAAAAGCAAAAGCAATTACTAAAAAACAAGAATCACTAAGCAAAGAAGATGATGATGCACTAGTTTTATAAAAAATGTTGCAATTTAAAAATAAATATGTTATATTATTTACATAATATTTATGCCGTTTGAAGAAAGCAAAGTAGATAGTTTGTAAAAGTATTTTAGAGAAAACAAATGCTACGCTGAAAGTTTGTTTATACTTAAATTATTGAAATTTCACTTTCAAGGTTTTATGGTGAAATATCAGTAGCCATAAACGTTTGTCACGTTATAACATTAATGAGGTTAACTATTTTGTTAATAAATTTAGGTGGTAACACGGAGAAATTCGTCCTATGTACTTAGTACATAGGACTTTTTGTTGTTTTGTGTCCCCAAAAATTAAGGAGGGAAATATGAAAGAAAAGTTAGAAGAAATCGCTTCAAAAGCTAAAGAAGAAATGGAAAAAATTCAAAACTTGCAAGAATTGCAAGATCTAAAAATTAAGCTTTTAGGAAAGAAAAGCGAACTTTCAAATATGCTTAAAGGATTAGGAGAACTATCAGCTGAGGAGAGACCTAAAGTTGGTAATATGGTAAATCAAGTAAGAAAAGAAATTGAAGAGAGTATGGCTAAAGCAGAAGAAAAAATGAAAGCGGCTAGCTTAAATCAAAAATTAGAAAAAGAAAAAATTGATATTACTATGCCAAGTACAAAGATAAAAAGAGGTAGTAAACATCCAATTAATAGAGTAATAGAAGATATACAAGATTTGTTTGTTTCTATGGGATATGATGTTGTAGACGGACCAGAACTTGAAACTGATGAGTTTTGTTTTGAAAGACTAAATCTTCCAGCTGGACATCCTGCAAGAGATATGCAAGATAGTTTTTACATTACAAATGAGTATTTACTAAGAACACAAACTTCTGCAGTTCAAGCAAGAACAATGCTTGCAAACACAGAAAAATCTCCAATCAGAATGGTTTGCACAGGAAAAACATATAGAAGAGAAGATGATGCAACACATTCTCATCAATTTAATCAAGTTGAAGGTTTAGTAATTGATAAGAAAGAATTAAATGTATCTTTGGCAGATTTAAAAGGTACATTAGAAGTATTTGTTAAAAAGATGATTGGTGCAAATTCTGAACTAAGATTTAGACCAAGCTATTTCCCATTTACAGAGCCATCTTATGAAGTTGATGTTACATGTTTTAAGTGTGGTGGAAAAGGATGTCCACTTTGTAAGAAAACTGGATGGATAGAAGTTTTAGGTGCTGGTATGGTTCATCCAAACGTTTTAGAAATGAATGGATACGATCCAAATGAATATGCTGGATTTGCATTTGGTACAGGAATAGATCGTTTGGCAATGTTTAGATATGGAATTACTGATATGAGATATCTATATACAAATGATGTTAAATTCTTAAGTCAATTTGATAGAAAAGATGAAGAATAGGAGGAACTGAAGAATGATATTAAGTAGAAACTTTTTAAAAGATTATGTAGATGTAGACGTAGATTTAAAAACTTTAGCTGAAGATATGACTAGAGTAGGAAATGAATATGATAGCGCAGAAAAATTAGTTCCTGCAACGCATCTTATTATTGGAAAAGTGTTAGAATGTGTGGAACATCCGGATTCAGATCATTTACATTGCTGTAAGGTAGATATTGGAAATGAAGTGTTAAATATAGTATGTGGTGCTCCAAATGTTAAAGCTGGAATAAAAGTTATTGTTGCACAAAATGGTGCTGAACTTCCAGGAGATATTAAAATCAAAAAAGGAAATATTAGAGGTCAAGAATCTAATGGAATGATTTGTGCTTTATATGAGATTGGAATTGATAAGAAGTTTTTATCAGAAGAAGATAAAAATGGAATTCATATTTTACCAGATGATGCACCTGTTGGTAAAGATCCAATCGAATATATGAAATTAGATGATGAGGTTATTGATTTCGAATTAACAGCTAACAGAGGTGACTTACTAAGCATGCTAGGAATGGCTTATGAGGTAGGCGCAATCTATGATAAGAAAGTAAAACCTGTGGATTTATCTCATAATGAATCTGGCGAAGATTTAAATAAATCTTTTAAAATATTAGTAAATACAGAAAATTGTAAATTATTTTTAGCAAGAAAGGCTTTAAATGTTACTATTAAAGAGAGCCCAGATTTCATAAAAAATAGATTAATCGCATGTGGAATTAGACCAATAAATAATGTTGTAGATATTAGTAATTATGTCATGATTGAACTTGGCCAACCACTTCATTTTTATGATGCTGATAGACTAGAAGATGTAATAGAAGTTAGAATGGCAAAAAAAGGTGAAAAACTAACTACTCTTGATGAAATAGAAAGAGAGTTGGAAGATACAGATATTGTTATTTCTGATGGAAAAAGAGCTATAGGTCTTGCAGGTGTAATGGGTGGAATGGATACTGAAATTGAACCTATTACAAAAAATGTATTAATAGAAGCAGCTATATTTGACTCTGTAAAGGTAAGAAAAACATCAAAGAAGATTGTAAGAAGTGAAGCAAGCAATCGTTTTGAAAAAGGATTAGACCCAAATAGAACATATATGGCAATGGAAAGAGCTGTTAAACTTTTAGAGGAATATGCTAATGCTACTATTGTTACAGGAACAGTTATTTATGATAATGCAGATAAAAAACCAAAAAAGATTGATATTACAATAAAAGATATTAATGACAGATTAGGCACTAATATTAAATCAGAAGATGCAATAGATGTTTTCAGAAAATTAGATTTTGAAACAAAAACAAATGGAGATATAATTACAGTTACAGCTCCTACTAGAAGAATGGATTTAAGCATAAAAGAAGATTTAGTAGAAGAAGTCGGAAGAATATATGGAGTAGATAATATTGAAGGAAAGCTACCTGTTGTTCCAATGAAAATTGGATCTGTAAATAAAACAGAAAGATCAATCAGGGATAAAATGGTTTCACTTGGACTTAATGAAACATTATCATATGTTTTGGTTAATGATAAAGAATCACATAAATATACAAATGATTCATTTGAAGAACTAAAATTATTAGATCCAATGACAGAAGAAAGAAATACATTAAGATATAGCATGATTCCATCAATGGTTAAAATATATGAATATAATAAAGCGCATTATAATAAAGATGTTTCTATTTTTGAAATAGGAAAAGGATTCTATAAAAAAGATAATGTTTATGGTGAAGATACAAAATTATGTACTTTAATGACTGGTGAATATTATCTTGGAATTAATAGTAAAAAGAATGTTGATTTCTTTATTATAAAAGGAATTGCAGAAGAAGTATTAGATTATTTAGGATATAGCGGAAGATATAGCTTTGTTTTACCAAAAGAAAACATAAAAGAATTCCATCCAGGTCAAGTTGCTGAGATAAATGTAAATGGAGAAATTGTAGGAGTAATAGGAAGACTTCATCCAGAAGTTACAAAAGATCAAGTATTTGTAATGGAAATAAATTTAACTAAGTTATTAGCAAAGAAAGTTAGCAAAATGAAATTTAAAGATATTTCTATTTATCCTACAATAAACAAAGACATAGCTATAGTACTAGATAAGAATATAACAGCAGATGAAATATCTAAAGTAATTAAAAAATCAGGTGGAAATTTACTTGTTAAACATGAAATGTTTGATTTATACGAAAATCCAATTATGATAGGTAAGAAAAGTGTTGCTTATTCACTAACATTTGGATCAAACAGTAAAACATTAACTGATGAAGAAGTAAATCCAGTAGTAGATAAGATAATAGAAACATTAGTAAAAACATTTAGTGCAGAATTAAGAAAATAATTAAGTTTTTTATTTTAAAAAATATATATTATATTTTGAAATGAAGTTTATTATCGAAAAAAAGTGAAATTAGAAATAGTTAAAAAGAAGATGAGGAATGTTTAGTTTTACTAAAGAGGCTCATCTTCTTTTTATAATATTTCTTTGAAATTTTTTGATTAATAAACAAAATGAAAAACTAATATATATTTTTGAAATAAAAATTTAATGAAATCTTAATCTTTTTCCAACGTTTTGACCTTGACCTAAATAATCTTAATAAGTATAATACGAATAGAGGTATTTTATTATGAGTTTTTTAAGCAAATATAAATTTATATTTTTAGCAATTACTGTAGTTATTGTAGGCACTGTAATTGGAATAGTTATTCATAACAATTCTAATAATACTGTTCAAACTCAAGCAACTGCTGGTGAAGTTAAAACATTAGCAACAGAAGCAAAAGTTGAAGAAGTAAAAGAACAAGTAGTAAAAGTTGCTGTAGATAATTCAGTAGATAGTGTTGAAGAAAAAGAAGAAAAAGTAGTTAAATATAAAGATAAAGAAATAACAATTCCCAAAAGGACTGTTGCTGCAGCAAAAGATTCAGAAGATGGTCAAAAACAAAAAAATGCTGGTGAAAATGCAACTGTTGCATCATTCGAAAATGATGGACAATATGTTGGAATAGATGTATCTTCTTGGCAAGGAAATATTAACTGGCCACAAGTTGCAGAGTCTGGAGTTCAATTTGCTATGATAAGAGTTGGATTTAGAGGATATGCAGAAGAAGGAAATATTAAAGAAGATGCTTATTTTAGACAAAATGTTAAAGGTGCAGTAAGTAACGGTATAAAAGTAGGAATTTATTTTTATTCTACTGCTAGAACAGAAGACGAAGCTTTACAAGAAGCAGCATGGGTGGTAGATAAAATAAAGTCTTATGCAATTACATATCCAGTAGCATATGACTTTGAAGAATTTGGAATGCATAGAACAGCTAATTTGTCAGGTGAGCAAGCCACAAATAATGCTATAGCATTTTTAAATTATGTAGGTTCACAAGGTTTTGGAACAATGATGTATGCTAACAAAAATGATATAACAAAAAGATTTCAAAAAAGTAGATTACCATATAAGTTTTGGCTAGCTCATTATACAACATCAACAGATTATACAGGAAGCTATCAGATGTGGCAAAGAACTTCAAAAGGTTCAGTACCAGGAATAAGTGGTTATGTAGATATGAATATTGCTTATTTTGGATATGGAAGTGTTGCAAAACCAAAACATACACATGATTTTGAAAATGGAACAGTTATTGGAAAAATAACAGAACCAACATGTGGAACTCCAGGATATAAAACAATGAGATGTAAAGAATGTTCAGAATCTTTAAAAATAGATATTCCTGCAACTAAACTTCACAAATATAGCGAATGGGAAGTAGATGAAGAAAAATCAACAGAAGGAAATATTGTTCTTGTCAGAGTATGTAGTGTTTGTAAAGATAAAGAAACTAAGTTAGCCACTGAAAGACCTATCTCTAATACAGCAAATGAAGTAAGTAACGAAGTTAATAATACCATAGACAATACAGTAAATAATACTAGTCAAGAAAATAATATTATAGAAAACACAGTAGTTACTTCACCAGAACCACATAATCATGAATGGGATGAGGGGGTAATAACTACAGAAGCTACATGTAAAGAAAAAGGAGTAAAGACATATACATGTAAAACATGTAGTGAAACAAAGACAGAAGATATTCCAAAATCAACACAACATCAATATAGAGAAGAAGATGGAATATGTAGTATATGTGGCGAGAAAAATCCAGATTTTAAAGAACCAGAAAAAGATGAAAATACAATAGTAACAGAATAAAACAAAGCTCTACTATTTAATAGTAGAGCTTTATTTTTTGTAATTTTTTACTTATTTATTATCAGTATTATTTTCATTTTTTTTGTTTTTCTTATTAAAATATATTACTGTTACAACTGCTGTTAATGCGATGATAACACCTGCTACAACACAAATTATAGCCATATCTTTTAAAGATTTATTTGTTACCTCGATTTCTTTAGGAGTATCTATATTTTCTGTTATTGTTGTATTTTCAGCTGTATTTGTAGAGCTTTGTTGAGGAGCAAATACAGTATTATCAACTTCTATACCAGTATCACTTACAAGATTATTATATTCATCATCATTAATATCTAAATTTGCATATAAAACATCTTCTGGAACATATATCCATCCACTTTTTTGATCATATGTTACATTTATCCAGCCTTCACCTCTAATATCATATTGTTCATATTGAACAACAAGTACTGTTCCACCTGGAATATTTTCTGCTAAAATTTTTGAATTTTCATCAGCATTTTCATAAAATACAAGTCCACCTTCAGGAGCTGAAATTACTCTGTGATAAACGTTTTGATATGTTATTGCTACATCGTAAGCACTTATATATCCTTCATATCCATTTCCAGTCAAATAAAACATACGATCCCAAGGATCTGTTTCTAAAAATGAATTTATAATTGTGTTCGCTGGAATTGTACCAGATGGCTTATCATTTTCTTTAATGTAGCTTCGATCTCCGATGTTTTTATAAATATTTGTTTCTTTAATAGTTTTAATTGATTTTATATTATTTGATATTTGTCCCAAAGCACCATCTAATTCACAAATATATCCGACAACACCTTGATAAGATATATAATACCATGGGGAAGTACCATATTCTGTGAAATAATATCCAGTAATAGTAGTTCCAAAAGGAATTGTTTTTCCAATTACTTCATAAGCATTTGCAGGTCCTTTGTGAATTTCTACACCAGTATCCTTAATTACTTTAAAAGTAAAAGGCTGATTATAATCTGGAGAATAATTTTTTAAAGAATCTTCATTTAAAATGGTAATATCTTGTAAATTTACTAGACCAAATATGATATTTCCATTACCATCTTGAATATTAAATCTACCAAACATTTTCCCATCTTGTTCTTCTTCATAATTAATAGTTATTTCAGTATCATAAGGTAGAGTTCCTTTTTCAGCAAGATATTGTTTATAATAAGTACCATCATCATATGATTCATAATCATAATAACTTGCTCCATCTGCATTTGTAACTGTAGCTGTATATGGTTGAACAGATGGTGCATCCATATCAGCAAATACGGTAGTGTGCATTAGTAACATGGCTAATACAATTAAAATAATAGAAATTGTTTTTTTCATTTTTTCCTCCTTGATAAAGTTGCTTTATAATTTATTACTTTTATTTTTTCCAAAATTATTATAACAATAATCGGAATTAAAATAAATAATAAGAATAAAATTCAAATCCATATTCAATATTTAATTTTAATTTATAGAATTTAGCTCCATCAGGATTTGAAACGATAACTCTAATTGGTAATTCTTCTGGATCAATTGAATCTGCAAAGACTATAGAAGTGATTGCTAGAATAAATAATATTGTAATATAGATAGTTTTTTCATTTATTTTCCTCTTTCAGACAGTGATATGCGGCAATTATTGAAAAAACAATGATTGTCAGCATTATAATCCAAAAGATAAAATACAATATTTCATTGCTATTAATAAAATAACTATTATAAATCCATTTCATCATTTTTTCCTTCTTTCTTTAAGATTGATAGTAAAATTAAACAACATAAAATTGACATTGTAATAATTAAACAAATATTTATAGTAAAGCTTGTAATTTTAACAAAGAATATTGGAATAGTACCTAAAAACAATCCTATAGTAGTAAATCCAAATGCAAGACCAGGTGATTTTTTAAGTACCGAAACAAGTATACCAAGTGTAATTGCCATTGTCATGCTAAACATCATAATTCCTATGATAGATACAATCATAATATTGTCTCCAAAACATAAAAATGGAATTGAAACAATAGTACTAATAAATGCAACTTTTCTTATTCCAATAGTATCAGATAGAATTCCGCCTAAAGCTTTGCCGATTCCCATAATACAGTAGAATAAGATAAGCTGAGGAATAGTTTTGTTCCATGATGTAGGAATACCATATCCTACATATCCTCTAACAATTACAACTAATGTTGCTAAAAGGATTACTAGAATAGGTTTTGAATTAATTGCATAATTAAAATTATCTGTATTAGAATTTTCAGTTTTATATGTCTCAGCAAGTAATATAAAAGGGAAAAGAGTAATACATAAAGCAATAATTGCCCAAAACGGAATAAAACTTGTAGCTAAAAGCCTTCCAGTTACAACTCCAAAAGAACCACCAGAAACAAATATAGCACTATGTGATAATTTCCCATTGGAAATTTTTAGAGTAGTTTCTGCACCATTTATATGCATGAAGGCATTACCAATACATAATAAAAATAATGAGATAAACAGATTAGTGCTTGTACAGAAATTTAATATATATGCAATAATCATTAAAATAGTACCATATAATGCCAGTACAATTTTTGGATGCTTATCATTTATATAACCAAAAATAGATTGTGGAACAAATGCAAGGCCATCATATATTAGTGGAACGATCCATACAAAATTAGAATTATGTGTAACTTTAGATAAGTAATAAAAACAAGCAATTTCTGTTACAAAATGTATGTAAAAATATAAATATCCACATGTAATATTTTTACTTTTTAATGTTTTTAAAAGTTTATTCATTTTTCCTCCTTTAAACTAAAACAATTATATATTAAACAAACAAAAAAAGATAGCAAAAGCTACCTTTTTTTAAAGAAATTTTTTAAGTCTATTTATACTATTTTCTTGAAATCTTATGAAACCATTTAATACATCACGAACACTTTGAGTTGCTTCTGGACTTTGATTTAAAAGTTTAAAACCTTTTATAACACCCATATCATAACCTTGAATTAATATTTCTGATAATTTTGAGTCAGACGTATCTTTCATAGTATTCATTTGAATTCCAGACCAACCCATGACTTTTGTTATGACTGGTGTATCATCAGGAATTTTACCGACCCTTTGAAATTCTTGATTTACTTTAGTGAGAGTAGTTTGATAACTATTATACTGAGTACTTAATTCATTCTTAAATTCTCCATTAGTGCACTTGTTAGATATTTCTTCAAGTGAAGACATTCCCATTGTAACACCTTTGTGAATTTCATTTAAAATTGTTAAATCATCCATATAAACCTCCAATTAATTATATTTATAGTGTTTACACAAAAGAGATTTTTATACTTTAATTTATGTTGAAATTTCTTTAAAAATATAATATTATAACATAGAAAAGGAGTGTCCCAGGAGTGCCAAAGTGGAACTATAGGGACGGGGAATATAGTGCCAAAGTGGAACTAAAAGGAACGTCCCTGTGGAACTCTTGAAAAATAAAAGGAGTATAAAAGCATGGAGTGGACTAAAGAACAAAAAGATGCAATATTCAAAAATAATTCGAATATATTAGTTGCAGCAGCTGCAGGTAGTGGAAAAACTGCAGTTTTAGTTGAGCGTATTATTCAAAAAATATTAAATGATGGTGTGGATATTGATAAACTTCTTGTTGTAACTTTTACAAATGCTGCTGCATCTGAGATGAGAGAAAGGGTGTTAGATGCTATCTACAAAAAGTTAGAAGAGGATCCGGATAATGAAAATTTACAAAAACAGATTGTATTACTTGGAAAGTCAAGCATTTGTACAATTCACTCTTTCTGTTTAGATGTTATAAAAAATAACTTTTTTGAGATTACAGAGTTACCTGCTAATTTTAGAATTGGTTCTGAAGAAGAAGTTGAACTTCTAAAACAAGAAGTATTAGAAACTTTATTTGAAGAATTATATGAAAATGAAGATGAGAAATTCACTAAATTAATAGAGACTTATACTGGTTATAAAGGTGATGAGCCATTAAAAGAAATTATTTTAAAAATATATAGATTTATGCAAAGCAATCCTTTTCCCAATGAGTGGCTTGAAGAAAAAGTTGATATGTTTAAATGTGATAATATCAAGGATTTTTCTGATAGTTTATGGGGTAAAGTTTTACTTGAAAATTTAAGAGAAGAATTAATTGATTCAATTAATAGTTTAAAAATAATAAAAAATAATTTAGAGAAATTTTACGAATTAGATAAATATAAAATAGTAATAGAAGATGATATTAATCAATTAAAACAACTTTACGATTGTTCTGAAAAAGATTGGGATACAGCATATAATTATTCTTTAGAATTGAAATTTAAAACTTGGCCAACAGATAAAAAAATTGTGATTGAAGCTAAAGAGGAAGCTAAAAATTCAAGAGATGTTATTAAGAAGAAAATTAAAAATGCAATTGATAATATTCTTACATATAATTCTGAAAGTGCTATAAGAGACATTAATGAAATGTATTGTGTTTTATATATTCTGAAAAATGTAATTTTCAGATTTGATAAGAATTTTAAACACAAAAAGATTGAAAAAAATATGATAGATTTTAATGATATTGAACATTTTGCATTAGAAATATTAGTTAATAAAAATGGAGATGAAATAATACCAACCGAAGTTGCAAAAAAATATCAAGAAAAATTTATAGAAATTGCAATAGACGAATATCAAGATAGCAATAGAGTTCAAGAATTAATATTGAATTCTGTTTCTAAAGGAAATAACATTTTTATGGTTGGGGATATTAAACAAAGTATTTATAAATTTAGACAAGCATGCCCTAAATTATTTTTAGAAAAATATGAAAAATATGAGCTTCAAAATGCTAATAAAGATGGACTTAAAATACAATTATTTAAAAATTTTAGAAGTAGAGAAAATATATTAGAAATAACTAATGAAGTTTTTAAAAGTATTATGAGTAAAAACTTAGGAGATATTGATTATACTGAAGAAGAATACTTAAATTTAGGAGCAAGTTTCGAAGAACATGAAAACACTTTAGATAATGCTGAATTGGATATTATTGATCTAAAAGATGATCAAGAGGAAGATATATGGAAAAAATATGATAGTCAATATGAAGAAGATGAGATTTCAGATGAAGAGGTTGAACTAATAGAAAAAGATGAAATAGAAGCAAGATTTGTTTCAAAAAGAATTTTAGAATTAATAAAGTCTAAAGTTCAAGTAAGAGACAAAAAAAATGGTTATAGAGATATTCAATTTAAAGATATTGTAATTTTACTTCGTTCAACAGAGAAACTAGCGCCTATTTATGAGAAAGAATTACTAAAACAAAATATTCCAGTATTTTCGGATAGTTCGAATGAATACTTGGACACAATGGAGATCCAAACGATTTTGAATGTACTAAAAGTATTAGACAATCCAATTGATGATATTTCGCTTGTAGCAGTTTTGAGATCAGTAATTGGCGGATTTACAGATAATGAAATAGTTGAAATTAGATTATGTAATAGAGATGGAAGTTTTTATAATAGTGTTCAAACTGCAAAAGATATTTTAGAAGGTGAACTAAAAGAAAAATTAAATCAATTTTTAAATACAATATCAGCATGGAAAGAGCAAAGTGATTATTTATCTTTAGCAGAACTAATTTGGAAAATTTATACAGAAACAGGTTTTTATAATTATGTAGGTTTAATGCAAAATGGAAATATAAGACAAGCAAATTTAAAAATGCTTTTCGAAAGAGCAAAAGAATATGAAAAAACAAGTTTTAAAGGACTATTTAATTTTATTAGATTTGTTGAAAAATTAAAAATTGGAAATAGTGATATGTCATCAGCTAAAGTAATTGGAGAAAATGAAAATGTTGTTAGAATTATGAGTATCCACAAGAGCAAAGGATTAGAATTTCCAGTTGTGTTTTTATCTGCTTCAGCAAAACAGTTCAATTTAAGAGATTTAAATTCGGATATTTTACTACATGAAAAATATGGGTTGGGTCCACAATATATAAATTATGAAAAAATGATTGAATATTCCACATCAGCAAAAGATGCAATTAAAATTGTTTCTAAAAATGAAAGCATTTCGGAAGAGATGAGAATTTTATATGTTGCATTAACAAGAGCAAAAGAAAAATTAATTATTACTGGTATTTCAAGAGATTATCAAAAAGATCTAAATAGGAAAATTGATATTTTGAAAATTTATTATCAAAAAAACAAAGCAATTAATCCTATAGTCCTAAAAAAATATACTTCATATTTAGATTGGCTTGAGTTAGTATTTTTAAACTCAGAAAATAAAGATTTAATAAATATTAATATTGTTAAAAAAGCAGATTTAATTAACGATAATATTGAAGAAGATAACATTGCACATCAATTTGATTTTAAGGAAAACTCTAATTTTGATGAGATTGAAAAAAATCTAAAATGGAAATATCCAGATGAATTATTAACAAAACTTCCTATAAAAAGTACAGTAAGTAAAATAAAAGAAATGCAAAACTCCGATATAGATTATGATATGCTAATTAATAAAAATGTTGGAATTGCAGAAATTACTCCAAAATTTATGATTGAGGAAGAAAAGATAACAGGTAGCAGAAAAGGAACATTAGTACATTTATTTTTACAAAAAATTGATTTACGAAAAGAATATTCAATAGATGAATTAGAAAAACTAAAACAAGAACTAGTGCATAAGAATTTGATTTCTGAAGAAGAAAGTACGTATATTGATTTGCAAAAAATTAATAGATTTTTAAATTCTGAATTAGCAAAGAAAATAAAAAAATCTAAATTAATAGAACAAGAAAAAGCATTTTGTATTAAATTACCAGCAAAAGATGTATATGAAGAAGCTAAGGATGAAAACATTCTTGTGCAAGGAATTATAGATTTGTTTGCTGTTACAGAGGAGAATAGTATTATTTTAGTTGATTATAAAACTGATTTTGTAACACAAAATGAAGAAATAAAATTGATAGAAAGATATAAAAATCAATTAAAAATCTATAAAAAAGCATTAGAATTAGCTTTATCAAAAAATGTAGAAGAAGTTTATATTTATTCTTTATATATAGATAAAGCCATAAAAATAGCTATATAGAGGTTTACAAAAACACTTTTCTGGTGTATAATATAGTTGTCATAAAATGTTAGAAAAAGGGGAAAAATTATGGCAAGAATGAAAACACTTTTTACGTATTTTCTATGTATACTAGGATTTATTATATTGTCTTATGTATTAGAAAATGCGCTAATCGGTAATATGTATGTTAAAATGGCAGGAAACACACCTTCTAATGTAGATGGTTTACAAATTGAAGATGTTGATGCAAGAGCAACAAATGTTAATGGTTATATGACATTCAAAGTAACAAACAATTCCGATAATAATGAAGACAAATATATTAAAATTGATTTATATAATAAAAAGAAAAATTTAGTTGCAACAAAATATATTTTATTAGATGATATAGAAAAGGATTCATCTAAAGAATATAAAATAAAGATCAAAGGTCAACAAATTAGAAATTATGATATTTCTGTTGTAAGAGAACTTCCAGATGATTCAAATATCATAAATCTTTTTGGATGGAAATTTGACTCTAGTAATGTATTTGGTTTTGACTTATCAAAAGCAACTATGTTTGGAAAAAAACTAACAGATATATTTAGTGGAAATGATGTAGCAACAAGAGAAAGTATAAAAGGTGGCGTGAGCGGATTATGGAATTGGATAATTTCGTTTACAAGTTCACTTCCTAAATGGGCATATATAGTTGGTGCAGGAATTGTATTATGGTATATGCCGGCAAGATTTTTATTTGGATTCTTTCCATTTTAGAATTGACGTAAATTTGATTTTTTAAGAGCAGATAAAATTAAAATTATCTGCTTTTTTTATTGCATAAAAAAACTAAATAATATATAATTTAATAGAATATTTATAGCTAAAAATGGCTTTAAAAATGGAGGATTTAAAAATGGCAAATAATAGAAAATCAAGTGATTACATTGAATTTTATATTGGAATCTTGTTAATAATATCAGGACTATTCTTTTTGTTAAGTAAAACAGTAGTACATTCAGGATTTTATGGATTTAATGTAGGTGGATTAAATCTATCAACAGGATTAGTAGTTATTCCATTAATGTTTGGAATAGTATGGCTTGTCAATAATCCAAAATCATTTTGGGCAAGATTAATTACAATAGCAGGTTCAATTTTTATTGTTGGTTCAATTATTATGAACATTAGAATTTCTTTTACAACAAGTTCATTTTTTGATTATTTGATAATGATGCTATTAATAGCTGGAGGAATAGGACTATTAATAAAGGCAAATTTAATGGCTAGAAAAGATTAATTATACATAAAGGAGAAACTTGTATTATGTTAGATAACTCAGAAATAAAAAAATTTGAAGAAAAATCAAAATCAATTAGAAAAAACATAGTTGAAATGGTATACAATGCTAAATCAGGACATCCAGGAGGATCACTTTCAATTACTGATGTATTAACAGTATTGTATTTTAAGGAAATGAATATAGATGTTAATAATCCTAAAGATGCTAATAGGGACAGACTTATATTATCAAAAGGTCACTGTTCACCAGCATTATATTCTGTATTAGCAGAAAGAGGATTTATTCCAAAAGAAGATTTAAATTCTTTCAGAAAAATAGATAGTTATTTGCAAGGACATCCTGATATGAAAAAAGTAGCAGGTGTTGATATGACATCAGGATCTTTAGGACAAGGATTGTCAGTTGCAAATGGTATGGCTTTAGCTGGAAAATTAGATAATAGAAATTATAGAGTATATTGTATTTTAGGTGATGGAGAAATTGAAGAAGGCCAAGTTTGGGAAGCAGCTATGTCATGTAGTCATTATAAACTCGATAATGTTTGTGTAATTATTGATAATAACAATTTACAAATAGATGGCTCAATAGAAGAAGTTATGAATTCAAAACCTATTGATAAAAAATTCGAGAGTTTTGGATTTAATGTTATTTTAATAGATGGACATGATTATAATGCAATTTATGATGCTTTTGAAGATGCTAAAAAATGCAAAGGAAAACCTACAGCAATTATTGCAAAGACTATTAAAGGAAAAGGAATAGCTTTAATGGAAAATCAAGTAGGATGGCATGGAAAAGCTCCAAATGATGAAGAATATAAACAAATTATGAAAGATTTAGCATAAATAGAGAAGAGGTATATTATGGATTTTGATAATAAAAAAGCAACTAGACAAAGTTATGGAGAAGCTCTATTAGAGCTTGGAAGAGAAAATGAAAGTGTTGTTGTTTTAGATGCGGATTTAGCTGCAGCTACTAAAACTGGAATTTTTAAAAAGGAATTTCCAGAAAGATTTTTCGATATGGGAATTGCTGAATCAGATATGTTAGCAACAGCAGCGGGTTTTGCAACATGCGGAAAGATTCCTTTTGCAAGTACATTTGCAGTATTTGCAACAGGTAGAGCATATGATCAAATTAGAAATAGTATTTGTTATCCAAATTTAAATGTAAAAATTTGTGCTACACATTGTGGTATAACAGTTGGAGAAGATGGAGCAACGCACCAAATGCTTGAAGATATAAACCTTATGAGAGGCTTGCCCAATATGATTGTTTTATCTCCATCAGATGATATAGAAGCAAAGTGGGCTGTTAAGGAAGCAGCAAAAATAAATGGACCAGTATATATAAGATTTGGTAGAGCTGCTACACCAGTTCTTTATGATGAGAATACTAGATTTGAATTAGGAAAAGCAGTTCAAATAGGAGATGGAAGAGATGCAACAGTTTTTGCAACAGGAATAATGGTTGCAGAGGCATTAAAAGCAAAAGAAGAATTAATAAAAGAAGGAATTGATATAAGAGTAATAGATTTTCATACTATTAAACCTATAGATAGAGAAATAGTAGTGAAATCAGCAAAAGAAACTAATAAGCTTATTTCTGTAGAAGAGCACAGCATAATTGGTGGATTAGGTTCTGCAATAGCAGAAGTATTAGTTGAAGAATATCCAGCCAAATTAGTTAGAATGGGTATGAAGGATTGTTTTGGAAAATCAGGAAATGCTACAGAGCTATTAAAATATTATGGGCTAACTTCAAAAGAAATTATTGAGGAAATTAAAAAATAAATTTTTTAAAAGGGTTTGAGAATGAACGACGGAAATGATGAATCATTAGTACCGGAAACTTCAAGTGATTCTGGACAAGGAAGACAATTAGCAAATAAAGCTGCGGATAAAGCACTTGAAAAAGGTAAGAAGTTAATAAAAAAAGCTGGTAAAAAAGGTGCTGCTAAAGGTAAATTAGCAGTAGCTGCAGGACCGGTTATATTTTGGGCGGTTGTAATTATTGTAATAATAATTGTTTTAATAGGAATTATTATGTTTTTTGCAACAATGCCTGGAATGGTTATGGAAAAATTAAAACAAATTTTTAAAGAGCTTGGAAACTATCTTGCGGCTTTTTTTGGCGCTGATACCACAAAACAAATCGAACCTGAGCAGATAAATGAGACATTAGACTATTTGGAAGATATGGGATATGATTTAAAGGGGTATGGATTTTTAACAGATTATTATAAAAGTAAAGATGATGATAGGGCTAAAAAAACATTATCTGAAGATGAATTAAAAGCAGCAAAACTTGATAAAAAAACGGGAGTAATAAGAGATGGTAAAAATAAAATTATACTTGCAGAATCAGATTTTATATTTACATATATTACTTCTGATAACTATGTTTATACATTAAAAAATAGTAATATTGCTACTCAGAATGGGGCAAAATCATGGTTAGACAGATTGTTTGCTGGAATTACTGCATTATTCACTAAATTATTTTCGCCACTATTAGATATTATAGGTGCTACAGAAGGAGTTGTAGATACTTGGGGTAGAGGTCTGATTGTTGCGTGGTATGAAAAAGATAATACTTTTGGATTAAAGGGTGATATAGTAAATACAGAAAACTGGGCTAATCATGATACTGTTAAAATAGACATGGAAAAGAAAATACTAGTTTTAGCAAAAAATGGATGGCGTTCTAATAATAATCCTATGTCTTATTCATTGGATGGTTGGACCGGAAGATATGGAATGCCATTAGAATTTTTGCTTTCAGTACATGTTGCAACAATGATGCCAGATTTAGCTTATGATATGGCTACTAGATTTAATACCAATATTAATATGTATATGCATAAAGTTTCAGGAAATGTAAAAGCTATTTATACATTTGAAGGAAAAGATTATGATATATCAGATTATAATGATGATGGACATGTAGAAAACATGGTAACTTGGTGCGTTTCTCATGGATTAATTAGTGAGAATGAGCCTTGTATTGTTAAATATGATGCTGATGTGTATATTTATGAATGGGCTGATACATGGGGAAATTATCCTTCACCAATCAATGCTGATTTTATTCAACAAAAGCATTGGTATAATAATATGTATAGAAGCTTGTCAGATAAAAAAAATAAGAAACCTATGACTAAGGATGAACTAGATGCATTAGACCCTAATACAATTTTTATGAGACGAAAAAATGAGGGTAATGATTATTTTATTGTAGATAAAATTGCAACAACAGGAAATAATCTTGTTTATGCCTATAGTTTTCAAATAGATCATCTACATGGTGACACAGTACAAAATACTGCAAGATCAATTTTTAATGCTAAAAATGATGTACCTAATTCAAATTATGAGACATATATACCATATATAGCAGACATTAGAAATCATTGGTATAGGGACGTGTACTTCATAATAAATACTAATAGTGAAGACTATAATCCATTTCTTACAAATTTTGTTAAAACAGATTATGATTATGAATCTGTTTATAAAGAAAGATGGACACTATATGAATCATATACAGCAGAAGATGTAGAAGAATTAAAGAAAATGGGAATAATTGATGCAGATAAGTATTATGGTGAATTGAAACTATATGTAATTGGTAAAGAAGGAAGTTATTTACTAAAATCAGATTCAAGTTCAGTTTTTTGGGACAAATTAACTACTAGTCCAGAAGTTGTACTTTATGAAGACAATCCTAGAGTTATAAAAGATCCAACAGGCCAACCGTTTTTAATATATTTGGGAAGTAAAACTGATGCAGATAATGAGGGAATAACTGTTTCTAAAAAAGCGGTTACATTTAACTTAAAGAATGATGAAGTACAGTTTAAAGATTTGGGATGGGATACTTTAGAAAATCAAAGTAGTATTTGGAGTGCATATAAATTAAGCACAAAAGGTGGATATGTTTCATTAGGTAAACATGATGCATATACAAAAGAACAATTAGAAGGAGGAGATAATTCAGCTTATAAATCAAGAATATCTTGTGATGTAACAATATATGATTTTGATATTAAACAAGAGGGAGAAGGTCTAAGAACCGAGACAAATCCTGCTATCAAAAAAATGTTCTTAAAAAACACATATTTTAGGTATGATGGAAATACGAAGACAGCAGAAATTGTCACCGCTTTAAGAAAGAAAATACTAAATGATTTAAATTCAAAATATAATTTAGGAACTGATGGAGATGGCCAAAAGAAACATGGCGTAAAATATGGTCCGCTAAATGAATACTATTTATATTACCCAAGTAGTGGTAGTAATCCTGTTACAACAGATGTTACAGATTATAAATATAAAGCTTCAGAACTAGGATTTAAAGTTGGAAAAGGTGAAAAAGATACAGTATATAATGTAAAGGATTATTCTGGACAAGTAAGCTTAACACAAGATTCTTTAAATGCTTTTACAATGCTAGAAAATACTCATACTCTTGATTCAGATTATATTTATAGAGATTTTAAAGAACTAATTGTGGAGTTAGGATATTTTACAAAAGAAGAACTTACAGATGAGATGCCACAACTACTACAATGGCCGATACCAGATGTTGCATCTGTGGAATATCCTGTTCGTTCATTGGATAAGAGAGAAAATGAATATGGAACAATGGCGCATTCTACAGGAGATATTATTGCTAATGAGAAAGTACAATTAACGTCGTTTGTAAATGAAGACATAAAAAGCGAGTATAAATCAAGCTTTGATCCTACTTCTTTATATGAAATGTATAGTTATGGAACCTTATTAACTGATGGAATTACGCCAGAAGTATTTTTAGAAAAAGCAGAAAGTATTTGGAACGAAATGATTGAGAAAAATTACAAAATATTTACTCATAAATCAAATACTAGATTAGCGGATTCTTTTCCTGAATCGAAAACTCGTTATTATGAAAAAGTAGATGGAAAGACATTAGAATATGGTAGAGAATATGTAACAAGACCAACTTTTGTATCGTGGGTATTAGTTGATTTAGAAACTCGATTTGAAAATTTCTGTAAGAAAAAAATTATGGTTGAAAGAATAAATGAAAGAACTGGAAAGCCAGAAGAACACGAAGAAGAAGTAGTGGATTTACATGATGCAGCTGCAGTTGCTAGGGCATGCGTAGAGAAATATGGCGCAAAAATAATTACAGATTACGAATTACTTCAGCCAGGAGACATTATTGCATATATAGATAATGGTGCAAATGATGTAACAGCTGTGGATATTATAGGAAAAAAAGAAGGAGATAAGTTTTTACTTTATGATATAGAACATATTGAGGAATTTCCAAAAGAGGAACCAAATTATTTTGATGAAACAATTTTTAATGATATTACAAAATACAAAAAGTGTTTTGGTATAAGACTTTTTGGAAAAGATAAATATATGGGATATGAAGGAAATGAAATGGTTGTATCTCCAGTTACAGGAATTCTTCTTGAATATGGAACATATGATGGAACACAAAAAGACTCAATAACAGGTGAAGAATATAGAGTAAATGTTGACTTGAAATATGGACCATTAATAAATACACAAAAAAATGCTGAAAATGCGAGTCCTGATGATTCTAATGATTCAGATGATAATAGCGAGGTGGAAAAAACTAAAATTGTTTCAGATAGAGTGGGCTATGCAAAGATTCTTGTTTTAAATGCCGAATATTATAGATATTTAGAAAGTAATAGTGATAACAGATGGAAATTAAATGAAAAGTCATTAATAACCCCTAATAATAAATTTATTGAAGAGTTAGTTGATGATAAAGTAAGTGCAAGCAAATTAGATGCGTACAGAAAAAATATGGCTAATGATGATTTTACAGCTTTTAATAAATTGAGAAGCAATGATGATTCTGTTAAATGGAATGATTTGGATCAAACTATTTATGGATACAAAGAGTTTGCTGAGAGTTATGAATTAGCTGGAATAGCAGGATATATAATATATATTGATGGATTTGTATGTGAAGAACCAGATATTGCATTTTCAGATACAGTTAATAAAATTCCATATAATGGTTCTCCAAGTAGTGATGCAAAAATTACTATTGATACTTATAAAAAAGTTACACCAAGTAATTACTTGAAACAAAAAGACTATGGAAAAGATGGAGAAGGTTTGTTTCTAGACGGAAGTATTCAATTAAAAACTAAATATATTCCTGATAGAAATTACAATACTGCAAGTTTGACAGCCTCAAATAAATTAAAAGCAGAAGCAATGGTAAAGGCGAAAGCGTCTAGAAGCATGTATATAGAAGGTGTAAAAAAACTTGACGGTACTACAGAAGATATTATTTTCATAAAAGAAGGAACTATTTTAGGAAGAACAATGACAGATAAAGAACTCCTAGAAAGTGAAGCACAAAGAAGTAATAAAACAGGTTCATATAATGATAATAGGGAACACCTTGAAGGCGAAAAAGTAGTTGGCGAGAATAAAATAATTGGTAATTATTTAAGAGTTATAATGAGAGATTTAGATGGAACACCAGTAGAAGATGTAGAAAATTATATGAAAATAGGATTAGAAAGTTCATTTGATTGGATAGGATTATATTTTTGGAGTCCATTTGAAAGTGGAGGAATAGATGAGGACTATTCTGGACCAGAAAACATCTCGAGTTGCTCACCGGGTGAAGTTGCTGTAGGAATATTTCAAGAAACGGATACGGTATATCCATATCACAATTATAGATCTGGTAGTGCAATATCTAAGTTCTTCAGGAAATGTTCATTAATGGACCCAACACTGATTGTCCCACTGTCAGAATTTTTCGAGTATGATGGAACACAATATTGGGATATGGTAGATGAAAATTATGGATCTCATTATGGACAATATTATAACAATGGTAAGGGAGTAACAAAATATAAAAAAGGCTCAGCGAGTGGAACTGCAGGAATTCTAACTATCGAAGCTCAAACAGTAGATGACACGATTTCTATAGGTGCTTTTGAAGCATTAACTATAGATAAAATGAAGGAGACTTGTAAGCACTTTGTACGTAAGGCGGATAGAGAAACTTATTATGACTTTGTACTTATTTATAAAAATGGAGATAACTATTCAGATGGTGTATATAGAGTAAAAGCTGATGGTACAAAAATAGGAAAAATGGTTTGTGAAAATGGGCAAAATAATAAATTGTGGTTTGATAGCGTGCTACGGAATAATACCGTTTTTCGATAACTATCCACAACGAGAAGTAATCCACAATAAATATCTTGGTAATACTAAAAAAGAAGTTGAGCAAGAATATAGAAAAACCGATCTACAATATTCTTTAACTGCTGTTTGTAGCACTAATAGAGAAAGATTTTCAAGAATCCAAATGGAAATAGGCAAAGAGCTATATCTAGATGATGTTATAAAAGGTGTTGGAGAAAAAGTTGTAGAAAAAGTAGGGGATGAAGATAAAAACAAGTATTGGTTAATGAAGCGTTCTCAATATGCTCAAGGAGCACTATTCCATGTTCTTGTCGCAGGTTCACAAGAATACGAAAAATTAATAAGAGAATTTTTGGAGAATCATACATTAAATGAATTAACAGATGAGGAATTAATTTTGATTGCAAGAGAATGTTGGGGACATTATACAACTAAAATTATGACAGAAGAAGAAAAGCAAAAGCATTATGGTAAAACAGATGAAGGAAGAGCGTATGCTGAGCCTGAGATTGCTTTAGCTGCTTTAGATGGAAGACTTACAGTTTTTGATGTGGAAGACTGGGTAAGACATGGTGGATATGGAACATATGGATATAGAATATTAAATGCTAATGGAGTATCATCAAGTAAATTAATACATACAGAAGTAGCATATTAATGGAAAAAAGTAGTGAATTCTATGGAATTTACTACTTTTTTGTTGAAAAAAATCATATAAAGTGCTAAAATATAAGTATATGGGGATAAAAAACTGTAATATAGTAAGATAAAAATTAATATTTTTATCTATGTAAAGGAGTTTCTATGTATAATAACAAAGAAGATAAGATACTTGAAACAGAAACAAGAAAGACAACTGAAACAACTGAAACAACTAAAACAATTGAAACAACTGAAAATAAATATAAAGTAATAGAATCAAATAATAAGAAAAAAACAGGGAAAGAAACCGCAGATAAAAAGAAAATTACTGAGGTTTTTGTTCCTGTTATTTTTTGGACTATTGTGAGCATTATAGTTGTAATAATATTAATAGGCATTATCATTTTTTTATCAACAATGCCTGGTATGGTTATGGATAAAATAAAATCTTTAAATATAAATATTGCGAATGCTACAGCTTTATTTTATGGTGCTGACTTAAATAAGAGAATGTCAAATGTGAAAATATTTGATATTTTAGATTATTTAGAGGATATGGGGTATGATTTAAAAGGCTTTGGCTTTTTAACTGATTATTATGATTTATCAAATAAAGATGATATAGAAGACATTAGAACTGCATTAGATTTGGATAAAGAAAAACCTTTTAAAGATGCACTTGCGTCAAGTTCGGAAGGCTATAAATATGATGAGAAAACTGGCGTTTTTAGAAATAAAGATAATAAGATTGCGCTTGCGAAATCTCATTTTATTTTTACATATATGGTATCAGATAATTATAAATATACTATTAAAGATGAAGACATTGTTACAGAGAAAAATTGGAACAGCTTTTGGTCATATATAAAACAAGCAGTAGATAATATTTGGTCAAAAGAATATCAGTTCAAGAATTATTTATTTGAGCCAATTTATACTTCACTAGGAAATCCTGAAACAATCCAAGATAAATGGGGAAAACGGATTAATAGCTTTATATTATGAGGGAAGTTCGTTAGGAAAAAGAGGTTCAGCATATAATAGAGGTGTATGGAACAGAGAAGTAGTTAAGATGGATGCAAATGCAAATGAAATGATTTTACTACATAACTCTATTATGCTTAGACAACAAAAAATAAGATTTAGTATGGATGGTTGGGTTGGAAGATATGGAATGCCAATAGAATTTTTAATTGCTACACATATTTCTACAATGATGCCAGATTTATCTTATCAATTAGTAACTGGTTTTAATACCAATATAAACATACACATGAAACTAGTAAATGGAGTTGTAAACTCTTATTATAAGAGTAGAACAACAGATAATTATATTCCTTATGGAGATGTTCGTTCATTGAATCCAAATAATGGATATGATTTAGCCAAATTAACAGAAATGGGTGTATATCCAGCAAGACATGAAAATGGATGTAAGTGCGTTTTAGAAGAAGATTTAAATGGGGTTAAATATTACTCAAATATAGATACATCATGTGCAATGGGGTTAACACAAATATTAAAAGATATGAAAAAAAGCTCAGCAAGTAAATATGAGACTTATGTACCATATATAGCTGATGTTACAAATCATTGGTTTAGAGACATATATTATGTAGTTGATTTAGAAAATGAAAATAGTAAAGAATTAGAGTTTGTAAATTATGATAGCGATTATGAATCAATATATAGAGATAGATGGACATTGTATGAAGCATTTTCAGATGCTGACGTAGCAAATGGTCTAAATCCAGATTTAAAAGGAAATCATAAGTTATTTTTATTAGATGATTTAGGAAATTATGTTAAAGAGGAAGATGTTGCAGTAGAATCTTTCTCTAACAATAATGTTGTTGTGGATCCAGAAGGTACCGGATATTACGTATATTACGGAACTGTTGGAGATGCTAAAAATGATGGGTTTACTGTAGCTAAAAAAGCAATAACAAGTAAAGTGCTAGAGTTACCTGAAGATTATGGAAAAGAAAATTCAGAAGATGGTGACAATAATGATAATACTCTAGACCCAGAAGAGGAAAAATTATTAGAAGAAGCAACAAAAACAGCAGATACTCTATTTGATTTAGGTTGGAATTATTATAAAAAATCTAAAATTTGGTCAGCATATCGTTCAACAGAAAAAATAGAAGATAATCAATTTTCATCAGCAACAGGAGTTGATTCTTCAAGAATATATGTAAAAAAAGCATCAACATATAATTACATTAAACAAACAGGAGAGGCACAAAGAACACAAACAAATCCCAAAATTAAAAAAATATTTTTAGAAAATACATATTTTAGATATGATGGAAATGCTAAGACAGCTGAAATTATTACAGCTTTAAGAAAAAAAATTAAAGAAGATCAATTAGGTGAAGATGGAATAGAATACGGTCCTTTAAATGCTTTGGAACTAAATGATGGAACAATTGATGTTACAGACTTACATTATAAAGCTTCAGAGTTGGGATTAGAAGTTAAAAATGAAAAAGATGACAAAGACTATTATATTAGTGATTTTAGTGGACAAGTTTCACTAAATCAAGATTCTTTAAATATATTTTCAATGTTAGAAAATACACATACATTAGATGCAGATTACGTTTATAGAGATTTTAAAGAATTAGTAGTTGAACTTGGATTGTTTTCAAAGGAAGAATTAACAGATGAAGTTCCAGAAATACTAGCATGGCCAATTCCAGATGTTGGTTCATTGGGATATCCTTATAGAAACATAGATAAGCAAGAAATGGAGTTTGGAACACTTATTCATTCTAAGAGAGATATTGATGTAGAAAAAAGAAAAGATGATGAACTAATTAAATATAGTCAAATAACATATTTGTATGATGGAGATGGAAAAGGCGGAATACAATATGATAAAGAAAGAAAAGATGAAGTAAAATTTAATTTCGATTTTACAACAGAAGAGCTTTTAGAAGCTACAGATAATATACATACAATTCTAGAAGAAGAAAAATGGACATATGCAAATGATGGATATATAACTTTTGAAAAAGCTAGAAAAGGCAATAAAACAGTAGATAGCTCTAGTTATATTTGTTGGGTATTACAAGAAGTTGGAATTATTACAAAAGGATGGTATGAAAATATTGATGGCATATTAAAGTGCTCTGAATTTAAAAATTTCATTTTAACAAGAGAAACTGCTGGAGAAATAGTGCCAGGAGATATTTTAGTAATGGATGCAGAACATTCTCCAACTGGAATTGCGCACATTCAAATCAATGGTAGAAACAATATTCAGTATTACTGTAGTAGTACAGAATCTGTACAAGAAAAGCCACACAGAGATAGAAGTTTTATAGATATTACTGAAGATGGATTTAATTATACATATGTAATAAGACTTTTAAGAAATAATTTAAGAGAATATGAAGGATATAATGGAAATGAAGCTGTGGTTTCTCCAGTAACTGGAATTTTACTTGAATATGGAACTTATGATGGAAAAGAAAAAAATGCAATTACAGGTGAAACATATAGAGAAAATATAGATTTTAAATATACGTCTAATGATGGTGAAGAACAAAAAGTGTCTGACAATGTGGGTTATGCTAAGATATTAGTTTTAGATGCTGAATATTATAAAGTATTAGAAACATCAACAGAAAATAGATGGAAAAAAGGCTTAGATAAAGATGCATTGGGTAATACGATTACTACTCTTGTAAATGAAAACGGAAGTTTTTATGAGGCACTGGTTGATGACAAAGAGACGACAGCAAAAGAAAAAATAAATGGAGTTTATGAAAATGATACAGATAGCGAAGACACTGATGATGAAGAGGAGTCAGAGTTTTCTTCAGTATCAACTTATAATGCAGGTACTTTTAAGAAAAAAGATATAAATTCATGGAGTGACTTAGATATAAGTGTTTATGGATATAAAGAATTTGCTGAAAGATATGAAGAAGCAGGAATTGCAGGATATATTATTTATATTGATGGATTTGTATGTGAGATACCTGATAAAGAAGTTGGCTACAAAGAAAGTGCAATAGATGAAATACCATATCCAAATGGAGCTGGAACTGAGAATACAATTTCTATTGACGATGAAAACAATACATATTGCTTTAAAAACTATACTCCAAAAGATTTTGATGATATGTATACATTTAAAAAAGAGAAAAAAGGTTTTAAATCTAAATTCTTTGAAGAACCAGTTTATGATACACAGAGTATATCAATAAATCACAAATTAGAAGCAGAAATGCAGGCAAAGGTAAAAGCAGTAAATAGTTTGTATTTGGATGAAAATATTTCAACGAAAATAAGAAAAATAAATGACGATGGTACTATAGAAAGAGAACCAGTTATATTTATAAAAGAAGGAACAGTTATTGGTAGAACAATGACTGATAAAGAATTACTAGAATCTGATAGATTCAGGGATAGCAAATATGGTACTTTTGAAGAATATAGAGAGTATTCTATCGGCAAAAATCATGATGGAGCAGATAAATTGATTGGTAACTATATGAGAATTATAATGAGAGACACTGATAATAAAATAGTTACAGATGTTGAAGATTATATGAAATTGAATGCCAAGAGAGAATTTGACTGGTTTGAATTACTATATTGGGCACCTTTTGAGTGTGGAGCAATAGATAAAGAAGGCGGAGGACCTCAAAATGTTTCAAGTTGTACTCCTGGAGAAATTGCAGTCGGATTAATGCAATGGACAGATCTTGTACCACACTATCATGCTAATAGTAATGGAAGTGCTAATACAGGAAAAAGAGGTGCAAACGGAAGTGGAGGAGGAATCAATTTGTTGCTTCATTGGTTAATAAGAGAAGATTCATTACTTTGCGAGCCGTTAAAAGATGTTGCAGATATGAGCACATTAGATAGATGGTGTGATGCTGCTGATGACTATTTAAATGTTACACCTGCACCAATTTTAGTTGAGGGAATGGTTGATGAAAATGGAGATTATATTCCATTTAACGAATATAAGTATAGTGTATTAAATACGCAGGTAATTCAAGTTATTGACGAGAACTATGTTAATGAAGATGGTACATTTAAAGATAATGTAAAAGAAGTATATTTCACACTTTTAGGATCATATGATATTGATGGTGCAGATGGAAGAATGGGACGATATGATCCATGCATGAAGATGAAACCTCAAAAGTTCTATTTAACTCCGGATTCTGCCGCTCCTATAAGAATTAATTGCAGATATAATGATCACATGGACTTAAAAAGATATTGTTTTAAAGCAATTGGCAGAAGTAGACTATACAAAGCATTAACAGCTGTTTGCCATGAAGATAGAGAAGAGTTTTTCTGGATGCAAGTAAAATATATGAAACAAACTATATACAACAAAATGATAAAGAAATGGCCATGGCTTGCTGATAGACCAGAATGTGTTCAAGCAGAAGTACTACATCAGATGATAGGAGGAGGAATCAAAGAAGATTGGCTTTATAATGAGGCTCCAGAGTGGTCTGATGAGAAAATATTAGAATATTATAAGTATTGTTGGTCTGAGAGAAGTTCAACAGCAGCAGATGCATCACATGACCCTACAAAGGGAAGACCTTGGTATGAACCAGAAATAGGTCTTGCAATATTAGAAGGAAGATTATCTAGTATGGAGACAGAAGAATGGGTAAGAACTGGAAATAGTACTATTTGCGAAAATGCTGGTGTAGAATTTAGACATGGTAACGGATGGTAAAAAAATAATAGTAGTAAATTCTATGTGAATTTACTACTATTTTTATTGAAAAAAAAACCAAAAAATGGTATAATATATTTAGTATGGTATACGGATATTTTAAGTAAGAAGTAAATACTTTTTATGGTTTACAGGAGTTTTTTATGAGCAATGACATAAAGAAAAAAACATTTATACCAGAACTAAATAGTTACTCTGGCAAAGAAAATAATTTGAAATATAATAATGGCAGGAAAAAACACAGATAATATGGATTACTGGGTTTGTTCCTGCTTTTTATATATTGCTAAAAAAATGAGTGCAAGAATGGAGAAAGACTATGAGTGAAGGAAATGATGAATCATTAGTACCAGAAGCTTCAAGAGATTCTGGCGGAGGAAAAGGAAAACAAATGGCCAATAAAGCAGCAAATAAAGCTGCTGATAAAGGCAAAAAATTGCTACAAAAGGCTGGTAAGAAAGGTGCTGCAAAAGGAAAACTTGCAGCAGCTGCTGGACCGGTTCTATTTTGGGCGGCCGTAATTATTGTAATAATTATTATTTTAATAGGCATTATTATGTTTTTTGCAACAATGCCTGGAATGGTTATGGAAAAATTAAAACAAATCTTTAAAGAATTAGGAAATTATCTTGCAGCATTTTTTGGTGCAGATACTACTAAACAAATCGACCCAGAACAGATTTATGAGACTTTAGATTATTTGGAAGATATGGGGTATGATGTAAAGGGATATGGCTTTTTAACAGGCTATTATGATTTATCAAATGAAGATGATAAGAAAGATATCAAAGACACTTTAGGTTTAGACGGTGGCCAAGAAATAAAAAATGCATTAAGCTCAGCAGGTTATAAATATGACAAAAAAATTGGTGTTATTAGAGATACAGATAATCATATAAAACTTGCAAAATCAGATTTTATATTTACATATATTACATCAGATAATTATGTGTATACACTTAAGAACTCAAATGTAGCAACTCAAAATGCAGCACATAACTGGTTGGAAAGTTTCTTTATGGGAGTAGTTTCTTTATTTACTAAAATGTTTTCACCACTTCTTGATCTTTTTGGAGCAACAGAGGGATTGATTGATACTTGGGGTAAAGGATTAATTGTTGCATGGTATGAAAATGGTGGTAGATTTGGAGAAAAGGGAGAAATTGTTAATACAAATAACTGGGCAAATCATGATACAGTAAAGATAGACATGGAGAAAAAACAATTAATACTAGCAAAAAACGGATGGTTTTCTGGTAATAATCCAATGACATACTCATTAGACGGTTGGACAGGAAGATATGGTATGCCATTAGAGTTTTTATTATCTGCACATGTTGCGACAATGATGCCAGACTTATCATATGATATGGCTACAAGTTTTAACACAAATGTAAACATGTATTTACATAAAGTTTCAGGACAAGTAAAAGCGTATTATAATCTAGGAACTAAAGAAAATCCAAACATGTTAGATGTTACTGAATTGGATAGACTTCCTAATATAGAATCTAAAATCGTATGGTGTGTTGAACATGGATTAGTAGAAGCAACAGATGCTATTATTAGATATGACTCAACACAATATAAATATGAATGGCAATGGTCTCCTGTTACAATGAAAGCATTTAAACATTTTAGGATGGGGGATGAAATAATTGATATAGATGGAACAAAATACTCAAATGCAGATGCAAAAGCTCACTTTAGTGATGATACAATAGTCATGAGAAAAATATCAGACAATAAATTTCATGTTATAGATGGAGTTACAGGTGATAAATTGGCTTATAGCTTTAAAACAGATGAATTATTACCTGTTGAACAAAGAATTAGAACAAAAGTAGAAAATCTTATAAGAAAAATAAAAGATATACCAAAAAACAATTACGAAACTTATATCCCATATATTGCAGATGTTAGAGATCATTGGTATAGAGATGTATTCTTTATAGTAAATACAAATTCAAGAGATTATACAAGTTCTGATCTAAGATTTGTAAGAACAGATTATGACTATGAGTCACTTTATAGGGAAAGATGGACCTTATATGAAACATATAGTGAAGCAGATATATCTTCTTTGCATAATGATGATTATAAAATATTATTAAATGAATTTAAACTATATTTGATTAATGATAAAGGAGAGTACATAAAAACATTATCTGGACAAAACTCAAACAAGATTCATTTAGATCCATCTGGTTCAGGATATTATGTTTATTTAGGAACAAAAGAAGAAGCTGAATCAGAAAACATTACAGTATCTAAAAGAGCAGATGCATTTAAAATATCTGATACAGATGAATTAAAAGATTTGGGATGGAACAGATTAACTACAAATAATAACATATGGTCTGCATATAAAGTAAGTTCATCAGGAAATTCTGAACCTGTTTATTTGCCAGGTTATACAGAAGAACAAGCAGCAGGTGATCCAGATAAAGAAAGAATATATAGTGGACTAGTTATTAATGATTTCTCTATTAAGCAAGAAGGAGAAGGATTAAGAACAGAGACAAATCCACAGATTAAGAAAATGTTTTTAACAAACACTTATTTTAGGTATGATGGAACTGTCAAAACTGCTGAAGTTATTACAGCATTAAGAAATAAAATATTAAATGATTTACATAGAGCATATGGACTTGCTGATGACAAAGAAGGAGTAAAATATGGACCATTAAATGAATATTATGCATATTATTCTAATGGTAGTTCAACTCCTATAGTAACAGATGTAACAGGATATCATTATAGAGCTTCTCAATTAGGACTTGATCATGAAGGAGAAGATACAGACTATTATGTTAAGGATTATTCTGGACAAGTAACTTTAAATCAAGATTCATTAAATGCATTTACTATGTTAGAAAACACTCATACATTAGATGCTGATTATATTTATAGAGATTTTAAGGAATTAGTAGTAGAGCTTGGATATTTTACAAGAGAGGAATTAACAGATGAGGTTCCAAAATTACTATCATTCCCTATACCTCAAACAGGTTCATATAGATATCCTGATAGAAGTATTGATAAAAGAGAAAATGAATATGGAACTATGATCCATTCAAAAGGTGATATAGCAGCAAATAGCTTTTTAACAGTATATGGAACAACAGCTGATGAAGAAGGAGCTGGAACAGATGAAGGAACCGGAAATACAGAATACACTGAATTTTATAGTGATACAGATTTAGGAGATATAACAAGTGATGATTCAGAAAATATTCCGGGGTCAGTTGAAAATACACATAATCCAGAAGATTTATTTTCAGATTTAAGAAGTAGTGCTTATAGAGTAAAATTGACGAATGAAGAAATAGTAGAAGACGCAGAAGAAATGTGGTTCAACATGGGAAAATATGGTAAAAGAGATAATTGTTATTGGGAATATTGCGTAGGACATAGACCAGAAAATTGTAGCACATGTATTCAAGCTTGTAAGGATGCAAAAAAACATAGTAAAAATAATGGATGTACATGTACATATCCTAATCATTGTAATCATTATAGTGATGATGGAAGACCATGTGGTTACAGAAGTACTTTTGAAGCATCAGTTGCAGATTTAACTCATCGTAATGTATGTTGTGCAGTATTTGTATCATGGGTTTTAAAGGAACTTGGTGTTGAAGTAGATAGCATAATGAACGAGTTTGGCGGAAATTGGGCTGGAGCTTATAGTGTTTCTAAAATGTGTGTAGAATATCTAGGAGCTGAACTTATTACTAGCTATGATGAATTAAAACCTGGTGATATTATGGCATATGTAAATAAAGGCGGCGGAGGTATAGGACACGTAGATATTTTAGGTGAGAGCAATGGTAGTTCATTTACTATATATGGTTGTGGAAAAGTGCCTAACTTGTCAAATTTCCCAAGCGGAAATTTCCAACCAACAAGTATGGACAGAAGCGGATTTGAAAGTCCAGGAAATTGGGAATATGTATTTGGTATGAGACTTTCTGGACAAAACACATCAGATTTCTATAGAGGATATTTGGGAAATGAAGCTGTTGTTTCACCAGTAACAGGTATTTTATTAGAATATGGTACATATTCTCCAAATGAAGAAACAAAACAAGATTGGGATACAATTGAAAATGTTGGTTACAGAGTTAATGTTGATTTAAAATATGGACCTTTAGGTATTCCACAAGAAAATAATGGAGAATCAGAAGGCGATGATACAGGAGGAGAAGAAACAACAACACCATTAGCAGAATATGGATTTGAGAGTCAAATAGTGTCAGATAAAGTTGGATATGCAAAAATACTAGTATTAAATAAGGAATATTATTATAATCTTGAGCAATCTACTGAAAATAGTTGGAATACACCACAAAAGAGTTTGCTACAAGAAAATGGTAAGTTTAGAGAAGAACTAGTTGATAGTAATGATGGAACAATACTTGCAACAGATAGATTACATAGTAGGAATAATAGTATTAAGTGGTCAGATGAAGATCAGACAATTTATGGATATAAAGAATTTGCAGAAATTTATGAAAAATCAGGTATTGCTGGATACATATTACTTATAGATGGATTTGTATGTGAAGAGCCAGATAATAAATTGGGTAAGACTAAAGTTCCAATGAAAATTCCATATGAAAATGATGAGCAAAGAAGAATTGATGCAACATATACTATAGATCCTAATGTAACAACTGGAATAAACTTTACATCAGTTACATTTGACAATTTTAAAGATCAACAATTAGATGCAAAATATCCTATTTATGAAGAATATAAAACAGCAAGCAAAAAGGCTACCGATAAATTAATGGCTGAACAAGAAGTAAAATCAATTGCTTCAGCATCACTTTATATTGATGACAGTGTTATTGAAGAGTTCAAAGATGAAAAATTAATATACATTAAAGAGGGTACTATTCTTGGTAGAACAATGACAGATAAAGAATTGCTTGAAACAGATAGAATAAGAACAGACGATACTGGTACATATGATGAGAATAGACCTTATTCTACAAGAACAAATATAGAAGAAAATGACAGGATAATTGGTAACTATGTAAGAGTTATTATGAGAGATTTAGATGGAACACCAGTAGAAGATGTTGAAGATTTTATGAAACTTGATGATATGGATGAACTTACAGATGATATATTATTCATGGCAGGTGTAATTACAGCAGAAGCAGGTGGAAAAGGTGATGGTGCAAAAGCTTGTGCATGGGTAATTAAAAATAGAGTTGATTGCGGAAGATTTCAAGATTCTCTGGCTAGAGTTCTTGTTGCACCAATGCAATTTACAGTTGTAAATAAAGATCCTAAGAAATGTTCTGGATGGATTTATCAAGGGGATTTAATTTCAATAAAAGTAGATGGGGTAACATATTATGTTTCAAAGCCTACACAAGAAGCTATAGAAATTGCTAAAAGAGTATATAATGATGAAGATTATCAAGATATTAAAAATAAATTGAAAAAGGCAAATTCGAGTGGGGTTGGTCCATCTAATGATTTCGAAAGAACATGGGGTAGATTATATTGGAAATCTGCAGGAATAGGTTCTGGAAGAAGAGGAGCAATGCAAATACCAGAAGGTAAAGGAAATTGGTTCCACTTTTAACAATAAAAAAGAAGAAGCAGTTGCTTCTTCTTTTTTTTATAAAGTTTGAAACCTTTTTTAGATTTGTAATGTTTTATTAGTGTAGTAATGTTAAATTTTGATAACATATTTCTATATTTGTTGATTTTTCATATTAAACTTGATATGATATATTAGCAAAATAATATTTGTATAAACTATGAGAAGGGAAACAAAAATATTTTATGATAGAATTTAAAAATGTTAGTAAGACATATGAAACTGGTACAGAAGCTGTGCATAATGCATCATTTGTCATTGAAAAAGGTGAGTTTGCATTTTTGGTTGGTTCTTCTGGATCAGGAAAGTCAACTTTAATAAAATTAATTTTAAAAGAAGAAGAAGCAAGTCATGGAAATATTATTATAAATGGAAAAGATATTACATTTTTAAAACAAAAGAGAATCCCATATTTAAGACGTAGTATGGGAGTGGTTTTTCAAGATTTCAGACTTCTTCCAGATAAAACTGTTTATGAAAATGTTGCTTTTGCAATGTATATAGTAAAAGCAACACCAAGACATATTAGAAGACAAGTCCCAATGGTATTATCTTTAGTTGGATTAAGCAATAAAGCAAAATGTTATCCGCATGAATTATCAGGTGGTGAACAACAAAGAGTTGCACTAGCTAGAGCTTTAGTAAATAATCCATCAATGATAATAGCAGATGAGCCTACTGGAAACTTAGATCCAGAAACAGCATGGGACATTATGGGATTACTGAATGATATTAATGCAAGAGGAACAACAGTAGTAATGGCAACACATGCAAAAGATATTGTAAATGCAATGAAGAAAAGGGTTATACAAATAGATAAAGGTATAATTGTAAGAGATGATAAAAAAGGTGGTTATAGTAGTGAGATATAATAGTTTAACTTATTTAATAAGTGAAGGTTTTAAGAATATGTTTAAAAACACAAAATCAACAGTTATATCGATTATAACTATGATTTGTATGATGTTTTTATTTGGATTATTTTTTGCACTTGGTGTTAATATTAATTCAATATTAGAACAAGTTCAAATGAAACAAGGAATAGAAGTTTTTATATGGGATGAAACAACAAAAGAACAAACTCAAAAACTTGAAGATGGTATAAAAGCACTAAATGGTGTAAATACTGTTGTTTATAAAGACAAGAGTGCAGCTCTTGATGCAGCAAAAGAAAGAATGAAAAATATGCTTGTTTTACTTGAAGGATTAGAAGGAGATAATAATGTTTTACCAGCATCATTTGTTGTAACATTTACGGATTTAGAGAAAGCAGAAGATATTCAAAAATCAATTGAAAGTTTAGGAACAAAAATTGCTGCAGATGCAAAAGCAGAAGAAACTACTGAAGAAGATGTTGATTTAGAAATTAAAAATGAAAATGAACATAATTCAATTATTAAAAATGTTGTGAGTGGTGATAATGTAATTAAAACATTAATATCTATTGTAAAAGGCGTTAGAATTGCTATTGGTATCGTATTTATTATTTTACTTACTATATCAATAACAATTATTTCAAACACAATTAGACTTACAGTTCATGCAAGAAGAAAAGAAATTTCAATTATGAAATATGTTGGAGCTACCAATTCATTTATTAGAGGACCTTTTATTGTAGAAGGTATTATTATAGGGATTATTGCAGCTGTTTTAACATTAGTAATAGTTGGCCTTTTATATGATTTTATAGTACAAAAAATTGAAGCATCTTATGTTATAAAGCAAATTGGTGTAAGTCTATTGGGATTTGTAGAAATAGCAAAACCAATCATAATTGTTTATGCAATTTTGGGTATAGGAATAGGAATTATAGGAAGTTCTGTATCTATGAAAAAATATTTGGAGGTATAAATGAAAAAAATTATTAAATTAAATTTAATAATTTTAGTAATTTTTTGTATATTTTTAAGTTTTATTTTTACAGCGGTAAATGCAACTTCAGAAATAAATCAAGAAAACCTAGAAGTACAGGAAGAAACACAGTCTGATGAGGAAGTTCAAGAAAAAAAAGATTTAGATGATTTACAATTAGAAAAATCTCAGCTTCAAGGTGAAATAGATGATTCAAATGCACAAATTGAATTTATTGAAGAACAGCTTTCTAAGAATGTTGTTGAAATAGCTCAAATAGAACAAAACATTTTGGATAAGCAATTGGAAATAGATACATTAGAAGCTAAAGAGAAAGATTACAACAAATATATAGATAAAGTAGAAAAAGAATTAGAAGAATCTAATAATAGATATGATAGTAGAAAAGATTTATTAGAAAAAAGAATTATTGCAATGTATGAGATGGGACAAATTACCTATTTAGACATATTATTTAGTTCAAGAAATATTGTTGAATTAATTTCTAATTATTTTTTACTTGAAGAAATTGCTTCAGCAGATGAAAATTTATTAAAAGAAGTAAAGGCTGAATTAAAGTATAATAAAGAATTAAAAGATACTTTAGAAACAAAAAAATTGATCGTTACTCAATATAAAGAAACTAGAGAAAAAAATGCGATTGCTCTTGAAAATTTAGCAACAATTAAAAAAAGTAAAGTTAAGAACCTAACAGCTGAAGAAGAAAATTTGCGTGCGATGATAGAAGAATATCAAAAACAAATTGCTGATATTGAAACAGAAATAAGATTATTAGCTATAGCAAATGTAGGTGCTGACTATGTTGGAGGAGCTATGGCATGGCCTGTTCCTGGTTATACAAGAATTACTTCACAATTTGGAATGAGGACACATCCTATAACAGGAGTGTACAAGCTTCATACTGGTGTGGACATTGGTGCACCATATGGCACTACTTTTATTGCTGCAAATGATGGAATTGTTACTTATGCAGGATGGAATAATGCTTATGGAAATATGGTAATAGTTAGTCATGGTGGCGGAATTACCACTTTATATGCACATGGATCAGAAATACTAGTAAATGTTGGAGACCAGGTAGTACAAGGAACACCAGTGCTTAAAGTAGGATCAACAGGCTATTCTACAGGGCCTCATGCACATTTTGAAGTTAGAATTAATGGAGAATATGTACAGCCATTAGATTTTATAACATCATATTCAGGAAACACTGTTCTTCCAATAACAAATACTATAATTAATAACACCATAAATAGTAATACAGTAAATAATGCTATTGAGAATGTTACAGTAGAATTGAATCAAAATGAAAATCAAGTAAATGAAACAGAAGACAATGATCAAACAGAAAACAATGAAGAAAACTGAGAGTAAAGGAGGTAAAACATGAATATTAAAAATGTATTTAGAATATTATTAATTAGTTTTATTATATTATTACTTCTAATTGGTTGTATAAAAATTAGTTATGCGACCACTACCTCTGATTTACAAGATATAGATCAAAAAATACAACAGACAAATCAGGAAATAAAAGAAGTAAAGAAAGAAATGAGTGAAGCTCTAACACAGATAAGCAAACTGAATTCAGAAATTTCAACATATGAAGATGAAATTGATGATTTAGGTACTCAAATTGATGGGTTAGAATCACAAATTGCATTAAAAGAGTCTGAAATACAAGTAGAGGAAGAAAAGTTTAATACTCAATATGATCTACTACAAAAAAGAATAGTTGCACTTTATGAGATGGGTTCTGTTGGTTATTTAGATATATTATTATCTTCTGGAAGTTTGTATGAACTAGTATCAAATTATTATTTAATTTCTGAAATTACTGAAAATGATAAAGCATTGCTAGATAAAATTGAAGCAACAAAAAATGCTATCATAGAACAGAAAGAATACATAGAATCAGCAAAAGAAGAACTAGAGACTAATAAGAAAAATATGCAATCTAAGAAACTTACATTAGCTGCTTCAAAAGATAAGAAACAAACTTTAGTTGCAAACTTAAATGAAGAAGAAGCGTCTTTAGAAAAAGAACTTGAAGAATTCGAAAAAGATAAAAGAAGAATTCAACAAGAATTAGCAGCGCTTGCTAAAAATTCTGTTATTACTGTTTCACCTGGTGGATATATTTCACCTTTATCAGGAAAAAGCAAGGCTAATATTACTACAGGATATGGAAGATATTCTTGGGGAGGTAACCACACAGGGGTAGATTTTGCTACATCTGGTGGTACACCTATATATGCAGTAAAAGCAGGAACAGTCGTTACATCTACTGCGTTAAAATATTCAAATGGAAATTATAAAAGTTATGGAGAATATATAGTTATAGATCATCATGATGGAACAATGACACTATATGCACATATGCAACCAGGTTCTAGAGCAGTTGGTGTAAATCAATCTGTTTATCAAGGACAACAAATAGGTAGTGTAGGTCAAACTGGTAATGCAACAGGTAATCACTTACATTTTGAAGTAAGAATCAATGGTAAACCAGTAAATCCAACATCATACTTGCCATAATTCGAAAGGGGTTTTAACAAAATAAAATGTTTGAAGAAGATAATGAGCAAATAATAAAAAAGAAAATGAAATCAGCTAGAATAAAACATGTAATTATTACATTAGTCATAGCATTACTTGTTGCAGTGGCATCTTCTGAATATACATTGTATTATTATCTTAACAGATATAATGTAAAAGAAGATTACAGTGAAGATGCTTCAAAAAATATAGATTCAATTGCAAAAACACTAAAAAATATTAGAAAAACATATGTTGACAATGCTTTTATTGGAGAAATAGATGAGGAAAAAGTTTTTGAAGAAGCAATAAAAGGATATATAAATGGCTTAGGCGATGAGTATTCAGAATATATGACTGCTGATGAATGGGAAGATTTTCAGGCAGATGCATTAGGAAATTATGTCGGAGTAGGAATTTACATTAGTACAGACAAAAGCGGAAATGTTATTGTTCTCTCACCAATAAAAGGAACACCTGCTGAAGAAGCAGGACTCGAAAGTGGAGATATTATAGCATTTGTAAATGATGAAAGCACTGTTGGAATGACTCCTGAAGAAGTTTCTTCTAGAGTAAAAGGAGAAGAAGGAACTAAAGTAAAAATTACTGTTATTAGAGATTCAGAATATAAATATTTTGATATAGAAAGAAAAGCTATTAAGGTATATCATGTAGAAAGTGAAATGCTAGATAACAATATAGGTTACATTTCATTAGCTACATTTGATGAAGGCTGTGCAGAAGAAATTAAAGATGAATATATTAAACTAGAATTTCAAGGCGCTAAAAAAATAATATTAGATTTAAGAAATAATACAGGTGGTTTGGTAGTTGAAGCGTTAAATATATTAGACTTAATTTTACCAAATGGAGCTACTGAACTGATTACTGTAGATGCTAGAGATTCTAAGAAAACAGAATATTCAAAAAATGATCCAATTATTAATTGTGACATTGTTGTTCTAGTAAATGAGTATTCAGCAAGTGCATCAGAAATACTTGTTGGAGCACTTAAAGATAATAATAAAGCAACAATTGTTGGAACCAATACTTATGGAAAAGGAGTTATTCAAACTGTAATTCCAATTCCAGATGGTAGTGCTTTAAAATTAACAACAAATGAGTATTATACTCCAAATATGACCAAAATAAATAAGATAGGAATTGAGCCTGATTATGTTGTAGAACAAGATGAAGAAACTGAAGAAGATGAACAATTAGAGAAGGCAATTGAAATATTAAAATAAAGAAAAATACCGAATATGTTTCGGTATTTTTTAAACATAAAATTTTAAAAAATGTTATAAAATTGTTGCTTAAAAAATACATAAATGATAAAATTGTAATGTGAAATTTTCATGAGGTGATACAAATGATGGATTTAAATATTACAGATGAAGAATTGAAGGCATTAAAAAATTACAAAAAGGAAACTTATAAAGCTATAAATCAGATGCTAGTTAGTAATAGCGAATCAGATATAGCTTTATTAAGTGATGAAGTTGAAAAAGAAGTTGTAGAAATAAAATATGATAGAGAATCTATTATTGACTATATAAAAACAGCAAAACTTCTATATACTGCTATTTTGAAGGAATATTATAAAAATAAAAGGATGTATAATACTACATTTTATAGAGGATCAAATTTAGCAGAAGTAGAAATGCTAAAAATTAACCCTTATATTGATAAGTTTTTAATTGCAACAGTTGATAAGGATGAAGCTGAAGATAAGTTTTCTTCTAAATGGAATAGACCAGCAAGTATGAATTTAACTCTTTTGGGAAATGTTCCTTATCTACAAGTTAGTGATTTATTAAAAGGAAAAGAATATAAAAATGATATTATAATTTCTCCTTTTACAAAAGTGAAATCAATTATTGAAAACTCAGAAAAAGTATTAGATAAAAATTCTAAAGTTGCTAAGATATATAATGTAGAATTGGAGAAACAAGAACTAGAAGAATTATCAGAAGATGAAAGATGGGGACTATACAAATACATTTTAGATAATTCTATTTTTATAAAAAGAAAACTTGAAGAGTGTATTAACTTAGAAAAAGAGAATACATTAAACTATGAAAATATTCGCAAGTTAGAACAGTTACTAACAAAATATGAAAATGAAGATGATTCAGTAGATGAAAATGAAGAAGAGTCTATTGATGAAAATGAAAATGACATTGAAAGAGTAATAAGTGAGCTTAGTGAATTAAAAAGAGTTTCAGCAGAATTATTTGAAATCAGAAAAGAAAATATTAATTTTATTAATATGTGGAAAAGAAATATTGCAGTATACATGATTGCAGAATGCAGAGAAATAGAAAAACAAATTTTAGAAATTGTTGATAATATGACTGATACAGAAGAAAGTCAAAACACTGAAGAACAAAGTAAAGAAGAAACCTCAGAGGAAACTTCTGATGCAAACAAAGCAGAAGTTACTCAAGATACAATTGTTGTAGATGTAGAAAAAGTAATTAGTGAGATAGAAGAATCTCAGAAGGCAGAATCTTTTGAAGAAATAGGTAATACTGAATCTGAAGTAGTTGAAGAGAATATTGAAGTTGCATATAATACTGCTATTTCAAGCTGTAATGAAAATATTGAATATGCAGAAACTATGTTAAATGAGATTAGAGATCTAATTACTAAACAACAAAATCATGCCAAAATAGCAGGAACAATAGGCGCTTCTTATAGTGCATTAAACAACGCATTTGAGATGAAAAAAGAAACAGAGAGCCTTTTAGCTGATTTACAAGATGTTAAATTAAAAATAGAAAACTTGAAACAAAACGGAGATAAAGAAGGATTAGCAGATAGATTTAAAATTATTGCTAAAAACAATATAGAAATAAATACTCTTTTAAATTATTTAAATAATCCTAAAATTGCTGTAAAAAATAGTAATGCTACAAGATTTGATGAAATGGCAATTATTGAAGAAAATGAATTAAAAAGAGCAATTGCTGAAAAGGCTAGAGAAATAAGAGGAGAAGCAGAACTTAGAAAACTAAAAGATGATTTAGAAATAATTAATGACAAAACAGCATTAGAACGATTCATTGGAATTTTTACAGGAAGAAATAAATTAGATGAATTTATGATTGATCAAATAGAAATTCGTCAAAAAGCAATTAGAAAAACTTTAGCTCAAAAAATGAGTTTAGCACACAATTATAGTGTGCATGAATTAATGGCAGAAATATCTATGTTTATTGAAGATAATCAAGATGATGAATTAGTTGAAGATGATGTGAAAAGCCTAAAAGTAATGTCTGATGAACTAAGAAAAAATTTCGTAGTATCTGACTATAAAGTTAAAACTATTATTAATGAAAAAGAACATAAAAATTTACCTGTAGAAAAGAAAAAGATGAACAAGAAAGATATTATTGAAGTAGAGACATATCGCTTCCTAAATAAATATGGGTATGACATTAATAATGATGAAAAAGATGATCCAAAATATTCAGATACAATGTCTCATGAAATTAGTAGGGTAATAGATTATATAAAAAACTCAGATGTTATATAATTAACAAAGGAGAAATAAATGGACGAACAGAAAGAAAAAAAAGTAAATGATGAATTTACAAAAAGTGAAATTGAATCCAGAAAAATAAAGATAGGTACAGTTGGTAATTTCATATATGCAGCTTTTCTTTTATTAATTGTTGGAACTGCTCTTTTAATATCATTTTTGATACGTATGGAAAGAGAAAATTATGATAAACAATATAATGAATTAGTAAGCAATATGAATTATATACCAACAGAGAGTACTAATACTGAAAACACAGATGATAAAGTACAAACAATAGCAAATATTATTGATTCTGCTATTGCAGATAGTAATGATTCATCAGGAATTACTTCAAAAGATTCAGCGAAACAAGTACTAAATGAAAAATTAGTAGTGTTATATGATGGATTGATACTAGATACTAGCAAAATGGATGAAGTAACTCTTCAATATATAGATAGTACTTCTGATGAAAAAGATAAATATGTAATTACTTATTACAGTTATGAAAATTATAGTTTTCAAGAGTCAAAACTTGGAACACTATCAAATAAAATTGTAGGAAATCTTGTAAAAATAAATAATGTTGGAAAAATAGCAATATCAGAAGACTATGACGCAATTCCAAGAGATATAAAAGTAATTAATACTGTTCCAGATGTTATAACAGATGATACAAAAAATTATGATTCTGTAAAAACAATTATTGTTGATTTAGATGGAAACGGAACAGAAGAATATATTTTAACACTAGCAAATAAATCAATAGGATATTCTAAGATTTCTTTATATGATGCAAAAGGAAGTAAAGTAAATGACTTAGCATCTATAGAAAAAAGTAAATGGAAAAAAGATACAAACAATGAATATTACTTAAGTATTAGTAACATAGAAGTAATTGATATTGATAATGACGGAATAATGGAAATTGTATTAGAAATTCCCCACGGCACAGGAGATTCTACAGTAAGTTTATTGAAGTACAACAATGGAAAACTAAGCGGAAAAACAGGAATAGAGTGTTCATTATTAAGTGATTAAAAAAAAAATTAGCAATAATGCTAGTTTTTTTTGTGAACCAAATTTGTTTCTAATAAGTCTAATATATAAATTGACAAAAATAATAGTTATAATTATATTATTAATAAGGGGGATTATAATATGAAAAAAGAAATAATAATAGTTGTACTTTTAATTATTATTTGTTGTATGGGAATAGAGATTTATCATTTATCAAATACAAAAAAAGAAGAAATAGTTACTAATGGTATTGAAGAAGGTTTAGAAAAAGAAGAAAAAGAAAGAAACACAAAAGAATGGAAAATAGAAGGAGAATATTGGGATACTGATATTGAAGCAGGAGATCCACCATCATATTTGTTTTATGGCAATGAAGTAATTATAGAAGGAAATGCTATAGCATATGGGACTTTTGATATAGTTGGTGATACAATTAAAATTAAAGAGGTTAAAGCATTTGATCCTGAAGGCGAAGAAATGGAAGTATCTGATGAAATAACTGAAATTGAAATAATTGATGAAAAAACATTAAAAATGAATAAAGCAACATTAAAAAGATTTGAAGATTATGAAGATGTTAAATTGTCAGGAAATTATAGCTTTGTCGATGCAAGCGATGCAGGATGGAGTTTTTTTGAGGATGGAAGAGCAACATTTGGTACAAATTTAACTCTAGATAGAGGAGAATATAAAACAGTTACTCAGGATGGAATTATGGTTCATTATAAACAAAGAACAACTTGGAATTTAGATACTGGAGATGAGACAACAGAAGATATTGATACTTATGAATTTTTTTCTGTTTCAAATGATAGGGAATCATTATATTTTTTAAATGAACAAACTTATAAAAGAGTTGAATTGATTAGATATGGAGATCCAATTGAACAATAATTATAGATTACAATAAATAATAGATAATAAAAGCTAGTATTTAATTACTAGTTTTTATTTTTTATCTTAAAATTATTTATTTTTTTATATTTTTGTGTTGACAATCTACTATACCCGTAGTATAATAGTTAAGCGTGAGATTGCGATGAAGCAGAATGTGGCTACGTTACTTAAAATTTTTTAAGTAAACGGAGGGAACTTCTGTGGAGTATGTCTTGGCTTAGACCGGGCGATAAGTTTGATAAATGTACATAAACTTATCCAAGAATCTATGTTTCAATTAAAAATTTTGAATACGAAAGAAGGCTTGGATTTTATAATGGTGTAAAAAGAAACACCAGGGTACGTTGTAAACTTGCCGATGCCTACAATATTATTTAAGGAGGGAAATTTAAAAATGGCAAAATCAAACACAGGTGTAGGAAGTGACAAAATAAGAATTAGACTAAAAGCTTATGATTATGTTGTTTTAGATCAGTCTGCTGAAAAGATAGTAGATACTGCTAAGAGAACAGGAGCTAAAGTTTCAGGTCCTATTCCACTTCCAACAGAAAAAGAAGTAGTAACTATTTTACGTTCTCCACACAAACATAAAGATTCAAGAGAACAATTCGAAATGAGAACACACAAAAGAGTTATCGATATTCTTTATCCAACACAAAAAACAGTTGATAGTTTAATGAAACTAGAATTACCAGCTGGTGTAGATATCGAAATCAAGTTATAATTTAAACTATCTATTTATATAGAATAGATAAGAAATCAAACCAAGCTGAATTAATTTTCAGCCAATAGTAGGAGGAATTATTTAAAATGAAAGCAATAATAGGAAGAAAAGTTGGAATGACTCAAATATTTGATGAAAAAGGTGCAGTTATTCCAGTAACAGTTATAGAAGCTGGACCATGCCCAGTTGTTCAAGTTAAAACTGTTGAAACAGATGGTTACAATGCTGTTCAATTAGGATTTGGAACAGTAAAAGAAAGCAAATTAAACAAACCAGATAATGGTCACTTTAAAAAAGCTAATATAAAAGCTGTAAAACATTTAAGAGAATTTAAAGCTTGTGAAAAATGCATTGGTGAAGTTAAAGTAGGAGACGAATTTAAAGTAGATGTATTTGAAGCAGGAGAAAAAGTTGATGTTCAAGGAACAACAAAAGGAAAAGGATTCCAAGGTGTTATTAAACGTCATGGACAATCAAGAGGACCTATGGGACATGGTTCTATGTATCATAGAAGACCAGGTTCAATGGGATCTACATCTACACCAGGAAGAGTATATAAAGGAAAAAATCTTCCAGGACATATGGGTGTTGAAACAGTTACAGTTCAAAACCTAGAAATCGTTAAAGTAGATTTAGATAAAAATGCTTTATTAATTAAAGGTTCAGTACCTGGAAACAAAGGAAGCATATTAAAAATAAGACATGCGGTTAAAGCATCTAAATAGAAGGAAGGAGGAAGATTAAATGCCAAGTATAGATGTATATAATGTAGAAGGAAAGAAAGTTAGCACAGTAGATTTAAAAGAAGAAATCTTTGGAATAGAACCAAATGAAGCATTAGTTCATAGCGTTCTTGTTAACTATTTATCTAATCAAAGACAAGGTACACAATCTACAAAAACAAGAAGTGAAGTAAGAGGCGGTGGAAAGAAACCTTGGAGACAAAAAGGTACAGGTAGAGCAAGACAAGGTTCTATAAGAGCTCCACAATGGATCAAAGGTGGTATTGCTTTAGGACCAAAACCAAGATCTTACAAATATAGTGTTAATAAAAAAGAAAAACAATTAGCAATTAAATCATTATTAAGTTCTAAAGTATTAGAAAATGATTTAGTAGTTGTTGATAAATTTAATTTTAAAGAAATTAAAACAAAACAAGTTGTTTCAGCAATG
>JAEEGL011228386.1_pt1 | contig 197680 bp, 174 predicted proteins | sample 9134231 | NCBI WGS metagenome assembly JAEEGL01 (sample SAMN16246548, study PRJNA631951) | gut metagenome | biome: gut microbiome; feature: rumen; material: fiber-attached | host: Bos | place: Iran: Karaj | collected 2018-10 | reverse complement strand
GAAGGAAGATTGATGTCGAGAACAGTATCTCCTGAAAAAGATACTGCCAGGAATGGAAATGAAGAGCTGATCAAAGAACGGTACTCAGCTAATGCAAGATTACCACCTGTGACTGCTATCTTGAGGACATTGGGAAGAAGCCTGCCGCCGATATCGCTGACGGTTTCGGGCAGGCGGACGTCAAGTCCAAAGGATGACATCTCGCTGCGGTAATTGACGAAGCGCTCAGAAATGGAAGCAGAAGCCGCCCGGTTGCCAATGATGCCGCTTTGTGTCTGCAGCGCATATCTGGCGCCGTGCTTCTCAAGCATGACTGTGAGTTCCGCTGTCAGCTGAGTCGGGAAGGGATTGTTTCTGATGATGTCTCCGGATGGTGAAGTGATGAATGCCCCGTTGGATGACGCACTGAATCCTCTGATGCCCATCTGAAGGAAGAAGCCGCTCGTATAGCAGGGCGGACGCCCGGAAACAAGCGCGATCGCAGCCCCGCTTCTGAACAGTTCCCGGATGGCTTCGGCGTTGCCGCCGCTTAGGATTCCATGTGAGTCAAGAAGAGTACCGTCAAGATCAAATGCGCATAATCTTATCATTTCAGTTTGCAGGTGTGTCAGGACAGAATAAGACCTCTTCCGAAGACGGAAGAGGTCGGTAAATCAATCGATAAAGCCGTTCTCGCGGAGCTTTTCGATCATCTCGTTCTGGTCAAGAGGATTCTTGAGCCCGATGATCTTGACGGAAGAACCTTCAAATGACTTGAAGTGACCAACGAAATTCATGGGGCAGAATACTATATCATATCCGCCGGCAGAGGATGTTGCCTCCCCGACCGTTCCATGATCGAATGATGCATCAAGACCGACTTTCTTGAAAGCCTGCTGTGCCTTGATCTTGATCAGCATGCTGGTTCCCATTCCGTTTCCGCAGGCTACAAATACTTTCATCTATATAATTGATCCTTTCAAATTTGATTTCCGGGAGCGGAGCCTTCCGCCCCCGGAAATTATATCATTATTCGTTGGTGTGATCCCAGTAATGCTCTTCGTTCTTCTTGTAGTAGACCTGAGTGAGAACGAGGAGGATGACCGAGAAGATCAGAGACCAAACGATGGGCGTCAGGAATTTCGAACCGATCACGAGAGCGGGAAGCACTGTGTTGTTATCAAAGAAGGCGCCCCACGCATTGAGGTGGAAACCGACACCCTTCTCAAAGAAGAGCAGCATCAGCTCAGATGCAACGACCTGGAAGAGACCGTTGATAAGAGGAATGATGATAGCGGCCTTGCGTCCGCCGCGCTTGTTGGCAAAGCATGCAAGAGTAGCATTGTCAAAGAACAGCGGGATGAAGGCAGGAAGGAGAAGGATCGGAGCCTTGAACAGAAGCAGTCCTGCTATGCCGATGAGTTCTCCGGCAAGACCCATAACGAAGCCGAGGACCGGTACGGAACCGGAAACGAAGCTGTAGGTGACAGCGCAGTCAACAGCGGGCATGGCGCCTTTCAGCAGTTTGTCTGAGAAGCCGTGGAACGCGTTGCTGAGCTCGCCGACCATCATGCGGACACCGGTGAGAAGAACTACCATGTAGACCGCAAAGTTGACGCAGGTCTTGAATATATACATGACATACCATGTCGCAGCGGAAAGACCTGTGTCGAAGGACATCATGGTCTCTTTGCCGATGATGGCCAGAACGATTCCCATGAAGATGAACATAAGCACCGAGGTGGATACCACGTTGTCTGTGAACATGGAGAGCCATCCGGGAAGTTCAAGATTCTCAAAGCTGTCCTCTTCCTTGCCGAGCTTCGGTGCGAGTTTGTCGGTCAGAACGATTCCGGCCATCTCCTGATGCCCGACGGCGAAGTTGGCGCCGCCGGTCAGGTTCTGAGTTGCTTCAACAGTGAAGTTGGATCCGCAGGAAGCCCAGACGCCGGCAAAGATCCCGATCGCGATGGCATATGGCCATCCGTACCATGCGGGGTTAAGAAGCGCGATAAACCAGATCCAGATCTGTGAGTAGGACTGAAGAACGTGTCCTGTCGTGTACAGAGTGCGGATCTTGGTGTACTTGTTAAGCGCGACAAGAATGAAGTTTACGACGATGGAGATGACGAAAGACGCCATTATGTACATCATCGCGTCAGGGTTGGTAACGAAAAATCCGTCTTCCGGGTTCATCTGCTGGGCCTGCTGGGTATATGTGTCGATAAGGGAGGCAGTGATGTTGAACTTGGAAGCCAGTGCGTTGACTATCGGACGGAACGTGGATGTGAATCCGCCCGAGCCGATGGACATGATCAGGTAGCCGACGACAGCCTTGATCATGGAACTGAGAGCCTCATACCATTTTTTCTTGAGTGCCAGCATACCGATAAGGACCAGAAGGCCTACGATATATGCCGGCTGTGTCAAGATGTTGCTGGAGATGCTCTGGAATACAGCTTGCATTGAATGTACCTCCTCATTTTTGTGTTGGAAAGACCGGCAATTCCAGACAGAAAAGGCCGAAAAGACAAAAAATCGGGGTATGACCCATGTGCAACAAAAGATCTCCCCCGAAATGCTATTATAAACATTATATATCTTGCAGTATATTTAGTCAACATTTCAATAAAATATGTGCAATGTGCACACCTGAAAGCGTGTTCTGTAGAACAAACGAAAAGACAGGAACTATCTGGGGCAAAGACGACAGAACAGTAAGAGAGGTAAATTAATAAACAAATGTTTCCGGGCTTTTCGACCGCAAATTAAGCATAACGCAGAATCGGCAGATCCTTTGTTTTGCTGATAGACAAAGGCTGAATGAAATGGTATACTTTCTGCGGTCTTTAAGGCGATACAGAGATATCGGCAAGATCCCGGAGCAAAAGGAAAAGGACAGAATTCAGTCTGTCCGGTCTTTGTCTGATGAGATCCTGCCTGACGGCAGGTTTTTTTGTGGAGAGAATACAATGGCAGTAAGCATAAGCATCGTCGATCCGGATAACATCCTGAGATGCTCGGAAAGGGAGTCCGTGTTCTCAGACGGCATTGTGAATGCCAGCAATGACAGAGTGTTTGTGTTTCCCGGTTTCTGTGATGTGCACGTGCACTTCAGGGAGCCGGGCTTTTCTTATAAAGAGACGATACGCAGCGGAAGTCTCGCGGCTGCGCGCGGCGGATACACAGATGTGTGCTCGATGCCCAATCTCGACCCTGTACCGGATAGTCCGGAACACCTGGGGATCCAGCAGAAGATAATAGATGAGAGCGCAGTGGTCAGGGTGCATCCTTACGGAGCCATCACGGTGAGGGAAGAAGGCAAAGTACTTTCCGACATGGAGGGAATGGCGGAAGGGATCATAGCTTTCTCGGATGACGGAAAAGGAGTCCAGTCGGAGGAGATGATGCGAAGAGCAATGATCAGGGCAAAAGCACTCGGAAAGATCATTGCCGCTCACTGCGAAGACAACTCTCTGCTGAACGGCGGATATATACACGATGGCAGATATGCTGCGGAACACGGGCACAGAGGGATATCCTCAGCCAGCGAATACGTACAGATAGAGAGAGACCTCAGGCTGGCGGAAGAAACGGGATGTGCATATCATGTCTGCCACATATCCACTAAAGAAAGTGTGGAAGCGATCAGGAGAGCTAAGGAGAGAGGCGTGGATGTGACATGCGAAACGGCGCCGCATTACCTGGTACTCTGTGAGGATGATCTGCAGGAAGACGGGAGATTCAAGATGAATCCTCCTCTGCGGAGCTCGGAGGACAGGCAGGCGCTGATAGAGGGTCTTGCAGACGGCACGATAGACATGATCGCCACTGACCACGCTCCTCACAGTGCGGAGGAAAAGGACAAGGGGCTGGAGAAGAGCTCGTTCGGAATAACAGGCCTCGAAACAGCTTTCCCGGTGCTCTACAGCAAGCTCGTGCTGACAGGGAGGATAACTCTAGAGAAACTGATCGTCCTGATGTCATCGGCTCCGAGAAAGAGATTCGGTATACAGGACGACCCGGGATATACAGTCTGGGATCTTGATGCGGTCAGCAGGATAGATCCGCGGGAATTCCTCTCAAAGGGCAGGTCTACGCCGTTCGAGGGAATGGAAGTCCATGGTTCATGCATCAAAACAGTTGCAAACGGAAGAGAAATATACAGGAGATAAGAAAATGGCAAAGCGCAAGGACATCAGTAAGATCCTCATCATCGGTTCAGGCCCCATCGTGATAGGACAGGCTGCGGAGTTCGACTATGCGGGAACACAGGCCTGCCTGGCACTCAAGGAGGAAGGCTATCAGGTGATACTGTGCAACTCCAACCCTGCCACTATCATGACAGATACATCCATTGCAGACAAAGTCTACATGGAGCCTCTGACACTGGAATACATAGCAAAGATACTCAGATATGAACGCCCTGATGCGATCCTTCCGGGCATCGGAGGACAGACGGGGCTCAATCTTGCCGTCCAGCTTGAGAAGAAAGGTGTTCTGAAGGAGTGCGGAGTTGAGCTGCTCGGAACGTCCAGCCACAGCATCGAACTCGCGGAGGACCGCGAGATGTTCAAGGAGATGTGCATCTCCATCGGGGAGCCTGTAATACCGTCCGAGATCACCTACAGCGTGGAGGAGGCCGTAAAAGCAGCGGAGAACATAGGTTATCCTGTGGTGCTCAGACCGGCGTTCACTCTGGGAGGATCCGGCGGCGGATTTGCAAACGATATCACGGAACTTGAAGAGATAGCGGCAAATGCGTTCAACGTGTCTCCCGTTCATCAGGTGCTGGTGGAGAAGAGCGTCAAAGGGTTCAAGGAGATCGAGTTCGAGGTCATGCGCGACTCCAGGGACAATGCTATAACCATATGCGGGATGGAGAACGTGGATCCTGTCGGTGTGCACACCGGAGACAGTGTAGTCGTGGCTCCTATCCTCTCCCTTTCAGACGCAGACCTGAAGATGCTCAATGACAGCGCCATCAAGATCATAAGAGAGCTCAAGATCAGCGGAGGATGCAACGTCCAGTTCGCGCTCAACCCCGAGACCAGCGAATACTTCCTCATCGAAGTCAATCCGAGAGTGTCAAGATCCTCTGCGCTTGCTTCAAAGGCGAGCGGATATCCCATTGCCAGGGTGACAGCCAAGATAGCAATAGGAATGACGCTGGACGAGATACCGGTTGCCGGAGGATATGCCTCAACCGAACCGTCGCTGGATTACTATGTTGCAAAGTTCCCGAGGTTCCCGTTTGACAAGTTCCCGACAATATCCAACGAACTGGGGACACAGATGAAGGCTACCGGAGAGGTCATGGGCATCGGTTCCAATCTTGAGGAGTGCATACTCAAATCGGTGAGGTCGCTGGAGATAGGTGTCAATCATCTGTACATGAAGAAGTTCGACAGTTACAGCGACGGTGAACTTGAACAGTATGTATCCGAATTCAGATCAGACGGAATGTTCGCGGTATGCGAACTTCTGAGAAGAGGAACTTCCGTTGCAAGGCTCCATGAACTTACGATGATCACCGAGCTGTTCCTGGAATCCTACAAAAAGATAGTCGACATGGAGAAGACTCTCAGGAAGAACGTAAATTCCATAGATGTCCTCAGGGAAGCCAAGAAGATGGGATTCTCCGACGGATACATAGCGCAGCTCTGGAACCTCAAGGAAGTCGAAGTATATGAGAGGAGGAAGAACAACGGAATAACTCCAGTGTTCAGGATGGTGGACACGCTGCACACCGGCAAGTACATACCGTATCTGTACTCTTCATACTCCGGCGAAAACGAGTCGAGACTCACGGAGTTCAAGAAGATAGTGGTGCTGGGAGCCGGCCCCATCAGGATCGGACAGGGAGTCGAATTCGATTATTCTTCAGTCCATTCGGTCCAGACCATCAAGCGCTCCAAGTATGAAGCGATAATAATCAACAACAACCCGGAGACTGTATCCACGGACTATACGACTGCGGACAAGCTCTATTTTGAGCCTCTGACCGTCGAGGATGTCATGGCGATAATCGATTATGAGCAGCCCGATGACGTGGTTGTGTCTCTCGGAGGACAAACGGCCATCAATCTGACACAGCCTCTTCTGGACAGAGGAGTCAAGATCGTCGGGACGAACTGCGAAGCCATCGATACTGCCGAGAACCGCGAAAGCTTTGAGAGGATACTCAAGGAACTTGATATCCCCCAGCCGGAAGGAGACGCAGTCACCGACATAGAAGAAGGCGTAAAGGTAGCGGAGAGGATAGGATATCCGGTGCTGGTAAGACCTTCCTTCGTACTGGGAGGCAGAGCGATGCAGATCGTCGCCAACGAAGAGCAGCTCAGGCATTACCTCCGGACAGCCGTTGAGATAGACAAGGATAAGCCTGTGCTCGTGGACCACTACATCGAGGGAAAGGAACTTGAGGTGGACGCGGTCTGCGACGGCAATGACGTCTTTGTGCCCGGCATAATGGAACTGGTAGAGAGAACCGGCATCCACTCCGGAGACTCCATAAGCGTATATCCGACATTCAGCGTGTCTGACAAGGTAAAAGGCGTGATCCTTCAGTATGCAAAGAAACTTGGTCTTGGCATAGGCATCAGAGGGCTTTACAATATCCAGTTCATAGTGGACAGGAACGAAGATGTCTACATCATCGAAGTGAACCCGAGATCGTCCCGTACAGTCCCGTTCCTTTCCAAGGCGACCGGATATTCTCTGGCAGATATCGCAACGGAAGTCACTCTCGGCAAGACTCTAAAAGAGCAGGGGATATTCACTCTGTACCCCGATGAGAAGAAGAGGTACTACGTGAAGGTGCCGGTATTCTCATTCAATAAGATAAAGGGCCTGGACGCGTATCTGAGCCCTGAGATGAAGTCCACCGGCGAAGCGATCGGTTACGATGACAAACTCAACAGAGCCCTTTACAAGGCGCTTCAGGCCGCGGGAACGAAAGTCCAGAACTATGGCACGGTATTCGTGACCGTGGCAGATAAAGACAAAGAGGAGGCTCTGCCTCTGGTCAGGAGATTCTACAACCTCGGATTCAACATCCAGGCGACCTCCGGAACGGCGCAGTATCTCAAGGACAGGGGAATCAGGACCCATGTTCTCGGAAAGATCGGTGACGGAAGCGATGATATCCCCGAGGCGATCAGACAGGGTTATCTCTCCTATATCATCAACACCAGAGACCCGGGCTCGATCAATGAAGAGAGCGACGGCGGACAGATAAGAAAACTTGCCACAGAGAACAATGTGTCGATCTTTACATCGCTTGATACGGTAAGGGTGCTTCTGGATGTCCTCGAAGAAACGACGCTGACGATCTCGACTATCGACGCGTGAGGAGGTACAGGTGAAGGAGTCCGTATTCAGAATAAAAGAGAACAGGAACATAGCCCCTTTGACGTTCCTGATGGTGCTGGAAGGCGACTGTGCCGGCATGGACAGGCCCGGACAGTTCGTCAACATAAAGATAGAAGGATTCTTCCTCAGAAGGCCGATATCTGTGTGTGATGTCAGGGACGGCGAACTCACTCTGATATACAAGACGGTCGGAAAAGGGACCCTTGCCATGTCCGGGATGAAAGAAGGACAGGAACTGTCGCTGCTCACGGGACTGGGAAACGGGTATGACATTACAAAAGCGGGAGAGGCGCCGCTCCTTCTGGGGGGCGGGGCAGGCGTGCCGCCTCTATATCTCCTCGCAAGAAAACTCAGAGCGGAAGGAAAGAAAGTCAGCGTGGTGCTGGGATTCAACCGCAGGGAAGAGATCTTCTTCGAGAAGGAATTCAGCGATCTGGGGTGTGACGTAACGGTGACAACGGTCGACGGCAGCGCCGGAGTCAGAGGTTTCGTGACAGACGGTATGCCGGAACATTACAGCTATTTCTACACCTGCGGCCCGGAACCGATGCTGCGAGCGGTCAAGAGAGCTGCATCCACATCAGGACAGTTCAGCTTCGAGGAGAGGATGGGATGCGGATTCGGAGCCTGTATGGGCTGCACCTGCCGCACTGTCACCGGATATAAGAGGATCTGCAAGGACGGGCCTGTTCTGGAGAAGGAGGAGATCCTGTGGGAAGACTGAGTACAATGCTCTGCGGAGCGGAACTGGACAGCCCGATCATTCCTGCGTCCGGCACGTTCGGGTACGGGTATGAATTCGCGGAACTGTATGATATAAACATCCTGGGAACGTTTTCGTTCAAGGGGACAACACTGGAACCGCGCTTCGGGAATCCCACGCCGAGGATAGCGGAGACTTCCTGCGGAATGCTGAATGCCGTGGGACTGCAGAATCCCGGTGTGGATAAAGTCATCAGCGAGGAACTGCCTAAGCTGGCGAAGGTTTTCAGAAAGCCGGTCATGGCGAATGTGAGCGGATTTTCTGTGGACGAGTATATTGAGACTTGCGCAAAACTCGACGCGCAGGAGCAGGTGGGATGGCTCGAGGTAAACATCAGCTGTCCGAACGTTCACGGCGGCGGAATGAGCTTCGGAACAAGCGCGGCTTCAGCGGCAGAGGTCACCAGAGAAGTCAAAAAAGTAACTTCAAAGCCGGTGATAATGAAACTGTCTCCGAATGTTACCGATATAACTGCCATAGCAAGAGCCTGTGAAGAGGCCGGCGCGGACGGCATAAGCCTTATAAACACCCTTATGGGGATGAGGCTGGACATACGCAGGAAAAAGCCTGTCCTGGCAAACAGGACAGGGGGACTCTCGGGTCCTGCGGTGTTCCCGGTCGCTCTCAGAATGGTCTGGGACGTATATGAAGCTGTCAGCATCCCGGTGGTAGGCATGGGCGGAGTCTCATCAGCAGAAGACGTTATCGAGATGATGCTTGCAGGAGCAACTGCTGTGGAGATAGGATCGGCGAATCTGACGGATCCCTATATCTGCAGAGATATCACAGAACGACTCCCGGAACTGATGGACAGTCTCGGGATCGTAGATATAAAAGACATCATTGGAGGAGCACACAATGGGTAAAGATGTCATCATCGCCTGCGATTTCAGCAGCGCTGAAGAGACACTGACTTTTCTGGACAGATTCACCGGAAAGAAACCGTTCGTAAAGATCGGAATGGAACTTTTCTATTCCGCAGGACCGGAGATCGTAAAGGATATCAAGAAGAGAGGACACAGGATATTCCTCGACCTTAAGCTTCATGACATCCCGAATACGGTAAAAAAGTCGATGGCAGCGCTTTCGTCGCTGGATGTGGACATCTGCAATCTTCATGCAGCAGGTGGCGCGGCGATGATGAAGGCTGCTCTGGAAGGCCTGACAAGACCAGACGGAACCAGGCCGCTGCTCATTGCGGTGACTCAGCTCACGAGCATCGACCAGCGGACGCTGGAAGAAGAGCTTCACATCAGGGAACCGCTGGATGAGGTGGTAATGGATTATGCCAGGAATGCGGCATCTGCGGGACTCGACGGAGTGGTATGCTCACCGCTGGAAGCAGGCAAAGTCCACGAGGCGTGCGGAAACGGATTCCTCACGATAACTCCCGGGATCAGATTCGCAGACAGTTCAAGTGACGATCAGAAGAGGATAATGACACCTGCCCAGGCAAAGATCGAAGGCTGCGATTATATCGTGGTAGGCAGAGTGATCACCGCGGCGGAAGATCCGGTTGCGGCGTATGAAAGATGCTGCGCGGAATTCATAGACTGAGAGGAGAGCAAGGAATGGAACTGAACAGACAGATAGCAGAGGATCTGCTGAAGATAAAAGCGGTGTTCTTCCGCCCGGAAGAGCCCTTCACATGGGCAAGCGGGATAAAGAGCCCGGTGTACTGTGACAACAGACTGACCCTTACAGCCCCGGATGTCAGGAATGATGTTGAGAACGGACTGGCGGAGCTTATAAAGAAGCATTATCCCGAGGTGCAGGTCCTTATGGGCACGTCCACGGCAGGGATCGCGCATGCGGCAATTGTGGGTCATATCATGGGACTCCCCATGGGATATGTCCGCTCCGGCAACAAGGATCACGGGAGGCAGAATCAGATCGAAGGTAAACTTGAACCGGGACAGAAAGTCGTAGTCGTCGAGGATCTGATATCTACCGGCGGAAGCGTCATAGAGGTCGTCAACGTCCTCAGAGAAGCAGGAGCAGAAGTGCTCGGTATAGTGTCGATCTTCACCTATGGCATGAAGAAAGGACTGGAGAGACTGGCTGAGGCCGATGTAGAGAATCATTCTCTGACAGATTTTGACTGCATTGCCCGGGTCGCATCAGAGACGGGATATATCAGACCTGAGGATGTCAGAAGACTGATAGCGTTCAGGGATAATCCTTCTGACGAGAGCTGGATAGGAGCATAAAATGAGAAGCATAATCGACATACTGGACCTGAGCACGGAAGAACTGGATGAGCTTATTGCGACAGCCCTTGACATCATCGACCATCCCAGGAAGTATTCGCATATATGCGACGGGCTAAAGCTCGCAACGCTCTTCTTTGAACCCTCCACAAGGACAAGGATGAGCTTTGAAGCTGCGATGTATGAACTGGGAGGTCACGTCATCTCCATGGCAAGCGCGGCTTCCTCTTCCGCAGCTAAGGGAGAGAGCGTAGCCGACACAGTGAAAGTGATAAGCTGCTATGCGGATATAATTGCGATAAGGCATCCGAAGGAAGGAGCAGCCCTTGTGGCGGCGAACAATGCTTCCATTCCCGTGATAAACGGAGGAGACGGAGGACACTGCCATCCGACACAGACTCTGGCCGACCTTCTGACGATCTACAGGGAGAAGGGAAAGCTTGACGGACTTACCATCGGAGTCTGCGGGGATCTGAAGTTCGGCAGGACCGTTCACTCCCTGATCAATGCGATGTCAAGATATGAAGGCACGAGATTCGTTCTGATCTCTCCTGAAGAACTGAGAGTTCCCGATTATGTCATAAATGAAGCACTTGTCAGAAAGGGCGTTCCATACAGCGAGACGACGGATCTGGACAAGGCCATGCCGGAGCTTGACATCCTGTACATGACGAGGATACAGAGGGAGAGATTCTTCAATGAGGAAGAATACCTCAGATTGAAGGATTCATACATCCTTACTGCCGACAGGATGAAGAATGCGGGGGATGACATGATTGTCATGCATCCTCTTCCGCGTGTAAACGAGATAAGCGTCGCAGTGGATGACGATCCCAGGGCATGCTATTTCAAACAGGTGCTCAACGGGAAGTACATGAGGATGGCGCTTATGCTCAAGCTTCTCACTGAGGCGGGAAAACTTGAAGCAACTGGGCTGAACGGCTCAAGGACAGTCACTCTGTAGGAGGACGGAAAATGAATGTGGATCCGATAAAAAACGGGATAGTGATAGATCACATAACTGCAGGGAAAGGTGCGCAGATATACTCGCTCCTGGGCTTGGATTCCCTTGATGTGTCTGTGGCGCTGATCCGGAATGTGGCGAGTAAAAGACTCGGAAGGAAAGACATAATAAAGATAGACGCGGAGATCCCGGTGGACTTTGATGTTATAGGATATGTGGATCCCGGCGCGACGGTGAACATCATCAGGAATGGCAGTACCGTGGAGAAGAGAACGATGGAGCTTCCTGAACTGCTGACTGATGTGATAAAATGCAGGAATCCGAGATGCATCACCACCACGGAGCAGGAACTGAAACACGTCTTCCGCCTGGCAGATGCGGAAAAGATGGAATACAGATGCATCTACTGTGAGACAAAAGCCGAATAGAACGCCGTACGGGGCGACTTACGGATAAGGAGCAGTTGCGATGATCAGCGAGATGAAGACTCAGATAATGGATAAGATCAGAGGCGCTGTAAAGTGCTCCGCTCTTCCGGAGGACGGATGGACCGATATGTCTTTCCCTAATCTGATAAAGCTTATGAAGTTCAGAGTGGACAGATATTCGCTTGAAGGTTTCGGGAGACTGATGACGATGCATACGACTACCAAAATGGGAATGGAACTTCTCACCATGTCGTTTATGCCGTCAGGGGGCCTTACTGTGCCGTACCTGCTGATGGATGCCATGAGCATGAAGAAAAAGCGCTGTGTTTTTGTGGAATACTACGGATGCGGAAAGGAAGATCTCAGGAGCGATGCTCTGGAGGAACTATATGAGACGTTCCGTCTGCTCCCGGACTATTCGGAGAAGCCAAACTGGTATGTGGGAGAACGGGAATCGTATTCCCTGATCAAGAGCGGAACTGAGATCCAGCTCACCGACATGGCGGTCAGATCTGTAGAAGCATATCTTTCTCTGATACCGCAAGCCCATGAGGACAAGGAGTATAGGAACAAGCTTGCTGCTTTCAGACAGCGTATGATCGATGAAGGAAATCCCTCCAGCTCCACATTGCATCTGCTTCTGGGCAGAGCAGGGGCTGAACGCTTCATGAAGCAGGTGGTAATGCCTATCGAGGGGGAAGTGCTGCCGCAGGATAACGAGAAGAGAGGAAGCAGGTGGCTCGTTTAAAAGGATCGAATCACTGCCTGCGCAGATACGCGCGGTTTCCCCGTAACTTATCGAAACAGGATTGAAACAATAATATGAGACTGTATAAAAAACTGATCATCGCTGCGCTTGTGATCGCATGCATCGCAGCATTCAGGTTCGGCGCCGTTTTCAAGGACCGGACTGAACCTGTCAGCGGATATACGGTCTTTTTTGTCGGTGCGGACAGGTATCTCAGCAGTTACGGGGAAACTGAAGAGACTCTTCCTCCGTATACCACTGATAATGAGATCTATGTGCCTGCACTGACTGTGCTCAAGGGCCTCGGAGGAGAGATCTTCGGGGGACGGATCCATTTCGGAGGGCAGGATACGGAACTTTCTGATTATCTTAGGGATGACGGAACGGAAGAGTTCGTTGCTGCTGAGGAACTCTGCAGCAGATTCGGACTCTGCAGGAGAGAGTATCAGGATATGCTCCAGATCGGATTTGAGATGGAGGATATAGACGCGGATCAGAGGGCTCTGATCGCTGAAGAACTGGGTTATGTAAGAAGAGAAAAAGAGCCAGAAAAGTCTCCGGAAGGAGAAGCAGTCCGGATCGATCCGTACCGCAAGTCCACATATGACACGGTGGTGTCATGGGTGAACGATCTTGAGAAGGCATATCCCGATCTGGTCACTTCCTTTGATGCCGGAACATCGGTGGAAGGAAGGACTATCCCCGGCTTTACAATGGGACGCGGTGAACGGGTCATATATATGGAAGCCGCGATCCATGCCAGCGAATATGTGACATCCAATGTGATCGCATACATAGCTGACAGATATCTTGCGGGATACCGTGAAGATACTTGCGAAGAGGGATACATATCGTACAGGGAACTTCTGGACAGTTTCACCTTCTATATCGTTCCCCAGGTAAACCCGGACGGCGTTAATATCGCTCAGCACGGATTCAGAGCAAGCACTCTTCCGGTGTGGAAATATGACGCGCAAGGCGCTGATTATCCTTATCAGTACAAGGCGAACGCCAATGGGGTGGATCTCAACAGGAACTTTCCCTACCACTGGGATCCGAAACTGGAGAACGGCATAATGTGGCCGGCCAGAAGATACTACTGCGGTCCGGAAGCTGCGAGCGAACCCGAGACGAGGATGATCATAGATATCATGCGGAACATTCCTGCAGAGGCATTCATTGATATCCATAAATTCGGAGAGACACTGAACTGGATCGATTCAGATGCCACGGATGAATACAGGTCCCGTTATTCAGCGCTGGCAAAAAGAATGGCGGAGGATTCAGGATTTGAAGATCTTGGGACCGAACGAGTAGAGTTCGGCGGCTATGCAATGAACTACAATCTCCATGTGAATGATGTTTTTTCCTGTGTGGTGGAAGTCTGCAGGCTCTATCCTTACAACGAGGGACAGCTGGATAAGATAATCAAGAGGATCTGGAGGCTCGGACTGGTACTGGGGGAAGAACTGCTTAAGCTGGATGACCGCAAGGAAGGTCTGAGGATCGAACTGGACGGAAGGACGCTGGTGGCCATATCGGATGCATCCCGCAGTGACGATGCCATCTCGCTGACGCAGCTTGAGACGATCATTGAAGCCGTCGGGGGAGATGTGCATTACGATGATACGGGTGATGTATCTGTTTCGCTTAACGGCAAGAATGCAGCGAGGAATTGTTCCGATACGCTCAAGGCCGGAGAGGATGTCTATGCCGTGTCTGCGGACGGCAGATGCGTCAATGCGACGCATCTTCTGGCAGATCTCGGAGTGAGCATCATCTTGGAAGGCAAGACCGTAAAAGTCACAAGCCACAGGTGATTATTTCGTTGCCGGGATGTATAATTGAAACTGCTGTTCCGCCATGGGATAAACTTATATGAGGAGACTTTCCGTACATGACAGGAGAAAAGAAGTGTAGAAACACAGGGAAAATGCTGGCTGCGGTCTGCTGCCTTGTGCTTGCTTTCGTTATGTCGGCGTGTGTCGGCGGGAATGGAAAGGACGGCCCCAGGCAGGTGCCTTATTACATAGGTGCCGTGCTTAGATCCGAGAGCGATGATCTTTCAAAAAGATATAAAAAAGCGCTGGATGAAGCCTTTGCCACGCTGGAAACAGAAACAGCCAGATTTGAGATAGATTACCTTTACTCAGAGGAAGACCAGCTTCAGCAGGAGCATGCAGTCAACAGTTTCATAGCACAAGGTGTGGATGCCGTTTTTGTTTTTCCGGTCAGCGCTGAGTCTGCTCCTATGGTCCACGATCTGATCCTGGACTCCGGCGGGACATACTGCGTACTTGCCGGGGTAAGACCTGAACCTGATGCGCTGGATGAGAAATATGTGTTCTGCTTTTATGACGGTTCAGACATATTTTCCGAGATAAGAAAAACTGTAGAAAAGCTGACGGAAGTTCTTCTTCCTGTACCTGAAGAGGAAACAGAATAAAAGGAACGGTCATGGTAAAAAAATGAGGCCCGGCTATTGCCGGGCTTCATTTTTTTACCATGACATCCGGATCTATCTGATGAGTTTCTTCCGCCAGATGTTAAGGTAAAGATAAGCAACTTTTGAGAATGCATAATCAAGAATGATTACAGTTATGTTGGCGAGGATCATTATCAGGAAATACATCGCAGTCGAGTAATCAGAGAACTCATCCGCAACGGATTCGATGACAAAAACTTTCAGTATGAGCCAGTACATCAGGACGATGCTCAGATTAAACGCGGCAAGTTTGACAAGCAGGCCGGGAAGACGTCTCATGTGACTGTCTGCAGCTTTTTTAAGGATCGGAAACCATCCGAAGAAAAAAATAAACAGCAAAACAGACTCCTTGTCGGGGACCAGCATGAATGCTAATACAGAGACTGACGCATATACTCCGAAGGAAAATCGCCCGGAGAATTCAAGCCCCGTCAGAAGCACGCAAAGTGATGCGAATGCCGGACCGGCGATATCGGCAAAAGGAAAAACAGAGCCCAGAAAAAGGAATGTCAGTGCAAGCGCAGAGATGATTCCCCCGAATGCAGTTCTGTATGTTTTCTCTCTCATTGTCTGATGCTGCCTTTCTGGATGACCCGAAACAGAACCTTCGGGCAAGTGCGCTGTTGAGATTGACTGATCCATATTATATTATAATAAACAAACGGTATCATTTTACTTTGGTGAAAAAGAATGGCTGGACGACCTCTTATCATAGACACGGATTCAGGGTACGAGTTTGCGCAGGCGCTCATGCTCATAGAGGGTTGCGGCCTTTTTGACATAAAGGGGATCTGCACTGTCTTTGGCACGGTTGCGCCTAATCGCGGGGCTGCTCATGTTCAGTTCCTGCGCAGCATATGTGACGGTAAATGGCCGGTCATATCCGGTTCGGAAAAGGCGCTTATAGTCAGAAGGAAAGAAACGAGAACAGCGGCTGACTGCTCAGTTCTGGATGAACTTGCCTCAGGAACAGTGGCGCCGGATCTGGCGGATGAACATCCCTGGGACTTTATATACAGGACTGCGGTCGAGCAGAACGGAGAAGCAGAACTGTTCTGTACAGGACCGCTTACGAATATTGCCGTTGCGCTGATCAGACACAGAGACCTGCCTAAATACATCAAGAGGATAACGATCGCAGGAGGCGCCTCCAGAAGAGGAGATGCAACGCCTTATGCGGAATTCAACATCTACAGCGACCCGCATGCGTTTAAGAGCATACTGGATGCAGGCTTCAAACAGGTGGACCTTGTGGATCTGGAATTCTGCAGATCCGCTCATCTGACTGTGGCGGAAGCGGGAAATCTCAGGAGCCTGTCTGCAGACAATCCGTGGAAAGGACTGCTTGAAAAAACAGTCGTGAACGGCAGTCTGAGGAACAGGGAGCTGTGTGCGCGGCTGGAGCTGGACAGTTCGGAAGCCATTATCAGTCACGATGCAGCCGCAGCTTTTGTGCTTGCCATCCCGGCAGCGATCACTGTATCCAGTGTTTATACTATGGTGGAACAGAGAAGCGAGCTTTCGGGAGGCCGCACTCTGTTTGATTTCGGAAAAAGGTTTACTGACGGTCCAAACGTAAGACTCGCCAGATATACGACCAGGGAGATGTATTCTGATTTTTATTTCCGCTGCCTGAAGGCATATGACAGGAGATTATTCTGATGGTTGACCGGATACCGGTAATAATCGATACTGACATGGGCGTGGATGACGCGTATTCCGTCATGCTCGCTCTCAGTTCTCCGCAGCTGAAAGTACTGGGCATCACTACGAGTTACGGAAATGTCAGTGCAGACGGAGCTACTGTAAATGCCATCAAGATACTGGAGCTGCTTGAAAAGAGAGTCAGAGTTGCAAAAGGGGCTTCAGGGCCTCTGTTCGGGAAGATCAAAAAGTACTCGAACAGCAGAGGCGCGTTCATACACGGGAAAGACGGACTTGGCAACATGGGACACTCGCTCTCCGACCCTGTACATGTCGAGGTGGAGTCCGACGCGGTGGATTATATGGCGGCTCTGATCAGAAAGGAAGAGACAAAAGTCACTATAGTCTCCCTTGGACCGCTGACAAACATTGCTTCGCTGATAATCTCGTATCCGGAACTCAGACGCCGCATAGACGGGATAGCAATGATGGGAGGCTCTGCTTACAGCGGGAACACGCTCCCTGCCGGAGAATCAAATATAGTGGCCGACCCTGAGGCTGCGCAGATCGTGCTTCAAAGCGGCCTCCGTATCGTCATGTGCGGGCTGGAGGCTACGCAGAAAGCCTACTTCATCAAGGATGATCTTGAAATGTTCAGGCTGATCGGTGGAAGTGTCGGACGTTTTTATTACGATATGACCCAGGATTATATCTCGGCGCAGGAGAAACTCAGCGGTGAGAGAAGAGCAGTAATACATGATTCGGTGCCGACGGCGTGGCTTATGAACCCTTCAGTGCTGAAGGCGAAAGCCTGTCATGTCGAGGTGGACCTCAACGGACAGTATACCCGTGCATGCACTGTGACCGATGAGATATGTGCCGGCGTTAAGCCCAATGCGATGGTTGCCTTTGATCTTAACAGGGATATGTTCGTAAAGATGCACATAGATGCATTCAAGCAGTACCGGTAACGCTGCCTGAGGCCGCATGCGGGCCGAGGAGCGGCGGTACTGTGCGGCAACCATGTTGTTAGAGGGAAAAATCAGATGTTCAGAGAAGTGACAAGAACTGCACGAAGACTGGAAAAAGAGGAGACGATCTCGCTGCTCAGGGATGAGCTGAGAGGTGTGCTCTCGGTCCAGGGAGATGACGGATATCCTTATGGTATACCGCTCAACCACTATTATTCCGATGAAGACGGCCTGATCTACTTTCACAGCGGAATGACAGGACACAAGATAGATTCCATAAAAAGATGCGACAAAGCTTCCTTCTGTGTTTTTGACAAAGGAGAAAAAAAGGACGGAGACTGGGCACTGACCATCAGAAGCGCGGTCGTCTTCGGACGTATAGAGATAATAGATGACAGGGAGCGCATAGGCAGGATAGCGAGAGAGCTGAGCAGGAAATTCACACAGGACGAGGAATACATCGACCTTGAGATCGAAAAGAACGGAGATCGTACTCTTATGTTTGCTCTCAGACCGGAGCACATCACCGGCAAATGGGTAAGAGAAGCCTGACATGATCCTGTGCGGGACAGGAACTCAGCGGGCACAAATATAAAAGGAGTTATCAATAATGGACAAGAGAGAGATAGCGCTCAAGGCGCACGAGGAATGGAAAGGGAAGATAGAGGTTGTCGGAAGAGCTTCTATCAATAATCCTCAGGAACTGTCGGTAGCGTATACGCCGGGTGTTGCAGAACCCTGTCTGGAGATACAGAAGGATGTCGACCTTTCGTACAAGTACACCAGAAGAGGAAATCTGGTAGCTGTGATCACGGACGGCACCGCAGTCCTTGGCCTGGGCGATATCGGACCTGAAGCCGGAATGCCCGTAATGGAGGGCAAATGCGCTCTGTTCAAGAGGTTTGCGGATGTGGATGCATTCCCCCTCTGTGTCAGAAGCAAGGACGTGGATGAGATAGTAAGGACTGTCTCGCTCATAGCGGGAAGTTTCGGAGGGGTGAATCTGGAGGACATCTCCGCACCCAGATGCTTCGAGATCGAGGAGAAACTCAAGGAGATATGCGATATACCGATATTCCATGATGACCAGCACGGTACGGCTGTCGTCGTCCTTGCCGCGGCTCTGAATGCTCTTAAAGTCGTCGGGAAAGACATACGGGATATAAAAGTCGTGACCTCCGGCGCAGGCGCAGCGGGAATAGCCATCATCAAACTGCTGGTATCCATGGGCCTCAGGAATGTCATCATGTGCGATAGGACCGGTACTATCTATGAGGGAAGAGAAAACCTTAACCCGGTAAAGGAAGAGATGGCAAAGATTACCAACCGGGATATGGTCAAGGGAACTCTTGCAGACGCAATAAAAGGCGCAGATCTGTTCATAGGAGTCTCGGCTCCCGGTACTCTCACAAAGGAGATGATCGGCACCATGGCAAAAGATCCTATCGTGTTCGCAATGGCCAACCCGACGCCGGAGATAATGCCTGACGATGCGAGAGAAGCAGGAGCAAAAGTAGTGGGTACCGGACGCAGCGACTATCCGAATCAGATAAACAATGTCCTTGCTTTTCCCGGAATATTCCGCGGAGCGCTTGATGTAAGGGCGAGCCAGATAAATGATGAGATGAAGATCGCTGCGGCTTATGCCATCGCCGGCACTATAAGTGAAGATGAACTGAGTGCCGACTACATTATTCCGGGCGCTTTTGACGAGAGAGTGGTCAGGAATGTTGCCAAGGCCGTCGCTGATGCTGCAGTCAGGACCGGAGTAAACAGGATCTGAAAAGAATCGAAACATCTAGGGCTGCGCCGGCTGCTTTTCCGTTTCATGAAGCTGAGCCGGGGCAGCTCTTTGCCTGAATGGCTGTTCTGCCGGACGGGGTTCGGTTTTTCTTGCAAGGGCAAGAGACATATGATAATATTACTAAGTTAAAATGGTTCTTTATTAGCAAGGAGATTTAATATGATTTCTGCAGGAGATTTCAGGAACGGCGTAACTTTTGAAGAGGACGGAAACGTTTTTCAGATCATCGAGTTCCAGCATGTAAAGCCCGGAAAAGGCGCTGCGTTTGTACGCACAAAGGTAAGGAACGTTATTACCGGCAGCGTACTTGACCGCACATACAGCCCTACCGACAAGTTCGAGCAGGCATTCATCGAGCGCCGCGACATGCAGTACAGTTATAACGACGGGGACATGTATTACTTCATGGACTCTGAGACATACGAGATGACACCTGTCGCCGCGAGGGATCTGCCCGACACATTCCGCTTCGTAAAGGAAAACATGGATGTCAAGATCCTGTCTTATAAGGGAAGTGTTTTCGGCATTGAAGCGCCTAACTTCGTGGAGCTGGAAGTAACTCATACGGAGCCCGGCCTCAAAGGCAACACAGCTACAAACACTCTTAAGCCTGCCACTCTTGAAACAGGCGCCGAAGTCCGTGTGCCTCTGTTCATCAATGAGGGAGACGTCATTCAGATCGATACCCGTACGGGTGAATATATGGGAAGGGCATAAAAATGGATATTCTTGAAAAAGTCGGTTTTCTTAAAGGCCTCGTAGAAGCAAGTGATCTTTCCCTTGGCGACAAGGAAAAGAAGATCTTCGATGCACTTCTTGAGCTTGTTGACGACATGGCTCATACCCTCAAGGAATGTGATGAGGACATCACCAGCCTTTATGATAACCTTGATGCAATGGATGAACACATTGCTGACATCGACGATGATCTCGATACTCTTTTCGGAGTGGAAGAGGATGACGACGATGACGATGAAGATGAGGAAGAGGACGACGAAGATTATCTTTATGATATCGAGTGTCCTTCCTGCGGCAAGGAATTCTCGGTCGATGAGGATACGATATTCAACGGTGACGTGAAGTGCCCGTTCTGCGGCGAGAAGATCGAGTTCGACATTCAGGACTGCGAAGACTGTGACTGTGAGGATGAGGACTGCGACTGCGGCCATCATCACCATCATCATCACGACGAAGACTGATCATTATATGAATATACGGAGACCGCACTGCTGCGGTCTCCGTTTTTTTGTGAGAACTGAAAATGCCGGGCTGTCAGCCCGGCATTCTTACTGATGTATTTGTCCGAGAGAAGGTCCGGTTATTTCTTTGCCCCTTCGAGGATCGCTTTCTCGTACCATATGGAACCGATGTCAAGAGCGCTGTACAGACTGTTTTTCTCGCTTACTCTGACTATACGTTCCATCATGTTCAGTCCTTCCGCATTGGAAAGAAGCATTACCTGAACTCTGTTAGCAGTATCGATCCCGTTCTTTTTCTCGGTTCCGAGGATCTGCATATATACGACGTACGGATCTCCGGGGTCGCCGTAGTATATGTCATTCCCGTGCCTGACCAGAGGGTGTCCCTTGTAGGTCAGGGTGATGTCTTCTGCCATTTTATTCCTCCTTAACTAAGGAATCTGCGGACAAGGACCTGAAGGATATCATCGCGGTCCATCGTCAGCATGACGGAACGTGCATTCCTGTTCGTGGTGATGTATGTCGGGTCTTCGGTCAGAAGATATCCGACGATCTGATTGACAGGATTATAACCCTTTTCCTTAAGGGCATCGTAGATCATTACGAGCTTATCGTGGATCAGTTTTTCTTCTTCGTCCTCAAAGGAGAAGATCATTGTTGCATCCTGCATGTCCAAATCCTTTCCATAATATTTCAGTCACATAATAGAATAGACCATTTGCTCTGAATAGGCAAGTTAGCTGCGGAGCGATGCGCCTATGTGCTCGAGCTGCCTGAGACTGCGCTCGATTGCGGCATCAGCCTCATCATCGGTCATAGTGCGGTCCTTGTGCCTGAGGACCATCGAGTATGCGATGCTCTTTTTTCCTGCCGGGACCTTATCACCGGTATACACATCGAAGACTGAAAGAGACTCAAGTATGTCACCGCACGCGGAGCGGATCTCGCGTTCAATATCTCCGCTGGGTACTGATACGTCACATACCACCGCAAGGTCGCGTGTCATGGCAGGGAACTTTGGCAGCGGAGTGAACCTTCTGACACCGCCTCTTACCGCGAACAGCTTCTCGACAGAAATAACTGCGACGGTCACTTTTTCCTTGATGTTGAAATTAGATGCCACTGAAGGCAGAAGTTCGCCCATCGTTCCGATGACGGTATCGCCGATGCTGACCGTAGCTGCCCGGCCGGGATGATAGAGATTGCTTTCAGTCAATGCGGTAAAGACCGGTGATTCTGTGTTCGCGTTTCTGCAGATATCCTCCAGCACGCCTTTGACACCGTAAAAGCCAAGGGAGTTGTAGCTGGCTATGACCAGATCCTTGAGCTCATCGGGAAGCTCGTTGGCATCATCATGTGCATGGAATGTGACTCCTATCTCAAAGAAAGAACCGGAGGCAACTCTGGCATTCACGTTTCGGGATACCACTTCGAGCATCGACGGAAGCAGTGTGGTCCTCATCAGTGCGGTGTCATCTCCGAAAGGATTGCTTATGACGACTGCTTTGCGGAGCTCGCTGTCGGATGGCTCGCTGAGAAGATCGAGAGTGCGTGTGCCCATGAATGAATAGGTCTTCACTTCGTACAATCCCGCAGAGACGAGACGCATGGCCAGATCTTTTTCAAAATGCTGTCTCTCTGTGAGCTGCGCGGTCGCTACGCCGGTCATTACCGTGGACGGAACATTGTTATACCCGTAGAATCTGGCTATCTCCTCTGCGATATCGTTCATAAGCAGGATGTCGGCGCGGAATGACGGAGGCGTGACAGTCAGATCATCGGAGACTTCGAATTCCAGGGACCTGAGGATCGAGACCATCTCTTCTGCGGGAAGGTCAGTCCCCAGGAAAGCGTTTATCTTATCCGGTTCCAGGCGAAGCGTTCTGCGCTCCGGCATGTTGCCTTTGATATCCACGAATCCGGAGACGACGTCGCCGGCATCCAGTTCTTCAACAAGTTCGAGGGCACGGGTCAGCGCGCGCAGCGTGTTCTCTGGATCAAGACCTTTCTCGAATCTGACAGAGGACTCGGTTTTCATCCCGAGACCTTTCTCTGTATAGCGGACATTCACCGCGTTGAAACAGGCGGACTCGAATATGACTGTATTGGTATCGTCATATGTCCCGCTGTATTCACCACCCATGATGCCGGCGACAGCGATCGGCTTCTCGCTGTCCGCTATTACCATCATATCAGGTGTAAGGACGCGGTCGATATCGTCGAGAGTGACGATATGCTCTCCTTCCTTCGCCTGGCGGATGATGATCTCGCTGTCCTTGACGTTTCTGTAGTCAAATGCATGCATCGGCTGGTTGTATTCCAGCATGACATAGTTCGTGATATCGACGATATTGTTTATCGGGCGGACGCCGCAAAGCCTGAGCCTCTGTCTCATCCACATGGGAGACGGCTTTACCCTGACGTTCTTTACTATGGCTGCGGTATATCTCAGACAGTTTTCAGGAGTCTCATTTTTGACTCTCAGCATTCCATCGATCGAACCGGAAGAGTGACGTATCTGAGGCTGCGGGAACCGGAACGGCTTGCGGAATGTCGCTGCGGCTTCGCGGCCAAGCCCGGATACACACATGCAGTCCGGCCTGTTGGAAGTGATCTCGAATTCGATGCTGGTGTCATCCAGACCGAGGACTTTACAGACATCGTCGCCCGCTTCGCATGCAGGATCGAGAATGGCGATGCCGTCCTCAATGCATTCCGGGAAATCGTGGACCGTGAGTCCGAGTTCGCCAAGCGAGCACATCATGCCTTCACTGATCTCTCCGCGCAGCTTGCCGCTTTTGATGTTCTTCCCGCCCGGAAGCACAGCGCCGTCAAGTGCGCACGGAACTTTATCGCCTACGCTGACGTTCTGGGCTCCGGTAACTATCTGAAGAGGAGCGGCCCCTCCGCAGTCCACACTGCATACCCACAGGTGGTCGGAATCGGGATGCCTGTGCATCTCGGTGACTTTTCCAACGACGACATTCTTTATCTCATCAGCTTCGCAGGTCCAGCGTTCGACTTTGCTGCCGGACATGGTAAGCGCATCGCAGAGTTCCTTTACGGAGATCCCTTCGAGATCGGTGTATTCCTTTATCCATGAAACAGGAGCATTCATTATCCTTTCCTCCTTATAGTTGCTGCAGGAAACGCATGTCGTTCTCAAATAGAACGCGCAGGTCGTTGATGCCGTAGCGCATCATGGTGATCCTGTCGGCGCCTACTCCAAATGCAAAACCGGAATAGACGGAAGGATCTATGCCGCATCCCTCAAGGACTTCGGGACGGACCATGCCGCATCCGAGGATCTCTATGTATCCTTCACCCTTGCAGAGGGAACAGCCCTCTCCGTGGCAGCGGAAGCATTCCATGTCCATCTCAGCTGACGGCTCCGTGTAGGGGAAGTGGTGGGGACGGAACCTGACCTTGATATCTGCACCGTACAGTTTGCGGATGAACTCGGCAAGGGTTCCCTTAAGATCTGCCATGGTGATTCCCTTATCCACAACAAGCCCTTCGATCTGATGGAAGATCGGGGAGTGCGTGGCATCCACGGTGTCGACCCTGTAGACGCGGCCGGGAGAGATGATGCGGATGGGAGGTTTCTGGGCAAGCATCGTTCTTATCTGAACGGAAGAGGTCTGTGTGCGCAGAAGCACGTTGTCATTGATATAAAAAGTATCCTGTGTATCACGCGCAGGGTGATGCTTGGGCATGTTCAGCATCTCAAAGCAGTAATGATCGAACTCTACCTCGGGACCTTCCGCGACATTGAATCCCATTCCGAGGAAGATCTCCTTGATGTCATCGAGGACAGTCTCAAGAGGATGTCTGGAGCCGATGTGCGGGTCTGTGCCGGGCAGAGTGACATCCAGAGCTTCCGCCTTGAATCTGAGGGCCTGAGCCTTCTGCCTGAGTTCTGATGAGCGTTCCGCGATCAGTGATTCGATGTCCTTGCGTACGTCGTTGGAAAGCTGACCCATCAGGGGACGCTCTTCCGCGGGAAGAGATCCCATCTGTTTCAGGATCGCCGTCAGTTCTCCCTTTTTGCCGAGAAATCTGACACGGAGATCTTCGATCGCGGATTCAGCATCTGCCGACCTGATCGCGGACAGAGCCTCTTCACGGATCCTGTCAAGAGTTTCTTTGATTGCCATTTTGTATTCCTCGTTTGAAATGATATTCATAAAAAAAGCCCGTCCCCTGAACGGGACGAAGCATGACTTCGCGGTACCACCCGTATTCCGACTGTGAAAGAGCCGACACTCCTTTGTGCTTTAACGGACACCTCCGTCATCCCCTACTGTCATTCAGGGAGCCGCTCACAGGTGAAATTCAGCGCTTTCGTGTTCGTGTGCTCTCAGCTGTGCACGCGTCTCTGTGCAAATGTCCTGCGCTTACTGGATCCTGATCGTTGCGTTTGTTTCCGGTAACTAATCATATCATGTAAATCATGAGCAGGCAAGGGAGTTCCGGAGATTATACTGTCACCGGGCGGCATCTGATGCTATTATTATCTCAGGAATCGAAAGGAGGGCATCGTCCATGATTGATAATGAGATCACACGCGTTATACGTGACAGGAGAAGCGTAAGAAAGTACAAAAGCGAGCAGCTGTCGGAAGAGCAGCTGCAGACGCTGCTTGAGTGCGGATTCCTCGCACCGAGCGGAGGAAACAGCCAGAACTGGCATATCACGGTCGTCCAGTCCGAAGACTATCTGAAGAGACTGTCGGAAGCCAACAGAGACAGTCTGCTTGCGGACAAGGATCTTCCGCAGGATATAAAGGACAGATTCTCGGATTCAGGCTACAGTGTTTCCTTCGGGGCTCCGACAGTGTTCTTCATCTCGGCAAAAGGCGCAGACGTAAATGCCTGTTTCCTGGCTGAGCACATCGTACTGACGGCAGAATCCCTCGGACTCGGAAGCTGTTATCTCGGAGGGATCATGAGGTTCCTTAACGGCGATGGCGGGAAAGCGCTGAGAGAAGAATTGAATGTTCCGGAAGGATTTGATATCCTGTTCGGCATAGCTGTCGGGACGCCGGATGAAAAACCGGATCCCAAGCCCCGCGACTATACGAAGGTCAATTATCTGAGATAACGTATCGGAAAGAAAGGTTTAGACAGACGTGATCTACGGCATTGGAGTGGACATGACCGAGATATCCAGAGTGAGCAGGGCATGTTCAAAAGAATCCTTCAGGAAAAGAGTGTTCTCTCAGAGGGAGATAGAACTGTTCGGGGAGAGACCGGAAAAGCTTGCGGCGGGATTTGCTGCGAAGGAGGCTTTCTCGAAAGCGCTTGGAACCGGAGTCAGAGGTTTTTCCCTGAGAGAAGTGGAACTGCTCAGAGATGATCTGGGCAAGCCATACTATGTCTTCAGCGGAAAAGCTGCCGATATCGTATCAGAGAAAAAACTGAAAGCGCATGCTTCCGTCACGGATGAGGGAGACCTGGTCACGGTGTTTGCCGTGCTTGAATCGGAACAATGCCCCTAAAAGATCAGATAAATGGAAAAAGGCCGGCGCTGAGCCGGCCTTTCTGTATATCGTTTCTGTCAGAGCTTCATCATTTTTTCCAGATCTTCAGCAGGCCTCTCCTGAGAATGCTGAAACCGGTGTTGATGATCTGTCGCTCTATCTGCGCGATTCGTCTTTCTGTCTTCTTTTTTGCGGCGGCATCTTCCTTCTGCTTCTTTTTTTCAAGCTCAGCCTTTTCTTTTTCCAGTTTTGCCTTCTCAGCTTCGAGAGCGGCTTTCTGGGCTTCCACTTCGCTGATGTAATTCAGGTCCTCGAAGGCAGACTTATTGTCCACGGCTTTATCGTATTTCGACATTCCGTCTTTTGCAAAACAGGCTTCTATATCTTCTTTTGCAGCCGGAGCCATGAGGCTCTGAGGACAGATGACGGAGGCATCTCTTACGATGTCGGGAACGCCGTTCACGTCCAGGAAAGAGATGAGAGCCTCGCCTACCCCGAGTTCGGAGATCCTGTCTTCCGCGTTGAAGGCAGGGTTCTGACGCATCGTGGATGCAGCGGCACGGACGGCTTTCTGTTCGGCGGGCGTATATGCTCTCAGTGCATGCTGCACACGGTTGCTCAGCTGAGCGAGGACGATGCCGGGGATGTCGGAAGGACTCTGAGTGACGAAGTATATCCCGACTCCCTTTGAACGGATGAGCCGGACTACCTGCTCGATCCTCTGTACAAGCACCCTGGGGGTGTCGGTGAACAGCATGTGGGCTTCGTCAAAGAAGAATACGAGACGAGGCTTCTCCGGATCACCTACTTCCGGCAGCTTCTCATACAGATCGGCCATCATCCAGAGCAGCATGGTCGAATACAGGACAGGATTGAGAGAAAGCTTCGTGCAGTCGAGCAGGTTGATCATTCCGTGACCTTCGCTGTCAGTTCTGATCCAGTCGTTGATGTCGAGAGCCGGTTCCCCGAAGAAAAGATCGCCGCCCTGGGATTCCAGAGGAAGCAGGGACCTGACTATCGTGTTCAGTGTGACGGTTGCGAGGTTTCCGTACGTGGATGTGTAGTCGGCTTTGTGCTGGTTCACATATCCGATCACAGCCCTGAGGTCCTTGAGGTCGGTCAGTATCAGCCCACGGTCATCAGCGATCTTGAACACTACGTTCAGGGCTGCCTGCTGGGCTTCGGTGAGCCCGAGTATCCTGGCAAGCAGATCGGGACCCATCTCGGAAACGGTGGTCCGCACCGGATGCCCGGTCTCACCGTATACGTCCCAGCACGTCACGGGATAGGATCTGTATGAGAAACTGTCCCGAAGGCCGAACTTGTCGATCCTCTTCTCCATGCCGTCGGTCTTTTCACCCGGCGTCACGAGTCCGGAGACATCGCCTTTTATATCGCAAAGGAATACGGGGACGCCTGCATCCGAGAAGGATTCCGTCATCACCTTCATCGTAACGGTCTTTCCGGTTCCGCTGGCTCCGGAGATGAGACCGTGGCGGTTTGCCATGTTAAGGGGAAGACAAACTTTTTCTCCCTCCGCAAGTCCCATATATATGGAATTGCTTCCGTTTAAATACATCTCGGTCCTCCGATACAGATATCATCAAACAACGGCTATCTGGCACATCTTCATGGCGGCCAGGGCATTCTCGTGGTTCTGCACCGTGGTGCCGGCACAGCAGGACTGGTCCACGCAGATCGGTACTTCAGGCATGAACGCCTTGAGCAGAAGAGCATTGGATATGACGCAGATATCCGTGCATACGCCGATCAGTTCTATGCTCTCGACTTCGCCTTTCTCACAGAGATCCAGCATATACTTTCCAAGCTCCACGCTTCCGAATGTGGGTTTGTCGAACACGACGCTGTTCAGTTCAAGCCTCAGATCATTCAGAACGTCAGGCAGCTTCCAGCCCTCTTCACCCTTTACGCAGTGGATAACGGGAAGGTTTGCGCCTTCCTGAGTGTCCATATAATCGCGGGAGTGAGTGTCCCTGGTGAAGATCACGGTGCCGTCGAATCCGCGGATCTTTTCCGCTACGGCAGGAAGGATCTCCTGAGCCTCGTCGGTTCCGAGAGCTCCGTCGATGAAATCGTTCTGCATGTCGATGACGATAAGGTATTTCATGTTTCTCTCCTTAACGAAATGTCCGACAGCAATGCCGGACATGTTTATGTGCTGTTATTTGTTTCCTTCTTCGAGTATCATGCGCGCGCATTTGTAGATATCTCCGCATCCCATGGTGAGCACCAGGTCGCCCGGCCTGGCAATGCTCAGAATGTGATCGCGGACTTCTTCAAATGTCTCAAACCATACTGAGCCCGGGATCAGATCAGCGAGGTCCTGGGTAGAGATCCCGAATGTGTTCTTCTCTCTGGAGCCCATGATGGCAGTCATAACCACCACATCGGCTTTTGAAAGAGCATCGGCAAAATCGTTGAGCAGCAGCTTGGTTCTTGAGAAGGTGAAGGGCTGAAACACGGCGATCACACGCTCGTAACCCATCTCAAGAGCAGCGTCAAGAGTGACCGACAGCTCTGTCGGGTGATGACCGTAGTCATCGGCGACCGTAGTTCCTTTGAACTCACCAAGGAACTCGAATCTTCTGCCCGCGCCGCGGAAACTTTCAAGTCCTTCGCGGCAGCTGTCGGCGCTGATGCCGATCTCGGAGGCTGAAGCGATCGCAGCCGCGGCATTGAAGACGTTCTGCCTCCCCGGAACCTTGAGGAAGAACTCGCCGAGGTCATCCCCGCGGTGGATGATGCGGAAACGGAAGAAGGCTCTGTCGTACGCTGAAACATCAGAAATGCGGTAATCGGCATTATCGCTCTCTCCGAACCAGATCAGATTGCCTGTAAAGCCTTTCAGTGCGGTCACTGTATTCTCATCATCGCAGTTCGCAACGACCGCGCGGGAAGCATTATCGGCAAAACGGCGGAACGATCTCATGGAATTCTCTATCGTTCCGAAATAGTCCAGATGGTCATCGTCTATGTTAAGAATTATCGAATAAGAGGGGGAGAGCTGGAGGAACGTATCTTTGAACTCGCAGGCCTCACATACGAAGTTGGAAGACTTACCGACACGTCCGTAGCCATTGATAAGAGGCAGCTTGCCGCCGATGAGCGCGGAGGGATCCTCGCCCGCTTTTATAAGGATCGAAGTGAGCATGCAGGTGGTGGTCGTCTTGCCGTGAGTGCCGCTCACACACATGGAATTGTCGTACAGGGTGGTTATATAACCGAACATGTCCGCTCTGGGTATGACCGGAATTCCGAGTTCGTTCGCTCTTGCAACTTCGGGGTTGTCGGAGAAGAGGGCGGCGGTGACGACGAGCATGGAAGCCCCGTCTGCGTTCTCCGCCTTATGGCCGATGCAGACATCTATCCCCATTGCCCTTTCATAATCTATTATGCTTCCCTCATTGACATCACTTCCTGATATCTCATGACCGAGGGAATGCAGTATCTGTACAATCGGAAACATACCGGAACCGCCGATCCCGACAAAATGGATCCGGCCTCCCTTTTCAAGAAGTTCGCCGATATCGTAAGCCACGTCAAATTCCTCCTGTTTCAGGGCTGTAAACCAATAATTATCCATCATAAATATTATATTACTAAACAAATAACAGATAAAGAAGTGTATTTCGGTGCGACGGGTAAGTGTATAATTATTACAACACGACAGGAGGACTTTTGCTGATGGATCTCAGGACGATAATGAAAGAGACTGCTAAGGCAGCGGGAATAAAATTTACCGAGCCGGAGGGATATGAATTCACTGAGAAGGATTATGAGCCGGCAGAGCTTGCCGGATATATAGATCATACCCTGCTCAAACCGGAGGCGTCAGAGGAGGAAGTCGCGCGGCTCTGCGATCAGGCTGCGGAGCATTCCTTCGCAAGCGTATGCGTGAATCCGTCTTATACAGAGTTCGTTTCGGACAGACTTAAGGGGACAGGTGTAAAGACATGCTGCGTTATCGGTTTTCCCTTTGGGACCCATACCCCTGCCGTCAAGGCTGACGAAACTGCAGAAGCCATATCGGACGGAGCGGATGAAGTTGACATGGTGATCAACATCGGCAATGTCAAGAACAGAGACTGGAAAAAGGCATATGAGGATATCCTGGCCGTGGTCAGCGCAGCAAAGGGTAAAGCTCTGGTCAAGGTGATAATAGAAACGGCACTGCTGACTGATGAGGAGAAAGTCGGGATATGTACCCTGGCAAGACTTGCAGGAGCAGATTTTGTAAAGACATCAACGGGGTATTCCAGCGGAGGAGCCACAGCGGAGGATGTCTGTCTGATGAGGAAGACCGTCGGCGCCGGGATGGGAGTGAAGGCTTCCGGAGGGATAAGGACCTACGCGGACGCGGTCCGGATGATGAATGCCGGAGCCAGCAGGCTGGGCTGTTCGGCGGGAGTGGCTATAGTGACCGCAGAAAAATAGGATACAGAAAAAAAGAGGAGAGCCCGCTGCTCTCCTCTTTTTGAATGCGATCGTTTACTCCAGACCGGCCTCTTCTCTGTATCTGCGGATGAACTCGAACACTTTCGGGATATAAAGATTCCAGCTGTCCCAGTCGTGCATTCCGTGTTCTTCATACCAGTCGATATGAACTCCGAGGCTTTCGGAAAAATCCCTGAATTCCATGTTGCCGGCCCGTGTGAAGTCTTCCAGACCGACACAGAAAGCAAACCTCGGCAGGACGGTCCCTTTCCTGACGTTCTGTTCCAGAAGCCAGTAGATGTCCTCTTCAGTTCCCAGGACCGCCTTGGGATCATCTTCATGTCCGTAGATGTTTGTGAAGAACTTTCCCACGGATCTGCCGGTGCCGTTGGCATAGTTCCGCACAACTTCTACTCCGGAGGAGATAGGCACGCAAATGCTGTACCTGTCAGGATCCAGCAGAGACAGCTTAAGCGCTCCGCCGCCGCCCATGGACATTCCGGAGATGAAATTGTCTTCCCGCTTTCTTGAGATGGGGAAGTGAGAGTAGATGTATTCAGGGAGTTCTGTGCGGAAATAATCCAGCCAGTTCGGGCCGTAGACCATGTTGGCATAGCTTGAAGTCTGCGCGTCCGGCATCACCACTGCGTAATTGTATTTGTCCGCTATGACCTGTACCGGAGTGCAGTCATGCCAGTCGGCATAGTTGTCCGATCCGCCGTGAAGCAGCCACAGTACAGGGAGGGGATCCTTTTCGCCGTAGAGCTTCTTGAAGTCTGTGTCAGGCTGGTGCACTCCCGTGGGCAGGATTATCCTGACCTGGGTAGCCAGTCCAATGGTCTTCGGATTGAATCTCAATGTCATAACAGCCATATCAGTTCACCCCTTTCGGAATATCCAGCCAGTCGAGGAATCTTTCCACATAACGGTCCCACAGATCGAAGGAATGGCCTCCGTCGCCGTAAAGATCCGTAATGTCACACCCGGCTGCCTTGAATTTCTCAACGGCTCCGCAGACCTGCCGGTAACCGAAGTCTTTATCACCTACCAGAGACCACAGTCTGGGACACTTGCCTTCCCTGACCAGGTTGGAAGCCAGCCATATGATGTCCCCGTTGGTCCGACGGATGTTATCGGCGCTGCCGAAGGCGTTGGAAAATGTGGGTGACAGAGCCACGTGGCCGTCGTTGGCGGTCCCCGAGAGGATGCTGATGATGTCCAGGGCGCCTCCGAACGCACCGGCGGCGCAGTATTTGTCCGGGTTGTTCAGCGCAAGCTTGTACGCCACATATCCGCCCATTGATGCTCCTCCCGTATAGTTTTCCTCGCGTCTGTCGGAAAGACATGGAAGCATATAGTGCATCGCTGCGGGAAGTTCTTCATTGACCATTGTCCAGTAGTTCATTCCATGGACCATGTCTTGTCCGTGTCCGTTCGACATGGCCGGCATGATGACGGCAAGACCTCGGCTGTTGGCATACCGGTCGATCGAAGTCAGCCGCAGCCACTCCGTGCAGTCCTGGTTTGCTCCGTGGAAGAGCCACAGAACAGGGTACGGTCCGTTTGCCGGGCTGTCCGGCAGAGAAACGATAACCTCTTCATGGAATCCGAGCGCGCCGGATCTGAAGTCCATTTCCAGAAGTGCCATTGATCAGTCTCCTTTCCTGAGGATAGATCCTCTATGGTTCTACTCTAAATGTGCCGCAGGCTTTAGTCAATATTAAGCGCATCTGCCCGGAAGCGCACTGCGCAGACATGCAGGGAGAAAAAAAGATTGTATCTCGACACTTATAAGTCCGTGAAGTTATAATCTAAAATGGAATATAATGAACATATTCATATAATTCTTCCGGGAGGATACGGGTTTGAGGATCGGTTTTGACAACGATAAATATCTGAAAGAACAGTCTCAGCACATCATGAAGAGGATGGAGGAGTTCGACGGGAAACTGTATCTGGAATTCGGGGGCAAGCTGTTTGACGATCATCATGCGTCAAGAGTGCTTCCCGGCTTCGAACCGGACAGCAAGATCAGGATGCTTACTCAGGTCAAGGACGAGGCTGAGATAGTCGTCGCGATCAGCGCGGGAGACATAGAGAAGAGCAAAAAGAGGGATGACTACGGTATCACTTATGAAGATGAGGTACTGAGAGTCGTCGATGCTTTCAGAGAAAAAGGGCTGTATGTCGGCAGCGTTGTCATTACGAGATTCGCCGGGCAGTCTTCCGCTGTCGCGTTCAAGCGCAAGCTTCAGTCTCTGGGACTGAATGTTTTCTTGCACTATCCCATCGAAGGATATCCCACAGATGTGGATCACATCGTGAGCGATGATGGATTCGGAAAGAATGACTATATAGAGACGACCAGAAAACTGATCGTTGTGACAGGCCCTGGCCCGGGCAGCGGGAAGATGGCGACCTGTCTGTCGCAGCTTTACCACGACAGCAAGAGAGGCATCAAATCCGGTTATGCCAAATTCGAGACTTTCCCGATCTGGAACATCCCGCTCAAGCACCCGGTCAATCTGGCGTACGAAGCCGCTACTGCGGACCTTGATGACGTAAACATGATCGATCCCTTCCATCTTGAAGCATATGGAGAGACTACGGTCAACTACAACCGTGACATAGAGATATTCCCGGTGCTCAGAGAGACCTTCATGAGGATAATGGGTTACTGTCCCTACAAGTCTCCTACCGACATGGGAGTCAATATGGCAGGGTTCTGCATAGTCGACGACGACGCCTGCGAGGAAGCCTCCAGGATGGAGATCATAAGAAGATACTATGCCGCGCTTGTAAGACAGAGAAAAGGCGACGATGACGGCCACGAGGCGACCAAGATCGAAATGATCATGAAGCAGGCCGGGATAAATGTCTCTGAGAGAAAGGTGATACAGGCAGCCCTTGAGAGAGAGGAAGAGACGGGAAGACCGGCATGCGCCATTCAGCTTCCCAACGGAAAGATCCTTTCCGGCAAGACGACTGAACTGCTCGGTTCCGCATCTGCAGCACTTCTCAATGCGCTGAAGGAACTGGCTGACATACCGGATCCGGTACTGCTCATGCACAGCGGTATCATCAAACCGGTCCAGAAACTCAAGGATTCAATTGCCGCCAGCACCTCGGGGCTGCTGCACATCGATGAGATACTGATCGCACTGTGCATATGCGCGATCAACGACAGAAACGCGGCCGCTGCTCTGGCGGAGCTTGGAAATGTGAGGGGAAGCGAGCTGCATTCCACGGTAATACTGTCATCGGTGGACCTTAATACCCTCAAGGAGCTCGGCATCAACGTGACCTGTGAACCAAAGTTCGAGACACAGAAACTATACAATACTTGATCATTATGAGCCGGTCAGAAGGCCGGATCACCGGAGAGAAACATGGATCTTTTAGAGATGGCTCTGTACGGACTTGCCACTGGCGTGGCATCGGCGCTTCCTGTCTCGCTTGAGGGGGTCGCGTCAGCTGTCGGACATTTTCTCAATATAGATATACCCGCTGACGGGACGGCTGCTGCTATGGCATGCATCGGGGCTCTGGCAGCGCTGATCATCAGATATCTGAAAAAGTTCTTCTCGTCCGTTAAGGGAACTGCGGTCATGCTTCGCGGCATGTGGGGGAAAGGATACAGTTATTCCGCCGACTCAACCGAGGAACAGAGAGACATCGTGATGTTCGTCCTTTCGCTGATCCCATGCGGTCTCATACCGGCCGCGGGAAGAGAACTCACTTCCGTTGCCCGTGACTCGGATATCATAGTGGAAGGGATTTGTTTTCTTCTCAGCGGAGCGCTGCTGCTCTCTGCATGCAGAAGTCCGCGAGGCACTGCCGGTGACGGAACCATGAGGCCGTGGCATGCACTGATCATAGGCATGGCGTCAGTCACCGGAATTTTCCCGGGGATCTCCGGACTTGCCGCGGCGCTTTCTGCCGCACTGCTGCTCGGGTATGAGAAGTCGTACAGCCTCAGATTTGCTCTGTTTTCGTCAGTGGCTGCAGAGATCTTTGCCGCGGTCTGCGGGGCGGGAAGGATCACGCCTGCGGACATACCGGATGATGCAGTCTGCGCCGCGGTCTGCATTGCGTGCGGAGCAGTGTTCTGCCTGTGCACGGTCCTGATGACGGAGTGGCTGCTGAAAAAGGATAAAACAGCGGCATTTGCATATTTGCTGATGGTCCTCGGATTTATTACAGTGATCCTGGGGACGGTTGAAACGGTCGCAGGAATGCCTTTGGCAGACCTGATCGCCGCGATGAAAGGATAACCTATGGCTGCAAAAAAAAGAGGCAGACCAACAAAAGAAGAAGCGGAGAGAAAGAGACAGGCGGAGGAGAGAAAACGCAGGGAGGAACGCAAAAAAGCCTTTTCAACGGCGATCCTCATGTTTTTGGGACTCCTGTTCGTCTCGCTTACCCTGATCGAAGGAGAAAAGGCCTGGAAAGCAGCTCATGATGCATGTTTCGGCATCATGGGAAATCTTGCGTATCTCATCGGACCGGTCCTGCTGATGCTTGGGGTGATGAGGGGATCGGGGCGGAAAACAGGGAAAGCAGAAGCCCTAAAATGGATATGCCTTGCCCTGACCGTGTCAGGAATGACATATATCTTCTCCATAGCAAGACCGAGCGGAACGAAGTTCACGGAGATCGTTACGGATCTGTATCAGATGGGGGCGGACAAGATCGGAACCGGCCTTATATCCGCACTTCTCGGATGGCCGCTTGAAAAGTGGCTCGGAGAGACAGGAGCCAAGGTCACCATCGTGCTGCTGACAGTTCTGGCTCTTATGCTCATTACGGGCAAGACCCTCGTGGACTTGTTCAGGCTCGTCCGCAGAGGAATAAATAAAATGGCGGAAGGCATCAGGAAAGCGCGGGAGGAGAGGCGCCTGGAGGAAGCGAGGCGTTTCGTTGAAGCCAACAGCCTGGAAAACCTCCGGCAGGCGGAAAATTTTGAAGAAAAGGCAAAAAGGATCGATATCCCGCTCGGCGGAAGGAAGAAAGCACAGGACATCAGCCTTGACAATTCAAGGGTGAGTTTCGACCCTGCCCGTGAGAACGACGTCTCTAAGCATATGGAACCGAGACCGGATTTCGATGTCGATATGGGGCCCGATTTTGACCCGAGCGCTGAGGGGATCGAACTGGATCCCAAAGGTCCTGCCGGCTCAGTTGTAAAAGAAGTTATGGCAAACGAGATCTTTGCCGAGTTCGACCCGTCGGGTTCCGGACAGACGATGGAAGAGTACCGGAATGCAGCAAACATGTTTGCCGACACGGAAAAGAAAATGAAAGAGGCTTCGGAGGCAGCTCATCTGGTCAACGACGAGGAGGTCGGCAGACTGGCGAAGAACGCTGACGAAGAATACCTTAAGAATGCCAACGCCGAAGCGGCAGTCATCAAGGAGAAAAAGCAGCCCAGGAACTACCGCAAGCCCCCCATCTCCCTGCTGCACAGGCAGCCCACAGGAAACGAGAGGTCGCTGGAAGCGGAACTTTCAAGAAACGCAGAGAGACTGGTGGGTACTCTGGAGAGTTTCGGCGTGCGCACAAGAGTGACCAATATCTCAAGAGGACCTACGGTCACGCGATACGAACTTCAGCCGGAGATGGGAGTAAGGATAAACCGTATCGTCAGTCTGGCTGACGATATAGCTCTGAACCTTGCGGCTGAATCGGTCAGGATAGAAGCGCCGATACCCGGAAAGTCTGCAGTCGGCATAGAGATACCCAATGCGACGAGACAGACTGTCGCGCTCAGGTCCATAATCGAGAGCGAGGAGTTCCAGAACGCCAAAGGATCTCTCACGTTCTCGCTGGGCAAGGATGTCACCGGCGCGGTGAAAGTCGATGACATAGAGAAGATGCCGCACCTGCTCATTGCCGGCGCCACCGGTATGGGAAAGTCTGTCTGTATCAACTCCATCATCCTCAGTCTGCTTTACAAGTGCTCACCGGACGATCTCAGGCTGATACTCGTTGACCCCAAGATGGTCGAGTTTGGCAGCTATAACGGGATACCCCATCTATATATGCCCGTAGTCACGGATCCGAGAAAAGCTGCGGGAGCTCTTGGCTGGGCCGTTTCCGAAATGCTCAAGAGATACCGCACCTTCAGCGAGAACGGATGCCGCGACATCACATCATACAACAGTTATGTCGAAAAACTTCTGAGCAATCCGGGATATGAACCCCCGGAAGGAGAAGAAGAGCCCGAAAAGCTGCCGAGAGTCGTCATCATCATCGACGAGCTCGCAGACCTTATGATCGCCGCACCCAATGAGGTGGAAGAGGCGATACAGAGACTGGCTCAGATGGCCAGAGCGGCAGGCATGTATCTGATACTTGCTACGCAGAGACCTTCTGTCGACGTCATCACAGGAGTCATCAAGAACAATATCCCTTCCAGGATCGCATTTGCGGTCTCATCCCAGGTGGACAGCCGCACGATACTGGATGCGGTCGGAGCTGATAAGCTTCTTGGCAGAGGAGATATGCTGTATTCGCCCGTGGGGACGAACAAGATGGTGAGGATACAGGGCTCGTTCGTGTCGGAGGAAGAAGTCGAAGCTGTCGTATCTTATATAAAGAAATACAACAGTGAAGACTACGACGAGAACGTCATCCAGGAAGTGGAAAGACTTGCGGTCAAGGAGAAAGGAAAGGCTGCAGGACCTGCATCAGAAGAAGACAGCGCTGCGGATGATATGTTTGAGGCCGCGGTGGAAGTTGTCCTGGATGCAGGGCAGGCTTCCACATCGATGCTCCAGAGAAGGCTGCGTCTGGGATATGCCCGTGCCGCCAGGATAATGGACGAGATGGAGCAGGCCGGCATCATCTCAGAGCAGGAAGGCAGCAAGCCGAGGCAGATCAAGATAACCAAACAGCAGTGGCTTGAGAGAACGACTTCCAGATCGGACTGAGAAGGATTATATCTGATTAAGCCGTGAACATGTATCTGTTCACGGCTTAGCGTTTCATAAATAGAAAAACGGTGAGAGCAAATGGGAAAGAATGATCTGAAGATCATATCGAGACTGATGTTCAGGCTCCTGCCAATGCAGGTCCTGCTGGGTCTCGTCAACTCGATAAACGGAATAGTGTCGAGTTTCTACGCGAGTCATTATGTAGGCATGGAAGCGATGAGCGCCATAGGGCTTTATGCTCCAATAGCGATGCTGTTCAATGCGCTGGGAACGATGTTTGCGGGAGGCAGCGCGATCGTCTGCGGGAAATATCTTGGAAACAATGCTCGATGAGGATGACCCGGCAAAGAATCTTGGGATACGCATGATCTACGGAATGACGGATGATATAACGTATCAGAATATGCTCGGACTGAACGTGCTCACTGTCAGGATCTGAAGGATACGGCGACCCGGACGCAGCTCAAACAGTAAAAATGTCCCCCGCGGAAGCTCATGGAACGGAGCTGCGCAGGGGACAATGTTATTTACTGTTTATTTTGCGACAAACCGGAACGGACGGGATCTGGCAGACATGTTTTATCTATCGGATTCAATAAGGGCATATCCTTTTTCGACGGATGAAACAGTGCCGATTACGATGTCGTTTCTGCAGGACCCTTCCGCAGTCACTTTAGCGGGGATATATCTGTCGGTATATCCGCTGAAACTTCCGTCCGGGAGCTGCTGTTCCAGGATGACGTGGACCTTTTTGCCGACAAAGCTCTCCATGACGGAGCGGGACACGGGATCCAGGGCATTCTTCATCCGGGAAGCGCGGCTCTGCTTCTCGGCTCTGGTAAGCTGGCCGGGCATGGAATAAGCCATCGTCCCCGAACGTTTTGAATACGGGAATATGTGCGTGCGAAGGAAACCTATGCTCCTGCAGAATTCGAGACTCTCCAGGAAATCCTCTTCAGTCTCACCGGGGAACCCGCATATGATATCTGTCGTAAATGTCGGGGAGTCAAAGCGCTCCCTGATTCTGTCGCAGGCTTCTCTGTATTGCCCGGCGGTGTAATGACGGTTCATCCTCTTCAGCGTTCTGTCGCATCCGCTCTGGAGAGAGAGGTGGAACTGGGGACAGAATTTATTGCATGAAGCAAACTTATCCAGCATCTCATCTGTAATGATGTCGCATTCGAGGGAACTGAGCCTCACGCGTATCACGCTTTCCGGCTCCGCAGCGGCTATTACGGCGTCACCGAGATCGCAGCCGGTGTCTGAACCGTATGCCGCCAGGTTTATTCCTGCAAGAACGATCTCATGATATCCCTTCTCAGCGAAGGAAAGACTCTGCCTCGTTATCTCTGCAAGAGGCATCGATCTTACTTTTCCTCTGGCTTTAGGTATCGCACAGTATGTGCAATATTTCTCGCATCCGTCTTCGATCTTCAGAAAAGCCCTGTTATGTTCGAGAAGTTCGTCTGCTTCCAGGCATTCGAAAGCGGCTTTTGATACGTCTAGTATATCCACGACAGGCTGCCTGTCCCTGAGATAGCTTAAAACGAGGTCCGGGATCGCGGAACGGTTGCCGTTCCCGGTTACTATGTCGGCGCCAAGTTTTCCTGCGGCTTCAGGGTATGCCTGAGGCCAGCACCCGGTCAGCACGACTATGGCGCGGGGATTCTCTCTTTTGACACGGTTGAAGAAAGCCCGGTCTTTGCGGTCCGCATTTCCGGTGACGGTACAGCAGTTGATGACAACTACATCGGCATCGGAAAAACTGTCCGCGGCGGTGAAGCCCTTCGAAAGGAAAAGCTTCTGCAGAGCAGCAGATTCATAGAAATTCACTTTGCAACCAAACGTTTCGATGAAGAACTTCAAATAACAGACCTCCGAGCTTCGTTAAGGTCTAGTATATACAAAAAGACCGAAAAACAGAAGAAAAACCGTCATTTTTCACCTGCCTGCCGACTGCCGGCTTCCTTGAAAACGGGGAGTGGGGATTATATCATTTAATTGAAGGAACGGTGCGATGCACCGCGTTGTTGTAAGGAGATCAGATATGCTCAGGTACGATATTGGTTTACTGGACGGTTTTCTGACAAAGGGAGAATATGATCTTATTAAAGAGGAGATAGCCTCTGCTTCCGCAATGCTCCGGGACGGCAGCGGAAGAGGGAATGACTTTATTGGCTGGAGAGATCTTCCGGCTGTTTTTGACAGAGATGAATATCAGAGGATAAAGGAAGCTGCAGCAAGGATCAGAGAACAGAGCGGGATCCTTCTCGTCATCGGCATAGGCGGATCCTATCTCGGCGCAAGAGCGGTGCTGGAACTGCTCAGAGGCGAACTGCACAATGAGATGGGAGGCCTGAAGGTCTACTTTACCGGCAATTCTCTGTCAGCTGATGATATATCGGATCTTTTAAAGATCTGCGATACGGCGGATGTGTCGGTTAACGTCATATCCAAATCCGGCACGACGACCGAACCTGCAGTGGCCTTCAGGATCTTCCGGGATTATCTCATCAGAAGATACGGAGAAGAGGAATCAAGAAAAAGGATCTATGCCACGACGGACAGGACGGGAGGAACGCTCAGAAAACTCTCGGATGAACAGGGATATGAGACCTTTGTCATACCGGGTGATGTGGGAGGCAGATTCTCTGTCCTCACTCCTGTCGGCCTTCTTCCGCTTGCCGCCGCCGGAATAGATACAGACGCGCTGCTGGAAGGCGCAGAAGAGATGAGAAAACTCACCTCGGAAGACGATACGCTTGCAAACCCCTCGAACCGCTACGCCGCAGTAAGGAACCTGCTGCTCAGAGCGGGGAAGAGCGTGGAGATACTGAGCTGTTTTGAGCCGAGATTCAGAATGATGGGAGAGTGGTATAAACAGCTGTTCGGAGAGAGCGAAGGAAAAGAACACAAGGGGCTTTACCCGTCCACGTGCGTGTTCACTTCGGACCTGCATTCCATGGGACAGTACTGCCAGGATGGATCCAGAATACTTTTTGAGACTCTGGTCAGATTCTCTCAGGTAGAATCGGATATGACGGTCGAACAGGAGGAAGATGACTTTGACGGCCTGAACTATCTGGCAGGAAAACGGATCCACGACATCAACAACACGGCAGCGGATGCCACTCTTTCTGCGCATACGGAAGGAGGAGTTCCCTGCTCGGTGATCGAATGCAGCAAACTGGACGAATTCAATGTAGGAGAGCTGATCTATTTCTTTGAGCGGGCCTGTGCAGTGTCCGGGTATACTCTCGGGGTGAACCCGTTCGATCAGAACGGCGTGGAAGCGTATAAAAGGAACATGTTCGCATTGCTAGACAAACCCGGATACGAGGAAGACAAGAGAAGACTGCTTGAGAACAAATAAAGAGGAGAACCGCTATGATCAAACTCATCGTTGGATCAAAAGGATCCGGAAAAACAAAGACCATCATAGAGATGATGAACAAGGCCGTGGATGAATCCGGCGGACATATCGTCTGTATCGAAAAGGGAATGAAGTCTACCTACAACATCAAATCCAGCGTACGGATCATCGATGTGGATGACTACAACATCAGGGGATACGATCAGTATTTCGGATTCTTCATGGGAGTTCTGGCCGGAGACTACGACATCATGGAAGTTTATCTTGACGGAGTGCTCAAGGTCGGAAACGGAGACATAGAAGGACTGGGCGTGCTGCTGGATAAGTTCTCGGATATCGCTCCTGAGCATGTGAGCATCATAGCCACGGTCTCCTGTGAAGTCGATGAACTGACCGATTCGGTAAAGAAGTATCTCTGAAGGCCGGAGAGGAAGAGCGAAACCGGTTTTGCCATTGATTCGGCAAAAAATCATTGAAAAGACTGTTGACACCACATGGCCTCGCAGATATAATAATCAAGCACGCTTTTTATAAGGCGCGCTTTTATGACTATGTGAGGAGGTGCTAGGCATGGCAGTACCGAAAAGAAAAACCAGCAAGGCGCGGCGCGATAAAAGACGCTCCTCCGTTTGGAAGATAGCCGCCCCGACGCTTGTGACCTGCCCCCAGTGCGGACAGTTCATGGTCCCGCACAAAGCTTGTGGAAACTGCGGTTATTACAAAGGCCGTGAGGTTATCAACAAAGAAGCTTAATGCAACATTCGAAGACGGGGAACAACATCCTCGTCTTTTTTGTTTTCAGCGGAGAGAATATGGCAGTCAAGATCACAGGGATCATTGAAGGATCGCCTGCATCAAAACTGAATATAGTCCCCGGAGAAGAACTGATCTCAGTGAACGGCGAGGAGATAGAAGACGTCCTCGACTATGGCTTCTATACCGCGGCAAAAGAACTTGACCTCGTGATAGGACGTGCGGACGGAACGGAAGAGACCGTTCATGTGAGCAAGAGCGAGTATCAGGAACTGGGCATCGAATCCGGAACTTTTCTCATGGACCGGGAACATGCATGCAGGAACGGCTGTATCTTCTGTTTCATAGATCAGAATCCGGCCGGAATGAGAGACTCGATCTATTTCAAGGACGACGATATGAGACTGTCGTTCCTGTTCGGCAGCTATGTCACTCTCACGAATCTGACGGATCATGATATAGACCGCATAATAAAGATGAAGATCTCACCCGTCAACATATCTGTACATACCACGGAGCCTGAGCTCCGGTGCAGGATGATGAGAAACCGGTTTGCGGGAGACAGTCTGAGACATCTTTACCGGCTTGCCGATGCTGGCGTCGAGATCAACTGCCAGATCGTGGTGTGCCGGAACTGGAACGACGGGGAGCATCTTAAGAAGACCGTTTCCGATCTGACCTCCTTGTGCCCGGCAGTCGGAAGCATAGCCGTCGTCCCTGTCGGCCTCACTTCCCACAGGAAGGGCCTTACGGAACTGGAACCTTTTGACAAAGAGAGCGCCAGAGAAGTGATAGAGATCCTGGAGCCTTTCAGGGAAGAATGTCTCAGCAAATACGGGGACCGGATAGTGTATCCATCCGATGAACTGTATATCCTTGCGGAAGAAGAGATACCCGGTGCGGACGAGTACGGTGACTACAAGCAGCTGGAAAACGGCGTCGGAATGGTATCCAGGTTCGAAGACGAGTTCATCAGCGCTCTTGGGTTTGAGGACGGAGATGACGAAGAACGGTATGCGGACGTCGTCACTGGTATGATGTCATACGACCTCATAGTATCACTTGCTGAGAAGCTGAAGGAAAAATTCCCGGGCACGCATGTCACCGTCCACGGGATCAGAAACGATTTCTTCGGACCTACGATCACTGTATCTGGGCTTCTTACCGCGACCGATATCCTGGCGCAGATCAGGAGAGAGGATGTAAGGGGAGACAGGATCATTCTGCCGGAATCTGTGCTCAGGCGAGACGGCGACAGATTCCTTGATGACGTGACAAAAGAAGAATTTGAACAGCGGATGGGGCTTCCGATAAGGACAGACGAGGACGGAGCAGATCTGCTGGATGCAATACTCGGGAGATAAAGGACCATATGAGACAGGCAGTTGCCATAGTGGGAAGACCCAATGTGGGCAAATCCACTTTTTTCAACAAGCTGATCGGTGAAAGGCGTTCCATCGTAGACGATATGCCTGGAGTCACCAGAGACAGAGTCATAGGAGAATGCGAGTGGGGGAGGTATAAATTCTCTCTCATAGACACAGGTGGACTTGAGATCGGTAACAATGAGGGATATATGCCTCACATCAGGCAGCAGGTGGAACTTGCAGTAGATACCTCCGCTGTCATCGTCATGCTTACCGATATCAGGGCAGGCGTCACTGCTGCGGACCAGGAGCTTGCGACCATGCTCAGGCAGAGCGGAAGACCGGTGATCCTTGCCGTGAACAAGGTGGACTCGGTAGGAGAGCTCCCGGCAGATTTCTATGACTTCTATACACTGGGACTGGGAGATCCTTATCCGGTCAGTTCCGTTCACGGTCATGGAACGGGGGATATCCTGGATGCCATATGCAGTCATCTTGATGAGCCTTCGGAAGAAGAGGAGGATGATGACAGCATAAAGGTGGCAATAATAGGCAGACCGAATGCAGGCAAATCATCTCTTGTCAACCGCATTATCGGCAGGGACAGGGTCATAGTGTCCGACGTGGCGGGTACAACACGGGACTCCATCGACGTTGAGTTTGAGAATGAACAGGGCAAGTTCGTCTTCATCGACACCGCAGGGATGAGAAAGAAAGGCCGGATCACCGATAACGTTGAGAGATACAGCGTTATGAGGGCGCTTGCGGCAGTGGACCGCGCAAACGTATGTGTCATCATGATAGACGCGACGGAAGGTTTCTCCGAGCAGGACAGCAAGATCGCCGGATATGCGCACGAACAGGGAAAAGGCTGCATAATAGCGATCAATAAATGGGATCTTGTCGTCAAGGATGACAAAACGATGGATGAACAGCGCAGGAAGTATGAGAATAACTTTAGCTTCATGGCATATGCTCCGATCATTTTCATATCTGCGAAGACAGGCCAGAGGATAGACAGGCTCCTGGAACTCATAAAGTTCGTCGACGAACAGAATGCCATGAGGATCACGACCGGCGCGCTGAACGAGCTTCTTGCCAGGGCGACAGCCAGAGTTGAACCGCCTTCCGATAAGGGAAAGCGGCTGAAGATATACTATATGACGCAGCCTACCACCAGGCCGCCGGCATTTGCAGTGTTCTGCAACGATCCGGAGCTTTTCCATTTCAGTTATCAGAGATACCTGGAAAACCAGATAAGAGAGGCGTATGGCCTGGAAGGGACACCTGTCAGACTCATGATAAGAGGGAGAGGATGACAGAGGATCCCGCTCAAGATGGAACATAACTGGCGGAAACCGTAAAGCAGCTGCTGACCAGACAGACTTATATCGAACGGGCGGAGAAGAGACTCCGCCCGTTTCTGTTTTCAGGGCAAATACTCTCACAAACGAAGAAGTCCATTCCTTGGCGCAGGCATTTTTGACGATGAGCCATTTTCTCTGCGAGGTCTTCCATTGTTCCTATATAGGGACAATGAATATGCTAGACTGTATTGAGAGATCATTGTGAAACGGAGGCGCGGTCTTATGACACTGACTGAATATCTTGCAGTTTTCGCAGCTGCGTTCGCGGCATTGTCCGCCATTCTATGCTGTATCGTTATCGTAAGGATCAGATCCGCTGAGGATGATCTGGGAAGGATAGATGACATAAGACGTGACATCTCCACAGAGTTCAGGTCATCAAGAAGTGAGAACATGCAGCAGAATCAGGCGATGAGTTCATCACTGAATCAGAACATCAGCAGCAGTTTTGCTCGGGAAGACGCCAGACTTGCCGGCATGCAGGACCTGATCGATGACCGGCTGAGGGCTATGGACAAGAGGATATCGGATTCCTCACTGCACAGCGAAGTCAAGCTGGAGAGCATGAGGGATTCAATGGAAAAGAGACTTCAGGCGATCAGAGACGACAGCAGCAGACAGCTGGACGAGATAAGGAATACTGTCGACGAGAAACTGCAGAAGACACTCGAGGATAAGATAGGGCAGAGCTTTCGTCTGGTAAGCGAGCGGCTTGAACAGGTATACAGGAGCCTTGGTGAGGTGCAGTCCCTCTCGGAGGGCGTAGGCGATCTGAAGAAGGTGCTCTCCAATGTAAAGACGAGAGGGATCTTCGGGGAGCTCCAGCTGGGAGCGATACTGTCGGAGATACTGTCAACAGAACAGTATGATACAAACGTAGTGACCAGACCAGGATCCGGGGATCCGGTGGAATATGCCGTCAAGTTTCCTGGCGAAGGGGGAGAGACTGTATATCTGCCCATCGACTCCAAGTTCCCAATGGATGCGTATCAGCAGCTGATGGATGCTTATGATTCCGGGGATAAGGCGGCTATAGACGCCGCCGGAAGCTATCTCGAGACACGCATAAAACAGGAGGGAAGGAAGATCCGTGACAAATACATCTCTCCGCCTCATACGACGGATTTCGCGGTCATGTTCTTCCCGGTAGAAGGGCTGTACGCCGAAGCGGTCCGCCGGGGCCTTGTGGACATCCTTCAGCAGAGCTACAGGGTAAGCATTGCGGGACCTACTACCATGGCGGCACTTCTCAATTCGCTGCAGATGGGATTCCGGACGCTGGCTATACAGAAAAGATCGGGCGAAGTATGGAAAGTCCTCGGAGAGGTCAGAAACGAATTCGATACTTTCGGAGCAGTGCTTGAGAGTGCACAGGGCAGGATCATGAAGGTCAATGAGGATCTGGATAAGCTCATAGGAGTGAGGACGAGGCAGATACAGCGCAGACTGAAAGATGTTTCCACACTTCCTTCTGCCGGCCCTCAGAATCATATTACGGAAACCCCGGAAAACGGCTGAAGAAAAGACGCGGTCATCTTGACCGCGTCCTGCAGTATCGGGACCAATTCAGTTTTGTGCTGTCTCCTCCAGGATCAGATCCGCAACGGCAATTTTGTGGACGATATAGCTGCCGTGTCCTTCTCCTTTGATTATCCTGAGTTTTGATCCGGGTATGGCGGCAGCGATCGCTTCCGTCTCTTTTCTGGTGACTAGGTCTTTTTCTCCTGCTATCACAGTTGTCGGGACTTTGATGGAAGAAAGTTCTTCTGCGGTGATATTGGGTTCTCTGAGCATCATCCTGAGTTTACCGTCTTTATTAAAGAAATACATTATCTTGATGACAGTTTTGAGCCAGCCTTTGACGCCGTTTGGAGTCATATTTGCACCGCTGACGATAAGCCTGCTGATCCTGTCTGTTTTCTGAGCTAAGAGAAGACCGAGTATCCCGCCGTCGCTGAATCCATAGAATGTCACATCTTTCAGATCAAGATCGTTGAGGAAGACGAGCAGGTCGTCTGCCATATCACTGTAATGAAGATCGCTGACCTTCGTGCTCTGGCCGTGATCTCTGGAATCCACGAGGTATACGGTGAACCGGTCTTTGAGGATCTCGGAGGCTTCATCGAATATGGTATGATCCTCTCCGTTTCCGTGCACCATCAAGAGTGGGCGGCCATTTCCTTTAACTTCATAATATAGCTCTATGCCGTTGACGTGCTGGAACACTATTTTCCACCTTCCTTTCAAGTGTTTTCTCTGAACAAAGGATAGAACAGTTCAGAATGATTGGCAATATCTTCCAAGCCGGAAAGAAGTACAAATACCGATTGACAATAAAAATACGGTTTGTTAGAATACTATTTGCAACTGCGAGTGTGCTGGAATAGGCAGACAGGCACGTTTGAGGGGCGTGTGTCCATGACGTACGAGTTCAAGTCTCGTCACTCGCACCAGATCTTAAACCGCACTTCGGTGCGGTTTTTCTTTTTATCTTGCAATTTGTTACGGAGCTGTAGAATGAACAGGTTTTTTGACTGTTTTGCCGAGCAGAAGGCATTGACGGAAGAGCTGGTCGGCATCAGGAGCGTAGTCGGCAGCGATGGATGTGAGCAGACCATTGCCGAACACATCAGAGAAAAGATGGGCAATTGGCGTTATTTCAGGGAGCACCCTGAAGATCTGTTTCTCATTCAGACCGAAAACGATACGATAAAACGAAGCAGTGTCGTCGCAGTCGTGGAACCTGCAACTGCCGGCCGTCAGAGCGGAGCAGAAGAAGCTGTCATGCTCATGGGACATATCGATACTGTGGAGACTTCGGATTACGGAGTGCTGGAGCCGCTTGCTCTCATGCCGGATGAGCTGGCTAAGGCTCTCAGGGAAATATGCGACGGGACCGTGGCAGCTGATATCGACAGCGGCAGGTATATGTTTGGGCGCGGAGCGCTGGACATGAAAGCCGGAGTGGCAAGCTGCATGTACTTAATGAAGCATTTCTCCGAAAACAGAGAATCCCTGAACGGTGCGCTGATAGCGCTGTTCGAGTGTGACGAGGAAGGCGACTCCCACGGTGCACTGACATCCATGAGGTTCATCAAAGAGTTCACAGAGAAGAGGAACATTAGGATAAAGGCTGCTGTCTGTGCCGATTACAGTTCGAATGAAGCCGCGGTATACCTCGGAACGATCGGAAAGTATCTGCCATGTGCCATGGCTTTCGGCAGAAGCAGCCATGTGGGACAGGTGTTCAGCAGCATGGATCCGAATCTGATCACTTCTGAGATCGTCTCCGGTATCGACTACAACATTGATCTGTGTGAGGAAAATCTCGGTGAAAAGACGCAGCCGCCAGTATGCCTGAAACAGAGCGATACGAAGAGCACCTACAGCGTTCAGACGGCGGACAGCGCATATGTGTATTTCAACTGGTTCTCTCTGAAGAAGACAGAAGAAGAGATCCTGGCTGTTTTTAAGGATGAAGTCGGCAAAGCGGTCAAAAAGGCTGCCTGCCGGCAGGCGCATGCAAAAGAAGAGTATTTCGGCAGCGCGGCGGCAGAGGACCTGCGTCCCAGAGTGTTGACGCTCAGTGAATACGCGAAGTCTGTCGGTGCTCAGATCAGAGAGCCGGACCCATACAGAGACATAAGGGATTTCTGGCTGTCAGAAGCGGCCAGGCTCCGCGGGATGGACCGAGATATGTCACCTGCAGTGGTGGTATTCATGGCCGGTGTGAGTTATCCTCCTGTGACCGTGGATCCCTCATCAGAGATCGGGATCGCCGCGGCACAGCTCGGCGTTCCCGTTCGGACATATTACCCGTTCATATCCGATGCCAGTTTTATCAGCCTGCTGGGAGATGTGCCGCTGGTCAATCTGGGAACGTACGGAAAGGATGCGCATATGTTTACAGAACGTGTTGATATGCAGTATAGTTTTGAAAAACTTCCTAACCTGACATGGGAACTGATCACAAAACTAATAGGATGACCTTTGCGGTCGAACAGCATATAATTGATATCAAAAAAAGGAGATATAACAAATGACAGACAGAAGAAAAAGATGTTTTGATGAATTCAAAAAGACCGGTCTGGACGGTCTGCTGTTTGCTGCAGGAGCCAACTTCCAGTATCTGTCGGAGTGCACGTCCTATTTCTGGCAGAGGAACTGCATGAATCTCGGAGCGCCGGTTGCAGGAAGCCATATCTTCCCTGAGTGCATGATCTACATGAACAGGGAGGGAAAGACCACTATACTGACGATACCTTCGAAAAAGGATTATTTTGATACCACTGAACATGATGTCGTGGTGAGTTATATGGATCAGTTCGAAGATGAACTCAGACACATAGTCGATGGAAAAAAGATCGGAATAGGAAGGGACTGCGAAGAGTGGTTCGTAACCACGCTGAGGGAGGTCGATCCTGAGATAGAGACGGTCAGCGCAGAGACGGTCTTTGATGATATAAGAAGGGTCAAGGACGAAAAAGAGATCGCGCAGATGAGAAAACTGGCAGAGTTCACCGACGACGCAGTTATGTATGTGGTCAGACACATGTATGAAGGCATGACGATGTTTGAGTGTGAGAGGGGCATAATCGACTATGGCCTTTCCCACGGCATACAGGATCTTTCATTCCCGCCCACCTGCGGGTTCAAGACAAGGAACACCGAGAACGCCCAGAACATAGAGCCTTTTGAACCCGAAAGGAAGCTTGTGCCCGGGACGATGGTCGCATTCGATATAGGCTATATGGATCAGGGATACTGCTCCGACTGGGGCCGCACTGTCTACTGGGGAAAAGCACCGGAACTGGTAAAGAACGGCTATGCCGCGCTTCAGGAAGCGCAGTGCTATATGATCTCACAGATAAAGCCGGGCGTCACCCGCTACGGTGACCTTTACAACTACATCTGTGACAAGGCGGAAGAACGGGGATTCTACGATTATCTGAGATTCAAGAGAGAGGGACGCGGCGGAAACGGACACCATATCGGAACCGATGTACACGAGGTGCCGTGGATGACGTTCGATTCGGATCTTATCCTCCAGCCCGGGATGATATTCTGCTCCGAACCGAAGATGTTCTTCCCGAATGAAGGATATATGAGAGTGGAAGACATGGTGCTTGTCACTGAGACAGGCGCTGAATCGCTTACGAGATTCCCCAGAGACCTTTTCGAGATCTGAACGGGACAGGTTTAGAAAGACCTGAGAGCTTATACGCTCCCGGGTCTTTTTGTGTCTGCAGAAAGATGCCGGATATACGGGGGGATCAGGCATGTGTTAATATAGTCTTGTACGAAAGGAGATTTATCCATTTGGCAGAGTACGAGATAAAGGATACTGATATCGAGGAGAGCATGCGCAGGATCGGCACTGCTTTCAGAAGGATCAGACCGTATCAAGATGAAGAGATTTTCCGCAAGACCAACATGGCAGAAGATAAACTGATCAAAGGCAAATGGGCGCCTGTCCACACGGATGCGGAAGAGAGGTTCATTCCGAGAGGCGATGGGTCGGAACTGCGGGTCCTTATATGCAGAGCCAAGAACGTAGAAAAGCGAAAGAGCGGAGCTGCAGGACTTCTGTGGATCCACGGAGGCGGGTATGCCACCGGCGTACCGGAGCAGGATCACCTGTTTGCGGATATATTCTGTACGGAAGGCGAATGCGTAGCTGTGATGCCTGATTACACGAGGTCAACGGAAGCTCCCTACCCGGCTGCCCTGAGCGACTGCTGTCTGGCACTGTACTGGATGGTTCAGAACACCGATGAGCTGGATATAGACAGAAACCGGATCATGGTAGGGGGAGACAGCGCGGGAGGAGGCCTTGCTGCAGCGGTATGCCTCAGATCAAGAGATGAAGGCATAGTGCACATCGCTTTCCAGATGCCGCTTTATCCGATGCTGGATGACAGGGAGACAGAGACATCGAAAAACAACGACGCGCCTGTATGGAACACCCGTTCCAACAGAGCGGGGTGGGACCTTTACCTGGCAGGATATCCAAAAGACGGCGATGTGCCGAGTTATGCAGCCCCGGCAAGAGAAGAAGATCTCAGCGGGATGCCTCCGGCATGTACGTTCGTGGGGACTATAGATCCCTTTCGCGCGGAAACGGAGCAATATGTGGAGAAGCTGAGAAAAGCCGGGATACAGGTGTTTTTCCGGGAATTCGAGGGATGTTTCCACGGATTTGATATGCTGGCGTATGCGACGAAACCGGCAAGAGATGCAAGGCGGTTCCTAAAAAACGCATTCCGCTATGCTTTGGACAACTATAGTGCAGAGAACAGATGAGCAAAGAAAGAAAAGTATTTTATAACTGTAAGGTGTATACGGGAGAACTGCCGCTGCGCGGAGCTTTCGCTGTAGAGGACGGGTTCTTCACAGAAGTCTGGGATGAGATTCCGTCGGTACTGGATCCGGAAGTCGAGACAGTCGATCTGGAAGGCAGATTCGTGTGCCCCGGGTTCAATGATTCTCACATGCACCTTCTGAATTACGGTAAGACTCTGGCCGGAGCGGACCTGACTGCCCACACTGGAAGTCTCAGGGATCTCAAGGATCATCTCAGGAAGTTCCTTGAAGCAAGAGATCCGGACAGCGGCGGATGGCTGCTCGGCAGGGGATGGAACCAGGATTATTTCAGCGATACGGAACGTATGCCCGACCGGAATGATCTGGATGAGGTCTCTGACAGTGTGCCGATCATGATCACCAGAACATGCGGACATTGCTGCGTGCTCAACACGCCGGCGCTTGAGGCTGCAGGTATAACGTGCGACACTGAAGACCCGGAGGGGGGCAGCGTCGGAAGGATGAAAGGAGTCCCTGACGGAAGACTATACGAGAATGCGATCAGCCTCGCAACGGCAGTCGCTCCGGTACCGGACGTAAGCGACGTTAAGAAGATGATCAGGGAAGCGGCTGCGAAGGCAAACAGTTACGGGATCACAAGCGTCCAGACCGACGACTATGGCGTGTTCTCCGGACTGGATCCGCTGCTTGTGAACAGAGCATACTGCGAACTGGAAGGTTCAGGGGAATTAAATGTCAGAGTACTGGAACAGTGCAATCTGCCGAGCGTTGAGAGCCTGAATGATTTTATAGAACGCGGCGGTATCATAAATAATGGCGATACGCAGTTCCGCACCGGCCCGCTGAAACTGCTGGCGGACGGATCTCTGGGCAGCCGTACGGCAAGACTGTCGGTCAACTATCCCGGAACTGAAGAAAAAGGCATCCTTATCCATTCGGACGATGAGATCAGAGAGCTGATCTGTCTTGCCGCTTCCAACGGAATGAACGCCGTCGTGCACGCGATCGGAGACGGGGCTCTTGATCAGGTCCTGGACGCTTTTGAATATGCCAGGAACAGATATCCGGGCGACAGGAGAGACGGTATCGTTCACTGCCAGGTGAGCCGCGAAGATCAGCTCAGAAGGATCGCCGAGCTGGGACTGTGCGTTTACGCCCAGTCGGTGTTCCTTGACTATGACAACCACATAGTGGAAGAACTCGTACCGGAAGAGATAGCAGCGACGAGTTATTCCTGGAAGACGCTTCTCGACAGCGGTGTAAATGTCTCAAACGGTTCTGACTGCCCGGTGGAGTATCCCGATGTTATGAAAGGAATACAGTGTGCGGTTACCAGGACATCCCTTGACGGGACCGGCCCGTATCTTCCCGGACAGGCTTTCTCTGTAAGGGAAGCGCTGGACAGTTTCACCTCGGGCGGGGCATGGGCAGGTTATGAAGAAAACATCAAGGGAAAGATCGAACCGGGGATGCTTGCTGACTTCACTGTTCTCGGAAGCGATCCCTTCCGTACGGATCCGTATAAGATCAAAGACATAGAGATATGCAGCACATGGCTCGGAGGGGAAAAGGTATTCTGATCCTGTTTTCCAAAGAAAAAAGAAATGTTTAAAGATTGGCGGCTTGTTGAACCGCGGAGGAATCGTCATGAAACTCAACTACAAAAGAACCTTTCTGATCGGCCTGGCATTCCTTTCCATCTGTGCTTTCTGGCAGATGTATGACAATGTCATCCCACTTATCCTGAAGCAGACGTTCGGACTTAATTCCACTGTATCAGGGGCGATCATGGCGGCAGACAACGTATGCGCGCTGTTTCTGCTTCCGCTGTTCGGATCCATATCAGACAGGACATCAACTCGGTTCGGAAGAAGGATGCCCTTCGTGATGATCGGTACGGCGATGGCTGTCGTCTTCATGGAGTTCCTTCCAATGCTGGACAACAGTTATTATTCAAAGCCCGCTCAGTACAAGATCACTCTTTTCGTGATATGCCTGGGAGGTCTGCTGATATCAATGGGGACATACAGGAGCCCTGCCGTCGCGCTGATGCCCGATGTCACACCGAAGCCTCTCAGAAGCAAGGCGAACGCGGTCATCAATCTCATGGGCGCTGTAGGAGGAGCGATCTACCTAGTGATCGCTGGCCTGCTTTACTCCAAGAGCAGAACGGCGTCTCTTGATCATGTTGATTACACGAACCTGTTCCTGATCGTCGCTGCACTTATGGTTATATCCGTCCTCATACTGTTCTTCAGTACGGATGAGAACAAACTGCACAGGGAACTGCTCGATTATGAGGCTGCACATCCCGAGGAGAATCTTGCAGAGGATGACGGCAGCGGTGACGCGGTGCTTCCCGCTGAAGTCAAGAAGAGCCTTGCGTTCATACTTATTTCGATATCACTCTGGTTCATCGGCTACAACGCGGTGACCACGTGGTTCACCACATATGCGTCTGAGATGTGGGGAATGGCCCTCGGACAGTCTTCCACGTGCCTGACGATCGGAACGGCCGGAGCGATCGTCTCCTATATTCCGATAGGATTTCTAGCCAGCCGGATCGGCAGGAAGAAAACTATCATAGCTGGGTGCATACTGCTGTCAACATGTTTTGCGGCGGGATTCGCAGTGACACTGCTCACCGATGAATTCACTCCTGTTCTGTACGTGATGTTCGCTCTGGTGGGGCTGGCCTGGGCTGCCATAAACGTGAACTCCCTTCCGATGGTCGTCGAGATGTGCAAGGGAAGCGACATCGGCAAGTTCACAGGGTATTACTATACTTTCTCGATGGCCGCGCAGGTCTTCACTCCCATTGCGTCCGGATGGCTCATAGATCATATAGGATACAAAGCGCTGTTCCCGTATTCCGCGCTCTTCGTCCTCGCAGCTATCTGCACCATGACGATGGTCAGGCACGGCGACAGCAAACCTGAAGCGGAAGCCGGACTGGAAGCACTTGATGTGGAGATGGACTGAGGATACATGAACAAGATAAGGATAATTTTAGGAAGACTGAAAGATATAAGTCTCGCCAGACTGAAAAACACTATAAAAGGTGTCCGCAAACAGAAGAACATCCCCGGCATCTTCATCCTGCTGGATATGGTCTATTGTTATCTGAAATACGGCACAGGCTATTTTGATTACTATAACTTCGGATTTGTAAACCTGAACGCAGCCAAACGCTCCACATACATGACTATGCTGGACAACAACGTCCTGGTCCTGCGTCTCGACGATCAGGAAAAGAGGAAGCTGTTCGAGGATAAGATCGAGTTTCTCAGGACCTTCGGAGATTATCTCGGAAGAGAATGGATAGATCTCAGAGAGTCTGGGAAAGAAGGGTTCAGAGAGTTCGTTACAAGGCATCCTGTATTCTTTGCAAAAAGTCCCGGCGGATTCGGAGGACTGGAAGTCAGAAAGATAAAAACAGATGGGGAAAGTGATCCGGACAGACTGTTTGATGAGCTCAGCAGCGTTGGGATGTGGTGCATCGAAGAACCTATAATCCAGCATGCGGAGATGGACAAACTGTGCCCTGACTGTGTGAACACCATCAGGATGACAACGCTGATAAAGGACGGAGTCCCTCACCTTATGTATGCACTGGTAAGGATCGGAGCAGGCGGCAAGGAAGTGGATAATGTTTCCAGCGGAGGTTATCACGCCAATCTTGACGGGAACGGTGTGATCGCCGGGTACGCACACCACGAAAAGAGTTTCTCTCTTGTCGAGAAACACCATCTGACCGGTACGGTATTCCACGGTTTCCAGATCCCCATGTTCCAGCAGGCGAGGGAAATGGTCCTCAAAGCTGCGATGGTCGTCCCCGAAGTAAGGTACGTGGGGTGGGATGTCGCAATAACGGAAAAAGGCCCGGTGCTCGTGGAGGGAAATACTCTTCCGGGATATGACATGTGCCAGAACTACGGACAGACACAGCCGGACGGGATAGGAATTAAACCCAGATTCAAGGAACTGCTGGGGAACGAGTTCCCCGGATAAAGAGAGTTAGCAATAAAGAAAAGAGGCCGTCGAAGGCCTCTTTTTCTGTTCATAGTTAGCAATGATGTAAGCATCCGAAAGCATTTGTGATGATGGAGAAAACATATGATTTACCGCATGAAACAAAGATAATAGCGTGCCGGGCTGCGGATCAGCATACGGGAACAGTTAGCCATTCGGTCAGTTTTCCTCGATTGCTCTTCAATAAGCCCGGGTTTCGTGATATGCTAACAAATAGAAGTGAGTTAACCAAGACTAACAGGAGAAAAAGATGACTCTTGCTGAACTTAGGATAGGAGACCGTGCCCGGATAACAAAGGTCGGGGGGGAAGGCGCCCTCAGACTAAGATTCCTGGACATGGGACTCATCCCGCACACAGAGGTAAAGATGCAGAAGACAGCCCCTTCCGGTGATCCCATACAGATACTGATCAGGGGGTACGAACTGACACTGAGGCTGGAAGAGGCTTCAAAGATAGAGATAGAGGAGATCGAAACGAGATGATCTTTGCGTTGGCAGGCAATCAGAACAGCGGAAAAACGACGCTGTTCAACGCGCTGACCGGGTCCAATCAGCATGTCGGGAATTTCCCCGGGGTAACGGTGGAAAGAAAAAGCGGCGAAGTCAAAGGGAAGAAGGACGTGACCATTGTAGATCTTCCGGGGATCTACTCGATAAGGCCGTATACGCAGGAGGAGATAGTATCTACTGATTTCATCCTGAATGAGCATCCTGACGGAATAATCAATATCGTTGACGCAACGAATATCGAAAGGAACCTGTATCTCACCCTCCAGCTCCTGGAACTGATGGTCCCTACTGTTGTCGCGCTGAACATGATGGATGAAGTCAGGGACAACGGGGGATCGATAGACATTGAAAAACTGAGCGAGAGCCTTGGAGTGCCGGTGGTTCCGATCTCTGCTGCGAACGGAGAGGGAATAGATGAGCTGCTGGAAGTAGCGCTTGCCACAGCAGGAAAGAAAAAGCTGCCTACCGTCTATGATTTCTGCAATGACGGCGGACCGGTACACCGCTGCATCCATGCCATAGTACACCTTATACAGGACCACGCTGATGCCCTTGGCCTTCCATGCAGGTTCTGCGTCACCCGGCTCATAGAGGGAGACGGGGACATGGACGAAAAGCTCGGGATCAATCAGAACGAGAAAGAGCTTATAGAACACTGTGTCGTTGAGATGGAGGACTCCACCGGGCTTGACAGGAATGCCGCCATGGCCGACATGAGATACAACTACATTGAAGGCGCTGTAGCGGAGTCGGTAGTCAAGAGCAGCGAGAGCAAAGAACACCGCAGGAGCGTAGCGATCGACAGGATACTGACAGGTAAATACACAGCGCTTCCGGTATTCTTCCTGGTTATGTTCCTTGTGTTCTGGCTGACTTTTGACGCCGTGGGTCAGAGAATGTCGGATCTGCTGGCTGCCGGAATAGAGATGCTGACTGCTGCTGCGGACCGGGGACTGGTTGCTTACGGGATCAACCCTGTCGTCAGGAGCCTGATCGTAGACGGCATATTCGCAGGAGTGGGTTCCGTACTGAGTTTCCTTCCAATCGTTGTTACGCTTTTCTTCTTCCTTTCCATTCTGGAAGACACAGGATACATGGCCAGGATCGCGTTCGTAATGGACAGTCTTCTCAGGAAGATAGGACTGTCCGGCAGGAGCTTCGTCCCGATGCTCATGGGTTTCGGCTGCTCGGTGCCTGCGATCATGGCTACCAGAACGCTGTCATCAGACCGTGACAGAAAGATGACGATACTTCTGACGCCTTATATGAGCTGTTCAGCCAAGATACCGATCTATGCCGTTTTTTCCGCTGCATTCTTCCCCAGGAATGCTGCTCTGGTGATGATAGCGCTGTATGTCACAGGTATCGCGGTGGGAATACTGGCGGCCTTGCTGTTCAAGAGCACACTGTTCAGGGGAAAGCCTGTGCCGTTCGTCATGGAGCTTCCCAACTACCGGCTCCCGTCTGCCAGAACAGTCGGACTGCTGCTGTGGGAAAAGGCCAAGGACTTCCTTGAAAGGGCGTTTACCATAATATTCCTTGGATCCATGGTGATCTGGTTCCTGCAGACCTTTGACTCAAGGTTCAATGTCGTGAAAGATTCCGCTGACAGCATGCTTGCGCTGATAGGGCGTTACATAGCTCCGGTATTCGGGCCGCTGGGATTCAACGACTGGAGAGTCGCAACATCGCTCATATCCGGATTTACTGCGAAGGAGTCCGTCATCAGTACGCTGGCGGTGCTGCTGGGAACAAGCATAGATAATCTGGGTACTGTTCTCGGACAGCTGTTCACGCCGATGACGGCCGTCAGTTTCCTGGTCTTTACTCTGCTGTACACGCCGTGCGTAGCCGCAGTGGCTGCTGTCAGAAGAGAACTGGACTCCGGACTGAAGACGCTCACCGTCGTGATCTCCCAGTGTGTGATCGCATGGATCGTCGCGCTGGCGGTGTATACGGTAGGAGGCCTGATCTTTTGAACTTTTGGGATATCCTGATCATCACTCTGATCGCGGCTGCGGCCACAGCCGCTTTTGTGCGTATAAGAAAGAGCGGAGGATCGTGCGGTCCTTGTGAAAACTGCCCCGGGAGTATATACTGCAGTAAGAAAAAGAGTTGAACACAGTAGAAGATAAATGAGAGCCGGACAGCCTTTTTCTGTTCCGGCTTTTTTGGAGGTTATCAATTGAAGACTGATGCCGATATCCTGATCATAGGTGCGGGGGCGTCCGGAATGGCAGCTGCGCTGGAGGCTGAGAGAGTGCGTCCGGGAAGCAGGATCGTCCTGCTGGAACGCGCCGACAGGCCCGGGAAGAAACTTCTGACGACCGGCAACGGGAGATGCAATCTCTCAAACAGGGAGACAGGTCTCTCATGCTACAATCCCGGAGCGGAGCGCTTCTCATCTGTACTGGAGAGGTATGGAGACGACAGGGGATTCTTCCGAAGCCTTGGACTGCTGACGAAGGAGGACCGGGAAGGGCGCATCTACCCTTTGAGCGGACAGGCATCTGCCGTTCTCGATACCCTGAGGTTTGCGGTATCTGACTCGGGAGCAGAAGTCATCTGCTCCGCAGAGGTGACGCAGATAGAAAAGGAAGACGGCAGATTCACCGTGTACGTTTCAGACGGCAGGAAGTTCACGGCTGACAAAGTGATAATCGCCGCAGGATCCCCTGCCGGGGCTCACGGTTTCGGCAATGAAAGGATGATAACTTCTCTCACCGGAAACGGTGTGCCGTTCAGACCTTTCTCTCCCGCGCTGGTGTATCTCACGGTCAGGGATCTGCCTGCTCAGCTCAAAGGAGTACGGGCACAGGCGGAAGTGTCACTCGTATGCGAAGACGGAAGATCTTTCACGGAGACAGGTGAGGTGCAGTTTGCCGACGGATATGTCTCCGGCATATGTGTAATGGATCTCTCCAGAAAACTTGATGAGGGCAGAAGGGCGGAACTAGTCATGGACTTCTGCCCCGGTATCAGCAGGGAAGATATCAGGGACAGCATCGAGACAGCGATGGAAACCAGAGGCGAATCGCCCGCGTCGGCCGTTCTGGCGGGACTGGTGCCAAAAGCAGTCGGGGAAACGATACTCAGAAGCGCCTGCAGCGATATCTTCAGAAGAAAAACTGCCTCGCTGACAGCCGGTGAGATAGGAGCAGTGACAGACCTCATCAAGAATTACAGGCTCGAAGTGAGCGGGAAAGGACCCTTCCGCAGCGCACAGATCTGTACCGGAGGCGCCGGGGACGCGGACGGGAGTACCATGGGATCGCAAGCCTGCAGAGGATTATATTTCTGCGGGGAGTTTGTGGATGTGGACGGCCGTTGCGGTGGATATAACCTGCACTGGGCGTGGGCATCCGGCAGAGCTGCCGGAGCCGCGGCGGCTGCAGCGCTGAAAGAACCATGATTGTGTACGATCTGTTAATTGTCGGAGAAAAGTATTGACTGCTGCACTTCAGCGTGGTAGCATGATGACGCAAAAGGGAGTAGCTTAACGCAAGGAAGCGTATTTGGCCACCGTCATCCCGACAGTTGTCCGACCCAAATGAGAAAGCAAGACTTTTGCCGTAAGAGCGGCAGAAGTCTTTTTTTGTTCTGCCGCAGAAAGATGAACGGAGGTAAGAACAATGATGAGAAACGATATGCATTTCCGCGGCGGATATCCCGGCCGTGGTTTCGGACCTGCACCGCACAGAGGAGGTTTCGGACCTGCCCGTCATCACATGGGACCTGGATTCGGTTCCGGATTCAGAAGGATGCATCATCCGCGTCCTTTCCGTTCCGTGTGGTTCGGCCCCGGCTTCTACAGACGTCCCCGTTTCTACGGCGGTCCCGGCTGTCTCGGCTGCTTCGTACCGTTCCTGATGCTTCTCTTGCTGGCATCTGCATTCGGATTTGTGCTCTGACAGACTGAAACTGCCGCAAAACGACAACAGCCCGTACCGGTCACGGTGCGGGCTGTATATTTCAGTATCTTCAGTTCTTTTTCAGCAGTCTGGCGGAATTGATGACCGACAGTATCATGACGCCTACATCTGCGAATATAGCCGACCACATGCCGGCTTTTCCGGTTGCGCCGAGGATCAGACAGAGGGCTTTGACTGCCAGCGCGAAAATGATGTTCTCTTTTACCACCCTCATGCACCTGCGGGAAAGACTGATGGCCTTGCAGATCTTGCCGAGATCATCATCCATCAGCACCACATCGGAAGCCTCGATGGCAGCGTCGCTTCCCATGGCGCCCATGGCTATGCCAACGTCGGCCCGCATAAGAACAGGAGCATCGTTTATGCCGTCCCCCACGAAGGCGACCGTCCCTTTTCCGGAACGTTTCGCAATTAAGGATTCGACTTCAGCGACCTTGTCTTCCGGAAGAAGTTCGGCGCGGTAATCCGTAATGCCGAGCCTTTGCGCCACTTCGGATGCGCTGTTCCTGTTGTCTCCTGTGAGCATGACGCAGCTGATCCCGGAAGAGACCATGGAACTTACGGCAGCAGGAGCGGAAGGCTTGACGGTGTCGGAGATTATGATGCTGCCGAGGAATTTCCCGCTTCTGGCGACATAGACTACGGTTCCGGGATGTTCGCTCTTCATGAAGGTTATTCCCTCGGATGACATCAGCTTTGCATTTCCGGCGAGAAGAATGTCTCCGCAGCAGGATATCTTGACTCCGTGCCCTGCTATATCCGATGCTTCATGAAGATCGGAAGGGATCTCAAGATCTCCGGCATATTCTCTTATGGCTGCAGCGATGGGATGGGTGGAATATGTTTCGGCGAGAGCCGCAGTCCTGATCAGGTCATCTTTGGAGATGCCATCGGCAGGATCGAGTGATGATACAGAGAAACTGCCTTCCGTAAGCGTCCCTGTCTTATCCATCACAACAGTATTTACCGCTGAAAGAGTTTCGACGTCAGTGCCGCCCTTGATCAGTATTCCGGATCTCGAAGCGCCGCCGATCGATCCGAAAAACGCAAGAGGAATGCTCAGAAGCAGTGCGCACGGACAGCTGATCACAAGGAAAGTGAGCGCTCTGTGGATCCAGACCTTCCATCCGCCCGAGATAAGGGGAGGGATGACAGCCAGCAGAAGAGCCCCGATGCACACGGCAGGGGTATAGTACCTTGCGAATCTTGTTATAAAGGCTTCCGATCTGGCTTTCTTGAGACTAGAGTTCTCTACAAGATCCAGGATCCTTGATACCGTTGAATCAGAGAATGACTTTGATGTCCTGATCCGGAGAAGGGAGCCGTTATTGACGCATCCGCTTATGACGGCATCTCCTTCCGATACGGATCTCGGCCTGGATTCGCCTGTCAGTGCAGCAGTGTTAAGCACGCTGCTTCCTTCTATGACAGTACCGTCTATCGGGATCTTCTCTCCGGTTCGCACGATGATAACTGAGCCTTCCGGCACATCTTCCGGATCAACTGTCTGAATTCCAGACACCGTTTCGAGATTTGCGGTATCAGGTCTGATATCCATGAGAGATGTTATATTTTTCCTGCTCCTGCTGACCGCCAGAGACTGGAACAGTTCGCCTATCTGGTAGAAGAGCATTACAGAAACTGCTTCCCTGTAGTCTCCCAAAACGATAGCTCCGACAGTCGCAACGGACATCAGAAAGCTCTCATCGAAGATCTCACCGGACCTTATTCCGGAAACTGCCTTTAAGAGCACATCAAGTCCCGCTGCGAGATACGAGAGCATATACATGCAGATGCAGACCCATTCCGGGATCTGATCGATCCGTTCAAGGATGAGCGCTGCGATCAGCAGTATGGAACAGACTATTATCGATCTCAGACGTTTTTTCTCTTTTTTCGTCATCTTTATTACCGTGTTCAGAATTCCATATCAAAATCAGGTTCTACCTTACGGCCTGCCTTCAGGCAGTCATTGAGGATGCCGGGAAAGAGGCTGTCATCTGCTTCGAGAGACATCTTCTGGGTCATGAAGCTGACGGATACGGAGGCAACACCGGGCAAAGCGCGTATGGCGTCCTCGACTTTTGCGGCGCAGGCGGCGCAGTCGACTTCTATGCTGATCTTTTTCTTCATTGATCGTTTCCTCGGTTCTGTATTATTCTTCGGTATGTTCAAGGCCGAGCGAGATGATGCTCCTGACGTGGTCGTCATCCAGGGAGTATATCATCTGCTTTCCGTCGCGTTTGAACTTTACAAGTTTCGCGGACTTCAGGATCCTCAGCTGATGGCTGACTGAACTCTGCGTCATCCCAAGAAGCTGTGCGGTATCATTCACACACAGCTCGCTTTCAAACAGAGCATACAGGATCTTGATCCGTGTTGAGTCTCCGAAGACACGGAACAGTTCCGAGAGATCATATAGGATCTCATCCTCGGGAAGATCCTGCCTGAGTTTTTCGAGAAGTTCGGAGTCTGTGTAGTTATTAGTGATCTTGTCCATTACTATTACGATTCCTGCCTTATATATGAATAATTGTTCATATGTTTCATTATTAGTATATCATTGCGATATGCCGTGTCAACTCGCTTAGGGCGGTAAATGAGCAAATTTCTGAAATAAAACAAAAACCGCACTGCGAAATGCAGTGCGGCATAAGAAAATCAGAACGGATTTCAGACTCTGGGGCCTTCGATCATGTCGTTAAGTCTTCTGATCAGTTCATCCTGAGATTCTCCGGATGCATATGAACACTCTCTGGCGATCAGTTTCTCCGCTGATCTCATACAGGTCTCATCAGTGCTCCTCAGTTTCCTTGAGCACTCTTCCAGAGTCCTTTTTCTGAGAACAAGCGTACGGAAAAGGGAGGCCAGCTTCTCGGGCTGCCCTTCTGTGAGTATGGACTGATACAGATCACGGCGCATCGCATCGTTATCTATCCAGAGGATCTCGCCTGAGTTGATGTTCTCCAGCAGTTCGGAAGCTTCTGAGGCAGTCATTGTCTTTCTGATGCGGGATACGAGTTTTTCATTCGAGACAGGAACAAAAACTGTAGACCTGCTGTCAAAAACCGGTTTCATGACGTAGTAATCCATAACAGTTCCTGCGATCTCACGCTGACATATCTCCGTGATCTCACATATTCCCTGCGAACTGTATGCAACGATTTCGTTGACTTTGTACATCAGACACCATCTTTCCGGGTAATGATTAGCCTTAATGTAATTATATCGTATAAAAATCCTGAATGTAATATTCACAAAACGAAAAAAATCTTTGCCTACAGGAAAGGATCATTTTTGGAAATGAGGTTTGGACGGACATATGACCATGATGCTATAATCCAGATATAAGCATAAGCACAGACAGAATGTATACAAGGAGGAACCAATGAGACCGCTGCAGGATTACAGCCACATCAGAGGAGTATGCTATAACCCCGGAGAGGCAAAAGATCAGGAGACACTTGAGAGACATTTATCATATGCAAAAAGACTTACCATAAACAGCACGCGTTTCTGGATGAATATGGAGAGCTATGAAAAAGATCCCAAGGGATATTTTGATACCCTTGAGAACTTCATGAACACCTGCTGGAAGTTCGGCCTGAGCTCCATGCCTATACTGTTCAACGGGAACTACATCCACGAATACACAGAACCCTCGGAAGAGTGGTATTCACGCGCAGAGAAGTACGCAAACGATTTTATCTCCAGATTCAAGGATGAGCCCTATATCCTCATGTGGGATGTCATCAACGAGCCTATGTGCAACGACTATATGAATACCGCAAAGGAGATATCCAAAGAAGAGTATGAAGCGAGATTCGCAAAGCTGGAGAAGTATGTGAGAAGACTTTGCGAAATAGTCAGGAAGGCTGATCCGGAAGGCTGCATGACCGTTGGCCATGAAAACGTGGATCACCTGCGGTCCTCCAATGATCTGGTTGACGTCATCTGTTTCCACGATTATCTCAGCATACGCAAGGATATAGAAGCTGCGATACTGGTGGCGGAAGACTACGGCAGGCAGTACGGAAAACCGATACTGAACACAGAGACCGGATGCGTGGGCAGAGCAAATCCCTATGAAGTTGAGCTGGATCTTCTGAACAGACATCACATAGGATTCTACCTCTTCAATCTGGTGAGCCACGGGTTCTGGGGCGACATACACGGATTGGTATATGATGACGGGACGATCAGGGATCCTTCCGTCATAGCAGCTCTGTTCGGCTTCTTCCGCAACAGGACGACCGGAAGGATACTTGCGAACGCAAACAAGGAAGGGCATGCCTACAGAGCGGTCAAGGCGGTGGAAGACGCGCTGAGAGTGGAACCGACGACCCTGTTCATGTCCAAACCCAAAACGACAGACGACATTCTTGATGCGGCAGAGTACTGCGTGAACATCCTCGAATCATGCGAGATGGTCCCGATGTGGGATGCACCTTCCGCCAGGATAGAGATCTGGAGAAGCATGCCCGAGGAGCAGAGAGACAAGCACGAGATATCCAGATTCGCTCATGAGATGGCTCAGCTGGTCAAGAAGAACTGCTTGTTTGATTAAACATCAGATCAGTAAAATAGAGATGATCCCCGGCTTGCATGCCGGGGATCATTTTGTATCAGTATCATTTTATGTTTTGGCTTCAAATGAATTACCGCAATGCGGACAGTTGATGCGGATCTTTCCTTTCCCGCGGGGAACGCGGAGCCATGTCTTGCAGGTCCTGCAGCGGAAGAACCTGTACTCTCTGAGCTGTGACAGTCTGATGAGTGCACCTGATGATGAGCGGTACAGAGAGAAAGTCAGAAAGTGGTCGTTCTCGCTCTTGCGGTTATAAAGCTGAGTGGAGAACGCACGCCAGACTGACCAGATGAAAAGGACCATGGCGATGGCAAACAGGAACATTGAGATGTAACCGCCTGCAGTTTTCCTGAGCAGCATGGACAGCAGCAAAGGGAAAGGAACGGCGGCGATAAGGAACCTGCTAAGTTCATCAAATCCGCAGCGGCCTATAAAAATCCTGGAAAAAAGATAAGAAAAACGACTTCTCAATTCAGTAAATCCTCCTGCCAAATAGATATTAGAATGTCACTGCAGTTACATTCAATACATACAAATGATTGTTCACCGAGGTTTTACAATTCTTTTACATGGATGGAGGAAGACTGAGTGTAAGAGACAGCATATCGATGAGACTGGCAGGACCTCGCATATTGAGAAAAGGGTGTTCCGGGAATACTTATTCCGTCAGAAAGAACAGTAAAAGCCGCCCTCATCTTCTGATGAGGGCGGTGAATCCGGTTATTCAGTGATTGATCAGAATTCAAGGGCAGGAGTCCAGATGCGGTTGCCGTAGATATCCGTGAACCTGTATGTGACGCTGAATGTGGTACCGTTCACATAAGAACTCCCCAGTTTCAGCCCTTCAGAGCCTACCGTTATGGGATCTCCCAGTTTCATCGTGTCGGTATATGCACCGTCATATGCATAGTAGTCGCACAGGAACTGCAGCTTATCTCCCTCTGCTATCGGCATGTTTCCCTTCGCGAACATAAGATCGTTTTCTTCACAGAAGGGCCTCCAGCCGACGATGGAACCGTTCTTGTTGTCGCTTGAATAAACAACTTCCAGATTTACTACCGAAGTGACTTCAGCACCTGAGTCGTCTTTTCTTGTGAGTATCGCGGGTATCCGGCCTCTGGTGACCCAGGAACCGTCATCGTTCACAGTGTCGGACGTCATGTAGTAGGACACCAGCGTTCCGTTTACTGTTGTCCATGTCCTGTCGTAATCAAAGATAAGATCGTTTCCGTCTATAGTGAAGATATTGTCCAGACCGAGATCGACGAAGCCTTTCCCGTCATCAACGAACACGTTGAGTTCCACGGTCTCAATGAGATCCCACTGAGGATCGGTCAGCGATACTACATATTTGCCGTCGGAACGGCGGGTGACAGTGATGTCGCCGGGGTTGATGTAGTTCTCTGAGACGTACTGAGCGCTTCTGCCGACGGTCTCTGTATCGAACCAGCTGTACTGGCTGGGTACGGAGCGTCCTGACATCTGGGAAAGCAGGCTGATGATATCGGAGGGACTGATGGAATAGCCGGAGGACTGGCTTCCGGAAGAAGAATAGTTGCCAAGCAGTGATCCGAGAGGATTGCTGTAGGCGCCTCCGAGAAGAGATCCGAGGTCTATGCTAGAGCCTGACTGACCGTAGTTGTACGTGGAACTGGAGTAAGCAGCCTGACCGCTGGAAGCCATGGAGGCAAAGGTCTTGATGCACTTCGTGTATTCGGAATCGAAGCCGATGCTGTTGTATGTGTTGACAGCGGAGTTCATCGATTTCACCGACTCATAGGGGAAGTAGATCGAGATACCGTTTGCTCTGGAAATCGTGGTGCGGTTGTACTTGATGCAGCTGCGCAGAGCCTCAGCGAGAAGCTTGGATTCTGTGGAACCGAGCCTGTCGCAGAAATCGGGAAGGTCGATCTGGTTAAGACCGTTGCCTTCCGCAAACTGCCTGGTAGTCGCTCTTGCATTGGAGACTGCTCTGTAGTTATTGCTTTCGATAAGAGATGTGGTCGAGTTTGCAAATCTTGTGAAAACTTCCGGTACGATTCCTTCCAGTTCCGCAAGATCCACGCAGGATAGCGTCACCTGCGCATTGCGCTCCGCCTGCTGGCTGGCAGATGTGAAGTCATCACAGATCTGCTTGGCCAGAGTGACCGTATCGATGGATGTGTTCCTGGACAGGGATGTGAGCCAGTTGGTGTAGTACCACCCTGTTCCGGGCTCAGTCTCCTCGGAAGCTATGATATAGTCGGCGTATTTGGTGCAGACCATATCTGTCTCAAGAGTAGACATAAGGCAGGTGTCAAAACCGATCCAGTCGAAGATCACACCGCCGTCTCTGAGGGCCTGGTCGATCTCTGCGAGATCCATGGAATCGTTCCCGCCGTTCTTTTCATCATAGCCGTATCCGGTGATGGAACCGCCGCCGTGATCCCAGAAAATGAGGATGTTGCGGTTGGCGGGGTATTTGGTGGCACAATATTTGATGAACTCCGACAGGGTGGACGGCTTTACCATCGATTTGCTCCCGAAGTTAGCTTCAAGAGTTTCAAGATGCCCGCCGGACAAGACGCGGTATATCTGGTTGCTTCCGGAAGAGACGATCTTGTTCTGCCACTTTTTGCAGCCGCCCGTCTCGACTATCACCCTGACATTGTCGCCGATGGTAGCCTTTGTCATCTCTACCAGGTCATTGGTTGCCATGCCGTATTTTGACTCGAGGTCGGTACCGCACATATATACCATGATGGTCACGGTATCCTGTCCGTTTCCAAGAGCCTTGAATCTCTTTTCCCTGGCCTTGCCCGTGCTGGAAGGGGTCGGATCCGGAGTGGGGATCGGCGTAGGTGTAGGGGTCGGCGTGGGAGTGGGCTCCGGTGTGTTCTGGGAAGGGGTGGGGGTCGGATCCGGAGTTACCGAGGGGGTCTGCATGAACATCCCGCGCATGACGCTGAATAAAGCTATCACGGCTACGACGATTAGGACTATCCTGCGTGTCTTCTTGGGAAGTTTGCTGAAGAGTGCGGCGAGTCCCAAAAGAGCCAGCGGAGATACGCCTCTGCTGCCGGAACCGGCGCGGTCAGATGAGTTTCCGGATGAGGGACGATGCCCTTCCGAGGAGCCGGGCCTTCCGCCCGATCCTACGGGACCGGTCCCGGAAGATCCGCCGACATGAACGTCTACCGATCCCTGGGAATCAGCGCGTTCCCTGCTGTGTGGCCTGTTTTTGTTGTCCATATGAATTCTCCTGTATAAATAAGGATCTTTTGCGTTATTTTACAAAACAAAGTATATCATTAATAAAACAGAATAATGCAATTATTACTGAGGGCAGGCAGTTACATTTTTCAATTTGTTAATAATGTCAGCCGGGATCATGAATACCTGAATGAAGAATATCGTCAAAAAGGTTCCACGGATATTGATCGGGAGGTTCTGCGCAGACGGAGATGAGGTCTCCGCCGGCAGGATCGCGGAATGACAGCTTATATGACCAGAGCGCGAGGGGACAGTCGACTGAGCTGCCGTACCGCCGGTCGCCGAGCAGTGGATGCTTTCTGCCGGAAAACTGTACTCTGATCTGATGAGTACGCCCGGAATGCAGCGTGACCAGGATCAGACTCGCGCCTGCTCTCTCGCACAGCGTCTCATATGACAGCGATGCTTCTCTGACGCCCTTTCGGTGTCTGGAGACGATGAAGCTCTTGTTCTTGCGGCTGTCATGGAAAAGAAGATCATTCAGAGTGCCGGCCTGTTCTTCCATGGTGCCGGGAATGACAGCCAGATACCGCTTTTCCGCGGAGCCGTCTGCTGCGAATTCGGACGACAGAACAGCGGCAGAATGACCATCAAGAGCATAGACCATTGCCCCGCCGGTGTCCTTGTCGAGCCTGTGGACGCAGTATACTTCCTCTGCGCCAAGTTCGTTCCTTATAAGAGAAGGCATGCCCGGCTCTTCCGAGACTATGCCGGGTTCCTTGACGCAGCAGATGAAACCGTTGCCTGTATATAGGATCTTAATCATATCAGCCATTGATTATAACAAACTGCGCCTGCAGGGCAGACTGCCCGGCAGACGCAAAAGGATCATGATCAGTCGAGTTTGAAGTTTTTATTGAATGCGATGTCGTAAAGCGTATCAAAATCATCCATGGTGGCGGATTTATAGGACGGGTTCCTGAGAAGCGCTGCCGGATGGAAGGTGGCCATGATCAGACGGTTGTTCTTCATGAAGACTTCACCGTGCTGTTTCGTCACCTGAAAGTCGGGGGAGATGAGCTGCTTTGCAGCTATGCGGCCAAGGCAGACTATTATCCTGGGGTCTATGATGCTGATCTGTTCCATAAGATAGCCGATGCATCTCTCTTCTTCGGCAGGGAGGGGATCCCTGTTCTGAGGAGGGCGGCATTTGACTATGTTGCCTATGAATACATCTTCTCTTCTGATGCCGCTGGCGGTGAGAAAATCGTTGAGCATACGTCCGGCAGCACCTACGAAAGGTTCACCGGTCTCGTCCTCATTCTTTCCCGGGGCTTCACCTACGAACATTATATCGGCGTTGGGGTTTCCCGAACCGAACACTGCGTTGATCCTGGTATTGCTCAGCGGACAGTTGATGCAGGTGCGCACCTTTTCTCTGAGTTCATCAAGCGTCATGGACATCACCTCCAGGTCAAAGTATAGCACAGCAAAGACCGCCCTTGAACAAGGGGGACGGAAAGTATAAAATCAAAGGGCAGAATACTATTTATATGAGGTATAAAGAATGGCAAGCGTAATAATCGAGACATCAGCAAGACATGTTCATGTCACAGAAGAAGATCTTCATACACTGTTCGGCGAAGGCTATGAACTGACAGTAAGAAAGATGCTCTCACAGCCCGGGCAGTTCGCCTCGGGAGAGAGAGTCACGATAGTGGGACCGAAGCGCTCTCTTGAAAACGTATCGATCCTCGGACCCTGCAGGAAGCAGAGCCAGGTCGAGATCTCGGCCACCGATGCCCGCTCCATAGGGATCTCCGCGCCGGTGCGTGAGAGCGGCGACCTTGAGGGTACCCCCGGATGCAAGCTCGTCGGCCCCGCAGGCGAGGTCGAACTCGAAAAGGGAGTGATCGTGGCAAAGCGCCATATACATCTCGACACCAAGACAGCAGAGGAATTCGGACTGGAAGACAAGCAGATCGTTTCCGCAAAGGTCGAGTCCGCAGACCGTTCCCTCATCTTCGGCGACGTAGTGGTACGTGTCTCTGACAGCTATTCCCCCGCGATGCATGTCGACACAGACGAAGGTAACGCCGCAGGTATTGCCGGAACACCTGAAGTCACGATCATAAAATAACTGTTAAAATAACGGCCGGGCAGGAGGACTCCTACAGGCCTCCTGCCTTTGGACGCTGACGGTCTCGGTGTGTGCATCTGCAGGATGTCCGGTTTCACTGAGATGATTATCGGTGTTATAATATCTGAGAACAAGCTTTCCGGACGACGGAAAGATAGGCAGAGCCTGCGCGATGCGAACCTGCGAACCAGGTCAGGGCGGGAACGCAGCAGCCTTAAGCTTGCGTCGCGTGCGACGCAGTCAACTTTGCCTGTCTTTCTGCCGTCCGGTTTTGGCAGGATGAGTAGTCATGAAACTTGCGCTTTACAGAAAATACCGTCCGACCAGATTCAGCGACGTAGTAGGGCAGGAGGATATCATCGCCGCCCTCAGGAATCAGGTCGCCGCCGGACGGACCGGACATGCATACCTGTTCACCGGTGTCAGGGGAACGGGAAAGACTACGTTGGCCAGGATGCTTGCCAAGGCGGTCAACTGCCCCAACACTAAAGACGGCGAGCCCTGCGGCGAATGCGACATATGCAGGGGGATAGACAACGGATCCGTTCTGGATGTCACCGAGATCGATGCGGCGTCGAACAATAAGGTGGATGATGTAAGGGATCTGCTTGACGAGACATCTTACACTCCGGCGATGTGCAATATGCGTGTCTATATAGTGGACGAGGTGCATATGCTTACCATGCAGGCGTTCAACGCCCTGTTGAAAACACTGGAAGAACCGCCTCAGCATGTGATGTTCATCCTTGCGACTACGGAAGTCCAGAAAGTGCCTGCTACGATCCTTTCCAGATGCCAGAGATTCGATTTCAAGAGGATCCCTGAGGATCTGATCGCAGAGAGGGTCAGATATGTCGCTTCTCAGGAGGGGATCTCTGTAACGGAAGAAGCATCGTCGCTCATAGCCAGACTTTCCGACGGAGCGCTCAGAGATGCGCTTTCCCTGCTGGACACGTGTGCGTCATTGGATCCCAATGTCGATGAAGAGATAGTCAAGCGGCTTGCGGGGGTCACTGACAGGGAATACCTGTTCGACCTTGCTGCCAGGATCCGGGAAAAAGATATAACGGGGGCACTCGGGGTCATTTCGGAGCTTTACAACAACTCGATGGATCCTGTGCGGCTGCTGCCGGAACTTATAAGGCATTACAGAAATCTGCTGATGGTGCGGGTGGGCAACGTTACGCTGAACGACTGTTCCTCCGACATGCAGAAGAAATACGAAGAAGTCAGCAGAGAGTACAGTGAATCGGAGATACTGGATTGTATGGACGTCCTGAGCGAAGCATCTGACAGGATGGCCAGATCCCTCGACAGAGAGATAACTCTGGAACTTGCTGTGATCTCTCTCGCAGGAGGAAGAAGCGGCAGACAGCCGAGACAAGACCGGAGAACAGAAGTTCGGGCCGAACGAAAAGAGACCGTAAAAGAAGAGATCAAACCGGCTGCAGCATATAAGGAAGAGATGAAGGAAACAGTTGAGCATACCCCGGATGCAGACGGGGAAGAGGAAACAGCAGCCGGGGGACTGGCTTTGGAACAGGAGAATGACAGCTCAAAGCCACAAACAGATGTAAAAGCACAGACTGAAGGTCTTCTGGACAAGTGGGAAGAATGCGTTTCGGAGATCAGGGAGAGAAACCGCACGCTCGGAGCGCTGCTAAAGAATTCTCTGGCACATATTACAAACACTCATCTGCTGATAGAAGCGAATCCGATGGCGATCAAATTCATAAGAGACAATGAAGAGAGCCGGACGATCATCAAGGAATCTGTAGCGGTGGTCACAGGGATCAAGCTCCCCGTAGGACCGTGGCACGGTGAAGAGAGAAAAGAAACCAAGGACGACGATGGGTTTGAGGACTTTCTGAGGAGAGCCCAGGAAGCCGGAGTCGAAGTGGAGAGGGGATAGACAATGAAAGCTAGAGTACCGGATGGATACGGAAAACAGAGCCGGAATCAAATGATCGAGAGACTGAATCAGATGCAGGCCGACATGGAAGCCGCCCAGGCTGAACTGTCGGAAAAAGAGTATACCGCGTCCGCCGGAGGCGGAATGGTGGAAGCGACTGTGAACGGTTCACACAAAGTGCTCTCCGTCAACATCAAACCGGAGGTCGTTGATCCCGAAGATACAGAGATGCTGGGGGATCTGGTAGCTGCCGCAGTCAATGCTGCAGTGGAAGCGGCCAGCAAGGATTATGAGGAGAGAATGGGAAGCATAACCGGCGGGATAGAGATTCCCGGCCTGAGGTGAACAGATGGCGAATACGATCCCGACGCTGGACAAACTAATAGACTGTTTCGCAGCTCTTCCCGGCGTGGGCAGAAAATCCGCGTCGAGGTTTGCGTATCATATCCTGGATATCCCGGAAGAGCAGGCAATGGAGTTTTCCCAGGCCATCGCGGAAGCAAGACAGAACGTACACCAGTGTCCGATATGCCATAACCTGACTGATACCGAGGAATGCTCCATATGCAGCGACGCGAACCGCGACAGAAGCATGATCTGCGTGGTTGAAAGTCCACGAGATGTCAGTTCCATAGAAAAGACGAGAGAATACAAAGGGCTGTACCATGTCCTTCACGGCCTGATCAGTCCGCTTGACGGGATCGGGCCGGAACAGCTGTTCATCAAACAGCTGATAACCAGGGCGGCGGATGATTCTGTCAAGGAAGTGATTATGGCGACGAACCCGACAGTAGAGGGGGAATCCACGGCCATGTATATATCAAAACTTATAAAGCCTCTTGGGGTGAGAGTAACGAGACTGGCTACGGGAGTACCGGTCGGCGGAAATCTTGAATATGCTGACGAGATGACGCTGTTCAAGGCTCTTGAGGGCAGAAGCGAGATCTGAAAAAAGGAGCAGAAGACGTGGCAGCTGACAAGAAAACAGGAAACAGGATCATAGCTGAAAACAGAAAAGCGCGCCACGACTTCTTTGTTCTGGAGAGCTATGAAGCGGGGATAGAGCTTGCGGGTACCGAAGTCAAATCGATCCGCGCCGGAGGAGTCAATCTCAAGGATTGTTACTGCAGGGTAGACAACGGTGAACTCAAGGTTTACGGAATGCATATCAGTCCGTATAATAAGGGGAACATCTTCAACAAGGATCCTCTGAGGATCAGACGGCTCCTGATGCATAAAAAGGAGATCCTGAGGCTCTATTACAGGATCAAGCAGGATGGGCTGACTTTGGTGCCTCTTTCGTTGTATTTTAAGGGAAGCAATGTCAAGGTGCAGCTGGGGCTGTGCAAAGGAAAGAAGAACTATGACAAGCGTGCCGCTGAAGCTGCCAGGGAGATGAACAGAGAAGCTGACAGAGCAGTGAAATTCAGGAAATAGGAGATATAAAATGGCAAATCCAGAAGTAACGATCACGATGAAGTCGGGCGAGGTTATGAAAGGGGAACTCTATCCGCAGATCGCGCCTCAGACGGTGGCTAACTTCATAAGCCTGGCAAACAGGGGATTTTACGACGGACTCATATTTCACAGAGTGATCCCCGGATTCATGATCCAGGGAGGAGATCCTCAGGGAATCGGCATCGGCGGACCCGGGTATTCCATTAGAGGTGAATTTGCCGCGAACGGATTTGCGGGCAACGATCTCGAACACACCACCGGAGTGCTTTCCATGGCCAGAGCAAGGCATCCCGATTCAGCGGGCAGCCAGTTTTTCATCATGGTCGATGACGCTCCGCATCTCGACGGGCAGTACGCGGCGTTTGGAAAGATCACAGATAATGTCGAAGCGGCAATAGCTATCTCCCAGGTGATGAGAGACTATAATGACAAACCGGCAGAACCGCAGGTGATAGACAAAGTAAGAGTCGACACTTTCGGAGAGGACTACGGCGAGCCTGAAAAACTGAACGAAAGATAATACGGGGGTGTAAAGGTTTCGACGGGGATCTCGAAACATGGGCAGCGGGCAGCGGCGGAGATAACGCTATAAACTCTCCACAAAAAATAACTGACAACAATCCTGTTGCCATAGCGGCTTAATGCCGCTCGTCGGGCTATGTGAGACCGCATAGCATATTCCGGCGTAGAATCATGCGGTGAACGTGAGCAGGTCAAAGCTTTGAGCCCTGCCACGTAAAGTATGAAGCTACCGGACCTGAAGCATGTATGCCTGCGTCAGGCGAGGGAATCTCAAACGACATACTGCGCCCGGAGACACCTGTGCGGAGAGGTTTTCGGACAGGAGTTCGATTCTCCTCACCTCCACCAAGAGCTCGTTATTCGAACTATTCCATAACAAACGGATACTGTTTCGAGACAGAGCTACAGTTAAGAGACTAAGGCTGGTACTTAGTCTCTTTTTTTCTTGTGAATTGCAAAACCTCCATCTCCGATTGGTACCCGGAGAAAAGGCCTGGATCGGAATGGAGGCACTTGAGTTATTTAATGAAAGAATTAATTAAAAAAATAACATTTGATGACTCACTTCGCGCTGCTCCAGTTGAACACGGTAAAGTCATCTATTCCATCAGCGTGATCAGTATTAACGGGGAGGACGACTCTTGAGATGAAAGTATAACCGTCTATTCTGAAACCGCATATCCCATGATGCTTGTCAGTAAGGCTTCTGATCACTTTAAGACCTATACCGTGTCCCAGTTCTGTTTTGCTGGACTGAAACTCACCGGACTTATTGGGAATACATGTGTTAGACAATTCCATGACAAAATGGTTATTGCTGACAAATGACCTAAAACATATAGAAGCAGTGTCTGCTCCTCTTTCACGCGCACGTATACAGCTTTCTATGGCATTCTCCCACATATTTCCGAGGATCGAACTCAGATCGACATCATCTATAAAATCGAGACGTGGAACAATCATTTCCAGTTGCACGGCTATACCTTTGCTGACAGCGTTGGAACTGTTTGCGCTGACGATCGAGTCGAATAAAGGGTTTCCGGTATCGACAAATGCCTCTGTATGCTCTAATCCCTCCTGGATCTCGGATATATAGCTCTTTACATCACTGATAACGGAGAGACTGTCCCATCATCAATAATTGCAGATGCGGGAGATTGTTATCTGGTGTCATACAACTCGAAAGACATGACACGCACGATTTTTGACAGGAAAGGTGTATCTCATACGGTAGAATACAAAGGCTGTGCATGTTATGCACTTATCAGTAAAGAAGACTTTTATTCGAACACAAATGTCTTTTCTCCGACAGACGATACTATCTATGAATGAATTCAAAAACCTGTTCAAAGAATTAGAGAGGTCATCGGCCGCACTAGACGATCTACAGAAGAGGATCAAATAAGAATGAGAAATGTTCCGAATAGATATATCACTTGGTATTGACAAACGAGGTCGGTAGTTGTAGACTTCACATAGGTCTTCTTGTGTAGACCTATGTGAAGTCTATTATTTGTGGAGTTAAATCATGGATTACAGTCTGGGAACTATGGAATATCGCTTCATGATGCTGGTCTGGCAGAACGAGCCGGTCAGTTCGATGCAATTGGTCCGCATGTGTGAAGAACAGTTCAAATGGAAGAAGTCGACGACTTTTACCGCGATAAAACGTCTGCAGGAAAAAGGATTCCTGCAGAACATTGGCTCTGTGGTCACGTCGCTAATCAGCCAGGATGAAGTGATGGCAGAGGAGAGCAAAGTAGTCATTTCTGAAACATTCATGGGATCCCTTCCGAGATTCATCGCGGCCTTTCTCGGTGACAACACTCTTTCAGAAGAGGAAGCGGAAGAGATCAGAAAACTGATCGATTCGAACAGGGGGTGATATAATGTCATCTTTGTTTAAAACAGTCCTTCAGATGAGCATAACTGCAAGTTATGTGATTGCTGTCGTGATAGTGCTCAGGATACTGATGCGCAGGTCACCGAAGAAGTATTCCTATTACCTCTGGTCGGTAGTGTTCTTCCGTCTTTGCTGTCCTTTTTCCTTCAGTTCTGTGCTGAGTATTTTCAACTTTTCAGCCAAAAGAGGTGACAATGTAATAATCGATCTGTCCGGTGTGCCTGTGTCACAGTCTGCTGTGACAGGAGGCGCATCAGCATCCTTGGACATCGGAGCACCGATCATTACCGGCACTGTAATAGAAACCGCAGAAGAAACGCTGCTGAACCCCGAAGTAACGATACCTGTTCAGACGGTTCTGCAGCAACCGGTCATGACACCGATAGCAGAAGAAACAGGGAAGATCGATCTCTTGGCCATCGCAGGCATCATATGGATCATCGGTATCATCGTGCTCATCACTTATGCGTTGATCTCTTCTGTAAGACTGAGGAAGAGCGTAGAACTTTCAGCGCCTCTGTACAACAACATACGGCAGGCTGATATCCAGTCCCCCTTCCTGCTGGGGTTGTTCAATCCGACCATATATGTCCCGTTCAACGTTGACTGGTCCGTGCTTTCCATGACGATCGCGCATGAAAGATATCATCAGATCAGAAAGGATCACTGGGTCAGAGCGCTGTCATACTGTCTGCTTTGTGTACACTGGATGAACCCTCTTTGCTGGCTCGCATATAACCTGATGGTCAAGGATATGGAGATGAGCTGTGATGAACATGTACTTGCAGGCGGGAAAGATCTGCGTGCAGCTTACAGCAATGCACTGCTCAGCCTCTCGACCAAAAAGATGAGGTATATCGTCGCTCCGGTGACGTTTGGCGGTGTTAATATTAAGGATAGGATAGTGAATGCCATGCATTTCAAGCGCAGCGGCAGGATCACATCGCTTATCGCAGCACTGCTTTGCGTACTAACGCTGGTTTCGTGCGCTTTCAACGGGAAGGTGCCAGAGGTATTGAATCCTGATACTTCTTCAGGAGACATCAGTGGTGATGTCGCCGGAGATCAGGACTTTGGACCGATTAAGCGGATAGGACTTGATAAGAGCGCTTTTTACTGCCTTCCTTCAAATACTTCTAACGGGCTATACCAGATCTCGACCTGGGATAATCAGGAATATAGGAATATCATCTATACCGACTATGCTACTCAGCAGACAGTGTTTCTCTGCAACATCCCGGGGTGTGCACATAATTCACCCAATTGCACAAGTTATATATCTGCTGATCAAGGCGGGAACTTGTTTACAAACTACTCAGAAGATCATCTGTATCTTATAAATTATGGAAGAGAAGCAGACGACAGATCAGAAGGTGTCCCTGCCAGTATTATTGAGATGAATATGGACGGCTCTGACAGAAGGACCATCTGCGTCCTCCCTGCAGGTGAGGAATTCGACTCTTCTCAGATATTTATCGCAGGCGATGAGTATATGTATATAGAGGTATTTCACTTTCATAAGGAGAAAGTCAAGGTACAGGTCGGGACCAATGAGATAGAAACAGAGAGAAGAGTTGGACAATACTTCATCGAAAGGCTTTGGTTCAAAGACGGCAGGAGAGAAACTGTAAGAGAACTCAGAAATGATGATGGTGGATATGAAACACTTATAGGAACTGTCGATGATAAATACTTGGTGATCAACAGATATGAACCGCAAGAAAGCGGAAGCATGATCACAAAAGAGATTATCGATCAGAACGGAAAGACGGTCAGCATGGAGGAACCATACTCGTCGGAAGAGTATGATTATCACGACGATCATTTCCGTATCAAGATCGAGAGGGAAGGAGACAGCGCTGCGGCGACAGTCTGGATTGTTGATTCAGGAGAAAAAAAGACCGTATTTGATATCCCGTACCCCGAAAATGCATCAAGACCGTATCTGGTGGGCGGTTATAACAATAAATTCTTCTTGAGTTATAACTGGGTAGATAACATAGAAGAGACGAACAATGGTAAATATTTTGGACACGAACAAAGTAGAGATCTTGTTCTTGATTTTTCGGACGGAACATGGAAGGATTTCACGCTGTACACGAAATCAAACGAATCTGAGGAGGTTTTTCCTGTTGCAGAGGCGGGGAATGACTATCTGGTTCGTCTCGACAGGAGTGACAGCTCTGTGATCGATCTTGTAGACTCAGAAGGTGTGCCGCATTCTTATCAGTATTATGGACGAATAACATTTGCTCTGATGTCAAAAGATGATTACTGGAACTCAGTTCCGAACTACAGGATAATAGAAGACAAACTCGGATGAGAAATAATTGACATGCCATTAATCGTGAATCGGAGAGAGAACGATCATCGGTTGAGATAGGATTAAACTGAATAATTGCTTATACAAACGCGGCACAGCGGAGGATATATCCCTGCTGTGCTTTTTTAAAATATTGAATATGGGGACTTGACAGTCTCAGTTTATAGATATAAACTGAGGGCAGTTTATAATTATAGACTGAAAAAAGACAGGGTTTTCAGAGGTGTATCAAATGGAGTATACAAGCATCGGAACGATGGAACGCCGCTTTCTCAATATCATCTGGGAGAACGAACCCGTCACGTCAATGGATCTGGTAAAGATATGCAGCGACAGGCTGAACTGGCACAGGTCTACTACATATACCACTCTCAGGCATCTTCAGGAAAAGGGCCTGGTCAAGAACGAGAATACGATAGTGACCGCTCTATACAGTCGGGAAGAGGTCCAGGCGATGACGAGTGAGAATGTGGTTTCAGAGGCGTTCTCAGGTTCGCTTCCGAGTTTTATTACAGCTTTCTTCAGGGGAAAGACTATCTCTCCTGAAGACGCTGAAGAGCTGAAGAACCTTATCGATTCTTACAAGGAGTGATCATCATGAGTATCATGTTTCATCAGGTAATGCAGATGAGCATAACGGCAAGCTATGTGATCATTGCCGTATTACTGCTCAGGTTACTGCTCCGCAAAGCCCCTAAAAAATACTCGTATATGCTGTGGGCGGCGGTATTGTTCCGTCTCTGTTGTCCCTTCTCCTTCAGTTCAGTCTTGAGCATCTTCAACCTCGTGTGGAGTAAAAATGAGAAGGTGATCATAGATCTGTCCGAAGTACCTGTCTCGTCAGCCGAACCGATCACTGAAACCGTACAGACTATAAGTACCGGCATCCCTCAGATCACGGAAGCGATACAGGAGACCATCGCTGCAAATGCTCCGTCAGGAACACTGCAGCCTTCTGCGACATATACTCCGTCTCAGGCAATACCTTCTTTACCTGTACAACAGACGGCAGCGACGGTAGGCCTTATAGATATCCTGTATATCATATGGATCGCAGGCATGCTGTTCCTTCTGGTACGCGCGGCGGTGTCTTACATTCGCTTAAAGAAACAACTTAAGGCATCTGTCCCTTACTCAGATGGTATATGTCAGGCTAATATCGAGTCTCCGTTCCTTATGGGGCTGATCAGACCGATGATCTATATCCCATTCGACCTCGAGCCTGAATGCGAAAAGATCTCCATAGCGCATGAAAGATATCACCTTAAGAGGAAAGACAACTGGATCAGGATGATCTCTTATCTGCTGCTGTGTGTACATTGGATCAACCCTCTTTGCTGGCTGGCATACTTTTTCATGGAGAAGGACATGGAGATGAGCTGCGACGAGCATGTCCTTTCGGACGGCAAGTGGTCCAGAAAGGACTACAGTGAAGCCCTGCTCTCTGTCTCTTCTGGATTCCGTTTCCCTTCTGCAAACCCGGTAGCTTTCGGTGAGAGCAACGTGAAGGAGAGGATACTCAACAGCATGAGATTCAAGCATCCGAACAGACTGCTGACTGTTGTGGCGACGTTTCTCTGCATCGTTACGCTTGTTGCCTGCGCTTCCAACGGAAAGCCTTCGCTGTCTGTCCCCGATGCGGAAGTCTCCGGAAAACCCGCGCAGACGCTGCCCGAAAGCAGTTCCGTGAACGAAACGAAAGATCCAGGTCCGTATCTGGAGCCTGTGGACTATACTGTTCAGCCCGAAGGAAGCGCTATGACGAGTGTCGTGACAAGCTGCGATTTTCGCGGAGCGCCGATGTCATCCGGCGTTTACTTCTTTTCAGGTGGTCGCGGGCTTGGGCTCGCTGACTACATAATGTATCTGGACTACTCGACAGGAAAGACGGATTATCTGTGCAGTGATCCGGAATGTCATCACAGCAGCTATTCCTGCACATCGCGTGTGGAAAACTCGAGTGATTGTATTCTCCTCACTACTGCAAATGAAGACTGTCTTCTGCTCTTTGATGTACATCACGGGATCCTCAAGCGGATGGAGCCTGACGGCAGCAACAGGGAGGAGATACTTAGGATAACGGATCATAAACTGAATTATTACGAAGAAAACGGCATCCAGTCTTATGGAGATAAGATCTATATGATAATGTATGTCGTTGATTCCGCGGACGACGCGTATCCCAGAGGGTATAAGGATCTGATCGAGATAGACGTGAACAATGCGGCTTACCGCGTAGTGATGTCAGTGGGAAGCTCCTGCCGTATCTGCGGCGGTTATGGAACAAAACTGCTGCTGGAAGAACAGAAGGAAAGTTACACGGAATATGAGACTACGTTCTCACCATACTCAAGAGCAGCATTCTATTCGTTCGATGTTACGACCGGAAAGGTCGAAAAGATAACGGAAGCAGAAATAGGCTATCTGTCTTTCTTAAACGAAAACAAACTGATGCAGTTGAATTATGTTGACGGAGAACTTGTCTGTGAACTATATGATCTCAAAACGGGAGGCCACAGCATCAAAGCGTTATCTCCTCTTCCGGAATTCATTGATCAGGAACCAAACTATTCCAGAGAAGATTACCTGAGCAGAGGAAACGCCATAGACAGCACTCATTTCTCATTCTGCTACAGCGAGTTCAAAACCAACGACGATGGTGAAGTAATATATGATTCTGCAATGCGGCCGGAGCTGGTTAGGTATCACTGGTGTATCGTGGATACCGAGAACGGCACAGCGATCCCGTTCGATACATCGGTGAACGCGATGACAGGATCAAATGACCAGAATCGGATATTTGCCAGAAACGGAGACACACTGTACATATACGACCCTGACGGGCCATATCCGCAGATGTATGCGGTGACTGTTGAAGAATGCCTTAACGGGATCAGAACGCCAATAGTCTGAACAGATTCCTTCTACTGACATAGGCCAGTGTAACGGCTGTTGATCAATAAACGTGAATTGTTTCAGCTTAACATTCAGGATAAAAGACGAACTAAAGAGTAAAAAGGAGGTAGACGCTCCTTTCATGCCTGAAAGTCATGAGCGTGCTGCGCGTAAACAATTATGAAAAGAATAATATCAATTATTTTAATCCTTGTTTTTTTGGTGCTGTGCGTTAGCTGCAGCAAATCAGAAAAAGAACCTGAGCCGTCCGGAGAAGGAAGTGATCCGGAGAATGGGGTCCCTGAAATCAATAGGCCGGAGATCAGTATCGTTTACAGTGACACGATAGCGGCCAATGTCGGTTTTGGTCTTGCAAACGGGAATGGATACTATCAGGTTATCGATCGTATGTGGAACCTTGCAGAGCAATTGGAAAAAAGGGAGTTCGACAAGAATATCGTATATATCGATTATGCATCAGCTACGAGAGTGTATCTGTGCCAGGACCCTTCCTGTAATCATGACACAGAAAACTGTTCGAGCTTTATCAGATCTTCCGATCCTGTCAGTGTGATCTCCTTGGGAGACCGTCTCGTTTGTATAAGGAGCGTTACCGGAGAATTGGTGAAAAGTCAGGATGATCTCGTTGCGGTATTCTCAATGGATCAGCAAGGAAGAGACAGAAAAGCGCTGCTGTCGCTCAAGGCAACAGAGAATGTATGCAGTCCGCTTGTCGTAGCTTCTGACGGTAAGATCTTATATCTTCAGGTGCAGGAGATAACGGAGGAAAAGACAACAAAGAAAAAGCTGTATCATGTCGATGTTGAATCAGGAGAGACCGGCGTGGAGACAGAGATACCGGTAAACTATGTCCTTCAGTCTGCATATGATGACTGCCTGCTGTTCCTGGACTATATAAATAATGTAAACGTTGCCTACTCTGTTACTGATAAAGCCTTTGAGAACAAAGTCGCGGGAGTGGCCGGAACATACAGCGGCAGAAAGTGTGCGGATATCAGATATGATGTAGAAGTCAGTGACTTTACAAAAATAGGGGAAGCTCAGAGTGTTTTTGTGATCATAACGGACATTGAAGACGGCACGCAAAAAGAATACGGTCCATTAGCCCTTGAGGAAGGTCATGCAGTTGTGAGTATAGACTCTTTTTATGATGACCATGTCAGAGTCACGTATACATCTCATCTGAACAGTCCGGATGAAGGGGTGGTTACATATACACTGGATCTCAATACCGGTGAATTCAGAAAAGATCAGCTGTATGTCTCATTACATAATGGCAAGGGGATGTCTACGATTTTAACAAGCACGGGTGACCGGTATCTTGTTACAGCTGATTCAAGACAGGGGAAGCGAACCATATACGACCGCAGCGGAGTAGGGCATACAGAAGTGACAGATGTTGCCGGATATGCTCTTATAGATAAAGAAGCGTTTTACAATAGCAGTCCTGAGTTCACGCTTATAAATGATAAGGTATATATGATAACTGACTGACTGTCATCATGACTGGACTGTCAATAACATATGATTAGAAGCCGGATGTGGCGAAACATCCGGCTTCGAGTGTCATGACGGCAAAATTGACAGGGTTGACAAGCCCAGTCTAACAAAATAGACTGTAAGAAGATGATCATCACCATGAGCGTAAAAGGAAAGGAACAGTCATGGATTACAGTCTGGGAACAATGGAATACCGTTTGCTGACTCTTATATGGGAAAATGAACCGGTCAGCTCCATGAGACTCGTGGAGATCTGCAGGGATACTTTTGACTGGAAGAAATCCACTACTTATACCATGCTCAGACGACTGCAGGACAAAGGGCTCGTATCAAGTGTAAAAACGATCGTAACATCTCTGGTAACCCAGGCCGAAGTGCGGACAAAGGAGAGCAGCGATGTGATAGAGGAATCATTCGGCGGTTCACTGCCAAGCTTCATCGCGGCATTCCTCGGAGGAAACACGATCTCCGACGAAGAAGCGGAAGAGATCAAGAGGTTAATCGATTCATACAAGAGGTGAACGAAATGGCAGCAGTTTTCAACTGTATACTGCAGATGAGCATAACAGCAAGTTATGTCATCATAGTTGTGCTCGTTTTGAGGATCCTCCTGCGGAAGGCCCCTAAGAAATATTCGTATTATCTGTGGTCGGCCGTCATGTTCAGGCTCTGCTGCCCTTTCTCGTTCAGTTCTGTGCTCAGCATATTCAATCTGACCCTGAGAAAAGGGAACAGTATCGTAATAGACCTTTCTGATGTTCCTGTCAGTTCGGGGGTTGATTCTGATCCCAAAGACAGCAGCATCAGTTTCGGGATCCCTCAGCTGTCAGAGAATATCCGGAATACATTTGGGACCGGAGTTTCAGCTGTGACGCCGCAGACACAGATCCCTGAACCTTCGGATGTACAGCCTGGCATGATTTTCGGTATCGATATGAATGAAGTGGTCAGTATGATCTGGCTTGCAGGAACTGTGGTTCTTCTCATGTATGCAGCAGTGACCTTCATCAGGATGTACAGGAAACTTAAGTTTTCCGTCCGTGTAAGCGACAGAATCAGGCAGGCTGAGATAAGATCTCCTTTTCTGTTCGGCCTGATCCATCCGGTCATCTACATTCCGTTTGGGCTTGATCCACAGACAGAAGAACTGGCTATTGCACACGAATCGTATCACATGAAGCGGAAGGATCATTATATCAGGACCATTGCTTTTCTTTTGCTGTGCATACATTGGTTCAATCCGTTCTGCTGGATCGCATATTTCCTTATGATCAGGGACATGGAGATGAGTTGTGACGAACATGTCCTCACCGGAAGGGTGGGAGCGGAAGTGCAGTACAGCAATACTCTTCTTTCGTTTGCTACGGGAAAGCGTTTTGCTGTTGCTGGACCTATCTCATTCGGAGAAAGCGATATAAAAGAAAGGATAATCAACGTCCTCAGGTTTCGCAATGCCGGAAAGATGACTACTGCCGCTGCTGCGCTCATCTGCATATTGACGCTTATATCCTGTGCATCAAACGGCAATGTCGCTGCCCAAACTGCAGTACTGCAGCCCGGTTTTTTACGAACGGAGCAGTATCCCAATTATGTCAGCGGGGAATTGCAGGGAGCCCTGAGCGGTTATGGACCGTGGTGTGTCACTGCTTCCGGAGGGATCTACTATCTGGCAGTAAGTGACGGTGACTCTGGTTCAGCCAGGATCGTCTACATAGACAGCACGACGAACCAGAAGAGTCTTTTATGCATCGATCCGGAATGCTCACATGACAGCGAGTCCTGCTCAGCATATGTAAAAGGCGACAGCATTGGTAATCTTCTCCTCACAGACGGCAACAAAGACTGTCTCCTGCTGCTGCAGTATGATACGGGATCGCTTATCAGGATGAATCTCGACGGCACAGATAAAAAGGAGATAATAAAGCTCGACCCGTTCGTATTGGACTACTTCGACAAAAACACGATACAGACAATCGGCAGCAGGTTGTACATAGATATGCGTCCAAGCATGGATGAGCATGATGTCAGATACATATATGAGATCGATGTGGATGCCTGTACTCAGAAAGAGGTCTTAACGCTTGGGCCGGATCAGTTTATTTCCGGAGGGTTCGGGACTAAGCTGATCATTGAGACTGTCAAAGAAAGTATCGGATCTGACTATGCGGACTGGTTCACTCCAAGCAGGCTGAGTTCTTACAGCCTGTATGACATAGATACCGGAGAACTCACGGAAGTGTTTGATGCTGCTCTGCCGTACACTACAGTCTATTGCGGGAATGACCTTATGTGGATGACTAGTGAAGGTGAGAAACTTCTGGTCCATGTGTTCGATCTTGCCTCCTGCGAAGAGAGAATAAAGGAGCTAACTGTCGATCCCGGTTCTGCTGGAGCAGAGAAATATCTTTATGCTGATAAGCCGGCGCTGGTACAGGCTGTCGACGATACTCATTTCATGCTGGAGTACTGTTATTACGATCTTGAGAAAGACAAAGACGGAAATGTCAGTATCGTCCCCAATACTGATGGAACAAACGGATCAGAAGGAGCATTCTACTGCATCGTAGATGCTGAAAGCGGTGTGGTGACAGCGTTCTGTCCATCTGCAGAACAGTTTGACGGAGTGAGTGTGTATAATATCTTCGCGCAGACAGAAAACAGTTTTTACCTGTCACCTGCAGTTGATCCGTATACAGCGCTTATGGCCGTTCCCCGATCTGAGCTGTTAGGCAAAGAATAAGCATCGAACGGCAGTCGCATAATACAGCCGGTCTCTGAAGTGTAGACCGGTTGTTGGAGTGGTATAAGCGAAGAGGATAGATTCAGAAACCGGAATGTAACAAAGCTAAAAAAGCATTAATGAGAAAGTGACATAGTTTATCGTACTTGACAGCCCCAGTCTAAAGGCTTAGACTGGGGCTGTAGTCTACGCAGTTAGACTGTGCTGAAAGGTCTGTTTCCGGATCGCTGATCTGTGCATGGTGAAAAACAGCGTCGTTCATGCGTTGGGAAGCGCAGTTCATGCTTGCATTCTGTATCGACCTGCATCTGATGAGTATCATCTGTGGTATACCCGGAAGATGCACCTGAAAAAGAATCAAAAGAGGTGTTACATGAAAAAACTAATATGCGTTCTTCTGGTTATGGTATTTATTCTGAGTTCGTGCGGGGCCGCAGATCCTGATAATGATCTGCATAACGGAGGGTCAAACGGTTCAATATCTTTTGACGATGATACGAATACGGAAATAGATATAAAAACGTATCCTTGGCGTTCAAATGTCTGTTCAATATCTTCAGGACTGTATCAATGTGTTGAAAGACGTGGGATGCCGGGCGAGGATCCGCTCAATGCTGATGAGCCGGGGCTGCCCTTTGCCTGCCCGGTCAATCTTACCTATACAGACTACAGTACGCTGCAGACGGTATATCTGTGCAGCGTTCCCGGATGTGTGCATAACGATCCAAGCTGTACGAGTTATATGGAGCACAATGTGCGGTTGGTACCGGATTATAACGAGGAACACATCATTTTGATCTATGCCGGCACCACGGAAAAAGATATAACTTCTGAAATACAGCTTGCTTCAGTCTCCATAATGGATCTTAACGGTTCGAACAGAAAGGAGATACTACGCCTTAAGGCACAGGAGGAGATCGACGAACTGAGCGATCTATTTATTGACAACCATGATCATATGTATTTTGTCGTAAAAAGACCGGGACGGTGGGAGATCAGACAGCTCGACCTGATTACTGGCGTGTGTGAGACTCTATTCACTTCAGAATCCGGACTGTTCTGCAGGCACGGATACAGGGACAACCTGATAATTGAATACTGGGATGGCCCTGTAGAAGAGTTGTTCAAGTGCTATTGTGTCTCGACAGGGGAGATAACCGGAAATATCATTACCCCAAATGAATACGATGGTTGTATGACATCTTTTTCCCATTATTATATGGGATACAATCGAGGAAACGTCGATGATTCTGATATCACTGAAGTGGATCTCGCGGTTTTCGACTATGATACAGGCGAGATGGTCAAGCTTTTTAAAGGGCTTCCGTGCGCACAGGGCCAGAATCCTATGATAAGTATGTTTGACAAGACTAAATTCGAGTGGACATATCTACACGAGCAGCCTCCTGTAAATGTCGACGCAAACGGAAAATCCTATGAAAGCGGGGGCACAACCTATTACGGCTATATAGTCGATCTGGAGACCGGATCATGTACGGAAAACATACTGAGATATCAGTATCGGGATTCAGAATCGAAGCCTGTATCGGTCATCGCAGAGACCGGAGACGGCCGTCTTGTAGTCACGACAGGTACGAGTACACGCTGGCTGACGCTCACCGACTATAAGGGGATACCGCATGTGCTTCAGGTCGACGACTATCCTGAATACTCATTGATAACTGTGGAAGACTACTGCGCCGGAAGGCCGAATTACCAGCCGATAGAAGACAAGGTGTACATTCAGGAAGGGTGAGGATCAGAGGATCTCCTGCAAAGAGGTTGACAACAGAGGTCTAATAATATAGACTTTGGGCAACAGGTCTAATACGTTAGACATGAATGACGGAACTTTTACCTCTTTAGGAGTCAGGAATGGAATACAGGCTTGGTACCATGGAATACCGCTTTCTCTCTCTGATATGGGAGAATGAACCGGTCAGCAGCATGCATCTAGTGCGTCTGTGCTCAGAACATTTTGAATGGAAGAAATCCACAACATTCACGATGCTCAAGCGCCTTCAGGAAAAGGGTTTGGTGAGGAATGAGAACTCAGTCGTCTCATCAGTCATCAGCCCCGCGGAGGTCAGGACAAAGGAGAGCGAAGCCTTTGTCTCTGAGACATTCAAAGGGTCGCTGCCGAGTTTTATCGCGGCTTTTCTGGGAAACAAGACTATCTCCAGAGATGAAGCGGAAGAACTCAAGAAACTGATCGATTCGTTCAGAAAGGGAGAATGATGGAATCTCTGTTCAGGATCGTTCTTCAGATGAGCATCACTGCCGGTTACGTGATACTGGTAGTCATGGTGCTGAGGCTTCTGATGCACAGAATGCCTAAGAAATACTCGTACAGCCTTTGGGCAGTAGTTCTGTTCCGCCTGTGCTGCCCGATCACACTGAGCTCTGTTTTCAGCGTATTCAATCTGTCTGCAAGAAAAGGCGATGATGTCATCATCGACCTGTCCGGCGTGCCATATGTGCCGTCGTACACAACGGAAAATGCTGATATTCCGATAGATCTCGGTGCACCTGTAGCCACGGAAGCCGTAAACGATGTGATCATGGAGACTATCCCATATCAGGATGTGATAGCACCTGTTACAGCATCTCCTTCTCAGCCGGCTGTCGAGAATGTTGTCGAGCAGGCAAATAACATCGATCTCATGTCACTGCTGAGCATGATATGGATCATTGGGATGGCAGCGCTGGCGATCTACGCGCTGATCAGGTATATCCGTCTCAGGAAAAGCCTGGAATTTTCAACGCCTCTTTACAGCAATATCAGACAGGCTGACATAAAATCGCCGTTCCTTATGGGATTGATAAAGCCAGTCATATATATGCCTTTCAATATAGACAAAACATCCTTTGAAATGTCGCTTGCACATGAGAGACACCATATAGAAAGGAAAGATCACTGGATCCGCACACTGTCTTTCTGTGTTCTGTGTGTGCACTGGATGAATCCTATTTGCTGGATCGCCTATTTTCTGATGATCAGGGATATGGAGATGAGCTGCGATGAATATGTTCTTTCCATGAAAGGAGATCATCGGGCAGCATACAGTTATGCGCTTCTGTCATTCGCAGCCAGTGAGAGAAGCTATCTCGTGGCTCCGGTCACCTTCGGGGGAGCAAGCGTAAGGGACAGAATAAAGAATGCCATGCATTTCAAACGCAGGGGCAGGATCACGTCGCTTATCGCAGCGCTGCTTTGTGTTCTCACGCTGGTATCATGTGCCTTCAACGGAAAGATCTCCGAATCTCTGGATCCCGTGATGCCGGACAGTTCTGAATCAGGGGACGGGGAAGGCGGACAGGATCTCGGACCGATCAGGCAGATAGGCAAACAGGTGGGTACAATCATAGGATCTCCTGCAAAGACAGAACATGGCTATTACGAGATAAGCAGGTGGAACAATCCAGATTACGCGAACATCATTTATACAGACTATGCTTCCCAGCAGACGGTCTTTCTCTGCAATGTTCCCGGCTGTGCGCACAATACGCCGAATTGTACGAGTTATGTGGCAGAGGGACAGAGAGTAATACTATTTACTGACTATTCCGAGAAACATTTGTATATGATTTTTCCGGGCATGGAAGCAACCGAATGGTCAGAAGCTGCTCCTGCGACTCTCACAGAGATGAACATGGACGGGTCTGGCAGAAGGATCGTCTGTACTCTTCCTGCAGGAGAATTTTTTGACAACCCCGATTATACATTCATAGCAGGCGATGAGTATGTGTTTACAACGGTTGGGCACTATGAGACAGAAAAAATAAAACAATATGATTATGAAACACAAACTGAGATCGAAGTAGATGCTCTTAGAATGAAATGGACAATGGAGAAGATCTGGTTCAAGGACGGAAAGAGAGAAAAGATCAGAGATCTGGATCGGGAAAACGATGAATATGAGCAGCTGGTGAGGACAGTTGATGATAGATACTTGCTGTTCAGAAGATGGGAAGAACAGGGTGACGAAACGAGATGTTTTGAAACCCTTGTCGATCAAAACGGAGAGGTTGTCGAGATATCGGAGCCTTCTGCATATGGGGGATACGGTAGTAATGATCACATGAGTGTCAAGCTGGAGACAGACGGCGATATCGCGACAGCAACGGCAGTTTTTTCCGATTCCGGAGAAACAGTGACCATAAATGATATTCCGTACACGTCAAATAATCCTGCGACCATTTGGGGATGTTATGAGAACTATGTTTTTATGCAATATATATGGACCGAGAATGCGGAAGAGGTGAACGGAAAGCTGATAGGAGGGATCGATCGTACCAGAGCGTTTATTCTTGATTTTTCGACAGGTACATGGAAGGAATTTGATCTCAGACAGAAGACAAGAAGCCAAAACTTTGTGATTCCTTTGGCTGAAGCGGGGAACAATTATCTTGTCATGATCGACAGGAAAGACACCAAGATAGATCTGATAGGTGCGGACGGTGTACCTCATTCCTACGATTACTACGGCTGTGACACCTATGCGATCATGACAAAGGAGGATTTCTGGAATTCTGTTCCTAACTACAGAGAAGTAGAGAACAAAGTCGGGTAGGAATACACTCTTGTACTGCAGTTCATGCATCAAATCACGCAGTTCGTGCTCTTGCCCTGCTCATTGGAACCCGGATGAGGTATCATAATCATTCTCTGCAGTTATGCTCCATTTGATATATCGAGGATCTCATGTCCGTTATGGCATAATTCCGCATTCGGTGTATCTGCTGAGTCGGTGAGGAACTGCAGATCAAAGAAAAGCTAAACGTCAACCAATAAATATAATCGTACAAGGCGGGCAGGTAAATGCTGCTGATCTTGTTATTCGTCCTTGAAAAAACGCAGTTCGTCCTTTTTGTGGATCATTTCAGAGACAGCAGCGTTATTATTGATTTTATAACAGTACTGGGGAGAGAGGCGGCTAAGTAACATGAATCAATTAGAGATAGTCAGTCTTTCCAAAACATACCATACAGGTTCGTTGTTCTCCGCAAAGAGAACGGATGTCCAGGCTCTGCGTGAAGTGAGCTTCACTCTGGAGCCAGGGTTCTACGGCCTCCTGGGCCCTAACGGCGCGGGCAAATCCACCCTCATGAATATCATCGTGGGTACGCTGGATCAGGACAAGGGCTATGTTCTGTGGAACGGCAAGAACACGTCAAAGCTCGGCCGGTCCTTCCGCAGAGAGCTCGGCTATATGCCGCAGCAGCAGAACCTCTATGACAACTATACGGGGATAAGATTCCTGTACTATATCGCAGCCCTCAAGGGCATCAGTAAAGAAGATGCAGAAGAGGAGGCGGAGAGGGCAGCGGCAGTAGTTAATATGACACCGCATCTGGGCAAGAGTCTCGGAGCGTATTCCGGTGGCATGAAGCAGCGTCTTCTTGCCGCTGCTTCCATAATGGGGCATCCGAGCCTTCTGATAATGGACGAGCCCATGGCGGGACTGGACCCCAAGGAGCGCGTGCATCTTCGCAATGTTCTTGCCGATATCGCAAAGGAAGCCATCGTGCTGGTTGCGACCCACGTCGTCCCGGACATCGAGACAGTGGCGGACAAGGTGCTGATCCTCAAGCAGGGCCAGCTCCACGACATGGACTCGCCGGAAGCGCTGGAAAGGAAATACTCGAGCACTACCGGCATGGAGGGAGTATACCTGAACATCTTCGGAACGGAGGATATCGATGAATCTTCCTAAGTACGAAGGCCTCAAGCTCTTCAGCAGGGAGTTCGTGGTGCTAGGCCTGATCTTCTGTTTCATCGCAGACCTGTTTCTGCTCTTCGCGTTCACGGACAGGAGGCTTGCGGAGACCAACCGCGATCTCATGAAGGATCTCGGGAATGTCAGCCCCCAGGAACAGCTGGAGGCGCTGCAGGAGAGATACGACACTGTATCCGATCTGTATTCGATCGACTGGTACGTCCGCTGGGGAACGCATGTGTCACAGGAAGAGAACATCCTCCGGGATCTGCTCAACAGATACGGCGACATATACGAGAACAACTCCTACAAGCTGTACACGTCCACATATGAGACGGAACTTAACTATCTGTCGGTGATACGTTCTGAGCTCTCCACAGTCGCAGGCTACAAGCAGTTCCTTGCCAACACCCAGACACAGGTCGAAGAATATTCCGCTATCTCCATATTCAACAACACCGACACATTCTCCTACCGCAACATGGTCAAAGCTGCGGAGGACTACCGCAAGCTGGCAGAAACGGATCTTGACATAGAGTATTACCCGCAGCAGGGAGTATATACGGCGCTGAGCTTCAGCTACACGGATCTGTTCATCCTCCTGAGCGTAGTGCTTGTTTCCGGTCTTCTCATCACGGGAGAGTACGATACCGGTATCTACAGTTATATCCTGACGTTCCCGAACGGCAGGGCGAGGACTGCCTTCGCGAAATATCTGGCGATGGCAGTGAGCCTTCTGTTCATCGTGGGAGCGCTGTACGGCATAAACCTCGGGTACTGCGCGGGCGTGTACGGGCTTGGCTCTCTCACGAGACACGTCCAGGCGATGCCGTTCCTCATGCGATTCACATATCCTGTGCGTATCTGGCAGTACATCCTGATATTCATATTCGCAAAGTGGCTGGTATCCTGCATCCTGGGCGGCGCAGTCATGCTGATAGTCCAAAGGACCGGTAAGATCCTTTCGGGGACGGTCCTGTCTCTGGCATTCTACGGAGCGAACTATCTTCTGTACAAAGCGGCATCTCCCAACACAAAGCTTGCATGGCTGCGGTTCATCAACCCGTACGGTATGATGCGCATCAACGAATGGCTGGGAACGTATCTCAACTATGATGTTAACGGACAGCCGTTCTCGTCCAAAGCCCTCATCGCGATCGCGTTCGTGATCCTGTCGCTGCTGTTCCCGCTTCTGTTCGCTCTGGCGTATCCTCATAAGCCAAAGGCCAGGGGCTCGGTCCTGTCGTGGCTGCGGGAAAGGATCTCGGTATCAAAGCCCACCACAGTGCAGCGCGAGGAGGACCACAAGAACTTCATTCTGGGCGGTGTGGCTCTGGTGCTGGCTGCGGCGCTGGCGATGGCGGTGTATTCCGGGATAAAGAAGGACAATCTGATCACCGCAAAAGAGATCTACTACAGTCTTTACATAAGACCGATGTCGGGACCTTATGATGAGAGATGCAGAGACGAGATGCAGGCGATAGCGGATTCGGATGAATTCCGTGAGATCGACCGCATGGAGGAGCTTAACAGCAGAGGCCTGGTATCACCTGAGGACTATAAGGCGTTCTATTATTCACATTACGACGACTACAAGAGGAAGGAATCATTCGGAGATCTTCTGAATAAAGTGTCCTATGTAAAGTCGCATCCCGGCGCGCAGATCATGTACGAGACGGGATACAAAAAGCTGTTCGACCTCAAGGAGCTGACAGACAAGGCGGACATGGTCAAGGAGTTTGTGATCATCCTGATCTGCTGCTGCAACATCTTCTGTCAGGAAAAGACAGCGGGGATGGATAAGCTTCTGGGCGCGCTGGCAAACGGAAGGAACCGCCTGCAGCGCGCAAAACACAGGAACATCGTCGCGATCAGTCTCGCAGTGGCGGGAATGTCGCTTCTGGAGCGGATGATATCTGTAGCAAAGGATTACGGCCTTCCGGCATTCTTTGCGCCGGCGATGAGCATGCAGGAGTATTCACAGCTCCCGAGGTGGATCAGCGTCTTCGTGCTGTATCTTATTACGGCGGGATGCAGGTTCCTCGCGTGCTATATCTGCGCATTGGTGACGGCATATATCTCCGGCAGGCAGAAGAGCGCGGTATCGGTATTGTTCTTCTCGTCCATCGTGCTGCTGGGTCCGATACTGCTGAACATCCTTGGCATCAAGGGCCTCAAGAACGTCGGGCTCTATCCGATGATGCATTTCGGAGCGCTGCTGTCTGACAGCGGAGACCGGATATTCGCAGTATGCTGTCTGGCGGCGTCCATAGCATTCGCGTATGTGATGAGGAAGGAACTTCTGGAGAGGTACAGGGACTGATGGAAACGGTGCTTGAGATAAAGAACGCAGACCTGTACGCTGCGGAAGGCGACGGGATCCGGAAAGTCATATCCGGATATGATCTGACCGTGAACAGCGGTGATGTAACGACAGTTACAGTTGACAGCGCGGAGGAAACGCATCTGCTTTACGTTATCATCACCGGGGACAGGGAGCCTACTGCCGGGACGGTCAAGAGAAAAAAGGGAATGATCGGCAGGATCCGTAAAGGCTCGGAAGTGTTTGCAGAGCTGACAGTACGGGAGAATATCGGACTGGCAGCGAGCGGTAAGATCCGGGAAGACGTTCTGCAAGGCTTTGGATTCGATTCCGACATGGATACAGCGGAACTCGGCAGAGTAGACAGAGTGAAACTGCTGTTTCTGCAGAGATACCTGCAGGAGCCTGTGTATATCACAGCGGAGGAGCCGTTCACGGGACTTGATGAGGATGAGATCCGGCAGGTGACAGAGTTCATCATGGGAGAGACGGAAAAGACCGGAATCCCGGTCGTGATAATAGAGACGAAAGAAACAGGAGGAATACCTGGATGAAGATAAAGAAGATACTGTCGGTACTGCTTTGCCTTGTTATCATGACAGGCATGTGCATGCCTGTCATGGCTGAGGATGAAACGCCGCCTGCGCAGGAGCAGACAACGGAGCAGGGCAGCGCGGAGAACGGAGAAGCAGGAGGAGCACAGCAGGAGTTTCAGTCCGATCCGGCAGCAGAACCTGAACCGTCAGCAGATCCGGAGCCTGAACCGGAACCGGAGGATCCGCCTGTACGTGATCCCATTAGAATGTCTGTCACTGATACGCCGCAGGTCAAGGCGGGAGAAAGCGTGAAGTTTGACGTGGAGTTCACTGCGGAAACAGGGTATACCATAGATTCCGTAGAGATGGTGACATCCACAGACATCAACACGTTCCCGTTCAATATAGACCTGTCGAATTACAAGGTGTTCTACGGCGCGGATAAAGCTGTGTATCCCTTTGATCTAACCGCCAGGACTGAAGCGAACGAGGGATACTACAAGATCCCGGTGAACGTGAACTATACCGGCTCCGGCATCGCCGATACCGTGCAGTTCCTCATCCCCGTATATGTGACAGCGGAGAAGAAAGAGGAGCCTGAACCGGAGCCTGTTGAACCGCCCGTGCAGGATCCGGTCAAGATGTCCGTGAGCGACACTCCGACAGTCAAGGCCGGGGAGAGCGTGAAGTTCGACGTGGAGTTCACAGCAGAGGAAGGATTCATCATCGATTCCGTGGAGATGGTCACATCCACGGATATCAACACATTCCCGTTCAGCATAGATCTGTCGAACTATAAGGTATTTTACGGAAAAGACAAGGCCGTATATCCATTTGACCTCAAGGCCAGGGCGGAAGCGAGCGAGGGATACTACAAGATCCCGGTGAACGTGAACTACACATGGTCCGGCACGGCCGATACCGTGCAGTTCCTCATCCCGGTATATGTGACGACGGAGAAGAAGGAAGAGCCTGAACCTCAGCCTGACACGAGGCCTTTGCCCAAGATGATAGTGTCAGCAGTGAGCACGGATCCTCCGGAGATAGAGCCGGGATATGATTTCGTATTATCGCTGACGGTAAAGAACACATCTGGAAGCGCGGCGGTAAAGAATATGGAGATAACCGTGACGCCGCAGGGCGGAGCGTTCTCCTCCACATCCGGTACGACATCGACTTTCGTGTCGTATCTCGGCGCGGGATGCAGCAAGACGATTAGCATGGGCATGACTCCAAAGGACGGGCTGGCCCCCGGTGTGTACAACATAGATGTGAGGATGGTATACGACACGACAGTGAACAACGCGTCGTCATCCGCGAACGAGACCATCACAGTTACGGTAGCACAGGCGCCGCAGGCAAGAATTGCGGCAATAGACGTCAATCCGTACGGAGAGGCATATGTCGGGGAGAGCATCAGCCTGAAGTCTGCTGTGTACAATGTCGGGAAGTCGACGCTCTACAACGTGTTCGCGACGTTCAGCTGTGCGGAAGGGATCATCTCGTCAAAGGAAGTGTTCCTGGGGAACATAGAAGCCGGAGGAACGGGAGAGATCTCGGCATACGTATCGGCTCTGAATATAGGTAAGACCTCCATCAAGCTCAGCGTTAGGTATGAGGACAGCAGCGGGAAGACATACACTCTGGAAGGCGATGCGCAGTACCAGATAAGCGAGAAGCAGCAGAACAGTTCGGATATCCTACCGGAGCCTGAGGATGACAACGGAAACATCCTCAAGTGGGTATGGATCGGGATAACGGTTGCGGCAGCGGCTGCAGGAGGATATGTCGTCTACAGACGCAGGAAAGGGATGGCTGCAGAAGACACAGAAGAATGAGCATCGTCCAATACTACAGGATAAACAGAAAACTTCTTGCAAAAGAAAAGCGACCCCTGGTCCCGTTCGTGTTTCTGGGACTGGGGATCGTTCTGGTACTGTTGGCCTACAGTTTTGGGCCTGGTCTCAGAAGAAATCTCCTGAAAGAATACTGCGGCAGCCCGCTCAGAGGCGTGATATTGGCGGAGACGGAAGACGGGTCTGCGATAAACGGGTCCGTGGTATCCAAAGTAAGCGGCTTATCAGAGATCAGCGGAGCTACGGGAGTATATGAGTTTTCAGCCGAGATCGGATACGGGAAGAACTCCGTGCCGGTGACGGTGTGGGCGATAGATAGAAAACACATCGCTGGCATGAAGCTGAAGTACATATCCGCATCAGAGAGTTCTCTGTCAGCGCAGCTGCCGCTGGTGATGCAGAGCGATACAGCGCGATGGCTGGGAGACAATGTTTCGGCAGGTGACAGGGTATCGGTCAGCATCGCTGGTTCTGATCAGGTATATGCGGAGATTGCGGCAGTAGCTGATACAGAAGACAGGGGTGATCAGCTGAGCAGCGTGCTGAGCGGTAAAGTGTTCGCGGGGATGGAGGATGTAGCTTCCGTAATGTCCATCCTGTTTGAACACGAGACATGGCCGGGACAGGATTCCGTGAGCGGGACATCAGGCTTTGAGAGGATGAAGTACCGGTATGTCATGGCGTTCGCGGAAGACCCTAAGAAGATAGAGAAAGTCAAAGAAACATTGGAGAGCGTCGGATACAGATGCATCACAGGATTTGAGGGATATGCGGAGCAGATAGACAGGAACAAGCCGAAAGCTTGGGGATTTCTTTTGTCCGGATCATCGTTCCTTCTGTGTGCCTTCTACCTGATATGGCAGATGAGGAGACAGAGACTGGAGAGCAACAGGGACAGGATCGAGATGCTGAGAGACCTCGGGTGGAATGAAACGAGGATAGGGATGTTGTTCTTGGTTGATTATAAAGTGTTAATGATAATGGTAATGATAATCGCAGTGGTAGTGCAGGTTGTAATATCTAATGCTTTCGCTTAGACTGTTATGCCAATAAATTTGAATTAATCCGAACACGTATAGACCAGAATAGTTGCTGGTCTTTTTACCCCAATTGGCCACTTGTCATTTGAATACACATGCAGTAGTGAGGTAATAGACAAAGAAATAGCACCATGCTAATAATTACACAAAACGATGACAATAATTGACGTTAGGGATAAAAGGAGGAAGAAGGTATTATTGGCAATCATGATGATCACTGTATTCGTGTTTGTTAATGCTGTTTCAATAGCGGCAACTAATGATATAGATCTTCCGGTTCCTGTTGCAGGAATATAGTTGAAGATTATTAACTGCACGTATAATATCAAGGTCCTGAATATAGCAACTGACGGGAATCCAACCAGCGGAAACAATGTTACATTGTGGTCATGGAGCAACAACCAAACTCAGTGGTGGATGAACCAGAATGCAGGACAAGATTCTAATGGCACATCATGTTACAGGGTCGCAGTTTATGGATTTACATACGGATATCTAGGAATAAACTATAATCAAGCTACAACGAAATGTACCATATACCCATTCAGCTCAAATGATCCCTATGATTATAGGATTTTGTGGTATACAGGTGAAAATGGCTATCTTATTCAGCTTGATGAGCGAAACAGGTATCTTGGAGCAAGCGGAGGAACCTCTGGTAGTCAGTGTTACTGGTATTCTTCAAATTCATCATATATATCAACTGCTGGACTGTATATGCAGTATCCTAAAGATCTGTTTAAGGAGAACACAGATTTATGATAATTATGCAGAAACGAAGACCTAAACCTGTTCAGGTTATTGCTGTGTTAATTCTGTTGACGATAACAGTATTCATGACATCCTGCAATGATGGACAGCATAATAACGAGGGAGAGCAAAGTGCTGCTGATCTGAGGATCGTTTATGATAACTTCGGAAAAGATACATTAAATGCAGGGGCATTCACTGCAAATGGATATTACTATTTCGCGACTAGAGACGGTGTGCCATATGATACGAGCAACGGAATGTATGGGACAGCAAACCTGACCTATATAGATTATTCTTCTGCGGAATTAGTTTATTTGTGTAATATTCCGGGTTGTGCCCATAACAACAGTGACTGTCCCAGTTATATATTTGGCGGAGCTGGTCCGTGTGTTTTGTTCGCTGACTACGATGAGAACAGGATAATATCATTGGTGACCGGCATCCCAGGATATGATGTGGAAACAGAAGAGCAGCTGGGTAAGATCACATCGATGGATCTTACAGGAACAGGCAGATCGGTATTGTACAGGTTGGAGTCTAAGGAGTCTTTTTCTCTGGAGGATTCGATCTTTATTGATGATAAGGCGGTGTATCTGGCTGTTATAACACTGGACGAAGACACGAATCAGTTCGTGAAGGAAATCAGAAGAGTGGACCTGGAGACAGGCGCTGTTTCTGTCCTGTATAAAGCGGCGTACGGTCTGTCTATGGTGAGTTGTTATGATAAAAGCATAGTATTCTACAACAGGGACGATTTTCCGCGAGTCTACTCTTCCTTAGATGTGAATACCGGGGAGATCAGGGAATTATACTCGGGGCAGGGAGCCGTGCTGACATCCGGGCACTATAATTTCTATGCATACAACAATTACGATGGAACAGGAGATCTGATCATAATAGACCTTTTTGACCATAGTAAACGAACGATAAGCGGAATACCCTGTCATCCAGATAAAGGTATACGGGTATCAGATCTTTATGACGGAATACTGGAATGGTCGTTTGTTACACCTGAACCGGAAGAGGAGATAAAGAAATACTTTGTTGATTTAGAAAATGAGTGCTTTTGGGAAAAGACTTTAACTAGAAAACCATATTACGGATATGACATTACATATCCTTTACAAATCTTTGGGGAAGCAGGAGACGACAGTTTTTTGGTGCTGCTGGACAGTTATGACAGCGAGGTATCATTCATCGACTACAAGGGAATACCGCATATTATATCTTTTCCGGACCATCCAAGTTATGGGATCATAACAAAAAAAGACTATTATGGCAATGAACCGAATTATCGGTACATTGATGATCATGTGTTTGTTCATAAAATATCGGAAAAAGTATGATAATAATACAGTTGTGATCAATTATTCTTAGACGTTCAGCAGACTGAATATCGATAAGCCTTATTAAGAACGAACTGCGAGGCATAAGGAAGGCATATGAGAAAAACAATTAAACTGTTGTCAGTTTGTCTTATTGTTCTGGTTTTTCTTTCTTCCTGCAAGGCATCCGGAGGAAATGAAACAGTGATACCGGATGGGAATGAAACTGTTCCGGAACAATCAGATCCGGAGAGGATCGAGATATCGACAGAGGATCTTGATGTTCCGGGGGAAAACACCATGACCATTCCTGTTCCCAGTTATACCATGATCTCGCGAGGTTTCAGTGACACTCATCATGCAGTCGACTTTGTTGCCGGTAAAGGTACCAAAGTTGTCGCTGCATATGAGGGTATTGTTTCGGAAACATCCGCAAACAAAAATGATGGCTATTATGTAACGATCTCTCACGGTGGAGATCTGAAGACACAGTATTTGCACTTGGATTCGTACCGGGTGGAAGTCGGTGATCATGTTATGGCCGGTGATGTAATAGGATCTGTTGGAGCTACAGGCAACGCTACAAGCCCGCATCTTTGTTTTAAGGTGATCAGGGACGGAGAGGCCACAGATCCGGCATACTATCTTGATCTGGATATCGATTGAGCGACCTATTGGAAATTCAACAATAATAATACAGTCAGCCGGCAATGGCTGGAGCTGAAGCCACCAATGATCAGCCTATGTGAAGAGCAGAATCGAAATGATTCTGCTCTTTTGTGTATAATTAGGAAAAGAGAAAGCGATATCCAGTGCGTACGGAATTGAAAGGAAAACAGCATCGTTCATGAAGGTCGATTATCTGGGGCACAGCGGGTTCTTTGTTGAATCAGACAGCATTACGCTGTTGTTTGACTATTATCGGGGAGATCTTTCATTCGTTGAGCAGATACCGGAAGATAAACCGCTGTTTGTGTTTTCCAGTCATTCACATTCAGATCATTTCAATCCGGAGATATTCGATCTGAGGCAGGTGCACAGCAGAACGAAATATCTTTTGGCGTTTGACATCAAAGGGAAACCTTCCGTTCCTCAGGACGCAGATGTGCTGTACCTGGATGCGGACGCAATGTATGAAATCGATGGACTCGGCACAGTGGAGACGCTCTTATCCACCGACGAAGGAGTTGCTTTTCTGGTCAGCGTTGACGGCAGAACGCTGTTCCATGCAGGCGATCTGCATTGGTGGGACTGGCCGGGAGAAGATCCTGAATGGCTTGCTGAACAGGAAACTGTATTCCGCCGTGAGATAGGTCGAATATCAGGCAAGGCTATCGATATCGCATTCGCTGTACTGGACGACCGTCTGGAGGATAACTACGCTGAAGGCTTGCAGCTGATATTAACTCTCTGCAGACCGAAGTATGTCTTTCCGATGCATTTCTGGAAAGATCCGAGCGTTATCGATCGTTTCAGAGAGCTCCATATCGCAGATGAGACTGGTTCAGTGCTGCTGGATACCGCAAGGGAAACTCATTGGGAGCTTTGACAGGAGGAATTATTATGAAGTTCAAAATGATCCATGAAAACTACAATGTCGCTGATCTTGACAGATCGCTGGCCTTCTATGAGAAGGCGCTCGGCCTAACAGAGAAGCGCCGCAATGTCGCCAAGGACGGCTCGTTCATCATAGTGTTCGTGGGGAACGAGAACAGCGAGTTCGAACTTGAACTGACATGGCTCAAGAACCATCCGCAGCCCTATGACATCGGAGAAGAGGAGTTCCATCTGGCGTTCAGGGTGGATGATTTCGACGCAGCGCATGCAATGCACGAAGAGATGGGATGCATCTGTTTTGAGAATCCCGGGATGGGTATTTATTTTATCCAGGATCCGGACGGATACTGGCTAGAGATTATCCCGACCCGCTGAATCTGACCCGGAACAGTTTACGGGAGTTAAAAAAATGAAGATTCTGTTTATAGGAAACAGCCATACTTTTATGAACGATATGCCCTCGCTTGTCAGGGATATGGTCCGTGATGTGACCGGAGAGGACTGCGAATCAGTCATGCTGGCTTACGGCGGCAGATCCCTAAAATGGCATATGAGTGAGGAGTACTTTGCAGTCAGATACAACATCATTCACGGAAACTACGACTTCTGTGTGATGCAGGAAGTCGCCCATCCCATGACTGCGGAAGAGGATACCTATGAAAACGTAAGGCGCATAACCGGCTTGTGCAGGGCTGCCGGCACAGTCCCTGTTATCTTTGAGACATGGGCGGAAAAGGCCATGCCCGAACACCAGACAGAGATGAACAGAAGATACCGGTTCATTGCGGAGGATACCGGCTCAAGGCTTGCCCCGATAGGGGAGGCATGGGAGAAAGCGGCAAAGTCTTCTGATATCGAACTATACTGGAGAGATGGCGAACATGCGTCTCCGGAAGGAGATTATCTGACCGCATTGGTCATCACCAAGACGATAACCGGGAAGATGCCTGGCAGAAGTTTCTGCAGCGCATATGATTTCTCACTACCGGAAGGAGCCTTCAAGCTCAGGGAAAACGTACAGGATGAGCACATCGAATTGCCGAAGGATGTCGTGTCCGTGTTTCACGATATCGTCGATGGATTGATCTGATCACAAAACAAAAGAGATCCGGACTGTCTGCCACTGATGGCGGAGGGTCCGGATCTTTTATATTGCATAGTTTTGTGTTCAGACGACGACTATTTCCTCTGCGGGGTACTCGGGGCCGACTTCCTCGAATGTTATCTTTCCGGAGGCGAGCCTGGCGCCGCAATAGGCGAACACGTCTCTGCCGTGGAAGATGTCGGATTTCATGGACCATTCGTTGCCCTTATATCTGTTTACGCTCTGGTCTATCTCTCTGACTGCAGCGATCCCGTAAGTGTTTCGGATCTCTTCCAGACAGCCGTTGTCGGGAGTCACCACATATCTGCCGTTTCCCGTAAGAGCGACACATGCCTTCCTGGATGTTCCGACTCCCGGGTCGACGACTGACACGAAGACGGTCCCTTCAGGCCAGTATTTTATGACTTCAGTAAGGTTGTGCCCGGCAGCTATCACATCGAACTTCGGAACCTCATGAGTGATATTGTAGACTCTGACGTTACGGTCTACGAGTTTGCATACTCCTGCCATGGCTCCTGAGCCACCACTTCCGAAATCGGTCTGGATGACGACATATCCCATTGCAGTTACTCCTTTCCGATCACGATGGTGAGCTGAGCGGCGGGATCTATCCCATATCTCTCCGCAAAGCTGCCCAGGTTGATCCCGATGCCTACGACACCGTCGCTGCTGTTGTAGACGACTTCCTTGCCCTGCGGGACCCATCCGAAGGAAGCCCGATATGGAACAAAGGAGTCGTATACGATGCCTTTTTCAGAGGATATGACTACGTGTACGTCGGTGCCCGGCAGCAGACCGGCTGATTCCGCGGCAGGGATCGGTATACTGGTCTCCAGGTTTCCGAATGTTCTCATCATTCCGGTGACAGTACCTTCCGCCTTTCCTTCCGACACCGAATAACCGGCTTCCTTATATCTTACTATCTCATCGACAGGATACTCCGGGCCTACTCCTTCAAAATCGATGATCCCGGATGCAAGCCTTGCCGCGCAGTACGCGAACAGATCACGCCCGTGGAAGATGCTCACCTTCTCGGTGCCTTTGAGCCTGTTGACCGTCTCATCTATCGTCCGTACGGCCTTTACTCCCGGACTGTCCAGCAGCAGCGACAATGATCCGTTGTCGGGGGTGACGACATAACTGCCGTTGTTGAGCAGAGCGACGCTGGCTCTCCTTGATGTGCCGACTCCCGGATCGATCACTGAAACGAACACGGTCCCTTCCGGCCAGAAGGGAACGATGTTGTACAGACTTCTCGCGGCAGCTCTTATATTGAATCTTTCGATGCTGTGACTGATCTCGTACACTTCAAGTTCGGGATCGACCATGAGACAGGTCCCATGGACGGTGCTTCCGCCTCCGACTCCGAAATCAGTCTGTATCGCAATAATCGGCTTCATGGGCATCATCCTTTCGGTACAGGCGAGATCCTGACCTTGTAGACCGAGAGGTCGTAGGCCTTGAGGAGCTCGGGAAGCTCTGCCTCACAGAAACTTCCCTGGTTTATGGAGATCTCCACATAGTCGTTGCTGGATTCATTCAGTATCGGTTCACCGGGGGCGACCCAGCCGAATGACTTGTGAAACATCATCTGCTTGTCATAAAGGATATCGTCTTCTTTGGATATCTCAACTCTGCACATGTCACCCAGCCCGATGCCGATCTCCTTGATCATCTCGTTCGGGATTGAGATGCTGACGTTGCCGAAATGATCGTGGGCTCCGGTGATCTCGCCGCAGGCGCATCCGTCCGCTATCTCAGACTTTGGCATCTCAAACCTGACAAGATCCTCCCTGGGATACTCCGGGCCGACCTGTTCCCATGAGATGATCCCGGAGGCCAGTCTTGCCGCGGTATAGGCATAGACATCACGTCCGTGGAAAGTATGGTGTTCGTCTGAACCCGGCATCCTGTTGACAGCTTCGTCTATCTCTCGGACAGAACTTATCCTGTCATACAGCAGGCTCAGAGTGCCGTTGTCAGGAGTTACCACATAGCTGCCGTTATCCATAAGCGCAACGCAGCTCTTCCTGTTGGTTCCGACGCCCGGATCCACCACTGATACGAATATCGTTCCGTCCGGCCAGTACTGGAAAGTAGAGGCAAGGATCGATCCGGCCTGTCTGATGTCATATTCCCTGACCTCGTGGCACAGATCATAGACTCTTATCTCGGGATCGGTCTTTGCTATCACTGCGGTCATGGAGGCCGGCAATCCGGTGGAAAGACCGAAATCCGACTGAAGAACTATACAGGGTTTCATTTTGTTTCTCCGATCTTTTCTATAACGACCTTGAACTCGCCCGGATCCCTGACGTCAAGGATCTGGGGCAGACAGGTGTCAATAAAGCTTCTCATGTTGAGACCTATATCCATATAGCCCGAGCTTCCGTTGAATACGACCGGTTCTCCCACAGGGACATATCCGAATGAGGGCTGGTAGGTCATCTCTTCGCGGTATACAGTATTTACGCCGTGTGTGAACGTGACTCTGACGCGGTCTCCGGTGACTATGCCTGTGCTTTCGAACTCATCTGTCCCGATGGAGAAGGTGATATTTCCGAAAGTCTTCAGAAGCATGCTCACTTCGCCCTCAGCATAGCCGTTTCTGATCACGGCCTTCGGGATGGAGAACACGACTGTCTCGTCTCTGCCCGCAGGCTTTCCAATGCTGCTGAAGGGTTTTCCCGCAGCCAGTTCCGCGGCGCATCTGACGAGAACGAACTCATCGTTTCCGTACAGATCCGGATCGATGAGAACAGCGTCGGAAAAGCCGATGCTGTCGATGCACATGGTCGCAGTGCCGTTGTTGGGACTGAGTATGATGCTTCCGGAAGAGAGCCTGACAGCTATCGGTTCTCCTTCTCCGACCAGGGAGACAAAAACAGTACCTTTGGGCCAGAAGGGGACAGATGTAAAGAGAAAAGCTGAGACCTGCCTGACATTGCCGCATTCAAAGGCCTGTGATGCGTCCACTGCGTCGGTGCCGGGAGATATGGTCTCCACGATACCGGCGGTTTTAGCGTACAGAGTGCTTGAGGTGCCGCTGTCGGAATGAATTACTACAGATGGTCCAGTCATATGCTTATACCTTTTTAATGATCATTTTCCATTTCGGGCCGAATCCGATGCCGTATTCCTTTGTGGCGTTGCCCTGATTGATGGCCATCATAGCCGTACGCATCTCGGAACTGAATATCAGGGGTGTTCCGACGGGAACGCACCCGAATGTCTTCTCAAGCGGCATGGATGTGTCGAGAACGGTATTGCCGCCGTTAAGTACGGTGACTCTGACAGTGTCCCCGTATTCCATCCCGCTCTCGGAAAGCCACTGGAAGGGGATGTTCGTCCCGACGAGACCGAAATGATCGCTGGCTTCGTTTATCATTCCGGATACTTCTCCGGCCATCTTTTCCGGCTTTATGTATTCGGCTTCCACGATCTCTTCCACGGGATACTCGGGTCCGACGCCTTCAAAGTCGATTATTCCGGCGGCAAGTCTGGCACCGCAATAGGCATAGACGTCTCTTCCGTGGAAGATGTGTACATCTTCGGAGCCCTTGAGCCTGTTGACGCTCTCGTCTATCTGACGGACCGCTGTGATGCCGAAACGTTCCTTGACGTAGGTGAGCGTCCCGTTGTCCGGCGTGACGATATAACTGCCGTTGGAGAGCCTGGCAACGCAGCTGCGTCTTGCCGTTCCGACTCCCGGATCCACCACCGAAACGAAGACTGTGCCTTCGGGCCAGTATGGAAGCAGATACATCAGAGATTCGGAAGCATCAAGGACATTGAACTGAGCAACATCATTGTTGCCGTCATCCACCCTGAGTTCAGGGTCTACCACGGCAGCTACTCCGTGCATGGCACTGACAGAGGCAGAGCCGGTGCCGAAGTCTGTCTGTATAATGAGATGAGCCATATATGTTCTTATTCTCCTTTAAGCCTTTTTATCCATTTGATGATGAACAATGTGTCGATGGCATTCGTCTGCTGGATCTCTTCGCGGGGGACCCAGGGACACCAGTAGTCCACCGGATAAGGATCTATTATCCTGTAGCGGATGATGTAATAGAGGGTCAGAGCCAGCAGTAAGACGGTGAGTGCGCGTATAACCGGATCCCACCTGGTCTTCTCGTGTTCCGCATACCATGTGCGCTTTTTATGTTTTCCATAGCCTCTGAGATCCATCGCGTTCGCGATGTTGCCGACTTTTCCGAAGGCGGTGAATATCAGAGGAACAAGGATGAGAACAGTGTTCTTGAGCCTTTTGCCGACGCTAGCCTTCTTCGACAGTTCCACGCCTCTCATCATCATGCTGTTGCGTATATTGATGAAGTCGTTTGCTATGTCGGGGATAGTTCTGTATGCCAGTGAGACTATCGTGCATATCTTATAGTTCAGTCCGCATTTGTTGAGTCCCGAAGCAAATTCGGAGGGAGTGGTGGCAAGGGCGAAGGCTATGACGGACGCAAATGAAGCAGTCCTCTTGATAAAGAAAACGAAAATGTACCAGAGGAATTCCTTTGAAAGATAGAGCTTGTCGCTTATGCGCCAGATGACATGCTCGGCGCCAACGTTCGTCAGACCGACTCCCGGGGACACAAAGAACAGCATGATGTTACCTACCAGGGTAACTGTGACAAAAGTTATGGCAAACATCACCACTATGGGCTTGTAGTCCGGCCTCATGGAGACTATCTCGATCACATTAATGATGAGCAGAGGCACCAGAAGCCTTATGTCAAAAGTGGAGATTATTGCTGCACTCATTACGGCAAACAGGAAGACTTTAGTGAATCCCGTGAGCTTGTGCATCATAGTAGGACCGGGAGTATAGTTGATGATCAGTTTGTTATTCATGCGATTCAACCTCCCTTTCGTATTCTATGAAGTGCCTTATGGTTGACTCCGGATCGAGGCCAATCTTGACTGCCAGAGTATACAGGGAGGTCTGCTTCAGACTGGCGCGGGATATTACATCCGGATCTGCGAGCACCGAGAACACCCTGTCAGACGCGATCAGTTCTCCGTCCGAGAAGACTATGGCTCTGTCGGTGTTCTCAATCGCCAGATGCATGTCATGCGTTATGAAGAGTATCGTCTTCCCGTATTCTCTGTTGAGAGTGTTGACGAATTTCATGATCTCGGTATAACTGTGGTAATCCTGTCCGGCTGTCGGTTCGTCCAGGACGAAGATATCGGGCTCAATGGCCATCATGGAGGCAACGGTAACACGCTTTTTCTGACCGTAACTGATGGAATCGACCGGCCAGTTTCGCATCCTGTAAAGCCCGCAGGTCTCCAGAGCGGTATTGATCCTGCGTTCTGCCTCATCCTGCGGGATACCTCTTATTTCCAGAGCCAGGCCTACCTCATCCTTTATGATATCTTTTACGATCATGGTGTTGGGATCCTGCATGACATATCCGACTTTCTCTCCGATCTCTTTGACAGAGAGCCCTGAGGTGTCGGTGCCTTCGAGTATTATCGAGCCCGTTTCCGGACGTATGATGCCGCAGAGAAGTTTTGCCGCTGTGGATTTTCCCGCGCCGTTTCTGCCGATTATGGCGATCCTTTCACCGCGCCTTATCTCAAAACTTATGTCGCGGAGTACTTTTTTCCCGCTGTCATATGAGTATGAAACATCACTGAAAGTCACGACAGGCTCATTTGTGTTCTCCTTAACGGCGTCCCTTTCTTCCGTGAAGAATGCTTTGAGCCTTTCTTTGTTATCGGAGGAGAACTCCAGAGCATCAAGATCGCAGAGATTATTGTCATCAAGAGAACAACCTGCGTATTTCATTGCGGTGAGATAAAGAGGCTCTCTGATCCCGTACTCGCTGAGCAGGGAGGAGCGGAGCAGGTCGTCAGGCGACATATCGGCTACTATGCGCCCTGCCGACATGAGGATGATCCTGTCTACATGCCGGTGCAGGACATCTTCCAGCCGGTGCTCTATGATGATGACGGTCTTTCCCGTTTCCTTCGATATATCGTCTATGAGCTCGACTGCCGTCATTCCCATCTGGGGATCCAGTGAAGCCAGAGGCTCATCGAAGATCAGGATCTCCACGTCATTTCCGAAGACGCCCGCGATGGCGACTTTCTGCTTCTGACCGCCAGACAGGTTAAATGGGACATGGCCGATGAAGTCCTGCATGCCTACCATGGAGGCATTCTTCTCGATCACAGGGAGCATCTCAGCTCTCGGGACCATGTCATTCTCCATGGAGAATGCAATGTCCTCGCCTACCGAGAGACCGACGAACTGGGCGTCGGTGTCCTGTAGAACGGTGCCGACACTGTCTGAAAGCCTGAATATCGATGCAGAGGATGTTTCTGTCCCGTTTACGGTACAGGTCCCGGTGATCTCGCCTTCATAGGAGAATGGAATGAGTCCGTTGATGCAGTTGCACAAAGTGGATTTTCCGCTTCCGGACGCTCCGAGGATCAGTATCTTCTCTCCCGGATAGATATCAAGATCTATATCAAACAGTGTAGGATTCTTCTGCTGTTTGTATCTGAAACCGAAGTTCTTAAAGCTGATGATCGGTTCTTTCACGTCTTTACTCCTGTAAGAAACTGCCAAAAAAACTAATGCCTCCGCTCATTCTGTATGCGCGGAGGCTGTATGCAAGCCGGTAGCTATGGCTGCCGGCTTGCGGTACGCTTTGATTCAGATCATTCTTCCTCGAGATTTGTGCGGGCAGCGGTCCTCTTGGAGAGCAGATAGAGGACGGGAAGTCCTACGACTACCTCAACGAGGATGTTGCTGAGGCTTCCGTAAATCGCCTGGATGAATGTGACATTCAGCTCACTTCCATAGAATATGGCGGTGAGTATAGGTGTGACAACACCGAATGCCAGGCCGTTTCCGAGAACACAGAGAACGATATAAATGACAACGTTCTTGGTGGAGAATCTGTTCATCAGCATATAAGCGCCAAGGCCTACGAAGCAGGCAGCGCAGAGGTTGCCGATCGACCAGTCGAACCAGAGGCCCCATCCGCCGATCAGGTCAGCGATGACATTGCCTACGCCTGCAGCGACAGCAGCCGGGAGAGCACCGTACATTGCACCGACTACCACGGGAACGATCATGGCTGTGGTGAGAGATGTATTAGTGAACACCGGGATCCCGCCGTAGTTCATAAGTACTCCGAAAAGGGCAGCTCCTATAGCAACTGCGACGATGGTCTTTGTATTCCATACGCCGACCAGGCTCTTTCCTACATTTTTGTTTGACATTATTGACTCCTCCTACATGAAAGCTGAATTGATCAGCTGTTAACAAATACTATTTTACTACTTAATGACTTTATCTGAATAGCGGTAGATTCAACAATAATAGCTCCTGCAGCAGAACGTCTTTATTGCGATTTTACCTTTAAAACAGGCAGTTTGCGGGAGCATGCGGTGTTCATGACGTTGCAGAACCGCCTTCCGTGCTCTCAGCGTGAGGCCTTCCGGGTTTAGTTCTGAATGCCGGAAGATCTAAAGAGATCGAAGATGCGGGACATGCATCCCTGCATCTGCCGCACAGAATGCATTCGGCTCCGCTGATCTGATGCACGGGATCGATTGACATGGGACAGACTTCCCGGCATTTTCCGCAGGAGATGCAGGAATCCGTGTTCACGGACATCCGCACAAGACTGAACCTGTTGAAAAGGGAATAAAATGCGCCGAGAGGGCACATGTATCTGCAGAAGAAACGCGGTATGAAAACCGCAGCGGCGAGTATCGCTGCAAGCAGCAGGACTTTCCACCAGAACAGAGGACCAATGAGAGACCTGAGATCCTTATTGAACAGGACAAGGGGGATGCCTCCTTCCAGAGTACCTGCCGGACATATGAACTTGCAGAACCACGGAAGAGAGCTTCCGCTGTCATCCCTGAGAAAGGCAGGAAGAGCGATGACGAAGACTGCCAGCAATATGTATTTTACATATCGCAGATGTCTGTCAGCCTTTTCGGGCAGCGAGACTTTTTTAACGGGGATCCTTGAGAGGAGATCCTGGATCAGCCCGAACGGGCATAATAGACCGCAGATCAGTCTTCCCAGAAGGACTCCGAAGAGCATCAGGGAACCCAGTACATAGAACGGGAATCTTCCGCCTGCTGATCCGAGAACGGCTTGGAGCGATCCGATCGGACATGAGCCCAGGGCAGCCGGGCATGAATAGCAGTTGAGTACAGGAACGCAGAAAGACTTCGTCTTTCCGGTAAATATCCTCACGTTCTTAAGACCGGATAAAAAACCGTTGAAGAGAACTGCAGAGCAGAGCTGTATAACTGTCCGTATCTTCTGCCGAGAAACGGAGGATCTCACCCTATCCCGATGCATTCCAGACATATCCTTACCGCCTTGTTCAGAACTGTAATGTATTCTTTGTTAAGCAGACCGATGATGATGAGAACCGCTGCCAGGATCAGGAAAAAGATCCTCAGCGCAGAAGTCATCCTGTCTTCTTTAGTCTTGTTTTCATTCATTCGGAACGGCCTCCTCTACGCCGGGCAGAGATATCCGCTGCAGTCCTGACGCTTCAAGAACTTTGTTGAGAGCTGCAAGGTAATTGCCCGGAAGATTCTCCCGCGGTGAACCGACCAGTGACCCGGCTATTTGACCTTTGCTGTCCACGAATACCGTTGTGGGAACATACAGCGCTGACGCGACAAGATTGCCGATGTCTCCGGAACCTGAGATGATCGTCCTGCCTTTATAGCCTGCTTTTTTCAGGAGAGATCCCATGTTGTCCGTATCTTCATAACCGTCCACGCATATCGTCACGAAACCTATGTTCCCGGGAAGAAGCTGCGCGAATTCCGAAAGCTCCGGCAGCTCACTCAGACAGGGACCGCACCAGGTGGCCCAGATGTTGATCAGGGTCATATCCCGGGAAGCCAGATCATCCGGAGAGAAGGAACTGCCGTCATCCGTGACTGCTGTGAAAGAATCCAGAGAAGGGAAGTCTCCATACCCGTTTCCGGTGTAGCGGTAGTCCTGATCGCTGATGAATCCTATGATCTCATCCTGGACATCGGAATCTTTTCCGCCGCAGGAAGACAGAGATATGGCGGTTATCATGGCAAGAAGCACAATGAGGATCCTCTTCTGTGTCATATCCAACTCCTTATAAAACGAATCTGATGAATACATTATATTGCAAAGGGGCAACGCTGCGGTACTGAAAAGAATGTGCGGCATGTTACAATTGATTCTAAAGGGAGGCGTGCGCATGCAGAGGAACAGGAAGGTACTATTATATATTGCTCTCACGGCAGTGGCTGTTGTTTTTGCTGCGGCCGTTTTGCTTCCCGGGTGCATTGAAAGATCGAGGGATCGCGCGGAGGCGATGGCAGATATCTTCAGCAGGGATTCACTGTCTGTCGGAAATGAAAGACTGAGACTGACAAGCGCCAAGATCAAGGCGGGGTGGAGAAAGTACTTATACTCTGAGGAAAACATAGGGAACATCAGGATAACGGACATGAGCCAGGCTGTTGTCATTCCGGACGGATATGTGAGTGAAACTAAGATCACAGTTTATTCAGGAGAAGAGATCGTTTTTTCCGGAACGGCAGAACAGTTTCCGGACTTTTTCCCCGAGAACGGTCAATACCGGCTGGAAGCAGTATGCAGGATAGACGGCACAGCCGTCACTCCGCAGGGCGAAGAACTGAAAGTGTCCGGAGAGGAGCACTTTGCGGCGCGGCTGGAATATGCGGTGCCCATGACTATATCTTTTGCGTCCGATCATATAAGACAGGGCAGTGTCATACCCGTTACCGGTTCCGGCGTCAGAGGTGAAGTATCCATATCTGCAGGGGAACTGGCGGCACCGTTTCCGCTGGTGACTGATGAACGCGGGTATGCTAAGGGACTGTTCAGTATAAGTTACAGCACCGCACCCGGATCGTACACGGGAATCATCAGCTCGGAAGAGGGGACCAGCGAGTTCTGCTTCACAGTAGAAGAAGAACAGTATCCCGAGCAGCATCTTATCATCCCGGTCGAAACAGTGAGCTCCACTGTCGGGAACAGCGACAACAGGAACGAATACAATTCAATGATGAGGAAGACCTATGAATCGTGGTATCCCGAAAGGTTTTATGATGACTGCTTTACCCAGCCCGTAGGAGGCACGGTCACTACCGAGTTTGGACTCTTCCGCTACACCAATGACGATCCGGTGCCCACAAGGCACGTAGGCATAGATATTGCAAACGCAGAGGGAACGCCGGTCTTGGCAGCGGCATCGGGATATGTGATAGTGGCCGGCTATAACGGCGTATCCGGATACACTGTGGTCATGGACCACGGCCTGGGAGTGAGGACTTACTATTTCCACATGTCAAAGCTCAGTGTTGCAGAGGGAGACTTCGCAGAGGAAGGAAGCGAGATAGGGCAGGTCGGATCTACCGGATATGCCACGGGGCCGCATCTGCACTTCAACGTAATGGTGCACGACAACAGCATCGATCCGTGGGCGACTTTCACGGGGACCAGCGGGATATTCGATCTGGAATAGAGCTCTCAGACCATAAACAAAGAAATGACTTTCCATAAACGGAAAGTCATTTCTTTGTTTATTCCTTATGGATTACTCTATTATGCCCTTGTCCCTGAGCTGTTCAAATGTGACCCGGGTGCGGAATCTGACAAGATCAGAATCGCCTTTACCGTATGCTCCGATCCTGTCTTCATTCAGATAGTGTATGTAGTGGTCTTCTGCCGTAGCGCTCTTCCATTCGGGCATTGGAGTCCCGTCGGCGTCAAGGCCGTTCGGGTTTCCGGTCCGCGCAAAGTTGGTCCAGTAGTTGCAGACGATCCTGGCAAGATCATAGTGTTTGCCCTTGAAAGGCCTCCAGCATTTTGCAAGGGTCTCGAACACGAACCACAGCTCAGAAGAGTGGAAGGATCCCGGACGGTCCCATCCCGGCATGGAAGCATCGAAGACATACATCCAGTTGTCCTTTTTTCCCGCCCGGATGCGCTGCTCCAGGAACAGATAGTTGTTCATGAAGCGGCCGCGGAAGGAGTCGTCCGTGTGGGAGAGCATGTCTACTTCCGCATCGTCCCTGCATCCGCAGAGAGCGAGGTACTCATCGATATACTTATCTCCGTATCGGAACATCCCATATTCCCTGAGTTCCTTGAGGTTTCTGGGCGGCGCATAACCGGGAGCGGGGATGTCACCCTCGGAGCCGGTACAGCCGAACAGATAACTGATGTCGGGGTAGTTCCCTCTGGCCATTGTGTTGGAAGGATCTTCCGGCAGGAACACTCCGTCGATGACAGGCTCGAATCGGTTCTTCCTGACATATTCCATACCGATCCGGTTCAGTTCCTCGGCATCCATCGCGCGGGCCGCGGCCAGGTCACTGATCCCGTATGTTCTGAAGAAATCCTCACCGTTGCTCAGAGCTTTTTCAAGAGATATGCAGCCGCCTCCCTGGCCGTATGTGCGAAGTCCGCCGCCGCTCTCGAATATAGCCCTCTGGAACAGCCCTTCGTTCATGGGGGACCCGACCTGGCACAGGGTGGACCCGGCACCTGCGGACTGTCCGAAAATGGTAATGTTTTTCGGGTCACCGCCAAAGGCTTCGATGTTGCGGATCACCCACTGCACACCGGCTCTCTGATCCAGAAGACCGTAGTTGCCGACAGGCTCTCCGGGAGATTCCGCCATAAGTTCAGGATGTGCAAGGAATCCGAATACGCCGAGCCTGTACTGAACGGAGACCAGAATGACTCCTCTTCTGGCGATGCGCTCGCCGTCAAATTCCATCTCTGCCGTGTTCCCGGCCGTGAATCCTCCGCCGAAAAACCAGACCATGACGGGCATCTTCTCGTCGCCGGTCTTTGCATTCGTCCAGACGTTGAGATAAAGGCTGTCCTCGCTCATTTCTATAGTCGGGTCAACGTTCCATTCTCTCGCGTAGATGTTCGTCGGATCCAGACCCGGAGGAGTCTGCATGTTTATCGGTGAAAAGGTATAGCATTCGCGTTCGCCTTCCCAGTTATCTGCCGGCTGAGGAGCTTTCCATCTCAGATCTCCTACGGGAGGTTTTGCGAAAGGAATTCCCTTGAACGCGGTGACGCGGGGATCTGCGGCAGGGATCCCGCGAACCAGGCCGTTTTCTGTCTTTACTACTCGCAGCATGTTTTACGTCCTTTCTGTGATCAGTCATCTGTTACTGAAATGATTATAAAACAAAAGGATGACCGTTCTGCGCAGGACGGTAATCTGAAGTGTAAATTCAGCATCTTATACTGAGAACGGCTGTCAAAGTGTACAAGTTGCCCACAGTAAAAGCCGTGCGTCATAGAGCACGGCTAAGTGTGAAAATGAAGAACAGGTTTTAATGAATTGCTATCATGAGTATCTCAGTTCAAGCGCGCAGTTGCCGTCAGGTTTGATGAAGGAGACTTCGGTGAAATCATCGTTCTTTCTGTGGTAAACAGACAGTTCCTCGCCTTCGAAACACTGGGCACGGTACCAGATCTCCATAAACCGGATGTCCGCGGAGTTCCAATCCGAGGAAGAGAACAGAGAAGCAAAGGCCCTCAGGTATGCGACGTTGTTCATGTGACCTCCCAGATCTATGTCCGTTGACCGCACGAGGTACCTTCCGAGAAGTTCGCCTTCAGCAGGGTCATTTTCAAATCGGGTAAAGTCCTCGCTCATGGAACACCTGTCTGTAAGCTCCAGATCGGCAGGATAAACAGAATCGACATGCCTGAGCCTTCCGGAAGACATATCGAGTATAGCCCATTCGGTCTTCCCGCAGCAGAGCGTCTCGCCGTTCGCGGTGATCTCATAATCTCTCAGGCATTTCCTCCTGTCGGGTATCTCCGGCCAGGTAGTCAGCCGGACGCTTTCCCCGAATTCCGGTCTCCTGCAGAAACGGAGCATCGTTTTTACTGTCAGCCAGAATCCGCCCTGTGCGCCGAGCACCTTCTGACCGATGCCCAGGATGTTTGAATGCTCTGCGGCGATATCCATGAAAAGGGCAGCCGTGTCCGGGATGCCCAGTTTTCCGGTGCTGTCGCACATGCTGGGAACGATGAGGATCTCTTTTGAGAATTCACTGTTCATAAATATCCTCTTTCTGAAGAAAAGACAGAAAATACACTGAAAAGGGGAATTGATATATAATAATTGATAAAAAAGGGAAAACAGACAGGAGTCTGAGATGGATTACAGAGAAGATGGAGATCAGATCACCGATGCTCCGGCAACATGTCTGAACGGTACCGCAGAAGATTTGACGCTGAATAGTACAGGTCAGCAGGGTTCATGTAATGCTCCTGAACATATCAAAGCGTTTGATGCCGTTAAGTCAGATGCCGGATCTCGCAGCGCCGGAACGGCGGGAAGAACAGCAGCAGTTATAACTGCGCTGCTTGCCGCAGCAGCGCTGATCTTTTTCCTCTGTTATTATAATCTCCCAAGTAACAGATATAAAAGAGTAATGAAGGCAGCTGCCGGATATCTCAATGAGCAGGAGACCGTTCTTGCAGCGGAGTTTTACCGTAAAGCGCTTGAACTGATGCCCGGTTCAGAAGAAGCAGAGGGGGCGTTATACGGCATCTGGAGCAGAGCGCTTGATGAGATCATGGAGCTTGCTGACAGAGGCAGTTTCAAGGATGCTCTGCTGCAGGCCAGGAAACTTCCTCAGATAGATCCGGAGCGCTCTGTGATGAACCGCTCTGCGATAGCGGTCATCTATAAACAGTGGGTATGTGCTCTGGCGGAATCGAATGACGCTGAGGGGATCAGAAAACTGCTTTCAGATGCTTCCGAAGATCTTTCCGGCGAAGAGATAGAGCAGGTGCGGCAGGAAGCTTCCAGAGCAGAGGAGTATTACCGGATCCTCAGGATGCTGAATGAAAAAGCTGAAGAGATCATCTTGCTCGACCGGGAGGGAAACATATCCGAAGTGTTTGCAAAGATCCCCGCACTTGCTGAAATGACCGACCGGTATATAGATCTTGGCGGAAATGCTCCTTTTATTTTCGGACATAAAGAAGGCGAACAGCTTGGGTACTTCTTCTCCGGGCTTGATGTGTTTGTGGTGATAGGAAAACTTGAACGGACGGGGATCGCAGAAGGCGAAGCAACTGCCTACTATGTTGAATGCCTCGGAACTGAAGATGAATATCTGTACAGGTATACCAGTGACTGGAGAGACGGCAGACCCAACGGATACTGCGAATACAGCGAGATGAGCGGCGGAATGACAGAGAACAGGGCTGGTATCACGATGACGGGCGTGCTGTCCGGCGGAGACTGGGACGGTGAAGTAGAAGAAACTTATACCGACGGTGAGACCTACACGATAACGTTCGTTAAAGGCTATGTCGAGATCATTGAAAAGGAAGATGCCGACTTGAACTTAGTGGGTTATAATAAAGGCGGCAACAAGAAAAGATATTATTCTGACCAGGAGGCAAGTCATGAATATGGCGTGCCATACATGTATTATAATTAATGATATCTGATCATATAGTCAGATCCCAATCCGATATATCATTAGGAGGTCGGTATATGCTGTACTGTCCGGAATGCGGAGCTGTGCTGTCTGATGATGCGCAGTTCTGCTACAGATGCAAAACCAGAATAGCAACACATCTTGAAGAAAACGAAAAACTCAACGTGGTTTTTCCGGACATAAAATATGATCCGGTACGCACCGACGCCGTTGGCGGCGATGCGCCTGCGGAAGTAGACTGCCCGGAACCTGAAAAGAAAGAGAGTGCGGAAGAGATGATCGGACAAGTAGAGAATGATGTCCCGTTTGGAGCGGATGCAGAAACTGCGGATGCTGAAGAAGCGCGCGCGGAAGGCATTGAAGTAACTGCTACGGAAACCGAGACGGACGTGCCTGACCGTACGGATGCTGATGGCGTTCTGGATCCGGTGGCAAATGCAGAAAAAGAACTGTTCAATATGCTGGAGGAACTCAGACGCGCAGCGGGCATGGATATCCAGTCAGTGCAGGATGAACTGAAGAAAGCATCTGAAGTAGATCCCTCTGCTTCCGATGAGAGAGAGGCGGATGATGGCGATACACAGCCGGAACCCGACCCGCTTGAGCCGGCTGATAATGACCAGACGGAAGCCGATCCCATCAAGTCCTTCTTCGAATTCGATGCGGATGATATAGTAGGCGCCTACGGACTGGACAGTCTCATTCAGAAGCAGCCGCTGGCGGAAGAGGCAGGTGACGGCCTGTTTGACTCTGACTTCGACTTTGATTTTGATGCAGCGGATATATCTGACGAACCCGAACAGGCAGTCACCGACCGTGACCTGATGGCAGAAAAAGAGGCGGTGAGCGAACCTGAAAAGCCGATCTTCGTTTTTGATGCAGTGGAGATGACCGATCAGTCTGACCTGGAGAAGTCTTCATCAGCAGAAACAGAGAGCGGAGCCGGGCATACTGATTTCACTTTTGAGGCCCGGGAGACTGCCGCAGGGGAAGAGATCGAGGAATATTTCCCGGATGAAACGGTGATGCCGGAGAATGAGAACGGTGAAGCGTCTGCAGAGGCTGAACAGGCAGCCGGAACATCTGTTGAAACAGCCGATGAACCGCAGACACTCGATGCCGCAGACGCTGCTGAGCAGATCTTGGATGAGAGCGCAGGCGAGCCGGTGTCTGAAGCAGCCGAAAGCGTGACGGAAGATATTCATGAAACGGAAACTGCCGCAAAGGAAGAGAGCGCTGAGACTGAACTTCCGAAGTTTGTTTTCGACGACTATGATGACGACGATGCCTATGATGAACTGCAGGATGCTGTGGCTGAAGCTGACTCTGTGGCAGGAAAGGAATCACGGGCTGAAGAGGACGTCAACAGGAGCGCTGTTGTGCGTGCCCTGTATTCCAGAGAACTGACCGTGGACAAACCGATACGGACCGATGAGCTGGTATCTGAGAAACCGGCTTCGATAGAAGCGAGGAAAAGGAAGAGAAACAGCCTGATCGCGGTCCTGGCACTGGCTTTGGTCATCTCGCTGGCGGCTGTTTATTATCACAATCTTCCCGGAAATGTCTATTCACGCCATATGAAAAAAGCCGAGGCTGCGCTGTCACAGGGAGATGTGTCTGTCGCAGCGGTTGAGTATAATAAAGCGCTGGAGATCAGACCTGACTCCCTGCAGGCTTCCGAAGTGCTTGATTCGCTTTGGAGTGAAGCATGCGGCAAAGCAGATGTGCTGGCTGATGAAGGAAAGTTCAGCGATGCCGTCGCTGCGGCTCAGGATCTGAAGCTGATACACCCGCAGGACAGCAGCGGATTTGCTGAGGAGATGGAGAAGATCTACTCTTCCTGGGCGTACTCGGCAGCACTTTCCGGCAGAGTCGACGAAGTGAGCAGGATCCTCGAGATGTCGAAGAACGATGTGGGCTCAGAAGCCTACTCCAGGATCGAGACACTGGCAAGGGAAGGTCAGGCCAGAGCTAGTCATGCCGGCGTTTTCTCGGAGACCAGTGAGAAGATACTGGACAATTTCTTCGGAGGAAACCGTCTGGCGGTATTCGACATAATGAACGGAATAAAGTCTGACATCGCCTCATATATGAACGAGGGAGGATCCTTCCCGTTCATATCAGAGGAGGAGAGGGCAGGCAGACACGTTGCATACTATGGGAACGGAGATACGTTCCAGGTCTATATCGGGAAACTGACGGACGAAGATAGCCGTATAGGTACCGCTGACTCCTTTGTCATAAGCAGCGGAGGAAGTCAGGGAAGCGAGTATGAGTACTACACGTGTGAATGGGATAAAGATGTTCCCGGAGGAAACTTTACCGATGTCAGATACGGCGGAAGCCTGGAAGAGGCAAAGTACACCTACAGCGGAAAACTGAAGGACGGAGCTTATGACGGCGACATCGATGTTACGGAATCGGACGGAACGGTCTATAAGACGAAATTCGAGAACGGGAAAGTCATACTTGAGATGGAAGTCTCGCCGGGCGGAGCGAGAAACGTGGTAGGTTGGGACGAATACAGAGTCTGGATGCTCTGCTTCAGCGATGAGGATGTACAGAGAGTGTTCGCCTTGCCGTATGTAGAGTAAGGACAAAGGAGAACTCCTTCAGCAGGAGTTCTCCTTTTTGCTGACCGGGACTGTGCCATTCAGTCATAGCTGATGATATGCTAATCTGTATAAAAAGAAGGATGATCAAACGGAGGTGCCGTATGGAAGCATTAACGACTGTAATCGAGAAAGTAAGCATTTACCGCAGAGGCGCTGAGATAGTGCGGAGAGGATCGTTGGAGCTGTCGGAGGGCATGCATAAACTGTATGTCCTGGGAATGAGCGGAAGCGCCAGATACGATACTGTCAGACTCTTTGGAACAGAAGGGCTGCATGTCTCCAACCAGAGGTTCGAAGCTTTCGGAGAGCATCAGGAAGAAAAAGAATCAGAAAAGATCCGCAAAAGCATCGAAGAGCTCGAAAAACAGATCGAAGTCAGACAGATGCAGATCGATCTGTGGCGTTCCAACGGTGACTTCACTGCCCGGTCGGCGCTGTCTGCGTCAGAAGTGGAGGAGTATATCGAAAAGCTGCCTCTTAGAATAGAGAAACTGAATGAGAAGATATCCGGATACAGACTGCAGCAGAAAGACCTGGAAAAGAAACAGCATGAGGCAGAGAAGAAAGAGATGTCGCCGGCTGTTGTCGTGGATGTTGAGGCTGAGAAGGCAGGTTCATACTCTTTTGAACTGAGATACTATGAGGATAATGCAGGGTGGAGTCCGGTCTACGAACTGTACAGTGACGGGGAAGGACCGCTGGAGATCCGCATGAGAGCGAGGATCACGGAGAACACAGGAGAGGACTGGGAGAAGGTGCAGGTCAGTCTCTTTACGGGAAACCCGTCAACAGGCGGCGTGCTGCCTGAGCCCGGCACCGTGTATCTCGACTTCCGCACTGAGATCCAGCCCCGCATATTCGGAGCCGCGGCAAAGAGTGCGCCGATGATGAACTATATGATGGATTCTGCGGCCGCCGGCAGTGAAGTGATGGAAATGGATACCGCGGAGGAGAGTTTCGGCAGGCTCCAGACTGCGGAAGCGGAAGTGGATGACGACGAGACCATGACGGAATATGCGCTTCCGGGAAGAAGAGATGTACTGGATAACGACGAAGGCATGATGGCCGACCTGCAGAGCTATGAGATACCTGCGGTATACGAGGTGGCTGCGGTCCCTGTTCTTGACCCGAAAGCCTACCTTACGGCGAAGGTCAGAACGGAAGAGATACCCTTCAGAACAGCGTTCAATGCAGGGGTCTTCCTGAAGGAAAAGTATCTCGGCACTGTTTACCTTGATCCTGATCTGACCAGAGAAGAGGTCGTGATAACTCTGGGGGAAGATGAGAGAATTAAAGTCAGCCGCAAGGAAGTGTCAAGGAAAGCTGCGAATACTTTCCTGAAAGGGCTCAGGACAGAAGATCATGTGTTTGAGACCAGAGTGACAAATATGTCCGGAAAGGATATGACGGTCCTGCTTAAGGACCAGGTTCCGGTCTCCAGGGAAAAAGACATCACCGTGGATGTCAGGGAACTGTCCGGGATGACAATGGAGGAAAAGACCGGAGAGGTCACCGGAACAGTCAAAGTCTCTGCCGGGCAGACTGTGACATCATCTCTTGCATACAAGGTATCATGGCCCAAGGACAAAAAGATAACAGAGACCAGAGAGCATACTGGGACCAGATACTGCCCCGCGTGCGGAGCACGCGTTTACGGCAGGTTCTGTCCGGAATGCGGAAGTCTGGTCGATTGAACCGGCAGATCTCAGAAAAAGAAAACAGCCCGCTGTGAAGCGGGCTGTTATTAAGTTCTGTAAGATATCAGTCTGAGGCGAGATCCCGTAGAATGGATTCGTGTCTCGGCTTCGCTTCGACAGCCCATTTGGGACCGTTGGCATACATCTCGGCAAGTTCGGCAAGAGCTGCCGGCACATCGATGCCCTGAGGACAGGCATGAGCGCACTGACCGCATCCTATGCAGGCAGAAGGACGCTTTTCCTCTGCAAGGCCGTCGATCCGTACAGATGCAGTAGTGGTGGCAGCATATTTGTAGTCGTTGTAGCATTCAAGAAGATAGGGAATATCCAGTTCCATGGGGCATCCGGCGCAGCAGTAGCGGCACTGGGTGCAGGGCACGCCTTTTTTGAGGCTCTCTGCGATCTCGGAAAGCACGTTAAGCTCTTCTTCCGTAAGAGGATCATATTCACGGAACGTGTTCAGATTGTCTTCTACCTGTGACACTTCGTTCATCCCGGAGAGGACCATCTTGATATTGTCCAGTCCCTGAAGGAACCGGAACGCATACGACGCATCGGAAGCATCGGGGCGGAAGGGCTTCAGTTTAGACGAATTCTCGTCTGAGAGAACGGCCAGTTTGCCTCCTCTGCAGGGCTCCATGACCCAAACGCCGAGACCGTGTTCCGTTATGATCTCATATTTTCTTTTCGCATTCTGCAGGCTCCAGTCAAGATAATTGCACTGTATCTGCACGAATTCAAACATTCCATCGTACTTGTTGAGGAAATATTCAAGCAGCTCGGGGCCTCCGTGGAAAGAGAAACCGAGATGCCTTATCTTTCCCTCCTCCTTGAGCTTGAGGATATCGGGGATGATGTGGTATTCTTCGCTCTCATATATCTTGACGGACCACTCGTTGATGTTGTGAAGCAGATAGAAGTCAAAATAATCTGTTCTGCACTTGTTCAGAGATACATTGAAAAGCGCGATGTTGTCCACGGGACCCGGAAGAGAATGGCCGGGGAATTTATCAGCGAGATAATAACTGTCACGTGGGTATTTCTTAAGCGCTTCAGCAACTGCTATCTCGGATTTTCCGCCAAGATACGGATATGCAGTGTCGAAATAGTTGACGCCGTTCTCTATAGCGAGATCGAACATTGAGTTGACTTTTTCCTGGTCTATCTCGCCGGTAGCGGGATCGGTGGCGAAACGCATGCAGCCGAAGCCCAGACGGGACAGTTTGATTCCGTTAAAATCGTTGTAGATCATAGTTGATTCCTCATATTCTGAAAAGGTCACCTGATGATTCAGGATTCTTATTTTTTCTGGCTGAAATACTTTTTAGCCAGTGACGTAACTGTGCCGGATAATCCCAGAACAGCGACAAGGTTGGGAATGGTCATGATCCCGTTTAGAGTGTCTGAGATCCTGTAGGCCAGACCGAGAGGGACAGTCGCTCCGTATATTACTGCTGCTATGAATACTATCCTGTAAATGTTTGAGAACCTGCGGCTGCCTGTCAGGAACTCAAGGCATCTGACTCCGTAGAGAGACCATGTTATCATCGTGGTAAAGGCGAAGAGAAGGAGCGATACTGCTACGGAGAGACTGCCGAACTTGTCACCGAACACCGTGGCAAAGGCATCGATCGGTAGTACGTTTTTGTCGCCTGTTACATATTCTATGTTGACCCCGCTCATGAGGACCGAGAAACAGGTAAGAGAGCAGATCACTATGGTATCAAAGAAGACTTCAAACATTCCGAACAGCCCCTGCTTGACCGGATCATCGGTGCTTGTGCTCGCATGAGCTATTGGAGCAGAACCCTGGCCTGCTTCATTGGAGAAGAGACCGCGGCCAAGTCCGCTGCTTACGGCGTTCTTGAGCGTGATGCCGACGGTTCCGCCGAGCACTGCTTTTGGAGTGAATGCTCCTTTGAAGATCGCGGCTAGTACGGCTGGAAGCGAAGTTATGTGGCTGATGATCACAATGACTGAGCATGCCACATATATGATGCTCATTACAGGGATAAGTGTTTCGGCCGCCTGGGCGATCCGCTTTACGCCGCCGATTATGACAAGTCCGAGAACGACAGCTGCGATGATCCCGATAAAAAGGGAGATAATGCTGCTTTTATCTGAAGCAGCGGGAAAGAATGCGGTGACGGCAGTATTGATCGCAGTGACCATCGAACTGATCTGGCTCAGGCATCCGATTCCGAATGAAGCGACTGTCCCGGCAACTGCGAAGATGACAGCCAGCCATTTCCAGTTCCTTCCCAGACCTTCCGTGATGTAATACATCGGCCCGCCGACATTTTCACAGGCGTCATTTTTAGTGCGGTATCTGATGGCCAGAGTTACTTCGCTGAACTTTGTGCACATTCCGAAGAGTCCGCTGATCCAAAGCCAGAATACGGCGCCGGGACCTCCGGATATGATGGCTCCGGAGCATCCTACGATGTTTCCGGTTCCGACAGTCGCAGCGAGAGCCGTAGCTAGGGCCTGCAGCGGGTTGACTGATCCTTCCTTCGCCCTGTCATCCCGGTCTCTTCCCAGACAAGTCCGCATCATGGTGCCGAATTTCGTGATCTGCGGCATTCCCATTCTGAGCGACAGATAGATCCCGGTACCTACCAGAAGTATCATCGTGGGCCATCCCCACACGATACTGTTGAGAAAATCGTTTACGGATTCGATCAGCTGCATTTAGTGAGCCCTCTTTCAGTTGTATTATGATTCTTCAGATGCCTCTCTCTTCTTTAGTGAAGTCATTCCGATGATCGCACCGGCGAGACTGAGAGGGATCATAAGAGAGTACATGCCTTTATAGGGATTCAGGTTCATCTTTTCGAAAATGTGGAAAATGGCGCTGCCGCCGAAATCGGAGATGAGCATCGCTATGACGGAGACCGTGGATCTAAGGCTGGTCTGAGCAGTGACTTTAAGGCCTTCCGGCGCGTGTTCGAACAGGAATTTTGAAAGTCCGATGATCACAGGCACCAGCATCGCACCGTTCAGCACCATTGTCCACATGAGAACGGTGGCATTGTTTGTCAGTGCGCAGATGGTCCACCGGAAAGTGCCGACCAGAAGTACCATCACCATTGATCGCTCAAGACCTATGCGTTCAAGCCATCTCTTTCCGGGTCCAAGGTGGAACGGGAATTCTGAAAAGCCGAGGATGGCATGTGCGATGCCTATCATTGTGAGGGTTCCGCCAAGCTGCTGCGTGTAGTTGCCGAAATAAGTATTGTTCGTAGTGCCTGCAAGGGAGTAGATAAAGAACATGATCAGGACATTGCGCACCTGCCTGTCTTTAAGGACGCTGTATACGCTCTCCTTGTTCCTGGGTTCATTCGGTGATGCTACCACTCTCATGGTGCGCGGGGATACGGGGAGCATAAGACCTACGATGAAGGTCGCTATATAGCAGATGATCATGATCGGGAATATAGTCTTGATGTCTCCGTTGAGAAGGAAACCGGAAACATACGACATGACGGAATAGCCAAGTGTGCCCATCCACCTCATGGGCTGATAGTCCCACCCGCGGAGTTTCGCCTGTTCCATCGCGATGGTATCGTAAACGCTGCCCAGAGGGGTGGCGATTATGCTGTATACGAATCTGAGCAGAACGATCGTGGTAATGTTCCTAACGATCATGAATGCGGAGAAGATCACTATGGTTATGATATATCCGATATCCATTACCAGGTTCTTGGAAGGGGCTCTGTCCGCAATTCTTCCCAGGATCGGCAGCGTGACCAGGGAAATGAGCTGGGTTATGCCGTTTATAACGCCGAGAGTCTTTACCGGGACACCCATCTCGGTGAGATACAGGCCCATGAAGCTGCCCTGTATAGCGCCTCCGCAGAACACGATGATGTAGAAGATATAGAATATCCATGGGCTTTTCGGGTTGTCTCTTTCGAATTTTCTCACTTTTGTCACCATATTATCCTTTATTTCTTTCTGATACTATTTTAACACATAAAAGCGCCAGATTGAGCGTGAACAGCAAAAAACAGACAGGCCTTCCAGGGTCTGTCTGTTTTGTTGTGAAATATAACACGGGATAATGTCAGGATGCAGTGTTTTGTTCTCCGGAACTGCCTTTTCTGATCGAAGTGAGACCCATGATGATGCCCAGGACATTAAGGGGGATCATACAGGCATAGAGACCCTTGATCGGATGCTTGCCGATCACCTCGAAGAGATGGTGAAGCCCGCTGCCGACGAAGTCCGCTACGAGAACGGCGATTACCTGTACGGAGTGCCTCAGACTGGTCTGAGCCGTGACCTTAAGATCATCCGGAGCATGATCATACAGGAACTGAGCCATGCCTATGATGACCGGAACGAGCTGGATCCCATTCAGAGCCATCGTTGCAGTCAGCACCCAGGGATCGTTTGTGAGCGAGCATACGGTCCATCTGAATGTACCGACTGCCAGCACTACCAGCAGCGAGCGTTCGACTCCGATCCTCTGCAGCCACCTCTTTCCGGGACCGAGATGGAAGGGAAGTTCCGAAAGTCCGAGGACGGCATGCGCTATTCCGATGATGGCGTAATCACCTCCGAGCTCCTTCGTGTAGTTGCCAAAGTAAGTGTTGTTCACGGAGCTGGACAGGGAGTAGACGAAGAACATTATCATAACGTTGCGGACCTGCCTGTCCTTCAGGATGGAGAACACACGTTTGATATCCGATTCCTCATTCGGAGAAACGACCACTCTGACGACTCTGGAAGATCTGGGAAGGAAAAGAGCGATCAGGAATGTAAGCAGATAACTTCCTATGAGCATCGGGAAGATGGCACTAATATTGCCTTTTAGTCCGAATCCGGAGGCAAATGACATTATGGAGTAACCGATGGTTCCTGTCATCCGGATAGGTCCGAATTCCCATCCGTTTTTTCTGCAGAATTCCATGGTGATCGTTTCATATACACTGGAGATCGGAGTAAAGAACATGGCATAGAGAATGCGGAATACGCATATCATCACCAGATTCTTAGCCTTGCTGAGCAGAAAAAGGATCGTGATGGAGACGGCCAGCTCCGTGCAAAGGACCTTGTTCTTTGTTGGTGCTCTGTCTGCGATCCTTCCAAGTACAGGAAGCACGAAAAGGGAAAGGATCTGGATTATGCCGTTCAGCAGGCCGATAGTCTTGACCGGCAGTCCCGACTCGGTCAGGTACAGAGTCAGAAAACTGCCCTGAATGGCGATCCCGAAATACACTACGAAATAATAGATATAAAAGACGATGGGGCTTTTGGGGTCGTTCTTGTTATACTTTATCACTGCATTCACCTGTTCCTTTTTTTCTTATTCCATACTACCATGATAAAGGATGAAAGAACAGCATCCGCAGAGAGACATGTATATGCAACAAAAAAGAGCGGCAGCTCAGCACCGCTCTTCAGAAGATGTATGACCGGCAGCAAGACAGCCTGGAGTCGGGATCTATAAGTACCACTGCCCGGCGTATCAGACCTGATCCGCAACGTCATTCAGTTCCTGAACCTTGGCGTATTCCTCCCTTGTGATATGGCAGTATCCGCCGGGATTCTTTATCAGGTAGTCCTGATGATACTCCTCTGCGTCATAAAAACAAGAGAGAGGAGACAGTTCCACACAGAAGGGGTCATACAGTTTCCGAACGTCGTCGAAATACTGTTTCACGATCTTACCGGATTCATCGTCGGTATAGTAGACGCCGGTCTGATACTGGCTGCCTATATCGTTTCCCTGTCTGTTTTTCACTGTCGGGTCGACGCAGATGAAAAAAGCTCTGAGAAGCTTGTTCAGACTGATGCGTTCAGGGTCATAGATCACCTTTACAGTCTCTCTGTGGCCGGTCGTATCTGTCTTGACCAGTTCATAACTGGGCGAAGCCACATTGCCGTTTGCATATCCGACAGTGGTCGATACGACACCGTGCAGTGACTGGAAAACTTTTTCCGTTCCCCAGAAACAGCCTCCTGCAAAGTAGATCTCTTTCAATTCGGACATTTTTATCAGACGCTCCTCTTTTTTCCTGCAGTATAGCACAATATTGACCCACAATTACAAATTCAGATGAATTGTACGACGGGGAAACGGTATAATACACAGCAGACACAAATGTGCAGCGACTGACGGTATTCCATACGCAAGTTTATACAATCAGTAATATATTCCGCCCGGAGAGAAGGATGAAAGAGGGAAAGCGTGTTCTGATAAGCCGGAAAGTGGCAGAAGAAGGAGCAGAGATCAGATATATATGCCGTGAAGAAGATGACGGGGAAAACAGCGGATGGAGGCTATATTCCGGGGATGAAGGACCGCTGTTCTTCATGGAGCCGGATCACATGGTGACTGCAGATCTTAATGACGTGATGAGGGACCATCCCGAACTGGTGCCGCTCTTGAGCAGTCCTGCCGGGTCAGAATACCGCAGAGACGGTGAAGGACGGTTTACTGCACACAACGGCAGTGAAGAAAAATCAGAAGAACTTCTGATAAGTGCCTTTGCCGGACCTCCTGAAAGAAAGGGAAGCACACTGCGGCTGCTGGCACTGCTCGCGGCTGCGGCCTTGCTGTATCTCGTCATAAGATCGTTCTGCTAACAGACTGACAAGGATCCCGGACATAAACAAAGGCGCATGCCATGTCGTTGGCATGCGCCTTTAACAGATGTGCTTATAATCTTTCGTTCTTTTCGATATCAAGGAAATACTTGTATGTATCGACTGTCAGTTCACCGCAGGCCGCTTCGTCGCAGGCGATGATCGCACCGTTGTGCATCTGAAGCGCTGAACATGTCCACTTCTGCGATACGCCGCCTTCTACCGTAGCGGCGAGTGCTTTAGCCTTGTTGTGGCCGTTGATCAGGATGAGGACTTCCCTGGAATCTGTGACGGTTCCCACTCCTACAGAAAGCGCCTGTGAAGGCACCTTCTCAGGATCGTTTCCGAAGAAACGAGAGTTCACTATGCGGGTATCGGTGGTGAGATTCCTTACGCCTGTCCTTGAAGTAAGGGATGTATACGGTTCGTTGAAGGCGATGTGCCCGTCCACGCCGATCCCTCCCATGAAAAGATCGATCCCGCCGTATGAAGCTATCTTTTCCTCATATCTTGCGCATTCGCCTTCCGGATCATCGGTCATTCCGTTAAGAATGTTGATGTTCTCGGGCTTCATGTCTACCAGGTGGTCGAAGAAATTGTCGTGCATGAAGTACCAGTAGCTCTGGTCATGTTCGTGCGGCAGACCGAGATACTCGTCCATATTGAACGTCACTACATTCGAGAAGGACAGTTCGCCGGCCTGATTCATCCGGGCGAGCTCCTTGTAGACTCCGATCGGCGATGATCCCGTCGGCAGCCCCAGTATGAAGGGCCTGTCTTCCTTATGACTGCGGATCTTGTTGGCTATGTAGTCGGCAGCCCATTTGCACATCTTGTCATAGTTGTCCTGTATTACGACTCTCATTCTTGATCCTCCTGAATCGATTGGGTTTTCAACAGATTATATTTTTACACCGCATGAAATGCATTTCAATCCGCAGTTTTAACAAACGTTGGATGAATGATATGTTTCCTTTAGTGCCATTTTCCGTTATTGTGACAGGATGTCTTCTCCGGTGACGGTGATAAGGTCGATGTCTGAGAGGGAACTCATATCCTCTGAGGCTGCGATCCTCGCGGACTGACGCTCGATCGCCCTGTCGCACAGATTCCTTACACCTCTGCCGTTCCCGAAATCCGGGTCATCAGACTCGAGGCGGATCCAGCCGGAGAGGGTCTCCTCATCCACATCAAGAACATAACCGCGTTTCTTCATATTGTATCTGAACATGGCGGTAAGCTCCTCAGGCGTATAGTCCGGGAATTCCAGCCTTTTCGGAAACCTGCTGTTGAGACCGGGGTTGGTGGAGAGGAACTCCTCCATCTCGTCGGTATATCCTGCAAGGATAACAGCCAGATTATCGCGGCGATTCTCTATCTCGGAGACCAGCGTCGCCACGGCCTCCCTGCCATAGCTGTCCTGTTCATCGCTTACAAGAGAGTATGCTTCATCTATGAACAGTATCCCTCCAAGTGCGCTTTCGACCTTTTCGCGGACCTTGGGAGCGGTCTCTCCCATGTGTTCGCCTATAAGGTCGGCTCTCGTGCATTCAACGAAAGTGTCCGGCTTCTTAAGGAGCCCGATATGATAGTAGATCTCCCCGATTAGTCTGGCCACGGTAGTCTTCCCGGTCCCGGGATTGCCGGTGAACACGAGATTCATGGTATATCCGCTGTCGGCTGTCGCAAGACCGCGTTTTCTGCTCTCGTTCCACACAGTCATCAGATCGGTCATGACTCTGACTTCCTTTTTGACGGAATCGAGGCCTATCAGCTCATCAAGTTTTCTCAGACTGTCCTGCAGCGTTTCCTGATCTATGGAAAGTGTGCCGAAATCCTCCGGCAGGAGAGTCCAGAGATCTTCGTCGTTTACCGATTCCATGTTTGCGGACAGCCTCTCGGCCTGCCTTTCTATGGCTCTGTCAAGGAGCCTTCTTGAACATCGGCCGTTGTCGAACCTGCTGTCGACCTTCTGCTTGGAGAACTCGCGGAGAATGACCTCGCGGGAATCCTCCCGTATATAGTAGTTCTGTTTGTCGGCCATCATGACCATAATGTTCAGCAGATCTTCCATGCTGTAATCAGGAATATTGAGCCTGTAATCAAATCTTCCTGAAAGGCCCTGATTGGCTTTCTGTATCATGTCATCCATACGCTCGCGGTAACCGGCAAATATGAGACAGTACTCCCCCCGGTGATCTTCCATGTCTTTCAGCATGGCGTCCAGCGCAATGTGGCCGAAGTCCACGGAAGCATCCTCTTCGAACAGCTCATACGCCTCATCCACGAAAAGAGTTCCGCCTCTTGCGCTCTGCAGAATCTTCTTCACGTTTTCTTCTGTCTGACCGACATGAGCTCCGACGAGCCCGGAGCGGTCGGTTTCTATGAATGTGTCGCTTGAAAGTATGCCCGTCTGATACAGCATCTTTCCGATTATCCGGGCAACAGTGCTCTTCCCGGTTCCGGGATTTCCGCAGATGATGAAGTTGATACCTCTTTTGGCAGCCTCGATGCCGAGGCGTTCTCTTCTGAGGGCATCGACCTTGAATCTCTTGAATATCCCGTCAAGAGTCTTTTTGACATCATGCATTCCGACTACATCGCGGAACAGTTCCTGGATCTCCGGCGAGTAGCTGTCATTGAGCGGATCGACCGCAACTTTGAGGAATCCTTCCTTAGGCGCTTCAAATGCCGGCCTTGCGGGAACCTCTTCTGCGGGGACCGGTTCTGAGAGGTGTTCGGTGACCGGATCGGCAGGTTTCGTTTCTTCCGAGCTGCCGTCCGTGTTGACCATCACGGGCTGCGGTTCATTTCCCATTGATATGACTCGTATCAGAAGATCATGATTGTACTCGGCATTTACCACTCTTCCGTCCTTGAAACGGACTTTATAAATGCCGGTCCTGGAAAAACCGTTCCAATCTCCTTCGTACCTGGTGCCCCGGGCATCAGTCATCACGCCTCTGCCTTTCGGGCTCCATCCGCCCTGGTCAGTTATATCTCCCTCAAATTCCACTCCGTCAGGACACCTGATGATGCCGCTTCCGCCGTCAAATCTGTTGTCGACCCAGTTTGCGATGATCTTGTATCCGTTGGACAGCTGAACGGTCTGCATTCCGTTCATGCGGTCATTCATATAGTTGCCGGTAATAGACGTGACACCGTCAGGAAAGGTAAGTGTGCCGAAAATACGTCTGTCCGCTTCCCAGGTCCCTGAGAACAGATATCCGTTTTCATAATGCATTGCACCATAACCCTGACGGACGGTATCGTTGAGCTGACCTTCGTAGAAAGCGTTATCGTTATATCGAAGCAGCCCTGTACCGCTCAGAGATCCGTTCTTCCAAAAGCCCTCCAGCGACCTGCCGTTCTCCCAGCGCCTGATACCTCTGCCGTCAGGTCTGCCGTCTGCGCTGAGTTCCCCTTCATAAGAGGAACCATCGCTGAATCTATAGTTGTTGTCCACTGTCTAACCCCCGGGTGAATGAATTCTTTCGGTTTTTCTTAAGATAGCATACGTCAGTTCCGGAAACAACTTCATATGGCATCCTGTTTCCGGAAGCAAAGGACAGCGGTTATAATATGATAAAGAAAGGAATGGAGACGACTATGGAGAGCAACCGATTTGAAGAGATATGGAATAGCGGCAGGGAAAGGATATTCCCCGACTGGAACAGCGATATAAGAGAGCTGATTAGCGAAAGCAGATCAAACGGGGACCTCAGGGTCGAAGTGATAATGGACCGCATGGACGGCAGGGAGTTTTTTTCTCTCTTTGACTATGAGGGAGGCAACATAGCGGAGTATCTTGGCGGATCGGGGTCTGTGGCGGTCATGAGTCCGCGCAGTCTTATCAGACGTTACAGATCGCAGATGAAAAGGTCGCAGCCGATATTCCGTTTCTACAGGATAGCGGCGAACGTGTCAGATGTCCTGAGAATGAAGCATCCGGACATTGCAGCGGCACCGGACACAGTATTTGATGAATCAGAAGAAAAGTGCATCGCGGATCCGGGAAGGAACAGGATACTGTTCAAAAAAGATGCTGTCGAATCAGCGGATACATATTTCAGTCTCTTTGTCATGCTGAGAAGACTGTGGCAGACAAACAGAATGTCAGCCAAAAAGGGAAGTCAGGCGGGTCCGGACCTTAAGACCGATGCGCTTGCATTTGCGGTACTGATGATGGACGTGCTGTTTCAGATAGATTATGCGCCGGAGCAGTTCGCGGATGATGAACTCAGCAGGGAAAAGGTCCGCAGAAGGACGATAGAGCTTGCGGAGGAACTGTATGGCTGAAGCTGTCCCATACGGAGACACGGACAGGCAATTATGTGAAGAGATGAGGACCGGGTGACGTGTGAACGATGCTTGGCCATGGAAAAAGATAACCGCTCCGGCCTGATGGCCGGAGCGGTTTTGCTGATATTTTCTGAGGATTACTTCGTCTCGTAGAAATAAGGAGCAAATGGGGTATCTCTCTCATCCGGTACGTCTGCATAGATGCCAACATAGCGGCAGAACTCTTTAAGACGTCTTGTGACATGAGGACCGCCTTCCATCTCCACCATGTGATGGACATAGGGACCGTAAACTGTGGCCTGCTCGAACTTCTGCCAATCCTTGAACTCGCCCCAGATGTAATGCTGTTTGGTGAAGGGGCCGTCGACAGCCTTGAATTCACCGATGAGCATGGAGTACTTGCCGTTCATCGTATCGAAGCGGGCGATGGAGTAATCACCCTTCTTGACCTCGAAACCGGTCTGGGCGCCCCATCCGCTGTTGATGATATAGGGATCAAAGTTGTCGTTGCCGGCGATGGCGGGCGGATACACCGCTGTGTGCCAGATCAGCTCAGCGTTGGGATTGGTCGGATGGTTTGCGGTGAACTCGCCGAAGAACGGGAGCTTCTCACCGAACACGGCGCTGGAGAGGATGACCTCTGTGATTCCGCCGTGCATGTCGCCTTCGAACATGACGAACTTGTTCTCGTTGGCGAGCATCTGGATGTCAGCTGTGGAGCTGGGTCCGATAGCCCTTGAGAAACTCATGTCGCAGGCGATAGCGGATGCGCCGGTCGTCTCAAAGAGCTCTTTGTAGAACAGATAGCAGGCTGCGGAGTTCCTGAGAGCTTCGGAGTTCCTCGCTTCTTCGATGTCTCCTGCCTTGAAATAGGTCAGGAACTTGTCTACGATGCCCTGGAGCTCATCGGCGCGTCTCTCTCTGACCTCAAGGAGCCTTCTGGAGGCTTCGGGACCGGAGAGCGGGAATACTTCGATGCCGAACTTCTCGAGGAGTTCGTCTTCGTTGAACATCATGCTTGTGAAAGCAAGAGGACGGTTGCCAAGCTGCATCAGGCGCATGTTCTTCCAGTTCTTGAGCATGCAGGTGACTGCGCAGAAATCTTCAAAGTTGGTCTTGAACACTTCATCGGTGACTTTGCAGGTCGGGATGTGTGTGAATTTGACCTGATATCTCTGAAGGATCTTGGAGATGGCGAACATGCCGCACTGGGCGTCAAGGAGACGTCCGCCGTTCGCTTCATCATGAAGATCGGTCGCATCGGGATCGCCAAAATAGGTGTCCTGGACAGACCAGAGAAGTGTGGGAAGATTCATGAGCTTCGCGACTCTTCCGGCAACTTCCTCACTGCCGAAGTTCAGGTTCAGGATGAACAGTGCATCCGGCTTCTGAGCCTTCAGGTATTCGGCGATGGAATCAGCCTGTGAATAGTCGTACATGATGCCGTCTTCGTCCCATCCGTCGAGAGTAACGAATTCGACATGCTCGTTGCCAAAGTTTTCAAAGATATACGGAAGGACTTCGTTCTTGACATCAAGAGCGGCTTCCCTGCCCCACATCATCCTCCTTCTGGGAGGCTGACCGTTTCTGCCCGGCATATTCATTGTGGGCATATTGCGGCGGCATGGAGCGATAGCGATTTTTACTTTGTAACTAACCATAAAAATAAAGGGCTCCTTTCTAATCGTTCACTCGTAATTACACCTCAAAATGGTCTACAATTCAATAACATATTCTGCGGCAAAGAACATACAATTTATAAAATTGGTAATGTGAAATATCACAGAACAAGTACAATTCATAAAACGGCGCTGTTTTTCGCACAATTATGGTTTTAGCGGGATATTCAGACGATCGAATGGTGAATATGACCAATAAATCGTCATTATTTTGTACAGGCGAAAACATGCTCACAGGAGCGCAAAAGGCATACAATATTATAAAAACCAGTGTTTTCTATAGAAAAGAGAAGACAAATGTATTATATAGGAATCGATCTTGGAACATCAGCCATGAAACTGCTTCTGGTTGATGAGGACGGCAAGATCCTGAGGAGCGTGACGAGGGAATATCCTCTGTCCATGCCGCGCCCAGGATGGAGCGAACAGAATCCGGTGGACTGGTGGAGCGCCTGCCTTATAGGGGCAGAGGAACTGCTGGTCGGATTTGACCGCTCTAAGGTCGCCGGAATAGGATGCGGCGGTCAGATGCACGGGCTTGTGGTGCTGGATGAAAATGATGAGATAATCAGGGATGCGATCCTCTGGAATGACGGCAGGACTGCGGAAGAGGTGGATTACCTCAATGATACTGTCGGCAGGGAAGTCATCTCGAGATATACTGCGAATATCGCTTTTGCAGGATTCACGGCGCCTAAGCTGCTGTGGATGAAAAAGAATGAGCCGGAGAATTTTGCAAGGATCAGCAAGATCATGCTCCCGAAGGATTACATCAACTATAAACTGACCGGAGTGCACTCATGCGACTATTCCGATGCTTCCGGTATGCTTCTGCTTGACGTCAAGAACAAGAAGTGGTCTTCCGAGATGCTGGAGATCTGCTCCGTAAGAGAAGACCAGATGCCGAAGCTGTTTGAGAGCTATGATGTGATCGGCTGTCTCAGACCTGAGATAGCCACAGCTCTTGCGCTGCCGGAGGATGTGAAGGTCGTGGCCGGAGCCGGGGACAACGCGGCTGCCGCGGTGGGTACCGGAACGGTCGGAGACGGAAAGTGCAACATCTCGATAGGAACTTCCGGAACAGTGTTCATATCTTCTGACAGATTCGGAAAAGATATGGACAACGCCCTGCATTCATTCGCTCATGCCGACGGACATTATCATCTTATGGGGTGCATGCTGTCAGCTGCTTCTTGCAACAAGTGGTTCTGTGATGAGATAATCAGAGAGAAAGATTATGAAGCAGTGCAGAGCGAGATATCCAGGGACAGGCTCGGCGAGAACGAGGTCTTTTTCCTGCCGTATCTGATGGGAGAGAGAAGTCCCATTAACGATACGGATGCCAGGGGCGTCTTTCTCGGGATGAGCATGAATACGACACGAGCCGATATGGCTCAGGCCATTCTGGAAGGTGTGGCGTTTGCCATCAAGGACAATATAGAGATAGCCAGATCCGTCGGTATCAGGATCGAAAGGTCCAAGATCTGCGGAGGAGGTGCAAGGTCAAAACTCTGGCAGACGATATTCTCTTCCGTTCTGGATATTCCTCTGGATATACCGGTAACTGAGGAAGGCCCCGGCTACGGCGGTGCGATGCTCGCGATGGTGGGAACGGGACTGTTCCCGGGTGTGAGGGAATGCGCAGAAGCGCTGACGCGAGTGAAGGAGACAGTGCTGCCGGATCCTGTGCTTGCAGAGAAGTACGGAAAGAGGTATTCGGAGTTCAAGCGCATATATCCTTCCGTAAAGGGCCTGTTTAAAGAACTCAGACGAAGTTAATCATCCGGCATGATCGCCGGTCAAATAGAAAAGGAGAGCAAATAATGAGTAACATCCCGGAAGTCAAACTTGGAATTGTCGCGGTCAGCCGTGACTGTTTTCCTATAGGTCTTTCCATCGCCAGAAGGGAAGCCATCAAGAAGGCATATAAGGGAGAACTGTATGAGTGCCCCGTAACCGTCGAGAACGAGCTGGACATGCTCAAGGCTGTTGAGGATGTCAACAATGCCGGATGCAATGCTCTCGTGGTGTTCCTGGGCAACTTCGGACCCGAGACCCCTGAGACTCTCATCGCGCAGAAATTCGACGGACCCTGCATGTTCGTTGCTGCTGCGGAAGGCGACGGAGATCTGATCAACGGCAGAGGAGACGCTTATTGCGGCATGCTCAACTGTTCGTACAACCTCGGAATGAGACACCTCAAGGGATATATCCCCGAGTATCCTGTCGGAACATCCGACGATATCGCGGAGATGATAGCCCGCTTCGTACCGATCGCAAGAGCGGTCATCGGCGTCAAGAACCTCAAGATCATCACCTTCGGACCTCGTCCCCAGGACTTCTTCGCCTGCAATGCCCCGATAAAGGGACTATATGAGATGGGAATCGAGATCGAGGAGAACTCCGAACTTGACCTGCTCGTCAGCTACAAGCAGCATGCCGGAGATCCCAGGATCAAGGACGTCTGCGACGACATGGCCAAAGAGATGGGAGAAGGCCGTTACTATCCCGAACTTCTGGAGAGAATGGCTCAGTTCGAGCTCACGCTTCTTGACTGGGCAGATCAGCACAAGGGAGCCAGAAAGTATGTTGCTTTCGCTGACAAATGCTGGCCTGCATTCCCGGAACAGTTCGGCTTTGAGCCCTGCTTCGTGAACTCCAGACTCGCGTCCAGAGGCATTCCGGTCTCCTGCGAAGTCGATATCTACGGAGCACTGTCCGAGTATATCGGAGCCTGCGTAAGTTCCGATGCAGTCACGCTCCTCGACATCAACAACTCTGTGCCGAAGTCCATGTGGGAAGAGAGCATCAAGGGCAAATATGACTATGTTCTCACCGATACGTTCATGGGATTCCACTGCGGAAATACGCCCAGCTGCAAGATGTGCGCTGACAGAGCGATCAAGTATCAGCTGATCCAGCACAGGCTTCTTGAGCCGGAAGGATCCGAGCCTGATTTCACCAGAGGAACACTGGAAGGCGACATCGCCCCCGGCGACATCACTTTCTTCCGTCTGCAGTGCGACAGCGACGGCGTTCTCCGCTCCTACATTGCGCAGGGCGAGATACTGCCGGTAGCGACCGGAAGCTTCGGCGGAATCGGCGTATTCGCCATCCCCGAGATGGGTCGTTTCTACAGACATGTCCTCATAGAGAAGAGGTTCCCGCACCACGGCGCAGTTGCATTCGGACATCACGGAGCATCCCTCTTTGAGGTGTTCAAGCTCCTGGGAGTCGGCGACATTCAGTACAACAGACCGAAGAGCCTGCCTTATCCCACCGAGAATCCCTTTGCATGATCCATTCTGAACAAGACTTAATGTAAAGAGCAGGGCCCCCGTCTCAAAAAGGCGAGGGCCCTGCCGCAGAAACTGACAGTTTTAAAACGGAGTAATAATGCCAGATAACAGAACCATATTCACGGGGAAAGAATTCAGCGGACTGAGATACGGCGCCGAGACAGTGTCCGGGTTCTTTTTCGAAGACTGTACTTTTGACGACTGCACATTTGATGCGACGACATTTGAAAACTGTACTTTCAGAAGCTGTCTTTTCATCAGATGCGCATTCGTTATGCCTGCTGCCAGAAACACGGACATGAGGTTCTGTGACTTTAAAAAGTGTGTGCTTTTAGGCGTCAGTTTCATGAGTTTCGTAAATGACGAGCATATCCGCAAACCCGTCAATTCCATTGAGGACAGCAGACTTACGAACTGTCTGTTTCATGATATGTCATTCCCGGGTCATGATTTCAGCAGCAACAAGTTCTCCAAATGCGAGTTTTCCGAATGCCACCTGAGAGGGGCGGTGTTCAGAGGATGCATCCTCGGCGGTACGTCATTTTCCAACAGCGATCTGAGAGAGGCTGATTTCAGGGGATCCGAGGGTTATACGATAGATATCTTCAATGATAAGCTTAGGGGAGCGAGGTTCTCGCTGCCTGAAGCAATGGACCTTCTCGCGGCTCTGGACATAAAGATCGAATAAGTATTGACAAGCTTCAAGGCTCAGTTTATATGTTAACCGTTAAAAAAGAGAAGTAACCTGCATTACGGGAATCCAGAGAGCTTTCGGATGGTGTGAGGAGAGCATTCGCGCGCAGGCGAATGGACTTTTGAGGGCTGTTTCGATTTAAGGTAGAGGCAGGCGCTGGAAGCAGGTACCAGGACGCTGATGATGAGCGCGGGAAGGATCGTTGCAGATATCAGCGGCGGGGACAGAATATGCCAATGACAGGATGATCCTGAGCAGCTGAAAACGGGAAGATAAATGAAAACCTTCCGCACTGTGCAGTGCGGAAGGTTTTTCACTGTAAAAGTGTTCATTTGACGTATTCAGAGAATCCCATTTTTGCGAGCGGGATACGCAGACGGCGGAGCGCTTTGGCTTCGATCTGTCTGATCCTTTCTCTTGTGACGCCCAGTTTCTTGCCGACCTGTTCAAGAGTTTTCGGATTTCCGTCATCCAGGCCGAAACGCATCCTGATGACGTCTTCTTCTCTCTTTGAGAGGATGGACAGGGCCTCAGAGAGCTGTTCCTTAAGCAGTGTCTGATCCACGGAATCGCTTAATGTTACTTCCTTGTCATCGGCGACAAAGTCGGACAGGGTGCTGTCTTCCTCTTCTCCAACGGGAGAGTCGAGAGATACGGTGTCCTGCGACGCCTTGATGATGTCCTTGACCTTGTCTTCCGTGAGTCCCATGGCTTCTGCCAGTTCGGATGTAGTGGGTTCACGTCCGGTCTCGGAAGTGAGCCTCGCGGCTGCTTTCTTGTATTTGTTGATCGACTCAACCATATGCACCGGGACTCTGATCGTTCTTCCGTCATCGGCTATAGCCCTGGTGACAGCCTGCCTGATCCACCATGTGGCATATGTAGAGAATCTGAATCCTTTTGTATAGTCGAATTTCTCGATGGCTTTGATCAGCCCGAGATTGCCTTCCTGAATGAGGTCTGAGAGAGGAAGCCCTCTGCCAATATATCTTTTTGCGATCGATACGACCAGCCTAAGGTTGGACTCAGCAAGGAACTGACGGGCTTTGAGATCACCGTCCTTTGCTTTGCGCGCAAGTTCCAGTTCCTCATCCGGAGCAAGCAGGTGGTATCTTCCCATCTCCTTGAAATACATCTTAACGCTGTCATCGGTAGCATAAGACAGGTCAGCTATGACTGCTTCGTCCTGTTCCTGCTGAAGCGAGACATCGTCCGCCTCATTTTCATAATCTTCGACGATCTCTATGTCATGTCTCTCAAACGTGTCATAGAGCTTGTCGATCTCTTCTTCTTCAAAGTCAAGGTCTTCAAGTATGGAATTGATCTCGGATCCTGACAGTTTTCCGTCTCTTTTTCCTTTCTCGATCAGTGCACGGACCTTGTCTTTCTTTTCACTCATTTACGCTATGCCTCCTAAGTGTGCTATTATCCTTCTGATTAATGATACGCAGTATCAGAGAAAAAACCTTTTTCAGATCTGCGCTTATCTGTATATCCATTTGGAAGGGATAAAAAAGAGCCAGGGGGCGGTGAGAAGGGAGAGATTCCGCGCTGCAAGAGAAGCGATATCGACTTCCAGTCCGTTCTTCCTGAGTATAGTCCGGTCTATAAAGTATATGAGCAAAGCGGACAGGAAAACAGCTGCAAGCGTGGAGAGAAAGCTCTCGATATTGTAGAAAGGATCCATAGAGAGGCCATAGCCGATGCGGTCAGAAAGATCCGGGAAGTATTTCCCGCATATCAGCATTTCAAGAAACAGGAACAAGGCGCCCGCGATGTCTGAGATGAATCCTGCCATACAGATCTTCCATGAGTTGCGTGAACAGAATTGTTCGCGTTCGGGAAGAACTTTCAGGCTTCTGGACAGTATGAAGTTATCCCAGACATAATTCAGAGGGATAAGGACAAGCCAGAGAGGCGAAGGCACGGAAACGAGGATGAAAATGGGGAAAAGGATGTTATACAGTCTGGTTTTTCTCTTCAATTCAGTTTCTCCTAAGGTATATCCGTATAAAGATGCCGGAAAGAGGTTTCCGGCATCGGTAATGTTACTTTCTGCTATCAGCGGATGAAGAGTACTGTTTAATTTCAAATCTGCCGTCCTGACCTCGTCAGGATGACCGAACTGCACAAAGGCAATGGTTCGGTAATCATCCGGAAATCCTACAACAGTTCCGTGCAGACTTTCTTTCTCGCTGCCGGGCATGAGAGCTGTTTTAAGAAGTTCAGTCGTAAATGGGGTGAGCCTTGCAGAGAGCGCTTACGCGATCGATGATCTCATCCTTCTTGTCATCGTATCTTGCCGCGGTCAGATAGATAAGTTCGGCAACTTCACGCATATCATCTTCGTTGAAGCCTCTGGTCGTGACGGCAGGAGTACCGACTCTCAAACCGCTGGTGACGGATGCTTTCTGGGGATCGTTTGGTATAGCGTTTTTGTTTGCTGTGATCCTTACGGAGTCCAGCCTGTGCTGCATATCGATCCCGGTGACTCCCATAGGCCTCAGATCGATAAGGGACATGTGGTTATCGGTGCCGCCTGTAACAAGACTGAAGCCTTTCTCGAGAAGCGCCTCAGCCAGGGCTTTGGAATTGCGCACTATCTGATGCTGGTATTCTGCAAATTCAGGAGTAAGAGCTTCGCGGAAGCAAACGGCTTTTCCGGCAATGACGTGTTCCAGAGGTCCGCCCTGCATCCCGGGGAATATCGCGTGATCTATCTTTTTGGCAAATTCTTTTCTTGCAAGGATCATTCCTCCCCTTGGCCCGCGGAGGGTCTTGTGTGTGGTGGTGGTAACAACGTCAGCATAAGGTATCGGACTCGGATGGTCACCGGAAGCAACGAGGCCAGCTATGTGAGCCATATCCACCATGAACAAAGCTCCGTTGTCATGTGCTATCTTTCCGATGCGCTCGAAATCGATGATGCGGGGATAGGCACTTGCTCCTGCCACGACCAGTTTGGGTTTTTCTTCAGAGATCATCTTCTCGAGAAGGTCATAATCGATTAGTCCGGTGTCGGAGTCTGTCCCATACTGAGTGAAATCATAAAGTCTTCCGGAGGCGTTCGCGGGAGCGCCGTGTGTGAGGTGTCCGCCTGCTGAGAGGCTGAGTCCGAATACTTTGTCGCCGGGTTTGATTATTGCCCAGTATGCGGCAAGATTTGCCTGGGCTCCGGAGTGCGGCTGTACGTTGGCATATTCCGCCCCGAAGAGCTCCTTTGCCCTCTCGATCGCCAGTGTCTCGACTTCGTCGACGTAGTCGCAGCCGCCGTAGTAGCGGTTGCCGGGGTATCCTTCCGCGTATTTGTTTGTCAGAACAGTGCCCATCGCGGCGATGACCGCAGGTGAGACGATGTTCTCGGAAGCTATAAGTTCGATATTGCCTTTTTGTCTGTCAAGCTCCTTCTGTATAGACTGAGCTACCTCGGGATCCGTTTTAGCAACAATGGAGATGCCTTCATCAAGAAAATTCAATGTATAGCTCCTTTCTGCAGGGACAGTCCTGATTTTATCAATAATATAGTTATTATATTAAACATGTAACTATAAATCGACAACAAAGACACCAGGAGAATGACAACCAGTGAACACAGTGTAAGTGTTTAGTTATTATCGACGCTGATACTGTTGCTGCAAACAGATAAATACTGGAAATACCTTTTCCATTTCGTGGCAGGACAGATATAATAATGATGTTAAGAACAATAATGCTGGCGCCGTGAGGATGCCGGACTACAGAGAGGCGGCGGGCCGTAAGGCCGCTGATATCAGATGGAAAAGAAATATACATGGGTCGATGTGTTCCGTATAGCGGTACCGATCTTCGTGGAACAGATACTGCGGTCTCTCATGGGGACAGTTAACACTTTCATGCTCAGCAAGGTCTCGGACAGTGCTTCCGCAGCGGTAGGCGTGGCGAGTCAGGTACTGAACGTAGTCATTATTGCTTCCTTCATGATGTCTTCCGGAACCGCTATCATTGAGAATCAGCTTCTCGGTGCGGGAAAGAACAGGGAAGCTGGCAAGATCATGATGAATACGTATGCGGTCACAGCCGGGCTGGGCCTGCTGGTAAGTATCCTGACGATGACATTTGCCAGAGAAATGATTGGCTTCATGGGGCTATCGCCGGAACTTACACCTGACGGGACCGTCTATTTGAAGATCCTCGGAGCATCATGTCTGTTCCAGTTCATCTCTTCCATGACCTCGACGCATTTCCGCTGTCACGGAAGCACGACTATACCGATGGCGGTAGTGATCATAACCATTATTGTTAACCTTGTAGGATCATGGCTTGTTGTTACGGGAAAGACACCGGTCGGCGGAGTGGAAGGGATCGCTTATGTGAGACTGATCGCGGAGACGGTGGGTTTAATAATACTTCTGGCAGTGTTCACAAGGCAGAAATGGGATCAGAGGGCTGAGGATCTGGTAAGAATTGACTGGAAAGCTGTGTTTGAGATCCTGAAGGTCGGCATCATGTGCAGCATGGAGGGGATCTGCTACATGCTGGCGCAGATGGTCACGACAAGATTCGTGACAGGCTTTTCCACAGATGTGCTTTCCGCAAAGATATATACACAGACGATAAACAATTACCCATACATCGCAGGCATATGCATAGGACAGGCCGCACAGATCATCGCCGGGCACTATATCGGAGCCAGGAAACTTGACGAAGCGCATCTGTTCATCAGAAAAGCTTTCTTCGCAGTGCTGACATTCAATCTTGTGGGAGGAATAACCTGCAGGCTCTTCTGTGACCAGCTTATGGGCATATTCACGGAGTCGGAGGCTATCAAGGCGATCGCACGGCCTTTGTTTACGATAGACATAATCACATGCATAGCACGAAGCATGAACCACTCCTATGTCTTCGGCCTCAGAGGAGCAGGATTCGTATTCTGGCCAATGGTGATAGCGGCCGCAGGGATATGGATCCTCGACGTCGGCCTGGGATATGTCTGTATCACGGCTCTCGGCATGGGAGTAGTCGGGCTCTGGGTCGGACAGGCAGCTGATGAGTGGTTCCGCGGTCTGCTCGGAGCATGGCAGTGGGAAAAGAAGTTCTGGCATAAGACACTGCCGGACATCGATAACATCGGAGAATAATTACTGACAGGAGAAATAAACATGAACAAAGAATGGTCACTGGACAGGCTGTATACGGGGTATGATGATCCCAAGTTTGCTGCTGACGAAGCAGAGATGGATTCTCTCATCGCAGAGATGACAGCGTACTCAAAAGATCTCAGCGGAGACCCGGCAGAAGTTCTGCACAGATGTATCGAACTCAACCAGAAACTTGAACTGGTGGTTTCCAGCCTTTACAGCTATGCTTCTCTGCAGATGAGCACCAACACTTCGGATGCTGCTTCTGCCGCAGCGAGCGGAAGATTCTCACAGAAACTGTCCGCACTGGCTGCTCCCAGGACTGCCCTGGTAAAATATGTCGCTTCGCTGCAGGATCTCGATGAGGTCATCGCACGTGACGAGCTGCTCAAAGAGCATGAATACTATCTGAAGAACATAAAAGATGAAGCAGAGCACACCCTTTCTCCGGAAGTCGAGGAGGTCATTAGCCTGTATGAGATAAGCGGATCCGATGCATGGGGAGATCTGCAGGGATTCCTTACGTCAACGGTCCCGGTAGAATACAACGGGCAGATCACTACACTTTCCGACATACGCAATAAGGCTTATGATCCCGATCCGGAAGTCCGCAGGTCGGCATATGAAGCCGAGATCAAGGCTTATGACCGCATAAAGGACGGCATCGCATATTCACTTAACTCCATCAAGCTTGAGGTCATCAATCGCTGCAAGCTGCGCGGATTTGATTCGCCGCTGGCGGAGACTCTGAATATGTCTCACATGAAAAAGGAGACGCTTGATGCTCTTCTCGGCGCTATGGAGGAGTATCTTCCCAAGTTCTGGGAGTACATGAAGGCAAAGGCCAGACTTCTCGGACATGAGAACGGACTTCCGTTCTATGATCTGTTTGCTCCTCTGGAAGGCAATGACGACGTATATACCACAGAAGACGCAAAGGATTATCTTGTAAAGCTCTTCTCCGGATTTGATCAGGAGGAGACAGATATGATCGCCAGGGCGTTTGACGAAGCCTGGATCGATTTTTATCCGCACGACGGAAAGGTCGGCGGTGCGTTCTGTGCTCCTCTGGTCTCCCTCAAGGAGAGCAGGGTGCTCACTAACTTCGGCGGAACTCTCGGGGATGTCGTAACTCTTGCTCATGAGCTCGGTCACGCATTCCACAACCACTGCCTGAGAGACAATTCGGTCCTCAATCTGGACGTTTCCATGCCTGTTGCGGAGACGGCATCTACCTTCAATGAAGTGGTGGCCATGAATGCTGCCATCAACGCGGAGAAAGACCCCAAGGCACGTCGTGCCCTGATCGAGAGTCAGCTGATGGACGCGAACCAGATAATCTGCGACATCTATTCACGCTATCTGTTTGAGAAGTCGGTATTTGACAACCGAGAAGAGGGGTTCATGTTTGCTGACAGGCTATGTGAACTGATGATTGATGCTCAGAAGAAGGCTTACGGCGACGGCCTGGATCCCGAATTTCTGCATCCGTATATGTGGGCATGCAAGAGCCACTACTACAGCGGCGGACTCAGTTATTACAACTGGCCATATGCGTTCGGCGGATTGTTTGCACGCGGACTCTATGCGAAGTATCTGAATGACGGAGAGTCATTCGTGCCGCTTTACAAGAAACTGCTCAAGGCAACAGGAACCACGACGGTGGAAGGAGCGGCTCAGGTAGCGGGAATAGATCTTACCGACAAGGAATTCTGGAGAGCTTCTCTGCAGATACTTGCAGATGAGATCGATGAGTTCGTTGAGCTTTGCAAGGAATAAAGCGCTGCACCAGTATAAAAAGGAAAAGCCCGCAGGAACTGCGGGCTTTTCCTGTATGTGCTGCGCGTCTTTATCTTTCAAACAGTCTGATAAGGAATTCTCTTGCTTTCTCTCCCTTGCCGGAGTACGGGTGTTCCCTGAGAGACAGGTTGAACTTCGATGAACCCGTCAGAACAGTTTGCGGGTGGCTGAATTCATTGAAGCCCCAGCGGCCGTGATAGGCGCCCATTCCCGAGTGACCGACGCCGTTGAAAGGAACTCCTTTCACCATCATGTGCACGCAGACTTCATTTATGCATCCTCCGCCGAACTGCATCTTCTGCATCGTTTTTCTGGCCCAGGACATATCCCTTGTAAAGACATACATGGCGAGTGGTTTCTCTCTTGATCCTATAGTCTCCAGCAGTTCATCGATCTTTCCGTCATCAAACGGCACGACCGGAAGGATGGGTGAGAACAGTTCCTTCATTACTATCTCTTCGTCTGTGCCTACGGGGTATATCACTGTTGGTTCGAATCTGAGGGAATCGCGGTCACCGTGCCCGCCAAAGACGATCCTGCCGGAATAGGGTTCCAGATTCCTTGTGCATTTCTCAAATGCATCGGAATTGATCATGTGAGTGTATTCTTCGTTGTGCAGGGGATCGGATCCGATCTGTGAGATGAAGGATTCCCTGAGAAGTCCGATGAACTCATCCGCGACTTCGCGGGCAACAGCTACCTGATTGATGTTTATGCAGATCTGGCCGCTGTTCAGCAGTTTGAAAAAGGCGATCTTCCTGGCAGCGTCCTTGAGGTCCGCATCCTTTCTTATGATACACCAGTTTCCGTTTTCCCCGCCAAGTTCGAGCGCCACGGGAGTGAGATTCTCTGATGCTTTGCTCATCACATGCTTTGCGACCTGCGGGGATCCGGTATAGAAGATCTTGTCAAATCTCTGGTCAAGACAATAGTCGGCAACTTCATGCCCGCCGTCGACTACGGAGATGTATTCCGCAGGGAAAGTATCAGTGATGATCTGCTTAAGGACTTCCGTGCTGCGGGAGGATTTGCTGCTTGCCTTTATTACAGCGGTATTTCCCGCGGAGATTGATGCCTGAAGCACGCCAAGAGACAAAACGAACGGGAAATTGAACGGCGATATGATGAGAGTCACACCGTAGGGGCATTTATAGACCTTAGTGAACATGCTCGGGAAAGCGACAAGGCCTGACAGGTGCAGTTCCGGACGGCTCCAGCGTCTGAGGCCCCGGAGGGTCTCGTTGATCTCCGTTATCACCGGACCGATGTCACAGAGATATGACTCCAGACCGCTGCGGCCCAGGTCATCTCTCAGAGCTTCCTTAATGGTGCTTTCGTTTTCAATAAGGACCTTCTTCAGCTTTCTTAGCTGTTCCAGGCGCCATTCAACAGGAAGCGTTTTACCGCTTCTGAAAAAAGAACGCTGGGCTTCCACGAGGTCTCTGATTTCAGGTTCACTGTTCATTATGCGTGTCCTCAAACATGTCCTGCCCGTGTAAGTAACGGGAATAAAGGGAGAAAAAAGACAGATGGCGCCTGGCCATCTGTCTTTTGTTGCTTTTTATCAAATGATTATACGCAGGTGTAACCGCCGTCGACAGCAATGATCTGGCCGGTCACATAGCTGGACTCCTCGGCGCCGAGGAAGATGGCTACAGAGTTCAGTTCGCCTTCATGGCCGTATCTCTGCATCGGTACTGACTGCTTCGCGAATGCCTGGAAGTAATCGCTGTTCAGTGTTTCTGTCGTCAGCTCTGTGTAGAAATAGCCGGGGCAGATGGCGTTGACTGTGATGCCTGTTGTTGCAAGCTCAGCAGCTGCGCCTCTTGTGAAGTTCACGACTGCACCCTTGGATGTGTGATAGGCAATGGTCGGAAGTGCGGTGTTGCCGACGAGACCGTAGATGGAAGCGATGTTGATGATACGGCCGTATGTCTGCTTGCCTTCAGCCATGGCGTCCTTCATCATGTTGGCAAATGCCTGAGCAACTGAGAAGACGGATGTGAGGTCGAGGTTCATCGTGAAGTCCCAGTCATCTCTCTTGAAATCAACAAGAGGTGTGCCTGTGCCCTTCTCGCCGCCTGCGCAGTTTACGATGACTTCGCAGTGACCGAAGTGCTCTTTGACTGCTGCAACAGCTGCTGAGATGGACTCTGCGCTTGTTACGTCGCATGCGACGGGAAGAACGTCAACGCCGTACTTCTCGCTCCACTCTTTGGCGCTGTCCTGAAGTCTCTCAACTCTTCTTGCCAGAAGTACGAGATTGGCTCCCTGCTGTGCATAGCCTTCTGCCATCTGCTTGCCGAGTCCGGAAGAAGCACCGGTGACGGCAACGACTTTTCCTGTGTAATCGAACATGATTTATCCTCCAAAAAAATATTACTGGTTGCGGAGAAAATATATCATTTTTCTCTGCTTTAATCAACTCGTTTCAAAATGTTGGGGTTATTGCACATATTTGGAGAGCCGACGAGTAAGGATTAGTATTTATGGATAAGAGATCGGCAGAAAAATGGGTCATTGTGCCGATTCTGAAACAACTTTCCGTGATGTATAATCGAAATACCGATTATTGATAAAACAGGAGAATGATCATGTTACGAGAAGTCAGAGTTGAAAACGGCGCGGTGAGAGGATTGCCTGCGGCTGATCCCCGTATCACGTCATTTAAGGGAATCCCGTTTGCGGCGCCTCCCGTCGGCGAGCTCCGCTGGAAAGCCCCGCAGCCTGTAAGTGACTGGGAAGGAGTTCTGGACTGCTACAGGTTTGCTCCGATATCCATGCAGCATATTCCCGGTCTGGATGAGACTAATATCTACACAAGAGAGTGGAACGTTGACCCGGAGATCCTGATGGATGAGGACTGCCTGTACCTGAATGTCTGGACTCCGGCAAAGAAAGCAGATGAAAAGCTGCCCGTGTTTGTCTGGTATTTCGGCGGGGGACTGAGGGAAGGCAATCCCGCAGAGATGGAGTTTGACGGCGAACGTATAGCCAGAAGGGGAGTGGTTGTAGTTACCGTCAACTACAGGCTCAATGCCTTCGGCTTTCTTGCCCATCCGGAGCTGACTGCAGAGAACCCGGATGCTCCCGCGAACTTCGGCCATCTGGATCAGCAGGCTGCAACGCGCTGGGTCAAGAGGAACATAGCGGCATTCGGCGGGGACCCGGACAATATAACCATCGGAGGACAGTCGGCAGGAGCGCTCAGCGTAATCGCTCAGCTGTGTTCGCCTACCAATGAGGGACTGTTCCAGAAAGCAGTAGTGATGAGCGGGCTTATCGCCACTCCGTACAAGCCGTCTATTATGAGGACATTCACACTTGAAGAGATGGAGCAGTACGGTGTGAAGTTCTTCGAATATCTGGGGGTGAAAAGTCTTGCTGAGGCTAGAGCGGTAGATGCAGTGACGCTCAGAGATAAATGCGAGGAATTCTGTGCAAAGGAGATGCTCATGTGGAGCACTGTTCCTGACGGCAGGTTCCTGACAGGTCCTTCCGATACAGATTTCCAGAAGGGTAAAAGAATGCCCGTGCCGCTGATCGTCGGAGGTACCATAGGCGAGATCATGGGACCGATGGGCGTCAGGAGCATGGACGATTTCAGGAAGCTTGCTGACAGGAGCTTCCCGAAATATGCAGACAGATATATGGAACTGATCGGGCCGGATTTCCCGACTGCGATGGACCGTACGAGAGTAAGCGGCGCAGAGATGGCTGCGCGTGCAATGAAGGCTTTCGACAGGAAATACGGATACGAGAACACGGTCTATCTTTACAAGTTCAATCCTGAGATGCCGGGATATGACCATCCGGGAACATTCCACTCATCGGATCTCTGGTTCCACTTCGAGACGCTTGCAAAGTGCTGGAGACCATTCACCGGCAAGCACTACGATCTTGCCCGCCAGATGTGCAATGCGCTTTGTTTCTTTATCAAAAAAGGCGATCCGAACGGCCTGGATATAACCGGCCTTCCTCAGCCGCTCTGGAAGCCGTTCACGCTTGAAGAGCCCAATGTGATGTTCTGGGGAGATGTTCCCTCGACATACATCGAAGAGGACAATGAGCTGAAAGATCTCCTCGTAAAAGCCTATGTGGAACAGATAGAAGGCTGACATATTATAAAAAGAAATGGAGCCGCGGATAACAGGTCCGCGGCTCCTGCGCTTTATTCTGTTTCAGTTATCGGCCAAGGATCTCAGGCAGTTTTGCAAGAATGCTTCTGTCTGATTGTGAGAACCTTATCCTCTCGCTTCCCGGAGCGACAGACTGTCTTATACGGTCAGTAACTTCACTGACGACCGGGAGATCCTCCACAGATACCAGGGCCGGGTGAAGAAGGAACTCGTCCGATTTGATCCTGCTGCCGCCTGAAGATCTCGCTATCGACTCAGTCTGGGCGGCGCTGGCTGGCCTCCAGCCCTGGAATCGCTGATAGGCATTCCAGCGGAGGTGTTCCGCATTCCCGAGCAGTTCCAGATTTTCCGGATCGCTCAGCCAGTCTCTGACAAACACAGCATCGTCTCTCGTATCGTCAGGCTCCTTTTTGTTCAGGATATAGGCTCTGCGGTATTCAAGCGCAAGAGCGCAGAAAAGTGACGCCTGAAGGTTGACATAGTTATAAAAGCCGGTATCTGTCAGGATCTGCTCCTGGATATACGCGGGCTGCTTCAGGGCATCGGGTTCAGAAGAGGCAAGGTATGAGAGGTGCACACGGCGGGCTTCGTCCTCAAGTTCCGGATCCACTATCGCTTCATATGAGTAACGGTCCGCTTCGTTGCCGAACAGATCTATTCCGCTTTCCGGCATCAGTATCTCGTTCAGAGCGCTGTTCCTGACGCAGCAGGAGATCACCGGAACGGCAAGATCAGGATCAAGGGAGGCATACAGCCTCTTTGCGGCCCGGGACAGGCGATAGTTCAGGGTATCATCATCTCCGCAGACGCAGACAAGATCCGGGTTTTTGATCGAGGACAGTATGTCCAGCGTTTCCGAACCTGCAGGATCGGTATCATAGAATCTGATATCGTAGTTCTTTCCTGCGGAAGCGGAGGTGAAGTACTGTTCCAGTGACTGGTTCAGGATGCCCGGAGCAGAAGCTTTCAGATGAGACGCTTCATAATGGGCTTTGTCGCTGAGATAATGGATGGAAAAAGCTGAATCCGGCTGAATCAGCAGGTTAACAGCCATAATCAGTATGGAGCGGCCGAGCTGTCCTCCTCCCGCTATGACGATGTCATGATGACCGGGACGGGTCAGACTGACTCTGTATTTTCTGAACATGTTCAGAGCTGTGGAATCGCTCTCATCCAGCGGCCTCAGGCGGATCCTACTGCCAAACGAGAGATCCAGATTCCGCGCAAGTTCAAGGTTGTCGGATGATACTGAGTAACGGACCGTGGTTTTGCTGGGAATGTAGTTCTTCTTTTTGATCAGGGAACTGCACAGGTTTGAAGTATCGGTAAGCACCTTTCCTGTATCAGGACCTATCTCGAAGAACTCGTATTCCTTTTTGGTGCTGTGAGGAAGATCGCACTCGTTTTTCTGCGTAAGCACTGCACCGGCTTTTACAGCTCTGAGCCCGAGATCACTTTCATCCTCATCGCTGTAATTGCAGAAGAGCAGCAGATCCCTCGGATGAGCGGAGCACAGGCTTTCAGCGACCGCGGCGGTACAGGGATTGAGTTCGGAGAAGACGTGGATCTTTCTGTGGGTGAGAAGACTGAGCCATACAGAGAAAGAGCGTGAGAGGCTCGCAAAGAACAGGGAAGCGGACAGAGGACCGGCAATATAAAGCATATACAGCAGGACGATGTAAACAGTGCGTGCAAGGCCGGATGCGTCGATGGAATTCATGACCTCAGGTTCAACATTCATGCTCAGCATCTCAAAGAAGCCGTATCGCAGACTCTTCAGTGATGCCATAAAAACATCACCGATTTTGGAATGAAAATACGGAAACACGAGTACCGACGCAGCGAGAGACACGCCTGCAGTCAGGCTTATCGTCCTGCGCCTCAGGTCCGTGCGTTGTTTGCGTACGATGACAGCAGTTGCGGCAAGTATGATCAGAGCGGTTATTATATAGGCAACCATCTAGGATTCTCCCCGGTCAAGTATTCTGGATCTTATGCTCATATTTTACATGCAAAGCATATCAACAGAAAGCCTTATTTTCCACACAGGATAGTGATCAGCCGAGCAAAGGCCCATGGTCTTGTTCAGACCATGGGCCTCTAAAAATGTTCGATACTTGGGAAAACGTGTATCAGAAGATTTAGAAGATATAATCGTAAGCTTCTTCGTGGTATTTGCTGACGAGCTTGCTGTCGATGTCTACGCACATCGTGTAGCGGGTCTCGCTGTCATAAGGTCTCCATACAGGCATATAGGGGTTGGAGGGGTTGCCGGTCCTGGCAAATGCTGCCCAGGCAGAACGCGCGGCTACGTTGAGCTTCATCGCGTCATAGTGGGTGTCGCAGTTCCAGAGCGCCGGGGCATAGTCCGCGTTTCCGAAGAAGAACGGGATCTCAACACCGTGAACGGCCCTGAACTCGGGGTCGTTGCCCTCTCTCATGAAGCAGTAGCTGTAGACCGGTGCACCGCCGCCGACCAGCTCTCTTGAATGAGCTCTGGTGTATGTGGCCCTGGTGTGGTTGCGGTCATTGAGGAAGGTGGTGTAGATATGCACGGGCTGTGCGTCTTCGCCGATATAGCCCTTGTAGATCCTGATTATGTCATCAGCCTTGGCTGAATCGAAGCCGAGCTCCATGATGGCGTTCTTGACGTCCTCGATAGTCCACTTGAACATCTTCGGGTTCATCAGGGCCTGCAGGACTGCGTCGTCCTTGTCATAGCCGGTGATGAGGGTGATATCCTTGCAGAACTCGGAGCCTTCCGCGCCATCGAAGGGGTCATACACGACCACTCTGCCGTCAATGACGACAGGGCATACGAAATATGTGCCGACCGTGCGGGTGGCGTTGATATCTCTCTGAGCCTGGATGAGCTCCTGGGGAGTGTAATCCCAGAGTTTGTCGATGTTGGTCTCATCGATGCCGAGGAAGTCGAGGAACTGCTTGGTCATGTCGATGCCTTCCTGGATCGTAGCTCCGCGGAATCCGCCGGACTGGATGATGGCCTTCTGGACGTTGCCCTTTACCATGGGCATTGACATGAGGTTGGCGACCTTTCCGCCGCCGCCGGACTGTCCGACTATGGTGACGTTGCCGGGATCTCCGCCGAATGCTTCGATATTGTCATGGATCCACTGCATTGCAGCTGCCATGTCCTGATGTCCGACGTTCGCGCAGTCCTTGAAACGCTCGCCGAGGTTGCACAGATAGAGGTATCCGAAGATGCCGAGCCTGTGCCCTACGGAGATGAAGATGATATCCTCGTTCTTTGCCATGTTGAAGCCGTCATGCCAATCAGCTTCTGCAGCGCCTGCGATGTTTCCGCCGCCATGGAACCATACCATAACGGGGCGCTTTCTGCCGTCATTGAGTCCGGGTGTCCAGAGGTTGAGTGCCAGACAGTCTTCATCGCCGTCTCCGCCCATCTCGTTGCTTCCGGCCATGAGCTTCTCATAGGCGGAAGGATATCTCGTGCTGCGGATCTCGGGGTCCTCCATTCTGGGAGTGTCGCACTGCCAGGATTTTCCTGCGTAGGACAGAGCGGGCTTCACATCATCCCAGGGGATAAGCGGCTGCGGGGGCATGAACCTGTTCTTGCCTGCCGAGGACTGTGCATAGCGGATACCGAGGAAACGATAGACACCGTCTATCTCAGCACCTTGAAGTTTGCCGGCCTTGGTGGTCGCGATGGAATTGGCATCGATCTTGATCATAAACTTGTCTCCTTTGTTGTATTTTTCAGTCGAAATTCATTTTACTGAGATTGAAGTGACAGTACATAGTTCCGACTTTTTGGCGGTCCGCCGGTGTGCTGATCTGTGGGTGTCCCTGTCTCCGGCGGATCTTCAGTTCTTAAGTAATTTTACTATAAGGCAGACACAAAAAAAAGAAAAACTATTCAAGGTGAATAATAATCTGTGACGACACGGGAGACACACAGTGCTGCTGACAAAAAAACACTTCCCGCTGATGTTTTGCAAAAACGGGAAGTGTCCTGGAATATCAAAACAACTGACACCTTAAGTCATACCAGCCTGTTCAGGCTTGTGTCGGATGAAAATAGAGCTCTTGCTTCGCCGGCGAGATAAAGGGAACCTACACAGCAGACAACGCCGCCGTCGGCCAGTTCTATGGCAGTCTTCACACCTTCTTCCACGGTCGGGCACATAGTGGCATGAAGGCCGAGGCTGTCAATAAAAGCCGCAAGATCTTCGGGCGAAAGAGCACGGTGATAATCAGCTGCAACTGTTACGAACTCTTTTGAGGCAGAAGAGATGATCCTCATGAATTCTTCGTAATTCTTATCTGCCATAATGCCGGTAAGGAAAACGATACGGGTGCCGGAAGGGATCAGCTCGGTAAGTGCGTCGACTATAGCGTGGGCGCACTGAGGATTGTGCCCTCCGTCAATGATGAACAGAGGATCTTTTGACACGACTTCCATACGCACAGGCCAGACGGTAGATTCCAGACCTTCCCTGACATTCTCATCCGTAATGTTCCAGCCTTTTTTTCTGAGGACTTTGACGACTTCCAGTGCAACGCAGGTGTTTTTTCTCTGATGTTCCCCTGTGAGCGGAATGTGGAGAGCTTCATAACCGCAGGCATCAAAACTCTGTCCGAATATATCCTGCGAGATGAACTTTATGCTGTCGAAGTCAGCCTTGTGCAGCTTTGCCCCGACCTCCTCACAGCGGTCTTCTATCACCTTTTCCACTGACGGAGAGCCCCTGTAGATAACAGCGTCCCCGCCTTTTTTGATAATGCCTGCCTTGACTGCGGCGATCTTTTCAACCGTATCGCCAAGCTGTCCGATGTGATCAAGACCGATGTTCGTTATGACGGCGCATTCAGGGACATCTATGACGTTCGTTCCGTCCAGCATGCCTCCGACGCCGACTTCAAACAGCACGATCTCTGCTTTCTTTTCTGCGAACCAGTAGAGAGCGGTACACATGACCATCTCGAACCAGTTGACCTTTTCCTCAGTCCTGTCGATCGCGTTTTTTACAATCTCCGTGACTCTGATGAGATCATCATCGGATATCTGCTCACCGTTGATCTGCATGCGCTCGTTGTATCTGAGGATGTGAGGCGAAGTGAAAAGAGCAGTTCTGTAGCCTGCTTTGCGCAGAATGCTCGCGACCATGGCACAGGTGCTGCCTTTTCCGTTTGTTCCGGTCACGTGAACGAACTTCAGCTTCTTGTGGGGATTGTCCAGAAGTTCAAGTAGAGCTAATACTCTGGAAAGGTCGTAGTGTTTATATGGACAGGTATAAGTATCGATGAACTCGAATGTTTCTTTTAGTGTCAATTGAGTAATCCTCGTTATTTTCGGGACATTCTCAAGTCGTCCCGTCAAAAAGTATGATCATATAAAACATAATCCGCAGTGCCGGTACTTCCGGGGTCCGGAGTTCAGCACTGCGGAGGTTCATTAATAGATAAAGAAGACGATCATGTTCTGCCGGTTATCAGACCGCTTCGGAGTATTTGATCCTGGACTGTTTATAAAGCTCCATCTCGAATTCCACACCGGGTCTGTCATAGTGGGAGAGATAGACCGGCTTATCCTTGACAGCGTACTCGGCAGCGAACTTGTCTGCCCACTCCTTCAGTGCAGCGGGATCAGCATCCGCAGGAACATCACTTGCGGGAACAGACATCATGAGCTTGTCGCCATATTCTGCGAAGAGAGTGTGGTAATCATTTATCGCCATTCCGTCCCAGCCATCCCATCCTGCCTCAATGATGCAGGGGACAAGTCTGTCAATGTTTCCGCAGGAGTGGAGGTCGCAGGTGTAGCCCAGTTCATGGATGTGGTCGGTCACTCTGCGCATATAGGGCACCAGCATCTCTCTGACGACTCTTTCATGGAAGAAGGGACCGTCCTGTGCGCCCCAGTCATCGTGGAAGAGGAATCCATCGAAGTGGTGTCCGAAGTATTTGTGGCAATGGTCGACTACGTCTATCCAGAGATCAGAGATCGCGTCCATAAGATCCTTTACATCCTGCTTCGTCTTGCGGTTCATAAGAGCATATGCGGCAGGACCGAAATCCATGAAGGAGATGAGTCTCTCGAACCAGCCTGTGAGGATGCAGATGTTCTGATACCTTGTCTGAGAATCCAGCCAGTCAAGGTTGGCGGCTGCGCAGCCTTCCCAGTCCCAGCTGTCGACATCGGGGAATTTGATAACTTCTCTCCACTTGGTCACATCGGTGAGCGTCGGATTTCCGGGACGTACGATGGAACCGTGAGCGGACGGAACATATTCCCAGTATATTCCGAACATGTCATTGCCGCCGACAGGACCGTCATACGGCTTGCCCTGAATTACGAAGGCTCTGGCGGGGTTATCCGGGATGATGTCGGGGCAGAACCATGATTTGTCCGCGGAATCGGGCATCCACAGTTCTTCCTTCTTGAACGCCAGTTTCAGATTCTCTCTTGGGGTGATGGGAGTGGCCAGCTGAAGCACCTTTCTGCCGCCTCTTCCTTCAACATATGTCGCGTTGTCTATCTCTTTCTGATCAAATTTCATAACTCGTACCTCTCTTATGATTTTGGATCATGAATAATATATATTCTTTACCTGAATGTGTAAAGACGGTCTGCAGAACAGAACCTATGCAGGCACAAAACGGATCTGATGATATGGTGATCTATGATTCACGGAAGTTCATAGCTCTGGCAAAGGTGCCCGAGAATTCCTTCAGACTTGCCAGCTCCAGAAACTCGATCTTCGATCTCAGTTCCTGTGTACGCTGTATTTCGGCTTTATCGCAGGCAAGGAGCTTTGCTCCGCTGCCGGCGGCGTTTCCGACAGCTGTTATACGGCCTTTCAGTTCTTCCGGAAGAAGACCTATCCTGCACGCGCTGTCGGGGTCCATGAAGCTGCCGAAAGCCCCGGCCAGCAATACACGCTTTATGTCCTGCACCTGTTTCCCGAGCTGACCGGCCATCAACTGGACACCTGCGCAGATGGCGCCTTTCGCCAGCTGCACCTGACGGATGTCGTCCTGTGTGAGGTATACTCCATCCTTCAGCGGAATGAATCGCTGCCCGTCTATCTCTTCCGTGGTGCTGATACGCCCGCGTTTGTTAAGGAGACCGGCATCCAGACTTGCCGCCACAGCATCTATAAGACCTGAGCCGCATATGCCTGTCGCCTCTCCTCCGCCGATAACGCTGCATTTGAACCCGTTGTCCGAAATCCTTACATGATCGATAGCCCCATCAGTTCCGCGCATGCCAAAGAGGATATTGGCTCCTTCCAGCGCAGGTCCTGCAGCGGTTGAGCACGCTATCATGCGGTCCCGGTTGCCCAGCACCATCTCCCCGTTGGTCCCTATATCGACCATCAGGGTTAGATCCTCCGCATCATAGAGCCTGGTGGAGAGCACGCAGCCCATGGTGTCCGCGCCTACATAACCGGATATGTCAGGGACGATCAGCAGAAGAGCATTCCTGCATATGGGAAGTATGTCTCTGCATGGAACGGTACTGGCTTCGGTGAGAACCGGGTCAAATGGCACTCCTGCCAGGTTCTCGGGAGAGATCCCCAGAAAGAGCTGCTGCATCGCGGGGTTTCCTACTACCGATACCAGGCCGATGTCTTCCGGGGCAACAGACGCTGCCCGGCATACGTCGCTGATCTGCCGTGTCAGTTCCATCCGTATGACGTCACGTTCCTGATCTAGTTTTCCGTCAAGCGCTTCACGGATGCGGGAGATCACGTCTGCACCGAATGCGGTCTGAGGATTAAGAGAACTGGCAGTGGCGAGTTCTCTGCCGCTGTTTCCGTCCAGCAGGAAGCACACCACCGAAGTGGTGCCGATGTCGATGGCAAGCAGGGGACCGGAACACAGGGGATCCATATGCATATCCGTAACGATCCCCTCATGCATTACATGCAGGTCCTTCCCCTCCGGGATCCGGACCTGCATGTCCTGTTCTACTGTTGTCTGGCAGGCAAGTGTCTCGACTCCGTCGACGGTCACAATACACTTGCCGCACCTTCCGTTTCCTCCGCAGGGAGCATCCAGAAAGATACCTGCCGAGCGGAGAGATTCCATCAGATTTGCCCCGCTGCTGACACTGTGGTCAATACCTGCAGGGAGGATATGGATTAAAGGCATTTTCTCTCAGTATTATTTCTTCTGTCCAAAGAGTCCCTTGCGGAAAGCTCTGTTGTATTTCCTGCCGCCTTTGTCCTTGAGCTGGAGGGCTTCACATGCATATATCGTTCCCAGCATATCTTCATTGCAGGGGTCAAGTATACCGCTGTCAAGACCTGCCTCAAGAGCATATGCGAGGCATCCGTTGTTGACGAATTTCCTGGCCGGCATCTCGAAACTTATGTTTGAGATAGCGCCGGTGACCTTGACTTCAGGAGCGAACTCGTGGATCTTCTGGATACAATAGACAAAGTCGTCCATGGCGTCCGCTTTCGTTGCAAGCGCCATGACGCACGGGTCTATGTGAAGCTGGTTGAGGGCTACGCCGTACTTTACGGCTTTGTCGATGATGCGTTTCGCGATCTCTACCTTCTTTACAGGATCTGAAGGGATCCCGTCCTTGTCGCATGTCAGTCCAATGACTTCCCACGGGGTACCGGCGATGATCGGGAAGATCGTCTCACACTTGGTGCCTTCCTCGTTGACGGAGTTTACCATGCCGGGCTTGTTGACATGTCCTTCGTTCAGGATCCTTGCCAGAAGCTGAGCGTTGGGAGAGTCTATGCAAAGCGGAACGTCAGTGACGCTCTGGATCACGTCAATGAGCCAGACCATCGTTTCATACTCGATGTCTGTCGCGGTGCTGGGAGCACAGTCAATGAAGTTCGCTCCGGCTTCTGCCTGGGCGACCGCACGCTTTTTTATCAGAGTCTCGTTTCTCTCTGCGATGGCTTTCTTAATGGAAGGGATCGCTCCGTTGATCTTCTCTCCGATAATAATCATTACAGTTTACACTCCTTTAAAACCAATATAGATATAAAAAGACGCGCAGGACAGAGATCCGACGCGCCTTGTTTACATTCTTAGGCCAGTTCTGCAGCCCACGCCTTGCAGACGTTGATCGTCTTCTGGGGGGAATGTGCCCACTCATCAGCGCCCATGGCAGCAGCAGCTTCTTCGCTGACCGGAGCTCCGCCTATGATCACCTTGCAGTCAAGGCCGGCGGCTCTGATTGCGTCGATGGTATCCTTCATGGAGTCAAGGGCAAGAGTGAGAACGCCCGAAAGAGCGACGATCTTGATGTTCTGCTCTTTGGCAACTTCGACCACCTTCTCGGGATCCACATCGATACCGAGATCGACGACGTCGAATCCGGCAGCTTCAAGCATGGATCTTACGATATTCTTGCCAATATCGTGAAGGTCATCCTTAACAGTGCAGAGTATCATCTTTGTCTTGGGACCGGAACTCTCCGATCCGACAAGAGCAGGTGTCAGGATCTCAACAGCCTGAGTCATAAGCTCTCCTGCGTAAATAAGGTCTCCGACGAAGTACTCGCCTTCCTCGAACAGAGAACCGACGAGCTCCATGCCCTTCTGGCATGCTTCCATGGCTTTACCAGCTTCGGAACCGCCGTCTTCCATTACCTGTTCAAGCATCTCTACGACGGCGTCTTCGTCAAGGTCGCCCATGGCCTGAGCCAATTTTTCAAAATCCATTATCTAACCTCCCGTAATTAGATAGTTTACTTTTTTGCATAGGCCGGGACATTTATTATAACGGCGCAGACTGTGTCATGTTATCCGTTATACTGGTACAATAAAAGCTCCTGCCAGCACATAATTTCACACTGTCATTGTAATTCAGCAACAACGGCATGTCAAACCTCTTTTATTTTTACATTATATTGTTTGTTATAAACAAAAAGGATAAAATAGATGTAAGTATCTTACACATGGATTTTTATCCTGTTGGCTCTGATTCAGACCGTGTGAGAATCGCATCGGCTGAAAACTGTTCTCCGGACAATGGCGGACAGGTATGGGAGCGTCATGCATGAAGCTGGGACTCCCTTGTTCGGAAAAGTCATTACCAAACAGAAGACAAGGAGGAAGGCAGGATCATTGCCGGTATTCAGAAGATGCCGCAGCGCTTCCCATCGCTTTGTTGAGCGAAGGGGAATCCTTGTCCTTTTTTAGTGGGGAAATGTCTTTGCCGGTATACGACAGAAGCGAAGAAAAATAATTAAGATTTGTCGAAAGAAAGGGACAAGATCATGCACGAACACGAACATGAGCATATTCACGAGCACACACATGAGCACACACACGAGCATCATCACGACCACGGGCACACACATGATAATATCACAGCATTTGAAAGTACGGAGCAGGCTGTGAAGATCCTGGGTTATATGCTGGATCACAACAGATCACATGCGGAGGAACTGCATGAGATCTGCCATAAACTTGAGGCATCCGGTGAAGAGAAAGCCGCAGAGTATCTCGATAAGGCCGTTGATGCTTTCCGCGAAGGGAATGAGTTGATGGATCAGGCTCTCCGGGCTCTTAACAAAGAGGAGGAATGACAGATGTGTCTGTCCACTTTATACGGAATAAAAAACGATAAGAGAGAGAAACTCGGCGAGTATATCAGCAACGTTACGTTCAGGGACGGCGAGTTCGTCTTTATTGATGTAATGGGCAATGAGCTTACCGTGAAAGGGAACATCAGATCACTGGATCTGGTGCGCAATGAGATACTCATCGATATCGAGGAGCGCAAAAAGGCAAAATACGAGATGATCAGGGAGATCTACAACAAGTGCTCCGGGAATCAGATGAGAGATGTATTTGTCAGCGATCTTGAGACCGACGATCCCGAAGAGTATGTGCGTGACATGCTCGAAGGAAAGGAAGTAAGCATGGGAAAAGAAGAACTTCCGGACGGAACGGTGATCATTGACGCTGATGTTGCGGGACTGAAGCAGCGGTTCACTTTTTCTCCGGACTGATTGGGATGAAGAGATATTACTAGAATTAACGGAGGCTATCATATGTCAACATTTACTCTGGCCGTTGCCGGAAAGGGAGGAACGGGCAAGACTACGATCTGCGGAATGCTGATCGACTGGCTCTGCAAAAACGGAAAGACGCCTGTTCTGGCAGTGGATGCAGACGCAAATTCCAACCTTAACGAAGTTCTTGGCGTCGAGATAGAACATACGCTGGGAGAGATAAGGGAGATCATCGCATCGGCAGACAATGCGGAGGTCAGTCCCATTCCCGCGAGCATGAGCAAGAAGGAATTCATGGACGCGAAGTTCCATTCGGCGCTGATCGAAGATGACGACTTCGACATGCTGGTGATGGGACGTACCCAGGGCAAGGGCTGCTACTGCTTCGTGAACGATCTGCTGAGCGCGGAACTCAGGAAGCTTCAAGGCGCATATAAATACATGATTGTTGACAACGAAGCCGGCATGGAACATATCAGCAGAGGAGTGCTCCCGTCTGTAAATGCCATAGTTCTGGTCTCGGACTGCTCCAGAAGAGGCATACAGGCTGTCAGCAGGATTGCTGAACTTGTGAAGGAAGTCGACATCGGTGTCGACCATTCGTATCTTATTGTCAACAGAGCTCCAAACGGAGAACTCAATGACGGTGTCAGGGAAGAGATAGAAAAGAGCGGACTGGATCTCATAGGTGTAGTGCCTCATGATGAGATGGTCTATGAGTACGACGGTGAGGGCAAGCCTACGGCGAAGCTCCCGGACGATTCCCCCGCAAGAGCTGCGGTCAACAGGATCGCGGAAAAGCTGTTTGCATAAGGCGGACCAGCACCTGTGCAAAGAGCGACATGTTATATGGAACATATATGACACGGTTCATATATGCAATCATATGGAGGTAGAAATATGGCATTTACACGAAAGGCGCAGATCTATTCCTCCTCGATCAATGAAGTAACGATCGGGACCGGGGATAAGGCTGTGACCATCGGAGGAGCAAACATCATGCCCCTCTACACGTTCGACGCCCCGGCCAAGAACAAGATAGCTGTCGGAGCTGAGATCACTGATACCGGAGTAGACCGTACTCTTCCGGGTATCGCGGCATATTACGAAGGAGCGGAGACAGTCGCGGAGATAGCGAAGCGGGCTTCAGAGATGCCCGGAGCGGATTTCGTGGCACTCGCGCTCAACGGAGCTGACCCCAACGGGGACAACCGGTCCGTGGAAGAATGCGTGGAGATCGCGAAACAGGTCGCAGAGGCGATCGATGTTCCGCTGGTCATCACCGGTGCGAGAAACGTAGAGAAAGACACTGAACTTTTCAGCAAGATCGCCGAGGCTCTTCAGGGCAGGAACGTACTGTTCGTTTCTGCGAGAGAAGAGAACTACAAGACCGTTGCGGCTTCAGCTGTGATGGCTTACGGCAACAAGATATCTGCGGAATCCGCCGTGGATATCAACCTTGCAAAGCAGCTCAACGTGCTGCTGTCCCAGATGGGCATCAAGCCTGAGTCATATGTCATGAATGTCGGCTCTGCGGCTGCAGGGTACGGATATGACTACGTCGCATCGACGCTTGACAGGGTAAAGGATGCAGCTCTCGCGCAGAACGACGTTATGCTGCAGATGCCTATTATTACCCCTGTTTCCCAGGAAGCCTGGGCAGTCAAAGAAGCAATAGTCTCGGAAGAGGATTATCCCGAGTGGGGAGACAGAGAAACCCGCGGTGTGGATATGGAAGTCTGTACAGCTGCGGCTGTGATAGCCGGCGGCTCAGACGCCGTTATCCTCAGACATCCTCAGTCTGTGGCGACGATTTCCGGCATGATCGCCGATCTGATGTAAGGGGGGTTAAGAGATGGCATTAAAAGGACTGGATATTTTCAAGCTGACACCTAAGACTAACTGTAAGGAATGCGGAAACCCCACCTGTATGGCTTTCGCCATGAAGGTAGCTCAGGGTGCTATTCCCATAGAGAAATGTACGCACATGTCGGAAGAAGCGCTTGCAGCGCTTTCGGATGCGACCGCTCCTCCCATGAAATCCCTTAAGGTCGGAACCGGTGCCGCCGAGCATACTCTCGGAGGAGAGACCGTTCTGCACAGACACGAAAAGACTTTCGTCTCCGAGAACCTTTTTGCCGTTTCCGTCTCAGCGGAATCGATCGACGGCAAACTTCCGGAGATAGAGAAGGTCGACTATGAGCGCATCGGAGAGCGCATGTATGTCGAAGCGATCAATCTTGAGTACACAGATAAGGATTCGTATGTGCAGCTGGTCGAGAAGGCTTCCGGAAAAGGCCGCCTGCTGATCCTCGATGTCAAGGACGCTGAAGCAGCTGAAGCAGCGCTTGAGGTATGTGCAGCCGAGAAGCCCGTTCTTAACGGTGCGACTCCTGAAAACTATGAGAAGTTTACCGAGATCGCAAAGAAATACGGCGTAGCGCTCGGGATCAGCGCGCCTGACATCGATGCTCTGCATGATACCGCAGAAGCAGTGGAAAAACTCGGATATAAGGAACTGGTGCTTGATGTCACTGCGGATTCCGTTAAGGACACATTCGCAAACGCTGTCCAGGTCCGCAGAGCTGCCCTCAAGGACGGTGACCGCACCTTCGGATATCCTTCCATAGTGAATCTCAAGAAACTGGCGGCAGGGGATGCGCATAAGCAGACCGCACTTGCAGCGCTGTTCGTCCTGAAATACGGTTCCATCATAGTCATGGAAGACATGTCCTATGCGCAGGCGCTGCCGCTCTACGGACTGAGGCAGAATATCTTCACCGATCCTCAGAAGCCGATGAAGGTAGCTCCCGGGATCTATCCTCTCAACGGAGCAGATGAGAACAGCATTTGCGCCACAACGGTCGACTTCGCGCTTACATATTTCGTTGTGTCCGGCGAGATGGAGAGAAGCGGAGTGCCGATCAACCTCCTGATCTCTGATGCCGGAGGTTATTCAGTGCTTACAGCTTGGGCTGCCGGTAAATTCAGCGCAGGCAGCATTGCCAAATTCATAAAAGATTACGAGATCGAAGACAAGATCAAGAACAGGACTCTTATCATTCCCGGAAAAGCCGCAGTGCTGAAAGGTGAACTGGAAGAGAGACTGCCTGATTGGAACGTCGTTGTGGCTCCTAACGAGGCGACGAACCTTGTCAAATTCCTGAAAGAGCTTTAATTAAGGAAATATAAAAAAGGAGAACGATAATGGGCAAATTCGTAGTCATCGGTGAACGCATCCACTGCATTTCACCCGTCATCAAGAAGGCGATGGAAGAGATGAATCCGGAGCCGATCATCAAGAGAGCCAAAGAGCAGATCGCGGCAGGAGCAACATACATCGATGTTAATATCGGACCTGCCGAGAAGAACGGTCCCGAACTGATGAAGTGGGCAGTCAAGACGATCCAGGAAGCCTGCAACAATGTTCCTCTTGCTCTTGACACCTCAAACCGCGCAGCTATCGAAGCAGGTATCTCCGTGTATGACCGCACCAACGGCAAGCCGATAGTCAACTCTGCCGATGCGGGAGACAGGATAGAGAACATAGATCTCGCCGCAGCGAACGATGCTATAGTAGTCGCTCTGTGCTCGAAGGCCGGTGTTCCCTCTGACAATGACGAGCGCATGGTCTACTGCCAGGAGATGCTGGAACGCGGCATGGAACATGGTATGGAAGCGGAAGATATGTGGTTCGATCCTCTTTTCCTCGTCATAAAGGGAATGCAGGACAAACAGATGGACGTCCTGGAGTTCATCGGACAGCTTGCAGACATGGGACTCAATTCCACAGGCGGACTCTCCAATGTCTCAAACGGCACACCGAAGCATATCCGCCCGATACTGGAGAGCGCCACAGTTGCCATGGCAATGAACAGAGGACTCACTTCAGCCATAATGAACCCCTGTGATGCAAGACTGATGGAGACCGTCAAGGCCGCCGATATCATCAAAAACAACTTCCTGTACGCCGACTCCTTCTTGGAGCTTTGATCAATAAAGAGAGGAAAGACAATCATGAGCGTTTTAACAGATCTTATCTACGGCGGATCTAATGCAGTTGCCGGCCTTACCGAAGGCGCAGTCAACGATGCGATCGCCAAGTACGGGGAAGACAAACCGGTAGTTCTTCCGGGAACTGCTTATTTCCTCCCCACCATCTACGCCGCAACAGGCGTCAAGGTCGAAAAACTGGGAGACCTGCCCGCTTGTGTCGGAGTACTGAAATCTCTCATCACAAACGAAGAGGACCTAGGACAGGCGCTGAACGCCGGCCTTGCGACCGCAGTCGGTGCTGAGATCCTTGAAGCCCTTAAGTATGTTGAGAGCGATGAGCCCTATGCAAATGAGCCCGGGATCGGATTCGTTCCGGATCCCATCATCCGTTCTCTCGGTGTGCCGCTCGTTACCGGAGACATCCCCGGCGTGGCGGTAGTGCTCGGTGAAGCGGAAGATCCCGCTGATGTCGCTGCAGTAGTCAGAGATTATCAGGACAAAGGCCTGCTGACTTTCCTTGTGGGAAAAGTCATTGATCAGGTCCTTGAGAAGAATGTCAGAGCCGGTCTGGAATACCGTGTTATTCCGCTCGGCTACGATGTGACCTCAGTTATCCATGTCGTAACAGTCGCAGTCCGTGCCGCCCTTATCTTCGGCGGACTGACGCCCGGCGACCTTCCCGGACTTCTTGCTTATACAAAAGACAGGGTTCCTGCCTTCGTCAACACATTCGGAAACATTGACAGCGTAGTAGTGTCTGCCGGTGCAGGCGCTATAGCCCTTGGCTTCCCGGTGGTCGTAGACATCGATCTCGGCGAAAATCAGGTCCCCGGTGCTCTTGAGTCTGTTCTTGATCACACCCAGACCGTTGCGAAGTCCCTTGAACTGCGCAATATAAAGGTCAAGGCAAAGGCTGTCTCGCTTCCCGTAAGCTTTGCTTCCGCTTTTGAAGGCGAGATCATCCGCAGAGCAAATACATATGTAGAGTTCGACTCGGATCACAATCCCACATGCGAGCTCCTCACCATGGTCGAGAATCCTGATGAGATCGAAGATCACAAGATCACGATCGTAGGTCCGGATGTTCCCGAGAACGCCACAGAACTCATCCGCATGCCTCTTGCGACAACAGTAAAAGTCTACGGCGCCAAGATGCAGAAGGACTTTGAGTCGGTAATTGAAAGAAGGATCCATACCTGGTTCAACTACATCGAAGGCCTCATGCATACAGGGCAGAGGAACCTGTTCCGTATCCGTATCAGCAAAGACAGCTTCAATGCCGGACTCCGTCTGCGCGATCTCGGCGAAGTGCTCTATGCCATGATCATGGATGAATTCGGAAATGTCGTTGACAAGTGCGAAGTGACCCTTGTCACAGACAAAGAGAAAGTGGAAAAGATACTGGAAGAGGATGCAATGCCCGTCTATCGCTTCCGCGACAACAGACTTTCATCTCTCAGCGACGAGAGCGTCGATCAGTACTACACCTGCATACTGTGCCAGAGCTTTGCTCCTGCACACTGCTGCGTCGTCACCCCCGAACGTCTCGGACTCTGCGGAGCTGTTTCCTGGCTCGACGCTAAGGCAACCTATGAGCTCAATGCCACCGGTCCCTCACAGCCGATCCCGAAGGAAGGCCTTATAGATGAGAGACTCGGAAAATACGAATCAGTCAACAAGATGGTCGCTCAGGCAACTCACGGAGCAGTCGAGAACGTATCTCTCTACTCACTGATCGAGGACCCGATGACCAGCTGCGGCTGCTTCGAGTGCATCTGCGGTATCGAACCGCTTTCAAACGGCGTCGTGATCGTCAACCGCGAGTACTCCGGCATGACACCCACAGGAATGACCTTCGGTGAGCTGGCCTCCATGACCGGCGGCGGAGTACAGACACCCGGATTCATGGGACATGGCCGTCACTTCATCGCTTCCAAGAAGTTCATAAGCGCTGAAGGCGGTACCGCCAGGATCGTCTGGATGCCCAAGGAACTCAAAGAGGACCTCAGGACCCGTCTGGACAAGACTGCCAAGGAGACTCTGGGAATCGACAACTTCACCGATATGATCGGCGATGAGACCATCGCTACCGATCCCGAAGAACTGCTCGCGTTCCTGACTGAAAAGGGACATCCGGCACTCTCCATGGATCCTATCATGTAACTTTACATCCCCCACAATAACATCACCGGGATCATCCCGGTGATGTTGCTATAGGAGAAGATATGTTCACATTAACATTCAAGATCGAGAATCAGCCTCAGGATATAAAGTGTCAGGTCGAGGCCGGGGAGACGGTCCTGCGGGCTGCGGAGCGTCTGGGCATTGCTATCGACGCTCCCTGCGCAGGCAACGGTACCTGCGGCAAATGCAGGATCAGACTGATCTCCGGGGCGCTTGAGATGCCCCAGAATCCCCGTCTTCCGTACTCGGATTACGAGGAGATGTGGAGGCTCGCATGCCAGAGCAAGGTGATAGGGGATGCCGTTGTGTGGGTGCCTGCGACAGCAAGCGCTTTTAAGGAGGACATTGCGACGGCAGATCTTTCCACTGCGGAGGAACTTGCGCGCTATGACCGGTCCATTGACGGGATCTTTCAGTCCGGGATATCCATGACCCCGTTTCAGGAAGGCTGCGGCATTGCGGTAGATATCGGCACGACCACTGTCACGGCAGCTCTTCTGGATCTGAGAAGCGGAAGAGTACTTTCAAAAGCCAGCCGCGGAAACGGACAGATAAGGTTCGGGGCAGACGTTATCAACCGCATCATCCAGCAGATGAAGCCGGGCGGTAAAGACAGGCTTCAGAGGGCTGTCAGGGAAGAGACGATAATTCCGATAATGGAAGCTCTTTTCAGGGACAGCGGCAAAACTGCATCCGACATAAAGCGCATCGTTCTGGCGGGTAATACGACGATGGAGCATCTGTTCATCGGAGCAGAAGGAGATTCTATACGTCTTGAACCGTATGTTCCGGAGTTTCTGGAACTCACCGGTGTCAACGCGGAAGAAGCCGGCCTGCCGGCTGCTCCCGGTACACCGGTCATATTCGCGCCTAATGTAGGCAGTTATGTCGGAGGAGATATAACCGCGGGAGTGCTGGATACGCTTATGTGGGATTCCGAACTGATGACTCTGTTTATCGACCTCGGTACCAACGGCGAGCTGGTCCTCGGAAACAGCGAGTACATGCTGACTTGCGCCTGCTCGGCAGGTCCTGCATTTGAAGGCGGAGATATAAGCTGCGGCATGCGAGCAACGACCGGAGCGATAGACAGTGTTCATATCGATGATGAGACCCTTGAGCCCGAATACACGCTCATCTCGGGAGAAAAACCTCTGGGACTCTGCGGAAGCGGACTGATAGATATCATCAGCGAACTGTTCAGGACCGGCGCTGTGAACTCTAAAGGAAAGTTCATAAGAGGGTCGCGGAGGATCCGCTACGATGAATTCGGAGGCAACTATATAGTGGCATTCGCGTCGGAAGGCGGTACAGGCAAGGATATAGAGCTTACTGAAGGCGACCTCGACAATTTCATCAGAGCGAAGGCGGCAATCTTCTCCGCCATACGTACCATGCTCAGTACGCTTGCTATGAGCGTGGAAGATATCGACAGGGTGATAATAGCAGGAGGCATCGGCAGCGGGATAGACATAGAGAAGGCGATCAGCATAGGAATGCTGCCTATGATACCTGTAGAAAAGTATTCTTATATAGGCAACTCTTCACTGACCGGGGCATGCGCCATGCTGCTGTCTGACGAAGCAGTGGATAAGGTGTTTGAGATAGGACGCAATATGACTTATATCGAACTATCAACAGAACCTGGATATATGGATGAGTTCCTGGCAGCCTGCTTCCTGCCTCATACGGACCACAGACTGTTTCAGCGTCCGTATGAGGCATAAGAAGAGGGGAGATCAACAATGAAGATCGTCAACAATAAAACTGAGAATCCGCTTAAGTACTACAGAGAGAAGACTTCCGAGTTCGATCCGAAGGAGCTCTCTCTTAAGAGCGGCGTTCCATTTGACGGGAAAGCATTTCATCTGACTGTGATGGGAAGACCGGTGAGCATGAAATGGCCGGAACTGGTGTGCCATTATGAAGACGACGGGAAAGAGACCAGCAGTTCAATCATCATACTTATGACCAGGCTCGTCATGTACGGGGTGCTTTCTCCCTCTAACGGAAAGATGCTCTCCTACATCGAGATCCCATGGGGAGCGCATTATTTCAAGGCTTTCAAAGGCAGATGCCTTGACAGGCTTGCAGGAACTTACGGACGCAATGCAAAGAAGCTTGCGGCTGATGCAGCTGCGATAGGCGCCAAAGAAGTGGCGGGGGGAGACTGCTCGATCGAGTTCGACTTCATTCCCGGGCTCACAGTGCGTGCATCCGTGTGGGAGGGAGACGACGAGTTCCCGGCGAACGCCCAGATCACTTTTTCTGACAGTTTTCTGACTGCGTTTGCCGCAGAAGAGATCGCGGTAGTAGGCGACACATTCATGAATGCATTGAAAGGCAGATGGTGAGTTCCGTTGAGGCGCTGCCGCAGGATGAACAGGAAAACAGGACTGATGTTTCTGCATCAGTCCTGTTTTGAGTTAAGCTGTAAATCTGATCAGACCGATCAAGGCTGCATGTTGAGAAAGACCAGGAGCACCGTGATCAGGAATGCACCCTGAGCAAGGGTATTGCAGCCCTGTTCTATCCAGTTTGCTCTGGCTTCGGCTGCATCGAGTCTGGAGCTGAATGCTATCATTGCAGCCATTCCTAACACATGAAGGAGAGCGAAGAACACCGGTGCGGGACGCAGAGCTGCATTCCAGAAAGAACTCATATCATCGGCAAGACATCTGAGTATAAACCCGATGAGTATCACGGTCAGACCGGCCGGCATACCGATGCGCATCTGAACGAAAAGAGGCCAGACATTTTTCTTCCCGATGACCACTATGAGCTTCCATATCACCTTAAGCATCCCTGAAATAAAACAGACGACGCCTCCGATCAGAACAAGAAGACTTCCGGTCATCCTCCAGAGGAGAATACATGCAAGTCCGAACAGCAGAACGGGAACGAGATCAAATGCGGCCAGACTGACCGTATAGTTTTCCGGCACTGTATCTTTATTCATCTGAACCTCCACATACCTGACCGGCAGTTTTCAAATCCGGCTTTTTCTTTAGGATATCTATTATTATATAATCTATTTTGAATGTGACCAGTAATTCAGCTGATGCGGAAAGAGGAAAGGCGGATAAAAAACTCATGACCGATAAAAAGAGAATAAGGAGAATAGCCCTCACTGCCAGGAGGGCTATGAGCCCGAAAGAGAGAGAAGATGCATCCAAGGCGATCACGGACCTGATTGCCGCCTCTGATGTATTCCGCTTGGCGGAGACAGTTCTGATCTATAAGGCTATGCCTGACGAGGTCGACCTTGGGTTCCTCACAGGCCTGCCGGACGCGGAAGGAAAACGCTTCTGCTACCCTCGTGTCATCGGAGAAGGCCGGATGACGGCGCTGCTTCCCTGCGGACCGGACAGCTGGAGGGAAGGCAGCTTCGGGATCATGGAACCTGATGAATCAAAGTCATTGCCTGTAAGCCCCGAAGATATCGACCTCGTACTGTGTCCCTGCACTGCATTTGACAATAGCATGGGAAGGCTGGGAATGGGCGGCGGATACTACGACAGATTTCTCCCCAAGTGTGTGAATGCAGCGATCGCAGCCGTGGCATTTGAGTCACAGAAGGTAGCAGCAGTTCCTAAAGAGGACACAGATATCCAGATGGATATGGTCTTTACAGAAAAGGCAGTGTACGGAAAGGCGAAAACGGAATCAAAAACCAGGGTGGACTAGAAATAGTATTTTCCTTTGCATTTCACAAAGCGAAGTGTTACAATGGACAAAACTGAATAACGATAATCGGATACGGTTTGAAAAGTTGTTAGCTGAGTAGATTAATAGAAATTCGGTTCAAATCCGAAACAACCACCATTACTGTATTTGATCCCGGCAGGATTCGCTTCATGGACGTGGGTCATTTTATGATGTTCTGATGGTATGTCGGGTCATGAGTCAGTTAACTGCCGTATCTGCTGGTCGACATATCTTTGGTGTGAAGAATGCAACCGATTTATCCCATACGTGATGAGCGTATGCGATGTTTGTGTTGTATTCTTTTTTGTTTTGTCAAAATATCCCTTTTGGGATAAACATAGGAGGAATCAATGAAAAAGGCAAAATCTTTACTCAGTATCCTGCTTGTCCTCTGCATGATGTTCAGTCTTGCAGCATGCGGCAAGAAGGAACCGGAACCCGAACCCACACCCGATCCTGAACCTGCCCCTGAGGTCAAGAGCGATCAGGAACTGGCCGATGAGGTCGCAGCTCTGATCGATGCGATCTATGTTCAGGAAAGAACTGACAAGACAGACGAACAGTGCGCAGCTGCCAAGGCGGCATGGGATGCCCTGACCGATGCTCAGAAGGAGCTTGTCGAGGGAGAGGAAGCGGATCCGGATTATTTCGGAAGGAATACCGGCGATGCGTCCAAGGATGATCCGAAAAATGCGGACAACATCGGCAAGAACGAGCTTCTTGTCGTCAGCTTCGGAACTTCCTTCAACGACAGCAGATCCACTGATATCAAGGGAATAGAGGATGCACTGCAGGCCGCATTCCCTGACTGGGCGGTCAGAAGAGCTTTCACAGCCCAGATCATCATCAACCATGTTCAGGCCCGCGACAGCGAGAAGATCGACAATGTTGAGCAGGCTCTTGAGCGTGCAGTCAAGAACGGCGTGGAGAACCTCATCGTTCAGCCCACACACCTCATGCACGGCGCTGAATACGATGAGCTGACTGAAGTCCTTGACAAGTACAAAGATAAGATAGCGAAGATCGTTGTCGCAGAGCCCCTTCTTGGAGAAGTAGGTTCTGACGCCAGCGTCATCAATGATGACAAGAAAGCAGTTGCAGTAGCTGTTACAGCCGCAGCTGTCAAGGACGCAGGGTTTGCTGATCTCAAGGCAGCAGCCGACGCCGGAACAGCATTCGTATTCATGGGACATGGTACATCCCACAATGCAAAGGTCACATATTCTCAGATGCAGTCGCAGATGAATGCACTCGGATACAAGAACGTCTTTATCGGAACCGTTGAAGGTGAGCCGGAGGAGACAGCCTGCGAGAACATCATCGAGGCAGTTTCCGCTGCCGGATACAAGAACGTAGTTCTCCGTCCTCTCATGGTCGTTGCCGGAGACCACGCAAACAACGACATGGCAGATCCTGAGGATGAAGAGTCCTGGTACAGCATGTTCACGGCATCCGGGAAATTTGAGGATGTGAAGTGCCAGATCGCCGGTCTCGGCAGGCTTGCCGATGTACAGGCTCTCTATGTCGCTCATACCAGTGCAGTCATTGAGGCTAACTGATGTTATCAATTTTCAAGTTCAACAAACATCTGCTCATGATAACTTGCCTGATCATGGCTGCTGGCCTCTTTCTCTCTTCATGCGGAAAGAAAGAGGAAGAGCAGGAACCGGTTCCGGAATGTCCTCTGGATGACGGGATTTACTCTGCAGTATTTGATACCGACAGCACCATGTTCCATGTAAACGAGGCCTACAATAACAGAGGCATCCTCACAGTAAAGGACGGCAGGATGACTATACATGTAACCCTCGTTTCAAAAAGCATTTTAAATCTTTATCCGGGAACCGCAGAGGATGCACAGAAGAACGGAGCAGAGCTCCTGCAGCCCACGACCGATTCAGTCACGTATGATGACGGATATACGGAAGAGGCTTATGGGTTCGATATCCCCGTCCCGTATCTTGACGAAGAATTCGACTGTGCCCTAATTGGTTCAAAAGGTAAATGGTACGATCATAAGGTGAGCGTGAGCGAGCCCGTACCCTATATGGAAGACGGGGAATACACAGCAGATGTCACTCTCACAGGAGGATCCGGCAAAGCGTCTGTTTCCTCTCCCGCAAACATATTCATTAAGAACGGCCAGCTTACTGCTGAAGTGATCTGGAGCAGTTCCCACTATGAATACATGACCGTGGACGGAGTCAGGTATGATCTGGTGAACACCGAAGGCAATTCGACGTTCATCATACCAATCACCCTTGACAGCGATATCGCTGTTAGCGCTCTGACCACTGCAATGAGTGAGCCGCATCTCATCGATTATACGCTGCATTTTGACAGCGCATCTCTTATTAAAAAATGAGTATGAGGAGTCGGCGTTTCTCCATGCTCTTTATCCTTGTCCTGGCACTGTGTCTCATCGGATGCAGTGCCGGGAGTGGGGAAAAGCATGAAGAACTGAATATTACCGGAAGCCTTGATCTGACTTTTGCCACACAGTATTCGGTGGACTACTGTGAGGGAGGTTACAAACTTATATCACTGGCTGACGGAAGCCGATTTATCATCGTGCCTGAAGGGGCTAAGATCCCCAAAGGCTTAGACTCCGGCATTACGCCGCTATACCAGCCTGTCAAGAACATATATCTGGCTGCTACCTCCGCCATGTGTTTGTTCGATTCTCTGAACAGGCTGGATGCTATACGCCTGTCCAGTATAACAGAGGAAAACTGGTACATTTCATCTGCAAGACAGGCAATGAGTGAGGGGAAAATACTCTTCGCGGGTAAATACAGCGCTCCCGATTTTGAGCTGATCACCGCGGAGAGATGTCCCCTCGCGATAGAGTCGATGATGATAGGACATGCTTCCGACATAAAACAGCAGCTGGAGCATCTTGGGGTCGCAGTCTTTATGGATCAGTCCAGCAACGAGGAACATCCGCTTGGGCGGGTAGAGTGGCTAAAACTCTACGGTGTACTGCTCGGAGAAGAGGAAAGGGCGGACGAGGTGTTCCAAAAGCAGCTGGATCTTCTTGACAGTGTATCGGGCGGTGAACCTTCCGGCAAAACCGTGGCGTTCTTCTATGTGAGTTCTACGGGGCGGATAATCACACGGAAAAGCGGTGATTATGTGAGTAAGATGATCGAGCTTGCAGGAGGTGAATATGTGTTCACTGAACTGGAGAATGACGGCTCGATGACATCATCAGTAACGTTGGATCCGGAGTTTTTCTATGCCAATGCCAGAGATGCGGACGTGATAATCTACAATTCGGCAATCGCCGGAGAGGTAACGGATATAGCGAGCCTTATCTCTAAATGTGAACTTCTGAGAGATTTCAAAGCAGTTCAGAACGGTGAAGTATGGTGCACTGAAAAGAACATGTATCAGGAGATGACGTCCTCAGGAGAAATGATCAAGGAGATACATGACATCCTGGAAGGTAAGTACGACGACACTGACGGATCGGGCTTTTTCAGACATCTGAAATGATTGATATACAGGCGGATCATCAACCGCGGACCGGTTTTTCCGATCCGCTTTTTGCCTTATAATGATCACATATGATTACTGGACCTGAAAGGAGTTCCGTACCGGAATGTCGGCAGGAAGAAAAAGCGGTAACAGCGGGAATGCTATGCGCACGGGCATGGTGTTCCTTTCTTTTGTTGTACTTCTTGTGATCGCCGCCGCATGGAACCTGAGAAGCGGGAGCGTGAGTATCCCGATAAGTGAAATAGCGGAGATACTGTCCGGCCGCGGGGATCAGGACAGCACTGCATACAGCGTTATCTGGAAGATAAGACTTCCGAGGATGATCCTCAGCGCTGTCCTCGGAGGAGCCCTGTCTCTGTCCGGATTTCTTATCCAGACATTTTTCCGCAATCCGATAGCCGGTCCGTTCGTGCTTGGGATATCATCCGGAGCCAAGATGTTTCTGGCGTTTGCGACTATCGCTGTCAGCGGATTGTTCGCCGACATGCCGGTATCTGCCACTGTCGCGGCATCGTTTGCCGGATCTGTGCTGTCTCTGCTCATAGTCATCCTTTTTACCGGCAGAGTACGTAACATGTCCTCGCTGCTGGTCATCGGAATGATGATCAGTTATATATGTTCAGCCGTAACAGACCTGCTCATCAATTTTGCAAACGATTCAGACATCATCAACCTTACCCACTGGTCCATGGGAAGTTTTTCTGCGGCATCATGGCAGAGCGCAAAGATCTCAACGATCATCGTGATACCGGCATTCTTCGTTGTTCTGGCGTTCTCAAAACAGATGGAAGCCTATTCGCTCGGTGAGGGTTACGCCATGAGTCTCGGAGTCGACATAAAAGCGCTGAGGGTGCTGCTGGTGCTTCTTACGGGAGTGCTGTCCGCTTCTGTGGCAGCGTTCGCAGGACCGATATCATTTGTCGGCATAGCGGTGCCTCATATCTGCCGCATGCTTCTTAAGACTGAGAAGCCGATACTCATGATCCCGGCTTCATTCCTCTGCGGTGCAGTATTCTGCATGCTGTGCGATCTTGCCGCAAGGATGCTGTTCTCGCCGACGGAGCTGTCGATAAGCACCGTCACCAGTGCGGTAGGCGCTCCGATAGTCATCTGGCTCATGCTGACGAGGAGGAACAGGAATGGCGGATAAAAGAAACGATACAGTCCCCATGATCAGCACTGAGGCTTTGAGCGTAGGTTACGGCGGCATTCCGCTTATCCGGGACATCGCGCTTTCCGCCGGAAAAGGAGAGATCATTACGCTGATAGGTCCAAACGGATCCGGAAAGACGACGATACTGAGGACCATCGCGAGACAGCTATCCGCACTTGCGGGGACCATTTACATAGAAGATAAGGAGATGAAGACTCTCAGCGGCAGCGATATTGCCAGGAAGATGGCTGTCGTTCTGACCGAGAGGATCCGCCCCGACCTTATGACGGCTTATGAGTTCGTATCCGCCGGAAGATATCCCTATACCGGAAGATTCGGACTGCTGACTGACAGGGACAGGGAAGAGGTGGAGAAAGCTCTGAAACTGGTGAACGCCTCTGAGATCTCGGACAGATATGTTTCTGAGATCAGCGACGGGCAGTATCAGCGCATCCTTATAGCCAGGGCTGTCTGCCAGGAACCGGAGATAATCGTGCTGGATGAGCCGACATCATTTCTGGACATAAAGCATAAGAAGGAATTGCTTGAGATACTCTCTGCGATGACCAAGGACAGAGGAGTATCCGTTCTGATGAGCCTGCATGAGATCGATCTTGCTGAGCGCATCTCCGACCGCGTCATATGCGTGAAAGGCGACAGGATAGCGGCCTACGGGACACCGAATGAGATATTCTCCGGGAGCACCATATCCGAGCTGTACGGCATAGATCAGCGTTCATATGACACTCTTTTGGGAAAACTGGAGCTCTCTGCCCCGGAGGGGGAGATACGCTGTTTCGTGATAGGGGGAAACGGCACAGGAATACCGATCTACCGCGAGCTGCAGAAAAAGAACGTCGCATTTGCGGCAGGCATCCTCATGCCAAATGACATCGATGTTTCAGTAGCTTCATCTCTTGCCGCCGAGGTGGTATGCACGGAACCGTTCATGCCTGTGACGGAGGAACAGACAGAGGAAGCCAGAAGATTAATAGATCTTTCCGAGATAGTTGTCGTATGCGGCTGTCCGGAAGGAGAGTTCAACAGACCAAACAGCGAACTGGAACGATACGCTGTCAGTAGAGGAAAGACTGTCGTGAGGTCGCTCACCGGTCTCAGGGAGGTATTATGAGTCATCCCAGAGTGATATTTGCCGGTACTTCCAGCGGAAGCGGCAAGACTGCTGCAGTGTGCGCTGTGCTGTCCCTTCTCATGAGGAAGGCAGTCAGCGTGAGATCCTGCAAATGCGGACCGGATTATATTGATCCCATGTTCCACAGGGCAGTGCTCGGCATCGGCAGTTCAAATCTCGATCCGTTCTTTTGTGACGGAGATCTCCTTAAGTATCTGGTTTGCTCGTGCCCGGATGACATGCTGACAGTCATCGAAGGAGTCATGGGTTATTACGACGGCACCGGAGCTGACGGCACCGACAACAGTACTTACACAGTAGCTTCGCAGACTGAGTCTCCGGTCATACTTGTAGTGAACTCAAGAGGAGCCGCTGTATCTCTGGTTGCCGCTGTTGAGGGATTTCTGAGATTCCGTCCCGACAGCAGGATCAGGGGAGTGCTTTTCAGCCGCATGTCGGCGATGAATTATAAAAATGTCTGCGGACTTATGCACAGACGATTCGGAGATGAAGTTATACCGGTAGGGTTTGTACCGGAACTGCCCGAGGAATGCCTGATACCTTCCAGACACCTCGGCCTCATAACAGCAGCAGAGATAAAGGACCTTTCGGAAAGGCTGAATAAGGCTGCCGACCTCTGTGAAGATACGATAGATCTTGACGCTGTCATGAGAATAGCGTCTGAAGCTGAGGAGCTGCAGTATACCGTTCCTCAGATCCCTTCGCTGCCGCCTGTCAGGCTGGCTATGGCCAGAGATGATGCTTTCTGTTTCGCCTATGACGATATGGAGAGGCTATTCAGAAAAATGGGGGCGGAGATAGAGTACTTTTCTCCTCTGGCTGGGGAGAAAGTTCCGGCTGACGCAGACGGACTGCTGTTGCCGGGCGGGTATCCTGAACTTCACGCGGAAGAACTGGAGAACAGCGTATCGTCCAGAGAGAGCGTAAAAAACGCAGTTGATGGCGGGATGCCGACCATAGCCGAGTGCGGCGGATTCCAGTACCTCGGAGAGGAACTGGCGGGCAGAAAGATGTGCGGTGTGCTTCCACACAGCAGTTTCGACACAGGAAAACTGGTGCGTTTCGGATATGTGACCATAACCGCAGGACATGACGGCCTGCTGGGACCGGAAGGAACGCAACTCAGGACCCATGAGTTCCATTACTGGGACAGCACTGATAACGGCACTTCATTCCATGCAGTCAAACCCAACGGGAGAAACTGGGACTGCGGTGTCATGACGGATACTCTTTACGCGGGTTATCCGCATCTGTATCTGATGTCCTGCATCCCGGCTGCGACGGCTTTCTACAGAAAATGTCTTGAGTACAAGAAAGGGAGGGAAAGAACATGATCATCACCGACCCCAGAGAGATAGAAAAGAGGAGCCTCGAGATAATCGAGAGCGAGCTTTCTGTGGATATACCTCAGGAGAACCTTGCTGTGGTAAAACGCGTGATCCACACCACGGCCGATTTCGATTATGCCGTCAATCTCACGTTCTCTGACGGCGCAGTCGAAAAAGCGCTGGAAGCGCTGCGTTCGGGCTGTGACATAGTGACTGACACACAGATGGCAAAATCAGGGATAAACAAAGCCGCGGCAGAGAAACTCGGTATCAATATATACTGCTTCATGAGCGATCCGGATGTCGCCGCGGAGGCAAAAGAGCGCGGCTGCACCCGCGCCAAGGTATCGATGGAGAAGGCAGCAAGAGTCGCAGGTTCCGGCATATTTGCCATCGGAAACGCTCCGACGGCGCTTATAATGCTGCGTGAGATGATAGAGGAAGGAACGATCTCCCCGAGACTGGTGGTAGGAGTGCCGGTAGGGTTCGTAAACGTTGTCGAATCAAAGGAAGAGATAATGCAGACAGGGGTGCCGTACATCGTCGCCAGGGGACGCAAAGGCGGATCCACGGTAGCGGCAGCCATAATCAACGCGCTGATGTATCAGATAACAAGATGATGCAGAGTTTCATAACAAAAGACGGAAAAAGGATGCGCAGGGGATACACGACCGGATCCTGCGCAGCTGCAGCCGCAAAGTCAGCGGCGATGATGCTGCTGGAGAACAGACTGATAGAATCCGTTCATCTGACCACTCCAAGCGGGACCGAACTTGATCTGGACGTAAAAGAGATCGTGAGAGAAGACGGGTTCGTATCCTGCGGCATAGTCAAGGACAGCGGTGATGATCCGGATGTAACGAACGGGATCACCGTATATGCAAGAGTCGAGAAGACCGGCAGGCCTCATGAGATACTGATCGACGGCGGGGAGGGTATAGGACGCGTTACCAAGCGCGGACTGGACCAGCCGGTGGGCAACGCCGCCATTAATTCCGTGCCGCGCCGCATGATAACCCAGGAACTGCTGCAGGTTTGCGATGACAACGGGTACAGCGGAGGATTGAGGGTGATCATATCTGCTCCTGCAGGTGTCGGGATCGCCCAGAAGACATTCAACCCGAGGCTCGGCATAGTAGGGGGCATCTCGATCCTGGGAACTACAGGCATAGTGGATCCCATGAGCGATGAAGCGGTAGTTGAGACCATACGCGCCGAGCTGTCCATGCGGGCAGCGGAAGGAAAGAAGTCGGTACTGCTGATAATAGGAAACTACGGTTCTGATTTCATACAGGAGAGTCTCAGGATCGATCCTGAGATCGCTGTGACTACTTCGAACTTCATCGGAGATGCTTTCAGGCTCGCGGCAGAAGCAGGGTTCAGCGATGCGCTCCTCATCGGCCATATAGGAAAGACCGTGAAACTTGCGGGAGGACTGTTCAACACGCATTCAAAGTGGGGCGACTGCAGGGCTGAGATATTCGCTTCTCATGCAGGAATGTGCGGAGCTTCCACGCAGACCGTTGCCCGTCTCATGGATTCGGCGATGACCGACGATATGCTCTCGATACTTGATGAAAGCGGGCTTAGAGAGAAAGTGATGGAAAGCATCATGAACAAGACCGACTATCTGCTGCAGCACAGGACACTTGGCAGCATGAACACAGCTGTCGTATCCTTCTCAAAGGAATACGGGATACTGGGAATGACGGCGCAGGCCGAAGAAATAATGGAAAAGATCAGAAAGGAATACTGAGAATGGTACATATAGTCGGAGCGGGCTGCGGAGCGCCTGATCTCATCACCTTAAGAGGAATGAGACAGCTCGGTGAGGCTGACGTGATCATCTACGCGGGGTCTCTCGTCAATACGGAACTACTGAAGTATGCGCACGAAGGCTGCGAACTGCATGACAGCGCAAAAATGACGCTCGAAGAGATAATAGATGTGATCAGTAAAGCGGAAAAGGCAGGGAAGACTACCGTTAGGCTGCATACCGGAGATCCTTCGCTTTACGGTGCCATCGGCGAACAGATGACCGAACTGGACAGACTGGGCATAGATTACGACATCACTCCCGGAGTCAGTTCTTTTGCCGGAGCTGCCGCCGCGCTGAAAGCCGAATATACGGTCCCTGATATCTCGCAGACTGTCATCATAACCAGAGCCGCCGGCAGGACACCGGTCCCGGAGAAAGAGAACCTGGTATCTCTCGCTTCTCACGGGGCGACGATGGTGCTGTTCCTCAGCACAGGACTCCTGGAAAAGGCAGCTGCCGAGCTTACAGAAGGGGGATACAGTCCTGATACTCCCGCCGCCATAGTGTATAAGGCGTCATGGGAAGACGAGAAGGTATGCCGCTGCACACTGGCGACACTCAGGGAAACTGCGGAAAAGAATGGTATAACGAAGACTGCGCTTATCGTCGTAGGAAAGTTCCTGGAAGAGAGCAATACCAGATCGCTGCTTTACGATCCGGGATTTTCTACGGAATTCAGAGAGGCGACTAAATGAAATACAGCATCTTCTGCTTTTCAGACGCGGGAGCCTCTCTGGCTATTAAGTTATGCGAGATGCTGAGAGTGGACAGAGTCAATGTTCATTCCACACCGAAATACGCCGGGAAGTACGGTTTCACTGAGCATGAGACCATATCTTCCGCTGCGGGAGATCTTTTCAGGGAGAGTGACGCGCTGATCTTTATCGGAGCGGCCGGTATAGCGGTACGGTCCATAGCTCCGCATGTCGTGAGCAAAGTCTCCGATCCTGCAGTGCTGGTCATCGACGACCGGGGAAGATTCGTGATCTCTCTTCTTTCGGGGCACATTGGAGGAGCCAACGGGCTTGCCCGCAGCATTGCCGGGCTGATCGGCGCTGAGCCGGTCATCACTACGGCTACAGACGGAGCCGGAAGATTCTCCTGTGATGCATGGGCGGTGACTCATGACTGCGCTATCTCGTCCATGGCTGTGGCAAAGGACGTATCCGCTGTCATTCTTACGGCAGATATTCCTGTGGCAGCGGAGTATCCGCTGCCGGACGAGCTTCCGTCAGGGCTCATGAAGGCAGAAGAAGGACCTCTGGGCATATATATAGGTATACACAGAAAAGAACCTTTTGATTCGACTCTGAGACTGATACCCCGGACTGTGACGCTTGGCATCGGCTGCAGGAAAGATATAGCGCTCGAAAGCGTTATGAAGGCCATCCGCGAAGTGCTGGGCGAAGCGAACATCGATCTTATGGCAGTGGGAAAGATAGCATCCATAGTCAACAAAAAGGAAGAAACTGGTCTTCTGGAAGCGGCGAGGGTGATAGGAGCGCAGACGGTGTTCTACACCGCTGACGAACTCAATGCCGTTCCGGGGGAGTTCGAGGAATCGGAATTCGTAAGGAAGACGGTAGGGACCGGAAACGTGTGCGAGCGCGCGGCAGTCCTTGCCGGCGGGAAACTGATAATAAAAAAGACAGCTGTCAACGGAGTGACCGTGGCAGTGTCAGTGCAGGAGCGGAGGATAGAGTTTTGAAAAAGCTAATCGTTGCAGGTATCGGAGCAGGAAACTACGACGGGCTCACAGTCGCTGCAGTAAAGGCACTGGAAGGCGCGGATATCATAGTAGGCTATACAGTATACTGTGACCTTATCAAGCCATATTTCCCTGATAAGGAATTCCTGTCCACTCCCATGATGAGGGAGATAGAGCGCTGCAGGATCGCGCTGGAGCACGCTGCTTCCGGCAAGCTGACCGTGATGATCTGCAGCGGAGACGCCGGCATCTACGGAATGGCATCACCTGTTCTGGAACTTGCATCTGAGTACGGAGTAGAAGTGGAAGTGATACCCGGAGTCACCGCTGCTGCATCGGGAGCTGCGCTGCTGGGTTCTCCCATAACATGCGATTTCGCGGTGATCAGTCTGTCTGATCTGCTTACTCCTATGGAACGCATAGAGAAGAGACTGGAAGGCGCTGCTATGGCTGACCTCTGCATAGTGCTGTACAATCCCTCCAGCCGCAAACGCGCTGATTATCTGATGCGCGCCTGCGACATAGTCCTCAAGTACCGCAGCCCCGAGACGGTCTGCGGCATTGCAAGGAACATCGGAAGAGAAGGCGAGAGCAGCGCCGTACTGACCCTTGCCGAACTCAGAGAAACCGCGACCGACATGTTCACCACGGTATTCATTGGAAATTCCGAGACAAAGGTGATCGATGGACATATGGTGACTCCCAGAGGATACAGGAATGAGTGAGAAGATCTGTATATTTGCCGGCACGACGGAAGGCAGAAAACTTGCCGAGACCCTGAAGGACAGTGCGGAGCTGACTGTCTGCGTCGCAACGGAATACGGAGAGGTGATGCTGGAAGGAATAGAAGGCATCACGGTGCACACGGGAAGACTGGACGAGCAGGAGATGGAGAAGCTGTTCCGGGAGGATGGATTCAGCCGGATCATAGATGCTACACATCCCTACGCCGATATAGTCACACGGAACATAGCTGCCGCCGCTGAGAAGGCCGAGGTTCCCGTAATCAGGATACTCCGCGGAGGAGAGAAGCATATAGATGACGCAGTATATGTGTCGTCATCGGAGGAAGCGGCGCAGTACCTTGCAGGACACGACGGCAACGTGCTTCTTACCACGGGAGCCAAGGAGCTGGCCTGCTATTCGGGACTCGATATGTCAAGAGTGTGGGCCAGAGTACTTCCTTCTGCTTCGTCCCTGGAATCCTGCCTTCAGGCGGGCGTGCCCATGGCTCATATCATCGCTGCTCAGGGTCCTTTCTCCAGGGAGATGAATGCCGCACAGCTGAAGATGATAGGTGCGGATTACATGGTCACCAAGGCTTCCGGAAGGAACGGAGGCTTCGACGAGAAGATAGAAGCGGCTGAGGAGACCGGCGCAGTTCCGGTCATCATCGGACAGCCTCCGCAGGTCAGGGGAATGACCCTCGACGAAGCAGTTGCCGAACTTGGGAAGGAACTATCTCTGCCGAGAAGGAAAGTCTATGTCGTAGGAATAGGTCCGGGAAGCCATGATCTGCTGACTTCAGGAGCAAGGACAGTTCTTGAGGAGTGCGACGCAGTTATAGGCGCGTCCTCGGTCACGGAGATGACGGGAACCAGGAAACCCGTGTTCCGGGAGTTCCTTCCGGCGGGGATACGCCGGGTGCTGGATGAGAATCCTTCGGTGCGCAGCTGCGCTGTAGTCATGAGAGGCGACACCGGATTCTTCAGCGGTGCAAAAAAACTTGCCGAAACGCTTGACGGTTATGATGTGACGGTGATCCCGGGGATATCCTCGGTATCTCTTTTGGCAGCGCGGCTGTCAGTCAGCTGGGACGACGCTTCGCTCATCAGCATGCATGGCAGGGATCAGAATATCGCTTTGCTGGCGGGAAGAAACAGAAAGATGTTCGTGCTCTGCGGAGGAGACAATACACCTGATGCAGTATGCCGCAGACTGACTAGATACGGCTTCGGAGAACTTGAGGCGGCAGTGGGAGAGAAGCTCTCATACCCTGAAGAAAAGATAACAAGAGGAAGAGTTTCGGAATTGTCGGAACTTCAGTTCGACCCGCTCTCCGTTCTCTACATAGAGAATCCGTATGCCTCACAGCGCGTAAGGACTGGAATCCCGGACGGTGAATTCACCCGCTCAGATGTCCCGATGACCAAGTCCGAAGTCAGGGCGGTATCGCTCTCAAAACTTCAGCTGGACAGCGAGTCGGTGGTCTGGGACGTGGGGTCCGGGAGCGGATCGGTCTCGGTTGAATGCGCTCTCGCGGCATATAACGGAAAAGTCTGGGCAGTGGAGAAGGAAGAAGATGCCGCGGGGCTTACGGAGAAGAACGCAGTTCTGTTCGGAGTGGACAACATTGAAGTGGTACGCGGGACTGCTCCCGACGCACTGAAGGGACTTCCCGCTCCTACACATGTGTTCATCGGAGGAAGCAGCGGCGGCCTTGAACAGATCATTGCCGAATGTCTGGAAAAGAACCCGGGCGTAAGGATAGTTGTCAACACAGTGACGATGGAGACTCAGACTGAAGTGCTCGAGACGGTCAGGAAATTCGGTTTCGATGTTTTCGAAGCGGTCTCGGTCAACATATCACGTTCCAGGAGAGTCGGAAGATACAATATGATGAATGCGCAGAATCCCGTATTTGTTTTTACGATGCAGAAAGGCAGAAAAGATGACTGAACGTTTCTTGATACAGACTGCGGCCATCCTTGCGGGATTCGTGCTGGACTGGTTCATCGGGGATCCCTATTCACTGCCTCACCCTATAGTGGCAATAGGCAAGCTTATCGCCTTCCTGGACCGCAAGCTGCGTCTCGGAGGAGACGATAGAAGAGACATACTTCGCGGAGCCCTGACAGCAGTCATAGTGATCACGCTCTCTACAGGTATACCTGCTCTAGTATTGGAACTGATGTGGAGGATCCATCCCGCTGCATTCTTTGTCGTCAACAGCATCATGTGTTTCCAGATGCTGGCAGCAAGGCAGCTGGTGATAGAAGCGGAGAAGGTGCGGGCCGCACTGGAGACCGGTGATGTCGAGAAGGCAAGAACTGCAGTTTCCTATATCGTGGGACGCGATACCGATGTTCTTGACGATAAGGGGATATGCCGTGCCGCGGTAGAGACTGTGGCAGAAAACGGTTCTGACGGCGTGATAGCTCCTCTGTTCTGGATGTTTCTGTTCGGCGCGGCAGGCGGATTCTTCTATAAATCGATCAACACAATGGACTCTATGCTGGGATACAAGAACGAAAAGTATCTGTATTTCGGAAGAGTGCCTGCCAGGACAGATGACGTTGTGAATTACATACCCGCAAGACTGTCAGCGCTTCTGATGATCGCCGCATGTCCGTTCCTTCATCTTGATACAAAGAACGCATGGAAGATCTTCCTGCGTGACAGGTACAAACATGCAAGTCCGAACTCCGCCCAGACCGAATCGGTGTGCGCCGGAGCTCTCGATATAAGACTTGCGGGCGATGCGGTATACGGCGGGATCGTTAAAAAGAAGGAATATATAGGTGACCCCATCAGGGAGATCGAGCCTTACGATATCAGAAGAGCAGGAGACCAGATGTACCTGGCTTCCGCGTTCATGCTGATGATCGGCCTTTTGATCAGGATCGGAGCTTACTTCCTATGTACATAAAGCAGAAGAATCCCCACGGAGGTGACATATACTTCCGCGATATAGTCCTGGACATCTCATCCAATATCAATCCCGCAGGCATGCCTGAGAATGTAAAACAGGCTATCAGGGAATCTGCGGACGACTGTGAAAGATATCCTGACGCCTACTGCAGGCAGCTCAGAAAGTGTATCTCAGCTGCGGAGGGAGTTCCGGAGGACTGCATCATCTGCGGGAACGGAGCCGCCGAGATGATCTATGCCTATGCATGTTCTCTCGGTAGAGAACGCCCTGCGCTGATAGTCTCACCGACGTTCAGCGATTATCAGGAGGCGCTGAGAGCAGCCGATGTTGAAACTGAGCATTATCTGCTGAAAGAGACAGATGGGTTCCGTCTTACCGAAGATATACTTGAGAATGATCTGTGTTCCTACAGTGCAGTCTTCATATGCACCCCGAACAATCCGACCGGGATCGCAGTGGAGCCTGAACTGCTGAGGCAGATGGCTGCTACGGGTGCCCGTCTGTTCATCGACATGTGTTTTCTGGATCTTACGGATCATCCGGACAGATACGGCATACCGCAGCTGCTTGAACAGTATCCTGGCGTGACGGTGCTGAGAGCCTTCACCAAGAGCTACGCGATGGCTGGCGTTAGACTGGGATACGCGATGAGCACCGACAGCGAAATGCTGGAAAGGATGTCATCCAGGACTCAGTGCTGGAACGTGTCATCCATAGCCCAGAGGGCAGGAATAGCAGCTCTCGGGTGCGCGGACTGGCTGAAGGAATCCGTCAGGACGATCAGCTCCGAGAGGAAGCGTATTACAGAAAGCCTTAAGGATCTTGGTGTGGAAGTGTGGCCGGGAGAAGCGAATTATCTTCTGCTCAGGACTGACACGGAACTGTATGACGAGATGCTGAAGCACAGGATACTGATCCGGGACTGCTCCAACTACAGAGGACTTGGCAAAGGATATTACCGCATTGCCGTGCGGACCGAGGAGGAAAACGATTTGTTCCTGAATGCTTTGAGGGAGGTCTTGAAATGAGCAAGGCAAAACCGTTGATGATACAGGGCACGATGTCCAACGCCGGAAAGAGCCTGCTGTGCGCAGCGCTCTGCCGCATCTTCCTGCAGGACGGCTACAAGGTGGCCCCGTTCAAATCGCAGAACATGGCCCTCAACTCCTTCATCACAGATGAAGGACTCGAGATGGGAAGGGCGCAGGTCGTGCAGGCGGAGGCCGCCGGGATAAAGCCGTCGGTGCTGATGAATCCTATCCTCCTCAAGCCCACGACCGATGTCGGATCTCAGGTGATAGTAAATGGGGAAGTGCTGGGCAATATGCCGGCATCCGATTATTTCAAATACAAGAAGAAACTCGTGCCTGATATAATGAGCGCTTACAATACGCTTGCCGATGAGTACGACATCATCGTGATAGAAGGAGCCGGAAGTCCTGCTGAGATCAATCTCAAGAGCGATGACATCGTGAACATGGGAATGGCTAAAATGGCAGGCGCTCCCGTGCTGCTCGTCGGAGACATCGACAGGGGAGGCGTATTCGCGCAGCTGTACGGAACGGTGGAACTTCTTGAGCCGGATGAGAGAAAGATGGTCAAGGCTATCGTGATCAATAAATTCCGCGGCGATGTTTCGATACTGGATCCCGGTCTTGATATGCTCTACGATCTGGTCAAGGTACCCTGCGCGGGAGTCGTTCCGTATGTTTATCTTGACATCGATGACGAAGACAGCCTCAGTGAGAGGCTGCTGGCAGGCGAGCGCAAGGAGATAGATATCGCTGTAGTGTCACTGCCTAGGATATCGAATTTTACGGATTTCTCACCTTTCTCCAGATTCTCCGGGATCTCGGTGCGTTATGTAAAAAAGGTGTTTGAACTGGGCTCTCCGGACATGATCATCATCCCCGGGACAAAGTCCACTATCTCGGACCTGAAGTGGCTGCGTCAGACAGGACTGGAGGCGGAGATCCTGAAACAGGCATCCCGCGGTACACCGGTGTTCGGCATATGCGGAGGACTGCAGATGCTCGGCAGAAGCATCTCCGATCCGTATGGCACGGAAGGCGGCGGGGACATTGCAGGAATGGGTCTTCTGGACATAGATACCGTGTTTGCACAGACCAAGACCCGCACTCAGACAGAGGGAACGTTCCCGGAGATCGGAGGAGTATTCTCCGGCCTGACCGGTCTTAGATACAGAGGGTACGAGATCCATATGGGGCAGAGCAGCGACAGTTCCGCTGTTCTGAGAAACGGCAATGTCTATGGCAGCTACATACACGGCATCTTCGATGAGAACGGCATAGCGGAAGCGATAGCCAAGGCACTATATGAGATCAGAGGGCTTGAATTCGATTCGGACAGCGTCTTCGACATACACGCCTATAAGGAATCGCAGTACAATAAGCTTGCAGAGACGGTGAGGGAGGCGCTTGATATGGACCTCATCTACAGGATCCTGGAGGAAGGGGTATGATACATCTCTATCACGGAAACGGAAAGGGAAAGACCACGGCTGCTGTAGGACTGGCTGTAAGAGCGGCAGGAAGCGGTATGCGCGTTCTTTTCGTACAGTTTTTCAAGAACGGGAGCTCTTCCGAGGTGAAGTTGCTGTCATCGATGCCCGGCGTAGATGTCATGATACCCGAAGTCTGGTACGGGCGATATAAGAAAATGTCGGATGAGCAGCGGGAAGAGACAAAAAAGTGCTACACTGAACTTGTGCATGACGTGGCAGAGCGCGCGGATGGATACGGTCTTATCGTTCTGGACGAAGCGGTATCCGCATACAATTACGAAATGTTTGACCGCGACAGTTTTCTTGAGATGCTGAGGTCGTGCAAGAATGACAGAGAAGCTGTGCTGACCGGACGCGATCCTGCTCCGGAACTCAGAGAGATCGCTGATTACGTGACGGAGATGAAAAAGGAGAAGCACCCTTACGACCTCGGAGTGAATGCGCGGAAGGGAATCGAATTCTAGGGGAGAGATCAGTAATGGATTATTCAGAGAAGCGTCTCGATGAGATAATTGATGGTGTGACAGGCCCCGATGAAGCTGCAGAGAAGGCAGCAAGGGAACTGCAGTCAAGACTGGCCAAGCCTCCGGGAAGTCTCGGAGTACTGGAAGAGCTGTCAATAAAACTCGCGGGAATGACCGGAGAGGTCAGGAACGAACTTAATGAGAGATATCTTCTGGTATTCTGCGCTGATAACGGAGTATATAAGCAGGGCGTCGCAAGTTCTCCGCAGTCTGTGACGCTGGCTCAGACGATCAATCTGACAAAAGGGAAGACCGGAGCAGCTGTTCTGTCAAAACGTTTCGGCGTCAGGCTCAGGGTGTGCGATGTCGGAGTGAACGCGGTCATCAGAGATCCCGATGTGATCGGCAGGAAGATCGCATTCGGAACATGCGATATCTCAGAGGGACCTGCCATGACACGCGAGCAAGCTGAAAGAGCGATCCTGACAGGGGTCGATCTGGCGATTGAGACCGCAGAGAACGGAGGTCAGGTGATCGGGGTCGGAGAGATGGGCGTAGGCAATACGACTACATCTTCCGCGGTCCTTGCGACTCTGACAGGGATCGATGTCAGAAGACTCACCGGGCGCGGTGCTGGTCTTACCGACGAAGCGTATGAAAAAAAGATCGATGTGATCAGAAAAGCTCTTTGCGTAAATCGTCCGGATCCCGGCGACATCATCGACACGCTCTCCAAGGTCGGAGGCTTTGATATTGCCGCTATGGCTGGTGCATTCATAGGTGCGGCATACAAAAAGGTTCCCGTCGTGATCGACGGATTCATATCCATCGTAGCTGCACTGTGTGCCTACAGGCTTTGTCCGCAGGCAGTAAATTATATGATCGCGTCGCATGCATCATATGAGATCGGATACATGGCGGCTGCAGAGGAACTGGGACTGAGGCCTCTTTTCGATCTGGGCATGAGGCTCGGGGAGGGAAGCGGATGTCCGATCGCAATGATGATGCTGGATGCGGCGTGTGAGGTCATTAATCATATGGCAACATTCGAACAAGCTGAGATAGACGATTCTTACCTTGATGAGATCAGGGATATCGATGCCTTCGGTATAAAGGAAGATACGCAGACATGACTATTTTGCTTTCAGGCGGGAACAAGAACGGTAAATCGGGATATGCCCAGGATATCGCCGTTAAGCTGGCTGACGGCGGTAAACTCTACTATGTAGCCACCATGATCCCATATGATGACGAAGACCGCGCCAGAGTCGCCCGTCATATCGAGAACCGGGCGGGAATGGGCTTTGAGACTCTCGAGGCGGGCAGGAACATACAGAACATATTTGATGCAGCCGACGAGAACGGCACTTTTCTCATAGACAGCACTACAGCTCTACTTCTGAATGAGATGTATCCGGATTCTCACTTTGAGCAGGCGGACAGTGAAGCGGCATCGCGGTGCATCAGCGGACTTCTTGAAGTCGCAAGCAGAGCCGGAAATGCAGTCTTCGTTTCTGATTACATATATTCGGATGCCGCAAGATACGATGATTTTACCGAAGAATACCGCAGATCGCTGGCGTCTATAGACCGAGCGCTCGCCAGGACGTGCGGTACCGTGATCGAAGTCTGTGCAGGCAACCTGATCGTTCATAAAGGAGAACTGCCGTGAAGAGATTCTTCCGTGCTTTCATGATGAGCATGACAATGTTTTCCGTGATACCGTGCCCTTTTCACATGTGGGATGAAGAGAGCAGACCTCTTATGACGCTGTGCCTTCCGTTTGTAGGTACGGTGATCGGGTCGCTGTGGACCCTGACTGCCTTCATTGCCGATGCGATCGGTCTTCCGGTGTTCCTGAAAGCTGCGCTTCTTTGCGCCTTTCCCTTTGTGATAACAGGGGGAATGCATATGGATGGTTTCCTTGATGTCACGGATGCCGTAAGGTCATGGCGTGATGTAGATGAGAGAAGAAGGATACTAAAGGATCCGCATGTTGGTTCCTTCGCTGTAATAGATACGATACTGCTGATCATGGTGCAGTTCGCTGCGTTCTGCTCTCTCAGGGGGACTGAGAACATATTCACGCTGATGCTGATACCCACCGTTTCAAGATGCATCGCAGCGTTCTGCGTGACCGTTCTTCCTCCGCTTTCGACGAGTGAGTATTCAGGCAGCTACAGAGAAAGAGTGAAAAGATCGCATGTGATCTTCCTTGCAGCAGTCATGGCGGTGACAGCAGTGCTCGGATTCGTCTTTCTGGGGAGATCCGGATATGCGGCACTGGCAGTCGCAGCCGGATATCTGCTGTACATGTACAGAGCATACCGGTCGCTCGGAGGAATGTCGGGCGATATATCGGGTTATGCTCTAACGTTCGCGGAACTGTGCGGAATCATAGCATATGTGGTGATCTGAAAGGAGACCGGTGATGGATCTGATAATCGGAGGTGCATATCAGGGAAAACTTGAGTATGCCGAGAGAAGGTACGGCCTTGCCAAGGAGGATGTTTTCACATGCTCCGAGAATGAGGGGATAGAGTATGGATGCCGCTGTATAGATAAAGCAGAAGAGTTCGCTCTGTGGTGCGTGCGTACCGGAAATGACGCGGTGGATCTGCTGGAACAGCACAGTGACGAATGGAAAGACAGCATTTTTATCTGTGAGGACATCTTCTGCGGTGTCGTTCCTCTTGGCGCCGATATGCGGGCATGGAGGGAGATGACAGGCAGGATGTGCTCGTATCTTTCTTCTAAAGCAGACAATGTTGTGCGGATATTCTGCGGACTGGAGCAGGTGCTCAAATGAGACTGCTGATGATAAGGCACGGCAGGACAGAGGCAAACGAGAGACATCTGTACTGCGGAAGCACCGACATCTCTCTTTCCGAAAGGGGCAGGAGCGAACTTGAGGAAGCCGGAAAAAAACTGAAGTATCCGGACATAACCGGCATGAGGATCATAACCAGCGGAAAGAAAAGATGCGATGAGACCCTCGAACTGCTTTTCGGAAAGGTTCCTCACGAGACTGATCCGGATTTCTGCGAGATGGACTTCGGTGTGTTCGAAATGAGATCCTACGAAGAGATGAAGGAGGATCCCGAATACATTGCATGGATCAGCGGCGATAATGAATCCAACATTGCACCGGGCGGTGAGAGCGGCAAGCTGATGACTGAGAGAGTCCTGAAAGGGATCGACCGTCTGATGACATCCGGAAGAGACGCCGTTTTGATCACTCACGGGGGAGTGATCGCTGCGGTCATGGCTTACCTGTTTCCCGAAGAGGGCAGGAACAGGTACGAATGGCAGCCGTCGTACGGCAGCGGATATATGATCGATACCGCCTACCGCACATGGAAACTGATCCCCGAAAAACGGGAAATCGATACGATAGTATAAACATCCGCGTTCATACAGACCAAAGGCTGTGACATATCGTCACAGCCTTTTATGATATGTCTGTCACAGATGACGTTCTTATGCAGAAGGCAAAAGAATGACATCTTTATCCTGTCGGATTGAAATGCAAACAGTGATGTGAAATAATAACGGAAGAATGGTAATGTGCTTCCGCATGGCGACATGCCGGTATGATCCGTACCGAGGGAATACGACTGTGAGTGTCGAGCTATCCCAGTAACCGTGAAACTGACGAAAGGCGACGAAACCACTGCTTAACGGCGGGAAGGTGCTGATTAGGATGAAGTAAAGCCGGGAGACCTGTCTGCACATAAAACATCTTCTGGGGTTGAGATAAGCTACCATTGCATGCCAGATTGCGTGGCTTTTTAATTGCTGATCTCTGAGATGGCCGTCACTGAGGTGACGGGCAGTTCCATTCAAAAAATCAGGATTAAGAGGTAAAAAACAAAATGAAAAAGATCAGGATCACAGCATTATTGATCTTGCTGATGGTCATGCTGTCGGTGATACTCTCCGGCTGCGGAAAAAAGGAGCCGGAACCCGAACCGACACCGGAACCGGAAGACACCAGCATCGTGTTCACGGACATGGCCGGCAGAGAAGTCAAACTTGAGAAGCCGGCCCAGAAGATCGTTGCCCTTGAACCGTCCGACTGTGAGATACTTTATGCTATTGGCGCAGGCGGAACACTCGTAGGACGCGGTGAGTACTGCGACTATCCTGCTGAGGTCATGGACATTCCCTCTGTACAGTCAGGATATGAGACAAACATAGAAGCGGTCATAGAACTCGGGCCCGAAGTGGTCATCATGACAAAGATGGCGCAGACCGAAGATCAGATAAATGCATTTGAGAACGCCGGCATCAAGGTCGTTATGACAGACGCACAGGACATCAACGGTATCTATGAGTGCGTCAACATGATCGGCAAGGTCACCGGCAAGGAGAACGAAGCCGCGAATGTCGTGTCTCAGATGAAGTCAGCATTCGATGAGATCAAAAAAGAAGGCAACGGACAGGGAAAGACCGTCTATTTCGAAGTCTCTCCGCTGCAGTGGGGCCTTTGGGCTGCCGGTTCAGGCACTTTCATGGATGAAGCTGCCCAGATGATCGGCCTTACCAACATATTCGGCGATCAGACCGGATGGATCGAAGTCTCTGAAGAACAGGTGATCAGTTCCGATCCCGATTACATCGTTACCATTACGATGTATTACGGAGAAGGCCCGACTCCGGCAGAGGAGATCTGCGAGAGACCCGGCTGGGAAGGGATCAAAGCCGTTGTCAACGGGGATATCATCAACATACAGGATAACTCACTTTCGAGACCCAGTCCGAGGTTGATGGACGGAATCAAGGCGATGAATGATTTCATCGCAGAATCCCTTGCTCAGGATGAAGCTGCATAAAACAGAAAAAAACAGAACAAACAGAACGAGACTGCCGCAATGGGAATATCTGGCATTCATTGCGGCGGTCTGCCTTACCTTTATCATTTGTGTATCTGTGGGCACCGTCAGACTGCCGTGGTCCGATGTCATCCATTATCTTGAGGACATGATATTCGGCACGAACCATGTTTACGCCGTTTCATCCGCTCCGCAGATAATGACAGTCAGGGTCCCCAGAGTGATATGCGTCGCTTTGAGCGGGATGTCTCTTGCCCTTTGCGGTTGCGCGATGCAGGGACTTCTGAAGAACCCTCTTGCGGAGGGATCGACACTTGGGGTATCCTCCGGAGCAGCGCTTGGTGCGATCATAGCCATAGCGTTCGATATCAGTATCCCGTTTCTGTCTCTTGCAGGGGCAACGGTGATGGCTATGCTGTTCGCATTCGGGTCTATAATGCTGATCCTGTTTCTGGCATACCGTCTCGACTATTCGCTTTCCACCAACACGATCGTTCTGCTGGGTGTCATCTATTCTATGTTCATCTCCAGCATCATCATGTTCATCACCACATTTGCGTCAGAAAAGATCAGATCGATCACTTTCTGGACAATGGGGTCCCTTCAGGGAAGCACGTACACTGAGGCGCTGATCCTTCTCACGGTGCTTGTCATCTTTGGAACGGTTATACTCTCAAAAGCAGAAGAACTGAACGCTTTCGCGATCGGTGAGGATAATGCCAGAAGCATAGGCATCAATATCAGATCTACCAGGCTTGTGATACTTATCGCGGTGTCTGCGCTTATAGGGACCTGTGTATCCATAGGAGGATCCATAGGTTTTGTCGGTCTGGTAGTGCCGCATATGACCAGGATGATAGTAGGACCCAATCACAGAAGACTACTTCCGGCAACTCTGTTCTCAGGCGCTGTCTTCCTGATGCTAATGGACCTTGTCGCGAGAGTGATACTGCGCCCGAGAGAACTTCCCATAGGAGCAGTCACTTCACTCATAGGAGCGGTGCTGTTCGTGTTTATCTTTGCAGGGACCAAAAGGAGGGAAGAATGACCCTTCTTGAACTGAAAAAAGTGAGCGTAGCGTACAGCGAATCAGCGATCCTCAGGGATATCTCCCTTGATCTGGAAAGCGGGGAATGGCTGATGGTAGTCGGGCCTAACGGTGCAGGGAAATCCACCCTCATAAGAGCTGTCAGCGGCATAGCGCCTTATACCGGAGATGTGATCATCTGCGGTAAGGACAGAAAGGAAATGAGATCCAAAGAGATCGCATTGTGTATAGGGACTCTGTCCCAGAGTCACAATGTTGGCTATTCCTTTTCCGTCAGGGATCTTGTCGGACTCGGGAGATATCCGTACAGAAAAGGCATCATGAGCGGCAAGAATGAGAACGATGAACAGATGGTCGAGACTGCTATACGAGAGGTAGGCCTTACGGATCTCGCTGACAGATCTCTTCTGACTCTCTCCGGCGGAGAACTCCAGAGAGCATTTCTGGCGCAGCTTTTCGCGCAGGACCCGCAGGTGCTTCTCCTGGACGAACCTACGAACAATCTGGATCTCGTCTATCAGAAGGAAGTCTTCGATCTGCTCAGAAACTGGATATCCGGGAAAGACAGAGCTATCCTGTCGGTTGTACATGATCTCGGACTCGTAAGGGCATACGGAAGCAAGGCGCTGCTGCTGGACAGAGGAGAAACAGCGGCGTACGGATGTACTGAAGAAGTGTTCAGTGACGATAATGTCAACGACATATACCGCCTGGATGTCAGACAATGGATGAAAAAACTGTATTCCCCATGGATTTCCGACTGAGGAACCGGATACAGCGTATAACGGACCGGCTCATCGGCAGAAGAATACTGGGATGAGCCTTTATTGTTGTCTTTCTTACCGGCACAGGAGAGAAGTTATGACCCAATGCATCAATTTCCCAATCAGTACCTACAGTATTGCGCCATACGGGAGCTGGAACAGATTGAATAAACTGATAAGGGACCTTGGACTGGACGGGATAGAAGGTATCTGCGATCCCGACAGCCTGGATCCCGCGTTCCCGGTCTCAATGCTGGCAGGATACCACATGGTGTTCTATCCTGACTGGCTGGATTTCTACCGGCAGGATATCCCTGAACTGCTGCGCAAATTCGGCAGCATGGAGATGGTGGAAAGATTCTACCGTGGAACTGAACCGGAAGATCTTATGAGGCAGTTCCGAGATGATCTGTCTCTGGCGGTGTCCATGAAAACACCGTATGTGGTGTTCCATGTATCTGATATCTCCATAGAGGAAGGATATACGTACCGGTGGCTACATACAGACAGGGAAGTGCTGGACGGAGCTATTGAGTTTATTAACGAATTGCTGCGCGGAGTCGAACCGGATTTTGATTTTCTGGTAGAGAACCAGTGGTGGCCGGGATTTACTTTTACCGATCCGGAGAAAACAGAGTATCTGCTCTCGGGGATAAACTATCCGAGGGTCGGGATCATGCTGGATACCGGGCATCTGATGAATACCAATACCCGTATCCGCACGCAGGCGGAAGGCATCGATTACATTTTGAAGATGATCAGCATGCACGGAGAGTTGAAAAGATCCATAAAGGGGATGCACTTCCATCAGAGCATAAGCGGCGGTTATGTGAGAAAAAACACCGGGAAGATACCTGCAGACATGCCTTCAGACTATTTTGAAGCTTTTTCGATAAATTATCCTCATATCCAGAACATAGACAGACACCGTCCGTGGACAGACCCGAACTGTGTCAGGATACTGGATGAAGTCTGTCCGATGTATCTGACGCATGAACTCAGTTCCAGCCCTCACAGATCGCAGCTGACTGCTGTAAAAAGACAGCTTGCGGCGATAAATAGGGGGCTTGTCCACAGGAAAGCATGAGACTTGTTAGAAACGCAGTCCAAAATGGCAGGCAGTCAGAATACTATTTCAATAACTGTTTGGTTATAATATTGGTATAGATGAGTAAAGAAATAAAACCGGAGGTAAAACAGGATGACAGGCAAGACATATACCGAGCCTCAGACAACGATCCCCGTATATGATGAATGCGATGTTCTGGTGGTCGGCGGCGGAGCAGCAGGACACAGTGCGGCGATCGCCGCGGCGCGCGCAGGCTGCAAGAACGTAATCCTCATGGAAAGATACGGATACTGCGGAGGTGATGTAACGGGAGGTTACGTACTGCTTATTCCAAATCTTTCATTTCATGACAAGATCTTCGTCCGCGGCCTTCAGGAAGAATGGTTCACGCGCCTTTCCAGGATACCCGGTGCCGTAGCAGGACCTCCCACGGAACTGACCGGCAGCACTGATCCGCTTCTGATGAAGTATTGGCGCGGAGTCGGCGGAGCGACACGCGACCGTATCTGCCACGGATTTATGGTGGAACCGAACCAGATGAAGATCGAGATGGATGTGATGCTCAACGAGCACAGGGATTCCATACGCGTCCTGTATCACAGCTGGGGGACCAAACCCATCATGGAGGGCAACACCTGCAAGGGCGTCATTTTTGAGAGCAAGGAAGGACGTCAGGCAGTTCTTGCAAAGGTGGTTATCGACGCCACCGGTGACGCAGACCTGTGCCGTCAGTCCGGAGCCCCCACATCTTCTGCAATCGACGATGAGTGCAGATGCTCGTCCACGGCACTGGTGTACCGCATAGGAGGCTTCAGCAAGAGAGCATTCAGCGAGTGGCTCAGTGAACATCCCGAGGAGGGAAGGATACTGAACAACGCAGTTGCCGAGATACACGGATTCCGCGCGGGAATGATAGACGGACCTACGGATGACGTGAGCTGGATGAACAACTGGCAGCCCAAACATGACTGCTCCAAGATCGCCGACCAGACAGACACTGAGATGAAGACGCGCCTTGCGATCCGCAAGGTCATTGAATATTACAGGACCGCTTGCCCTGAGATCTTCCGCAATGCTTTCCTGTACGACATAGCTCCTCAGCTCGGCACAAGAGGATCTCACCGTATCGTCGGTGAGCATGTGATCTCTTCCAATGACTGGGCATTCCCGAAGGAATATGATGATACGATCGCCTGGCACTGCACGGTCGATACTCTGAACGACAACGCGCCGATAGAGATACCGTACCGCGCGATCCTGCCGCAAAAGGTCGAGAACATCCTTGCTCCGGGCAGACACATCTCGGCTGATGCGATCGCCATTGACAATGTCAATCTGATCCCTCAGTGCGTAGGCACCGGGCAGGCTGCCGGAGTAGCTGCCGCAGTCATCGCGGCGGATGGCAGCACCACCCATACAGTGAATGTCAGCAAAGTTCAGGATATACTTGCTGGTGAGCAGGATGTTCCGCTTCCCAGGAACTCTCATACCGACCCCAGCTACATGGAATGCCTGGTAGAACATGAGTACGGTCTCTATACAGAGGCTGCTCAGAAGGCCCGCGCTGCAAAGGACGCGGCAAGCGTATACAGGCACTGGACTCTGTCAGGCGGCGGCGGAGATGCGAACGCCAAGAAGGATCACACTGAGAACAGATGATCCGCAGTACTCTGCTGATTGACTGGATCAGTTACATATATCGGAAAAAGGTCTTGGAAACACGTTTTCTAAGACCTTTTGCTGTGTTACACTTTCAATATGATCAGGATCACTATGGTCCTGACAGCAGAACATATATCGGGGAGGATACAGCATGGCCAACACATACATAGAAGAAGCCAGAGAACTTCCGATCTACGCGGACTGTGATCTGCTGGTGGTAGGAGCGGGTTCAGCAGGTTCTGCTGCGGCGGTGGCGGCAGCAAGAGCCGGATGCAAGAATATAATTCTCATGGAGAGATACGGATACATGGGAGGCGACGTGACCGGCGGTTACGTCATAATGATGCCTAACCTCTCGTGGTACAACAAACTTTATATCAGAGGGATACAGGAGGAATGGTTCACCCGCCTGTCAAAGATCCCCGGCGCAGTCACAGCGCCGACGGAGGACGAGATAGGATCCACCGATCCTGCGAAAGTCCACAGATGGAGATCATTCATCGACTGCGTCAGCAGAGGTACATTTGAGGGATGCAAGGAATCACAGCTTGTCAGGGCTCCGTACTTTGAGCCCAACGAGCTCAAGATCATCCTTGACGAGATGGTTTATGAACTCAGAGACAGGATCACTGTCATGTATCATACGATGGGAGCAAGACCTATCGTGGAAGACAATGTGATCAAGGGCGTCATATTTGAGTCTAAAGAAGGAAGAAAACTCATAAGGGCCAAATTCGTCATAGATGCCACCGGCGACGGGGACATTTTCTCCCAGGCAGGAGCTCCGTATTCAGGACTTTCGGAACTGGGAACGAGATCTATCGGCACAGCCCTCGTGTGGAGAGCCGGCGGAGTCAACTGGAGCAAATGGTACGAGTGGCAGCAGGCGCATCCGGAGCTCATCCCTGAGATCAGGAAGGCGATCACGGAGATACAGGGATTCTCCGGCCTGTTCGTGCCCAGCAACAATCCCAACATCGTCTGGTTCAATAACAATCACAATCCGATGGACTGCACAAAGATCGAGGACCAGACACGGACCGAGATCGAGACACGACTGTCTATCCACAAGGTGCTGGATTATCTTAAGGAAGTATGCCCCTATGTGTGGGCCGATTCCTATCTGTATGACATCGCTCCGCAGCTGGGAACACGTTGTTCCAAGCGGCTCAAGGGAGAATATGTCATGACAGCCAATGACTTTGCTTTTGCCAAGAAACACGATGATGTCATTGCCTGGCACAGCACCATCTGTCAGATAAACGACTGCGGACCTGTAGAGATCCCCTACAGAGCGATACTGGCACAGAAAGTAGACAATCTTCTCGCACCGGGAAGACACCTGTCGACCGACAATGTCGCGATAGACTGGCTCAATCTGATACCTCAGTGCACAGGGACAGGACAGGCAGCCGGAGTTGCAGCTGCCGTTGCCATCGCGGACGGTACCGGAGCGCATACCGTGGATATCCGCAAGGTGCAGGATATCCTTGCCGGAGAGCAGAACGTTCCGCTCCCCAGAAACATACACACCGATTCCAGCTACACAGAGCTGGCGGAGGAAAAACAGTACGGACTCTATACTGCTGCCGCAAAACTGGCAAAGGAGACCGGAGATGCCCTGGCACACAGACAGGACGGACAGAGAGAAAGAAAAGCGGAACTGGAAGCCCAGCAGGCACAGCACTGAAAAAATCAAAGCCTGTATCCCGGCCTTTCGGCGTAAGATGCAGGCTTGATTCCCTTTTTCTATCATTCCTATCAGACAAAGAGGCAAACTATAAATATGAATATCCTGCAGAAAGCGGAAGCTATGACGGGAAGCGACAGCTCCCGAGAGAAGACAATAATCAGAACCAGCATAATCGGGATCACGGCAAATGTGTTTCTGGCCGCCTTCAAGGCGGTGATCGGGATCCTGACGAAGTCCATCGCCATCGTTCTTGATGCTGTGAACAACATATCGGACGCCGGCAGTTCACTGATAACTATCATAGGGACCAAACTTGCCGGGAGAGAGCCGGATAAGAAGCATCCGTTCGGATACGGGCGAATAGAATATCTCAGCGCGATGATCATCTCTATGATCGTACTGTATGCCGGCGTTACATCTTTTATAGAATCGGTCAAGCAGATAATCGATCCGCAGACACCGGAATACAACACCGTGTCGCTCATCATCGTTGCTGTTGCCGTAGTGGTGAAGATCATTCTCGGACGCTATGTAAAAAGCGTGGGGGAAAAGGTGAATTCCGACTCTCTGGTCAACTCGGGCGAAGACGCGACTCTGGATTCAGTCATCTCAGCTTCTACGCTCGTGGCGGCCGGCATCTTCCTGCTGTCCGGCGTTTCTCTGGAGGCATGGCTCGGTGCAGTCATCTCGGCAGTGATCATTAAATCAGGCGTAGAGATGCTCCGCGACACAATATCCCAGATACTCGGAGAAAAGAATGACCCGGAGCTCACTGCGAGCATCAAGAGAACGGTATCTTCTTTTCCGCAGGTACACGGAGCTTATGATCTGGTTCTGAACAACTATGGTCCTGATGCCTGGAACGGATCGATCCATATAGAAGTTCCGGACACCTGCTCAGCAGACGAACTGGACCAGCTGATCCGCAGCATTCAGACTGAGGTTTTTCTCAAACATCAGGTCGTACTGACAGCGATCGGCGTGTATTCGGTGAATACAAGGGATGAAGACATAATAGAGACACAGAAAAAGGTCCGGGAGATCGTGCTGTCGCACGATCATGTGAAGCAGATGCATGGATTCTATCTGGACAAGGAACAGAAGACCATGCGCTTTGACGTGGTAATCAGCTTCAATGCCAAAGACCGTAAAGCGGTGTTTGAGGAAGTTATCGCTGACGTTAAGAATGCATTCCCGGATCTTGAACTCCAGGCGGCTATGGACACGGATTTTGCGGAAGTGTGAAAAATACGGTACACATATTAGCGCATACCTATTTGAGGTTTGCCGGATATCAAAGAGACCGTTCCTTGAGGAACGGTCTCTTTTTGTATAGCGAAAACCACACGCTAGGCGTGTGGTTCAAAAGAGGTTAACCGGTGAGGCAAATAAAAAAACTCCTTTTTGATATACTGAGCGGGACTGCCAGTCACGCGAAGTAATATAAAAAGGAGGTCATCCAGAATGAGCCTGGAAGACACAAACAGTTTAAGTCAT